>Ga0306920_100000007_pt1 | contig 454283 bp, 408 predicted proteins | sample flu12Cox44000170_FD_204666 | JGI IMG/M metagenome (GOLD analysis project Ga0306920, IMG submission 204666) | Lab enrichment of tropical soil microbial communities from Luquillo Experimental Forest, Puerto Rico - flux4day.12C.oxic.44.000.170 (v2)... | ecosystem: Environmental > Terrestrial >... | reverse complement strand
CGGTCATCGAGGAGCACTGCCGCCGCATCCTCAGCACCAACGATTCGCCCGACATCAATTTCGACGTCGCCATCAACCCGTACCGCGGCTGCGAACACGGGTGCATCTACTGCTTCGCTCGCCCCACGCACAGCTACCTCGACCTGTCGCCCGGCCTCGATTTCGAGACGCGCATCATCGCCAAGGTCAACGCCGCGGAACGCCTGCGCGAGGCGCTCGCGCGACCGGGCTACGAGCCGCTGCACATCAATATCGGCTCGGCGACCGACGCCTACCAGCCGGTCGAGCGCCGGCTGCGCATCACGCGGGCGCTCATCGAGGTGCTGGCCGAGACGCGGCACGGCTTCGCGATCGTCACGAAGTCCGCGGGCGTCGAGCGCGATCTCGACCTCATCGGCGAGATGGGCCGCGACGGGCTGGCCGTGGTCTACATGTCGATCACCACGCTGGACGGCCACCTGGCCCGCATCATGGAGCCGCGCGCCGCGGCGCCGCATCGGCGCCTGCGCGCGATCGAGGCGCTCGCGCGCGCGGGCGTGCCCGTGGGCGTGAGCGCGTCGCCGATGATCCCGTTCGTCAACGAGCCCGAGCTCGAACGCATCCTCGCCGCGGCGCGCGACGCCGGGGCGCGCAGCGCGTTCAGCACGGTGCTGCGGCTGCCGTGGGAGGTGAACCCGCTGTTCCAGCAATGGCTGGAGGCGCATTTTCCCGACCGCGCCGCGCGCGTGATGGCGCGGGTGCGCGAGATGCGCGGCGGCAAGGACTACGACGCGCAGTTCGGCACCCGCATGCGGGGCACCGGCACGTGGGCGCAGCTGCTGCGCGACCGCTTCGAGATGGCGGTCAAGCGCCTGGGTTTCAGCCGCGAACGCCAGTCGCTGGACATGAGCAAGTTCGTGCGGCCCGCGCCGCTGCCGCGTGGGCGCACGGCATCGCGGCCGGTCGAGGCGGTCCCCGACCAACGACAAGGGAGTCTGTTTTGAAGCTGTCCGACGAATCGCGGCGCGCCGCGGCCGCGCGCCGGCCGTGGCCGTTCTATGTGGCGTTGCCGGAGGTCGGCGCATCGGCGGCGACCGGCGCGGGCGCTGGCGCGACGCCATCGGCGCCGCCGTCCTTCTCGCGGGCCCGCAGCACCAGGCCGCCGGACTGCCGGCCGTTGTCGGCCGTCAGCGGCGCCACGGCGGAGGCGGTGACGTAGCGCTGCCTGAGTTCGTCGGCCATGCCCATCAGGTCGCCGGCGTCGGCGATCTTGTCGGCGTGGCGCGTCAGCACCATGCGCGCCATGTCGATCAGCTTGGCGTTCATCGTGCGCGCGCCGGCGCCGAGCAGCTGCTTCGCGGCGGCGCGCGGCTCGCCCGCCAGGCTGTGCGAGATCGCCTGCTCGGCCAGCGCGGTGATCGCGTTGTGCTGCTCGCGGATGCGCGTGGCGAAGGGCGCGTGGGCCTGGCCCGCGCGCGCCAGCAGCTCCGACAGGCTGCGGGTGGTGCAGAAGCGCAGGGCCAGCGTGTCGATCCAGCCGTCGACGGCGTCCAGCTGCAGTTCGGCGGCCGTCAGGTACGACAGCATCGCGACCAGGTTGGACGCGGCTTCGAAGTCGAAGTCGGGCTGCCGGATGTCCTCGGCCATGGCGCGCACCTCGGCCACCACCTGCGCCACCTGGCGCTGCAGCATCAGGTTGAAGACGGTGATGACGCTCATGAAGCGCCGCAGCCGCACGCTGTGCGGCGACTTCTCCAGCGCGTGGCGCATGTTGTCCAGGCAGCGCTGCAGGCCCTTGGAATCGCGCGCGGTGAAGCGCGTCACGGCCAGCAGCACGATGGTCTGGAAGTCGAACATCTTCGAGCTGATGCCCATCAGCGTCGCGCGCTCCAGCGCCTTGCCGGCCTCGTCGCTCTCGCCGAGGTAGAAGGCCAGCATGCCCTGGCGCTGCAGGCGCGCGATCGAGCCCGGCGTCAGCTGCGTGGCCGTGCGGTAGGTGGCCAGCGCCTCGGCGAACTGGCCCTGGTCGACCTGCACGCGGCCCATGACGTCGTAGGCGTCGGCGAAGCCGGGCTGGTCGGCGATCAGGCTTTCCAGCGTGCGCCGCCCGTCCGGCGTCGCGCCGGATTCGATCTGCGCGCGCGCCACGCCCAGGCGCGCCCACGGCAGCGCCTGCGTGGCGATCACGGCCTCGTACAGCACGCGGGCGTCGTCGTGCCGGTCCAGCCGCAGCAGCAGCTCGGCGCCGATGCGCGCCGCGTACAGCCAGTAGGCGCCCCGGACCTCGAAGCGGCGCATGCACAGCTGCGCGGCCAGGTCGAACTGGCCCGCGTCGACGGCGACGAAGATGTCCTTGAGCACCTTCTTGCGGTGACGCGCCTGCTGGATGCGCTCGCCCAGCGCCTGCGCCGTGTGCGGTTTGAGCAAGTAGCTGTCCAGCGCCGACTCGGCGGCCTCGGCGACCGCGGCGTAGCGGGCCTCCGAGGTCACCATCACGAAGACGGTGGAGAACGGCAGCAGCTGGGCGCGGCGCAGGTCGTTGAGCAGGTCCTGGCCGGAATAGTTGCCGCCGTGGAAGTCCTGCTCGCACAGCACGATGTCGAACTCGTGCGTCTCGAGCTGGCGGCGCGCGTCCTGCACGCGGCCGCACTGGACGATGCTGCCCACGCCGAGGTCGCGCAGCTGCGCCGCCTGGATGCTGCGCGCGGTCGGATTGGCGTCGATGACCAGCGCGCGGCAGCTGGCGATGTCCGGTTCGAAACGGCCGGCCCCGCCCGCCAGGGCGCCCGGCAGGCCTTGTCTCATCTCCGACTGGACGCTCTTCATGAACCCACGACACCCGTTGCGGACGCAGGATGCACGCCCGTCCACCGGATATCGGCGTTCTGTAGGGAGAACTTGATGACCTGCCCGGCCGGGCAAACCCGCAAACGAACAGGCCGCCCGGAGGCGGCCTGGAGGCTTACTTGAACAGGTCCTTGACCCGGTCCGTCCAGCTCTTGGAGTTGGGCGAGTGCCGGTCGCCGCCCTTGCGCAGCGATTCGTCGAGCTCCTTGAGCAGCTTGCGCTGGTGCTCGGTGAGCTTGATCGGCGTCTCGAGGGTGACGTGGCAGTACAGGTCGCCCGGGTAGCTCGAGCGGATGCCCTTGATGCCCTTGCCGCGCAGGCGGAAGGTCTTGCCGTGCTGCGTGCCCTCGGGCAGCTCGATCTCGACCTTGCCGGTGAGCGTGGGCACCTCGATCGTGCCGCCGAGCGCGGCCTGCGTCATCGGCACCGGCACCGTGCAGTGCAGGTCGTCGCCGTCGCGCTCGAAGATGTCGTGCTGCTTGATGCGGATCTCGATGTAGAGATCGCCCGGCGGCCCGCCGTTGGGGCCCGGCTCGCCGTTGCCCGACGAGCGGATGCGCATGCCTTCGTTGATGCCGGCCGGGATCTTGACTTCCAGCGTCTTGGTCTTCTTGATGCGGCCCTGGCCGGCGCACGTGGTGCAGGGCTCGGGGATGATCTTGCCGGTGCCGTGGCAGTTGGGGCAGGTCTGCTGGATCGAGAAGAAGCCCTGACGCATGTGAACCGTGCCCTGGCCGTTGCAGGTGGGGCAGGTCTTGGGCGAGGTGCCCGGCTTGGCGCCCGAGCCCTTGCAGGTCTCGCAGTTCTCCCAGCTCGGGACGCGGATCTGCGTGTCCTTGCCTGCCGCGGCCTCCTCCAGCGTGATCTCCATCGCGTAGCTGAGGTCGTTGCCGCGATAGACCTGCTTGCCGCCGCCGCCGGCGCCCGGCCGGCGGCCGCCGCCGAAGATGTCGCCGAAGATGTCGCCGAAGGCCTCCGCGAAGCCGCCGAAGCCCTCGCCGGCGCCGTGGCCCATGTTGGGATCGACGCCCGCGTGGCCGTACTGGTCGTACGCGGCCTTCTTCTGCGGGTCGGAGAGCATCTCGTAGGCCTCCTTGGCCTCCTTGAACTTCTCCTCCGCCGCCTTGTGGCCGTCACCCTGGTTGCGGTCCGGGTGGTACTTCATCGCGAGCTTGCGATAGGCCTTCTTGATGTCGTCGTCGGACGCGCCCTTCGTCAGGCCGAGGACTTCGTAGTAATCGCGTTTGCTCATGGGGCAATCAACTTTTTCTGCGCACAGGAAATTCGGTCAGTGGCAGCGCCGGACAGGTGCGGGATCCCTTCCGGACGCTCGTGGTCCAACAGCAAGAAAGGCCGGCGGCCTGCGGGACGGCAATGTCCCGCAAGTCACCGGCCGCTGCCTGGCATGCAGGCTCAGCTCTTCTTGACTTCCTTGAAGTCGGCGTCGACCACATTGTCGTCGGCCGCGTGCGCCGCCTGCGGTTCGGCCTGCGCCTGCGCGCCGCCCGCCGCGCCGGCCGCCGCCTGCGCGGCCTGCTGGTCGGCGTAGACCTTCTCGCCCAGCTTCTGGCTGGCGGCCATCAGGGCCTCGGTCTTGGCCTCGATCGCGGCCTTGTCGTCGCCCTTGATCGCTTCCTCGGCGTCCTTCAGCGCGGACTCGATGGCGGCCTTTTCGGACGCATCGAGCTTCTCGCCGTGCTCGGCCAGGCTCTTGCGCACCGAGTGCACCATCGCGTCGCCCTGGTTGCGCGCCGAGACGAGCTCCACCTTCTTGGCATCCTCGGCGGCGTTGACTTCCGCGTCGCGCACCATCTTCTGGATCTCGTCCTCGGTCAGGCCCGAGTTCGCCTTGATGACGATCTTGTTTTCCTTGCCGGTGGCCTTGTCCTTGGCGCCCACGTGCAGGATGCCGTTGGCGTCGATGTCGAAGGTCACCTCGATCTGCGGCGTGCCGCGCGGCGACGGCGGGATGCCCTCGAGGTTGAACTCGCCCAGGCTCTTGTTGCCCGAGGCCAGCTCGCGCTCGCCCTGGTAGACCTTGATCGTGACGGCCGGCTGGTTGTCGTCGGCGGTCGAGAACACCTGGCTGAACTTGGTCGGGATCGTGGTGTTCTTCTTGATCATCTTGGTCATCACGCCGCCGAGGGTCTCGATGCCCAGCGACAGCGGGGTGACGTCCAGCAGCAGCACGTCCTTGCGGTCGCCCGAGAGCACCTGGCCCTGGATTGCGGCGCCGACGGCCACGGCTTCGTCCGGGTTCACGTCCTTGCGCGGATCCTTGCCGAAGAACTCCTTGACCTTGTCCTGCACCTTGGGCATGCGGGTCATGCCGCCGACCAGGATGACGTCGTTGATGTCGCCGACCTTCACGCCCGCGTCCTTGATCGCGGTGCGGCAGGGCTCGATCGTGCGCTCGATCAGATCCTCGACCAGCGATTCCAGCTTGGCGCGCGTGAGCTTGATGTTCAGGTGCTTCGGGCCCGACGCGTCGGCCGTGATGTAGGGCAGGTTGACGTCGGTCTGCGTCTGGCTGGACAGCTCGATCTTGGCCTTCTCGGCGGCTTCCTTCAGGCGTTGCAGGGCCAGCACGTCCTTGGTCAGGTCGACGCCCTGTTCCTTCTTGAACTCCGAGACGATGAAGTCGATGATGCGCTGGTCGAAGTCCTCGCCGCCCAGGAAGGTGTCGCCGTTGGTCGACAGCACCTCGAACTGCATCTCGCCGTCGACGTCGGCGATCTCGATGATGGAGATGTCGAACGTGCCGCCGCCCAGGTCGTACACCGCGATCTTGCGGTCGCCCTTGCCGTGCTTGTCGAGGCCGAACGCGAGCGCCGCGGCGGTCGGTTCGTTGATGATGCGCTTGACGTCCAGGCCCGCGATGCGGCCGGCGTCCTTGGTGGCCTGGCGCTGGCTGTCGTTGAAGTAGGCCGGCACCGTGATGACGGCCTCGGTCACTTCCTCGCCGAGGTAGTCCTCGGCCGTCTTCTTCATCTTGCGCAGCACCTCGGCGCTGACCTGCGGCGGCGCCAGCTTCTTGCCGCGCACCTCGACCCACGCGTCGCCGTTGTCGGCCGCGATGATCTGGTAGGGCATCAGGTGGATGTCCTTCTGGACTTCCTTTTCCGTGAACTTGCGGCCGATCAGGCGCTTGACCGCGTACAGCGTGTTCTTCGGATTGGTCACGGCCTGGCGCTTGGCCGACGCTCCGACCAGCACCTCGCCGTCTTCCTGGTAGGCGATGATGGACGGCGTCGTGCGCGCGCCTTCCGAGTTCTCGATCACCTTGGTCGAGTTGCCTTCCATGACGGACACGCACGAGTTCGTGGTGCCCAGGTCAATACCGATGATTCGTCCCATGTTCGTTTCTCCTGCGAAGCTGTTGAAGCTGGATTTGATGTTGTTTTCGAGATGCGGCTGACGCGGTCTTATTCAAGGGCGAAACGCGCCATTGCAGGGCATTTCGGGCCCGAAACGGGCTCTGGAGGCCGCGTTTGCCCTTATTTCGGCGCCGCGACCGTGACGAGTGCCGGACGCAGCACGCGGTCGGCGATGAGGTAGCCCTTCTGCAGCACGTTCACGATCGTGTTGGCCTCCTGGTCGGCCGGCACCATCGAGATCGCCTGGTGCTGGTGCGGGTCGAACTTGGTGCCCGCGGGCGGGTTGATCTGGGCGACCTTGTTGCGCTCCAGCGCGGCCGTCAGCTGGCGCAGCGTGGCGTGCACGCCCTCGAGCACCTGCTCGACGGCGGCGCCCGGGGTGGCGATGGCGGCCTCGAGGCTGTCTTTGACCGGCAGCAGGCTGTCGGCGAAGCCCTCGACGGCGAACTTGCGCGCCTTGGCCACTTCCTCCTCGGCGCGGCGGCGCGCGTTCTGGGCCTCGGCCTGGGCGCGCAGGTGGGCGTCCGTCAGCTCGGCCACCTTGGCCTCGAGCTCGGCGATGCGAGCGGGGTCGCCCAGTCCGATATCGAGGCTGGGGGCGGCGTTGTCCAGCGGCGGCTGCTGCGGGGCTTGCGGGGTCTGGTCTTCCGTATTCATGTCGTCGTCAGGGTTTTACGAGCGCGTTGCGCGGGCAGATAGGGTCATCTTCCCGGGTTTCAAGAGGGCCTGTGGAACTTATTTTCGGGCCGGCGACCTGTGCTCGGTCCGGGTGATCGCTACTGATCGTCGTCGACCGAGGCACTCCAGCGCTGCCAGTCGACCAGGTCGCGGCGGTCGCGCTTGGTCGGGCGTCCGGTTTCCTGCGCCTGGGCCGGCTCGACGCCGAACCGGCGCGCCTCGGCCGCCTGCTGCGCGGCCCGGATGCTGGCCTCGGTTTCCTGGTACAGCGTGCGCGCCACGGTCGCCGGGCCCCGCATCGCGTCCAGCCCCAGCACGAGCAATTCACGCACCGTGCCCGGCTGGCGGATCTCGATCCGGTCGTTGACGCGCACCGACCGGGCGGGCTTGGCCGCCTGGCCGTTGACGTGCACCCTGCCCTTGTCGATCTCCTCGGCGGCCAGGCCGCGCGTCTTGAAGAAGCGCGCGACCCACAGCCACTTGTCGAGCCGCATGTCGGCCGCGGCGGCCGGGGCCTCGGAGGGGGCGGAGTGACGCGGCATGGTCTATTCGGTGGCGCCGTGGGCGACGGCGCGAGCCTGGCGCTGATGGAGCACTTCCTTCGAGATGGGGCTGGTGTCCCATCCCTGCAAGTGGCGCAGCGCGACGCCGGCCATCGCCGCCATGCCCTCCGGGCCGTTGTTGAGGCAGGGGATGTAGTGGAAGGTCTTGCCGCCGGCGGCGAGGAAGGCGGCGCGCCCGGCGATCGCGATCTCCTCCAGCGTCTCGAGGCAGTCGGCCGCGAAGCCCGGGCAGATGACGTCCACGCCCTCGACGCCGCCCCTGGCGAGCACCTGCAGCGTCGCCTCGGTGTACGGCTGCAGCCACTCGGCGCGGCCGAAGCGGCTCTGGAAGGTGACGCGCCAGGCGTCGTCCTCCAGCCTGAGCTTCTCGGCCAGCAGGCGCGCCGTCTTCAGGCACTCGCAGTGGTACGGGTCGCCCAGGCGCAGCGTGCGCGCGGGCATGCCGTGGAAGCTCATCACCAGCTTGCGGCCGCGGCCCTCGCGCTGCCAGTGCCTGCGCACCTGGGCGGCCAGCGCGTCGATGTAGCCAGGGTCGTCGTGGTAGTGGTTGACGAAGCGCAGCTCGGGCAGGCGGCGCGTGCGGCGCATCCAGGCGCCGACGTCGTCGAGCACGCTGGCGGTGGTCGCCGCCGAGTACTGCGGGTAGGCGGGCAGGACGAGGATGCGGGTGCAGCCCGTGGCGCACAGGGCGTCGAGCTCCGTGGCGATCGCCGGCTGGCCGTAGCGCATCGCCCAGCGCACCTGGACGAGCGCGCCACGCTCGCCGAGGTAGCCGCGCAGCATGTCGGCCTGGCGCGCCGTCCACACGGCCAGCGGCGACCCCTCGCGCAGCCAGATCTTGCGGTACTTGCGCGCCGAGGCCGCGGGCCGCACGCGCAGGATCACCGCATGCAGGATCAGCCACCACAGGGCACGCGGGATCTCGACGACGCGCGGGTCGGACAGGAACTGCGCCAGGTAGCGCCGCAGGGCGGGGGTGGTCGGCGCCTCCGGCGTGCCGAGGTTGACGAGCAGGACGCCGACCTTCTCGCCGCCGTCGTGCCTGTGGCCGCGCGGGGCGACGCTCATCGGCGCGAGGGCGGCGCGATGGGCGACAGGAGGTCGTACTCGTCGTCGCGCCGCAGCGGCGCCTGCAGGACCTCGAACTGCATGGCGGCGACGCCGGGATCCTCCGGCGAGCCGCTCAGGCCCACCTCGCCGCTGCCGTGCAGCGTGCAGCTGCCGCGGCGCAGGCTCAGCACCTCGTCCTCGCTGGTGAAGCGCACGAAGGTGCCGTTGATGCTCAGGTCGGACAGCTGCAGCGTCGCGCCGACCAGGTCGATGCGGCAGTGCGAGCGCGACACGCGCGCGTCGTCGACCTGCATGTCCGAGGCCGCCGCGCGGCCGATCACCACCGGCATGTCGGCGGCCGTGAAGCGGCGCACCTTGTTGCCCCAGGTGAGGATGACGGCGTCGGGGCCCGCGGCCAGGCCCAGCGGGCCGCCGCCCACCAGCGTGGGCGCGGTGTCCATGCCGCGGCGCGACAGCAGGTGCACCTCGACCGGCTCGACGCGCCCGCGCAGGCGCACGAGGTCGAGGCTGCGGAACATGTCGCGCGAGTCCAGGGGCAGGGCGCGCAGGACGTCGGCGGTGACCAGCGTCTCGTTGTCGCCCGCGTGGTCGAGCAGGCGGGCGGCCACGTTGACCGCGTCGCCGAAGTAGTCGCCGCTGACCTCCACGGTCTCGCCGAGCGCGATGCACACCTGCAGCTGCAGGCGCGCCTCCGTGAAGCCGGTCAGCGCGTCGCGCCGCCGCATCACGATGTCGATCTCCTCGTGCATCTGGTCGGCCGCCTCGACCGCCTGCGCGGCCGTGGGGAACACGGCCATCAGCCCGTCGCCCAGCGTCTTGACGACGACGCCGCCGGTGGCCGGCACGCGCCGCGACACCGCGTCCACCGTCTCGGTGACGATGTGAGACGCATCGGTGTTGCCGAGCAGCTCGTACAGCGCGGTGCTGCCGCGCAGATCGGCGAAGACGACGGCACGACGCTGGATGGCGGACATGCGCGGCTGGTCCGGATTAGAGGTTGTCGAGGTAGGTGCGCAGCTTGTCCGACCGGCTCGGGTGCTTGAGCTTGCGGATCGCCTTGGCCTCGATCTGGCGGATGCGCTCGCGCGTGACGTCGAACTGCTTGCCCACTTCCTCCAGCGTGTGGTCGGTGGACATCTCGATGCCAAAGCGCATGCGCAGCACCTTGGCCTCGCGCGGCGTCAGGCTGTCGAGGATGTCCTTGACCACGTCGCGCAGGCCGGCGTGCATCGCGGCCTCGACCGGGGCGAGGTTGTTGGTGTCCTCGATGAAGTCGCCCAGGTGGGAGTCGTCGTCGTCCCCGATCGGCGTCTCCATGGAGATCGGCTCCTTGGCGATCTTCATGATCTTGCGGATCTTGTCCTCGGGCATCTCCATCTTCTCGGCCAGCGTCGGCGCGTCCGGCTCGAAGCCGAATTCCTGCAGGTGCTGGCGCGAGATGCGGTTCATCTTGTTGATCGTCTCGATCATGTGCACCGGGATGCGGATCGTGCGCGCCTGGTCGGCGATCGAGCGCGTGATGGCCTGGCGGATCCACCACGTGGCGTAGGTCGAGAACTTGTAGCCGCGGCGGTATTCGAACTTGTCCACCGCCTTCATCAGGCCGATGTTGCCTTCCTGGATCAGGTCGAGGAACTGCAGGCCGCGGTTGGTGTACTTCTTGGCGATGGAGATCACCAGGCGCAGGTTGGCCTCGATCATCTCCTTCTTCGCGTCGCGCGAGGCCTTCTCGCCCTCGTTCATCTTGCGGTTGATCTCCTTGAGGTGCTCGATCGGCACCACGGCGCGCGCCTGCAGGTCGATCAGCTTCTGCTGGAGTTCCTGGATGGCCGGCAGGTTGCGGCTCATCACCACGCTGTACGAGCGGTTGCCGGCGATCTCCTTCTCGGCCCAGTGCAGGTTGAGCGAGTTCGTCGGGAAGCTCTTGATGAAGTGGTCCTGCGGCATGCCGCACTTGTCGACGACGATCTTGCGGATCTCGCGTTCGTAGCGGCGCACGTCGTCGACCTGGCCGCGCAGGATCGAGCACAGGCGTTCGATGGTCTTGACCGTGAAGCGGATCTTCATCAGGTCGCCGGTCAGCGCCTCCTGGGCCTTGTCGTAGGCCGGCGAGCGGTAGCCGTCCTTCTCGAACGCCTTGCGCATCTTGTCGAAGTGCATGTTGAGCTCGCCGAACTTGGTCAGCGCCTGGGCCTTGAGCTCTTCCAGCTTCTTGGTCAGCGCCTTGGAGCCGCCGGCGCCGTCGTCGTCCTCTTCCTCGTCGAACTCGTCGAAGTCCTCTTCCGCGACGTAGTCGTCCGCCTCGTCGTCGGACACGAAGCCATCGACGGCCTCGGAGATCTGCATCTCGCCCTTGGCGATGCGGTCGGCCACGGCCAGGATCTCGGCGATCGTGGTGGGCGAGGCCGAGATGGCCTGCATCATCGACTGCAGGCCGCCCTCGATGCGCTTGGCGATCTCGATCTCGCCTTCGCGCGTGAGCAGCTCGACCGAGCCCATCTCGCGCATGTACATGCGGACCGGGTCGGTGGTGCGGCCGAATTCGGAGTCGACGGTCGACAGCGCGGCCTCGGCCGCCTCTTCGGCTTCCTCTTCCGTCGCGCCGGACTGGGTCTGGCCCGAGATCAGCAGCGTGGCGGCGTCGGGCGCCTGCTCGTACACCGCGATGCCCATGTCGTTGAGCATCGAGACGATGGCCTCGAGGATCTCGTTGTCGACCAGCTTCTCGGGCAGGTGGTCGTTGATTTCCTGGTGCGTCAGGAAGCCGCGCGTCTTGCCCATCTTGATGAGCGTCTTGAGCTCGTGGCGGCGCTTGGCGACTTCCTCTTCGGTCAGCTGGGTCTCGTCCAGGCCGAACTCGCGCATCAGCGCGCGCTCCTTGGCGCGCGACACCTTCATGCGCAGCGGCTTGGCCTTGGCCTTGACCTCGCCGGCGTCCTCGGCGACTTCCTCGACACCGTCGGCCTCGACGTCGCCTTCCAGGTCGGCTTCGACGTCGGCGTCGTCCTCGAACGTCGGCTTGGCGGCCTCGTCCTTCTTGCCCTTCTTGCCCTTGGGCTCCGGCGCGGCCGTCTTGGCGGCGGCCTTGGCGCCCTTGGCGGCCGTGGCGGTCTTCGTCGCCGCGGTCTTCGCGGCGGGGGCGGCCTTGGCCGCGGGCGCCTTCACGGCGGCCTTCGCGGCAGCAGCGGACACCGCCTTCTTCTCGACGACGGGCTTCTCGGCGGCCGTCTTCGCGGCGGCGGTCGTCTTGGCAGTATCAGCGCTCTTCTTGGCAGTCATGCGTTTCCTTGAATGAATGTGGCCCCAGGCCGCCCGGCAGCGTCGCCCGCGTCAATTTCGGCTGGCCCGCGATATATGCGGGCAAGCGGCGGAAAGAGAAGGCAGGCGATGAATTTCCCTTCGCGTGCGACACGACGGGACACCGGCAGGCAAAGTGACGTGGACGTGGTCTGGATGAAGCAACTCTTGCGGGAAGAAGGTGGCCGGAGAGGATGCCCTTGTCGAGGGTGGCCGGAGCCCGGAGTCAGTTGCTCTCACTGCACGTCACAAGTTTGCCGCTGAGTGGGATATCGGATTATACCTCAGCCCCCAATGAAAATCACCATTGCGCGCCGCCGATCCGGCCGTGCGCGCCGCCCCTGCATCACTCTTCGGCGCGTTGCGCGGACAGTCGAGCCTTGACTTCCTTCCAGTGCCGGTCGACCTCGCGGAAGCGGGCGATCGCGCCCGGGTCGTGCGGGATCTGCGCGACCAGCGCCTGCTTCTGCGCGCCGAGCTCGCGGTCCAGCAGCACGTCGACGGCGCGCCGGAAGTCCTCGAAGGTCGCGCCGGGGTCGGCGTCGCCGTCGGCCACCTGCAGCGCCTCCTCGCCGAGCTCCGCGTCGTCGCGCAGCACGTGGCTCAGCACGGCCCAGGCGCGCGGGCCGTGCTCGGTCAGGTCGCGCTCCAGCCAGGCGATCAGCGGCCCCCAGGGAGGCGGCAGCGCGTGCAGCAGCTGGTGCTCGAACGGCGGCAGCTGCTCCCACCACTCGGCGTGGCCGAACAGCATCTGCACGACGCGGCTCTCGGGGCGCTGCGGCGCCGAGCGCGGCTGCCGGCGCTGGGCCTCCAGCTCGGCCTCCTCGCGCTGGCGCGCGGCCCATTTCGGGTTCATCGGGCGATTGCCGCCGAAGCGCCCGGACTGGCCGCCGAAGCGGCCGTCGCGCGGACGCGCGTGTCCCTCGTGATGAGGGTCGCCGCCGGCCTGGCGGTTGGCTTCGTCGAGGTCGGGCGGGACGTCGTCCCAGGGGGCGCCTTCGTGGGCGTCGCGCGCGGGTCGGCGCGCGCGCGAGGCGTCCGTCTTCCACAGCGTCTGCAGGTCGGCCAGCGGCAGGTGGGCCTTGAGGGCGAGCTCGCCCAGCAGCTGGATCTGCAGCGCGCCTTCCGGCAGGGCACCCCACAGCGGCTTGGCCTGCGCGAGCATGCGGGCGCGGCCCTCGGCGCTGGCCATGTCGCAGTCCTGCTGCGCGACCTCGATCAGCTGCTGCGACAGCGGGATCGCTTCCTGGACGTACTGCTCGAAGGCTTTTGTCCCATGTTCGCGCACGTAGCTGTCCGGATCGTGCTCCTTGGGCAGGAACAGGAAGCGGAAGCTGCGCGTGTCGCTGGCGTGGGGCAGGGCGGCCTCGAGCGCGCGGCCGGCGGCGCGGCGCCCGGCGGCGTCGCCGTCGAAGCTGAAGATCACCTTGTCCGTGAAGCGCAGCAGCTTGTGCACGTGCTCGGCGGTGCAGGCCGTGCCGAGCGTGGCGACGGCGTTCGGGAAGCCGAGCTGGGCCAGCGCGACGACGTCCATGTAGCCCTCGGTGACCAGCACGTAGCCCTTGTCGCGCAGCCCCTGGCGCGCCTCGAACAGGCCGTACAGCTCGCGGCCCTTGCTGAAGACCGGCGTCTCCGGCGAGTTCAGGTACTTGGGTTCGCCCTTGTCGAGCACGCGGCCGCCGAAGGCGATCACCTCGCCCTTGACGTTGCGGATCGGGAACATGATGCGGTCGCGGAAGCGGTCGTAGCGCTTCTGGGTGGCCGGATCGTCGCCGGAGACGATCACCATGCCCGACTCCACCAGCAGCGGGTCGTCGTAGCGCGGGAAGCAGCTGGCCAGCGTGCGCCAGCCGTCGGGCGAGAAGCCGAGCGCGAAGCGCGCCGCGATCTCGCCGCTCAGCCCGCGGCCCTTGAGGTAGTCGATCGCGCGCGGCGAGGCCTTGAGCTGCTGCTTGTAGTGGTCGGCGGCCTTGGCCAGCAGGTCGGTCAGCGTCGTGACCTGCGCCTTCTTGCGCGCGGCCTCGGCGCGTTGCTCGGGCGAGGCGTCGTCCTCGGGCACCGGCATGCCGACCTGCTGGGCCAGGTCGGTCACGGCGTCGACGAAGCCCATGCCGTGGTGCTCGCACAGGAAGCGGATGGCGTCGCCGTGCACGCCGCAGCCGAAGCAGTGGTAGGTCTGCCGGGTCGGGCTGACGATGAAGCTGGGCGACTTCTCGCCGTGGAACGGGCACAGGCCCTTGTAGTTGATGCCCGCCTTCTTCAGCGTGACGGAGCGCCCCACCAGCTCGACGATGTCGACGCGGGCGAGCAGGTCTTGGACGAATTGGCCGGGGATCACGGCACGAGTTTAGGTCGGGAGGACGGCCAGGCGCTCGGAAACGAAACGAGCGCCCGGTCGGGGCGCTCGCGGCGGTGCGGGCGCGTCGCGCCCAGCGGGAGATGGCTCAGACGGCGAAGTCGGCCAGCTGCTTGCCCGATTCCAGCGCGGCCGCCAGCCACTTCGGCTTCAGGCCGCGGCCGGTCCAGGTCTGGCCGCTGGCCGGGTCGCGGTACTTGGCGGCGACCTTGCGGCCGCTGGTGCTGGCGCGCGGGCCCGTGGCCTTGGCGACGAGGTCGGCGGCCGTCAACCCATGCTCCGCCATCAGCGCACGCACCTTGGAAATGGCCTCGTTGCGTTCATGCCGGCGTGCTTCGGAAATCTGGCGGTCGATTTCGGCCTTCTGGGCCAGGAGATCCTGCAGGGAAGACATGTTTCAAAACCTCGTCTCAATTCGACAACCGAAACATCTTATCGCGGAATAGGCGAAAAGAAACTCGACGCAGCGCTCGCGTGTGACACTTTGCACGCACCTGACGGCTTGGACGTGAATATACACCCGGGTTGCCTCGAATATTGCTTGCAGCTGAACCCGAATGCAAGCCGAGGAGGAGAAAAGTCGCGGTTCAGGCCGCCGGCGGCACGTAGCCGGCGGGTTGTTCCGCGCCGCCGCCGAAGAAGAAGTTTTCCATCTGGCGCGCCAGATATTGGCGGGCGCGCGCATCGGCCAGGTTCAGGCGATTCTCGTTGACGAGCATGGTCTGGTGCCGCTTCCAGGCCTCGAACGCCTCCTTGCTGACGTTGTCGTAGATGCGCTTGCCGAGCTCGCCCGGGTAGACGGGGAAGTCGAGGCCTTCGGCCTCGCGCTTGAGGTAGACGCATTGGACGGTGCGTGCCATGGGAACTCCTTGTTCGTGAGGGGCGGATGCGCCTGGCGCGCCCGCGCGGGGTGGATTCGGGACGGATTTGTCAGGACAGTTTCTTCACCAGTACCTGCGAGCGCCGATCCCAGTTGTATTTCTTCTTGCGCGCTTCGGGCAACCAATCGGGGTCGACCTGCTCGAAGCCGCGTTTGATGAACCAATGCATGGTGCGCGTGGTGAGCACGAATATCGACTTCAACCCCAGCGCCTTTGCGCGATGTTCGATTCGCTTGAGAATCCGGTCACCGTCGCCCTGGCCCTGGACCTGCGGCGAAACCGTCAGCGCGGCACATTCGGCGGTACCGGCCTCCGGATACGGATACAGCGCCGCGCAGCCGAAAATGATTCCGTCGTGCTCGATGACCGTATAAGTGGCGACGTCGCGCTCGATTTCCGTGCGGCTGCGCTTGACCAGCGTGCCGTCGCGTTCGAACGGCTCGATCAGCTGCAGGATGCCGCCGACGTCGTCGGCCGTGGCCTCGCGCAGGCTCTCGAGCTTCTCGTCGACGACCATGGTGCCGATGCCGTCGTGCGTGAAGACCTCCATCAGCAGCGCGCCGTCGACGGCGAACGGCAGGATGTGCGAGCGCTCGACGCCGCCCTGGCAGGCCTTGACGCAGTGCTGCAGGTAGAACGTGGTGTCGAGCGGACTGGCCGGCGTGGGCAGGCTGGCGACCAGGCGCTCGGCGTCGGCCAGCGCGAGCTCGGTGTCGATCGGGCTCTCGGGGTCGCCGGGCACCTCGTGGATGCCGGGCACCTCGGTCAGGAACAGCAGCTTGTCGGCCTGCAGCGCGACGGCGGTGGAGGTGGCCACCTCCTCCATCGTCAGGTTGAAGGCCTCGCCGGTGGGGGAGAAGCCGAAGGGCGACAGCAGCACGACGGCATCGTTCTCGATGGCGCTGCGGATGGCGGCGGAGTCGACCTTGCGGACCACACCGCTGTGCATGAAGTCGACGCCGTCGACGATGCCCACCGGGCGGGCGGTCAGGAAGTTGCCCGAGACGACGCGCACGGTCGCGTTGGCCATCGGGGTGTTGGGCAGGCCCTGCGAGAACGCGGCCTCGATCTCGAAGCGCAGCTGGCCGGCGGCCTCCTGCGCGCAGTCGAGGGCGACCTCGTCGGTGATGCGCACGCCGTGGCTGTAGCGCGCCGGGTGGTTCTTGGCCTTGAGCTGGTCGTTGACCTGCGGCCGGAAGCCGTGCACGAGCACCAGCTTCATGCCCATCGCGTGCAGGATGGCCAGATCCTGCACCAGCGCGTTGAGCTTGCCCGCGGCGATGCCTTCGCCGGTGATGGCGATGACGAAGGTCTTGCCGTGGTAGGCGTGGATGTGCGGCGCCACCGCGCGGAACCACGGCACGAACGTGTGGGGGAAGACGAGGTCCAGGCTCATTGCGGTGTCGGAGGAGGCGCCAAAAGTGTCAGCCCGGCATTGTGCCGCACGGGGTCAATCCCATATGGGGTGAGCGCTGCGTTTGTCCACTTCGCCGGCCCGTCCGTGGCGCGCTCGACACCGGGCGGCGCAAAAATCAAGACCTGACACCGCAAAAGGCAAGACCCGACACCGCCGCGAGATAATCCCGTCCCTCGTGAATTCGCCCGTCCGTCCTCCCGCACCGCCCGCCGCGCAGCGCGCGCCGCGTCCTCCTCGTCCCGAACGCGCCGAGCGGCCGCCGCGTGCCGCGCCCGCGCCGGCCAACCCGGTGCCGCCCATCACCTTTCCCGAATCGCTGCCGGTGTCCGCCCGGCGCGAGGAGATCGCGCGCGCCCTGCGCGAGCACCAGGTCGTGATCGTCTGCGGCGAGACGGGTTCCGGCAAGACGACGCAGCTGCCCAAGATCGTGCTGGAGATGGGCCGCGGCCGCGGCAACGGCGGCGGGTTGATCGGCCACACGCAGCCGCGCCGGATCGCGGCGTCCAGCGTCGCCAAGCGCATCGCCTTCGAGCTGAACTCGCCGCTGGGCGACGTCGTCGGCTACAAGGTGCGCTTCCAGGACCGGCTGCAGCCGGGCGCCTCGGTCAAGCTGATGACCGACGGCATCCTGCTGGCCGAGACGCAGACCGACCCGCTGCTCAAGGCCTACGACACGCTGATCATCGACGAGGCGCACGAGCGCAGCCTCAACATCGACTTCCTGCTCGGCTACCTGCGCCAGGTCCTGCCGCGCCGGCCCGACCTGAAGGTGATCGTGACCTCGGCCACGATCGACGCCGACCGCTTCGCCAAGCACTTCGAATCCGCCCGGGGCCCGGCGCCGGTGATCATGGTCAGCGGCCGGCTGTTCCCGGTGGAGCAGCGCTGGCGGCCGTTCGAGGAGTCGCGCGAGTACGGGCTCAACGAGGCCATCGTCGATGCCGTCGACGAGCTGTGGCGCAGCGGGCCGGGCGACGTGCTGGTCTTCCTGCCCGGCGAGCGCGAGATCCGCGAAGCGGCCGAGAAGCTGCGCGGGCACCATCCGCCGGGCGTCGAGATCCTGCCGCTGTTCGCGCGGCTGTCGCAGGCCGAGCAGGATCGCGTGTTCGAGCAGGGCGCCGCGCCGCGCATCGTGCTGACCACCAATGTCGCCGAGACCTCGCTGACGGTGCCCGGCATCCGCTACGTGGTCGACTCGGGCCTGGCGCGCGTCAAGCGCTACAGCTACCGCAACAAGGTCGAGCAGCTGCAGGTCGAGCCGGTCAGCCAGGCGGCGTGCAACCAGCGCGCGGGCCGCTGCGGCCGGGTGTCCAACGGCACCTGCATCCGGCTGTTCGACGAGAAGGACTTCGCCGGCCGCCCGAAGTTCACCGACCCCGAGATCCTGCGCTCGTCGCTGGCGGGCGTCATCCTGCGCATGAAGAGCCTGCGCTTCGGCGCGGTCGAGGACTTCCCGTTCCTCGAGGAGCCGCCGCGCAAGGCGATCGCCGACGGCTACGCGCTGCTGGGCGAGCTCAACGCGGTCGACGACTTCAACGAGCTCACGCCCATGGGCGCCGAGCTCGCCAGGCTGCCGCTGGACCCGCGCGTGGGCCGCATGATCATCGAGGCGCGCGAGCGCCATTGCCTCACCGAGGTGCTGGTGATCGCGTCCGCGCTGTCCGGCCAGGACGTGCGCGACCGGCCGCTGGAACAGCAGCAGGCCGCCGACGAGAAGCACAAGAAGTTCGACGACGAGCGCTCGGAGTTCATGGGCTACCTCAAGCTGTGGAAATGGCTGGAGGTGTCGCGCGGCGGGCAGGCCGATGCAGACCTCGACGCGGTGCGGATCGCGCCGCGGCCCCCGCGCGGCGCGTCCGCGCACGCGCGTCACGGGGGCGCGCAGGCGAGCGCTCCGGCGCCGGCACCGACCCACAAGCTGAGCAACCGCCGCTACGAGCAGCTGCTGCGCGAGAACTTCGTCAGCGTGCGCCGCGTGCGCGAGTGGCGCGACATCCATTCCCAGCTGATGACGGTGGTGACCGACCACGGCTGGCAGCTCAACACCGTGCCCGCCAACTACGACCAGGTGCACCTGGCGATGCTGGCCGGCCTGCTGGGCAACCTGGGCCTCAAGAGCGACGACGAGGACTGGTACCTCGGCGCGCGCGGCATCCGGTTCTGGCGCCATCCGGGCGCGCACCTGTCCAAGAAGCCGGGGCGCTGGATCGTGGTGTCCGAGCTGGTGGAGACGACGCGCCTGTACGGCCGCGGCATCGCCGCGATCGAGCCGCAGTGGATCCCCGGCATCGCCGGCCACCTGCTCAAGACGCAGCTGCTGGAGCCGCACTGGGAGAAGAAGGCCGCCGAGGTGATCGCACTGGAACGCGCGACGCTGTACGGCATCGTCGTCTACCAGAACCGGCGCGTGAACTTCGGCCTGGTCGACCCGCCGGTGGCGCGCGAGATCTTCCTGCGCGAGGCGCTGGTCAACGGCGAGTGGGAGACGCGCCTGCCGTTCCTGGCGCACAACGCGAAGATGATCGCGCAGGTGCAGGAGCTCGAGCACAAGTCGCGCCGCCAGGACGTGCTGGTGGACGACGAGCTGATCTACGCGTTCTACGACCAGCAGGTGCCCGCGGGCGTCGTCAGCGGCGCCACCTTCGAGAAGTGGTATCGCGAGGAGTCGCGCAAGAACACCAAGCTGCTGATGCTCGCCCGCGACGAGCTGATGCGCCACGAGGCCGCGGGCATCACGACCTCGTCGTTCCCGAAGACGATCCGCCTGGGCGGCGTCGACTGCTCGGCGGTCTACCTGCACGAGCCGGGCGACGCCAAGGACGGGCTGACGGCGACGCTGCCGATCTACGCGCTCAACCAGGTCAACGCCGAGCGCGTCGACTGGCTGGTGCCGGGCATGCTGGAGGCCAAGGTGCTGGGGCTGGTCAAGAGCCTGCACCAGCGGCCGCGCTCGCGCCTGGTGCCGCTGCCCGAGTTCGTCGCCGAGTTCGTCGCCACGCACGACTTCGCGCAGGGCGAGCTGCTGGAGGTGCTGCTCAAGGCCGTCAAGGAGCGCACGCAGATCGCCGTGCAGCGCAACGATTTCAAGCTGGAGACGCTGTCGCCGCACCACTTCATGAACTTCCGCGTGGTCGACGAGCACGGCCGCCAGCTGGGCATGGGGCGCAACCTGGCGGCGCTGAAGTCGGAGCTGGGCGGGCAGGCGCGTTCGGCGTTCCAGGCGCTGGCGGCGCTGAAGCTGCCCGCGGCCGCGCCGGCACCCGCCGCGCCGGAGCAGGGCGCGCCGGCGCCGGCGGGCAAGGGCGTCGTCGCGCGCGTGGCGACGCCGCCGCCCCCGCCCGCGATGCAGGCCGCGACGAAGTACACGACGTGGTCCTTCGGCCAGCTGCCCGAGCTGATGGAGATCGCCAAGGGCGGCCAGACGCTGATCGGCTTCCCGGCGCTGATCGACAAGGGCGCGCACGTCGAGATCGAGGTGTTCGACGAGCCCGACGTCGCCGCCGCGAAGCACCGCGCGGGCCTGCGCCGGCTGCTCGCGCTGCAGCTCAAGGAGCCGCTGAAGTTCCTGGAGCGCAACATCCCCGACCTGACGAAGATGTCGGTGCTCTACATGCCGCTGGGCACGGCCGAGGAGCTGCGCGAGCAGATCATCGATGTCGCGATCGACCGCGCCTTCCTGGAGGAGCCGCTGCCCGCCGACGAGGCCGAGTTCAAGCGCCGCCTCGATCAGGGCCGCAGCCGCCTGAACCTGATCGCCCAGGAGGTGGCGCGGCAGGCGGGCGCGGTGCTGGCGGAATACGCCGCGGCCACGCGCAAGCTCAAGGACGCGCGCCCGCCCAGGGAGGTCGTCGACGACGTCACCGCGCAGCTGCAGCGCCTGATGGGCAAGCGCTTCGTCCAGGCCACGCCGTGGGCGCAGCTGCAGCACTTGCCGCGCTACCTCAAGGGCGTGACGCTGCGGCTGGACAAGCTGCGCGCCGACCCCGCGCGCGACAACCAGCGCCTGGGCGAGCTGCGTCCCGCGGAGCAGCGCTACCTGCGCACGCTGGCCGAGCGCAAGGGCGCCGTCGACGCGCGCCTGGCCGAGTACCGCTGGCTGCTGGAGGAACTGCGCGTGAGCCTGTTCGCGCAGGAGCTGCGCACGCCGCAGCCGGTGAGCGTCAAGCGGCTGGACAAGGCCTGGGAGCAGCTGACCCGGTGAGCCATTCCGCGGCGCCGTCACGACCCTGTATCAAGCTGTTTCGCCTCGGGGTATTCCGGTAGCTTTTCGCATCAAGTCCCGCGAGGGCGTCCACTACATTCGCTGGGATGAGCTCGGAGCTGACGACGCCGGACGGCCGCTACATCGTGATCCAGGGACGCCTCTGGCGCGCACCCAACCCGGCACTGCCGGCCGAACGCAAGGTCAAGTACATGCGCGATCTGCTCAACGGCCGGCGCGCCCTCAAGGCGGCGAAGCTGTCGGGCGACGAGGCGGCCATCACCGCGGCACGCCGGCTCGTGACGGCGGCCCAGGTCGGCCTCGGCGAGCGCGGCCGGGTGTGGTGGACCGACGGCGCGGCCGACCTCAACCGCACGCTCGTGAAGAACACGCCCTACGCCGAGTGGTACGCCCGGCTCGGCGCCGGCGGCCAGGACGCGCAGGCGGCCTGAGCCCCGTTCAGCGCAGGACGGCCAGCGCGTCGTCCATGCCGCCTTCGTTGATGGCCAGCATGGCCTGCTCGCGCACCGCCGGCTTGGCGTGGTACGCGATCGACAGCCCCGCCTCGCCCATCATCGGCAGGTCGTTCGAGCCGTCGCCCACGGCGATCGCCTGCGCCGGCGCGATGCCCAGCGACGCGCAGGTCTGCAGCAGCATGCGCCGCTTCTCGGCGCCGTCGCAGATGTCGCCCCAGGCCTGCGCCACGACGCGGCCGGTGAGCTTGCCGTCGACGATCTCCAGCACGTTGGCGCGCGTGTAGTCGATCGCCAGGCGCTGCGCCACGCGATCGCTGAAGAAGGTGAAGCCGCCCGAGACGAGCAGCGTCTTCAGGCCGGCCGCGCGCAGCGCCTCCAGGAACGTCTCGACGCCGGGGTTCAGGTGCAGCCGGTGTTCCCAGATCTCGTGCAGCCACTTCTCGGCGACGCCTTCGAGCAGCGCGACGCGGCGGCGCAGGCTCTCCTTGAAGTCGGCGATCTGCCCGCGCATCGTGGCCTCGGTGATCGCGGCGACCTCGGCCTTCAGGCCCACGGCCGCGGCGATCTCGTCGATGCACTCGATGTCGATCAGCGTGGAGTCCATGTCGAACGCCGCGAGGCGGAAGTCGGCGAGGCGCAGCGGCGGCGCGAAGCCGCGGACGACGAGGCCGCTCGGAAGGGCTGGGCTCATGGCAAGCGTGTGGTGGGAAGGTGACGATTTTAAGACGGCGGCCCCGTCCAGGCTTCGATTCAGGGGACACCAGGCTTCGCGACGCGTCGACCCGCGTGCGTTTTCCCGCCCCGTGCCGTGAAATACGCAGGACAATCGTCCACCCGCGCGTGCGGGCCGGCGGCACACTGGCGCGTCGGCCAGCCACTTGAAAGCCTTTCGCTTGCTGTCCCAGAAATCCCGTCGCGACCTGGTCCTGATGTTCAGCGTCACGCTGCTGTTCTGGCTGGCGGCGCGGCTGGGCTTCGTCTTCAACGACAACGGCTATCTCACGCCCGTGTGGCCGCCGGCGGCCGTGGCCTGCGTGGCGGGCATCCTGTACGGCCCGCGCTGCCTGCTGGGCGCGGCCATCTACATCGCCTACGACTTTGTCGACGGCAGCATCCACGACTGGTCGCACGACCGCTGGGCCTTCGTCGAGCCGCTGGCCATGCTGGCCTCGGCCGCCACCGTGCACTGGACGGCCCGGCGCAGCGGCTTCAGCGGCCGCCTGGACACCGTGCGCGCCGTGCTGATGATGATGGCGCTGGGCGTGCTGTTCGCCTTCGTCAACGGCGCCGGCGCGACGGCCGGCTACTGCGGCCTGGCCGGCACCCGCCGCTGCATCGCCTACGGCTGGTCGGGCTACTGGGCGCAGTCGATGATCGGCGACGTCTTCGGCTGCCTCATCTGCATGCCGGCGCTGCTGTCGTGGGCGCGCTGGCTCGACGCCCGCTTCCATCCGACCGCGCGCCGCCTGCCGCAGCCCGGGTTCTCGGAGCGTCGCCGCACCCCGCGCCTGCCGCGGCCGGCCCTCGTGCGCGTGCCGGCGCGCCCCGATTCGCGCCTGCCGCCGGCGGCGCGGTTCACGCGCGAGCAGGGGCTGTTCGTCCTGGCCAGCATCGTCGCCAGCATGCTGGGCTGGGCGATCACGCGCAGCTGGAACGTGCCGGTGCACGTCGTGGGCTTCCTGGCGCTGCCGCTGCTGGTGTGGGCCGCGATCAAGTTCCCGCCGCTGTTCGTGCACACGGCCGTCATGGCCTGCGGGCTGATCACGATCACGCTGCAGCTCACCGCCCCGGGCAGCGCCAACGCCGACCCGGCCACGCACACGGCTTCGCTGTTCCTGTTCCTGCTGAGCATCTCGTCGCTCACGCTGATCGTCAACGTCGTCGTGCAGAAGCAGCGTCGCCTGGCTGGCGAGCTGGCGTTCCGCGCGCAGCAGGAGCGCGTCGAGCTGATGCTGCAGGCCGCCACCGACGCCGTGATCAGCTTCGACGAGGGCGGGGCGCTGTCGTACTGGAACCCGGCCGCCGAGCGCCTGTTCGGCCGCGATGCCGCCCAGGCGCTGGGGCGGCCGGTGCAGGAGATCCTGCCGCTGCCCAAGCTGGTGGCCGCCACCGACGGCATCGCCGCGCTGTGCGACGCGGGAGACGACCTGTTCTCGGGCGCCGTCATCGAGTTCGACGCCGTCGACTTCGCCGGCCGGCGGCTGCCGGTCGAACTGTCGCTCACCGCCTACCGCAACGACCGCGGCTGGGCCGCCACCGCCTTCATGCGCGACGCTCGCGCCCACAAGCGCCAGGAGGAGGCGCTGCGGCTGGCGCGCGACAAGGCCGAGGAGGCCACGCGCGCGAAGTCGCTGTTCCTGGCCACGATGAGCCACGAACTGCGCACGCCGCTGTCGGGCATCATCGGCATGCTGCAGCTGGGCCTGCGCGAGCCGATGCCGGCGTCGTCGCGCTCGCGCGTGTCGCTGGCGCTCGGCAACGCGGAGGCGCTGCTGGCCATCATCAACGACATCCTCGACTTCTCGAAGATCGAGGCCGGCAAGATGGGCTTCGAGCAGGTGGACTTCGACCTGCGCGAGATGCTGCAGTCGCTGGTCGAGCTGCTCGACCTGCGCGCGCAGGAGGAGGGGCTGTCGCTGCTGAGCCACGTCGACCCGAACGTGCCGCAGTGGCTGCGCGGCGACCCGATGCGGCTGCGCCAGATCCTGCTGAACCTGATCGGCAACGCGCTCAAGTTCACCGAGGTCGGCACCGTCGAGGTGCGGGTGGCCTGCATGGCCACCGAGACGGGCCGGCTGCTGCTGGAGATCGAGGTCGAGGACACCGGCATCGGCATCTCGCACGAGGCGCAGCAGCGGCTGTTCAGCAGCTTCGAGCAGGCCGACGTCACCACCACGCGCAAGTACGGCGGCACCGGCCTGGGCCTGACGATCACGCGGGCGCTGGTGCAGGGCATGGAGGGCGAGATCAGCCTGCGCAGCGCGCCCGGCGTCGGCAGCACCTTCCGTGTGCAGCTGCCGGTGGCGCTGGGCGCGCCGGTCGAGACGGTGCCCGAGGAGGCCGTGCCGCCGTTCGATTGCCGCCTCAACGTGCTGTGCGCGGAGGACGGCCACACCAACCGCGTGATCGTGCAGGCCTTCGTGCAGGGCCTGGGCCACGACGTCAGCTTCGTCGAGAACGGCCTGCAGGCCGTGCAACGCTGCGCGGAGGAGAACTTCGACGTCATCCTGATGGACGGCCGCATGCCGGTCATGGACGGCCTCGCGGCCGCGCGCGCGATCCGCGCCGGCGGCATCGCCGACACCTGGGTGCTCGACCCGGCGATCCGCATGATCGCGCTCACGGCCAACGCCACCGGCAACGACCGCGAGCTGTGCCTGGCCGCGGGCATGGACGACTTCCTGTCCAAGCCGGTGGACGAGCGCCTGCTGGCGCAGGCCCTGCACCGCGCGGTCGACGCCCTGCGCGCGCGCGGCCGCGAGCTGCGCCCGCTGCTGGACACGATGGCGATGGCCGGCGGCTCCACCGCGGCGCTGGACGCGCTGTTCCTCGACACCGAGCCCGACGCCGCGTCCGTCGACGCCGCCGAGGCCGCGCTGGCCGACGCCGCCGCCAAGTCGCCGCCGGCCGCGCCGACGGTGCGCTCGCTGTCGGAGCGCCTGGCCGACGCCTTCCGCGCCGAGACGCCGCGCCTGCTGGCCGAACTGGCCGACGCGATCGCGCGGCGCGACCTCGCCCACGCCGCGCGCATCGCCCACAACATCAAGGGCAGCGCGTTCTACATCCACAGCGACCCGATGGCCGACGACGCGGGCGGCCTCGAGCACGCGTGCGACATCGGCGACGACGCGGCCGTCGAGCGCCACTGGGCGGCGCTCCAGGAAAGCATCGACGACTGGATGACGGCGCACTGATACGCTATTCCTCCTGGAAGGGAGGGCCCCCTATGCGTATCCTGGCCGCCGACGACGACCTCGTCTCGCGCCTCGCGATGGAAGATGTCCTGCGCCAGTGCGGCGCGCCCGAGGTCGTGCTGGCCGAGGACGGCGCGGCCGCCTGGCAGCGGATGTCCGGCGGCGACTGCTTCGACCTGGTCTGCCTGGACGTCCGCATGCCGCCCCCCGACGGCCTGGAACTGGTCGCGCGGATGCGCGCGGCGCCGGCGCTCAGGCGGGTGCCGGCGATGCTGATCACCGCCACGGCCGACCGCGACGCGGTGCTCGGGGCCACGCGCTTCGACCTGCAGGGCTTTCTCGTCAAGCCCGTGGGGCCGGACACCGTCGGCCGCATCCGGCGCGTGCTGGCGCAGCTGGACGCCGGCATCCTCGAGCCCGCCGCCCCGGCCATCGCGCGGCTGCGCATCGACGCGGAACGCCACGCGCGCTACGTCGGCGCGTTCCGGCAGCAGATCCGCGCGCTGCACGGCCTGGCGCGGGAACTGGCGTCGACCGGCGCCGGGGCGCAGGCGCGCGCGTCGTTCGTGCAGAAGGCGGACGCCTGCCGCACGGCGGCGCTGACGCTGGGCTCGCCGCGGCTCGAGCAGCTGATCTCCGACGCGCTGGCGCTGCTGGCCGCGGACCGGCCCGGCGCGGAGCGCGCGATGGGCCAGGCGGCCTACTGGCTGGAGCGGGTGGCGGGGGCCGCCGGCGGCGCCTGACGGGACGGTCGTCCTGGGCCGGCACGCCGATTGCCAGCATCGCAGCCGCGCCGTTTCGACGAACCCGCGATGACCGACCTGCAAGCCGCCACCGCCGCCCCGTTGCGAATCCTCATGCTGGAGGACTCGGCGCTCGACGCCGAGCTGATCCGGGCCGCGCTGGCGCGGGCCTATCCGCTGGAGCAGGTGCGCGTGCGCCTGGTCGGCGACGAGCGCACGTTCGCGCAGGCGCTGGGCTCGGGCGCGTTCGACATCGTGCTGTCCAACGTCGAGCTGCCCGGCTACGGCGGCGCGCAGGCGCTCGACCACTGCAAGGCGGTGGCGCCGGAGCTGCCGTTCATCTTCGTGTCGAACGTGATCGGCGAGGAGGCCGCGGTCGACCTGCTCAAGCGCGGCGCGACCGACTACGTCAGCAAGGATCGCCTGGGCCGCCTGCCGCTGGTGATCGAGCGCGCGCTGCGCGAGCGCGCCGAGCGCTCGGCCCGCCTGCTGGCCGAGCGGCGGCTGCGCGAGGCCGATTCGGCCTACGCGCGCGTCGTCGACGGCCTCAGCGGCTACGGCGTCATCCTGCTGGACGTCGACGGCACGATCCGCGGCTGGAACCAGGCCGCCAGCCTGATCTTCGGCTATGCGCGCGCCGAGATGATCGGACGCCACGTCTCGACGATCCATCCGCCCGAGGACCGGGCCGCCGACGTGCTGCGCGCCGACTTCCAGGCCGCGAGCCTGCAGGGCAGCGTCGGCTTCGCGCGCTGGCTGCTGCGTTCCGACGGCACGCGCCTGCGCGCCGAGGGCGCGCTGACGGTGCTGCGCGACGAGGACGGCGAGGTCAGCGGCTTCTGCAAGCTGCTGCGCGACGTGACGACCACCTTCGAGTCGGCCGCCGCGCTGCTGCAGGCCAAGGAGGAGGCCGAGCGCGCCAATCGCGCCAAGGATCGCTTCCTGGCGGTGCTGTCGCACGAGCTGCGCACGCCGCTGCTGCCGATCGTCGCGGCGGCGCAGGCGCTGCAGAACGCCGTGCCGGTGCCGCTGGCGTTCTCCGGGCTGCTGCCCATGATCCGCCGCAACGTGCTGCTCGAGGCGCGGCTGATCGAGGACCTGCTCGATCTCACGGCGATCTCCGCCGGCAAGCTGTCGCTGCGGCGCGCGCCGGTGGACATGCACAAGGTCATCGCCGCCGTCGTCGAGATGGTGCAGGAGACGGCGGACGAGAAGCAGATCACGTTGTCGGTGCGCTGGCACGCGACCCGGGGCACCGTCGACGGCGACGCGGCGCGCCTGCAGCAGGTGCTGTGGAACCTCGCGCGCAACGCCGTCAAGTTCACGCCCCAGGGGGGCAGCGTCCGCATCGAGGTCGACGACGACGGCGGGCAGCTGCGCCTGCGCTGCATCGACGACGGCATCGGCATCGAGGCGAAGGCGCTGACGACCGTCTTCTCGGCCTTCGAGCAGGCTAACAGCGACATCGCGCGCCGCTTCGGCGGCCTCGGCCTGGGGCTGGCGATCGCGCACGGGCTGGTGGGGCAGCACGGCGGCAGCCTGTCGGCGAGCAGCGACGGCCCGGGCCGCGGCGCCACCTTCACGCTGTGCCTGGACACCGTCGACACGCCGGGCGCCGTCGCCGCCCAACCCGTGGCGCCTGCGCCGGACGGCGCCGCGTCGCACCCCGTGCGCATGCTGCTGGTCGAGGACAACGAGGACGCCGCCAGCGCGATGACCCTGTCGCTCGAATACATGGGCTACGCGGTCACGCACGCGCCCACGCTGCGCGCGGCGATCGCCGCGAGCGAGCGCGAGCCCTTCGACGTGATCGTCACCGACCTGGGCCTGCCGGACGGCTCGGGCCTGGCCCTGGGGCCGGCGTTGTCGGCGCGCGCGCCGCTGATCGCGCTGAGCGGCTTCGGCAGCGCCGAGGACGTCGCGCGCTCGATGGCCGCGGGCTTCGCGGCCCACCTCGTCAAGCCCACCGACCCGGACGAGGTGCACGCGACCGTGGGCAAGATCCTGCTGCGCTCGGCCGCGTCGGCCTGAGCGCCGGCAGGCTCAGTTCAGCGTCGCGTCCGGATCCGGAGCCTCGTCGAACAGCGGCAACGGCTGGGGGGCGGCCGGCGCGGGCGCCTCGCCGGCATCGCCCGCGGCCTCCACCAGCGCGTTGGGCAGCGCCTTGCTCGTCTTCACGCCGAGGTCCCTGAGCATCTCGGCCTGGCGTATCACGTTGCCCTTGCCGGTGGACAGGCGCTTCTCGGCGTCCTCGTAGGCCGCCTGCGCGTCCTTGAGCTTCGCGCCGACCTTCTGCAGGTCGCCGACGAAGGCCGCGAGCTTGTCGTAGAGCTCCGCGCCGCGCCTGGCGATGTCCTGCGCGTTGCGCGTCTGCGCCTCCTGGCGCCACAGGTGGGCGATGGTGCGCACGACGAACAGCAGCGTCGACGGGCTCACCAGCAGCACGTTGCGCTGCCAGGCCTCCATGAACAGCGACTCGTCGCTGGTGACGGCCAGCATGAAGGCCGGCTCGATGGGCACGAACATCACCACCATGTCGAGCGACTTCACGCCGTACAGCGCCTGGTAGTTCTTCGCCGACAGGCCCTTGATGTGCGCGCGCACCGAGTCGAGGTGGGTGCGCACGGCCTGGGCCCGGGCCTCGTCCGTCTCCGCGGAGGCGTACTGGTCGTAGGCCACCAGCGACACCTTGGCGTCGACCACCAGCTTGCGATCCTGCGGCAGGTCGATGACGACGTCGGGCTGCTGCAGGTTGCCCTCGGCGTCGCGCTGGCTCACCTGCACGTGGTAGACGCGGCCCTTCTCCAGGCCGGAGGCCTCCAGCACGCGCTCCAGGATCAGCTCGCCCCAGTTGCCCTGCGTCTTGGCCTGGCCCTTGAGCGCCTTGGTGAGGTTGTTGGCGTCGTTGCTGAGGGTCTTGTTCAGCTCCATCAGCTGCCTGACCTGCTCGGTCAACGCGAAGCGCTCCTGGCCTTCCTTGACGTAGACCTCCTCGACCTTGCCCTTGAACTCGCTGAGCTGCGCGCGCAGCGGGTCGAGCAGGGTGCCCAGGTTGTGCTGGTTCTGCTCGGCGAAGCGCCTGGACTTCTCCTCGAGGATGTCGCTCGCCAGCGCCTTGAACTGGTTGGACAGCTCCGCCTTCGCCTCGGTCAGCAGCTGCAGCTTCTCCTGCGCGCTCGCGCGTTCCGCGTCGGCGCGCGTGCGGGCGTGAGCGAGTTCGGCGTGGGCCGTCTGCAATTCCCTGGTCCGGGCGGCCGCGTGGTCGGCGGCGGCCGCGAGATCGCGCTGCAGCGCGGCGACGCGGTCGTCGAGCGAGGCCACGAGCTGCTGCTTCTGCGCCTCGCTGGCGGCGGCGCGCAGCACGCTCTCGTGGGCCGAGGCCAGCTGTTCGCGCGTCGCGTGGGTCTCGGCCCGCGCGCGCTCCAGTTCGGCCTGCGCCGCCGCGGCCGCCTGCTCGCCCGCGCGCAGCCGCTCGCGCGCCTGCGCGAGCTCCAGCTGCGCCGCGTGGCCGGATTGCGCGAGCGCGGCGTCGACCGCGGCCCGCCGGCGCGCGCGCGCCAGCGCGAGGCCGATGGCGAGGCCGGCGAGCAGCGCCGCGAGCACGGCGACGACGATGACGGCGAGGAGGGAGGCGGACAGCGGATTCATGCGCTCATTGTCGCCGTCCGCTGGCTCATGCGGTGCGCCTGCGGCGGGATCGGCGGAGGCGGAGCGAGGGTTTCCGATGGCGGCCGCGGCGGCGCGCCGTCGAGCCCGCGGGACATAATCCCGCGACAAGCCATGCGGGAAGGCCGACGCGCCCGACCCGCAGGAACCGTTCATCGATCAGCAGGGAGGAAGCCCATGTCGAACCCGATCTGGCGCGCCGGTGCGTGCGCTCTTGCCGTTGCGCTGGCCTTCGGTGCGCCGCACGCGACGTTCGCGGCCGACGATTCCGGACAGGACATCCGGGCCGAGATGCAGAAGCTGCCCTGGCAGCTGGGCCCGGCCGCCGCCGACGTCGGCACGCGCTCGAAGATCCAGGTGCCCGACGGCGCGCGCCTGCTGCCCGAGTCCAGCGGCAGCCGCTTCCTGGAGCTGACCGGCAACCTGCCCGAGCCCGGCGACACCGTGCTGGTGCGCAACGGCTGGTGGGCGACGCTGTCGTTCGAGGAGTCCGGCTACGTCAAGGACGACGAGAAGCTCGATCCCGACGCGCTGCTGGCCGCCCTGAACAAGAACGAGGAGCAGGCCAACGAGCAGCGCCGCCAGCGCGGCATGGCCACGCTCACCAACGACGGCTGGATCGTGCAACCGCACTACGACCCGACGACGAAGTTCCTCGAGTACGGCCTGCGCCTGCACTCCTCGGACAGCCCGCGCCCGGTGGTCAACTACACGATGCGCCTGCTGTCGCGCCGCGGCTACGAGACCGTGATCCTGGTGACCAGCCCCGACACGCTCGATCGCGACGTGAAGGACCTGCACCAGGTGCTGGACGGCTTCAAGTTCAACCCCGGCGAGACCTACAGCGAGTTCCGCGCCGGCGACCACGTGGCCGAGTTCGGCCTCGGCGCGCTGGTGCTGGGCGGCGCCGCGGCGGCGGCCGTCAAGGCCGGCTGGTTCAAGGGCCTGCTCGCGGCGCTGGTCGCGGGCTGGAAGCTCGTCGCGGCGGCCGCGGTCGCCGCGGTCGCGGGCCTCAAGCGCCTGTTCGGACGCGCGACAGGGCGATGAGACGCCGATCGCACCCGTGCCACTCGACGCGCAATCGCTGATCGGGCCGACCGTCGTCGCCCTGTACCTCAAGGACTGCCTGCTGCTGCTCGCGCGCGACGAGGCCGTGCTCGTGCGCGGCTGGCGCGGCCGCTGGCGCGCGGGCTTCGGCCTGCTCGACTGGCGGCTGCGCGGGCGCGAGCCCTGGCTGTGCCATCCGTTCAAGCCCTGGCAGCCCGTACTGCGCCTGCGCTGGGACGCCGCCGCGCCCGCGCCGGCGCCGTCGAAGGCGGAGCCGCCGGCGCTGCCGGAGCTCGCGCTGGCGCCGTGGGTGTGCGCGATCTGGCTGCTGCTGTTCGTGGCGCTGCCGGTGGCGTTCTTCGGCCACCTGGGCCTGCGCAGCGTGCTGCTCGTCATCGGCGAGCTCTACGCGTTCATCCTCTTCAGCCTGGTGCTGGTGTGGCGGCGCCGCGCGGCGCTGGGCCTGAGCGCATCGCAGTTCGGCGTGCTGGCGTTCGAGCTGCTGGCCTGCGCGCCGTACGCCGCCAACCTGGTGCGGCGCTTGTCGCTGCACCGGCGCGTCGACGCGAGCATGCTGGCGGCGTCGGAGCGGCTGCTCGATGCGCCGGCGCACGCCGACGTGCGCGCGCAATGCCTGGCGCGCATCGACGACGAGCTGGACTGGATCCCCGAGGACTCGCCGCGCGCCAAGGCGCTGCGGGCGGCGCGGCCGCGCTTCGCGCCGGCGCCGCAGCCGGACATCGCGACGGAGGGCGGACATGACCGGCAATGACTGGCTGACCATCGTCGCCTGCGGCCTCGTGGGCTACGGCGCCGTCCACCTGTTCCTGCGCAAGCCGCCGTCGCCGCCGTCCGCGAGCCCAGCGCCGGCGACGCCGTCGGCGCCCGTCCCGCCGCACTGGACCAGCGTGCTGGAGCTGTCGCCCGACGCCAGCGTCGAGGAGATCCGCGCGGCCTACCGCCGGCTGATCGGCCAGTACCACCCGGACAAGGTCGCCTCGCTCGGCCGCGAGCTGCGCGAGCTGGCGGAGGCCAAGTCCAGGGACATCCAGCTCGCGTACCAGGCCGCGCTGATGGAGCGCGGCGGCGCCGGCTGACGCGCCGGCGCGTCAGCCGGCCGTCTTGGGCGCGCCCAGCGAGCGCAGCAGGTCGCGCACGTACTGCGCGCGGTCGCGCGGCTCGGCGATCTCGCGGTCGATGCGCAGCCGGTCGTTGCCGGCCAGCTTGACGCTGCGGTTCTTCTGCACCAGCTCGATGATGCGCATCGGGTCGACCGGCGGGTTGGGCTTGAACGTGATGTTCATGACCTTGGGGTTCGCGTCCACCTTCAGCACGCCGTAGCTCCTGGCCAGGATGCGCAGCCGGTGCGTGTCGAACAGCGCCTGGCCTTGCGGCGGCAGCTTGCCGAAGCGGTCGGTGATCTCCTCGAGCAGCGCGTCCAGCGTCTCGGGGCGCTCGGCGGTGGCCAGGCGCTTGTAGAGCGACAGCCGCGTCTGCACGTCGCCGCAGTAGGCGTCGGGCAGCAGGGCGGGGGCGTGCAGCTTGATGTCGATGCCGCCGCCGAAGGCGCCGGTCGGCGACAGCAGGTCGGGCTCCTGGCCGGACTTGAGCGCGCGCACGGCCTCGGCCAGCATGTCGTTGTACAGCTGGAAGCCGACCTCCATCATGTTGCCGCTCTGGTTCTCGCCCAGCACCTCGCCGGCGCCGCGGATCTCGAGGTCGTGCATCGCCAGGTAGAAGCCCGAGCCCAGCTCCTCCATCGCCTGGATCGCGTCCAGGCGCTGCGCGGCCTGCTTGGTCAGGCCCTCGACGTCGGGCACCATCAGGTACGCGTAGGCCTGGTGGTGCGAGCGGCCGACGCGCCCGCGCAGCTGGTGCAGCTGCGCCAGGCCGAACTTGTCGGCGCGGCTGATGACGATGGTGTTGGCGGTGGGGACGTCGATGCCCGTCTCGATGATGGTCGAGCACAGCAGCACGTTGATGCGCTGGGCGACGAAGTCGCGCATCACCGCCTCCAGCTCGCGCTCCGGCATCTGGCCGTGCGCGATCGCGATGCGGGCCTCGGGGATGAGCTGCGCCAGCTTCTCGAGCCGGTTCTGGATCGTCTCGACCTCGTTGTGCAGGAAGTAGACCTGGCCGCCGCGCTTCAACTCGCGCAGCACGGCCTCGCGGATCGTGCCCTGGCTCTCGTTGCGCACGAAGGTCTTGATGGCCAGGCGGCGCTGCGGCGCGGTGGCGATCACCGACAGGTCGCGCAGGCCTTCGAGCGCCATGCCCAGCGTGCGCGGGATCGGCGTGGCGGTCAGCGTGAGCACGTCGACCTCCGCGCGCAGCGCCTTCATCGCCTCCTTGTGGCGCACGCCGAAGCGGTGCTCCTCGTCGATGATCAGCAGGCCCAGGCGCTTGAACTTGACGTCGGCCGACAGCAGCTTGTGCGTGCCGACGATGATGTCGATGGTGCCGTCCTCCAGCCCCTCCATGGCCGTCTTGATCTCCTTGGCGGTGCGGAAGCGCGACATCTCCGCCACCTTCACCGGCCACTGGCCGAAGCGGCTGCTGATGGTCTGGTAGTGCTGCTCGGCCAGCAGCGTGGTGGGCGCGAGCAGCGCCACCTGCTTGCCGCCGTGCACCGCCACGAACGCGGCGCGCAGCGCGACCTCGGTCTTGCCGAAGCCGACGTCGCCGCAGACCAGGCGATCCATCGGCTTGGGGCTGACCAGGTCCTGCACCACGGCGTGGATCGCGGCGCGCTGATCGGGCGTCTCCTCGAAGCCGAAGCTGGTGGCGAAGGCCTCGTAGTCGTGCGGCGAGAAGCGGTGCGAGTGGCCGTCGCGCGCGGCGCGGCGGGCGTACAGGTTCAGCAGCTCGGCGGCGGCGTCGCGCACCTGCTCGGCGGCCTTGCGGCGCGCCTTCTCCCACTGGCCGGAGCCGAGCTTGTGCAGCGGCGCCTCCTCGGCCGACACGCCCGTGTAGCGGCTGATCAGCGCGAGCTGCGCCACCGGCACGTACAGCGTCGCCTTGTCGGCGTATTCGAGGTGCAGGAACTCGCTCGGGCCTTCGCCCAGGTCGATGTTGATCAGGCCCTGGTAGCGGCCGATGCCGTGGCTCGCGTGGACGACGGGGTCGCCCAGCTTCAGCTCGGACAGGTCCTTGATCAGCGCGTCGACGCTGCTGGTCTGCTCCTGGCCGCGGCGGCGCTTGCGCGGCGTCGCGCCGGTGGAGAACAGCTCGCTTTCGGTGATGAACTGGATCGTGCGCGCCGGCGTCGAATCCGGCTCGAACCAGAAGAAGCCCTCGCCGATCGGCGCCGCGGTGATCGCGACCTTCTCGTCGCCGGCCTCGAACTCGGCCAGGGTGCTGACGCTGACCGGCTCGATCCGGTGGTCGCGCAGCATGTCCAGCAGCGTCTCGCGCCGGCCCTCGCTGTCGGCCACCAGCAGGATGCGGTAGGGCGTGGCGTCGATGTGGCGCTGCAGGCGCGCCATCGGGGCCGTCGCGCCGCGGTCGACGCTGACGTCGGGCAGCGGCCGCGCCCATGACGAGCCGTCGGAGGACACGTCGCCGCCCGGCGGCCGCAGCGACAGCGCCGCGAACGCCCGCGTGCGGTCGAAGAACTGCTCGTCCTTCAGGAAGATGTCCTCGGGCGGCAGGATGGGGCGGTCGGGGTCGGCCTTGAGGAAGCGGTACCGCTCCCGGGTATCGGTCCAGAAGCGCTGCAGCGACTCGTCGACGGCGCCGTGCAGCACCAGCGTGGCGGAGGCGGGCAGGTAGTCGAAGATCGTGGCCGTCTCGTCGAAGAACAGCGGCAGGTAGTACTCGATGCCGCCGCCGGCGATCCCGTTGCCCATGTCCTTGTACAGCCGCGCCTTGGTCGGGTCGCCCTCGATGCGCTCGCGCCAGCGCACGCGGAACGCCTTGCGCGAGGCCTCGTCGAGCGCGAACTCGCGGCCCGGCAGCAGGCGCACCTGCGGCACGGGGTAGAGGCTGCGCTGGGTGTCGGGGTCGAAGGTGCGGATCGAGTCGACCTCGTTGTCGAACAGGTCGACGCGGTAGGGCACGGTCGAGCCCATCGGGAACAGGTCGATCAGGCCGCCGCGCACCGCGTACTCGCCGGGCGAGACCACCGAGCTGACGTGCGAGTAGCCGGCCAGCGTGAGCTGCGCGCGCAGCGCCGCTTCGTCGAGCCTGGACTTCTGCCGGAAGTCGAACGTGGTCGCCGCGAGGAAGGACGGCGGCGCCAGCCGCGTCAGCGCGGTGCTGGCGGGCAGCAGCACGACGTCGACGCCCTCGTCGTCCTCCTTGTTCGCCTCGACGCTGCGCGTGGGATCCTGCCGCGCCTTGCCCTTGGCGACCGGCACGCCGGTGTTGGCGCTGGACAGGCCCTGGCTCTTGCGATGCAGGCGCCACAGCGTGGCCAGGCGCTCGGAGACCAGGTCCTGGTGCGGCGAGAACTGGTCGTAGGGCAGCGTCTCCCAGTCGGGGAAGACGGCGATGCGCAGGTGCGGCGCGAAGAAGGGCAGTTCGTCGGCCAGGCGCTGGCTGTCGGCCGGCTCGGCGCACACCACCAGCGTCAACTGGCCCTGCGCGGCGCGCTCGGACGCGAGGCGGGCGATCAGCAGCGCGTCGGCCGCGCCGGGCGGGCGAGGCAGGGTGTAGCGTTGTCCGGGGGCGAGCGAGGGCAGTTGCATGGCGGGCCAGAAATGAGGACACGCCTTGGACGCGTCGGCGGCATGTCGCTACCGGTGCGCCGGCAAGGCGTGGCGCTCGTGAGTCGAGCAGGGATCGCGTCGATTCTAGAATCAGCGCCATGACCAGTCCCCAGCGCGGTGATTCCTTCACCCACCCCCACGGCCGCCAGCGCCTGTTCGCGCTGGTGCCGTGCGCGGGCTCCGGCTCGCGCTCCGGCGCCGCCGGCCCCAAGCAGTACGAATCGCTCGCCGGCCGCGCGCTGGTGCTGTGGACGCTGGAGGCGCTCGCCCGCGTGACGGAGCTGGACGGCACGCTGGTGGTGCTGTCGCCCGGCGACACGCAGTTCGCCGCGCTCGCCGCCGAGGGCGACGCCGAGGCCGCGGCCGCGTGCTGGCGCGCCAACGTCGGCGGCGCCACGCGCGCCGAGACGGTCTACGCCGGCCTGCACGACCTGCTCGCGCGCGGCGCGCTGCCCACCGACTGGGTGCTGGTGCACGACGCGGCGCGCTGCCTCGTCCACCCCGATTCCATCCGCCGGCTGATCGCCGAATGCCGCGACGACGCCGTCGGCGGCCTGCTCGCGCTGCCGGTGCCCGACACGCTCAAGCGCGCGGACGCGGGCGCGCACGCCGCCGGGCGTGACGCGCACGCCCGCGTCGGCGCGACCGTCCCGCGCGAGCGCATCTGGGCCGCGCAGACGCCGCAGATGTTCCGCCTCGGCACGCTGCGCGACGCGCTGCGCGCCGGCTTCGCGCGGCCCGAACTGCAGATCACCGACGAGGCCAGCGCCATCGAGGCCGCCGGCCTCGCGCCGCGCCTGGTGCGCGGCGACTTCGAGAACCTCAAGGTCACCTGGCCCGAGGACTTCGCGCTCGCCGAGCGGCTGTTGCTCAGCCGAGCGAGCCACGCACCGAAAGCCCACGCATGACCGTACCGTTTCGCATCGGCGAGGGCTGGGACACCCACCAGCTCGTCGAAGGCCGCCCGCTGATCCTCGGCGGCGTCACCATCCCGCACACCCACGGCCTGCTGGGCCATTCCGACGCCGACGCGCTGTGCCACGCCATCACCGACGCCCTGTTCGGCGCCGCCGGCCTGGGCGACATCGGCCGCCACTTCCCCGACACCGACGCCGCGTTCAAGGGCGCCGACTCGATCGCGCTGCTGGCCGAATGCGCCCGCCGCGTGCGCGCCGCCGGCTGGGAGCCGGTCAACATCGACTCCACCATCGTCGCGCAGAAGCCCAAGCTCGCGCCCTACATCGACGCGATGCGGGATCGCCTCGCGCAGACGCTGGACATGGCCCGCGACCTCGTCAACGTGAAGGCCAAGACGGCCGAGAAGATGGGCCCGGTGGGCGAGCTGAAGGCGATCGAGACGCGGGCGGTGTGCCTGGTGCAGCGGATCGAGACACGCTGAACCGCTGCGGCAACGAAAAGGGGCGCCGTGGCGCCCCTTCAGGTACTTCAGCGCCGGCGGCTCACTCGCCCTTGCCACCCAGCTTGAGCATCTCCGCTCCCGTGCCCGAACCCAGCAGGCCGGCGCGGGCGTAGGTCATCAGCTTCTCGCGCGTGTCCTGGATGTCGAGGTTGCGCATCGTCAGCTGGCCGATGCGGTCGGCCGGCGTGAAGCTGAGTTCGCCCTTTTCCATCGTCAGGCGCTCGGGCTTGTAGGTCAGGTTGGGCGACTCGGTGTTCAGCAGCGAGTAGTCGTTGCCGCGGCGCAGTTCCAGCGTCACCTCGCCGGTGATGGCGCGCGCCACCCAGCGTTGCGCGGTCTCGCGCAGCATCAGCGCCTGCGAGTCGAACCAGCGGCCCTGGTACAGCAGGCGGCCGAGCGCGCGGCCGTTGTCGCGGTACTGCGCGATCGTGTCCTCGTTGTGGATGCCGGTGACCAGGCGCTCGTAGGCGATGAACAGCAGCGCCAGCCCCGGGGCCTCGTAGATGCCGCGGCTCTTGGCCTCGATGATGCGGTTCTCGATCTGGTCGCTCATGCCCAGGCCGTGGCGGCCGCCGATGCGGTTGGCCTCCATCATCAGCTCGACCGGGTCGGCGAACTCCTTGCCGTTGAGCGCGACGGGCACGCCCTCGTGGAAGCGCACGCGCACCTCCTCGGCCTTGACGGCGACGTCGTCGCGCCAGAACGCCACGCCCATGATGGGCTGCACGATCTTGATGCCGGAGTTCAGGTGCTCCAGATCCTTGGCCTCGTGCGTGGCGCCCAGCATGTTGGAGTCGGTCGAATACGCCTTCTCCACCGACATCTTGTAGCCGAAGCCGGCCTTGATCAGGAACTCCGACATCTCGGTGCGGCCGCCGAGCTCGTCGATGAACACCTGGTCCAGCCACGGCTTGTAGATCTTGAGCGACGGGTTCGCGAGCAGGCCGTAGCGGTAGAAGCGCTCGATGTCGTTGCCCTTGAAGGTGGAGCCGTCGCCCCAGATGTGGACGTCGTCCTCCTTCATCGCCGCGACCAGCATCGTGCCGGTGACCGCGCGGCCCAGCGGCGTCGTGTTGAAGTAGGTGACGCCGGCGGTGGAGATGTGGAATGCGCCGCTCTGCAGCGCGGCGATGCCCTCGGCCACCAGCTGCGCGCGGCAGTCGATCAGGCGCGCCTTCTCGGCGCCGTACTGCATCGCCTTGCGCGGGATCTCGTCGTAGTCCGGCTCGTCGGGCTGGCCCAGGTTGGCGGTGTAGGCGTAGGGGATCGCGCCCTTCAGGCGCATCCAGTGCAGCGCGGCGCTGGTGTCGAGGCCGCCGGAGAAGGCGATGCCGACCTTTTGCTGGGCGGGCAGGTTCTGGAGGATGGTGGTCATGTCGAGGCCGGGGGAGGGCGAGCTGCGGGAAAGTCGGCGCGGAACGCCGAACCCCCGTATTGTCCGCCGAAATGGACGATGCCCGGTTCGTGGGTCGTCCAGGCAGCCTCTACCCGGAAACGTGGATCACGTCGCGCACCAGCGGATAGATCTGCGACTGCCAGCGCCGCCCGCTGAACACGCCGTAGTGGCCGACGCCGGCCTGCACGTAGTGCGTGCGCAGGTGCGGGCGCAGGCTGGCGGCGAGGTCCTGCGCCGCGAGCGTCTGGCCGATGGCGCAGATGTCGTCGCGCTCGCCCTCGATCGTGACCAGCGCGGTGCGGCGGATCGCGGCCGGGTCGACCTTGCGGCCGCGGTAGGTCAGCCGCCCCTGCGGCAATGCGAATTCCTGGAACACGCGCGCCACGGTCTCGAGGTAGAAGTCGGCCGACAGGTCGGCCACCGCCAGGTACTCCTCGTAGAACGCGCGGATCACGTCGGCGCGCTCGAAGTCGCCGGCCACCAGCTGCCGGTAGTAGTCGCGGAACGCGTCCTCGTGGCGCTGTCGATTCATGCCGATGAAGGCCGACAGCTGCACGAAGCCGGGATAGACGCGCCGCCCGCCGCCCGCGTGGTGCCAGGGCACGGCGCTGATCAGGTTGCGCTCGAACCATTCGATGGGCTTCGACGTCGCCAGCCGGTTGACGCTGGTCGGGCTGATGCGGCAGTCGATCGGCCCGGCCATCAGGGTGAGGCTGGCGGGCGTGGCCGGATGGTCGTCCTCGGCCATCAGCGCCACCGCCGACAGCGCCGCGACGGTGGGCTGGCACACGGCCAGCACGTGGCCGCCTGCGCCCAGATGCGCGATGAAGCGCAGGACGTGCTCGATGTACTCGTCCAGCCCGAAGCGGCCGGCGGACAGCGGCACGTCGCGCACGTTGAGCCAGTCGGTGACGTAGACATCGTGGTCCTGCAGCGCGCTGCGCACGGTGTCGCGCAGCAGCGTGGCGAAGTGGCCGGACATCGGCGCCACCACCAGCAGCTTCGGCTGCGCCGGCGCGCCGGGCTTGGCCAAGCGCAGCAGCTCGGCGAACGGCGTGCGGGCGACGACCTGCTCGACGACGGGCCGCGGCTCGCCGCCAATCGTCACCTCCGCGATGCGCCAGGGCGGCCGGCGGTGCGTGACCTCCGCCAGCTCGAACACCTTGCTGGCGGCCATGGCGGGCCGACCGATGCTGGCCAGGCCGGGGGCGGGCGGCTCCGTGCCCAGGCACGCGCCGTGCATCTTCGCCAGCTGGCGCAGCGGTCGCAGCAGGTCGGACTGTGCCTGGTAAGCGTGGTACATCATGAGCTCTCCAGGGGATGGGTCCGGAGAGGCCATGCAACTCGCGTGCCGTTGCCGTTCCGCGTGGCACGGCGCTTGCGTCGGCGGACACGCCGTCGCAACGAAAGACCACCATGGCCGCATCCGATCGCACCGTGTCGCGTCCTGCAGCTCGCAAGACGGCGGCCGGGTCCAGGCCGGCCGCCGCTGCGGCGGCGCCGCCGGCCACGCTGACCATCAGCAGCCGCAACTATTCGTCCTGGTCGCTGCGCGGCTGGCTGCTGGCCAGGTTCGCCGGGCTGGATTTCGTCGAGCGCATGGTGCCCATCGATGACGCCGAGGTGAAGCGCGAGCTGCTGCTGATGGCGCCCTCGATCCGCGTGCCCTGCCTCACGCACGAGGGCGCGAAGGTGTGGAACACGCTGGCGATCGCGCAGTATCTGGACGAGATCTTCCCGCAGGCCGGCCTGTTCCCGCAGGATCGCATCGCCCGCGCGCACTGCCGCTCGGTCAGCGGCGAGATGAACTCCGGCTTCGCCAACCTGCGCTCGTCGCTGCCGATGAACCTGAAGGCGCGCCACCCCGGTCACAAGATCTGGGCCGGTGCGCAGCCGGACATCGACCGCATCGTCGAGATCTGGACCGACTGCCTGGCCACCTACGGCGGCCCGTACCTGTTCGGTGCGCGTCGCAGCGTCGCCGACGCGATGTACGCGCCGGTGGTCACGCGCTTCCTCACCTACGACGTCAAGCTGAACCGCCCATGCATCGAGTACACGCGCACGATCATGGCGATGCCGGAGATGGTCGAGTGGGTCGCGGCCGCGCGACAGGAGCCCGACGACATCGAGGAACTCGACATGGACTTCTGAGCCCGTCCCGGCCCGCGATCACCAGCCTCGCGGCGCGGGCACCTCGCACTGCGGCGGCATGTCGATCGACTTGAAGTCCGCCGGCGCGACGATCTCGAGGTACTCCATGTCCGGCGAGTAGTCGAACAGGTAGTGCACGATCCCCGGCCGCTGGTGCACGCAGTCGCCGGCTTCCACCAGCGTCTCCTGGTCGCCGTACATGAACCTCGCCCAGCCCTTGGTCATCAGGACGATCTGGAACGCAGCCTCATGGCGGTGCCAGCCGGTGCCCTTTTCGGGTGCCATGTTGGCCTTCACGAGGTGCGCGATCACCGCGCCGTTGGTGGCGGCCGCGACGCCGAGGTCGCGGTACAGGAAGAAGTCGCGCAGGCCGTCGCTGCGCCAGGGCGTGTCCCCCGGCTTGACGTGCGAGAACCGGGTGGCTGTCTGATCCGTCATGGGCGAACCTCCTGGGAGACGAGGGAAACCGCATGACGGGCATGCATAAGGCATACCAGGATGCTGCACTGCAGCAGGGGTCAGGCGGCTTCGACGCGCCGCAGCCGCACGTGCGCGACCAGCCCGCCCTCCGGCGCGTTGGTCATCTCGAGGCTGCCGCCCATGCGCTGGATCGACTTCTTGACCACCGCCAGGCCCAGGCCCGCGCCGGTGGCCGAGGTGCGCGCCGTGTCGCCGCGGAAGAACGGCGTCGTGAGCTGCGTGAGCTTCTCGACCGGCACGCCGGGGCCGCGGTCGCGCACGGTGACGATGATCCACGGCCCGGCCTGCAGCTGGCCCACCTGCACCTCGGCGGGCACCGTCTCGGAGGCGCGGCCGTAGCGGCGCGCGTTCTCGAACAGGTTGGCGAACACGCGCCCGAGCTCGATCGGGTCGCCCAGCACGCGCGAGACCGGCGACAGCTGGATCGCGATGCGGATCTGGCTGGCGTCGCGGAAGGCCAGCGCCTCGCGCTCGACCACCGCGGCCAGCGGCACCGGCTCCAGCCGCGTGACGCCGGGGCGTGCGTAGTCCATGAACTTGTCGATGATCGCGTCGAGCTGGTCGATGTCCTCGGCGATGTGGCTGCGGGCCTCGTCGTCGGGCACGCTGATCTCGGCCTCCAGGCGGATGCGCGCCAGCGGCGTGCGCAGGTCGTGCGAGATGCCCGCCAGCATCACGGTGCGGTCCTGCTCCACCTTGGCCAGGTCGCGCGCCATGCGGTTGAAGCCGATGTTGACGGCGCGCACCTCGGGCGTGCCGACGCGCTCGTCGAGGCGGATGTCGTACTCGCCCTCGCGGATGCGGGCCGTGGCCGTCGACAGGTCCTTCAGCGGGCGGTTGATCAGGCCGGCGATCGTCGCCGAGCCGATGATGGTGGCCAGCAGCGCGATGCCCACCCACACGAACCAGGTGCTGGACGTCAGCGGCGTGACGCGCGCCGACTCGGCCTGCAGCCAGTAGCGGTCGTCGTCGATCGTGAAGCCGACCCATAGCGCGTCCTGGCCGTTGACCGCGCGCGCCACCACCGTGCCCTCGCCGAGGCGCACGCGCAGCTCGGCCGCGATGCGGCGCGTGAAGGCGTCGACCTCGTACGGCTCCCAGCGGTCCGTCGGCTCGCGCGGGAGCACGCGCACGGCCTCCTGGTCGGTCATCGACTTCATCAGCGCGATGCGCGTGATGCCGTCGACGTTCTTCATCGCGCCGCGCGACAGGTTCACCAGGCTGGCGATCTGCTGCGCGGCCAGGACGGCGCGCGGCTCGAACTCGAGCTGCCGCAGCGTCTGCACCCAGGCGAACACGCCGCCGACGAGCAGCAGCGAGAGCAGGAAGAACGTGCGCCAGAAGAGACTCAGCGACAGGAGCTTGCGGTCCATCCGGCGTTCACTGGTTCAAGGGTTCAGGCGGTCTCGCTGGGCACGAACACGTAGCCCACGCCCCACACCGTCTGGATGTAGCGCGGGTTGGACGGATCGGGCTCGATCATCTTGCGCAGGCGCGAGATCTGGACGTCGAGGCTGCGGTCGAAGGGCTCGAAGTCGCGGCCGCGCGCGAGCTGGGCCAGCTTGTCGCGCGACAGCGGCTGGCGCGGGTGGCGCACCAGCGCCTTGAGCATCGAGAACTCGCCGGTGGTCAGCGCGATCGGCTCGCCGTCCTTGGTCAGGCGGCGCAGCGACAGGTCGAACTCGAAATCGCCGAACTGCACCACCTGGGCGTCCTTGGCCGGGGCGCCGGGCGCTTCCTGCGGCGGGCGGCGGCGCAGCACGGCGTGCACGCGGGCCAGCAGCTCGCGCGGGTTGAAGGGCTTGGGCAGGTAGTCGTCGGCGCCGACCTCGAGGCCGACGATGCGGTCGACGTCCTCCACCTTGGCGGTGAGCATGATGATGGGCGTGCGGTCGCCGGCGGCGCGCAGGCGGCGGCAGATCGACAGGCCGTCCTCGCCCGGCAGCATCAGGTCGAGCACGATCAGGTCGATGTTCTCGCGCGTCATCAGGCGGTTGAGCGCCTTGCCGTCCTCGGCCAGCAGGACGTCGAAGCCTTCCTGGCTGAGATAGCGGCGCAGCAGGTCGCGGATGCGGGCGTCGTCGTCGAGGACGACGATACGGTCTTGGCGGGTGCCTGGAACTGCCGACATGGGATGGCTCCAACAAATATGTAACAACCGCGATTCTGCGGGGCAAAAAAGCGAATTTCACGTTTTTCTGCCCGACCTTTTAGTTCTGTTACAAATTCGTCCAGCCACGATAGCCGCGCTCTCGTCACCCCTTTTTCGCCTTCGGGCCGTTCAATGGGCATCATCCACTCATGAACCCGACCATGAACAAGACCCTGCTCGCCCTGGCCCCCGCGTCGCTGCTCGCCGCCGCGTTCGCGCTCCCGCTGCCCGCGACCGCGCAGGCAGCGGCCGCGCCGGTGCTGCCGGTGGTGGTGGCGCAGAAGGATCCCGAGGGCGTCGTCTCCCTCAACAGCAACGCCACGATCCAGGTGCCCAACGACTGGATCGCCGTGCAGTTCAGTACCAGCAAGGAAGGCACCGACGCCAACGCCGTGCAGGCCGCGCTGAAGGAGGCGCTGGGCGCCGCGCTGGCGCAGGCGCGCGCCGTCGCGAAGCCGGACGGCCATGTCGAGGTGCAGGGCGGCGGCTTCTCGCTGCAGCCGCGCTTCAACAACAAGGGCGTCGTCAACGGCTGGACCGGCACGACCTCGCTGCTGGTGCAGGGCCGCGACATGGGCACCATCGCCGAGCTCGCCGGCAAGGTGCTGTCCATGACGGTGGGCAGCCTCGACTACAGCGTCTCGCGCGAGGCGCGCGAGAAGGTCGAGGGCGAACTCGCCGCCCAGGCGATCGCGCGCTTCCGCGCCAAGGCGGGCGACTACGCGAAGGCCTTCGGCTACTCGGGCTTCGTGGTGCGCGAGGTCAACGTCAACATCGACCGCGGCCAGCCGCCGCGTCCCTTCGTGATGCAGGCCAAGGCGATGGCGGCCAGCGTCAGCGAACCCCTGCCCGTGGAGGCCGGCTCGGGCACGGTGACCGCCAACGTCAACGGCAGCGTCCAGCTCAAGTAGCCGACCGGCGGCGCGGTTTTCGCACGCGCCGACGACCGCGTGCGCCCGCCCTTGCTACGATTCCGGCATGACCGCCGACATGCCGCTCGAACCCCGCCTGCGCCACGTGCAATGCCTCGCCCCCGAGGGCCTGCACCACATGGCTTACTGGGAATGGGGCGACGCCGCCAATCCCAAGGTGCTGGTGTGCGTGCACGGCCTGACGCGCCAGGGCCGCGACTTCGACACGCTGGCCCGCGCCCTGGCCGGCGAGTACCGCGTCGTCTGCCCGGACGTCGTCGGCCGCGGCGAGTCGGACTGGCTGCGCAATCCCGGCTCGTACGCGATCCCGGCGTACGTCGCCGACATGGTCACGCTGCTCGCGCGCCTGGACGCGCGCGAGGTGCACTGGGTCGGCACGTCCATGGGCGGCCTGATCGGCATGGGGCTCGCGGCGCTGCCGGAGTCGCCGATCCGCCGGCTGGTGCTCAACGACGTCGGCCCCGCCATCGAATACGCCGCGCTGGTGCGCATCGGCGGCTACGTCGGCGTGCCGGCGCACTGGAAGACGCTGGACGAGGCCGCCGACGCGCTGCGCGCGATCTCGCTCGGTTTCGGGCCGCACACGCGCGAGGAATGGCTGGCGCTGACGCGTCCGCAGCTGGCGCACGACGGCGACGGCTTCAAGCCGCACTACGACCTGGCCATCGGCGTTCCGTTCAAGGCGGTGACGCCCGAGCTGGCCGCGGCCGGCGAGGCGATGCTGTGGCAGTCCTGGGACGCGATCCGCTGCCCGACGCTGCTGCTGCGCGGCGCCGAGTCCGACCTGCTGACGCGCGCGACCGCCGAAGCGATGACCCAGCGCGGCCCGCGCGCGCGCCTGCACGAGTTCGCCGGCGTCGGCCACGCGCCCACGCTGGTGCACCCCGACCAGATCGCCGTGGTGCGCGACTTCCTTTTGTCGGCCTCGCCATGAAGACGCAGGCGAGCAACGTCGCGGTCGACGACGCGCCGGCCATCGTGCGCATCGCCGACGTCGACATGGCGGCCGCCGCCGCCGAGCCGTATGCGGGCAGCGAGGACGAACCCGGCGACACCGATGCGCGCGGCGACCTCGCGCTCGCCCGGGCGCGCGCGTTCGCCGAGCCGCTGCTGGTCGGCCGCCTGCTGGACAGCGGCGAGCCGGCGCTGACGCACGCCGCGGGCGTCGCGCAGATCCTGGCCGACCTCGGCGCGACGCCCGCGATGCAGGCGGCGGCCTGGCTCGTCTACGCCGGCGACGGCCTGCAGCGGCCGATCGAGGTCGTGACCAAGGCGTTCGGGCCGTCGTACGCGAGCCTGGTCGACCTCACCCGCAAGCTGGTCAAGATCCAGCGCAACGCGCGCGAGGCGCAGATCGGCAAGGAACAGCGTGCGCTGCAGACCGAGCGCGTGCGCAAGATGCTGCTGGCGTTCTCGCGCGACCTGCGCGTGGTGCTGCTGCGCCTGGCCTCGCGCCTGCAGACGCTGCGCTGGCACGCGTCCAGCCGCACGCCGTGCCCGCCGGAGCTGGCGCGCGAGTCGCAGCAGGTGTTCGCGCCGCTGGCCAACCGGCTGGGCATCTGGCAGATCAAGTGGGAGCTGGAGGACCTGTCGTTCCGCTTCCTCGAGCCCGCCGAATACAAGCGCGTCGCCGGGCTGCTGGACGAGCGCCGCGTCGAGCGCGAGGCCGGCATCGTCGCCTTCCGCACCCAGCTCGAGCGCATGCTGGCCGAGGCCGGCATCCACGCCGACATCCAGGGCCGGCCCAAGCACATCTACAGCATCTGGAAGAAGATGCGCGGCAAGGAGCTGGACTTCGAGCACGTGTTCGACATCCGCGCCGTGCGCGTGATCGTCGACGACGTCGCCGCCTGCTATGCCGTGCTGGGGCGCGTCAATGAGCGCTACCGCGCGGTCGACGGCGAGTTCGACGACTACATCGCCCGGCCCAAGCCCAACGGCTACCAGTCGCTGCACACCGTCGTGAAGGACGACAAGGGCCGCGCCTTCGAGGTGCAGATCCGCACCCGCCAGATGCACGAGCACGCCGAGCACGGCGTCGCCGCGCACTGGGCCTACAAGGAGGCCGGCAGCAAGGGCTACGCCGGCGTCAGCGCCGCGGGCGCGTTCGAGGACCAGGTCGCGCAGGCGCGCAAGGCGGTGCTGCGCCAGTTGCTGGCGTGGGAGCGCGAGTTCGTCGCCGAGCCGGGGGCCGAGGCGCCGGCCGGCGCGGCCGACGCGGTGCAGGCGGAGGCGCCGACCTTCGAGGATCGCATCTACGTCTTCACGCCGCAGGCCAGCGTCATCGAGCTGCCCGCGGGCGGCACGCCGGTCGACTTCGCGTACGCGCTGCACACCGACGTCGGTCACCGCTGCCGCGGCGCGCGCGTCGACGGCGCGATGGTGCCGCTGCAGACGCCGCTCCAGAACGGGCAGACGGTGGAGGTCGTCACCGTGCGCGAGGGCGGGCCGTCGATGGACTGGCTCAACCCCGAGCTGCACTTCCTCAAGAGCCCGCGCGCCCGCGCCAAGGTGCGCGCCTGGTTCAACGCGCTGCAGCACGCGCAGACGGTGGCCAAGGGCCGCGAACTCGTCGAGAAGCTGCTGCAGCGCGAGGGCCGCACCGCCACCAGCCTCGAGGAGCTGGCCGGCAAGCTGGGCTTTGACGACGCGCAGGCGCTGTTCGAGGTGGTCGGCAAGGACGAGTACTCGCTGCGCAACATCGAGAACCTGCTGCGCCCCGCCGAACCGCCGGCGCCCGACGAGCCCATCCAGCTCAAGCGCCCGCGCACCGGGGGGGCCGCCGGCGGCGTGCTGGTGGTGGGCATCGACTCGCTGCTGACGACGCTGGCCAGCTGCTGCCGCCCGGCGCCGCCCGACGTGATCGGCGGCTACGTGACGCGCGGCAAGGGCGTCGCGGTGCACCGGCTCGACTGTGTCAACTTCCGCCACATGTCGGAGACCAACCCCGAGCGCGTGATCCCGGTCACCTGGGGGCTGTCGCCCTCGGACGGGCGGCCGGAAAAGAGCGTCTACGCGGTCGACATCGTCGTCGAGGCGCAGGACCGCCAGGGCCTGCTGCGCGACATCTCCGACGTGCTGGCCAAGCAGCGCGTCAACGTGATCGGCGTGGCCTCGCAGTCCACCAAGGGCATCGGCGACCGGCGCGCGTTCATGACCTTCACGGTCGAGATCGACAGCGCGGAGCGCCTGGGGCAGGTGCTGGGGCTGGTGGCGAAGGTGGGCGGCGTGGATTCGGCGCGGCGGCGCTGAGGCGGGAAGGCCTCGCGCGGGCGGCGGCGCGCGACGCCCGAGGGCGCGCGACCGGAAGCCCGCAGGCCCAGCAGGAAATTGCCGCCCGCGCTAGGATGGTTTCGGCCGCTCCCCGCGGCCGCGGCCGGTGCCAGCGACTGAAGTCGACCGCGCAGGCGCCCGTCTTGCTCCGAAGTTCCTCGTTCAACCTCGTCGACCGGAGAACCCATGGCTCGCTCAACGTCCTCGACGCTGCCCGCGTCCAGCGTCGATCCCGGCATCACCGAAGCCGCCGACCGCATCGTCCGCCGCCTGCTGGGCTCCGTGCCCACCGCCGCCGCCTTGCGGCTGTGGGACGGCGTCACGCACAGCTTCGGGCAGGGCACCGCCCGCTTCACGCTGATCCTGCGCGACCCGGGCGTCCTGCGCGACCTCGTGCTCAAGCGCGGCCCGATCCCGCTGGCGGACGCCTATTTCCGCGGGCGGCTCGACGTCGAGGGCGACCTGTACGAGGCGCTGGGCCTCAAGCAGCACTTCCAGAGCCTGACGCTCACCGGCCGCGAGCGCTTCGCGCTGCTGCTGGACGCGCTGCGGCTGAAGTTCGCGTCGGCGCGCAGGACGGCGTCGCCGGCCGGCGACGTGCCCGTCACCACGCAGTTCACGCACGACCACTCGATGGACAGCGACCGCGCGGCGATCTCGCACCACTACGACGTCTCGAACGCGTTCTACAAGCTGTTCCTCGACGAGCGCATGGTGTACTCCTGCGCGTATTTCCACGCGGACGACGACAGCCTGGCGCAGGCGCAGGCCAACAAGCTCGACCACATCTGCCGCAAGCTGCGGCTCAAGCCCGGCGAGCGCTTCCTGGACATCGGCTGCGGCTGGGGCGCGCTGGTGATCTGGGCCGCGAAGCACTACGGCGTGCAGGCCCACGGCATCACGCTGAGCAAGGAGCAGCGGGACGAGGCCCGGGCGCGCATCGCCGCCGAGGGCCTGCAGGATCGCATCACCGTCGAACTGCGCGACTACCGCGCGCTGGAGGGCGAGGGCGTCTACGACAAGGTCTCCAGCGTCGGCATGTTCGAGCACGTGGGCCTGGCCAACCTGCCCACCTACCACGCCACCGTGCACCGCGTGCTCAAGCCCAACGGGCTGTTCCTCAACCACGGCATCACGCACGAGGAGGAGGGCTGGACGCGCAGCGTCGACACCGAGTTCATTAACCGCTACGTGTTCCCGGACGGCGAGCTCGATCGCGTCAGCGCCATCCAGGCGGGCATGGAGCGCGCGCGCTTCGAGATCCAGGACGTCGAGAACCTGCGCCAGCACTACGCGAAGACGCTGCGCCACTGGGTCGCGCGCCTGGAGGCCAACCACGACGAGGCCGTCCAGCACGTGAGCGAGGCCACGTACCGCGTGTGGCGCCTGTACATGGCCGCGAGCGCGCTGGAGTTCGAATCCGGCGGCACCGGCATCCACCAGATCCTGGCGTCGCGCCGCCCCGACGCGCGCCCCTACGCGCAACCGGTGCCGCTGACGCGAGGGGACTTGTGTGATCGCGAAAAAGCGTGCTAGACTAGCGGTCTTGCAGGCGCGTAGCTCAGCTGGTTAGAGCACCACCTTGACATGGTGGGGGTCGGAGGTTCGAGTCCTCTCGCGCCTACCAAATTCGAAGCTGTCCGGCCCAGGCCGAACAGCGTGGCCGCAGGAGGCGAAAGCCTCCCCACAGAAGAAGCCGCGAAAGAATTTGGCGCCTGTCTGCAAGGCAGTCCGCTGCATTCAAGTGAGCCCCGAACGCGAAAGTGTCCGGGGCTTTTTCTTTGTGCGCGTCGCGCATCGCGGCGTGCGGCATCCGACGGTTAGCATGGCGGATCCGCAGCCACCCGCCGTCCACCGCGATGATCCGCTCGAGCTTCGTCCGTTCCGCCGTCTTCCTCGTCGCGCTGGCGGCCGCGTCGCTGTCGCGCGCCGACGGCCTGGCCGACCTCAAGGGCGCGCTCGCGCGCCTGCAGGCGCAGACGCCATTGAAGGCGACGCTGGAGGTCAAGACCTTCGATCGTCGCGGCGAGGGCGCCGACGCGATCGACAAGCAGGGCCAGGCCAGCGTGGGCGTCGACGACGGCGCGCGCGGCCTGCAGGTGCTCTACGGCCGCGACACGCTCGCCCGCATGGATGCCGAGTCGCGCCAGCTCGCGCGCGACCCGAAGGCGAAGACGCCCACCGTCTGGGCGATCGGCAAGCTCGATTCGAGCGAGATCGTGCCGATGACGTCGGCGGCGTCGGCGTTGTCGCGCAGCCTCGACGAGGACCGGTTCAAGGCGGAGCAGGCCGACACCTGGGGCGGCAGGCCGGCGCGGCTGCTCACCTTCACGATCCCGGTCGACAAGCTGCCGCCGGAGCAGCGCAAGTACGTCAAGGAGTTCGACGGCACGCTCTCGGTGTGGATCGCCGCCGACGGCACGCCGCTGGCCAGCCAGGCGCACGTCGTCGTCAAGGGGCGCGCCTTCGTCGTCATCGGCTTCGATGCGGTCGACGACTGGAACACCACCTATGCCGTGCTCGGCGACCGGCTGCTGGCGCTGCGCGCCGAGAACCGCTCGACCAGCAACGGCGCCGGCGAGCATGGCGAGCAGCGCGTCGTCAAGACGCTGCAACCGCAGGGCTGAACTTCAGTCCGGGTGGGTCATGTCCTCGGCGCGCACCCACGCGTCGAACTGCTCGCCGGTGAGCTTGCCCGAGGCGATGGCCGCGTCGCGCAGCTGCAGGCCCTTGGCGTGCGCGGTGCGCGCGATCTGCGCCGCGGCGTCGTAGCCGATGTGCGGGTTCAGCGCCGTCACCAGCATCAGCGAGTTGCGCAGCAGCTCGGCGATCCGCTCGCGCTGCGGCGCGATGCCCTGGGCGCAGTGCTTGTCGAAGCCGCGCATGCCGTCGTCGAGCAGCCGCACGCTCTGCAGCAGGTTGTGGATCATCACCGGCTTGTAGACGTTGAGCTCGAAGTTGCCGCTGGCCCCGGCCATGCTCACCGCGACGTCGTTGCCGATCACCTGGCAGCACAGCATCGTCAGCGCCTCGCACTGCGTCGGGTTGACCTTGCCGGGCATGATGGAGCTGCCGGGCTCGTTCTCGGGGATGCGGATCTCGCCCAGGCCGCTGCGCGGGCCGCTGGCCAGCCAGCGCACGTCGTTGGCGACCTTGGTCAGCGCCGCCGCGAGCGACTTGAGCGCGCCGTGCGCCCGCACGATGGCGTCGTGCGCCGCCAGCGCCGCGAACTTGTTGGGCGCGGTGACGAAGCCGAGCCCGGTCATGCGATCGAGCTCGGCCGCCACGTCGGCGCCGAACGACGCGGGCGTGTTCAGGCCGGTGCCCACCGCCGTGCCGCCGAGCGCGAGCTCGCGCAGCTCGGGCAGCGTCGCGTGCAGCGCGCGCTCGGCGTGATCCAGCTGCGCGACCCAGCCGGAGATCTCCTGGCCGAGCGTCAGCGGCGTCGCGTCCTGCAGGTGGGTGCGACCGATCTTGACGATGTCCTCGAACGCCTTGGCCTTCGCGTCCAGCGTGGCGCGCAGGCCCTGCAGCGCCGGGATCACGTGCTGCGCGATGCCCTGGACGGCGGCGACGTGCATCGCGGTCGGGAAGACGTCGTTGGAGGACTGGCCCATGTTGACGTCGTCGTTCGGGTGCACCAGCCGCTTCAGGCCCAGCGGCCCGCCCAGCAGCTGCGACGCGCGGTTGGCCAGCACCTCGTTCATGTTCATGTTGCTCTGCGTGCCCGAGCCCGTCTGCCAGACCGACAGCGGGAACTCGGCGTCCCAGCGGCCCTCGATGACCTCGGCCGCGGCGCGCGCGATGGCGTCGGCCTTGGCCGCGGGCAGCCGGCCGCCGCGCTCGTTGGCGCGCGCCGCCGCGCTCTTGACCAGCGCCAGCGCGTGCAGCAGCTCGGGCGGCATGCGTTCGGTGGAGATGGCGAAGTGCTCGATGGAGCGCTGCGTCTGCGCGCCCCACAGGTGCTCGCCGGGGACGGGGATGTCGCCCCAGGCGTCGTGCTCGATGCGTCGTTCGGTGCTCATGGTCGTTCGTCCCGCGAAGGAGGAGGGGGTATCGAGAGCGTACCGCCGCCGCGAAGACCCTGCGCGGCGAGGCCGGCGCGCCGCCGCGTGCGTGCGCGACGGGCGGGGGAATCCCTTGCTGCACCGCAGCGCGCCGCCTCTAGAATCGACCGGCAATCATTCCAACGGGGACACTTTCATGGTCACGTCGCGTCGCACCACCCAGGCCACCGCCGATCCGGCAGCGCCCGCGGGCCTGCGCATCCTCAAGAAGTACCCCAACCGCCGGCTCTACGACACGCTGACCAGCTCGTACATCACGCTGGCCGACGTCAAGAAGATGGTGCTCGAGGGCGCGGCCTTCGAGGTGCGCGACGCCAAGACCGGCGACGACCTCACCCGCTCGATCCTGCTGCAGATCATCCTGGAGGAGGAGACCGGCGGCATGCCGATGTTCAACACCCAGATGCTGGCGCAGATCATCCGCTTCTACGGCCACGCGATGCAGGGCGTGATGGGCTCCTATCTCGAGAAGAACCTGGCCGCGCTCGCCGAGATGCAGGCCCGCTTCGCCGAGGGCGGCAAGGGCCTGTACGACGCCAGCGCGCTCACGCCCGAGGGCTGGGCCAAGTTCATGAGCGGCCAGGCGCCGATGATGCAGAACCTGATGGGCAGCTACCTCGAGCAGTCCAAGAAGCTGTTCGAGCAGATGCAGGAGCAGATGGGCAAGCCGGGCGAGGGCATGTTCCCGATTCCCGGGTTCCCGCCGACCAAGCGCTGACCGTTCGCGGATGAGCCGTCGTCGACCGCGGGATGGTGCATGGCACGCATCCTGATCGCCTGGGAATTCGGCCGCAACCTGGGCCACATCGCGCGCGACCTGCCGCTGGCCCGCGCCTGCCGCGAGGCCGGGCACGAGGTGGTCTGGGCCGTGCGCGACCTGCGCGGCGTCGCGCGCGAGCTCGCCGGCGAGGACTTCGCGCTGCTGCAGGCGCCGCTCCTGCGCAGCGGCCGCGTCAACGCGCCGCCGGTGAGCTTCGCGGACATGCTGCTGCGCGAGGGCTACGAGGACGCCGAGGGACTGCTGGCGGTTCTGCGCGGGTGGACGTCGCTGATGCGCCTGATGGGGATCGAGGCGGTCGTCCACGACTATGCGCCGTCCGCGCTGCTCGCCGCGCGCGTGCTCGGCGTGCCGGCGATGATCCTCGGCTCGGGCTTCATGGTGCCTGCGCCCGGGGTGCCCAGCCCGGGCTTCTTTCCGAATGCGCAGCCGCATGCGCTGCGGGAGGCCGAGGATGCCTTCGTCGCCAACGTCAACAAGGCGCTGCGTGGCCTCGGCGTCGCGACCATCGCGTCGTTGCAGGATCTCTACGCGCAGGGCGAGCAGGTGCTGACCACCTTCGAGGAGCTCGACCCGTTCGCGCCGCGCCGGCAGGGGCGCTACGTCGGCCCGATGTACGCGCTGGGCCGCCAGACGCGCGTGGACTGGCAGGGCGGCGGCCAGCGCATCTTCGCGTACCTGCGCCCCGAGGTGCCCAGCTGCGAGGAACTGCTCGCCGCGCTGCAGGCCGGCACGGCGGAGGTGATCTGCGCGATGCCCGGCCTGCCGGAGGCCTGGCCCGCGCGCTTCCCGCGCCTGCGCTTCGTGCCGGGCGCGGTCGACATGGCGACCCTGCTGCCGGCGGCCGACCTCGCGATCACCAACGGCTCGGGCACGATCCCGAACTGCCTGCTCTCCGGCGTGCCGGTCCTGGTGCTGCCGCACTACAACGAGCAGTACCTGGCCGGCCAGCGGTTGCAGGCCTACGGCGCGGGGTGGGTCGTGCCGGGCAAGGCCTCGACGCCGGAATACGCCGGGTTGCTGAATCGCCTGTTGTGGGAGCCGGCGTTCAAGCGGCAGGCGCAGGCGTTCGCGCAGCGCCATGCCGGTCACACGCGCGAGGGCACCGTTCGCACCGTGCTCGGGATGCTGGAAGGGCTGCTGCAGCGCGCGTGAGGCGTCGCCGGGCGGTCGGCGTCCCGGTCGCGGGCGTCACGCGCGCGGCCCGAAGCGCGCCGCCGAGCGCGCCCGTGCCTTGGCCGCCTCGATCTCGCGGTTGTGCGGCGGCGCCGCCGTCACCATCGAGGCGATCAGCGTCCGCGCCGACGCGGCCACCGCCTCGACCGCCCGCTCGAACGCCTCCTCGTTCGCCTTCGACGGCACGCTGAACCCGCTGAGCTTGCGCACGAACTGCAGCGAGGCGTCGCGGATCTCGATCTCGGTGGCCGGGGGATCGAAGTTGAACAGGGTCTTGATGTTGCGGCACATGGCGGGTCGTTGCGAAGGCGAGGCGGGTGCGGACGTTCGGCGGCGCTTGGCCCGGCCGCGGCGACGGGGCGAGCGGACAAACCGCCATCTTGCTAGAATAACGGGTTCGCCGTGGGCTGGTTCCACCGCAAGAAAGACCAATGGAATCAACGACTTACCCCACCACTGAATCCCCGGCAGGCGCCAAGGAGCCGACGATCGCCTTCGTGTCGCTCGGTTGCCCCAAGGCCCTGACCGACTCCGAGCTCATCCTCACGCAGCTGCGCGCCGAGGGCTACGGCACCAGCAAGAGCTACTCGGGCGCCGACCTCGTGGTGGTCAACACCTGCGGCTTCATCGACGACGCGGTCAAGGAGAGCCTGGACGCGATCGGCGAGGCGCTGAACGAGAACGGCAAGGTGATCGTTACCGGCTGCCTGGGCGCCAAGCCGGGCAGGGCGGGCGGCGACAGCCTGATCCGCGAGGTGCATCCGAAAGTGCTGGCCGTCACCGGCCCGCACGCCACGCAGGAGGTGATGGACGCGGTGCACCAGTACGTGCCCAAGCCGCACGATCCGTTTGTCGACCTCGTGCCGCCGCAAGGCATCAAGCTCACGCCGCGCCACTACGCGTACCTGAAGATCAGCGAGGGCTGCAACCATCGCTGCACGTTCTGCATCATCCCGAGCATGCGCGGCGACCTGGTGTCGCGGCCGATCGGCGACGTGCTGGGCGAGGCGCAGCGCTTGTTCGAGGCGGGCGTCAAGGAGCTGCTGGTGGTGAGCCAGGACACGTCCGCCTACGGCGTCGACATCCAGTACCGCACCGGCTTCTGGGACGGCAAGCCGGTGAAGACGCGCATGCTCGACCTGTGCGAGCGCCTGGGCGAGCTGGCCGCCAAGTACGGCGCGTGGGTGCGCCTGCATTACGTGTACCCGTACCCGCATGTCGACAACGTGATCGACCTGATGGCGTCCGGCAGCATCCTGCCGTACCTCGACATCCCGTTCCAGCACGCCCACCCGGCGGTGCTCAAGCGCATGAAGCGCCCCGGCACCGGCGAGCGCACGCTGGAGCGCATCCAGGAATGGCGCGCGAAGTGCCCCGAGCTGGTGATCCGCAGCACCTTCATCGCCGGTTTCCCGGGCGAGACGGAGGCGGAATTCGAGACGCTGCTGGACTTCGTCCGCGAGGCGCAGATCGACCGCGCCGGCTGCTTCGCCTACTCGCCGGTCGAGGGCGCGACGGCCAACGAGCTGGCCGACCAGCTGCTGCAGGAACTGCGCGAGGAGCGCCGCGCGCGCTTCATGGCGGTGGCCGAGGAGGTGTCGACCACCAAGCTGCAGCGCCGCGTCGGCGCGACGATGCAGGTGCTCGTCGACAAGGCGCCGATGCTGGGCCGCAAGGGCGGGGTGGGGCGCTCGTACGCCGACGCGCCGGAGATCGACGGCACGGTGCGCCTGCTGCCGCCGGAGAAGGTGTCCAAGCAGCTGAAGGTGGGCGAGTTCACGCGCGCCCGCGTCGTCGCCACCGAAGGCCACGACCTGGTCGCGCTGCCCGTCTGACCATGGCGCACGACAAGGACGCTGCGGACGGCGACGCGGTCTCCACGCGCCAGATCCACCACGGCTACGTGCCGCCGGACGGCTTCGGCGCGGTCGCGCCGGGCGTGTTCCGCGCGTCCACCGTGCTGTTCGAGAACGTCGCGGCGCAGCGCTCGGCGACCTGGGTCGACAAGAGCGCCTACACCTACGGCCTGCACGGCACGCCGACGTCGTTCACGCTGGAGGCGCGGCTGGCCACGCTGGAAGGCGGCACGCACGCCATCCTCGTGCCCAGCGGGCTGGCGGCGATCGCGCTGGTGGACCAGGCGCTGCTGTCCAGCGGCGACACGGTGCTGCTGCCGGACAACGCCTACTTCCCGAACAAGAACGTCGCCGCGCACGAGCTGGCGCGCTGGGGGATCGCGCATCGCTTCTACGATCCGATGGACCTCGACTCGCTGCGTTCGGCGCTGGGCCCGGACGTCCGGCTGGTGTGGATCGAGCCGCCCGGCTCGGTGACGCTGGAGTTCCCCGACCTGCGCGGCCTCGTGCGCACGGTGCGCGAGCGCGCGCCACACGCGACCGTCGCGCTCGACAACACCTGGGGCTGCGGTCTCGCGTTCGACGCCTTCGACCTCGAGCCGGGCGCGCAGCCCGCGCTCGGCGCCGACGTCACGATCCACGCGCTGACCAAGTACCCGTCCGGCGGCGCCGACGTGATGATGGGCTCGGTGATCACGCGCTCGCAGCCGCTGTACGAGCGGATCGCGCTGTCGTACAGCCGCCTCGGGCTGGGCGTCGGCCCGAACGACGTCGAGCTGGTGCTGCGCGGCCTGCCGACGGTGGCGCTGCGCTACGCGACGCAGGACGCGGCGGCGCGCCGCGTCGCGCAGTGGGCGCTGGGCCGCAAGGAGTTCGTGCGGGTGCTGCACCCGGCGACGCCGGGATCGCCGGGCCACGAGCACTGGGCCGCGCAGTGCCGGGCGGCCGCCGGCCTGCTGACCCTGGAGTTCGACCCGGCCATCGCGCCGGATCGCGTCGACCGCTTCGTCGACGAGCTGCGCCTGTTCGGCATCGGCTGGTCGTGGGCCGGGCCGATGAGCCTGGCGGTGCCGTATCGCGCCGGGGCGGGGCGCGTCGGGCCGAAGTACGGCGGCACGCTGGTGCGGCTGTCGATCGGGCTGGAGGCGGTCGAGGACCTGATCGCGGATCTCGAAGCCGGGCTGGCCGGGCTGGCCGCGGGCTGACCGGGCGTCAGCCCTTCGGGCCCGTCACCTTGTGGCGCATCAGGCGCCCCTTCTCGCGCTCCCAGTCGCGCTCCTTGATCGTGTTGCGCTTGTCGTGGTCGGCCTTGCCCTTGGCCAGCGCGATGTCCGCCTTCACGTAGCTGCCCTTGAAGTGCAGGTTCAGCGGCACCATCGTGAAGCCGCGCTGTTCGACCTTGCCGATCAGGCGGCGGATCTCCTCGCCCTTCATCAGCAGCTTCTTGGTGCGGTCGGCCTCGGGGTTGACGTGCGTGGACGCCGAGCGCAGCGCGTTGATGCGGCAGCCGATCATGTGCAGCTCGCCGTTGCGGATGACGACGTAGCCGTCGGTCAGCTGCACCTGGCCTGCGCGGATGGCCTTGACCTCCCAGCCTTGCAGGACAAGGCCGGCCTCGTACGTCTCTTCGATGTGGTATTCGAACCGCGCGCGGCGGTTCTCGGCGATGAGGGCGGGCATGGCGGCGCTTAAAATTCTTCCATTGTATGAAGCACGTCAAGAAGTCTGTCCTGCTGTGGTACTCCGCCCGCGAAATGTACGAGCTCGTCGTCGACGTGGAGTCCTATCCGAAATTCCTGCCGTGGTGCGAATCCAGCACGATCCTGGAGCGGCACGAGGCCGACCCGGCGACCGACGTGCCCGCGGGCATGACGGCGCGGCTGGGCCTGTCGTACGCCGGCGTCAGGCAGTCGTTCACGACGCGCAACGAGCAGGTGCGGGGCGAGTCCGTCAAACTCAAGCTGGTGGACGGCCCGTTCTCGCGGCTCGACGGCGTGTGGCAGTTCAGGCCGCTCAAGACGCCCGATCCGGCCCAGCCGCCCAACCCCGACGAGCCGGTCGCATGCAGGGTGGAGTTCGACCTGGCTTACGCATTCTCCAATCGCATGTTCGAGGCGGTGCTGAGCCCGGTGTTCGACCAGGTGGCCAACACCTTCGTCGATTCCTTCGTCAAGCGCGCGGCGCAGGTCTACGGTGAGCGCTGAGATCGCGGTGCAGGTCGTGTGGAGCCCGTCCGCGCGCGAGACGCTGGACGTGACGCTGCGCCTGCCGCACGGCGCCACGGTGGCCGACGCGATCGCCGCCGCCGGCTGGCCCGCGCTGGCCAGCGCCGCCCGGGGCGACGCGGCGTTCGCGGCGGCCGGCCTGTCGGCCGCGGTGTGGAGCAAGGGCAGGGCGCTGGACCACGCGCTGCGCGACGGCGACCGCGTGGAGGTGCTGCGCGACCTGCAGATCGACCCGATGACCGCGCGCCGCGTGCGCTTCGAGGCGGCGGGCGGCATCGACGCGCTGCGCCGGCGCGGCTACGCCGGGCGCAAGCGCTAGGAAACGGACCTCACTGGCCGGCCGGGGCGGGGCCGCAGTTGGAGGCGACCACGTCCTGCGCGCGCTTGACCTCGGCGGCGCGGAAGTCGTCGTCCATGATCTCGCGCTCGCCCTTGTCGTTGTAGTGGGCCATGCGCTGGCCGCTCTGGAGCGCCTGCAGGTTGGCCTGGGCGCGCGTGCAGTTGTCCTTGCGGATGGCCTCGTTCTTCGCGACGGCCGCGTCGCGGTCGGCCTTGGCCTTGTCCGCCTGCTCGGCCTTCTCCCTGTCGAGGGCCTTCTTCTTCTTGTCGAGGGCCGAATCGATGCCCGAGGCCGGCGCGGACGACGCATCGACGCTGGGCGAGAGTGCCTGCGCGGCACCCGCGCCCGGACCGCTGATGATGTTCTTCGCGGGCGTGCCGGGCGGCGGCGCGGTGTCGCTGATGTGCAGCTGACCGGCGGCGTCGCGCCACTTCCAGACGGCCTGGGCATGGGCACCGGCGGCGGCGAGCGCCAGCAGGCAGGCGGCGAGGGACAGGGCGGTCTTTTGCATGGATGTGGGGCCGGTCCGGTGGACGGGCGCAGGAATGTTGTGGACCCAACGTGATGCCGAGGCGGCGCGTTGACATTCTCGTGTCATCGGCCGCGCCGCCGTCCAGTGTAGTGCTCTGCAGTGGTGACAAATCGCAAGCGGCGACGGCGATCGACGCGGACCCCAGGGGGTTCACGAGACCACCGACGAGCAGGAGTGCCCGGGGTGCGTATAATCCGCTTTTGCGTCTGGAGCTTCCCCCATGCGCCTTCTAGGCAAAGCGCTCACCTTCGACGACGTGTTGTTGGTGCCGGCATATTCCCAGGTGTTGCCGCGCGACACCAGCCTGCGGACCCATTTCACCCGCAACATCGTCCTGAACCTGCCGGTCGTCTCGGCCGCGATGGACACCGTCACCGAGGCCCGCCTGGCGATCGCGATCGCACAGGAAGGCGGCATCGGCGTCATCCACAAGAACCTCACGGCCATGCAGCAGGCCGCCGAAGTGGCGCGCGTCAAGCGCTACGAGTCGGGCCTGCTGCGCGACCCGGTCACGATCGCGCCCGGCGCGCGCGTGCGCGACGTCGTCGAACTGTCCCGCCTGCACGGCGTCTCGGGCTTCCCGGTGGTGGACAACGGCCGCGTCGTCGGCATCGTCACCAACCGCGACCTGCGCTTCGAGACCCGCATGGACGCCCCGGTGCGCGAGATCATGACGCCGCAGGAACGCCTGATCACCGTGCCCGAAGGCACCTCGCTGGCGGTGGCCAAGGAGCTGATGCACCGCCACAAGCTCGAGCGCGTGCTGGTCGTCAACGACGCGTTCGAACTGCGCGGCCTGTTCACGGTCAAGGACATCACCAAGCAGAACACCTTCCCCAACGCCGCGCGCGATTCGCACGGCAAGCTGCGCGTCGCCGCCGCGGTCGGCGTGGGCGAGGGCACCGAGGAGCGCGTCGAGCTGCTGGCCAAGGCCGGCGTCGACGCCGTCGTCGTCGACACCGCCCACGGCCACAGCCAGGGCGTGATCGACCGCGTCCGCTGGGTCAAGAAGAACTTCCCGCAGGTCGACGTCATCGGCGGCAACATCGCCACCGGCGCCGCCGCGCTGGCGCTGGCCGAGGCCGGCGCCGACGCGGTCAAGGTGGGCATCGGCCCCGGCTCCATCTGCACCACGCGCATCGTCGCGGGCGTGGGCGTGCCGCAGGTCATGGCCATCGACAACGTCGCCACCGCGCTGCAGGGCACCGGCGTGCCGCTGATCGGCGACGGCGGCATCCGCTACTCGGGCGACATCGCCAAGGCCATCGCCGCGGGCGCCAGCACCGTGATGATGGGCGGCATGTTCGCCGGCACGGAAGAGGCTCCGGGCGAGGTCATCCTGTTCCAGGGCCGCAGCTACAAGAGCTACCGCGGCATGGGCTCCATCGGCGCGATGAAGGCCGGCTCGGCCGATCGCTACTTCCAGGAAGACGACGGCCAGCCCAACGCCGACAAGCTGGTGCCCGAAGGCATCGAGGGCCGCGTGCCGTACAAGGGCTCGGTCGTGTCGATCCTGTTCCAGATGGCCGGCGGCCTGCGGGCCGCGATGGGCTACTGCGGCTGCCCGACGATCGACGACATGCGCAACAAGGCGGAGTTCGTGGAGATCACCTCCGCGGGCATCCGCGAGAGCCACGTGCACGACGTGCAGATCACGAAGGAAGCCCCGAACTACCGGGCCGAGTGATCCGGCCCGACTGACCCACAGCCGCCCGGTTCGCCCGGGCGGCTGCGCTTCAGACCCATTTCCCAGGCCGGCGCCGCGAGCGCGCCGGCACGGGACAACCTCCCAGCCCAGCCACCGTGAGCGAAGACCAGACCCCCGCCGTCGAATCCCGCAGCGCCACCGGCAAGCGCCAGGCCGCGATGCCCTTCATCATGGCCACGGTGCTGATCGACATGATCTCGATCGGCCTGATCATCCCGGTGCTGCCCAAGCTGGTCGGCTCGTTCGAGACGACGGCTGCGGGACAGGTGGCCGCGTACGCCTGGGTCGCGATGGCCTTCGGCTTCGCCAACTTCATCGGCTCGCCGATCCTGGGCTCGCTGTCCGACCGCTACGGCCGCCGGCCGGTGCTGCTGATCGGCTTCAGCGGACTGGCCATCAGCTTCTTCGTCACCGCGCTCGCCACGCAGCTGTGGATGCTGATCGCCGTGCGCCTGCTCAGCGGCGCGCTGCAGGCCAACATCGCGGTGGCCAACGCCTACGTCTCCGACATCACGCCGCCCGAGCTGCGCGCCAAGCGCTTCGGCATGCTGGGCGCGATGTTCGGCCTCGGCTTCATCCTCGGGCCGGTGCTGGGCGGCCTGCTGGGCGGCGTCAATCTGCGGCTGCCGTTCTTCGTCTCGGGCGCGCTGGCCTGCTGCAACTGGCTGTACGGCTTCTTCGTGCTCCCGGAGTCGCTGCCGCTCGAACGCAGGCAACCGTTCAGCTGGGCGCGGGCCAATCCGATCGGCTCGCTGATGCACCTGGCGCAGCTCAAGAGCATGGGCGCGCTGCTGGGCGTCGTGGCCTTCGCGTCGCTCGCGCAGTTCATCCTGCAGACCACCTGGGCGCTCTACACGCAGCTGAAGTTCGGCTGGGAGCCGGAGCAGATCGGCTGGTCGCTGTGCGCGGTCGGCGCGATGTCGGTGCTGGTGCAGGGCGTTCTCGTGGGCCGGCTCACGAAGGCGATGTCGGTGCAGCGGCTGGTCGTCGCGGGCCTGGTGTCCTCGGCCGCCGCGTACGTGGCCTGGGGCGCTGCCACGCAGGGCTGGATGATGTACGCGGTCATCGCCTGCAACGTGCTGGGCTTCGCGGCCGGCGCATCGCTGCAGACGCTCGTCGCCAACGCCGCCGATCCCAAGACCCAGGGCCAGACCATGGGCGCCGTCGCCGGCCTGTCCAGCCTCACCGCGGTGCTCGCGCCGGTCATCGGGCCGCTGCTGCTGCGCAGCGTGGCCGACGCCCCGCGCGGCGACTGGCGCCTGGGCCTGCCGTACTACCTGTGCGCGCTGCTGCAGCTGTGCGCGATGGCCATGACCGTCGTCCACTTCCGCCGCCATCACGCCGATGCGACGGGCGCGCCCGCCGGCGCCCGTTCCTGAATCCGTTTCTCTCCACCCGACTCGCCGCCATGCACGACAAGATCCTCATCCTCGATTTCGGCTCCCAGGTCACGCAACTGATCGCGCGCCGCGTGCGCGAGGCGCACGTGTACTGCGAGATCCATCCCAACGACGTGTCCGACGAATTCATCCGTTCGTTCGGCGCCAAGGGCATCATCCTGTCGGGCAGCCACGCGAGCACCTACGAGGACGCCGACCTGCGCGCGCCGCAGGCGGTGTGGGACTCGGGCCTGCCGGTGCTGGGCATCTGCTACGGCATGTTCACGATGACGGTGCAGAACGGCGGCGAGGTCGAGCCCTCGCATCAGCGCGAGTTCGGCTACGCCGAGGTGCGCGCGCACGGCCACACGAAGCTGCTCGAGGGCATCGAGGACTTCAGCACCGCCGAGGGCCACGGCATGCTCAAGGTGTGGATGAGTCACGGCGACAAGGTCACCAAGCTGCCGGCCGGCTTCAAGCTGATGGCCAGCACGCCCAGCTGCCCGATCGCCGGCATCGCCGACGAGGCGCGCGGCTACTACGGCGTGCAGTTCCATCCCGAGGTCACGCACACGGTGCAGGGCAAGCAGCTGCTCGAGCGCTTCGTGCTGGGCATCGCCGGCTGCAAGCCCGACTGGGTCATGACCAACCACGTCGAGGAGGCCGTCAAGCGCATCCGCGAGCAGGTCGGCGACGAGGAGGTCATCCTGGGCCTGTCCGGCGGCGTCGATTCGAGCGTGGCCGCGGCGCTGATCCACCGCGCGATCGGCGACCAGCTCACCTGCGTGTTCGTCGACCATGGCCTGCTGCGCCTGGACGAGGGCAAGATGGTGATGGACATGTTCGCGGGCCGGCTGCACGCGCGCGTCATCCACGTCGACGCCAGCGCGCAGTTCCTGGGCCACCTGGCCGGCGTCAGCGACCCCGAGCAGAAGCGCAAGATCATCGGCCGCGAGTTCGTCGAGGTCTTCAAGGCCGAGGCCGCCAAGCTCAAGGCCGGCGGCGGCGGGCACAAGGGCGCGCAGTGGCTGGCGCAGGGCACGATCTACCCGGACGTCGTCGAGTCCGGCAGCGCCAAGACCAAGAAGGCGACCACGATCAAGAGCCACCACAACGTCGGCGGCCTGCCCGAGCAGCTGGGCCTGAAGCTGCTGGAGCCGCTGCGCGACCTGTTCAAGGACGAGGTGCGCGAGCTGGGCGTGGCGCTGGGCCTGCCGCCCGAGATGGTGTACCGCCACCCGTTCCCGGGCCCGGGCCTGGGCGTGCGCATCCTCGGCGAGGTGAAGAAGGAATACGCCGACCTGCTGCGCCGCGCCGACGCGATCTTCATCGAGGAGCTGCGCAACTGGAAGGACGAGGCCACCGGCAAGAGCTGGTACGACCTCACCAGCCAGGCCTTCACCGTGTTCCTGCCGGTCAAGAGCGTGGGCGTGATGGGCGACGGCCGCACCTACGACTACGTGGTCGCGCTGCGCGCCGTGCAGACCAGCGACTTCATGACCGCCGACTGGGCCGAGCTGCCGTACGGCCTGCTCAAGAAGGTGTCGGGCCGCATCATCAACGAGGTGCGCGGCATCAACCGCGTGACCTACGACGTCTCGAGCAAGCCGCCCGCGACGATCGAGTGGGAGTGAGCGGGGCGGGCGTCGCATGAGCGACCAGTTCGGCCTGTTCGCCGCGCCCCCGGAGCCGTCGCGGCGCGTGCCGCGGCCGCAACTGAAGTCGAACGCGCGCAAGCATGCCTTGTTCCTCGCGATCCGCCCGGATGCGGCGGACGCGGCGCGCCTGGTCGCCCACGCCGCGGCCGAGGATGCCCGGCTGGGACTCCATGGCGGGCCGATGGAGGCCGGGCGCCTGCACGTGTCGCTGTTCGGCCTGGTCGACTACGCCGACCGGTATCCGGAAACGGCCGTGGAGCGCTGGCTGAGCGCGCTGGACACGGTGCGCGTCGCGCCGTTCGAGGTCGGCTTCGACACCGTCGCGACCTTCGGCGGGCAGGGCAATCCGCTGGTGCTGCGGGCGCGCGATCCCGCGCAGGTCGCGGGCGTGCGGCGCCTGCACGAGGCGGTCGGCGTGGCGCTGGCCGACGCCGGCGAGCAGCTGAAGTGGGCGAGCGACGAGCCGCACATGACGGTGTCGTATCGCGGGCTCCGGATCCCGGATACCGCGATGGCCGCCATCCGCTGGACGGCGCGCGAGTTCGTGCTGGTCGACAGCCACGTCGGCGCGCACATCCACGAGGTGCTCGAACGCTGGCCGTTGCGCGCGTGACGGGGCCTGCTGCGTCGATAATGCGCGCATCCCATGCCGCGGGCGACGTGCGTCGCCATCGCGCCCTCGTTTTCCACGGAGCCTCCCGATGCGAGCCTTCCTGACCTTCGGATCGCTGCTGATCGTGCTCGCGGTCATCGCCCTGTCGGTGCGCAACCAGCTGCACGCCAGCCAACGCTTCCTGCCGGCGGCGGGCGCGGCGTCGGATGCGGCCGCCGTGCCGCTGAACGGCACGCCGCAGCAGATGACCTCGCAGTACCAGCGCGAGGTGACCCGCGCCATCCAGGCCGACGCGCAGCACACGGCCGACCAGGCGGCGAGCGCCGCCGACCAAGCGCGTTGAACGACGCCGCCATCTTGGAATCCGATTCGACTCACCTGCCCGCCGCGCCGTTCTCGCCCGCCGAGGAGCGCGCGATGCGCCAGGCGCTCGACCAGGCGCAGAACGCGTGGCTGGTGGGCGAGGTGCCCGTGGGCGCCGTGATCCTGCGCGACGACGCCGACGGCCTGCCCCAGGTCGTGGCCACCGGCTACAACCGGCCCATCACCACCACCGACCCGACCGCGCACGCCGAGCTCGTGGCGCTGCGCCACGCCGCGCAACTGCTGGACAACTACCGGCTGCCCGACTGCACGCTGGTCGTCACGCTCGAGCCGTGCGCGATGTGCGCGATGGCGCTGATGCACGCGCGCTTCAAGCGCATCGTGTTCGGCGCGCGCGACCCCAAGACCGGCGCCGCCGGCTCCGTCGTCGACCTGTTCGCGCTGCCGCAGCTCAACCACCACACCACGGTCGTCGGCGGCTGCCTGGAGTCCGAGTGCGGCACGCTGCTGCGCGACTTCTTCGCCGAGCGCCGCGCCGCGCACAAGGCGCGTCAGGCCGCGCGCCGCGAGCCGGCCGAGGACGGCGCCATCCCCATCGCCGACGTCACCGTCGACGATCCGATCCCGGTGGGCGTCGCCGTCGAGATCGATCCCGATTCCCCCGTTCCGCCCGACGCTCGAGGAGCGCCCGCATGACTTCGCTGACCATCTACACCCCTTCCGGCGTGCTCGCCAAGGCCGCGCCGCTGCGGCTCGCCGCCAAGCGCCTCGCGACCCTCGGCTTCGACGTCGCCATCGACGAGTCCGCGCTCGCCAAGCACTTGCGCTTCGGCGGCGACGACGACCTGCGCCTCGACGCCATCCACCGCGTCGCGCGCGCCCGCCCGGGCGTCGCGCTCGCCGCGCGCGGCGGCTACGGCCTGACGCGCCTGCTCGATCGCATCGACTGGAAGCTGCTGGCCAAGAGCGTGGACGCGGGCACGCGCTGGGTCGGCTACAGCGACCTGACCGCGCTGCAGATGGGCCTGCTCGCGCACCGCGGCGCGCCCACGTGGTGGGGCCCGCACGCCTGCGACGACTTCGGCGGCGAGGAGCTTGACGAGGTCACGCCCGACTGCTTCACCGAGGCGATGTCCGGCGCGCTGGAGGCCGTGGGCTTCCGCACCGAGGCGGGCTTCGACGGCCTGGACCTGCGCGGCCCGATGTGGGGCGGCAACCTCGCGATGCTGTGCTCGCTGCTGGGCACGCCGCACTGGCCGCGCGTCAAGCGCGGCGTGCTGCTGTTGGAGGACGTGGCGGAGCACCCGTACCGCGTCGAGCGCATGCTGCTGCAACTGCACCAGGCGGGCGTCCTCGCGTCGCAGAAGGCCATCGTGCTGGGGGCGTTCAGCGACTGGAGGAAGTCGCCGCTGGATCGCGGCTACGACCTCAAGACGGTGGTGGCGCACCTGCGCACGCTCGTCGACACCCCCATCCTGACCGGCTTCCCGTTCGGCCACGTGCCGACCAAGGTGACCGTGCCGTTCGGCGTCAAGGGCCACCTCGTGGTGCAGGGGCGCGACGCGTTCCTCGGCTGGCAGGAAGGGCACGCGCACCATCACCATGACGACGGCCACGACCACGATCATGGCCACGACCACCCCGGGCACGACCACTGAGCGATCGTGCCGGCTGCCCAGACCTGTCTAGGCAGGCTGCCGCGAAACCAGGCCGAACCGGGCCCGGGCCTTGCTTGTTGCGGTGCAGCAAGGGCTGAAAACCCCTAGGGGGCGCCCGCCGGGGTGCCTCTAAAATCGGCACAACGCCTCGCACGGCCCAGGGCACGACCCGGCGGCTGTCGGAGGCGGTTTTGTTTTGTCGGCGAGCCGGCGCGTCACCCCGCCCGGGCTTCGCCACCGTCGTTCTGGAGATCCGCATGCGCGGTGTGTTTGGTCGTTGGTGCGGCGCCGCGTGGCTGGTCGCGAGCGTGCTGCTCGCGTCCCTGGCCGGGTGCGACAACAGTCCGTGGGAAGCCGGGGCCGCCGGACAGAACACGATCTTCAGCGCGATGCAGGAAGGCTCGCCGCGCCACATGGACTCGGTCGCGTCCTACTGGTCCAACGACACCACCTTCACCTACCAGATCTACGAGCCGCCCTACGGCTACCACTACCTGAAGCGGCCGTACACGCTGATCGGCAAGTCGGCCGAGGACGTGGCCAAGCCGCGCTACTACGACAAGGACGGCCAGCTGCTGCCCGACGACGCGCCGAGCGAGCAGGTCGCCGAGAGCGTCTACGACGTCCGCATCAAGCACGGCATCCTGTACCAGCCGCACCCGGCCTTCGCCAAGGACGCCAACGGCAACTTCCTGTACCACCACCTGAAGCCGGGCGAGCTCGGGCGGCGGTCGTCGCCGTTCGAGTTCGCGCAGACGGGCACGCGCGAGCTGGTGGCCGACGACTTCGTCTACGCGCTCAAGCGCCACGCCACGCCGCGCATCACCACGCCGATCTACGGCATCTTCTCCGAGTACGTGCTCGGCCTGAAGGCGTACGGCGACGTGATCCGGCGCGAGGACGCGCGCCTGCGTGCCGGCCAGGATCCCGCCAGCCTCGATCGGCCGTTCCTCGACTTCCGCAAGTTCCCGCTCGAGGGCGCGTCGGCGCCCGACAGGTACACGTTCCGCGTGCGCATCAAGGGCCGCTATCCGCAGTGGAGCTACTGGATGGCGATGACCTTCCTGGCGCCGGTGCCGTGGGAGGCCGAGGAGTTCTACGCGCAGCCCGGCATGGCCGCCAACGGCCTGACCTACGACATCTGGCCCGTGGGCACCGGCCCGTTCATGCTGTCCGAGTACCACCAGGATCGCCTGCAGGTGATGGTGCGCAACCCGAACTACCGCGGCGAGCCCTATCCCTGCGAAGGCTCGCAGGCCGACAAGGCGGCGGGCCTGCTGGACGACTGCGGCAAGAAGACCCCGTTCGTCGACAAGATCGTCATCGTCGGCGAGCGCGAGCAGGTGCCCCAGCGCGCCAAGTTCCGCCAGGGCTACTACGACCTGGAGGTGTTCGAGCGCACCGACAAGGGGCTCGAGTACGTCGTCGAGAAGCAGAACTCCGAGGAGATCCGCAAGGACTATGACGCCAAGGGCTTTCGACTCGACCAGTTCGACGACGTCTGGAGCTACGTCATCGCCTTCAACATGCTCGATCCGGTGATCGGCAAGGGCGCCACGCAGCAGGAGGACGAGCGCCACCGCAAGCTGCGCGAGGCGATCTCGATCGCCATCGATTGGGAGGAATACTCGAAGGTCTTCCCGAACCGCGCCGGCATGACTGCGATGGGGCCGATTCCTGCGGGCATCTTCGGCTCGCGCGAGAAGACACCCGAGGGCATCAACCCGATCACGCACCGGCTGATCAATGGCGTGCCCGTGCGGCGCTCGCTCCAGGAGGCGAAGCAACTGATGGTCGAGGCCGGCTATCCCGACGGTCGCGACGCCGTCACCGGCCGTCCCCTGGTGCTCAACTACGACTTCTATGCGTTGCCCACCCCGGAGCGCAAGAGCGAGATCGACTGGGTCGTGCGCCAGTTCTCCAAGCTCAACATCCAGCTGGAGGTGCGCGCCACCGACAACAACCAGTTCCAGGACAAGGTCCGCAAGGGCAAGCACCAGGTGTTCTGGACAGGCTGGAACGCCGACTACCCCGACGCCGAGAACTTCCTGATCCTGTTCTACGGGCCCAACTCCAAGAGCGTGTCGGACGGCGAGAACACGTCCAACTACCAGAATCCCGAGTACGACGCGCTGTTCACGAAGATGAAGAGCCTGCCGGACGGGCCGCAGAAGCAGGCGCTGATCGATCAGATGCTGGCGATCCTGCGCAAGGACGCGCCCTGGTCCTGGGGACACTTCCCGTATTCGTCGGCCGCCGTGCAGCACTGGGTCTACAACTCCAAACCCGCGATCCTGATCCGCGACCACGGCCGCTACCTGCGCCTGGACGTCGACGAGCGCGTCCGCGCGCAGGCCGCGTGGAACCGGCCCGTCTGGTGGCCCATGATCGCGCTGACCCTGCTCGCGGCCGGCCTGCTGCTGCTGGCCGCGCGCAGCTTCAAGCGGCGCGAGCGCACGAACGCGCGCGGCGAAGTGCTGGTCGCCTGAAGAAAGCCCCGATGTTCTCCTACCTCGTCCGCCGGTGCCTGTACGGCGCGCTCATCCTGCTCGGCGTCAACCTGCTCACGTTCTTCCTGTTCTTCACGGTCAACACGCCCGACGACATGGCGCGGCTGAACATCGGCGGCAAGCACGTCACGCAGGACCTGATCGACCGCTGGAAGGTCGAGCGCGGCTACGACAAGCCGCTGTACGTCAACGACGCGAAGCAGGGCGCCGAGCGCTTCACCGAAACCATCTTCTGGGAGCGCTCCGTCTCGCTGTTCGAACTGCGCTTCGGCCGCGCGGACGCCGAGAGCGCGGGCGACATCGGGCCGGAGGTGGTGCGGCGCATGTGGGTCAGCGTCCAGCTGGCGCTGCCGCTGTTCGTGCTGCAGGTGTTCGCCAGCACCGCCTTCGCGCTGCTGCTGGTGATGTTCCGCCACACGCGGCTCGACTTCTGGGGCGTGGTCGCCTGCGTGCTGATGCTGTCGATCTCGAGCCTGTTCTACATCATCGTCGGGCAGTTCCTGTTCTCGCGCCTGCTGCGCATCGCGCCGATCTCGGGCTACGAGCCGGGCTGGAGCGTCGTCAAGTTCCTGGTGCTGCCGATCGTGCTGTCGCTGCTGTCGCGCCTGGGCACGGAGGCGCGCCTGTACCGCGCGATGTTCCTCGAGGAGATCGGCAAGGACTACGTGCGCACCGCGCGCGCCAAGGGCCTGTCCGAGACCGTGGTGCTGTTCCGCCACGTGCTGCGCAACGCGCTGCTGCCCATCGTCACGAGCGCCGGCTCGTACCTGCCCTACGTATTCCTGGGCAGCCTCGTGTTCGAGAGCTTCTTCGGCCTGCCGGGCCTGGGCGCCTACGTCATCGACGCCATCACCAAGCAGGACTTCGCCGTCGTGCGCACGATGGTGTTCGTCGGTTCGCTGCTGTACATCGCGACGTTCGTGCTGATCGACGTCGCCTACACCTGGGTCGATCCCCGGGTCCGCCTGGGCTGAGCCGCCATGTTCAAGTTCGTGTTCCTCTGGACGGACATCACCGTCTGGGCGCTGCTGGCCTTCTGCATCGCCTACGGCGTGGCCGTCGTGCGCTCGCCCGGCCTTGCCGCGAGCTGGCGCCGGGTCTTCCGCGACGCGCCGGCGATGTGCTCGGCGCTGGTGCTCGCGCTGTGCCTGGCGGTGACGGTGGCCGACAGCGTGCACTACCGCAGCCGCCTGCCCGCCGCGCCCGGGGCCGCGGCCGACGCGGTGCAGTTCGAGGTGCAGGCGCATTCGCTGCTGGACCTCGCGTTGTCGGACCTCGTGCAGTCGCGCGAGACCAGCTATTCCCGGCCGCTGGCCTACGAGGCCCTGCGGCTGGACACCGTGTCGGTCAACGGCCGGCTGGTGCGCATGGCGCCGCGCCTGAAGCACGGCGGCGCCCACCTGTCCGACCCCGAGCACCAGTGGCACAGCGACCTGCTGTCGCGCGCCGTCAGCGGGCTGGTGTTCGGCTTGGGTCTGGCGGCGGCGGCGGCGCTGGCGCTGTTCGGCCTGCTCGCCCGCGCGCGTCGCGCCGGCTTCGTCGAGACGGCGGCCAGCGTCTGGCGCAACGAAGGCGAGATTCCCTGGCGCGCCGCGCTGTGGACGCTGGTGGCGATCGCGACGCTGATCGGCGTGGTGATCTCGCTCAAGGCCGCCTATCACGTGTTCGGCACCGACACCACTGGCAACGACGTGCTGTACCAGGCGCTCAAGAGCATCCGCACCGCGTTCGTCATCGGCTCGCTGGCCACCATCGCCACGCTGCCGCTGGCCGTGGTGCTGGGCATCATGGCGGGCTACTTCCGCGGCTGGGCCGACGAGGTCATCCAGTACTTCTACACGGTGCTCTCGTCGGTGCCCAACATCCTGCTGATCGCCGCCTGCGTGCTGATGGTGCAGGTGTTCCTCGACAAGCACCCGGACATGTTCGAGACCGGCGTCGAGCGCGCCGACGTCAAGCTGTTCCTGCTCTGCTCGGTGCTGGGCCTGACCGGCTGGGCCGGCCTGTGCCGCCTGCTGCGCGCCGAGACGATGAAGCTGCGCGAGCTCGACTACGTGCAGGCCGCCAACGCCTTCGGCGTCGGCCCGGCGCGCATCATGGTGCGCCACATCTTCCCCAACGTCGCGCACCTGATGCTGATCGTCACCGTGCTCGACTTCTCGTCGCTGATCCTGTACGAGGCCGTGCTGTCGTACGTGGGCGTGGGCGTCGATCCGTCGATGAACAGCTTCGGCGGCATGATCAACCTGGCCCGCAAGGAGATGAGCCTCGACCCGGTGGTGTGGTGGAGCTTCGCCGCCGCGTTCGGCTTCATGGTGACGCTGGTGCTCGCGGTCAACCTGTTCGCGGACGGCGTGCGCGACGCGTTCGACCCGCGCGCCCGCGCGTTCCGCCCGCGCCTGCCCATCACGCGCAAGCCGGCCGCGCGCAAGCAAGGATAAGCCGATGCTGCAGACCCAAGACCTGAAGGTGGCGCTCGACGCCGAGCTCGGCCTGGTCAAGGCCATCGACGGCCTGACGCTCGCGATCCAGCGCGGGGAGACCTTCGCGCTGGTCGGCGAATCGGGCTGCGGCAAGAGCATGACGGCGCTCGCGCTGATGCGCCTGCTGCCCGAGAACGGCCGCATCACCGGCGGCGACATCCGCCTCGGCCGCGAGGACCTGCTCGCGCTGCCCGAGTCCGGCATGCGCGCGGTGCGCGGCGGGCGCATCGGCATGATCTTCCAGGAGCCGTCGACCAGCCTGAACCCGGTCATGAAGATCGGCGCGCAGCTGGTCGAGGCCATCGAGGCGCACACCGAGCTGCGCGGGGCCAAGGCGCGCGAGAAGGCGATCGAGTGGCTGCGCCGCGTGGGCATCCCCGAGCCCGAGCGCCGCATCGACGACTACCCGTTCCGCATGAGCGGCGGCCAGAAGCAGCGCGTGATGATCGCGATGACGCTGGCCACCGAGCCCGACTTCCTGGTCGCCGACGAGCCCACCACCGCGCTCGACGTCACGATCCAGGCGCAGGTGCTGGACCTGCTCAAGCAGCTGCAGCGCGAGCAGGGCCTGGGGCTGCTGCTGATCACGCACGACCTGGCCGTCGTCAAGGGCATGGCCCATCGCGTGGCGCTGATGTACGCGGGCCAGATCATCGAGGTCGCCCGGGCCGACGACTTCTTCGCCGATCCGAAGCACCCGTACGCCCGCGCGCTGCTGCGCGCGCTGCCCGACGCGCGCCGGCGCGGCCAGCCACTGCAGGCGATACCGGGTACCGTTCCCGTGCTGACCCAGCAGTTCGCCGGCTGCCGCTTCGCGCCGCGCTGCGACCGCGTCATGGCGCACTGCGCGGGCACGGTGCCCGAGCTGGCCGAACTGCACGGGCGCGCGACCGGCGCAGCCATGCACTCCGTGCGCTGCCTGCTGTACGTTCCCGGTGCATCCAGCGCACCGGCGGCGGGCGCGGCGCCCCGAGTCGAAGCGGCGATGGTGCGCGAGCCCGCGGCCGCCGCCGCGACGGCGCCGACGCCCCTGCTGGACGTGCGCAAGCTGCGCGTGCGCTTCCCGATCCGCAGCGGGCTGCTGCAGCGGGGCAAGCGCTTCTTCAACGCGGTCGACGACATCTCCTTTGCCGTCGGCGAGCGCGAGACGCTCGCGCTGGTCGGCGAGTCGGGCTGCGGCAAGACCACCACCGGCAAGGCCGTCGTCCAGCTGCTGCGCGGCATCGCCGCGTTCGAGGGGCAGGCGCTGCTGCAGGGGAGCAACCTGTTCGAGCTGTCGGGCCAGGCGCTGATCCAGGCGCGGCGCGAGATCCAGATCATCTTCCAGGATCCGTTCGCCTCGCTCAACCCGCGCATGCGCGTCGCCGACATCCTCGACGAGGGCATGATCGCGCTGCAGCCCGAGCTGGACGCCGCCGCCCGCCGCAGGCGCATCGAGTGCCTGGTCGACCAGGTCGGCCTGCGGCGCGACGCGCTGGCCCGCTGGCCGCACGAGTTCTCCGGCGGCCAGCGCCAGCGCATCGCCATCGCGCGTGCCCTGGCGGTGCAGCCGCGGCTCATCGTCTGCGACGAGCCCACCTCGGCGCTGGATGTGTCGGTCCAGGCACAGATCCTGAACCTCCTGCACGACCTGCAGCAGGAGCTGGGCGTGTCGTATCTTTTCATTACGCACAACATCGGCGTGGTCGAGTACATCGCCGATCGTGTCGCCGTGATGCACGCCGGTCGAATCGTCGAGCAGGGCGACTGCGTGTCGGTCCTGGAACATCCGCAGCAGGACTACACGCGGGCGCTGATCGACGCCGTGCCGCGGCTCGACCTGGCCGTCTGATCAATCCTGTCTAGGGAACCCCGCGACGCCCGGGAGGGCGTGCGCGGCGGGGTATCCGCAAAAACCGCGAAACCGGACTCTTTGCACGCCGCCGGCGGGCTTTGGCGACGGCGATCCGCGCCGATCGTGTTAAGCAACTTTTCCGTCGGATGCCGTGGCGGGCGCGGCGTGTTGCTCATGCGTTCGGAAAGAAATCCGTTTCGCTGCATTCTCGCAACAGTTTGCTTAGGGAAAACGTTCGGAACAGGTTTCTGTTGGTGAGCCGAACTCGCGGTTCATGGACAATATTTTGACAAGCTTTATTGGTGCGTCATCAGCCGTTCACAAACCGGAACAGGACGCGCTTGTCAGGCTGGGTCTATCGATCAACCTTTCCACCCCCTCAGGAGGGAACCCCATGTTCCAACGTACGAAGATCTGCACCGGTCTTCTCATGGCTTTCGGCACCGGCCTGCTGGCCGCCGCGCCGGGCGCTTTCGCCCAGGATTCCAGCGTACAGCGCGTGGAGATCACCGGTTCGTCGATCAAGCGCGTCGACGCCGAGACCTCGGTTCCCGTCACCGTCATCAAGGCCGATGACCTGAAGAAGGCCGGCCTCACCAGCGTCGAGCAAGTCCTGCAGCAGGTCAGCTCGGTGCAGGTCCAGCAGACCTCCTCGCAAGCCGTCGGTGCCGGCACCGGTGGCGGCTCGTACGCCGACATGCGCGGCCTGGGCTACAACAAGACCCTCGTGCTGCTGAACGGCCGCCGCATCGCCAACAGCGCGTTCACGGCTTCCGCCCCTGACATCAACACCATTCCCTTCGCCGCGATCGAGCGCGTCGAAGTGCTGCGCGACGGCGCCTCCGCCCTGTACGGCACGGACGCCATCGCGGGCGTGATCAACTTCATCACCCGCAAGGACTACCACGGCGGCACGATCACGCTGGGCGTGGACTCGCCGCAGCATCCGGGCGGCGCGCAACACGAAGCGCAGGCCGGCTTCGGCTTCGGCGACCTGGACAAGGACGGCCTGAACGTGTTCGGCTTCGTCGGCTACCAGAAGCAGGCCCAGATCGGCGCTGGCCAGCGTCACCTGGCGCCGCACAAGTCGACGTCGGGCACGACCTTCCCGGCCCTGGCCTACGTGTCGGACGCCACTGCCGGCGGGTCGACGGGCTACACGCCGTTCGCCGGCGCCGCCGGTTGCACGGATCCGACGCTGGTCAAGCTCAACTCCCTCAAGTGCGGCGAAGACACGAACACCTTCGTCAACTACGTGCCCGCGTCGGAGCGCCTGTCGGGCCTGGCGAACGCCTCGTTCAAGCTGGGCCAGAACCACACGTTCAGCCTCGAAGCCTTCGTGGCGCAGAGCAAGGTCAACGCGAAGATCGCGCCGGTGCCGTACGTGTCCATCTTCATGGACCCGAGCAGCCCGTACTACCCGGGCAAGGGCGTCACGCCGCTGCCGGCCGGCGTCACGTCGCTGGGCGCCGACCAGGTGGACGCCTATCCGGGCGCCTTCTGGTCGCATCCCACGGATGCCAACGGCAATCCGCTGACGGGCAACGAAGGCCGCATCGGCCTGCGTTTCCGTGACGTGGTCAACGGCTACCGCGAAGACGACAACACGACGACCCAGGGCCGCTTCTCGGCCTCCCTGGAAGGCACGGTCGGCGACTGGGACTACAACGTCGCGGCCACGCTGAACACCACGCACACGCAGGATTTCCTGGCGCACGGCTACTCCGACGAGAACGTCCTGGCGCCGGTCGACACCGACCCGACGTCGGCGACCTACGGCTACAACGTCCTGAACCCGGCCATCAACCCGTTCGGCGCGCAATCCGCCGCGGGAGCCGCGGTGCTGGCGTCCGCCAACAAGAAGGGCGTCCTGCAGTACGGCGACGGCACGGTCAAGCAAGTGGACGGCCACGCCAGCCGCGAACTGGGTGACTGGCTCCATGCCGGCCGTCCGGCTGCGATCGCCCTCGGCGGCGAGTATCGCGAAGAAACGTTCCTGAACCGCGCGAACTCGGCCTACGCGGCCCAGGTGATCGCCAGTACCGGTGTCGATCCGAACACGTACAACGCTGGCAACCGCAAGGTCTACGCGGGCTACGCGGAACTGAACGTGCCGATCGTCAAGAGCCTGGACATCACGGCCGCGCTCCGCTACGACCACTACAGCGACTTCGGCAGCACCACCAATCCGAAGGTCAGCTTCCGCTTCGAACCCAGCAAGCAGGTGCTGCTGCGCGGCTCGTTCTCGACGGGCTTCCGCGCTCCGTCGCTGTATGAGCTGAACGCGGCGCAGACGTACACCAACTCCAACAGCGGCGTCAGCGATCCGGTGAACTGCCCGAATGGCGTTCCCCTGAATGGCTACGACGCATCCCTGGTCTGCAGCTCGTCCAACCCGAACGGCAACCAGATCCAGTTCGTGGACAGGACCGGTGGCAACCCCAACCTGAAGGCTGAGAAGTCCAAGAACGCGACGCTGGGCGTGGTGCTGGAGCCGATCAACAACCTGACGGCCGAGTTCGATTTCTACAACATCTCGATCACCAAGGAAGTCGGCGTCCTGCCGGATTCGCTGCTCTACACGGCGGCTGGTTACGCCCAGTTCCCGGGCAACTTCCACTACGTGAACGGTCTGCTGTCGCAGAACCCGCAGCAGTGCCCGAACTGCGGCTTCGTCGACGCGCTGAACCAGAACATCGGCGCCGTGCGCACGAACGGCGTGGACATCGCGCTGGGCTACAAGGCGAACGCCGGTGCGCTGGGCCGCTTCAACTTCGGACTGCAGAGCACGTGGGTGCACAAGTACGAGTTCCAGCTCGTGCCGGGCGGCCAGTACTACCAGAACGTCGGCATCTTCTCGCAGCAGGGTGGCTCGCCGGTGTTCCGCTGGCAGCACAACGCGACGATCGACTGGAACCTGGATCCGTTCTCGGTCGGCCTGGCCATTCACCACAAGTCGGGCTACGTCGACTACGACCCCACCCGCAAGGTCAGCGCCTACACGACGGAAGACCTGTACGCGACGTACGCGATGCCCAAGGGCTTCTCGTTCACCGTGGGCGTCAAGAACCTTGCCGACCGCATGCCGCCGTACACGGCCTTCACCGGCCTGTTCCAGCAGGGCTACGACCCGCGCTACTACGATCCGACGGGCCGCACGTACTACGCGCGCGCAACCTACTCGTTCTGATCGAGTCGACACGGCGGCCTCGCGGCCGCCCCGCGTCGAGAGGCGCGAGTCCTTCGGGGCTCGCGCCTTTTTTCTTGCGCGTTCGCCAATGAAAAACGGCTCCTTCCGAAGCGAAAGGAGCCGTGGCCATTCGGGCGCTTGCGCCGCATGGCGGCGCGTTGCTCAGCGCGGCGCCAACCGGATCGCGCCGTCCAGGCGGATCACTTCGCCGTTGAGCATCTCGTTGGTGACGATCTGGTGCACCAGCTTCGCGAAGTCGTCGGGGGTGCCCAGGCGGCTCGGGAAGGGGACGTTCGCGGCGAGGGCGTCCTGCACCTCCTGCGGCATGCCGAACAGCATCGGCGTGCCGAAGATGCCCGGGGCGATCGTCATGTTGCGGATGCCGGTCTTGGCGAGGTCGCGCGCGATCGGCAGCGTCATGCCGACCACGCCGCCCTTGCTGGCCGAATACGCGGCCTGGCCGATCTGGCCGTCGTAGGCGGCCACGCTGGCGGTGCTGATCAGCACCCCGCGCTCGCCGGTGGACTCGGGCTCGTTGGCGCTCATCGCCTCGGCGGCCAGGCGGATCATGTTGAAGCTGCCGATCAGGTTGATCGTGACGACCTTGGCGAACAGGTCCAGCGCGTGCGCACCGGTCTTGCCGACCGTGCGCGAGGCCGGCGCGATGCCGGCGCAGTTGACCAGGCCCATCAGCTTGCCCAGGCCCTTGGCGGCCTCGACGACGCGGCGGCCGTCGGCCTCCTGCGTGACGTCGCAGCGCACGAACACCTGGCCCAGCTCGGCCGCGATGGCCTGGCCGCGTTCCTCCTGCAGGTCCGCCAGCACGACCTTGGCGCCGTTGGCCACCAGCATGCGCGCCGTGCCTTCGCCCAGCCCCGAGGCCGCGCCCGTGACGATGAATACCTTGCCCGAGATTTCCATGCTTGCTCCTGTGCCGGCCGCGGTGCCGGGAAGGGCGCGGGCCGGTGATTGACGTTAACGTAAACGTCAATTGTCGCTCGAACGGCGCGCAAGGCAAGAGGCGGCCGGAAACAAGAAAGCCCGCGACGTCGCCGGCGCGGGCTTTCGATGCGCGGGACGCGCGAGTTCAGTTTTCCAGGGCGTGCAGCGCGCGCTGGGTGATCTCGTCGACCGTGCCGGTGCCGCTGATCTTGCGGCAGCGCGGCGCCTGGGCGTCGCCCGTGGCGGCCCACTGCGCGTAGTAGGCCACCAGCGGCTCGGTCTGCTCGTGGTAGGTGGCCAGGCGCTTGCGGACGATGTCCTCGGCGTCGTCGGGGCGCTGCACCAGGGGCTCGCCGGTGACGTCGTCCTTGCCTTCGACCTTGGGCGGATTGTTGTGGACGTGGTAGGTGCGGCCCGAGGCCAGGTGCACGCGGCGGCCACTCATGCGCTCGACGATCGCGGCGTCGGGCACGTCGATCTCCAGCACCAGGTCGAGCTTGACGCCCGCGGCCTTCATCGCGTCGGCCTGCGGGATCGTGCGCGGGAAGCCGTCGAACAGGAAGCCGTTGGCGCAGTCGGGCTGGGCGATGCGTTCCTTGACCAGCGAGATGATCAGGTCGTCGCTCACCAGGCCGCCGGCGTCCATCACCTGCTTGGCGGCCAGCCCCAGCGGCGTGCCTGCCTTCACCGCGGCGCGCAGCATGTCGCCGGTGGAGATCTGCGGAATGCCGTATTTCTGGCAGATGAACGCCGCCTGCGTCCCTTTGCCTGCGCCGGGGGCGCCCAGAAGAATCAATCGCATCGCTTGCCTTTGGAGTCGGGAATTCTTGGTCGCGCGAACCCGATACCTGCTCGGGCGTCGCTGCAATATCGGGTGGCCTCGTGAGCCGGGATTACTCGACAGAATATCATGCGCACCCTTGCAGGGCCTTACTGCACCAGCGTGGATTCGCGATGACAACCCGCTGTTTTTTCGCGGTGCGCGGGCCCGGTCCGTCAGTCGTTCGCTCGCGCCAGCAAGGCGCGCACGCGGGCCAGGTCTTCGGCGGTGTCGACGCCGCCGGGCGGCGCGTGCGTGGCGATGTGCACCACGATGCGCTCGCCGTGCCACAGCACGCGCAACTGCTCGAGCGACTCGAGGCGTTCCAGCGGCGCCATCGCCAGCGTCGGGAAGCTGCGCAGGTAGCCCGCGCGGTACGCGTACAGGCCGATGTGGCGCAGCGCCCCGACGTCCTGGGCACCGGCCCTGGGCAGCGCCGGATGGCCGGGCGTGGACGCGTCGCGCCACCACGGCAGCGGCGAGCGGCTGAAGTACAGCGCGCGGAACTTCGCGTCCAGCACCACCTTCACGACGTTCGGATTCGCGAAGTCGGCGACGTCCTCGATGGCGTGGGCCGCGGTGGCGACCACGGCCTCGCCGTCGGTCTCGAGCAGGTCCGCGCACTGGCGGATCAGCGCCGGATCGATCAGCGGCTCGTCGCCCTGCACGTTGACGACGATGTCGTCGCCGGCGAGCCCCAGCAGCGCGCACGCCTCGGCGAGGCGGTCGCTGCCGCTGGCGTGGTCGACGCGCGTGAGCACGGCCTCGACGCCGTGCCGTTCGCACGCCGCGAGCGCGCGCGCATCGTCGGCGGCCACCACCACGCGCGCGGCGCCGGAGCGCGCGGCCTGGCGCGCGACGCGCACCACCATCGGCAGGCCGCCGATGTCGGCCAGCGGCTTGTCGGGCAGGCGGGTCGACGCCATGCGCGCCGGGACGAGGACGGTGAAGCTCACGCGCGGCCCCTCAGGACGCCAGCGGCGACGCGGGCGCGGCAGCGGTGGCCAGCGGGCGCGCCTCGCTTTCCAGCATCACGGGAATGCCGTCGTGGATGGGGAAGGCCAGCTTGTCGGCCGCGCACTCGAGTTCGACGAGCCGGCCGTCGGCGTCGTGGCCGGCTTCCAGCGGGCCCTTGCAGATCGGGCACACGAGCATGGCGATGAGTCGGTGGTCGATGGTCATGATGGAGAGGGCCGGTGCTGCCGGCGCCGAGAAAGGGGATCAGGCGGAGGTCGTGCGCCGCGCGAGCGCGTCGCGCAGCGCCGCGGCCAGGGTGTCCGGCAACCCGAAGTCTAACGTGGCGACCCACACGCGCGTGCGGATTAGCGCGCGGCCGGCGAGCTTGACGGCGTCCTTCTCGGTCACGACGACGTCGGCGGTGCCGGCCGGCCAGGGCAGGGCGGCGAAGTCGGCGTGGTCGGGCAGCGGCTGCCGCGCGATCGCCAGGCCTTCGGCCTCGAGCATCGCGAAGAAGCGCTCGGGATCGCCGATGCCGGCCGCGGCCAGCACGGGGCGGCCGCGCAGCGCGTGCAGCGTGGCGGGCGTCGCCGGCGCGCCGCGCGACCAGTCGTCCAGCGCGACCGCGCCGCCGAGCGCGCGCCGGGCCTCGAAGACGCGCTCGCGCGGCGCCGGCAGCGCCAGCGCGGGCGGCGCGGGCCAGCGGCCGTTGACGAGGAAGAAACGGGGTGGGGTATCGGCGCCGGCCGGCCGGATCGCGTCGGCGCGCTCGCGCAGCGGGCCCGCGGGCAGCGGCCGGCCGTTGCCGATGCCGCGGCCGTCGAACATCACGAGCTCGACGTCGCGCGCCAGCGCGTGGTGTTGCAGGCCGTCGTCGGCGACGATCACGTCGACCTCGGGATGCGCCTGCAGCAGCCGCAGCGCGGCCTCGCGGCGCTGCCGCGCGACCGCCACCGGCGCGCCGGTGCGGCGGTGCATCAGCAGCGGCTCGTCGCCGAACGCGGCCGGCGAGGCGGCGTCGGCGGGCGTCGTCGCGTCCAGCAGCAGCGCGCCGGCGTCCGCGCGGCCGTGGCCGCGGCTGACGATGCCCGGATGCAGCCCCCACGAGCGCAGCAGCGACACCAGCGCGATCACGGTGGGCGTCTTGCCCGCGCCGCCGACGATCACGTTGCCGACGACGATCACCGGCACGGGCAGCGGCTGCGCGTGCGCGCTCGCGCGCCGGCGCGCGGCGATCGCGCCGACCAGCCATCCCAGCGGCGCGAGGGCCGCCGTCAGCGGCGTGAGGGTGGGGCGCCACCAGTGGCGCTGCAGGAGGCGGGCGAACGCGTCGTACATGGGCGGCGTGTCGCGCCGAAGCTCCTTCTGCGCGCGGCGCGGGGCTTATTGCGCCCCGGCGGCGGCGCCGTTGGCGGTCTGCGCGGCGAAGGTCATGCGCGACAGGCCCGCGCGGCGCGCGGCGTCCATCACGTTGATCACCGCCTGGTGGGTGGACATCGCGTCGGCCGAGATGATGAGGAACGGCTCCTTGCGCGATTCAGCGGCGGTGCGCAGCGCGGCGGTCAGCGCGTCGACGTTGCGGCCGTCCACCGCCTGGTGGTCGACGGTGTAGCGGCCGTCGGCCGCGACCGCGACGATGATCTCGGCCGGGCGGTCGCGCGAGGCGTCGGCGTTGGCGCTCGGCAGCGTCACCGACAGCTCGGTGAACTTCGAGTACGTCGTCGACAGCATCAGGAAGATCAGGATCACCAGCAGCACGTCGATGAACGGGATGAGGTTGATCTCCGGATCCTCCGGACGAGGCTTGCGGAAGTTCATTTCGTGCCGACCGGCTGGCGGCCCGAGGTGACGCGCACGAGCTGCGTCAGCAGCTGCTCGGAGGACTGCTCGAGCGTGTGCAGGTAGTCGTCGACGCGGCCGCGGAAGTAGCGGTAGAACATCAGCGACGGGATGGCCACGATCAGGCCGGCGGCGGTGTTGTACAGCGCGGTCGAGATGCCGTGCGCGAGCTCGGCCGGGTTGGTGGCGCCGGTGCCCTGCGAGCCGAAGATCTCGATCATGCCGACCACCGTGCCGAACAGGCCCAGCAGCGGCGCGGCGGCGGCGATCGAGCCGAGCGCGTTGAGGTAGCGGTCCATCTTGTGCGCGGCGTCGCGGCCGGCGCCTTCGAAGGTCTGGCGCAGCTGCACCTCGCCGACGCGCGGGTCGACGGTCAGCAGCTTCAGGCCCGAGGCCAGCACGCCGCCCAGCAGCGAGTTCTCGGCCAGCTTCGTGATGACGTCCTGCGCGGGCAGGCCGTTGCGCGTGACGGCGATGACTTCGCCCAGCAGGTAGCCCGGCGCGACGCGCGCCGTCCGCAGCGCCATGAAGCGCTCCACGATGAGCGCCACGGCGGCAATCGAGCAAAGAATCAGCGGCCAGATCGGCCAGCCGGCCTCTTGTACGATCTTGAGCAAATCAACCCCTTCGACATGTGATTGGACGAGTCGACGACAGGCCGGACGACGCGGCCATCGCACTCCCGAAACTCAGCGTGGATTATGGCTTGAGAAGCCATGTTCCAATCCCGCCGCGACAGGGCCGCGACGGCAAGTTCTTTGCAACACGACGTGAAGCGGCGATGCCGCCGCGAACCCCGTGCGGAGGATCGGATGGCGGCTCGTCCGCCCATCCACACGATCTGTGGAAAACTTTGTGGGTAAGTGGCCGCCGGAGGCCCGCAGGCCGCGATTTCTGGCGCTCCGGATTGACTTGCCTAAAAAATGAGCAATAAAAAAGTGATCAAAATCAATCACTTATGTGATGGTGACAGCGCTATGACCGCGATTCGTACCTCTGCTCACACTCTCCCGGACTGTGGAGTACTAGGGTTTGTCCCGTCGATTCGCGACGGGATGGGGTGCTGATGTCGGACCCCTTCGCCGTACCCGGCTTCGAGCCCCCGGGCGCGGGGCGCGGCGCGCCCGCGCGGCCTGCGGCCTGGAGCGTGTCGGCGCTGCTCCAGGCGGCCGGCGACGCGCTGGCGGCGCGCTTCGGCGCGGTCACGGTGCGCGGCGAGCTCAGCGGCTGCACGCGCGCGTCCAGCGGCCACTGCTACTTCACGCTGAAGGATGCGTCGGGCGGCACTGGCGCGCTGCGCTGCGCGATGTTCCGCCGCGCGGCGTCGCTGAGCAACGTGCCGCTGCAGGACGGCCTGCAGGTGGAGCTGCGCGGCCGGCTCGCGGTCTACGAGGCGCGCGGCGAGCTGCAGATGGTCGTCGAGTCCATGCAGCGGCTCGGCGCCGGGCAGTTGTACGAGGAGTTCCTGCGCCTGCGCGCGCGCCTGGCCGCCGAGGGCCTGTTCGACCCCGCGCGCAAGCGGCCGCTGCCGCCGTTCGTGCGCCGCGTCGGCGTCGTCACCTCGCTGGCCGGGGCCGCGCTGCACGACGTCGTGGCCACGCTCGCGCGGCGCGCGCCGCACGTGCAGGTGATCGTCTATCCCAGCCTGGTGCAAGGGGCCGACGCGCCCGCCGCGCTGGTGGCCGCGCTGGCCCAGGTCGAGCGGCGCGACGAGGTCGACGCGGTGCTGGTGTGCCGTGGCGGCGGCTCGCTGGAGGACCTCTGGGCGTTCAACGACGAGCGCGTCGTGCGGGCGCTCGACGGCCTGTCGCGCCCGGTGGTCAGCGGCGTCGGGCACGAGACCGACGTCACGCTGGTCGACCTCGTGGCCGACCTGCGCGCGGCCACGCCCACGGCCGCGGCGGAGGCGATCGCCGTCGAACGCGCGGTCGTGCTGGAGGCGCTGACCACCTCGGCGCGCCGCCTGAGCCAGCGCGTGGAGCAGCGGCTGCAGGCGCACGCGCAGCGGCTGGACACCGCCGCCGCGCGCCTGGCGCGCCCGGCGCAGGCACTGGCCGCCTGGCGCCAGCGCGTGCAGCGGCTGGAGGCGCGCCTCGCGGCCGCGCTGCGCGCGCGCTGGCAGGCGCAGGCGCGCACTCACGAGGCGCTGGGCCTGCAGCTGGCGCGGGCCGGGCGGCGCGTCGTCGATGCGCGCCGCGAGGCCCATCGCGCGCTCGGTGCCCGCTTCGTGCGCGCGGCCGAGCGCACGCTCGCGCGCCACGCCGACGCGCTGCGCCGCCACGAACAGGCGCTGGCCAACCTCGATCCGCAGCGCGTGCTGGAGCGCGGCTACGCGCTGCTCGAGGCCGGCGACGGCCGCGCGCTGGTGTCGGCCGCCGCGCTGCGGGCGGGTCAGGACGTCGTCGCCGTGCTGCACGACGGCCGCGCCGAACTCGCCGTGCGGCGCGTCCAGCTCGACGACAAGTCGGCCGGATGAATCCGCGGCGAGGCGGGATATAGCCCCGGTTCGTGGCTTGCCCCGGAACTGCTGCCTACAATCGTCCGGTCGAGGGCGCGGGCGCCGCTCCCCTCGCATTCAAACAAGCCAGAAAGCCAGAAAGGACTCGATCCATGGAACACACGCTGCCGCCGCTGCCGTACTCGCACGACGCCCTCGCTCCCCACATGAGCCGCGAGACGCTGGAGTACCACCACGACAAGCACCACAACGCCTACGTGGTGGCGTTGAACAACCTCCAGAAGGGCACCGAGTTCGAATCGCTGTCGCTGGAAGAGATCATCAAGAAGGCCTCGGGCCCGATCTACAACAACGCTGCGCAGATCTGGAACCACACGTTCTTCTGGAACTGCATGAAGCCCAACGGCGGCGGCGAGCCCAAGGGCAAGCTGGCCGACGCGATCAACGCGAAGTGGGGTTCGTTCGCGGCGTTCAAGGAAGCCTTCCAGAAGTCGGCCGTGGGCAACTTCGGCTCGGGCTGGACCTGGCTGGTGAAGAAGGCCGACGGCTCGGTCGACATCGTCAACATGGGCGCCGCCGGCACGCCGCTGACCACCGCCGACAAGGCGCTGTTCACGGTCGACGTGTGGGAGCACGCGTACTACATCGACCACCGCAACCTGCGCCCGAAGTTCGTCGAGACCTACCTGAACTCGCTGGCCAACTGGGACTTCGCCGAAGCCAATTTCGCCTGATCGGCGCGATCGACCTCGACCATGAAGGCGGCCTGCGGGTCGCCTTTTTCATGCCCGCGCGCCATGCCTTGTCGTCAATGAGCGACGCACCGAAAGCGGGTGTCGCGGGTGCGGTCGCGGGCGCGATGCACGGGATTGGTCTGTCAACTGGAATGCGCGCCGCGCGTTGCGCGAAGCGTCGACATCGGCGCGCTTGAGAATCGTCGGCGAAGGGGCCGAACGACCGTTGTTCATTCGGTGAAATGTGGTTGATCCCGATAGGGCCGCGGCAGGTTTTTGGAGTATCTTCTCGCCCGTTGAGGTCATCCATTCGTCACACTCAACTTTCCCCCCAACCGGAGGTTTGTACATGCAAGTGAAACTGAACTCGATCGTAGCGGCCGCCATCGCCCTGAGCGCTGGTGCTGCCTTCGCCGACGACATCACGGTCCGCATCGGCCACGTCGGTCCCGTCTCGGGTTCCCAGGCCCACTACGGCAAGGACAACGAGAACGGCGCCCGGATGGCCGTGGAAGATCTGAACAAGCAGAACGTCATGATCGGCGGCAAGCACGCCAAGTTCGAGCTGGTCGCCGAAGACGACGCAGCCGATCCGAAGCAAGGCACCGCCGCGGCCCAGAAGCTGTGCGACCAGAAGGTCAACGGCGTCGTCGGTCACCTGAACTCCGGCACCACCATCCCGGCGTCCAAGATCTACAACGCGTGCGCGATGCCCGAGATCACGCCGTCGGCCACCAACCCGGCGCTGACCAAGCAGGGCTTCGGCAACGTGTTCCGCCTGCTGGCCAACGACAACGCCCTCGGCTCGGGCCTGGCGCTGTACGCCGCCGACGCCCTCAAGCTCAAGCGCGTCGCCGTCATCGACGACCGCACCGCCTATGGCCAGGGCGTCGCCGAGGTGTTCAAGAAGGCTGCGGCTGCCCGCGGCGTCGAGATCGTCAGCGAGCAGTACACCAACGACAAGGCCACCGACTTCATGTCGATCCTGACGGCCATCAAGTCCAAGAACCCGGACGGCATCTTCTACGGCGGCATGGACCCGCAGGCAGGCCCGATGCTGCGCCAGATCGAGACGCTGGGCATGACCAACGTCAAGTTCTTCGGCGGCGACGGCATCTGCACCGAGAAGCTGATGGAACTGGCCGGCGGCGCCAAGACGCTGGGCAACGTGGTGTGCGCCCAGGGCGGCGTCTCCATCGCCAAGATGCCGGGCGGCCCGGAGTGGAAGAAGCGCTACGACGCGAAGTACCCGGGCGAGTTCCAGGTCTACTCGCCGTACACCTACGACGCGACGATGGTGCTGGTCGACGCGATGAAGCGCGCCGGTTCGGCCGATCCGAAGGTCTACCTGCCGTTCCTGGCCAAGACCGACTACAAGGGCGTGACCACCCGCGTCCAGTTCGAGGCCGACGGCGAACTGAAGAACCCGGCGATGACCTTCTACGCCTACAAGGACGGCAAGCAGATCCCGCTGAACTGAGCGGTTCCTTGACCGACGAAGGGGCTCTGCGGAGCCCCTTTTTCATGGGCGCCGGCGACCTGGCGCGAAAGTGCAGCTCGCCCATGCGAATACCGCGAACAGGTGATTCCACCGGGTCGGATTTCCTGCTGTGCGAATAAGATGATGCTTTCTCAAATCTCAGGGAGTTTTCGATGCGGATGTTCTCTATATCTGTCGCGGCGCTGGTGTTGTGCGGCTGCGCGTCCCAGAGCGACGGCCTCGTCAGCGCGACGGCACCGACGGTGGTCGCCAGCACGGGCACGCAGGTGACGCCGCAGACCAAGCTGGTCTGCCACAAGGAGACCTCGACCGGAAGCACGATGATCCATTCCGTGTGCGAGACCGAGCAATCCGAGGCCGATCGGCAGGCGCTGCAGAACCAGTTGCTCAACAACGGTTCCCAGAACGCCGCATCCCACCAGGGCATCGGCCATTGATCGGGTGATGTCGCCCGGCGTCGGGACTCTTTGAGCCCGGCGCCGAGGTGGCGAATCCGTCGCGTCACTCGATAAGGAACAGCGAGCACATCGCGACGGAGACGAGGCCGCCCGCGGCGACGATCGCGCGGCAACGCAGCATCGGACCCGCGATCTTGACCAGGGCCACGGTGGTGATGACCCAGGTCAGGACCGTCACGGCCGCCAGGAGCAGGAACGGGTCGCCGATGAAATCCTTCAACAGCACGGCGACCAGCGACGCGGGCAGCAGGGCGAGGGCGCTGCAGCAGACGTAGAACACCCCGTCCGACATCCCGCGGCGCCGCGACTGGCCGGGGCGATCCTCGATCTCCTCGGTGGCGGGCATCTGGTCGAGCTGGTCGTACATGGCGGGCCTCCTTGCAGAGCATGCGCCCGACCATTACGCGCCGCGGGCGCCCGGTCGTCAATACGGGCAAGTCGCAGGCCCTGGCGCGCCTTCGGCCGGCCGTGCGCCGGGCGTTCCGCCGCGGCGTGCGGGTCGTGCCGGCGCGGGGGATGACCAGCCGAACCGCGCCGTCAGGCGGCGTCCAGCGCGCGCATCAGGTCCAGGCTGGCGTAAGGCTTCTGCAGCACGGTGAGCCCGTCCTCGCGGGCCTGGTCGGCGGCGACGCTGTAGCCGGTCGCCAGCACGATGCGCATCGCCGGCCAGCGGCGCGCCACCTCGCGCGCCAGCCCGAAGCCATCGAGCTCGCCCGGCATCACGACGTCGGACACCAGCGCATCGGGCGCATAGCCGCCGGACAGGAGCGCCAGCGCCTCGCCCGCGCTCGCGGCGCACTTCACGACGTGCCCGGCGTGCTCCAGCAGCAGCGCGGTGGACTCGCGCACGTCGGCGCTGTCGTCGACCAGCAGCACCAGGCGGCCACGCGTCGATGCCGGCGCGACGGCTGCGCCGCCATGCGCGGCGCCGGCCTGCGGGCCCGCGGTGTTCGCTGCGCTCGCGACGCCCGTCACGCCTGCGGGCAGGCGCAGCGTCACCGTCGTGCCGTGGCCGGGCGTGCTGTCGATCCCGGCTGTGCCGCCGCTGCCGTGCGCGAACGACTGGACCTGGCTCAGGCCGAGTCCCGTGCCCTTGCCCGGCTCCTTGGTGGTGAAGAAGGGCTCGAACACGCGGGCCATCACCTCGGCGGACATGCCTGCGCCGTCGTCGCTCACCCTCAGCTCCACCCATGCCGGCTGCCCGGCGTCGGCGGGCGGCGCGGCGAGGCTCACGCGGATGCGGCCGCCGCGCGGCATCGCGTCGCGCGCGTTGGCGACGAGGTTGGTCAGCGCGGCCTCGAATTCCTCGACGTCGACGTACACGGGCGGCACGTCGTCCGGCGCGTCGAGTTCGATGGCGGTGTCGGCGCGCACCAGCGGCAGCAGCATGGCGACGAGCTCCGGCAGCAACTGCTGCAGCCGGGTCGTCCGGGGCTGGGCCTGGCGGCGGCCGGTGAACAGCATCAGCTGGCGCGTCAGGCCCTCGGCCTTGCGGATGCTGCGGCGGACGACCGCGACGTCCTCGTCGACCTGCGCCCCGGCGCGCCGGCGCAGGATCTCGAGGCGGGCGGCGATCACCTGCATCAGGTTGTTGAAGTCGTGCGCCAGGCCCGCGGCGAGCTGGCCCACGGCCTCCAGCTTCTGCGCCTGCACCAGCATGCGCTCGGCGCGCTCGCGGCGCTGGATCTCGGCCTGCAGCGCGTCGGTGCGGCGGCGCAGGTCGTCGACCGTGGCCACCAGCGTCGCCTGGATGGCGCGGAAGTGGGTCGACAGCAGCACCAGCACGACGATCGAGGCCAGCACGCCCTCGACCCGCGTGCCGTACCACGCCAGCGTGTAGCGCCCGCCGCCGGCGGTGCTGGCCACCATGCCCGCCGCGTCGGCCGCCAGCACCAGCGACATCCACAGCCACAGCACGCGCCGCCGCAGCGCGGTCAGCTGCAGGAGCGCGAGCCCGGCCAGCGACAGCCCCGCGCAGGCGAAGCTGATCAGCGCGCCGGGCTGCGTGAAATGCGTGGCGAACGATCCCGGCCGGAACGCGGGCGCCGGCGCGAGGCAGGCCGCGACGGCCGCGACGAAGACCAGCACCGCCAGCAATTCAGGCGACCGGTCACGGCGCGACGACCGCCCGCGCAGCTCGGCGATCGCCGCGGCGATCACCCACAGCGGGAAGCCGGCATGCCAGGCGTTGAACAGCCAGGTGACGCTCTCGCGGTCGCCGAACACGGGGCGATCGGCCAGCAGCGCGCCCGGGTAGACGAGCACGTGGATGATCGCCATCAGCCCGGCGTAGAGATAGCCCGCCGCCAGCAGGCGGTGCGCCCGCCGCGGCTGCGGCTCGGCGCGCAGCAGCAGGAAGGTCGCGAGGTCGACCGTCGCGGCGGTGGCGCCGAACAGGCCGGAGACGTGCGGCAACGGCTCCAGCGGCAACGCCGCGACCGGGAGCAGCGCCACGCACCCGAGCAGCAGCACCAGGCACAGGCCCAGCACCACGCGCCGCTGCGCGGGGGTGGCGGGTTGGGTGGCGAAGTGCATGGCGGTGGCGCGAGGCTGCGCCGAGTGTAGGGGAGGAGCGCCGTCGCGGCGCCGAGGACGCATGGCCTGCCGTGGGGTGGGCGTCGACGAATACCCGGTCAAGGCGATGTCCGGGCGGCGGTCGAAAGCATGCTTAGCTGGTTGTTGTCGCCGCCGGCCGCGCCAACGAAGAAGCGGACGCGAGGCCGGGTTCGTCTCGGCGATCTGGCGGCAGAGACGTCTGTCAAGGGGCGCACGAATCCTGGCGTTGCGCCGACGTTTCTCTCATTTCGCGGGCTTGTCCGCCAGCGATCCCGATCAGGCCAAGGCCGGAGATCCCAACCTTGCCAGGCCGACGCGCAGACGCTCGACCACCACGGTGAGCGGCACGGGCTCCTGTCGGTTTTTCCGCTGGAATGCCGCCCACTGCGCTTGTTTGATCGGGTTGCTCGCGAACCCGTTGCTCAGGCCCACCGGCCAGTCGTGCGGCAGCGCGAGATTTCGCCGCGCGAACGTGGCTTCGATCGAGCGCCGCAGCTCGGCGGGATCGAGCGCTTCATCTTGCAACAGCAGGTCGAGGTCGAAGTAGTCCTTCATCCGCGTGTTCGCCAGCCCGAGCAGGCAGATCGCGTGCAGTTTCTCGGCGATGGCGGTGGCCTTGGGGTAGGCCCGCAGTTCGGGCGCCGGCAGGCCATCGAGCAGAACCGGGAAGCGGACCGCCAGCGGCTCGGGCGTGACGACGTCGCCGAAGCCGATGTCGGCCTGCAGCGAGATCCGCGCGCCATCGAGCCGAGCCTGCAACTCGATGCGCACGCCACCGTAGCCTGCCGACCTGCGAATCTCCGCACCGCGCACGCTGCTGGGGTCGAAGGCGACGCCGTCGTCGCAGGGCACTGCGCAGATGTCGTGGAAGGCGTCGACCATGGCGTCGACCTCGTCCGGGCCGAAGGCCAGCAGGTCGGCATCGTGCGTCGGTCGGTGCGGCTGGTCGTACCAGAGCGAGAACAGCAGGGCGCCTTTCAGCAGGAAGCGGCCGGCATGCGGCGAGACGGACAACCGGTACAGCAGCCGCTCCAGACCGTAGCGCGTCAGCGTGAGGTTGAAGTCCTCTTTCGCGGCGTCGGCATGGTTCTTCAGGCGTGCACGGATCGACGCGGCCAGGTTGCGGCTCATGCGGCGACGCTCTCGAGGTAGGGCCGCATCACGTTGGCGACGCGGTCGGTCGCCGCGTGGAGGACGAGGGCGTCCATCGACAGCAGCCCGCGCGACCAGCCATCCCGCAGCGCCTCCAGCGCGACGTCCAGCCCGATCTTGTTGCGGAACTTGAAGCAGTCCGCCACCGTCTTCTCGGCGCTGAAGATCGGCACTTTCACGCCGTCGATACGCCGCACCTCGACGCCTGCGGCCAGCGTCGGGCCCGACATGCGCACGATGCGCAGCGCGGGTTGGTCGACGCGCGGCGTCGGGGCGTTCTGCGGGATTGCGATCCAGACCTCGAACGGCGCCTGCGTGCCGATGCCATGCACGCGTAGCGCCGAGAGCAGGCAGATCACGCCTTGTGGGACGAGAAGGCATGCTTCAGCCAGCGAACGATGCTCGTTGAGCCGGCGGCTGGGCAGGCTGTAGACGCCGCGGGCGACGCGCTCCAGCTTGCCCGAGGCGACCAGGCGCGTGAGGGTGACGGTCGGCAGCGCGTGCTCGGCCAGGTCGCGCGCGCGCAGGAGAGGGCGCTCGCGGGCGAGGGCAAGGACGGATTCTTCGGACGTGGTGGGGGCGATGCTTGCCACTCGGGGAGTTTGTTGCAATCGCTAGGTAGTTGTCAACGAAATCGATGAGATTGCAACAATCAGATCCCTGCCGTCAGAGCACCGGCGCCATCATCCCGACCGCGTCATGCACCAGGCGCACGCGGAACGGCCAGGCGCGAACGCGGTCGATGGCGACCGGCTGCGAGGCCGACAGGTATTTCAGTTGCCGTTGGCGTACCGCGGCGGCGACGGCGGCGTCGTCCACCAGCAGGTTGTTCTCGAAGTTGAGCTGCAGGCTGCGGCGGTCCATGTTGGCGGAGCCGACCAGCGCGATGCGCCCGTCCGCCGTGATCGACTTGGTGTGCAGCAGGCCCAGCGGGTATTCGTGCACGGCCACGCCGCTTTCGAGCAGGTCGCGGTAGTGGCTGCGGCAGGCGCAGTCCACCAGCCGGGAGTTGTTGCGCGCGGGGAACACGATCGTGGTCGCGACGCCGCGCCGCGGCGCCGCGCACAGCGCGCGGATGAGCCCCTCGTCCGGCACGAAATAGGGCGTGGTGAGCAGCAGTTCCTCGCGGGCGGCGTAGATGGTGGCGACGAACATGTCGGACATGGCGTCGTCGTGCTGGGTCGGGCCGGTGCCGAACATCTGCGCCGTCGCGCCGGACTCGAAGCGCTGCGGCGCCGGGGCGGCGACGGGCAGGGCTTCCAGCGCTTCGCCGGTCTCGGCGATCCAGGGGCCGAGGAACAGGGACTGCGCCTGGCGCACCACGGGGCCTTCGCAGCGCAGGAGGATGTCGATCCACGGCGCGTACTTCGCTTCCACCCGGAACGCGGGATCGGCGCAGTTCTGGCTGCCGCAATAGGCGACGCGGTTGTCGATCACCGCGATCTTGCGGTGGTTGCGCAGGTCCACCCGGCCGACGGCGAGGTGTCCCAGCCGCGGGATGTCGTTGAGCGTCGCGACGGTGCGCGCGCCGGCGTCGCGCAGCTGGCGCCAGCGCGGCGAGCGCGTGAAGGCGCGCGACCCGAGCGCGTCCACCATCACCCGGCAGGCCACGCCGCGGCGCGCGGCGGCGCAGACGGCGTCGGCGACGCGGCCGCCGCTGTGGTCGTCCAGCCAGATGTAGAAGCCGATGTGAACGTGCTCGCGCGCCGCGGCGATGTCCGCCACGAGCGCGTCGATGGCGAGGTCGCAGTCCCGCGTGGGCGCGTCGGCCGGCGCGCCGGGGTCGCCCAGCAGGACGATGCGGTTGCCCGCCATCGCGCGGAAGCCGTTGATCGAACGCGCCAGGTCGAACAGGGCAGCGGCGGCCGGTGCGACGCTTTCCGGCGCGGCGGCGGCATCGTCCGGCGGCGACATGCGCGCCTCGGCCTCGCGCAGCCGCCGCACGCGCTCGCGCCCGATGCTGGTCTCGCCGAGCATCAGGTAGGCCAGCACGCCCAGCAGCGGCAGCAGCATGATCGTCGCCACCCAGGCCACGCGCGAGGCGGGCGCGCGCCCGGGGCGCGTGATCGCGCGCGCGACGACCAGCAGGTGCGCCGCGTAGACGAGCAACGACAGCAGGGGATGGGCCAGCCAGTTCGAGAGGAAGGCCATGAGGGCTCCAGGACGGGACTGCCCGGGAGTCTAAGGTGCGCCGTCGAGTGCCGGCCGTTGCGGGCGTGGCGGACAAGGCAGGGCAGAAATGAAAAACGGGCCGCGAGGGCCCGTGTTTTCTGACTGTCTGGTGGAAGGGGCGTCTGTCAAGGGCCGCATGGATGCTGGCTTTCCCTGGAGCCCGCTGCCAATCCGCCAATCCGTCCCCCTGACCGCTCGGAAGTAGGATACTGCGCGCTATTGTCGCGCTGCTGCGTGTTGCCAGCAGATCGGCGCATGGGTTGTGAGGTATCGGATGGGCTTGGATCGCAACACGACCCTGACGCATGTCTACGGGGTGTTTGCCACAGTCATCAGCGTGGTCGGTGGGGTCGCAATTTTCACGGAAGCGGCGACCTGGCGCGACTATCTGCTGTACGCCTCAGGCTGGGTCAGCGCGGTAATCCTTGGCATCTTGCTGTCTCGGAGCGCCGAGCAGGCGCGCAAGGACGGCATCACGCTGGGCCGGCTCCGCGGGGAGGTTGCATCGTTGCGGGCCACGCTCGAACAGCGCTCTGCGGTTCTCGACTTTCTCGGTGGCCAGATGATGGGCGCCCGGGCGATACCTCGAACCGTGGTCAACGATGAAGGGGAGGAACAGTGATGATCGACGTGGATTTCAGTGCCTACCGATACTTCCCTGCGCTGCGCACGAGGCAAGCGGAGCTTAAGGGACTGGAGAAGCTGGACGCCGAGCGCAAGGCGAAGATCCTGCCGACCCTGACGCTGGGCCGTTGGCCGAAGGCTCTGGACTTTTCCCGAGCTGCAGAGAAGGCGGCTGAGGCGGCAGGCGGCCATTTCATCCTAGACCTCACCTCGGACGGTGCCCACCTGGCCAATGAGCAGGCGAAGCTCCGCGACCCAGCAGGGGCCTTCAGCGCTTGGCGCGCCTTCGTCGCGGCGACGCCGGCAGCCATTCCGGTCGTGCAGGCCGGAGACGGGCCCGGCGTGCGCGAGTTCATCAAGCAGGCGCAGGAGATCGAGCGAGCGACGGGGCGCGTCGTGTTTCGCATCCGCGATTTCTCGAAGGATACGACAGCGGCAATCGGTGCCCTGAGCGCCCTTGACGACGTGCGGAACGCACTGGTGCTGATCGATTGCCAATTCATCCGGCCCGCGCTGGTTGCCTACGTGACCGCGTGCATTTCGACGATCAACGCCTTGCGTGCGGAGTTCCCTGAGCTGGTGATCGCAGTGCTCGGCACGAGCTTTCCGCAGTCCACAGTTCCGTTTGCGGACGCAAGTGGTACTCGCGGATCGATCGACATCCTCGAGCGCACTCTGCATGCTCGAATCGGCGGCTACGCTGTGGCGGCCTATGGCGATCACGGGTCAGTGCACTCTGTCGTGTACGACGACGCGCCCATCATGCGGTGGGCTGCACGGGTCGACTACCCGCGAGACCTGACGTGGTACTTTGAGCGGCGGCCGTCCGATCAATCGGCTGCAGGCTACGTGTCAGCAGCGCAGGCGGTGGTCGCACTGGATCCGGACATCGGAACCCGCGGTATCTGGGGTGAGGATGTCATCGTGCGTGCCGCTGCAGGCGATGTGCAAAATCAGAAGGCACCGGGACCGTGGATCTCGGTGCGTGTCAACATCCACTTGGCTCGCCAGATTGATCTTTCAGCCCGGGGGGCGGGGGATCATGAATTCGATGACGAGGACGGCGGCTTCGAGGAATGACGCACAAGCCTCGGCGTCGCTGTCATCGACGGGGGCAGGGCGGAAAGGAACGCGCCGAGGTGACCGACCATGGACGGGGCGCTCGACGGCGGGCTGGACCGGCGATGCGCCGCCGGCCGGCGGGCCGCGATCGCCGCGATTCGTTCATCGCGGCGCTTCAGGTAGGCGAGCACGAAGGCACGGATCACGCTGACTTCGAGGCCGTCCGCGCGCGTCAGCAGGATGTCCCTCGAACCGCTGACGGGCAGTCCCGTTGAGCGCAGGAGAGCGCGCAGCTCGTCGACGGGCAAGAAGGTGACCCATTCCCGAGCTGTGTGCCCTTGGACAGTCAAGGCCGGTCGAACAGAACGGATCTCGCCGTTCGCCGCGACGCGCAGCACGCCGACCTCCGCAGGGGCAGTAGCCAAGACGCCGGGCAGGTGCCGTTCTGCGCAGACGACGCTGACCTGCTCGAAGAAGCGGAGGTAGCTCTGCAGCTGGCCTTCGAGACGGTCGAGGGAGTCGCGGTCGCTCTTGATCTCGAATGCGGCCAGCTTGCCGTTGGCCATCACCAAGTCTGCACGGCGGCTGAAGCCGTCGACAAACAGCTCAGCTATGAAGGCCGCGCCGACGCCCTGCGGGGAGGCGGCGAGGCGCGCTTGGAGCGCATTTCGGATCTCTACTTCGGTCATCTCTTGGGCGTGGCGGGGAGCACGTGCGTCGCCCGCAATTCTTGCGCTTCTGTCTCGCAACAGGCCTGCGGCTGGACCCTAGCATGTGGGGCGAATCTGACATTTTGCCAAGAAGGATGCGCCGGCGCAGGCTCGTGCTGTGCGCCAGACCTTCCTCGCGGGGGCTGTGGGAGGCAGGCGGCATCCCGCCGACGGTCGCTACTTCGCGATCGGCGATGATCCCGCAGCTCATCAGGGAGGTTCCATGACGCCACCAACCATCGAACAGACGATCGCCAAACTGGGGCTCGAGACGACCGCGCGAGCGGTCAGCACATCCCTGACCGAATACCAGAAGTGGCTGGTGGGGGGCGTGGGAGCCGCGATTGGCTTGCTGTTGCCGAAGCTCCACGACCTGGCCGTGTTCATCGGCGATACGCGGACAGTTGTGGTGCTCGCGCTGTGGTGCACCTCCATCTTGATGTCGGTCGTCTCGCTGCTCTTGGGTGCACAAGTCCTGGCCACGACTTCTGTGGCCCCAGAGATGGAGAAGGCCTGGAAGCCCCCGGCAGAGAATTCGCAGGCCGAGGCGAGCATGGAAGTGATGTTCAACGAGATGCGCCGCGGCCTCTGGTGGCCGGCCTTGTGGGGCTTCGATTACGGCCGACGCGCAATGGAGCGCGGTGACCATGTTGCGCCAGGTCGGCTCGTCGCGCGACTTTCGCAGATTCAAGCCTACCTCGTCATAGGCCAGGTGCTTTTGATCCTGGTGTCGATCCTTGTGGCAGCGACCGCGGCACTCTGAATCGGGGCAGACCGTCTGCGAGGCGCAACACGCGTCCGATGCCGCATCGTTGCGCCCGTTGACGGCGCGGCAGAAAATGCCGACGTCAGGTACAGCATCGCCGCATCCCGCTTGGCTTCGAGCGCCTCGACCTTCGTCGAAGGAGCTCGCCATGAAGCGGCGCAACAGCGACCCGAGGTACTACCTCTGCCCCCACGAGCCATGCACCGGCGAGGTCGACCGCGTCGGCATGGACACGCAGCAGCAGGCCGTCTACGAGTGCAAAACGTGCAGGCGCCGCGCCGGCGAATCGCAGCTGTTGCGCGCGCAGGTCAAGCGCAAGGCGATGGACTGAGCCGCTGAAGGGGCCGGACCCTTCGCGGCGTGGCCACGGCTATCGCCGCGTGCCCTCACGGATCTCCTGCGTAATCCGATCTGAACCTTCCGGGCCGGCTTCTCTCACTCCGACGCCAACAACTGGCGCTGCAGCGTCCGTCCGTTGCCGCTCAGCTTCGTCGTGGCGAGCGCGTCGCGGGCCGCGGCTGGCAGCGCGCGCCTGCCCGCGACCTGGAGCTCGAGCAGCAAGCCCAGCAGCAGGGCCAAGTCGCGCGGCGGATCCTGCGGGCGCGCCTGCACCGCGGCCCCCAGCAGCTCGAAGACGAGATCGCCCAGGCGCGGATCGGCGCGTAGCGCGGCCTGCAGGCTCTTGTGCAGACGCGCCGCCTTCAACAGCGGACTGGCCAGCAGCTCGCGCAGCGTCGTCGCCAGCGCCGGTCCGTCGATGCGGCCCTCGGCGTGCGCGTGCACGAGGGCGTCGACGGCGATGGCCGTCTGACCCGGCTCCTTGCCGGCGAGCGCCACCACGAGCAGCAGGTTCGCCATGGACGTCATCGGCGTCGTGGGATCGAGCAGCGGCTCCAGGTAGGCGCTGTTCTGCCACTGCGCCTCCCACCAGTCCAGGTTGTTGCCGAAGGCCCGCGCGCCTTCGGCGAAGAAGGCCTGCAGGTCGGACGGCAGCAGCGTGGCCGAATAGCGGACGGCGCCGGCGTCGGTGCCGCCGAACGCCCACCAGCGGAACCACAGCCGCGCCTTGCCCTCGACGTTGTGGCGCTGGACGGCCAGCGGGGACTCCGCGTCGCGGGCGCGTGGCGGCTGCGCCTCGAGCACGAGGTCGCGATGCGTGTACGTCTTGCCGTCGACTTCGTGCGTCTGGCTCTCCACGTGCCAGGCGTAGCGCGCCGCCAACGCGCCGTCGGGGCCGAGGCCCGGGTGATGCCGGTCCAGCGCCGCGTCGTCCGCCCCGGGATGGCGGATGCGCGCCGCCGCCGCGAACAGCCGGCGCTCGGCGCCGGGCGCGATGTCATCGCCGAGCGCGTAGCGCAGCGCCCGCGTGAATGCCGCGTCCGCGAGCCCGCGCGCTGCCGCGAGCGCTGCCGGCGACGGGCCCGGCGCCAGCCGCAGCAGCGCGCGTTCCTGTTCGGCGATGGATGGCGCCGCGCCGGCGGCGACGTGCGCCTGCCAGCGCGCCGCCAGGCGCTCCGGCGCGATGACGCCGCCGCGATGCGTGGGCGTGGCCAGCGGCTCCAGCCGGTGGCCGGCGATCGTCGAACGCGCCAGGTCGTCGATGCGCGCGAGCAGCAGGGCGTCGACCGGGCTGGCGTTGCCGCCGTTGTCGTGGCTGACGCTGCCCGCCATCGACTCGCCGGCGGCGACGAAGCGCAACAGGCGCGCCAGCTCGCGCGGCAGCAGCGCCTTGACCTTCGCGGCGCGCTTGAGCACCGGCGAGAACAGCGGCCTGTCGGCGGCGGCGATCGGTGGCGCCATCGCGAGGCCGGCGATCGCGCGCTCGAACGCGTCGACGTCCTCGGCGTGCTCGAACGCGTGCGCGATCAGGTCGACCAGCTCGTGCAGGTCGGCCGGCGGGGTGAGGCGCCGATCGTCGTCCAGCGGATGCGCGCGGCGCGCTGGCGGCGTCGCAGCGGCGACGGGCGCCGGGTCGGCAGGCACATCCCCGACCAGCGCCAGCAAGGCCTGCCTGTTCGTGGCCGCGACCGCGTCGACGGCAGCCGCCAGTCGCACGCGCAGCGCACTTTCGACGCCCCAGGCCTTCAGACGCTTGAGCGCACCGGCCTGCACCGCCACGGCCTCGTGCATGAGCGCGGGCACGAGCAGTGCCGCGGCCTCGGGAGCGCGCGCCGGCACGCGCCCGACCACGCCGTCCAGCAGCTTCATCGCGGCGTCGACCTGGCCCTTGACCGACGCCGCGAGCACCGGGGGCAGCGCCGCCAGCAGCGCTTCGTCGTCGAGCGCGCCGGCATCGTCCAGCTTGCGCAGTTCCGACAGCGCGAGCGCCACCGTCGGCGCGATGCGGCTGGCGCACAGGCCGAGGTAGCGCGCCGCGTGCGGGCGCATCTCGTCGACGCCGGGCGCGAGATCGCCGTGGAAACGCGAGAACCAGCCCGCGCGGTATTGCGGCCAGTCCTTCTCCAGCGCGCCCAGCGTGCGATCGAGCAGCGACGCGCGCGTGGCCAGGCCGTCCTCCACCAGCGCCAGCAGGATCGGGCCCCAGGCCATCGCGGCACTGCTGTACTTGTCGCTCGACGACAGGCTGGTGTCGCCGGTGCCCTCGATGTCGAACACGCGCGGCAGCACCGCACGCAGGCCGGGGTCGGCGGCGAACACCGCGGCGAGCTGGTCGGGCGTGCGCGTGAGGTGCGGCAGCGCGATCAGGCCCAGCGTGTAGGCCTCGGTGTCGGGCCGCTCGACCAGGCTCGCGCCGATCAGCTTCGAGACGTGGCGGATCCGTTGCGGCGAATGCGCCATCAGCGCTTCGGCGAGGCCGTCCAGCGCGCGCGGCCGGAATTCCGCGCACAGCGACAGCAGCAGGTCGCCGTCGATCCAGCTCTCGGCGACGTCTTCCGCGAGGCCGCACAGCACGACGGCGATGCTCGCGGCGCGCACCTGCAGGTCGGTGGCGCGGCCACCCCATTCGACGGGCGGCTTGCTCCAGCGCGACGACATCGCCAGCTTGTTCATCTTCGTTGCCGACGCCCGCTCGGCGGCGCGCTGTGCCGGCGTGGCCGCGCGCAGCCACGCGAGCGTCGCGTCCGGGTCGCCGCCGTGCACGGCCTTCTCGAGTTCGGTCCGGGGGACGAATGCCATTCAGTTCCTTCGGCTGGCCTCGGCGGCCAGCACGTGCTTGCAGGGGCCGCGCTGGCCCTGGTGCGCGGCGTGCCAGGGGCACGTGCAGTGGAGTTCACCGGCCTTGCTGCGCACACGGTGCAGCACGCCGCCGCTGCGCACGGTGGCTTCGAACGGATCGTCCTTCAGCACCGTCACCGCGGCGTCGGCGATCAGCTCGCGCGCGGCGGCCAGGCGCGGGTGCATGTCCTCGACCCCCGACAGGTCGAACGGCAGCACGCGGTGGAAGTAACGGCCGTCGGCGACGTCGAAGCCGGCCAGGCCACAGGCACCAAGCACGCGTAGCGCATCCTCGATATCGCTCGCAGGTAGCGCGAGCTCGCCGGCCAACGCGGCGCCGTCCAGGCGCGGCTGCCACGCCAGCGCGGCACGCACGCGCGCAAGCAGGGCATCGCTGCGGCCGCTCGCGTGCAACAGCGCGCGCAGGGCCTGGCCCTCGCCCGAGAAGCCGCGCCACACCTCGGGGCTGAGCGCGAGTGTCAGGCGCGCCTGGCCGAAGTCCAGCACCCAGGCGCTGGCCTGCTGCGCGTCGTGGGCGAAGACGGCCAGCGAGCTCGCGCGCGGCAGCAGAACCTCCAGCACGCGCAGGCGACGCGTGTCGGTCACGCGCACCCCGCGCTCACTGGGGCGCGTCGTCGCGAACAGGCCTGCCGGGCCCGGCGCCACCCACAGCGGCGTGCGGCTGGTCGACGCCCGGGGCAGCGTGCGCAGAAAGCGCAGCGCGTCCAGCGCGGACACCTCGAAGCGCCGCCGCATCGCGGCCTGGCACGACTGCACCTCCACCATCCCGCGCACCCAGCGCGCAGGCAGGTCGACCTTGCGTTCGGTGACTTGCGCCGTACCGCTGCGCAGCGTCACCTCGTCGGGCCCGACCGCGAGTTCGAGACCCGCCTCGTCGCGCACGCGGGCCAGCGCCGCGCGCATCGGCGCGTTGAAGTCGACGTTGGTCGTGCCCTTGGCGATGACCTGGCCGTCGTAGGCCTGCGGCAGCACGTCGGTGCGCACGTAGGTGCTGCAGCATGCCGAGAAGCCCTCGAAGCGCAGCAGGCCGCCGCCGGACGTGACGACCGGGTCCGCCAGCGCTATCGCCTTGGCCACCGAATTGGCCGGCGTGAAGAAGCGCGACCCGACGATCAGGTGCACCGCGGTCAGCAGTTCCGACACCAGCCGAGGCGCGAGCATGCGGCCTTCGAAGAAGCGCGGCGCCGCGCCGCCCTCGGGCAACGCCGTCGACAACGTGAGCCGCGGTCGCGCGGCTTCGGAGAGGAAAGACGGATGTGCGTAGCGGTAAGTCTGCGAGACGGCACTCATGCGGCCGCATCATGCCTGAAGGCGGTCAGCGCTGGCCACCGATGCCTTACCGCGGCGAACCGGGGTCATTCGTCCAAGGGTGCATCGCGCTACGGGGAGCTCGCTCGGAGTCTGGCTGCCAGGGCGGATCAAAAAACTTCGCGACGAAGCCGGGAGGCCAGGCCAGCGCTTGAGGCTTACCGACCGAACCGTCGCCCTGTTCGTCACGCAACGCTTCACGTTCACAACGCCGGCGTGCCGCGGCTGCACGGCGAACGGCCTCCGCAGAGCCTGGCTCTGGGCGAGGCGGCCGCGGCTCGATGTTGGCGCTGTCGTTGCCGGCGCCGAGCTTCCAGCCCGTGAAGGCGCTGCCGGGAACGCGCACCTTCTTCAGCAGACGCAGGTTCACGGCATTCGAGAGAAGCTGGTGCAGCAGCGTCTGCTTCGCGCCCAGCGCCTGGGCGAGCTCGGGCGTCTGCATGATGGTGCCGGGCTCCTTCGTCCGAAGTAGCTGCACCGCCCGCGCCCCTGTTGAGCCCTCCCAGAGGAAGCCCATCGATTTCCTCTCCGACAATCGAAGGCGCATCGCGCGCCGTGACCAGGTAGTGCGCACGTCGCAGCCTCTCGACGTCCCTCGTGCGCTTGCCTCGCGGAGTCGCGCGTGGCGGGTGGTGACCATAGAGCCGGACGGTGCGCGCGTGGTCACCTGCGCAATGCGTTCCGTCCCCCTCGCTTCAGTGCCTACGCTATCCCCAGCCGTTTGAGCTCAGCCGAACTTCCTGGGGGCGCCGGCGCAATGGGCAGCCTCACCGACGCCGCGGAGTGTCGTCAGCCGCCGGGCGCCGGCCGGCCCGTTGATTGGCCTGGAAGGCACGATCCCACATGCCCGCGAGCTGCTGGCTGCGGCTCCCCGCCGGCGGCGCGCATGCCGATAGATTGGGGTTGCGAGCCGCGCGGCCCAGATGAGCTGCAGGCGACGGCGCGGGGGCGGCTGCCGCGGGACAGGTCTTCAGGAAGGCGATCGCCTCGGAGCGCGTCATCGCCGTGTTGAACGCGAGGTGTGCGGCGAGCGCCCTCCGGCCTTCCGCGAACTCGCTGCGCAGAATCGCCGCGCAGCGAGCGCGCTCGCGGCGTCGGGCAGCTGCGAGGGCGGAACTGCCACGCATCTCGTCGGCCGGATCGTCTTCTGCACGGTCAGGCCCCAGAGGAGCGACAGATGACCGCACGGGCGCCGCCGGCGGAGCCGCCGTCCGCGGCCCGTCCTTCGGCGTCTGCGTCGTTGGCGGGCGTTGTCGCGGCTCCGCATTCGGCTTCGCCTTCGCGCGGACAGCCTTGCCCGACGACAAGGGCAGTAGGTGCATGAATGCGAGCCGCTCCTTGATGCTCGTGAGTGCCTTCTTCATCATGTTCTCCGGGTTACTGATTGCGGTTGTCGATCGGGTTGCGCTCCGACGAGCGCGCGGAGTTGCTCCGCGGACAGGCCGAACAGCGGGAGAACCTCCCGATCTGAGAGGCCTTGCAACCGCTCGCGAACACGGGTGGCCAGCGTCTCGGCAACCCAGTCGAGGGGCACACCGAGTTCCGCTGCGACGAGCCCGGTGAGTTCGATCGACCGGATGTGCCAAGCATCGCGGACTGCCTGCGACAGCAGGACGAGGGTGGCGCGTGCAGCTCGCGAGTCATCGCTGTCCGCAAAGCCGACTGCGGACAACGCGCGCAGCTCGGCGAGGCGTCGTGCGGACAGGAAGCGCTTTTCCAGGCCGGTGTCCGCGCTCGCGTCCGACGGCAACTTGTTGCCAGCGCGCCAGGCGGTTGCCACGAGGGCGGCATCCAATTTTCCGTCGCTCCCACGAGTGAGGCGCCCCCTCTTGATAGCCCGGCGGACGAGCCTTTCATCGCACCCGTCGCGCCGCGCGAACTCGCGCACGGTGATGCGATTTGCGGACATTGCGGACACTGCGGACACCTTTTCAAACTTTTAGCTGGAGAGACAATGCGGCTCGCAACCGCCCGTATGGTTGCCCTTCGGAGAAGGACCCGCGATGTTGGCCGGCCATCCGCCCGGGCCGGGGATGCGCAGGTCATGCGTCATCGCGCGCCGAGGTTCTTCGGGAGCGCAGCGACCTCGATCGGGCCGCGCGCCTGAAGCGCCTCCTCCGCGACGTCGAACGCATGCGGATCCATCAGCACCAGGTCGCACTGCGTTCCCTGCTCGCCCTTGCGGTATGTGACCTCGCTGATCGTCCACATCTTGTCGGTGACCTTGATCGCCGGGATGTCGACTGGGGCAACCGTGTTGGGTTGGTACAGGGCCCCAGCCTTGTCTCGCCACGAGTCGGTTGTGAGGCGGACGATCACCGAGCGACCCCAGCGGCGGCTCATCTCCCAGCTGGCCCGGAATTCAGCGACATCTTGGCCGCCCAGTCCAGATCCATCGGAGATCAGCACCTTCAAGCGACGGCGCGGCACGCTCGCATCCGGCTGCGTGGCCACGAGGAAGCCGGCTTCGCCAAGCTCCTGCAGGGTGTTGAACGCGTTGGGGTAGCAGCGGTACTCGCTGAAGCGGTCCAACATCGAGAACGTCGCCGACGCACGCTGAACGTTGAACCCCTCCCGGAATCCCGATGCCGCATAGTCCGAGCGCGCGACGCGTGTCAGCAGCAGGTTGCCGAACTCGTCGTCGTACGCCAGCAACTGGCTGTAGCGGCAGAGGCGCTCGATGATCTCGAACGGCGTCTCGCCGTGCATCAAGCTGAAGACCGGGATCTTGAGCCCCTCGTGGCCGGACGTGGCCTCGACGTCGATCCCGTAGGGCCTGGCCAGCTTGCGCGCGATCTCCAGCACGTTCGAGCCGGAAATCTGGTTGCCCGGCCATTCGGCCGCGCAGTCGACCAGGTCGGCACACTTGCTGCGGCCCTGGACGACGATCTCGTGCGACGTGGGCGTGATCGTCGGCTGCACGATGTCGATGTAGCCGGTGATGACGACCGTCCCGCCGATCATGACCACGCAGCTGTCGCCCACGCGGATTTGCAGCGCATCTGCTTCAACGGGATAGAGGTCGGTCAGGCGCAGCTCGAAGTCGCTGGGCAGCCGCTCGATGCCGCGGGTGATACGCACCTCCTGCCAGCCCGCATAGATCTGGCCGTTGATCACCAGCTTGACGTCGTCGTTCGTGGCGTCGCTGGCTTTGACGATGACGCGTTGCGGGTTGGGGTCGACTGTCTGAACCATGTTCTCTCCGAAGGATGTTGAATACTGGCGCGTGGGCCGCGCCCGGCCTACGGCATGTCGCTGCTCATGGCGTAGGCGACGCGCGTTGACACGGATGTGTTGTCGGCCTTGCTGCGCGCAGAGACCTGCGTTCCCTGCGGCAGGCCGTGCACGTGGATCTCGATCGCCTGCGCCGCTGCCTTCGAGTACTGCTCGTTAGAGAACGGCTGGCGCCCCTGCTCGTGGCTGACCATCGCGCGCATGACCGACATCAAGGTCTCGCGATCGTTCATGTTGAGCGTCTGGTCTGCATCGAAGCCGGTCTTTTTGGCGACGTCAGCCAGGTAGGCGCCGGTGTCGTTCTCGCTGGGAGGCGCGTACCTGCCGATCACCGATCGAAGGGTGTTGACGCCGCGGTCGCCGTATAGCCCCAGCTGCTGCCCCATGGCTCGGAGGCCGTCCATCGAGCTGGCGAAGGTCGCGAAGCCACCTTCCGACGGCACCCCGCGCCATGAGCGCAGGTTTCCAGGGTTGTTGCGCTTGACGACGGGACCCACCTCCGAATCGCCAGCGTTGGCCGCCGCCGGCTGCATCTGGACGCCGATCTTCCCGCTGACCGTACGCTGTGCCGGCGTTGTCAGTTGCGGGCCGCGAATCAGGTCTCCCGCCTTGTCGAACAGACTGCCGACGTGCGAGAAGCGCAGCAGCCAGCGATACTGATCGAGCCCGAGGCCCATGAGCGCGCTGCCAGGGCTGCTCTTCGATTGAAACAGCCGCTTGGTCAGGGTGTCCATCACCGTGACCATGGACGGTGCCAGCTTCTCGCCGAAGCTATCCGCCGCGCCCTCGGCCGCCACCTTGAGCAGATTCAACGACGTCGCGAACTCCGTTGACTTCTTGATCCCGTCATTGCTGAAGACGACGCCGAGATCCTGGGCCTTCCTCTTCAGGCGGTCGAGGTTCTCCGCGCCCTCGATCAGCGCCGGCAGCGCTTCCTGCGGGATGTGCAGGGCATCGGCCAGCACGCGGCGCAACTGCGGATCGCTGATCTTCGCCAGCGCGCGGGTGATGCCTTCCAGCGCGGCGACCTGGTCAACGATGCCGTTCTTCATCGGGATGCCGATGCCGAGATGGCGCAGCACCTGCAGCGCGGCCGGATCGCGGCCGAAGCGCGCGTCCTGGAGGGTATGGCCCAGGGAGCCGAGCGTCTCGTCGGCGACGCTGGCGTCGATGCCCATCAGCTTCATCGCGCCGCGCAGCTGCTGCAGGTCCTGGGTCGAGACTCCCATCGCGCGCGACGCGCGGCTAACCTCGAAGCCGGTGCGCGCGAAGTTCACGCCCAGCGCCACCGCGGCGCCACCGGCTGCAGCGATTCCACCGATGATGCCGCTGGCCCCGAAGACCGCCTCGAGCGGCCCCAGCGAGAGGCCGAGCGTGCGGGAGACGTTCACCGCGGCGTCGGATACCTTGCCCATGCCCTTGGCGACCTTGTCCAGGTGCATCTCGCGCGCGAGCGATCCGACCTGACGATGAACGTTGACGAGCGGGCGCGTGGCCTTGCTGGCCTGGTTGTTGAGGTCGCGGAAGGTCTTGCTGAAACGGTCCAGCGCATGAACCTGAATTTCGAAACGGTTTCCTGCCATTGCCTGCCTCTCGTCCTGGGTTGTCGCGCCCGATCGGCGCCTGTCCTGTAGCGTGCCGCTACCGGCTTGAACGCGCCCCGGCAGCCGCGCGGTGAGGACGCTGCCGGATGCATGGCCGCCGCGCGGCAGTAGCGCCGCCACACAGGCGCGCCGAGCGCGCGCTGGTCACCCCCAGGTCCAAGCCTCCGAAGGCCCGGCATGCTTGCCGATGCGCTCGCCGATGCGCGACCCTGCAGTCCGCAGCTGCGCGAGCAACAACCGCGGTGCGGCGGCAGCCTCCGACGCAGCGACCAGCTCGGGATGCTTCTCCCACTCGGCGCTGAGCAACGCGTGTGTCCCTCCCACGTACGACCGCACGCCCGACAACAGAGTCGACGTGGCGATCATGTTCGGCACGAGGAACTCCTTCTCCCAGTCTCGGAAGGCGTTCGTTGCCGCGTTCATGGCCGCGACTTCGATGGCGAAAGGCAGCAGATGCCGCTCGACGATCTCCTCGAGCCGTCGTTGCAAGACCTCCCTCACCATGGAGTGGTGGCCGTGCAAGGTGTAGACGATCGAGGACTGGCTCATCTCGAACAAGCGCGCGTCGGCATCGTTGATTCGGTTCTGCAGCGCCTGCTGGGCGGCATCGATCGCTTCGAGATCGCGCGTAGCCGCCACCTGCTCAGCGTCGATCGCATCGAGGCGCTGGTTGTACCGCTCCACCATCGCCGGGTTCACCTGCATAGCGCGTTCGACGAGAAGGTCCGCTCGGTGCTTCGCGAGCTGCTCGACCCTTCTCTGCTTCTCGGCACGATCAGGCTCGAGCCGTTGACGGGCAGCGGCCAAGTCACGGCGTCCGGCCATTGCGGCCTGGATCAGGTTCATGGCGGCGAGTACCTCGCCGGAGGGCTGCACGTCGGCAGCGGTGAGCGTCTTCATGGTTGGATGCTTTCGGGCGCCGGCGAGTTCAGTAGGCAGCGGCCAGGCCGGCGCCGGCGCTGCGGGTGGTTGATTGCGTGTCGCGCGCCGCGGCGCCGCATCGGATGAGATGCGCGAAGAGCTCGACGCGCCGCCAGGCGCACTCTTCGGGCCAGGTGGGCTCCTGCCCTTTTTTGTGACGGAAGTCGATGTCGCCGATCTCCGGCAACTGCGCGATCCGGGCAGCGGTCGCGATCGTATCGACCGGCATCGCCTCGAACGCAATCTGTGACGGCGGCCACGCCGTCGACGACGCCATCGTGCGCAGCGCATCGAGCGCGGTGCGGGCGAGGTCCACTGTGCTGGCCAGCGGTGGCCGGGCCGAGCCAAGGGCAGCGGCGACGATGCGCATGAGCAGGGCGGCGCGCGCGGCGCGATCAGCTGCCACGTCGTCGGAGAGGTCACCAGAGCCGGCTCTCATGCGGCCTCTCCCGCTGTCCGGCGGCTGACGTTCCCGCTGGACTGGGCCCACCGCTGCGTCTTGCCATGCAGCGACAGCGCCAGGCGACCGCGCCGGCCCTGGCGGTTCTTCGGGATCTTTGCCAGCACCAGCAATGCGCCGTCGGCCTCGTGGCCCATCGGATGCAGCAGGACGACGGTGTCGGCGTCCTCCTCGATGGCGCCGGACTCCTTGAGATGGTCGAGCTCGGGCTCGCCGGCCGCGCCTCCACGATTCAGCTGCGACAACAGCAACACGCACACGCCGAGCTCCTTGGCCAGCGCCTTCATGCCGCGGCTGATCTGCTCGATCTGGTGGTGTCGGCGCTCGACATTGCCGGTGCTTGCGCACAGCTGCAGGTAGTCGACGATCAGGAGCGCCAGGCCGCCGTCCTGCTGCACGCGGCGCGCCTTGGCGCGAATGTCGAGCAGCGTCAGCGCCGGCTGGTCGTCGACGAACATCGCCAGCTTGGTCGCCGACTCGCTCGCCTGGGAGATTGCCATCCAGTCGTCTTCGGCGAACTGGCCTGTCGTCAGGCGGTCGAGGTGCACACGGCCGAGGTTGGCGATCGCGCGGTCGACCAGGTCACCGGCCTGCATCTCCTGCGACAGCATCAGGACGCGCTGGCCGAGCGATGCCACATTCAGGCCGATCTGCGCGGCAAGCGACGTCTTGCCGACCGACGGGCGGGCCGCGAGCACAATGACCTTGCCGGGCTTGAGGCCGCCGCCAAGGGCCTCATCGAGGGTGCGCAGTCCCGTAGGAATGCCCGGCTGCGTGTCGCCTTCGGCCAGGGCCTGCCAGTGCTGCAGACGCACGCTGACCAGTTCGGCCAGGCTGCGCGGAGCGCCCGCGGCGCGCGTGCGGCGGATGGCACTGAAGATCGATGCTGCCTGGTCCAGCAGCTCGTCGGCCTTCGCGGTGCGCCAGGCCAGCGCCTGTACTTCGTCGGCCGCCGAGATCACCGCGCGCTGCAGCGCCTTCTCGAGCACGACGTCGGCGTAGCGACCGACGTTGGCCGCGCTCGGAACGCTCTGGGCGAGCGCGTTCAGGTACGCCAGGCCGCCGGCGCGTTCTTCCTCGCCGGCGTTGCGCAGTCGCTCGAACACCGTGACGACGTCGACCGGCTCGTGGCTGGCGACCATGCCGGCCACGGCCGCCCAGATCGCGCGGTGCCGGTGGTCGAAGAAGTGCGCCGCCTCGAGGCCGCGGTCGGAGATGCGGCCGAAGGCATCCGAGTCGAGGAACAGCGCGCCCAGCAGTCCCTGCTCGGATTCCGCGCTCCAGGGCGGCTCGCGCAACTGGGCGACCGTCTCGCGATCGGCGGCCATCAGTGGGCTCCCCCGAACAGCTCGTCGGAGGAGAGCACTGCGCCGCTGTGAGGCGCGCCCTTCACCGGAAACAGCCCCTGCCAGCTGGCGGCAATCGACTGCTCGAGGACTGCCTTGGGATCGTGCCCTTGGGCGCGAAGATCGCCAAGGGTCTTGACCTGTAGGCGCATCGCGGCAGGTGTCATCGCCTTTCGCATCGCCTTCCGCATCGCGACGAAGTCGGCCCAGGTCTCGCGCGGGATCCAGTCCGGCAACGCGACGTCGGCGGAGGCCTCGCTGCGCACCCGTCGCGCCTTAGATGACGGTTCCTGACGGTTCAATGACGGTTCGTCTGCAATGGGTTGCAGGGGGGCGGTGCAACCCACTGCAGGGGCTTCGGAAGTGGGTTGCACCCCTGCAGCCGGTTGCACCCCTGCAGTCCGCTTCATCCCTACCCCTGCAGCCGGTTGCACCCCTCCTGCTTGCTTGACCCCTGCAGCCGGCTTCAGGGGTACGAGCGCCTCGAGCACGATCCGGTATCGATTCGTCCCGCGCGGGCCTTCGTTGGGCCGGATCTCCAGTTCGCCGGTCGACTGCAGGTTCTTCAGGATGTAGCCGGCATTCCGCGGGCTCATGCGGCACTTCGCGGCGAGCGTCGGGACGGCCGGGTAGCTGTTGCCCTGGTCGTCAGAGAAGTCGGCCAGCGCCAGCAGCATGAGCAGGTCGGTGCCGCCATGCCGAGAGCCGTCGAACACTGCAGAGAGCACGCGAACGCTCATTCGGCGGTACCCGGCTCGGCACTGACGCCGACGGCGCCCTGGGCCGCTTCCAGGCAATCCAGCCAGCTCTCGACCGACGCCAGGTCGTCGAACTGCCGCGTCAGGGCATCGCGACTGACGACGAACAACGCGCGGCCGCGGTCGTCCTCGAGGATATGCAGCGCGATCCCGCGCAGCGCCGCGCGCGCCTGGGCCGTCGCCAAGCGCTTGAGCTGGCTCAAGCCGACGCCGTCACCATCGTTCGTGCCATTTCGATTTGAGCCCCATGCCGCGCCGGCGGATGGGGCTTCTTCTTTGGCCGCGATCATGCGGCTTCCCCGGTCGCCTTCTGGCGCTCGATGCGGGCGCGCAGGAGACCTTCGGGTTGGGCCTCACGCGAACCGCGCGGCATGTTGCTGATCGCCGATCGCAGCTCGTCGACGCTCCATCGCCGTAGCCGAGGACCGAGCGCTATGGGCGCAGGCATCCAGGGTTCGGGAATCAGGCTCGTCAGGGTCCGCTTGCTGACGCCCAGAATCTCCGCGCAGCCGTCGTCGTCGACCAGCAGTACCGGCAGGGCGATCTGCTGGCGCGGGGCAGGGTGGTCAACCAGCGCGGCTGCTCTACCTGCGGCTCGATCGCGAAGCGACATGCCGGAGCGAGCGCCGGCGCTATCAGGCTGCCCGCGCATCAACGGCCTCCGTGGAGGTTGGCCGCCAGGAACGCCTCGAGGTCAGCGCGCCGGTAGCGGATCAGGCCGCCTAGACGGAGGTACGGCAGCGGCACACGGCCCGTAGAGCGCCACTGCGCCAGTGTGCCCGGGGGCACGCCCAGCAGCTTCGCCGCGGCATCGGTGGGGAGGTTGTCCGAGGGTTGCTGCTGCGTTCCCTCGTGCTGGTTGGCCATCGCGTCTGTCCAATTCAGAGCTTTCGATGACTTCAACCATGCAGGGGGCGATTCATTTGCGCAAACGCACCCGCCTGTGCAATCGGGCTATCGCTTCTTGGACAGTGCTCGATCGATCGACTTCTTGACGATGGATGCGCCTCTCGCGGCCCGAGGACGAGCAGCCGGCGGCTCCGATGGGGATCTATTGGCACGAATGGCGCTGACCTGAGCGTGCAAGCGCTCGAACGTGTCCTGCAAATCGCCAAGCGACGGCGCGGACGCCTTCGCGGACAACCACGCGCGCCGCACTGTGTCAGCGCTGGCCGTCTCCCCATGCCCCGAAAAGCCCTTCGCCACGATCGCGTAGACCGCGGACATGGTCTCGCCCTGAAGTGCCCGCCCCTCGCCGGTGAGCTCGCGTCGAAAGGCGTCGATCCTCCGCTCAAGGCTGCGCCGGACGATCGTGGCCATGTCGCGGTGGCGTTGTCGCTTCGTCGACTGCTCCGGCGTCCGCTCGGCGCCTTCCATCCGAAGCGCGCGGCGCGCAGGCGGCAGGTCTTTAGACCGCGACACCGATGCCAGCCTCGCAAGATCCCACAGGCAGGCATCTCGCGCGCGCTGGACCCGCGCCCGCACCTCATCGGGAAGCCGCAGCGCCGGGTCCATCGCGAAGCCGAGTCTGGCGTGCAGGCGCGTGTTGGTCAGCCGGTCGTAGCGGGCCAAGGCAGTCGCCGCGACGAGCATCAGTCGGCCATCGAAGCGAAGCGAGCGAGCGTCGATCCGCCAAGGTTGCTGCACGAAATGCACGATCTGCGCGGTTGCCTCCAGGATGGCTTCGTGCAACTCGGCACGCCGGGCGGATCGCGCGACCATGCGGTCGACGTCGGCCTCGAGGCGGTCGGGGCACCTGGAGGCCTTCGCATCACCCGCGTGCATCGCCGAAATCCGTCAGCATTGACGCTGAGACCCGTACGTAGTGCTCAGGACTACCGCCCGTCCCGCTGGCGAGGTAGTCGCTCAACACGGCCGAGAAGCCATCCAGCAGGCCTGGGTCGCGCTGCAGTTCGACCAGGAACGGGAGCACCCAGCGGTGCTGCGGCGCCGTGGGATCGGTGCGCTCGCGGGCCTCGAGCGCGGCGCGTTCGATGAGGGTGACCTCCGAGCAGCGGCGCAGCATGGCGACCGCGAGGTCGCGGCCCGCGGTGAAGCGCGCCACGCTGATCGGTTCGTCGGCGAGCTCAGTGCGCATGGCGAGTTCCCTCCGTGCTGCTGGCCGCCGCTGCCCCACGCGGATCGACCGCATTCGAAGCAGCCTCGCGGCGTGCCGGCCAGTCGCCGTGGACGCGCCGATGCAGGCTGCCGGTCTCGTCGTCCTCATCGAGGATGGACATCGCAACGCCGACCAGGTCATTGATCCGCGCGGTCAGCCCGCGTAACCGAAGGCGGAGCGGCGATCCCTTCTCGTTGAGCGGCAGCAAGGAATCACACAATTCGCGAATCGTTTCGGTCAGCTGCTCGATCTCCCAGGTCGCTTCGAGTGCGATCATGCGGCGATCCTGCGAGATGCGGACGTCACTCGTCGACGGCGTTTGATTCTTCGAGTCCATGGTCAGGCTCCTTGAGGAAGTGTAGTGGGCTGGACGGACGCCGCCGTCGACGGACCGAATCCGAGGCGGGCGCGCGCCGCGGCCTGCTCGGCGCGGATCTCGCACTTGCGCTGCTCGAGCCGCTCGGCATGCGTGTCGACGCCCTGCAGCGCGCGCTCCGCCTCGGCGATCGTCGCGAACTGGAAGACGGCGGCGGCGGGATGGCGCGCGCGCAGTTCGGCGCACAGCCCCGATGCCGCCTCATATCCGACCTCGCCCTCGAAGTAGTCCGACAGACGGCTGCCCGCCGCCAGCATCCCGCCTGCGAAGCGATCTGAGCGTGCGACGAAGCTGATCGGGAGCTCGGCGAAGCGATCCGACCAGCTGCCGCGCGGCCGCAGCTGGTATTCGAGGCAAAGCACGTCGTCGGCATCGCAGAAGCGCCACCACACGCTCTGCCGCAGATCGCTGCGAGTGAACGAGTCGCTGCCTCCATCGACGCGATCGAAGACCCACCGTTCTCCCCCCTCGCCGTGCCGTGTTACCCACGCAGCGACCCCGTGGTAGTGCTCGGCGCGCTGCAGATCGGCGACTGTCGCCGATGCAAGCGAACCCGCGATAATTCCTGGAACCATGGTGCACCCCTTCGTAGTGTGTGCGTTGTGGCCAGGCCGGCCACGCGTTGACGCGCGCGGTACGGCCGCTTTGCCGCAGGGCCGCTGCGGCGCCGGTTGAATCAGGCCGCGCGGTGCATGGGCACGACGTTCGAGACGTAGGGCTTCGACAGGAACTCGGCCCAGGCCTCGAGCAACGCGCGGCGCTCGGCCATGAACTGTGCCCGGTTGTAGGCGGCGCGGATTTTGTTGCCCTCGAGGTGCGACAGGCAGGCCTCGATGACGTCGGGGCGCGCCGCAGCAGTCTCGTTGGCCCATGTGCTGAAGGTGGCCCGGCATAGGCCGTGCACGGTGGTGTTCTGGCGCTCGCCCATGCGATCGAGCACGGCGAGCATCGCCATGTTCGACAGGGGCTGGTCCGCGACCATTGGCGAGGGGAACAGGTAGGTGGCGTGCAGGCCCTGCAGGCCCTTGACGATCTCGACCGCGCGCGGCACCAGGTGCACCATGTGCAACTCGCCGCCCTTCATGCGCTCGCCGGGGATGGTCCAGGTCGCGCCGTCGACGTCGAACTCGGGCCACGCGGCGCCGATCGCTTCGGCCGTGCGCGCCGCGGTGAGCATCGCGAGCTCGAGGCAGCGTGCGCCGAGGCCTTGCTGATCGCGCAGCTTGGCCATGAACGCCGGCGCGTCGCGGTAGGGCAGGGCGGCGAACTGGCCGCGCTTGCGCTTGCCCTGGCCTTCGGCCATCTTGCGCTTGATCGCCGCGGCCGGGTTGGTGCTGCAGTGGCCGTGGAACATTGCGTCTTCGAACACGGCGTCCAGGCGCTGGCGCACGCGCTGCAGCGTCTCGGGCACCTTGATGTCGGCGTCGGCCAGCGCGCGGACGCCCGACAGCGCCTCGAGCAGCGCCGGCGGGGTGATCGAGTCGATGGGCGCGTGCCAGATCGCCTCGGGCACGTGATGCTCAAGCGATGCGATCCACTGCGCCGCGTGCTTGACCGTGCGCGTGGGCTCGATGACGCGCTCGTGGTACTCGCGGGCCACGCGCGCCAGCGTCGCGCGTTCGCGTTTCGCGTTGAGCTTCTTCGCCTGGTCAGCGGCCTCGGCGGTGGCGCGCTGGCCATCGCGCGCGTCGATCGGGTCGATGTTCAGGGCCAGCTGCTCGCGGGCCTTGTGCGCCAGGCCACGAGCCAGGGTCAGCGCGTCACCGGCCTGCGCCGTGCTGCCGCGCCGCGCGACGCCGAGGCCCATCTCGCGCCGGCGGCCGCTCGCGGCGGTGTACCGGAAGACCCAGCTGGCGGACTCGCCACGCACGCGAAGGAGCAAACCCCCGCCGTCCGTGTGGTCGCCGTCGCCGGCCGCCAGAACCTCCCGCACCGTGAGCTGGTGCAGGTTCGAAACGATGCGCTTTCGGGCCATTCGGGATACCCCATTCCGCCAGTCTGTCCGCCAGCAAGTCCGCCAGAAACTGGCGACAGGCCACTGCGCGCAAACGTCATCGCGTTGCGCGTTAGCAGTGTGGAGCAGGGGAGAAAGCGTCGTCAAATCAACGACTTAGGAAACTTCTGCTGCGTGCTAACGGCAAGCTGTTGCGCGTTAACGTGAGAGTTTCCTGGCGGAAGGGGCGGGATTCGAACCCGCGGTAGGCTATTAACCTACACATGCTTTCCAGGCATGCGACTTAAACCGCTCATCCACCCTTCCGGGGTAGCCGGCTATTCTAGCCCATGACGTGCGGCTTCTGTCCAGTGCCTTGACGAGATCGGCGCGGGCGCCACGGCCGGGCAGGGGTTTGTTGCGGATCCGGGTCGCCCGGCGGCGTTCCGGGCGGATCGTGGCCGATTGACATTGCGCGGCAACCGTTCGGCCCTACACTTCGCGCTTCGCCCGTTTTCCATCCCGCCACGCCCGCCCTCCGAGCGGGCCTCGTGCCATGCTTCGCTTCCGCTTCCCGATCGTCATCATCGACGAGGACTTCCGCTCCGAGAACACCTCGGGCCTGGGCATCCGCGCGCTCGCCGCGGCGATCGAGAAGGAGGGCATCGAGGTGCTGGGCGTCACCAGCTACGGCGACCTGTCGCAGTTCGCGCAGCAGCAGAGCCGCGCGTCGGCGTTCATCCTGTCGATCGACGACGAGGAGTTCACGCCCGGGCCCGAGCTCGACCCGGCGGTGCTGAGCCTGCGCAAGTTCATCCAGGAGATCCGCTCGAAGAACCCCGAGATCCCGATCTACCTGTACGGCGAGACGCGCACCTCGCAGCACATCCCCAACGACATCCTGCGCGAGCTGCATGGCTTCATCCACATGTTCGAGGACACGCCGGAGTTCGTGGCGCGCCACATCATCCGCGAGGCCAACAGCTACCTCGACGGCGTCGCGCCGCCGTTCTTCAAGGCGCTGATGGACTACGCGGCCGACGGCTCGTACTCCTGGCACTGCCCGGGCCACTCGGGCGGCGTCGCGTTCCTCAAGAGCCCGGTGGGCCAGATGTTCCACCAGTTCTTCGGCGAGAACATGCTGCGAGCCGACGTCTGCAACTCGGTCGAGGAGCTCGGCCAGCTGCTGGACCACACCGGTCCGGTGGCCGATTCCGAGCGCAACGCCGCGCGCATCTTCAACGCCGATCACTGCTTCTTCGTCACCAACGGCACGTCGACGTCCAACAAGATGGTGTGGCACCACACGGTGGCGCCGGGCGACGTGGTCGTCGTCGACCGCAACTGCCACAAGTCCATCCTGCACTCGATCATCATGTGCGGTGCGATCCCCGTGTTCATGACGCCGACGCGCAACCACTACGGCATCATCGGGCCGATCCCGAAGTCGGAGTTCACGCGCGAGGCCATCGAGCGCAAGATCGCCGCCAACCCGCTGCTGGCCGGCATCGACCCGAAGACGGTCAAGCCGCGCATCATGACGCTCACGCAGAGCACCTACGACGGCGTGGTCTACAACACCGAGACCATCAAGGGCCTGATGGACGGCTGGATCGACACGCTGCACTTCGACGAGGCCTGGCTGCCGCACGCGGCCTTCCACGACTTCTACAGCGTCTACCACGCGATGGGCAAGGATCGCGAGCGCCCGAAGGAGGCGATGGTCTACGCGACGCAGTCCACGCACAAGCTGCTGGCCGGCCTGTCGCAGGCCTCGCAGGTGCTGGTGCAGGACTCGCAGACGCGCAAGCTCGACCGCCACCTGTTCAACGAGGCCTACCTGATGCACACGTCGACGTCGCCGCAGTACGCGATCATCGCGTCGTGCGACGTCGCCGCGGCGATGATGGAGGAGCCGGGCGGCACCGCGCTGGTCGAGGAGAGCCTGCGCGAGGCGCTGGACTTCCGCCGCGCGATGCGCAAGATCGACGCCGAGCTCGAGGGCGACTGGTGGTTCAAGGTCTGGGGCCCCGAGAAGCTGGCCGAGGACGGCATCGGCGCGGCGCAGGACTGGATCCTCGAGGCCGGCGAGGACTGGCACGGCTTCGGCAACCTGGCGCCGGGCTTCAACATGCTCGACCCGATCAAGAGCACGATCATCACCCCGGGCCTGGGCGTCAACGGCGACTTCGACAAGAGCGGCATCCCCGCCTCCATCGTCACCAAGTACCTGGCCGAGCACGGCATCGTGGTGGAGAAGACGGGCCTGTACTCGTTCTTCATCATGTTCACGATCGGCATCACCAAGGGGCGCTGGAACACGCTGCTGGCCACGCTGCAGCAGTTCAAGGACGACTACGACAAGAACGCGCCGCTGTGGCGCATCCTGCCGGAGTTCAGCAACGCGCATCGCCGCTACGAGCGCATGGGCCTGCGCGACCTGTGCCAGGCGATCCACGAGGTCTACACCCAGGGCGACATCGCGCGCCTGACCACCGACATGTACCTGTCGGACCTGCAGCCCGCGATGAAGCCGTCGGAAGCCTACGCGCGCATCGCGCACCGCGACACCGAGCGCGTGGCCATCGACGCGCTGGAAGGCCGCATCACGACCTCGCTGCTGACGCCGTACCCGCCGGGCATCCCGCTGCTGATCCCGGGCGAGCGCTTCAACCGCAAGATCCTCGCGTACCTGCAGTTCGTGCGCGAGTTCAACGAGCGCTTCCCCGGCTTCGACACCGACGTGCACGGCCTGGTGATCGAGGAAGACAACTTCGGGCGCAAGCACTACTTCGTCGACTGCGTGCGCGACACGCCGTCGCACTGAAGCCGCGGCGCCTCGCGCGCGGGCGGGCGTCCGCGCGTGACGCCAGCGCGCCCGCGCCGGGCCTCAGTTCAGGTGCGAGATCCGCACGCCGGGCGCCGGCGCGTTGCGGTTGCCCGCCTCGCCGGCGGCGTCCGGGCGCGCCGGGTTCGGGTCGCGCTGCACGGCCAGGCCGACCGACATGATGTCGACCACCAGCAGCTGCAGGATGCGCGCGACCATCGACAGGAAGGTGGAGCTGTCCTCGGCGTGATCGAGGCCGATGCACACCGTGGCCAGGCGCGCGAGCCGCGACTGGCTGGCGGTGATCGCGATCACGCCGGCGCCGCGCTCGATGGCGATGCCCGCGGCGCGCACGAGCTCGGCGGTCTGGCCGGAGCTGGAGATGAAGACGGCGACGTCGCCCGGCGCCAGCATCTCGGCGGCCAGGCCCTGCAGCGAGGTGTCCGTCTGCGAGATCGCCGGGATGCGGAAGCGCAGCAGCTTGTGCTGGGCGTCGAGCGCGACGACGGCTGAATTGCCGCACGCGAAGATCTCGACGCGGCGCGCGGCGCGCAGCAGGTTGATGGCGCGGTCGATGGCCGCGGAGTTCAGCGACTCGCGGAAGTGCACGATCGCCGAGATCGTGTTGTCCAGCACCTTGGCGCTGAGGTCGGCCGTCGGTTCGCCGCGCCGCACCTGGCTGCGCAGCACGGGGATCGTGCCGGTCAGGCCCGAGGCGAGCTTGAGCTTGAAGTCGGCCAGGCCCTCGAAGCCGAGCGAGCGGCAGAAGCGGATGACGGTGGGCTGGCTGACCTCGGCCTGCGCCGCGATCACGGCGATGGCGTCGTTCAGCAGCGAGCGCGGGTTGCCCAGCACGACGTCGGCCACGCGGCGCTCGGCCGGCGTGAGCGTGTCGCGCGCGCTGCGCACGCGATCGAGCAGCGGGCTGTGGGTGCTGGTGTCGGGCACGTGCTCGGCCAGCAGCAGCGACAGGCCGCGGAAGGCCGGGTTGTCGGCCGTCAGCACGTAGGTGGGGATCTTCGCGAGCCAGGACGAGAAGCGGCCCTTGGCCTCGAAGCGCGCGCGGAACTGCGAGCGCTCGAACAGCTCGCCCAGGCGCGGCACGATGCCGCCGCCGATGTAGACGCCACCGGTGGCGCCCAGCGTCAGCGCGAGGTTGGACGCGAAGCTGCCCAGCATGCCGCAGAAGCAGTCGATGGCCTCGACGCTCGCGGCGTCCGAGCGCGTGACCGCGCGCCGCACGATCTCGGCGGTGGCCAGGCGCTGGCCGCCCTGGGCGGTGCCGGACGTGAGCGCCTCGTGGATCAGCTCGATGCCGGGGCCCGAGATCAGGCGCTCGGCCGACACGTGCGGCAGGTGCTTCCAGGCGTGCTGCAGCACCTTGAGCTCGCGCTCGTCGTTGGGCGCGAAGCTGACGTGGCCGCCTTCGGTGGCCAGCGTCGACCAGCGGTCCTCCGCCGGCACCAGGCCCGAGACGCCCAGGCCGGTGCCCGGGCCCAGCAGCGCGATCGCGCCGTCGGGCTGCGCCTGGCCGTCGCCCACCTGCACGCGCTGGCCGTGCTGCAGGCCGGGCAGGGCCATGGCGAGCGCGGTGAAGTTGTTGACGACGAGCAGGGTGGCCAGGCCGAGTTCCTGGCGCACGCGCTCGATCGAGAACGCCCAGTCGCGGTTGGTCATCTGCACCGCGTCGCCGGCGATCGGGTTGGCGATGGCGATGGCGGCGTGGCGCGGCGGCGTGCCCTCCAGGCTCTTGAGATAGGCCTGCACGACGTCGGCGAAGCCGGCGAAGTCGGCGCACGGGTACACCACCACGTGGTTGAAGTGGCCCGGCGAATCCTCCACGCAGAAGCGCGCGTAGGTGGCGCCGATGTCGGCGAGCAGTCGAGGCTCCGAGGCGGAGGCCGGGGACCAGGGGCTGTCTTTCACGTCTTGGGTGCTTTCCGCGTTCATGCGCTGATTGTCGGGCCTGCGGAGCGGGTTTTCTCTGCCCGCGGAAACGGTTCCATTCGCGGTGCGGTGCGCGCGCCGCCGGCTTGGCGGCTACAAAACCCGTTCACGATAAGTAATTAGGCTACATCCGTATCTTGGGGTGAACCAGCAGTCGGACACATGGCCGGGCCGGCACCCCCGTGTTTCTACCCGTGTCGCATGCGCCGAAATGCGGCTTTCTTCCAGGGAGTCCCCCTTGCAAGCACGTAAAAGATCAGTAAACTTCGGCCAAGAATCTGATGATCTAGTTTTAATACATCCGATTTTTGGCCCTTCGCAGATGTGGGTCGTTTGACTACAAACACTGCGTATAGACCGTGGCGCGCTTCGCGTCATGCGCAGAACTTAGGAGACATGCTGGTGAAAAACTCAACGGGTAAGCGTTCGGCCGCTTCTTTCAAGCTCAAGCCGACCATGGTGTTCGCGGGCCAGGCCGTCGCGGGGGCGTACATCGCCTTCGCCGCGACGGGGGCCTATGCGCAGGCTCAGCCGGCCGCCGCCGCTCCCGCTCCGGGTGCGGCCGCCTCCGGCGCGGCCTCCGACACGCAGCAGGTCGTCGTCACCGGCATCCGCCGCGGCATCGAGGCCGCGATCTCGGTGAAGAGGAACTCCGACCAGATCGTCGAGGCGATCTCGTCGGAAGACATCGGCAAGCTGCCCGACACGACCATCGCCGAATCGCTGGCGCGCCTGCCCGGCGTCACCACGCAGCGCGACAAGAGTGGCGCGGCCACCAACGTGAGCATCCGCGGCCTGGGCCCGGACTTCAACGGCTACCTGCTCAACGGCCGCGAACAGACCAGCACCGGCGACAGCCGTGCGGACGACCTGAGCGTCTACCCGGCCGAACTGATCGCCGGCGCCACGGTCTACAAGACGGGCGACGCCAGCCTGATGACCGCGGGCCTGGCCGGCACGATCGACAACAAGCTGATCGATCCGCTGATGATGCCGCACCGCATGGTGTCCGTCAGCTACGCGAAGGACAGGACCAACATCGGTCTGAACGACCTCGGCCACGGCAACAAGTACTCGCTGATCTACGTCGACCAGTTCGCGGATCGCAAGATCGGCGTCGCGCTCGGCTTCTCGCACAAGTTCGGCCGCACCAACGAAGTCGGCGGCGGGAACTGGGGCGACGCGACCCACAGCGGCACGACGACAGACGGCACGGCGTTCACCAACGTGAACCTGCCGGGCTTCGGCGGCGGCATCAGCCTGCAGAACACGCACAAGCGCGACGACCGCGACGGCCTCGCCGGCGTGCTGGAGTTCAAGCCCAACGCGAACTTCACCAGCGAGATCGATTTCTATCACGCCAAGATCCTCACGTCGACGAAGAATGCGGTGGTCAAGTTCGGCCTGGGCGGCGCGACGATCACCAACGCGACGATCAGCAACAACACGATCACGTCCGGCACCGTGCAGCTCGGCGCCAACCCGAACGGCCTGATCGACTATGCGGAGAACATCTCCGACAACGACACCCTGCAGTCCTTCGGCTGGCGCAACAGCGTCAAGCTGTCCGACACCTGGAAGGTCGTCGCCGACTACAGCCACAACTCGGCCAAGCGCGTCGAGCGGGACATCGAGGCCTACGCTGGCATCACCTCGGCCGACACGCTCAGCTTCACGACGCCCAATGGCTTCGGCGTACCGCAGCTCACGGTGGGCAACCCGTCGGCATACACCACCCCGGGCACGATCGTGATCCGCGACCAGAGCGGCTGGTCGGGCACCAACGCCGCGCAGGCCGGCTACGACAAGGGCCCGACCACGGTGGACAAGATCGACGCTGCGCGCCTCGATTTCACGCACGACCTGGCCACCGGCATGTTCAGCGACGTCCAGTTCGGCGGCAACGTCACCACGCGCACGAAGGACCGCCTCACCGACGAGGCGCTGATCGTGTCGACCACGGGTGGCGGCTACGACCCCATCGCGTTCCCGGCGGGTTCGTACGTCGAGCACAACGTCGGCGGGACCGGCCTGGACATGCTGACCTTCGATCCGACGCCCGGCCTCTGGCCCGGCGCGACGCTGCAGCACAAGTACAACAACGACATCCTTTCCAAGACCTGGAATGTCAAGGAACAGGTCAGCACGCTCTACGGCAAGCTCGACATCGATACCGAAATGGGCAAGATCCCCGTGCGCGGCAACGTCGGACTGCAGTACGTCCACACCGACCAGTCGTCGTCCGGCTTCCAGGCCAACGCCGGCTCGAGCGTGACGCTGACGAACCCGGCGAGCGCGGAGACGGAGGCCGGCACGCGCTACGGCGACTGGCTGCCGTCGCTGAACCTGACCGCCGACCTGGGCAACGACAACCTGTTGCGCCTGGGCACGGGCATCGAACTGGCGCGTCCGACGCTGACCGACATGCGCAATTCGTTCGCGGCGTCGCTCGTGCCGGTGACGGTCACCGGCAGCGCGCTGTGCCCCACCGCAGCCTCCAACTGCACGGTGCTCAGCGGCTCTTCGGGCAACCCGTACCTGAAGCCGTTCAAGGCCAAGTCGATCGACCTGTCGTACGAGAAGTACTTCGCGAACAAGGAGGGCTACTTCAGCGCCGCCGTGTTCTACAAGAAGCTCGATTCGTTCGTCACCAACGTCTACGACACGGCGCACGACTTCTCGGGCGTCGCCCAGGCGCTGAACCTGAGCCCCTCGCCGCAGTTCGGCTACATCGGCCAGTACGTGGGCGTGGTCAACGGGCACGGCGGCAACGTGAAGGGCTTCGAACTGGCGGCCCAGTTGCCGCTCAGCATGTTCTCGAGCTGGCTGACCGGCTTCGGCATCAACGGCAGCTTCTCGGACACGACCAGTTCCGTGCGTTCGCCCAACACGATCGGCCTGAACCCGACCCAGCCGGCGGCCAGCGGCACGATCCCGCTGACGGGCCTGTCGCACCTGAACAAGAAGCTGATGGCGTACTACGAGCGCGGCGGCTTCAGCGCCTTCGTCGCCGAGAACTACCGCTCGGAATACGTGGGCAGCGTGGACAACTCCACGGTCGGCGGCTACCCGACGCTGAAGTTCATCCTGCCGCAGCGCTGGCTGTCGGCGCAGGTCGGCTACGAAATGCAATCCGGCTGGCTCAAGGGCCTGTCGGTGCGTCTCGAAGGCAACAACCTGAACAAGCCGGTCTACCAGGAAGCGGACTTCAACGGCTCCGTGACGAACACCAACAAGACCGGCGCCTCGGTCGACCTGCGCGTCTCGTACAAGCTGTAAGCCCGCGGCCTCGCGCTGTCGTACAGTCGGTGCGGCAGCGCGCACGAAACCCTTGCGCGGCGCAGGTCGGCAAGGGTTTTTTCAATTTGCGGCGAGGCTGGGTGACCCGCCTCGCCAGGAGTCTTTCCTCATGAATGAACCCGGCAAGCTGAGCATCGTGATCGTCGGCGGGGGGACCTCCGGATGGATGACCGCCGCGGCGCTGTCGCAGGTGCTGCGCGGCAAGTACGACGTCACGCTCGTCGAGTCCGAGGAGATCGGCACCGTGGGCGTTGGCGAGTCCACGATCCCGATGATCGCGCTGTTCAACGCGATGCTGCAGATCGACGAGGACGAGTTCGTGCGCGAGACGCAGGCCACGTTCAAGCTGGGCATCGAGTTCGTCAACTGGGCGCGGCTCGGCGACCGCTACATCCACAGCTTCGGCACCATCGGCCAGGAGGTGTGGACGGTGGACTTCCACCAGTACTGGCTCAAGCAGTACCTGGCCGGCAAGGCGCCGGAGCTCGAGCATTTCTCGATCAACGCGGCCGCCTGCGCGCAGAATCGGTTCATGCGCCCGCGCCTGGACATGCCCAAGTCGCCGCTGTCCCAGATCCGCTACGCGTTCCAGTTCGACGCGGCGCTGTACGCGCGCTACCTGCGCAAGTACGCCGAGCAGCGCGGCGTCAAGCGCGTCGAGGGCCGCATCACCGGCGTGCAGCAGCGCGATGGCGACGGCTTCGTCACCTCGGTCACGCTGCAGTCGGGCCAGGTGATCGAGGGCGGCCTGTTCGTCGACTGCTCGGGCTTCCGCGGCCTGCTGATCGAGGGCGCGCTCAAGACCGGCTTCGAGGACTGGTCGCACTGGCTGCCGTGCGATCGCGCGGTGGCGGTGCCGAGCGCCTCTTCCGGACCGCTGACCCCCTTCACGCGCGCCACGGCGCGGGCCGCCGGTTGGCAGTGGCGCATCCCGCTGCAGCACCGCGTGGGCAACGGCCACGTGTATGCCAGCAAGTACATGAGCGACGACGAAGCCATCGCGACCCTGCTGGGCAACCTCGACGGCCCGCCGCTGGCCGAGCCGCGGCCGCTGCGCTTCCAGCCGGGGCGGCGCCTGAAGTCGTGGAACAGGAACGTCGTGGCCGTGGGGCTCGCATCGGGCTTCATCGAACCGCTGGAGTCCACCAGCATCCACCTGGTGCAGATGGCCATCGCGCACCTGCTGACGTACTTCCCGGCGAACGGCTTCGACGAGGCGGTCGCGGACCAATTCAACCGCATGATGAAGCTGGAGTACGAGTGGGTGCGCGACTTCATCATCCTCCACTACAAGGCCACCGAACGCAACGACACGCCGTTCTGGAACTACTGCCGCGAGATGGAGGTGCCCGAGCAACTGCACCGGCGCATGGAACTGTTCCGGGCCGACGGCCGCGTGTTCCGCGACGGCGAGGAGCTGTTCGCCAAGACCAGCTGGATCCAGGTGCTGCACGGCCAGCGCGTGCGTCCGCGCAGCTACCATCCGCTGACCGACCTGCTGAGCGAGCAGGAGATATCGACCTACCTCGACGAGGTGGCGGGCGTCATCGGCGCGTGCGTCGACGTGATGCCCCCGCACGAGAAGTTCATTGCGGACCATTGCGCCGCGGCTCCGGTCCGGGCCGCTTGAAATGAGAAGGGAGACTCCGATGAAGAAGCCGATGTCCCGCGTGGCGCTCGCCACGCTCGCCGCCGCCGCCCTGGTCCTCGCGGGCTGCGCCACCGAGCCGCGCGGCGCCAAGCTGACGTATGAGACGTCGCCGGCGGGCGCGACGCTCTACGAGGGCGGGCAGTCGATCGGCGTGGCGCCGCAGACGCGCGCCTATCCTGCCGCGGACGCCAACGGCGGCCAGATCAGGACGCCCGAGGTGACGGCGGTCTGGCCCAGCGGTGCGAAGGCGAGCTTCTGGACCTTCCTGAAGCCGGGCGACGACAACGTCACGACGATCGCGCGTCCGCCCAAGGCGCCGAACCTGCAGGCGGATCTGGACAACGCGCAGAAGTACGCCGCCGACGAGGCGCGCCGCAAGGCATCCGCGCTGCGAGACCAGGCGCGCTCCTCGGCGCGCTGCCAGGCGCAGATGCAGGGCAACGCGCCGACGGCGATCGACGACTGCAATTGATGGCCGGGCGCTCGCCGGCGCCTGGCTTCAGCGGGCCGGGCGCCGGCAGCTGAAGAAGCCGTTGAGCGTCAGCCGCGCCGTGGCCGGATCCGTCGTGAGCCGGTCCGGCCGGCCGATGTCGCCGGAGTGGAAGAAGCCGGCGTCGTACAGGATCATGCGATTCCACGCCGCCGGCACGCGGGCGACGCAGTCGAAGTAGGCGTTGCCGCCGTCCATGTAGCCGGCCGCCAAGCCGTAGCGCTCGGAGAACCGCGCGGCGTCCAGCAGCTGGCTGTCGGCCACGATGCGGTCGGTCGCCGCCGGCGACTGGCGCGGCGCGTAGAAGCTGGTGCCGCCGAGCGCGGGATCGCGGAACAGGTACAGCACCGAGCCGACGTAGAGGACGGACGGGTCCATCGAGACGCGATCGCGGTGGCACTGCCACTGGCGCGGTTCGAGCCGGCCGGGCGGCGTGCACACCATCGACAGCCGCACGTCGTGCTCCAGCGTGCGCCGCGCGCCCAGGCGCGTGCGGGCGTGCTGGGCGAAGAAGTCGAGGAATCGCTCCGACAGCGCCTTCGGGCCCTCGACGACAAGGCCGGGATACGGGAAGGCCGGCGCCTGGAAGGCCCGCGGCCGCGCCCATTCGACGAGGCCGTCGGGATCGCGCAGCACGTCGTCGATGACGACGACCTCGCCGCCGCCGGGCAGCGCCACCGCGCTGATCCGCGGCGCCGGATTGAAGAAGGGGCCGTCGCCGTCGTCCCAGTCCATGGCGTGCGATCTCGGGCGATGACGTCAGCGCTTCGGGGGCGCCGTCGTTCCGGCGGCGACCACCGTGCCGAAGCGCGGGGGAACGACCAGCGTCAGCGTACGGGTGAGGGTATCGACGCGGGCTGGCGCCTTCGCCAGGACGTCCTTCCAGCCGACGGCGGGCGCGCCGTCGGGCAGGGCGATGGCCAGCGTGCGCGGCGCATCGCCGTTGTTCGTCGCGGTGATGGCCCAGGCGTTCGCGTCGCGGCGAGCCAGCACGACGACGTGCTCGTCGACGTGCAGCGGCGCCAGCAGGCTGCCGTGCCGCAGCACGGGCAGATCGCGGCGCAGCGCGGTCAGGCGGCGGAAGTCGGCCAGCAGCGCGTCGTCGGGATGGCCGCCGCGATCGGCCCACGGATAGGTGCCGCGGTTGTACGGGTCGTCGCCGCCGGTCACGCCCACCTCGTCGCCGTAGTAGATCGCGGGCGCGCCGGGGTAGGTCATCTGGAAGAAGACCGCGAGCCTGAGCTTGCGCTTGGCGAGCGCGACCTGTTCCGGCGTGCTCTGGCCTTCGACGTCGCCGAACACGTGCAGCGAGCGCGCCGTGTCGTGCGTCGACAGCAGGTTCATCAGCGCGGCGAAGCTCTGCGGCGGGTAGGCCTCGCGCATCTCCTCGAGGTTGGCCGCCATCAGCCGCGCGTCGCCGCCGCTGGCGTAGTCCAGGACGGCGTTGCGGAAGATGTAGTCCATCGTCGAGTCGAACTCGTCGCCGAGGAAGAACTTGGAGGCGTCGAACCAGGTCTCGGAGACGGTGAGCGCGTCGGGCTTCGTCTCCTTGACCGCAGTGCGCCAGCCGCGCCAGAAGTCGTCGGGCACCCAGGGCGCGACGTCCATGCGCCAGCCGGCGGCGCCCGCGCGCAGCCAGGTGCGCGCGACCGAGTCGGGGGCGCCGTACGCGAACGCGCGGTAGGACGGATCGGCCTTGTTCAGCTCGGGTAGATCCGTCGTGCCGGCCCACCCCTTGAACTGCTTGTCGGCATCGGCCTGCGTCGCGTCGAAGGTGTACCAGCGGGCCCAGGGCGAGGCCGGGTTGATCCTGCCGCCCTCGAAGGCGCCGCGGCCGCCGCGCGTGCCGTAGCGGTCGAAGTAGATCGAGTCGGCGCCGGAGTGGTTCAGCGACGCGTCGGGCAAGACGCGGATGCCGCGCCTGGCCGCCTCGCGGCACAGGCGCTCGAAGTCGGCGTTGCTGCCGAAGTGCGGGTCGATGTGCTTCCAGTCGGCGGTGTCGTACTTGTGGTTGCTGGCCGCCGTGAACATCGGCGTGATGTAGAGCGTGTTGGCGCCGACGCTCTTGATGTAGTCCAGCTTCTCGACGATGCCGGCGATGTCGCCGCCGAAGAAGTCGTTGCTGTACTCGTCGTCGCTGCCGTCGCCCGAGTGCGGGCGCCAGGGCTTGTCGTTCCAGTTCGCGTGGAACTCCACGGTCTTGTCGTGGAACTTGTCGACGCCCGGCTTCGGGTCGTTGCGCCGGTCGCCGTTGCGGAAGCGCTCCGGGAAGATGTAGTAGTAGACGGCGTCCCGTGCCCAGGCCGGCACCGAGTAGGGCGCGTACACCGTCTGGCGATAGCGGCGGATGCGCCTGGCCGAATGAGGCATCTCCGCGATGGCGCCCGCGCCGCCGGCGCCGCGCTCGCGCGTCCAGTAGATCGGCGTCGCGTTGTTCTCGAACAGCAGCGTCCGGCCGCCGACCTTCAGCTCGAACCAGTAGCCGTAGACGGCTGGCGCGTCGAACCTGTAGCGGCCGCTCCAGCGTTCGCGCCCGTCCGCGCCCGCGGGCGCGCGCACGAGCGGGACGCGCGCGAGCTCCGTGTAGTCGAGGACGTCGTAGTTGCCTTCGAGCCGGCGCTTCTCGACCACCAGCGTCACCTGCTCGACGCCGGGCAACGCGCTCAGCGAGTAAGCGATGTCCGTGCCGGCGGTGACGGCGCCGTAAGGCTTCTTGTCCGCGGTGCGCTGCGAGTCGAAGGCCACGCTCAGTGCGACCGGGTCGGTGATCGCGGGTGGCGGCGGGGGCGGCGGTGGCGTGTCGGCGGGCAGGTCGGTGATCGTGAGCGTGGGCATGCCGTCGGCTGCAGCCGCGGGCATCAGCGTCAGGCGACTCATCCCGTCGAAGCGGTGCTTTAGCGGCTCGCCTTTGCGCACGGTCGCGACGGGCTCGCCGGATTTGAGCGGCGCCGTTGCGGGCGCGACGCCCAGATCGGCGTCGGCGCTCCAGTCCTCGTCGCCGATCTTGAGGCTTTGCTCGCCGTGCAGCCTGCCGACGATCTCCCAGTGGTCGCACGACCAGCGCAACGCGGACTCGTCGTCGGCGCGCCAGTCGTTGAAGCTACCGCGCACGTAGAGGACGCGGCCTTGCAGCGGGTCGGGGCGGCAGTCGGCGGCTAACGCCTGTGCAGCGCCGGCCAGCAGCGACAGCGCGAGGATGCCGATCGCCCGCGAGCGCGCCGCGCTCATTCCTTGACGCCCCCGGCGGTCAGTCCCGACACGATCCAGCGCTGCGCCGCGAGGAACACCACCGTGATCGGCAGCCCCGACAGCACCGCCGCCGCAGCGAAGTCGCCCCACAGGTACTTCTGGTCGGCCAGGTAGTACTTGGAGCCGACGGCCAGCGTCAGGTTGTTCTCCTCGCGCAGCAGGATGGAGGCGACGGGATACTCGATGATGGTGCCGACGAAGGCCAGCACGAACACGACCATCAGGATGGGCACGGCCATCGGCAGCAGCACGCGGAAGAAGGCCTGGAAGTGGCTGGCGCCGTCGACCTTGGCGCATTCCTCGATCTCGACCGGGATGGTCTCGAAGTAGCCGCGGATCGTCCACACGTGCGTCGCGACGCCGCCGAGGTAGGCGACGACCAGGCCGCCGTGCGTCTCCAGGCCGAGCGCGGGAACGTAGTTGCCGATGGTCTCGAAGATCGCGTAGATCGCCACCAGCGCCAGCACCGGCGGGAACATCTGCAGCAGCAGCATGCCGTTGAGGATGGGCAGCTTGAACGCGAACTTCAGGCGCGCGAACGCGTAGGCCGCGGTGGTGGAGATCGCCACGATCAGCGCCGACGCGAGCGTGGCCACCTTGATCGAGTTCCACAGCCACAGCAGCACCGGGAACGGCGGGTGGACGACCACGCCGTCGGCGGTGGTGACGTCGAACCCGAGCGCCAGCTTCCAGTGCTCGAGGCTGATCTCGCGCGGGATCAGCGAGCCGTTGGCGAAGTTGCCGGGGCGCAGCGAGATCGAGATCACCGCCGCGAGCGGGAACAGCGTGACGACGATCAGCGCGATGAGGAACGCGTGCGCGCCGAGCACGCGCCAGCGCTGGTTCTTGCCGGTGACGATGGCCATTTGCCGGCTCCTATTTCTTGGCGTTGCGGGCGGCGACGCGCAGGTTGGCGTACGACAGCAGCGCGACGAGGAAGAAGATCACCGTCGAGATCGCGGCGGCCAGGCCGAAGTTCTGGCCCGAGTCGAGGAACGCGATGCGGTAGGTGTACGACACCAGGATGTCGGTGGTGCCCGCCGGGATCTTGGTGTTGAGGAAGTCGGGCCGGCCGTTGGTCAGCAGCGAGACCAGCACGAAGTTGTTGAAGTTGTAGGCGAAGGCCGAGATGATCAGCGGCGAGAGCGGCTTGACGATCAGCGGCGCCGTGATCCTGAAGAAGTTGGTCAGCGGCTTGGCGCCGGCGATGGCCGAGGCCTCGTACAGGTCGACCGGGATCGCCTTGAGCAGGCCGGTGCACAGCACCAGGAAGTACGGATACCCGAGCCAGGTATTGACGACCAGCATCATCGTGCGCGCCAGCAGCGGGTCGGCGAACCAGGCCGGCTTGATGCCGAACACGGCGTTCAGGATGCCGTTGATCTCGCCGAAGTTCTGGTTGAACAGGCCCTTGAACACCAGGATCGAGATGAAGCCGGGCACCGCGTACGGCAGGAACAGCAGGGTGCGGTACAGCGTGCGGTAGCGCAGCGCCTCCCAGTTCAGCAGCACCGCCAGCGTGCAGCCGACGGCCAGCGAGAACGCGACCGACAGCGCCGCGAACACCACCGTCCAGACGAAGATGGAGACGAACGGACCGCGGAATTCCTGGTCGGCCATCATGCGCGCGTAGTTCGCGAAGCCCACCGCGACCTTGAAGCCCGGCTGCAGGCGCTCGCCGTCGGCGCCGACGTAGAAGCCGGCGGCGGTGTCGGGCCGGTAGGTCTTGCCGTCGTCGACGCGCGTGAGCGACTCGTCGGCGTTGGCGCGCCAGACGGCGGCCGACGGGCCGAACTCGTGCACGCCGGTGTAGACGAGGGTGCGGTGGTCGGGCAGATCCAGCTTGAGCGCCATCAGCGCGTCGCGGTGCGCGAGCACGTCGCGCGTGGACAGCGCGGGCGCCAGCGCCTGGTCGGCGGGCAGGGCGCTCATCGCGGCCGTCCCGGCCTTGTCGCCCTCGAGCTTCAGCGGCGCCGAGACGAAGCGCTGCGCGCCCGAGGCCGGCGCCATCGGCGCGAGCACCAGGCGCAACTGGTCGCCCTCGGGGTGCAGCGTGAACTGCAGCGAGTGGTCCTCGTCCGGCACCGCCTGTTCCAGCAGATAGGCCTTCACGCGCTCCTGGCTCAGCAGGTGGGCGGACGAGTAGTTCGTGAAGCCGATCCACATCGTGTAGACCAGCGGGAACGCCACGAACAGCAGCATCCCGACGACGCCCGGGAACAGGTAGCGCCAGGCGAGCGCGGTGCGCGAGACGTAGACGTACAGGCCCGCGGCAAGCAGCGCCAGCGCGGCGATGGCGAGCACCGGCTGGCCGGCGGAATAGATGGCGAACACCAGCCACAGGCCGAGCGCGGCGACGACGGCCGCGACGCCCGCGCCGGCGGCGCGCTTCCAGTCGAACGAGTTCATGGCGGTCACTTGACGAGGATGCGGGCCTTGGCGCCGGCGAGGGCGTCCTGCGGCGACTGGCGCATGTTGGTGATGGCCTCGAGCGCGGCGTCCATCGCCGTCCAGAACTTGCCCACCTCGGGGATGTTGGGCACGGGCTCGCCGCGGCGCGCGTTGTCCATCGTCGCGGCGATGTGCGGGTCGCTCTTGAGCTCGTCGTAGTAGGCCTTGTTCGCGGGCGTGCCCAACGGCACGTCGGCGTTGATGGTGCGCAGGCCGTCCAGCGTCAGGACGTAGTGCTCGAGGAAGTCGCGCGCGAGGTCCTTGTTCCTGCTGGGGGCCGCGATCATGCAGCCCAGCACGCCGACGAAGGGCTTGGGGTCGTGGCCGTCGACCTTGGGCAGCGGCGCGACGCCGAAGTCGATGTGGCTCTTCCTGACGTTGTCCCAGGCCCAGGGGCCCGAGATCATCATCGCGATCTCGCCGCGGTTGAACGCGCCTTCCATCTCGGAATAGCCCGCGCCCTTGGGCAGCACGCCGGTGCGCACCAGGTTCTGCAGCATCGTGGCGGCCTGCACCGCGCCGGGTGCGTCGACGCCCACGACGTCGGTGTCGAGGCTGCCGTCGGCCTTCCTGCCGAAGATCGTGCCGCCCGCGCCGGCCAGCAGCGGCCAGGTGAAGAAGCTCTTGTTGTAGTCCCAGAGGATGGCCTTCCTGCCGTGCACCGACAGGTCCTTGTCGATGGCGACGACCTCGTCCCAGGTCTTCGGCGCTTCCTTGAGCATCGCCTTGTTCCAGATCAGGCCGATGGCCTCGATCGACAGCGGGTAGCCCCAGGTGCGGCCCTGGTACTGGAACGCCTGCCAGGCGGAGTCCTCGATCTGGTCGTGCAGTTCCTTGCGCGGCCGCACCGGCACGATCAGGCCGGACTTGGCCCACTCGCCGGCGCGGTCGTGCGGCCAGCAGAAGATGTCGGGGCCCTTGCCGGCGCCGGCGGCGGCCTGGAACTTCGACGGCGCGTCGTCCGGGTGCTGCACGGTGACGGCCACGCCGGTGTCGTGCTCGTAGCGGTCACCGACCTTCTGCAGGCCGTTGTAGCCCTTGTCGGGGTTGATCCAGACCAGCAGCTTCAGCGGCTCGGCGGCCTGCACGACGGACGAGCAGGCGAGCGCGCCCGCGGCGATGCACGCCGCGACGCCGCGCAGGGCGGTGCGCGCGATCATGCGGCCTCTTGCTGCGATTCGGCCACGTGACGGCGGAACGCGAGGCCCGCCGCGTCGAACAGGTAGGTGCGGGACGCGGGAATGGCCAGCGACAGCGGCGCGCCATTGCGCAGGCGCGTGGCGCCGTCCAGTTCGCACACCAGCGTCTCGGCGGCGCCCGGGTAGTCGCAGTAGGCGTGCGTCGTCGAGCCCAGCGACTCGACGAAGGTGACGCTGGTGGCGAAGACGTTGTCGGTCGCGCCCGCGGCGGCAGCCTCGAAATGCTCGGGGCGCACGCCCAGCGTCACCTTGTCGCCGACGGCGGCGCGCGACGCGTCGACCTCGCAGCGGACCAGCGCGCCACTGAGCAGCCGGACGACGGCCGCGTCCGCATCGGCGCTGACGACCGTGGCCTCGAGGAAGTTCATCTTGGGCGAGCCGATGAAGCCCGCCACGAACAGGTTGTCCGGATGCTCGTACAGCGCCAGCGGCGAGCCGACCTGCTCGATGCGGCCGGCGGCCAGCACCACGATGCGGTCGGCCAGCGTCATCGCTTCGACCTGGTCGTGCGTGACGTAGATCATCGTGGTCTTGAGATCCTCGTGCAGCTTCGCGAACTCGTAGCGCATGCGCACACGCAGCGCCGCGTCGAGGTTGGACAGCGGCTCGTCGAACAGGAACACCTCGGGCTTGCGCACGATCGCGCGGCCGATGGCCACGCGCTGGCGCTGGCCGCCCGACAGCGCCTTGGGCTTGCGATCGAGCAGGTGCTCGATGTTCAGGATCTTCGCGGCCTGGTGCACCAGGCGATGGATCTCGCCTCTGTCGACCTTGGCGATCTTCAGGCCGAACGCCATGTTGTCGTACAGGTTCATGTGCGGGTACAGCGCGTACGACTGGAACACCATCGCGATGCCGCGGTCCGCCGGCGGCAGGTCGTTGACCACCTTGCCGCCGATCGACAGCGTGCCGCCGGTGATGTCCTCCAGGCCGGCGATGCTGCGCAGGAGGGTGGACTTGCCGCTGCCGGACGGGCCGACGAACACCATGAATTCGCCGTCGCGGATCTCCAGGTCGATGTCGCGCAGGATCTGGATGTCTCCGAACGCCTTCTGCACCTTCACGAGCTGTACGTGGGCCACTTCTGTCGTCTCCTCGGGCGGATCGTGCGCCACGTCCGCTTGCTTGTCTCTCGGGGTCGTCACCGCGCGGCCGTTTGACACCGCTCGGTCATGGAATGTAGAGAATATACAATCAACTTGTCCACCGAACAATGCGAAACTACATCAAGTACATTGAATGTTTACCTGGGAAGCGCGTGATTTTGTTGTCGCTCAGGGATAACCCTCTGTAGGAGAACTACACAAACTCGCTGCGAAACGCGATACTGCCGCTGTCCAGTCGAGGCGGCGGCAGTCACATCGCTGTCGCCCCGTTCCGCCAGAAGGATCCTTTCGTAATGAGCAAGACCACCGTCGCCGCTCCGGCGCACGAGCCCGTGGGCGCGCGCGCAGGCGACCAAGCAGACCCTGCCTTGACCCAAGAATTCACCACCACCTGGAAGCGCGAACTCGCGCAGCGCAGCGACGCGCCGTCGCCCGACGCCTGCCTGCGCGCCGCCGTCGCCGCCTGCCGGCCGCTGCTGGCCGACCGCTGGGCCGCGACGCAGGCGGCCGACGCGAAGCGCGCGCGCGGCGTGCGCCGCGTGCACTACCTGTCCATGGAATTCCTGATGGGCCGCGCGCTGCGCAACGCGCTGTCCGTGATGGGCCTGGAGGACGCCGCCAAGGCCGCGCTCGAGTCGCGCGGCGGCACGACGTCGCTGGCCGAGGTGCTCGAGCACGAGCCCGACGCGGCGCTCGGCAACGGCGGCCTCGGCCGCCTCGCCGCCTGCTTCCTCGACTCGTTCGCGACGCTGGAGCTGCCGTCGTTCGGATACGGCCTGCGGTATGCGCACGGCATGTTCGCGCAGGCGATCCAGGAGGGCCGGCAGGTCGAGCTGCCCGACGAATGGCTCAAGCACGGCAACCCGTGGGAATTCGTGCGGCCCGAGCTGCGCTACCCGGTGGGCTTCGGCGGCGTGGTCGAGAGCTCCGGCGGCCGCCGCTCGTGGAAGCCGGCCGAGGAAGTGGTCGCGCAGGCCTGCGACTTCGTCGTCCCCGGCCATGCCACCGAGCGCGTCTCGACGCTGCGCCAATGGCACGCGCAGCCCTCGCGCCCGATCGACTTCGCCATGTTCTGCCGCGGCGAGCACCTGGCCGCCGGGCAGCACTACGAGGCCGCCGACACGCTCAACTGGGTGCTGTACCCCGACGACTCGACCGCCGCCGGCCGCCAGCTGCGCCTGAAGCAGGAGTTCTTCCTGTGCAGCGCCTCGCTGCAGGACATGATCGCGCGCCACCTGCGCGAGCACGCCGAGATCGAGACCTTCGGCCGCCACAACGTCGTCCACCTGAACGACACGCACCCGGCGCTGGCGCCCGCGGAGCTGATGCGCATCCTGCTGGACGACTTCCACATGGGCTGGGAGGAGGCCTGGGCCGCCACCACGCAGGCCGTCAGCTACACCAACCACACGCTGATGCCCGAGGCGCTGGAGACCTGGCCGGTGCGCATGTTCGAGGAACTGCTGCCGCGCCACCTCGAGATCGTCTACGAGATCAACCGCCGCTTCCTCGACGAGGTCGGCGCGCGCTTCCCGGGCGACACGGGCCTGATCGCGCGGCTGTCGCTGATCGACGAGAACGGCGAGCGCCGCGTGCGCATGGCCTCGCTGGCGATCGTGGCGTCGCACAAGGTCAACGGCGTGTCGGCACTGCACTCGAAGCTGATGGTCGAGACGATCTTCGCGGACTTCGCGGCGATGTTCCCGCAGCGCTTCCTCAACGTCACCAACGGCGTCACCCCGCGGCGCTGGCTGATGCAGGCCAACCCGGGGCTGAGCGAGCTGCTCGATCGCCACATCGGCGCCGCGTGGCGCTCGAATCTCAACGGCCTGAAGGCGCTCGCCGCCAAGGCCGGCGACAGGAAGATCGGGCAGGAGTTCCTGCAGGTCAAGCGCGCGAACAAGGAGCGCCTGGCCGAGCGCGTGCGGCGCGACTTCGGCGTCACGATCTCGCCGGACAGCCTGTTCGACGTCCAGATCAAGCGCATCCACGAGTACAAGCGCCAGCTGCTCAACGTGCTGCACGTGGTGGCGCGCTACCAGGCCATCGTCGCCAATCCGGACGCCGACTGGGTACCGCGCACGGTGATCTTCGCCGGCAAGGCCGCCTCGGCCTACCACGCGGCCAAGCTGACCATCCAGCTGATCCACGACGTAGCGCGCGTCGTCAACGCCGACCCGCGCGTGGGCAACAAGCTCAAGGTGGTGTTCCTGCCCAACTACGGCGTCAGCCTGGCCGAGGTCATCCTGCCGGCGGCCGACCTGAGCGAGCAGATCTCCACCGCCGGCACCGAGGCCTCGGGCACCGGCAACATGAAGTTCGCGCTCAATGGCGCGCTGACCATCGGCACCTGGGACGGCGCCAACATCGAGATGGCGCAGGCCATGGGCGTGGAGAACATGTTCGTGTTCGGCCTGAGGACGGACGCCGTCGCGAAGATGAAGAGCTGGGGATACGATCCGCGTCTGTATGCGGAAGAAAACCAAGCCCTCCAACAAGTCCTCGACGCCATCGGCGGCGGGGTGTTCTCCTGGGGCGAGCCAGATCGCTACCGCTCGCTCGTGCAGCCGCTGCTGCACCGCGATCCGTACATGCTGCTTGCCGACTTCGCCGACTACGTGCACGCGCAGGAGCAGGTCGATGCGCTGTACCGCCAGCCGCAGGCCTGGGCCGAGCGCGCGTTGCGCAACATCGCGGGCATGGGCGCGTTCAGCACCGATCGCACGATCGCCGAGTACATCCAGCACGTGTGGGCGGAGCCGAAGCCGCGCTGAGTCCCATGCCAGCAGCCGAGCTGTCGCCCATGCTGTCCGATGACGACCTAAGCGCGCTCGTGCGCGCACGCCACCCGGATCCGTTCGCGGTGCTGGGCATGCACGCCGACCCCAAGGGCCGGCTCTGGGTGCACGCCTTCCTGCCGCGCGCGGTGGCGGTCGAGGTGCTGGATTCGGCGGGCGCGGTCGCCGGCAAGCTCGATCGCCGCACCGGCGGCGACGTCTTCGAGGGCCAGATCGCGGGGCGCACGGAGCGCTTCGACTACCGGCTGCGCGTGCGCTGGGATTCCGGCGTCGACGGCGTCTATGCCGACCCGTACGCGTACGGGCCGCTGATCGCCGACGACGACCTGCACTTCCTCGCCGAAGGCAAGCACCTGCGCCCGTACGAGGTGCTGGGCGCGCAGCCGGTCACTCTCGGCGAGGGCGAGCACGCCGTCGCCGGCGTGCGCTTCGCCGTCTGGGCTCCCAACGCGCGCCGCGTCAGCGTCGTCGGCGACTTCAACAACTGGGACGGCCGGCGCCACCTGATGCGCTCGCGCGGCGGTTCCGGCGTGTGGGAGATGTTCGTCCCGCACATGATCGAGGGCGACCGCTACAAGTACGAGCTCGTCGGCCCCGACGACGCGCTGCAGCCGCTCAAGGCCGACCCGTACGCGCGCGCCGCGCAGCTGCGCCCGGACAGCGCCAGCCTGGTGGCCGCGATGCCGCCGCGGCGCGAGCTGCCGGCCTCGCGCGCCGGCATGAACGACCGCCATGCGCCGGTGTCGATCTACGAAGTCCATCTGGGCTCGTGGCGGCGCCATGTCAACGGCGGCTTCAAGACCTGGGACGAGCTCGCAGCCGAGCTGCCCGCCTACGTGGCCGACCTCGGCTTCACGCACGTGGAGCTGATGCCCATCACCGAGTTCCCGTTCGACGGCTCGTGGGGCTACCAGACGCTGGGCCTGTTCGCGCCCACCGCGCGCTTCGGGTCGCCCGAGAGCTTCGCGCGCTTCGTCGACGCCTGCCACGCCAAGGGCATCGGCGTCATCCTCGACTGGGTGCCGGCGCACTTCCCGGTCGACGCGCACGGCCTCGCGCGCTTCGACGGCACCGCGCTGTACGAGTACGAGGATCCGCGCGAGGGCTTCCACCGCGACTGGAACACCTACATCTACAACTTCGGCCGTCCCGAGGTGCGCAACTTCCTGGCCGGCAGCGCGCTGTACTGGATCGACCGCTACGGCGTCGACGGCCTGCGGGTGGACGCGGTGGCCTCGATGATCTACCGCGACTACAGCCGCACCTCCGGCGAGTGGCTGCCCAACCGCTACGGCGGGCGCGAGAACCTCGAGGCGATCTCGCTGCTCAAGCACATCAACGAGGTGCTGGGCACCGAGGCGCCCGGCGCGGTGACGATGGCCGAGGAGTCGACCACCTTCCCCAACGTCACCGAGCCGACCTACGCCGGCGGCCTGGGCTTCCACTTCAAGTGGAACATGGGCTGGATGCACGACACGCTGCAGTACATGCGCCAGCCGCACGTGCAGCGGCGCTGGCACCACGAGAAGCTCACGTTCGGGCTGGTCTACGCGTTCAGCGAGAACTTCCTGCTGCCGCTGTCGCACGACGAGGTGGTGCACGGCAAGGGCTCGCTGATCGGCAAGATGCCCGGCGACGACTGGCAGCGCTTCGCGAACCTGCGCGCGTACTACGGCTTCATGTGGGCGCACCCCGGCAAGAAGCTGCTGTTCATGGGCCAGGAGTTCGCGCAGGACAGCGAGTGGAACCACGACGCCGAGCTGCCCTGGCACCTGCTGAACAACGCGCGCAACGCCGGCGTGCGCCAGCTGGTGCGCGACCTGAACCGCGTCTACCGCGAGCTGCCCGCGATGCACCGCCAGGACTGCGACGGCTTCGGCTTCGACTGGCTGGAATCGACGGAGGCCACGCACTCGCTGCTGGCCTGGGTGCGGCGCGACGCCGACGGCCACATGATGATCGCGGTCAGCAACATGACGCCGGTGCCGCAGTTCGGCTGGCGCCTGGGCGTGCCCGACGGCCCGACCGGCTGGCGCGAGGTGCTCAACACCGACTCGTCGCACTACGGCGGCGGCAACGTCGGCAACGCGTCGGCGGTGCTGCCGGTGACGCCGGTGGCCTCGCACGGCCGCGCGCAGTCGATCATGCTGGTCGTGCCTCCGCTGGCGACCATCTACCTGGTTCCGGGCTGATCCGCTTTCCCCATGCACTCGCTTCCCGCCACCGCGCAGCCCGGCCGCTGCGAACCGATGGGCGCCCACGCGCGCGACGGCGGCGTCAACTTCGCGGTGTTCTCGCAGAACGCGCAGCGCATCGAGCTGTGCCTGTTCGACGCCGGCGGCACGACCGAGCTGAAGCGCTACGAGTTGCACGGCCCGCACGACGGCGTGTTCCACGGCTTCGTGCCCGGCGTGGGCGTCGGCCAGGTCTACGGGCTGCGCGCGCACGGCCCGTACGACCCCTGCAACGGCCATCGCTTCAACGCGCACAAGCTGCTGCTCGATCCCTGCGCCCGCGAGATCGTCGGCCGCTTCGAGTGGCGGCCCGAGCACCATGGCTACCAGCTGGGCCATCCGGAAGGGCCGCAGTCCTTCGACGAGCGCGACAACGCCGCCACCGCGCTGAAGGCTCGCGTCGCGCCCGTGGGCACGGCCGCGCCCGATGCGCCGCGCGTCGCGCCGGCCGACGTCGTGCTCTACGAGGTGCACGTCAAGGGCTTCAGCAAGCAGCTGCCCGGCGTGCCGCCCGCGCTGCGCGGCACCTATGCAGGCCTGGCGCATCCGGCGTCGATCGCGCACTTCAAGGCGCTCGGCGTGACGACGCTGTCGCTGCTGCCGGTGCAGTACCACGTCGACGAGCCCGCGCTCGCCGGCCGCGGCCTGACCAACTACTGGGGCTACAACACGCTGGGCTTCTTCTGCCCCGATCCGCGGCTGTCGGCCACGCCGGACGACCCGTCGGCCGTCAACGCCGAGTTCCGCGCGATGGTGGCGACGTTGCACGAGCACGGCCTGGAAGTCGTGCTGGACGTCGTCTACAACCATACCCCGGAGGGTAACGAGGCCGGCCCCACGCTCAGCTTCCGCGGCCTCGACAACGCCAGCTGGTACCGGCTGATGCCCGACGACGCGAGCCGCTTCGAGAACCTCACCGGCTGCGGCAACACGGTCGACGTGGCGCATCCGCAGGTCACGCAGTTCGTGCTGGATTCGCTGCGCTACTGGGTGACGGAGATGGGCGTCGACGGCTTCCGGTTCGACCTCGCGCCGGTGCTCGGACGTACGAAGCACGGGTTCGCGCCCGACGCGGCGTTCTTCGTCGCCCTGCGCCAGGATCCCGTCCTCGCGCGCGTGCACCTGATCGCGGAGCCCTGGGACGCGGCGCCCGACGGCTACCAGGTCGGCCGCTTCCCCGGCCGCTGGCTGGAATGGAACGACAAGTTCCGCGACACCGTGCGCCGCTACTGGCTGCTTGCCGGCACGCCGCAGGCGGTGGGCTGCGGCGAGCTGGCGCGCCGCTTCACGGCGTCGAGCGACCTGTTCAACCACGGTCAGCGCTCGCCGCTGGCCTCGGTCAACTTCATCGCCGTGCACGACGGCTTCACACTGGCCGACCTCACCAGCCACGACCGCAAGCACAACGAGGCCAACGGCGAAGGCAACCGCGACGGCCGCGAGGGCGAGCCCTGCGCCAGCTTCGGCGCCGAGGGCCCGACGAGCGACCCGCGTATCCTCGAGCAGCGCGCCCGCGTCCGCCGCGCGATGATGGCCACGCTGCTGCTCGCGCAGGGCACGCCCATGCTGTGCGCCGGCGACGAGATCGGCCACAGCCAGCAGGGCAACAACAACGCGTACTGCCACGACGGCCCGCTGGCCTGGCTGGACTGGTCGACCGCCGACACCGGCTTGCAGCGCTTCGTCGCCGACGTGCTCGCGCTGCGCCGCGCGCATGCCACGCTGCGTCCGGTCGACTGGCGTTCCGGCGCCGGCGCGCCGCGCCTGACCTGGCTCAGCCCGCGCGGCCACGAGATGGCCGCGGCCGACTGGCACGACGAGAAGGCGCAGTCCTTCGCCTGCCGCATCGACCCGGCGCCGGCCGCCGCGCCGCCGGCCGACCCCGCGTTGCTCGTGATCTTCAACGGCGAGGATCGCGCGCTCGACTTCCGCCTGCCGGCCGGCTTCTGGCGGCTGGCGCTCGACTCCAGCCTCGAGCTGCAGGCCGAGCTCCCGCCCGACGCCGTCCTCGCCCAATCCCTGCACCTGCCGGCGCGATCGCTGGTGGTGCTCCGTCAAAAGACCGCCTGAGTCACATCCCATGGACCTCCAAAAGCGCTCCGCCGGCGTGCTGCTGCACACCACCTCCTTGCCCGGCCCGCACGGCATCGGCGACTTCGGTCCCGCGGCCTTCGAGTTCGTCGACTGGCTCGTCGCGGCCGGCCAGACGGTCTGGCAACTGCTGCCCACGGCGCCGATCGGGCCGGGCAACTCGCCGTACCAGAGCGTGTCCGCGTTCGCGGGCAGCCCGCTGATGGTGGCGCTGGAGCCGCTCGTGGACACGGGCTGGCTCGCGGCGCCGGTGCTGCCCGAAGGCGGCTTCGACCCGCATCGCGTGGACTACGGCAAGGTCATCCCCTGGCGCATCGCCCAGTTGCGCGCGGCGGCCAAGGGCTTCGCGGCGAAGGCCGGCGCGGGCGAGCGCGACGCCTTCGCCGCCTGGTGCACCGAGCACGCCTCGTGGCTGGACGACTATGCGCTGTTCATGGCGCTGGAGACCGGCTCCGGCTACAAGCCCTGGTGGGAATGGGACGCCGGCCTGCAGCGCCGCACGCCCGCCGCGCTCGCCGCGGCGCGCACGAAGCACGCCGACGAGATCGCGTTCTGGCAGTTCGTGCAGTGGCAGTTCGACACGCAGCTGTCGGCGGTCAAGAAGTACGCCAACGCGCGCGGCGTCTTCCTCATGGGCGACCTGCCGATCTTCGTCGCGCACCACAGCGCGGACGTCTGGGCGCGGCCCGACCTCTACACGCTGGACGAGAACTTCCAGCCCACGGTGGTCGCCGGCTGCCCGCCCGATGCGATGGCGGTCGACGGCCAGCGCTGGGGAAACCCGCTGTACCACTGGGACCGCATGGCCCAGGAGGACTTCGCCTGGTGGACGGCGCGCGTGTGCCGCGCGCTGGAGCAGGCCGACGTGTTCCGCATCGACCACTTCCGCGGCTTCGCCGGCTACTACGAGATCCCGGCCTCGTGCCCGACGGCGCGCGAGGGCACCTGGCGCACCGGCCCGGGCAAAGCGCTGTTCGACGCGATCGCGCGCGCCCTCGGCCCGCTGCCCATCGTCGCGGAAGACCTGGGCTTCATCACGCCCGACGTGCACGCGCTGCGCGACGGCTGCGGCTACCCCGGCATGCGCATCCTGCAGTTCGGCTTCGGCGGCGACGCGAGCAACGAGTTCCTGCCGCACAACTACGTGGCCAACACCATCGCCTACACCGGCACGCACGACAACGACACCGCGCGCGGCTGGTGGGACAACGCGAGCCCGCACGAGCGCGCCTACGTCGGCAGCTACCTGGCCAGCGGCGGCGACGACATCCACTGGGCGATGATCCGCGCCTGCTGCAACTCGGTGGCCAACGTCGCCGTGTTCCAGCTGCAGGACGTGCTGGGCCTGGGCAGCGCGCATCGCATGAACACGCCGGGCACGGTCGGCGACCAGAACTGGTCCTGGCGCTTCGACTGGAGCATGCTGGGCAGCGAGCCGGGCCGCGTGCTGGGCCTGATCAGCGCGGCCAGCGGGCGCGCGCCGATCGAGCTCGTGCATCTGCCCTGATGCGGCGGCGGCCGGCGCGATGCCGGCCGCGCCTCAGTCCCTGGTCAGCTGCTGGGTCGACCAGCCGCCGCCCAGCGCAGAGACCATGCTGATCGCCGCCGTCTGGCGGCTCAGCGACACCTGCATCAGCGAACGCCGCGCGCTCAGCGCCGAGGCCTGCGCCGTCACCACGTCGGTGTAGGCGACCAGGCCCTGCTTGTAGCGGTTCTGCATCTCCTGCTCGGTCTGGTCGGCGGCCTGCGAGGCGACGCGGCGCAACGCCTGCTGTTCCTCCAGCGACGCCGCGGCGGAGAGCTGGTCCTCGACCGCGGAGAACGACTCCAGCACCGTCTCGCGGTACTGCGCGACGGCCTGCTTCCACGTGGCCTGCGCCTCGTCGACCTTGGCCGTGCGGGCGCCGCCGTCGAAGATCGTCTCCGCGAGCGACACGCCCAGCGACCACGCGAACGACGACGCGTTGAACAGGTCGGACAGCCGCGTCGCGCCCTGCGTGCCGCTGGCGCTGAGGGTCAGCGACGGGAAGTACGCGGCGCGCGCGACGCCGATGTCGGCGTTGGCGGCGGCCACCTTGCGCTCGGCAGACGCGATGTCGGGCCGGCGCTGCAGCAGGTCGGACGGCAGGCCCACGGGGATCGCGGGCACCGTGGTCGCGTTCCAGTCGCCCGCGGGCAAGGTGAAGGCGGCGGGCGCCTGGCCGGCGAGCACGGCCATCGCGTGGAACAGCTGCGCGCGCGTCTGCCGCAGGGCGGCGAGGTCGGCCTGCGCGCTGGCGAGCGTGGTCTGCGCCTGCAGCACGTCGCTCTTCTGCGCGATCGCCGCGGCGTAGCGGTTCTGCGTGATCTGCAGCGCGCGCTGGTAGCCCTCGATGGTGGTCTGCAGCGTGAGGATCTCGGCGTCGGCCTCGCGCACCGAGAGGTAGTCGGTGACGAAGCTCGCCTGCGCCGACAGCGTCGCGTTGGCGAGGTCGGCCTCGCTGGCCTGCGCGGTGGCCTGCGCCGCGGACACGTCGTTGGCGATGCGGCCCCACAGGTCGGGTTCCCAGCTCGCGCCGAGGCCCAGCGAGAACTTCGTGCTGTTGCGGGACGTCGACGTGGTGGTGGATGTCGAGCCGGTCGACGTCGTGGTGCTGGTCTTGCCGCCGACGCCCGAGCGCGTGACGCCGGCATCCAGCGACAGCGTCGGGAAGAACGACGCGCGCTGCTCGCGCAGGGCCGCGCGCGATTCCTCGACGGCGGCGGCCGCGGCGGCGACGTTCTGGTTCGACACCGCGACCTGCGGCGCCAGCTGGTTGAGCACCGGATCGTCGAACAGCGTCCACCACGGGCCGCGCGACAGCGTGTCGGCGGGCGCGGCGGCCATCCAGCCGGGCGGGGTCTCGAGGAAGCGGGCCGCGGTCGGCGCGTCCGCCTTTTGCGACGGCGCGAGCGCGGTGCAGGCGCCGAGCGCGGAGATGCCGGCGGCGGCGAGGGTCGCACGCGCAGCGCGCGCGAGGCGCGTGACGCGGGCGGGTGCGAGGGCGCACGGCGCTGGCGTGCGCGCGGCTCGTGGCGTGGTGCAGGGAAGGGGAGTGCCCATGGTCGTCTTCAATGGCCCGTGGCCGCCGGCGTGGCGCGGGACGGGAGGGGTTGGTTCGGGTCGGACGCGTGGCGGCTGAGCAGCTGCTCGTCGGGGCTGCGGCGGCGCCACGAGTCCAGCAGCAGGTAGACCACCGGCGTGGTCAGCAGCGTCAGCAGCTGGCTGGCGACGAGGCCGCCGATGATGGCGATACCCAGCGGCTGGCGCAGCTCGGAGCCTTCGCCGAAGCCGATGGCCAGCGGCAGCGCGCCGAGCGCGGCGGCCAGCGTCGTCATCAGGATCGGGCGGAAGCGCAGGCGGCAGGCCTCGCGCACCGCGTCGTGCGCCGACAGGCCGCGCGAGCGCTCGGCCTCGAGCGCGAAGTCGATGATCAGGATCGCGTTCTTCTTGACGATGCCGATCAGCAGGAACACGCCGATCAGCGCGATCAGCGAGAACTCCATGCCGAACATCATCAGCGCGAGCACCGCGCCGACGCCGGCCGAGGGCAGCGTCGACAGCACCGTCAGCGGATGCACGAGGCTCTCGTACAGCACGCCCAGCACGATGTAGATCACGACGATCGCGGCCAGGATCAGCAGCGGCTGCTGGCTGTTGTTGTCCTGCGCCGCGGCCGCCGTGCCCTGCGCGCTGCCGCGCACGTTGATCGGCATGTGGATCGCGGCCTCCGCGTGCGCGATCGCCGCCTTGGCGTCCGACAGCGAGTAGCCCTGGTTCAGGTTGTACGAGACCGTCGTCGCCAGCTCGCCGTCCTGGTGGTTGACGCTGGCGCGCGCCGCGTCCTCGCTGAACGCGGCGATCGTCGACAGCGGGATCATCGTGTGGGCGCTGGTGTTCACGGTGGCGCCGGTGGAGGCGTCGCGCGCGCCCGGGTTGGCGCTGACGGCGGTCGTCGCGGTCGTCGTGGCGGCGCTCGCCGCGCCCCTGGCCGGCGCGGCGTTGCTGCCGTCGCCCGGCACCTGCACGTCCTTCAGCGACAGCGGCGTCTGCGTGAACTTGGGCATCGCTTCCATCACGACGTGGTACTGGTTCAGCGCGTCGTAGATCGTGGCGACCTGGCGCTGGCCGAAGGCGTCGTACAGGGCGTTGTCGACGTCCTTGTTGGTCATGCCCTGGCGCGACGCGGCGTCGCGGTCGATCGTGACGAAGCTCTCGACGCCGTTCTCGGACTGGTCGGTGTCGATGTCGGTCAGCGCGTCCTCGTTCTTCATCGCCTCGGCCAGCTTGGTGGCCCAGGTCGCGAGGTCGGCCTGGTTGTCGGACTTGAGCGTGTACTGGTAGGTCGAGTTGCTCTGGCGCCCGCCCATGCGCAGGTCCTGCACCGGGTTGAGGAACAGGCTGATGCCCGTCACCTTCGCGAGCTGCGGCCGCAGCCGCGCGATCACCGCCTGGCCGCCGTCCTTGCGCTGGCTTTTTGGCTTGAGGTTGACGAACATGAAGCCGCCGCCGGCGCGCGAGCCGCCGGTGAAGCCCACCACGGTGTCGACCGCCGGGTCGGCGCGGATGATGTCCACCAGCTGGCGCAGCTTGCCCTGCATCTGGTCGAACGAGATGCTCTGGTCGGCGCGCATGCCGCCGTTGAGCTGGCCGGAGTCCTGCTGCGGGAAGAAGCCCTTGGGCACCGCCACGAACAGCCACACGTTGAGCGCGACCACGGCGCACAGCACCGCCATCACCGTCCACTTCGCGTCCAGCGCCCAGTCGAGCGCGCGCTCGTAGACGTGCAGCAGGCCGTCGAAGGCGCGCTCGGTCACGCGCGTGAAGCGGCCCTTGGGCTGGTGCAGCTTCTTGACGCGCTGCCTGTTGCGATCGAGCAGCCAGGCGCACATCATCGGCGTGGTCGTCAGCGAGACCACCAGCGAGATCATCACCGCGGCCGACAGCGTCACGGCGAATTCGCGGAACAGCCGCCCGGCCTGGCCGCCCATGAACAGCAGCGGGATGAACACGGCGATCAGCGACAGGCTGATCGACAGCACCGTGAAGCCCACCTCCTTGGCGCCCAGCAGCGCGGCCTGGAAGCGGTCCATGCCCTGCTCGATGTGGCGGCTGGTGTTCTCCAGCACCACGATGGCGTCGTCGACGACGAAGCCCGTGGCCACGGTCAGCGCCATCAGGCTGAGGTTGTCGAGGCTGAAGTTCAGCAGGTACATCACGCCGAAGGTGCCCAGCAGCGACACCACCGTCGCGATGCCCGGCACCAGCGTCGCGCGCAGGCTGTGCAGGAAGATGCCCACCACCAGCACCACCAGCGCCACCGAGATCAGCAGCGTGATCTCGACCTCGTGCAGCGACTCGCGGATCGAGTTGGTGGAGTCCGACGCCACCTGCAGCTCGATGTCGCTGGGCAGCTGCGCCTTCAGCTCGGGCACCAGCGCGCGCACGCCGTCGACGGTGTCGATGATGTTGGCGCCAGGCTGGCGCGTGACGATCACGATCACCGCCGGGCTGCCGTTGAACAGGCCCAGCGTGCGCACGTCCTCGGGGCCGTCGCTGACGGTGGCGATGTCCGACAGCTTGACCGCCGCGCCGTTGCGCCACGCCACCGTCAGGCCGCGGTACTCGGCCGCCGTGTGGCCCGGCTGCTGCGTGTAGATCTGCAGCCGCTGCACGCCGTCCTCGATGCTGCCCTTGGGCCGCGTGGCGTTGGACGCCTGGATCGCGGCGCGCACGTCCTCGGCCGGGATGCCGAGGTCGTTGAGCGCCAGCAGGTTGACGTCGATGCGCACGGCCGGCAGCGAGCCGCCGCCGATCTCGACGTCGCCGACGCCCTGGACCTGCGCGACCTTCTGCTGCACGACGTTGGAGACGGCGTCGTAGATCTGCTGCGGCGTGCGCGTCTTCGAGGTCAGAGCCAGGATGATGCAGGGCGCGTCCGACGGGTTGGCCTTGCGATAGGTCGGGTTGCTCTTGAGCGTGGCGGGCAGGTCGGCGCGCGACGCATTGATCGCGGCCTGCACCTCGCGCGCGGCGCCGTCGATGTCGCGGTTGAGGTCGAACTGCAGGCTCACGCGCGTCGAGCCGCTGCCGCTCTGCGAGGTGATCTCGTTGACGCCGGCGATCGTGCCCAGGCGCCGCTCGAGCGGCGTGGCCACGCTGTTGGCCATCGTGTCCGGGCTCGCGCCGGCGATGCTGGCCGACACCGAGATCGCCGGGTAGTCGACCTGCGGCAGCGGCGACACCGGCAGCACGAAGAAGCCCGCGATGCCCGCCAGCGCGACGCCGGCGGTCAGCAGCACCGTCGCGATCGGGCGCTTGACGAAGGGCGACGACAGGTTCACAGCCCGGCTCCCGGCGCGAGTTCGGAGCTCGCGTCGTCCTCGTCCTCGTCGTCGCCGCCGCCGATGCGCTCGCGCACGCGCCGGCCCAGGCGATCGAACCACAGGTAGATCACCGGCGTCGTGAACAGCGTCAGCAGCTGGCTGACCAGCAGGCCGCCGAAGATCGACAGGCCCAGCGGATGGCGCAGCTCCTTGCCCTCGCCCCAGCCCAGCATCAGCGGGATGGCGGCGAACAGCGCGGCGAAGGTCGTCATCAGGATCGGGCGCAGCCGCAGCAGCGCCGCCTGGTGGATGGCGTCGCGCGGCGACTTGCCCTCGCCGCGCTCGGCGTCGATGGCGAAGTCGATCATCATGATCGCGTTCTTCTTGACGATGCCGATCAGCAGGATGATGCCGATGATGCCGATCACGCCCAGATCCTGCCCGCCGATCAGCAGCGCCAGCAGCGCGCCGACGCCCGCCGACGGCAGCGTCGACAGGATCGTCAGCGGATGCACGTAGCTCTCGTAGAGCACGCCCAGCACGATGTAGACGCAGATCACGGCCGCCAGGATCAGCCACAGCTGGTTGGACAGCGACTTCTCGTACGCGCCCGCCGCGCCCAGCGGCGTCATCGTGACCGACGAGGGCAGGGCGATGTCCCTGGCCGCCTGGCGGATGGAGTCGACCGCCGTGCCCAGCGACGCGCCGCCCGCGGTGTCGAAGCCGACGGTCGTGGCCGGGTACTGCGCCACGTGCGTGACCTGCAGCGGCGACTGCACCTCTCGGATCGTCGCGAAGGCCGACAGCGGCGTCGCCTCGCCGCCGCTGGTGAGCACGCGCAGGTCGCCGATGGAGGCCGGCGTGCGCGCCTGGTCGGGGCGCGCCTCGAGGATCACGCGGTACTGGTTGGTCTCGGTGAAGATCGTCGAGACGATGCGCTGGCCGTAGGCGCTGTAGAGCGCGTCGTCCACCGTCGCGGCGCTGATCCCCAGGCGCGACGCGGTGTCGCGGTCGACGTCGACCTCGACGGCCAGGCCGGTCTGGCCGACGTCGGTGACGACGTTGCGCACCTTCGAGTCGCTGCGCAGCCGGTCGACCAGCTTGTTGGCCCACTGCGCGACGGTGGCGTCGTCGGCGCCCTCCAGCGACACGCGGTACTGGGTGGGGCCGGTGTCGGAGTCGATCGTGAGGTCCTGCGTCGGCTGCAGGTACAGCGTCACGCCCGGCACGGCCTGCGCGCGGTCGCGCAGCCGGCTCATGATCTCGTCCTGCGTGCCGCTCGCGCCGCGCTTGACGTTGACCAGCATGGTGCCGGCGTTGAGCATCGTGTTGTTGGCGCCGTCGACGCCGACGATGGAGGCGATGTTGTCGACCGCCGGATCCTGCAGCATCGCGCGTGCGGCCTGGCGCTGCAGGTCGGACATGCGTGCGAAGCTGACCGTCTCCGCGCTCTGCACGCGCACCTGCAGCTGGCCGGTGTCCTGCGTCGGGAACAGCCCCTTGGGGATGACGACGTACAGCAGCACCGTCAGCGCGAAGGTGGCCAGCGCCACCAGCAGCGTGGTGGCCTGGTGGTCCAGCACCCAGACCAGGCCGCGGTCGTAGCGCGCGATCATCCAGTCGAACATCTGCTGGAACTTCAAGCCGTAGCCGTGCGGTTTCTCCTCGCGTTGGAGCATGCGGCCCGACATCATCGGCACCAGCGTCAGCGACACCACCGCCGAGATCAGGATCGTGATCGCCAGCGTCACCGCGAACTCGCGGAACAGCCGGCCGACGACGTCGCCCATGAACAGCAGCGGGATCAGCACCGCGATCAGCGAGACGGTCAGCGACACGATGGTGAAGCCGATCTGCGACGCGCCCTTGATCGCCGCCGCCATCGGCTTCTCGCCTTCCTCGATGTAGCGCGAGATGTTCTCGATCATCACGATCGCGTCGTCGACCACGAAGCCGGTGGCGATCGTCAGCGACATCAGGCTCAGGTTGTTGAGGCTGTACCCCAGCAGGTACATCGCGCCGCAGGTGCCGATCAGCGAGATCGGCACCGACAGGCTGGCGATCACCGTCGCGCGCCAGCTGTGCAGGAAGGCGAAGATCACCAGCGTGACCAGCACGACGGCCAGCACCAGCTCGAACTCGACGTGCTCCACCGACGCGCGGATGCCCGCGGTGCGGTCGCTGAGGATTCGCACCTCCAGCGAGGCCGGCAGCCCGGCCTGCAGCTGCGGCAGCTGCTTCTTGATCGCATCCACCGTCTGGATCACGTTGGCGCCGGGCTGGCGCTGGATGTTGACGATGACGGCGGGCGTGTCGTCGGCCCAGGCGGCCAGGCGCAGGTTCTCGGCGCTGTCGACCACCTGGGCGATGTCGGACAGACGCACCGGCGCGCCGTTCTTGTAGCTGACGATCAGGTTCCTGTAGTCGTCCACCGAGACGAGCTGGTCGTTGGCGTTGATCGCGTACGAGCGCGATGCGCCGTCGAAGCTGCCCTTGGCGCTGTTGGCGTTGGCGTTGCCGATCGCGGTCTTCACGGCCGCGAGATCGATGCCGTACGAGGCCATCGCGCGGGTGTCGGCCTGGATGCGCTTGGCCGGCCGCTGGCCGCCGGCCAGCGTGACGAGGCCGACGCCCGAGACCTGGCTGATCTTCTGCGCGAGCCGCGTGTTGACCAGGTTCTGCACGTCCGGCAGCGGCATGGCCTTGGAGCTGACGGCCAGCGTCATCACCGGTGCGTCGGCCGGGTTGACCTTGGCGTAGACCGGCGGCGCGGGCAGGTCGGCCGGCAGCAGCGAGTTGCCGGCGTTGATCGCGGCCTGCACCTCCTGCTCGGCGATGTCCAGCGACAGGCCGAGGTTGAACTGCAGCGTGATGATGGACACGCCCGCCGCGCTGGTCGAGCCCATGCGCGTCAGGCCCGACATGTTGCCGAACTGCTTCTCGAGCGGCGCCGTGACGGTGCGGCTCATGACCTCGGGGCTGCCGCCGGGGTACAGCGTCTGCACCTGGATGGTGGGGTAGTCGACCTGCGGCAGGGCCGACAGCGGCAGGAAGCGGAAGCCGACGATGCCCGCGAGGACGATCGCCAGCATCAGCAGCGAGGTCGCGACCGGTCGCTGGATGAAGGGACGGGACGGGCTCATCGCGCGGCGTTCGCAGTCTCGAGGCGGGCGGGCGCGCCCGTCACGATTGCGCCTCGCTGGCGCTGTGGCGGTGCGGCCGGCTGGCGCCGTCGGCCGGCGCGCTCGCGCCGTCCTCGCGTGCGGGGCGCGCGTGGCTCGCGCCGTCGGCCGGGGCGGCGGGGGCGGTTCCGTCGGCGCCGGCGTCGCGCCGATGGCGTCCGCCGTGGGCGCCGGAGCCGCCGAGCGCGGCGCCGCTCGCGCCGCTGGCCCCGCGGCGCGGGCCCGAGGCGGCGTCGCCCGGCAGCTGCACCTTCGCGCCGTCCTTCAGGCGGTCGCCGCCCTCGGTGATCACGCGCTGGCCGAGCTCCAGGCCCTTGGTGATCTGCACGCTGTCGACCGTGGAGATGCCTTGCGTCACGTTGACCTGCGAGACGGTGCGGTCGTCGTCCAGGACGTAGACGAAGTCGCCGCTCGGCCCGTGGCGCAGCGCCGTGACGGGCACGACGACTGCGCCCTTGAGCGTGTCCAGCAGCACGCGCACGTTGACGAACTGGCTCGGGAACAGCGCGTTGTGCGCGTTGGCGAAGCGGGCCTTGGCGCGCACGGTGCCGGTCTGCGTGTCCGAGGCGTTGTTCAGCGACAGGAAGGTGCCGGTGTCCAGCACCTGGATGCGCGTGCGGTCCATCGCCGAGACGGACAGCACCGCGCCGGCGGCGATGCGCGCCTGCAGCTGCGGGATGCGGTCCTGCGGGATCGCGAACTCGACGTCGATCGGCGCGAGCTCGGTGATGGTGGTGATGCCGGTGGACGTGCCCGAGGACACGAGGTTGCCGACGTCGACCGCGCGCAGGCCCACGCGGCCGCTCACCGGCGCGGTGATGCGCGTCCACTGCAGGTTCAGCCTGGCGGTGCCGACGCTGGCCTGGTCGCCCAGCACGCTGCCCTGCAGCTGCTTGACGGTGGCGGCCTGGGTGTCGACGTCCTGGCGCGCGATGGAGTCCTGCTGCAGCAGCGTCTGGTAGCGCGCCAGCGTGACCTTGGCGGCGTCCAGCTGCGCCTCGTCCTTCTGCAGCGTGGCCTGGGCCTGCATCAGCGCGAGCTCGAACGGGCGCGGCTCGATGGTCGCCAGCAGCTGGCCGGCCTTGACCATCTGGCCTTCCTGGAACGGCACCTGGGTCAGCACGCCGGAAACCTGCGGCGTGACGGTGACCGTGGCCGACGGTGTGACGGTGCCGAGCGCGTCGACATAGATCGGGATGTTCGCTTGAGCGACCGTGGCGACGCCGACGGTGGTGGCGCTCGGGCCGCCGCCGCGGCGGCCGCCGAACGGGCCGCCCGGCCCGCCGGGCCCACCGGGCCCGCCAGGCCCCGGCGGCCCGCCGGCCGCGGAGCCGCCGCTCGCGCCCGCGGACGGGTGCGTCAGGCGCCAGGCCAGCGCGCCGAGGCCGGCGACCAGCAGCACGGCGATCGCGCTGCCGAGCCAGCGACGCTTCTTGTTCGGGGCCGCCGGCGCTGCGCCGGCCGGCTGTCGTTCTTGTTCCATCACGGTCCTCGTTCGCGCCGTCCTCCGAAAGGGGTCGCGCGGGTGTTTTGTCCACGGTCTCGCGCGCGGCGAGCCTCGCCCCGCGTCCATCTCGACCGCGCGACACCATAGCAAACCACGCACCCGTTTCCGGAGGGCGCGAGAGGCTTTCGAAAAACTTTACCTGCCCAGCTGACAGTCCTGTCAGAAAGCCGCCGGACAAGGCCCGTTCAGGTTGCTGGCGGACGTCCGCCGCGTGTCATCGCGACACGAGAAACACCTGCACCGACAAGGGGGCGGCCGGCACGGCGACGGCGCCGTCGGCCGCGGCCGCGGCGTCCCCGCCGGGGCCCGCAGGATGGATGCGCTGCAGGCGCGCGTTCGCCGGCAGGCCGGCGATCCGCGCGCCGCCCGCCGTCTCGCCGTAGTTGATGACGACGACGGTGTGCTCGCGCGCGTCCACGCGCTGGAAGCTCATCGTCCTGCCGTCCACGCGCGGCGCGACGTAGCGCCCCGTGGCGATCGAGGAGTGCGTGTTGCGCAGGCGGAGCATCGCCGCGTAGAAGGCCAGCACCGAGCCGGGGTCGCGTGCCTCGGCTTGCGCGTTGTGCGTGGCCAGGTTGGTCGACGCGGGGCGATAGGGCCTGCCGGCGCTGAAGCCGCCGGCCGGCGTCCAGCTCATGGGGCCGCGCAGCTGACCGTCCGGGTCGTCAGTGGCGGCGGCCGACATGCCCAGCTCCTCGCCGTAGTAGACGTAGGGCGTGCCGGGCTGCAGCAGGTAGGCCGCGGCGGCGACGCGCACGCGCGCCGGGTCGCCGCCCATCGCGTCCCACAGGCGCTTGCCGGCGAAGTGGTCGTGGTTGGATACCATCGTGGCCATGCCGTCGGGCGCGGTCAGGAAGTAGTCGGCGACGTCGTGGATCGCCTTCTCGTCGCCGCGGCCGGCCTTGACCAGCGCGTCGCTGTGGCCGAACGCGAACGACGCGCCGCAGGCGTCCTGCCGGGCGAAGCCGATAGGGTCGCCGGGCGACTCGCACACCATCACGTGCGGGTGGTCGATGTCCAACTCCCGCCGCACCCGGGCCATGAACGCGTAGTTCTCCGGCTGCAGGCTCCAGCCCTTGGGGCCGTTCTCGAACAGGTGGCCCACGGCGTCGATGCGGAAGCCGTCGACGCCGTGGTTGATCCAGAAGCGCAGGCTGTCCAGGTGGTACTGCACGACGGCCGGGTTGCGCAGGTTGAAGTCGGGCATCTCCTTGCCGAACTGGCTGAAGTAGGCGCCGTTGGGGGTCGGGTTCCACGGGTCGATGTCGAAGATGCTCCAGCCGGTCGGCTTGACGTCCTCCCACACGTACCAGTCGCGCCGCGGGTTCGTCTTCGACGCCGCCGACTGCTCGAACAGCGGGTTCTTGCTGGAGCTGTGGTTGATCACGTAGTCGATCACGATGCCGATGCCGCGCGCGTGGGCCTGGCGCACCAGCTCGTCGAAGTCGGCCAGCGTGCCGTAGGCCGGCTCGATGGCGCGGTAGTCGGTCACCGCGTAGCCGTGGTCGTGGTCGCCGCTGGCCGTGATCGGCATCAGCCACAGCCCCTTGATGCCGAGCGCCTGCAGGTAGGGCAGGCGTTGCGTGAGCCCGCGCAGGTCGCCGACGCCGTCGCCATCGCTGTCCTGGTAGCTGCGCACGAACACCTCCATGAACGCGCCGTGTTCCCAGCCGGCGGCCAGGGGCGCGGGCTGGGGCACCTGGCGCACCGCGGAGACGTCGACGCCGGGGCCGCTCGCGCAGGCGCCCAGCAGGGCGGCGCAGGCGAGGGTGCATGCGGCGGGCAGGGCGCGGATCGAATGGGTCATGGTTTCGTCATATGGTGTAGTCAAAGTACATCATAAATACTATGCAACGACAGGATGAATGAGGGAAACCCATGCGGAATATGGCTCAGATGATGAAATTGCATGTAGCATTCCTTCCTTAAGATACAGAGACAACACGTTAGTGAAGCAAAACTACGTCAAGCGGAAGACAAATTTTTGTGCGAGGGTGGCCGCGGGCGTCCTGCTCGTGGCCGGCGCCGCGTCCGCGGCGGCCGCCGAACCGGCGGTCGCCGCGGCGTGCGACGCCACGGATTTCGCGACGACGCTGGCGCCGGCGGCCGACGCGGGCGTCGTCCCGGCGCGCGCCGTCTGGCTGTCGCGGTCGCTCGTCCGGTGGCCGGGCGCGCCGGCGCAGGGGCGCTACGTGCTGGTGTCGTCGGCGCAGGGCGCGCTGGTCGCGACCGTCGGCCAGCCGGTGCAGGGCGCCGACGACACGCTGGATCTCGCGCTGTCGACCGAGCCCGCTCCGGAGGCCATGGCGCAGCGCTTCAAGTACGTCGGCGCCGGGGCGCTCCTGCGCGCGGGCGACCGCGCGGGAGTGGCGCGCGCGCTGCGCGGGCAGGCGCTCGTCGTGCGCGAGGACGAGCAGGGCCGCGTGCTCGAGGCGAGCGCGCTGCAGGCCGCCGGGGCGCTGGACGACCTGTATGCCGACGCCGGCCGGCTCGACGACCTCGGCGTCTCGCGCGCAGGGAACGCGCTGCGCCTGGCCGTCTGGGCGCCGACCGCGCGCGCCGTGCGCGCCTGCATCTACCCGAGCGCCGAGGGCGCCGCCGGCGCGCTCGTCGACATGCAGCGCGACGACGCCACCGGCGCCTGGCGCGTACAGGTGCCGGGTGCGCAACCGGGCCGCTATTTCACGTATCTCGTCGACGTGTTCGTACCGGGCGTCGGCCTGGTGCGCAACCGCGTCACCGACCCGTATTCCGTCAGCCTGAACGCCGACTCGCGCCGCAGCTGGCTCGGCACGCTGGACGACGCCGCGACGCTGCCGCGCGACTGGCGCCGCGACGCCGCGCCCGCGACGGTCGAGCGCTCGACCGACATGACGATCTACGAGCTGCACCTGCGCGACTTCTCGGTCAGCGACGCCAGCGTGCCGCCCGCGCACCGCGGCAAGTACCTCGCGTTCACCGACGCCGGCAGCGCCGGCATGCGCCACCTGCGCGCGCTCGCCCGGGCCGGCCTGACCGACGTGCATCTGCTGCCGGTGTTCGACATCGCCAGCGTCCCCGAGCGCGGCTGCACGACGCCGCGCATCGAGGGCGGGCCGGCCGACGAGACGCAGCAGGCCGCCGTCGTCGCCGGCGCGGCCACGGACTGCTTCAACTGGGGCTACGACCCGTTCCACTACGACGCGCCCGAGGGCAGCTACGCCACCGACGCCGACGACGGCCCGCTGCGCGTGCGCGAGTTCCGCGCGATGGTGCAGGGCCTGCACCGCGCCGGCCTGCGCGTGGGCATGGACGTCGTCTACAACCACACGAGCGCGAGCGGGCAGCACGCGCAGTCGGTGCTCGATCGCATCGTGCCGGGCTACTACCAGCGCCTGGACGCGAACGGCGCCATCGAGCATTCGACCTGCTGCGACAACACGGCCACCGAGAACCTCATGATGGGCAAGCTGCTCGTCGACTCGGTGACGCAGTGGGCCGTGCAGTACCATGTCGACTCGTTCCGCTTCGACCTGATGGGCCACCAGCCGCGCGCCGTGATGGAGGCGTTGCAGCGCCGCCTGAAGGCCGCGACGGGTCGAGAGATCCCGCTGATCGGCGAGGGCTGGAACTTCGGCGAGGTGGCCGACGGCGCGCGCTTCGTGCAGGCCTCGCAGCTGTCGCTCAACGGCACCGGCATCGGCACCTTCAGCGACCGCGCCCGCGACGCGGCGCGCGGCGGCTCGTCCACCGACAGCTCGCACCTGCGCGCCGACCAGGGCTGGATCAACGGCGAGTTCTACGACCCGAACGGCCTCGGCCACGCCACGCGCGAGGACCTGATGGCCGCCGCCGACATGCTGCGCATCGGCCTGGCCGGCTCGCTGCGCGGCATGACGCTGACCACCTGGCGCGGCCAGGCGCTGCCGTTCGACCAGATCCCGTACGGCAGCCAGCCCGCGGGCTACGCGAGCGCGCCGGGCGAGGCGGTCAACTACGTCGAGAACCACGACAACCAGACGCTGTTCGACAACGACGTGCTGAAGCTGCCGCTGGCCACCTCGGGCGCCGACCGCGCCCGCGTGCAGATCCTGGGCGCCGCGATCGTCGCGTTCAGCCAGGGCGTGGCGTACTTCCATGCGGGCGTCGACCTGCTGCGCTCGAAGTCCTTCGACAAGAACAGCTTCGATTCCGGCGACTGGTTCAACCGCCTCGACTGGACCGGCCGCGACAACGGCTTCGGCGCCGGCCTGCCGCCCAAGCCGGACAACGGCGCACTGTGGGACGTCGAGCGCCCGCTGCTGGCCGACGCGTCGCTCAAGCCGACACCGGCGGACATCGCGTGGACCCGCGACGCCTTCCGCGACCTGCTGCGCATCCGCGCCAGCACGCCGCTGTTCCACCTCGCGACCGCCGACCAGGTGCGCGAGCGCGTCAGCTTCCCGGCCAGCGGACCGGCGCAGGAGCCGACCGTCGTCGCCGAGCTGATCGAGGCGCGCGGCCTGCCCGGCGCGAAGTTCGGCGCCGTGCTGGTCGTGCTCAACGCCGACAAGCGGCCGCACGCGCTGGACCTGCCCGCGCTGCGCGGACGCCGCTGGCGCCTGCATCCCGTCCATCTCGCCGCCCGTGCCGCCGACGCCCGCATCGCCCGCGAGGCGCGCGTCGACGACGCGGCCGGCCGTTTCACCTTGCCCGCGCGCGCCGCCGTCGTGTTCGTCGCGCGCTGAAGAACTTTTCCGGATCACCCGCCATGCACCATCCCCGCCAACTCTCCGCCGCCGTCCTGCTCGCCGCCTCGTCGCTCGGGGCGAGCGCCGCCGGCGCGGCCGACCTGCCGCCCATGCCCGCGCAGATCGAGCGCATCGAGCCCGCCTTCTGGTGGGTCGGCATGAAGAGCGACAAGCTGCAGCTGCTCGTGCACGGGCCGCGCATCGCCGATGCGGCGCCGCGGATCGGCGACGCGTCCGCCGGCAGCGTGCGCATCGAGTCGGTGTCGCGCGTGGCCAATCCGAACTACCTGTTCATAGACCTGCGCATCGCGCCCGATGCGGCGCCGGGCCGCGTTGACATCGTCTTCAGCCACGGCGCGGAGCGCTTCCACGCGCCGTTCGAGCTGCGCGCCCGCGCGCCGGGTTCGGCGCAGCGCCGCAGCTTCGACGCGTCCGACGTCATCCTGAACCTGGTGCCTGACCGCTTCGCCAACGGCAACCCGGCCAACGACAACGCGCCCGGCTACGGCGACCCGGCCAACCGCGGCGACGACGAGGCGGGCCGCCACGGCGGCGACATCCGGGGCATCGTCGACCACCTCGACTACTTCCACGACCTCGGCGTCACGATGCTGTGGCCGACGCCGCTGACCGAGAACAAGCAGCCGAAGTACTCGTACCACGGCTACGCCGCGACCGACACCTACAGGATCGACCCGCGCTTCGGCACCAACGAGGACTACCGCCGCATGGTGGAGGCGGCGCGCGCCAAGGGCATCGGCGTCATCATGGACGTGGTGCTCAACCACATCGGCTCCGAGCACTGGTGGATGCACGACATGCCCGCGCCGGACTGGATCGGCTTCGACGGCAAGTTCGTGCAGACGCAGCACGCGCGCACGACCGCGAGCGACCCGTACGCGTCGCGCGCGGACGCGAGGATCTACACCGACGGCTGGTTCGGCCCGAACATGCCGGACATGAACCAGCGCAACCCGTTCCTGGCCACGTACCAGATCCAGAACACGATCTGGTGGGTCGAGTACGCCGGGCTGTCCGGCCTGCGCGTGGACACCTGGGGCTACTCCGACCAGGCCTTCCTGCAGGAGTGGACGCGCCGCGTGCTGCAGGAGTACCCGAACATGAACATCGTCGGCGAGGAATGGACGAGCCAGCCGACCGTGCTGATGCACTGGCTGGGCGGCGGCCGCGACGCCGCCGGCCGCGTGCCGCTGCCCAGCGCGATGGACTTCCCGCTGAACGGCACGCTGCGCAAGGCGCTGGCCAGCGACGAGGACAACCTGCACGCGGGCCTGATGGATCTATACGAGGCGCTGGTCAACGACGTGCTGTATCCGCACCCGGAAAGGATGGTGCTGTTCGAGGGCAACCACGACCTGCCGCGCCTGTACAGCGTGCTCAAGGAGGACGTCGGCCTGACGAAGATGGCGCTGGCCTACGTGATGACGATGCCGCGCGTGCCGCAGCTGTACTACGGCACCGAGGTGCTGATGACCAGCCCGACCGTGCGCGACGACGGCAAGGCGCGCCAGGACTTCCCGGGCGGCTGGGCCGGCGACAAGGTGAACGCCTTCACGGGCGAAGGCCTGAGCGAGAAGCAGAAGGACATGCAGGCCTTCGTGCGCACGCTGCTGAACTGGCGCAGGACGCAGACGACGATCCACCACGGCAGGCTGATGCACTTCGTGCCCGAGCACGGCACCTACGCCTGGTTCCGCTACGACGCCGATTCCACCGTGATGGTGGTGATCAACAAGAACCAGACGGCGACCACGCTGGACCTGGCGCGCTTCGCCGAGGTGCTCAAGACGCCGGCGAGCGCGCGCGACGTGCTGGCCGGCACGCAGGTCGAGCTGGGCGCGACGGTGGAGCTGCCGCCGCGCTCCGTGAAGATCTTCGAGCTGCGGCCTGGAGGTCCGCACTGATTTGAGGCGAAGGTGTATGCAAACTACGGTTTCGATGCTGCCTTCTTGTGCATGGATCACGTCGGCATACCCGGAGACAGATATTTGAATCGGTGTGGTTGATCTGAAATCGTAGGTAAACTACATTCACGGCTTTTGCCGCGAATACGGGCATCTAGTTGTCCGTGCCACCCCTTTTCAGCGAGCTCCCCGGTCCATGACGGCTGCCAACACCTCCAGCTTCCCGCGCCTGATGGGCGACGTCGGCGGCACCAACGCCCGTTTCGCCCTGCAGGAGGCGTCCGGCGCGCAGCCGTCGCAGGTCAGGACCTTCGCGGTCGCCGACCACGACAACATCGACGGCGCCATGAAGGCGTACCTCGACCAGGTCGTCGGACCCAGGCCGCGCCAGGGCGCCGTCGGGATCGCCAACCCGATCGTCGGCGACTTCCTGCGCATGACGAACTCGCCTTGGGCCTTCTCGATCGAGGCGGTCCGCGTCGCGCTCGGCCTGGATCGCCTGCTGTTCATCAACGACTTCACCGCCCTGGCGCTGTCGCTGCCGTCGCTGCAGCCCGAGCACCTGCGCCGCATCGGCAGCGCCGGCGCCGCCGATCCGAGGGGCGCCATCGGCCTGCTGGGCCCGGGCACCGGCCTGGGCGTCTCCGGGCTGCTGCACGACACCGCCGGCCACCTGGTGCCGCTGGGCGGCGAGGGCGGCCACGTCAGCCTCGCATCGGCGAACGCGCGCGAGGACGCGGTGGTCGCCGTGCTGCGCGACCGCTTCGGCCATGCCTCGGCCGAGCGCGCGCTGCAGGGCGCGGGCCTGGTCGCCATGTACGAGGCGCTGTGCAAGATCGATGGCGTCGGTGCCGCAAGCCTGGATCCGGCCGGCGTCACCGCCGCGGCGCTGGCCGGCAGCGACGCGCGCTGCGTCGAGGTGATCGAGCTGTTCTTCGCCTTCCTCGGCAGCGTCGCCGGCAACCTGGCGCTCACGCTGGGCGCGCGCGGCGGCGTCTACATCGGCGGGGGCATCGTCCCGCGCCTGGGCGACTGGATCGACCGCTCGGCCTTCCGCGAGCGCTTCATCGCCAAGGGCCGCTTCCGCGGCTACCTCGACGCCATCCCGACCTGGCTGATCCACGCCGAGACCTCGCCGGCCCTGATCGGCGCGGCGCGGGCGCTGGACGAGCTTTGATTCGTCCGGTCAGGAGGCGGTGCGCGATGCCGCAAAGAAAAAGCGCGCCACCGGGCGCGCTTTTCGCATTGGGGCGGGTGGGCCTCACTCGCCTAGCAGCTCCGCCCCGCCGCCCATCACCTGGCTGAAGCCCGCGTCGACGTACGAGATCTCGCCCGTCATGCCCGCCGACAGGTCGGACAGCAGGAAGGCGGCGACGTTGCCGACGTCGTCGATCGTGACCGTGCGGCGCAGCGGCGAGTTCTCCTCGAACACGCCCAGCAGCTTGCCGAAGCCCTTGATGCCGGAGGCCGCCAGCGTCTTGATCGGGCCGGCGGAGATGCCGTTGACGCGGATGCCTTTGGGGCCGACGCTGGACGCCAGGTAGCGCACGCTGGCCTCCAGCGACGCCTTGGCCAGGCCCATCGTGTTGTAGGCCGGCACGGCGCGCACGGCGCCGAGGTAGGTCATCGTCAGCAGGGCGCTGTTGGCGCGCAGCTGGGGCAGCGTGGCCTTGGCCAGCGCCGGGAAGCTGTAGGCGGAGATGTCGTGGGCGATGCGGAAGCTCTCGCGCGACAGGCCGTCCAGGAAGTCGCCGGCGATCGCCTCGCGCGGGGCGAAGCCGATCGAGTGCACGAAGCCGTCGAAGCCCTCGGGCCAGGCCGCCTTGAGGCCGTCCGCCAGCGCCGCGATCTGCTCGTCGGAGCCGACGTCGCAGTCGAAGATCAGCTTCGAGCCGAATTCGGCGGCGTATTCGGCGATGCGCTCCTTGAAGCGCTCGCCCTGGTAACTGAAGGCGAGTTCGGCGCCTTCGCGATGGCAGGCGCGCGCGACGCCGTAGGCGATCGAGCGGTTGTTCAATACGCCCGTGATGAGCAGGCGCTTGCCGGCGAGGAATCCCATGCGGTCTCCGTATGTTGCTAGTATGGTGATTGTCGCACCGCAATCCTTGCGGGTACACCTCTTGCAGGCTATAATACGAGCTTCGCTGATGTACTGGACACTGCGGATTCGCTGTCGAAGCCCTGGGGGATAGCCCGGGATTTCGCGGGATCTGACGAGATGGCTTGACGCGTCGAAGAGGTGGGCGGATATGTGTTCTGCCCATTTTTTTTGCCGCCGCGCTTGAGCCGTGAAATATGTCCGCGGCCGTACGGTACCGCAGCGAGAAGAACTCTGCGGCGTCGAGGCCTGAAAAATCCACGACGTCGATTGCAGGTTGCAAGGGTCCTTTAGGGGCCTTTGCCACTTTTTGGCCCTCCGTTTCAACTCTCGAACCTCAGAACCGCTTTTGGCAGGACCCTCGAACACCTCTGGCTGGATGTCGGCCGTCGAACGCACCGTCACCGGGTTGGGATACGACCTGGTGGACGTCGAGCGCCTCGGCGGTGGACTCCTGCGCGTCACGATCGACCGCAGGCCCGGCCAGGCGTACACCACGGGCGAGTCCGAATTCGTGCTGGTCGAGGATTGCGAGGCTGTCACGCGACAGCTGCAATATGTGCTCGAGGTGGAGAACGCGGACTACAGCCGGCTCGAGGTCTCCTCGCCGGGCCTGGATCGGCCGCTGCGGGGCGAGCGCGACTTCGCGCGCTTCGCGGGCGAGCAGGTCGAGATCACGCTGAAGCAGCCGTTCCAGTCGCGCAAGAAGTTCGTCGGCGAACTGCTGGCGCGCGAAGGCGGCTGGAGCCTGGTGCTGCCATCGCCGGCGGTCAGCAAGACGCAGGCGAAGGCGGGAGTCAAGCACGTCGAGCAGGTGCTCGACTTCACGCTCGATGAATTGCAGGAAGCCCGGCTCAAGCCGGTGATCGACTTCAAGGGGCGCCGCCGCAAGGCGGACCTCGCCGCCGTGCCCGAGGCCGGCGATCAATCCGACGACGGAGGTCAAGAACAATGAACCGCGAAATGCTCATGTTGGTGGACGCGATCTCGCGCGAGAAGACCGTCGAACGCGACCTCGTGTTCGGCGCGGTCGAATCGGCGCTCGCCTCGGCCACCAAGAAGCTTCACGGTGCCGACGTGGACATCCGCGTCGCCGTCGACCGCGAGACGGGCGTCTACGAGACCTTCCGCCGCTGGCACGTCGTGCCCAACGAGGCCGGCCTGCAGATCCCCGACGCCGAGATCCTGCTGTTCGAGGCGCAGGAGCAGATCCCCGACATCGAGGTCGACGACTACATCGAGGAGCCGATCGATTCGGTGCCGATCGGCCGCATCGGCGCGCAGGCTGCCAAGCAGGTGATCCTGCAGAAGATCCGCGACGCCGAGCGCGAGCAGCTGCTCAACGACTTCCTGTCGCGCGGCGAGCGCATCTTCACGGGCACGGTCAAGCGCCTGGACAAGGGCGACATCATCGTCGAGCAGGGCCGCGTCGAAGGGCGCCTCAAGCGCAGCGAGATGATCCCGAAGGAGAACCTGCGCTCGGGCGACCGCGTGCGCGCGTTCATCGCCGGGGTCGATTCGCAGGCCCGCGGCCCGCAGATCATGCTCTCGCGCAGCGCGCCGGGCTTCATGGTCGAACTGTTCGCGCAGGAAGTGCCCGAGATCGAGCAGGGCCTGCTCGAGATCAAGAGCTGCGCCCGCGACGCCGGCTCGCGCGCCAAGATCGCGGTGCTGTCGCACGACAAGCGCGTCGACCCGATCGGCACCTGCGTCGGCGTGCGCGGCTCGCGCGTGACCGCGGTCACCAACGAGCTGGCCGGCGAGCGCGTCGACATCGTGCTGTGGTCGGAAGACCCGGCGCAGTTCGTCATCGGCGCGCTGGCCCCGGCCAACGTGGTCTCCATCGTCGTCGACGAGGAGAAGCACGCGATGGACGTGGTCGTCGACGAGGAGAACCTGGCGATCGCGATCGGCCGCGGCGGCCAGAACGTGCGCCTGGCGTCGGACCTGACCGGCTGGCGCATCAACATCATGACGGCCGAGGAATCGCAGGCCAAGCAGGCCGAGGAATCGGGCGGCGTGCGCGCGCTGTTCGTCGAGAAGCTGGACGTCGACGAGGAAGTCGCCGACATCCTGATCGAGGAAGGCTTCACCAGCCTCGAGCAGGTGGCCTACGTGCCGCTGCAGGAGATGCTGGAGATCGAAGGCTTCGACGAGGACACGGTCAACGAGCTGCGCACCCGCGCCAAGGACGCGCTGCTGACGATGGAGATCGCGCGCGAGGAAGGCATCGAGGAAGTCTCGCAGGACCTGCGCGACCTCGACGGCCTCACGCCCGACCTGATCGGCAAGCTGGCCGACGGCGGCGTGCACACCCGCGACGACCTGGCCGACCTGGCCGTCGACGAGCTGACGGAGATGACCGGCGTCGACGCGGAAAAGGCCAAGGCGCTGATCATGAAGGCGCGCGAGCACTGGTTCAACACCTGAAGCCGCGCCGCTCCAACGAAGTCAACCGTAATACACGAACGCCCGGAACACCGAGCAAGGAATTCCCGAAATGGCAGTGACCACCGTCGCCCAGTTTGCAGCGGAGCTGAATCGCCCCGCTGCAACGCTGCTCGAACAGCTGCAGTCCGCCGGCGTCGCCAAGGCGACGGCCGACGACGCGCTGAACGACGCAGACAAGGAGCGGCTGCTCGACTACTTGCGCTCCGCGCACGGAACCACCGGGGGCGAGCGCAAGAAGATCACGCTGACCCGCAAGTCGACCAGCGAGATCAAGCAGGCGGATGCGAGCGGCAAGGCCCGCACCATCCAGGTCGAGGTGCGCAAGAAGCGTACGTTCGTCCAGCGTGACGATTCCGCCGTGGACGAGCAGGCCGCCGCGGCCGCCGCCGCCGCGCAGGAAGCCGAGCTGCTGCGCCGCGAGGAAGAAGCGCGCGCGCAGGCCGAGCTGATGCGCAAGCAGGAAGAGGAACTCGCCGAGAAGCGTCGCCAGCGCGAGGCCGAGGAGGCGCGCGTGCGCGCCGAGGCCGAGGAGCGCGCCAAGGCCGCCGTCGCGGCCGCGGAGAAGGCCGCCGCCGAAGCGGCGGAGAAGGCCGCTGCCGAGAAGGCCGCCGCTGCCGAAGCCAAGCCGGCCAAGGCCGCCAAGGAGACCAAGGAAGCCGCTGCTGCGTTGGCCCCGGCCGCCGAGGCCCCGGCCCCCGTGGCCGCCGCGCCCGCGGCGCCGGCCGAGCCCGTGCGCCAGCTGCGCGTGGTCAAGGCCGCCGACGCCGAGGCCGAGGAAGCCAAGCGCATGACGGACCTGCAGGCCCGCCGCAAGGCCGCCGAAGCGGAAGCCGCCGCCATTCGCGCGATGATGTCCGCGCCCAAGAAGGTGATGACCGCGCCGAAGCCGGAGGCCCCGAAGGCCGCCGACGCCGCCGGCATCAAGGGCACCATCCACAAGGCCAAGGCCGCCCCGGGCGCCGCGGCGCCGGCACCGGCCGGTGCCAAGCCGGGCGACAAGAAGGCCGTCAAGTCCGAGAAGCTGTCCTCCAGCTGGGCCGACGATTCGAGCAAGAAGCGCGGCGAGGCCGGCAAGGGCCGCGGCGCTCCGGCCGGCGCCGCCGCGGGCGCGGGACGCCCGGGCTGGCGCGCCCCGCGCGGCGGCGCGCGCGGCCGCGACCGCGACGCGGGCACGAGCACCTTCCAGGCGCCGACCGAAGCCGTGGTGCAGGAAGTGCACGTGCCGGAAACCATCTCCGTGGCCGACCTGGCGCACAAGATGTCCGTCAAGGCCTCCGAGGTCATCAAGCAGATGATGAAGCTGGGCCAGATGGTCACCATCAACCAGCAGCTGGACCAGGAGACCGCGATGATCGTGGTCGAGGAGATGGGCCACAGGGCGGTCACCGCCAAGCTGGACGATCCGGAAGCCTTCAGCGAGGAAGAAAAGGCCGCGCAGGTCGTCGGCGAGCAGCTGCCCCGCGCCCCGGTGGTCACGGTCATGGGCCACGTCGACCACGGCAAGACCTCGCTGCTGGACTACATCCGCCGCGCCCGCGTCGCCTCCGGCGAAGCCGGCGGCATCACGCAGCACATCGGCGCCTACCACGTGGAAACCCCGCGCGGCATGATCACCTTCCTGGACACCCCGGGTCACGCGGCCTTCACGGCCATGCGTGCGCGCGGCGCCAAGGCCACCGACATCGTCATCCTGGTGGTGGCGGCGGACGACGGCGTGATGCCGCAGACCAAGGAAGCCATCCATCACGCGAAGGCGGCCGGCGTGCCCATCGTCGTGGCGATCAACAAGATCGACAAGCCCGATGCCAATGCCGAGCGCGTGAAGAACGAGCTCGTGGCCGAGGAAGTTGTGCCCGAGGAGTTCGGCGGCGATTCGCCGTTCGTGCCGGTGTCGGCCAAGACGGGCCAGGGCGTCGACGACCTGCTCGAGCAGGTGCTGCTGCAGGCCGAGGTGCTGGAGCTCAAGGCCCCGGCCGAAGCCGCGGCGCAGGGCCTGGTCATCGAAGCCCGCCTCGACAAGGGCCGCGGCCCGGTCGCGACGGTGCTGGTGCAGACCGGCACGCTCAAGCGCGGCGACATCGTGCTGGCGGGGTCCAGCTACGGCCGCGTCCGCGCGATGATCGACGAGGACGGCAAGTCGGCCAACGAGGCCGGCCCGTCGATCCCGGTCGAGATCCAGGGCCTGACCGAAGTGCCCCAGGCCGGCGACGAGTTCATGGTGCTGTCCGACGAGCGCCGTGCGCGCGAGATCGCGACCTTCCGCCAGGGCAAGTACCGCGACGTCAAGTTCGCGCGCCAGGCCAAGGTCAAGATGGAGACGCTGTTCGACGGCATGTCGGGCGGCGACGTCCAGGTGCTGCCGATCATCATCAAGGCCGACGTCCAGGGCTCGCAGGAAGCGCTCGGCGCCTCGCTGCTCAAGCTGTCGACGGACGAGGTCAAGGTGCAGATCGTGCACTCGGCGGTCGGCGGCATCAGCGAGTCGGACGTCAACCTGGCGATCGCCTCGAAGGCCGTCATCATCGGCTTCAACGTCCGTGCGGACGCCGGCGCGCGCAAGCTGGCCGAGAACAACGGCGTCGACGTTCGCTACTACGACATCATCTATGACGCCGTCGACGAGGTGAAGGCCGCGATGACGGGCATGCTGGCGCCGGAGCAGCGCGAGGAAGTCATCGGCGCGGCCGAGATCCGCCAGATCTTCACCGTGTCCAAGATGAACATCGCCGGTTGCATGGTCACCTCGGGCATCGTGCGCCGCGGCGCGCGCGTGCGCCTGCTGCGCGAGAACGTCGTCGTGTACACGGGCGAGCTCGATTCGCTGCGCCGCATGAAGGACGACGTGCGCGAAGTCCGCGAAGGCTTCGAGTGCGGCCTGACGATCAAGAACTACAACGACGTCAAGGAAGGCGACCAGCTGGAGTTCTTCGAGATCAAGGAAGTCGCTCGAACGCTATAACAGGCGGGACGCACTTCACTCGTGCACAAAGCCCCGCCAAGACCTGGCGGGGCTTTTCACTTGAGAGGGTGGAACAACGATCATGCGACACAAGAGAAGCATCCCCAACCGCGGTTTCCGCGTGGCCGACCAGATCCAGCGCGACCTGGCCGAGCTGATCCGCGAGCTCAAGGATCCGCGCGTGGGCATGATCACCATCAACTCGGTGGAGGTCACGCCCGACTATGCGCACGCGAAGATCTTCTTCTCGCTGCTGATCGGCGATCCGTCCGAGAGCGAGAAGGCGCTCAACGAGGCCGCCGGCTTCCTGCGCAACGGCCTGTTCAAGCGCCTGGCCATCCACACCGTGCCGACGCTGCACTTCCACTTCGACCGCACCACCGAGCGCGCGGCCGAGCTCAACGCGATGATCCTGCAGGCCAACGCCACGCGTGCCAAGGACGACGCGGCGCCTGCGGCCGAGCCGCCGAAGTCCGAGGACTGAAGCGACACCATGACCGAGCTGCAAGCCACCGCCGCGATCGACGCCGCCGCCCCCGCGCGGGCGCCGCGTCACGCGCGCGCGCGCGTGCAGCGCCGGCCGGTGCACGGCGTGCTGCTGCTGGACAAGCCGCTGGGCCTGTCGTCCAACGACGCGCTGCAGAAGGCCAAGTGGCTGCTGCGCGCCGAGAAGGCCGGCCACACCGGCACGCTCGACCCGCTGGCCACCGGCCTGCTGCCGCTGTGCTTCGGCGCGGCCACCAAGTTCGCGCAGGTCAGCCTCGACTCCGACAAGGCCTACCGCGCCGTGCTGCGCCTGGGCCAGACCACGCGCACCGGCGACGCCGAGGGGCAGGTGCAGCGCACGCGCCCGGTGAATGTCGACCGCGCCGCGCTGGAGGCCGCCTGCGCCCGCTGGACCGGCGCCATCCGCCAGGTTCCGCCGATGTACTCGGCGCTCAAGCACGAAGGCAAGGCGCTGTACGAGTACGCCCGCGACGGCGTGGAGATCGAACGCGCCGCGCGCGACGTCACGATTCACACGCTCGACATCGTGGACTGGCAGCATGAAAACCCGGAGACGGCGACAATCGAGGTGCGCTGTTCCAAGGGCACCTACGTCCGCACGCTCGCCGAGGACATCGGCGAGACGCTGGGCTGCGGCGCCCACCTGGTGGGCCTGCGCCGCATCGCGAGCGGCCCGCTGACGCTGCAGTCGGCGATCACGCTGGAGGCGCTCGAGGCGATGCCCGAGGCCGAGCGCGCCGCCTGCCTGCTGCGCCCCGATTCCCTGCTGGCCGACTGGCCGGCCGTGCGCCTCGACGCCAGCGAGGCCGCGCGTTTCCTCACCGGCCTGCGCCGGCGCCTGGCCGAACCCGACCGTACGCATGTCCGCGTGTACGGGCCCGAACCGCACGCGCTGCTGGGCAGCGCGCACATCACGGCGGGCGAGCTCATCGCCGACCGCCTGCTGAGCCCCGCCGAAGTGCAGGGCCTGCCCAATTGAATCAGACCCTCCAGAAGACAGCCATGACCACAAGCACGCAGATCCGCAACATCGCCATCATCGCCCACGTCGACCATGGCAAGACCACGCTCGTCGACCAGCTGCTCCGCCAGAGCGGCACCTTCGCCGAGCACGAGAAGGTCGTCGACACCGTGATGGACAACAACGCGATCGAACGCGAGCGCGGCATCACCATCCTGGCCAAGAACTGCGCGGTCAGCTGGAAGGGCACGCACATCAACATCGTCGACACCCCGGGCCACGCGGACTTCGGCGGCGAGGTCGAGCGCGCGCTGTCGATGGTCGACGGCGTCGTGCTGCTGATCGACGCCCAGGAAGGCCCGATGCCGCAGACGCGCTTCGTCACGAAGAAGGCGCTGGCGCTGGGCCTGCGCCCGATCGTCGTCGTCAACAAGGTCGACAAGCCGGGCGCCAAGCCCGAGGCGGTCGTCAACGCCGCGTTCGACCTGTTCGACAAGCTGGGCGCGACCGACGAGCAGCTCGACTTCCCGGTGGTCTACGCCTCGGGCATCAACGGCTGGTCGTCGCTGAACGAAGGCGCGCCGGGGCAGAAGTGGGGCGAGGACATGTCCGCGCTGTTCGACACGGTGCTCAAGCACGTGCAGCCGCACGGCGGCGACGCCGAGGCGCCGCTGCAGCTGCAGATCTCCGCGCTGGACTTCTCGACCTTCGTCGGCCGCATCGGCGTGGGCCGCATCAACCAGGGCACGGTCAAGCCGGGCATGGACGTGGTCGTGATGGAAGGCCCGGAGGGCAAGCCGGTCAAGGGCCGCGTCAACCAGGTGCTGACCTTCCAGGGCCTGGACCGCGTGCAGGTCACCGAGGCGGGCCCGGGCGAGATCGTGCTGATCAACGGCATCGACGAGGTCAACATCGGCGTGACCATCACCGACCCGGCGAACCCGGCGCCGCTGCCGCGCCTGAAGGTCGACGAGCCGACGCTGACGATGAACTTCTGCGTCAACACCTCGCCGCTGGCCGGCCGCGAAGGCAAGTACGTCACCAGCCGCCAGATCTGGGACCGCCTGCAGAAGGAGCTGCAGCACAACGTCGCGCTGCGCGTGTCGGAGACCGACGAGGACGGCATCTTCGAGGTGATGGGCCGCGGCGAACTGCACCTGACCATCCTGCTGGAGAACATGCGCCGCGAAGGCTTCGAGATGGCCGTGTCCAAGCCGCGCGTGGTGTTCCACGACGTCGACGGCGTGCGCCACGAGCCGATCGAGCTGGTGACGGCCGACGTCGAGGAATCGCACCAGGGCGGCGTGATGCAGGCCCTGGGCGAGCGCAAGGGCGAGCTGGTCAACATGGAGCCGGACGGCAACGGCCGCGTGCGCCTGGAGTACCGCATCCCGGCGCGCGGCCTGATCGGCTTCTCCAACGAGTTCATGAACCTGACGCGCGGCTCGGGCCTGATCTCCAACATCTTCGACGGCTACGAGCCGCACAAGGGCGACATCGGCGGCCGCAAGAACGGCGTGCTGATCTCGATGGACGCCGGCGAGATCTTCACCTACGCGCTCGGCAAGCTGGACGACCGCGGCCGCATGTTCGTCAAGGCCAACGACCCGGTCTACGAGGGCATGATCGTGGGCATCCACAATCGCGACAACGACCTGGTCGTCAACGCGACGCGCACCAAGCAGCTGACCAACTTCCGCGTCTCCGGCAAGGAAGACGCGATCAAGATCACGCCGCCGATCGACCTCACGCTGGAGTACGGCGTCGAGTTCATCGACGACGACGAGCTGGTCGAGATCACGCCCAAGAGCGTGCGCCTGCGCAAGCGTCACCTCACCGAGAACGAACGCAAGCGCGCCCGCAAGGAATAACGCAGACTCTCGTCCGAGAGGCGATGAAGCGACCCGCCGCGAGGCCGGTCGCTTTTCTTTCGCCCCGATACCGCACGCAATTCGGCGACGGGCCGCTTAAGATGATCTTCGCCCCGCAGACCCGCAAGGAGACACCGTGACCGCCGCCGCCCCGAATTCCCCGCGCGCCATGGGCCATGCCCAGGCCGCGTTCGGCATGGTCGTGGTGACGCTGATGTGGAGCATCGCGGGCGTGGTCAGCCGCTCGCTGCAGACGGCCGAGAGCTTCGAGGTCACGTTCTTCCGCAGCCTGTTCAACCTCGTCGGACTGGGCGTCGCGCTCACGTGGATGCGCGGCTGGTCGCTGTGGGGCGAGCTGCTGCGCTCGCCGCGCGTGGTGTGGCTGTCGGGCGTGTGCTGGAGCGTGATGTTCACCGCGTTCATGGTGGCGCTGACGATGACGCGCGTGGCCAACGTGCTGGTGACGATGTCGATCAGCCCGCTGCTGACGGCGGTGTTCGCGCGCGTCTTCCTGCATCACCGCCAGCCGGCGCGCACCTGGGTCGCGATCGCCGTGGCGGGGGCGGGCATCGCGTGGATGTTCGGCCACAACATGCAGGCCGCCGACGCGCGCAGCCTCGCGGGCATAGGCGTCGCGCTGCTGGTGCCGCTGTCGTCGGCGCTGAACTACACCGTGCTGCAGCACGCCGGACGCGCGCGGCCGGCGGCCGACGACAGCACCGAGACGCCGGCGTCGCAGCCCGACCTGTTCAGCGCCGTGCTGATCGGCGCGGCGCTGTCGGCGCTGGTCACGCTGCCGCTGGCGTGGCCGCTCAAGTCCAACGCGCACGACCTGGGCCTGCTGTTCGGGCTGGGCGTCGTGCAGCTGGCGATCCCGTGCCTGCTGCTGGTGCGCGTGTCGCGCGCGCTGCCGGCGCCCGAGGTCGCGCTGCTGGGCCTGCTGGAGGTGATCTTCGGCGTGCTGTGGGCGTGGGTCGGCGCGGGCGAGGCGCCCGGCAGCGCCGCGCTGGTGGGCGGCGGCGTCGTCGTCGGCGCGCTGGTGTTCAATGAATTGCTGAGCCTGCGCACGCGTTCCGTGGCGCGGGCCGTCTAGGAAATCCGAATGTCGAATCCCGAACCCAACGTGCTGGCCGAACGCCGCGGCCACCTGGGCATCGTCACGTTGAACCGGCCGCAGGCGCTCAACGCGCTGTCGCTGGAGATGATCCGCGCGATCACCGGGCAACTGCTCGCGTGGCGCGACGACCCACAGGTCGGCGCGGTGCTGCTGTGCGGCGCCAACCGCCCCGGCAAGGCACCGGCGTTCTGCGCGGGCGGCGACATCCGCTACTTCCACGGCGCGGCGCTGGCCGGCGATCCGAGGCTGGAGGACTTCTTCAGCGAGGAATACGCGCTCAACCACCTGATCCACACCTTCGGCAAGCCGACGTTCGTGCTGATGGACGGCATCACGATGGGCGGCGGCATGGGCCTGGCGCAGGGCTGCTCGATGCGCATCGTCACCGAGCACGGCAAGCTGGCGATGCCCGAGACCAACATCGGCCTGTTCCCCGACGTCGGCGGCGGCTGGTTCCTCGCGCAGGCTCCGGGCCATCTCGGCGAGTTCCTGGGGCTGTCCGGCCACGTGCTGGGCGCGGCCGACGCGCTGGCCGTGGGCTGGGCCGACGCCTGCGTCCCCGCCGACCGCCTGGACGCGTTGGTGCAGGCGATCGCCGACGCCACCGCCGTCGACGGCGTGGGCGCGCTGTCGGCCGTCAACGTGTTCACCGTCGATCCGGGCGTGGCGCCGCTGGCCGAGCACGCCGCGACGGTCGATCGCGTGTTCGCCGCGCCCGACCTGGCCGCGATCGTCGCCGCGCTGGCGGCGGAGCAGGGCGAGTTCGCCGCGGCGCAGGGCAAGGCGCTGGCGCAGCGCTCGCCGCTGATGATGGCGGTCACGCTCGAACAGATCCGCCGCGCCCGCACGATGACGCTGGCCGACGACCTGCGCATGGAGCGCGGGCTGGTGCGCCGCTGCTTCCACCTGCGCCCCGGCGCGGCGAGCGAAACCCTGGAGGGTATCCGCGCGCTGGCGGTCGACAAGGATCATTCGCCGCGCTGGAACCCGGCGACGGTCGCCGAGGTCGATGCAGCGATGGTCGAGGCCTTCTTCGCACCGCCGTGGCCGGCGCACGCGCATCCGTTGCGCGACCTGGACTGACGGGCGCATCCGCCCGAAGGCGGCCGCGTCGCGCGATCGACGCCGTCGGGCGGAGCCGGTTCAGCCGCCGCGCGCGTAGGCCACGAGGCCGTCGGCCAGCGCCGCGAAGGTGACCGCGCAGCGCGGGCTGTCGCGCAGGTCGGCATGCATCGCGATCCAGGTGTCCAGGTTCAGCGAGAGCGACGACTTGAACAGGCGCACCAGGGCCGGGTCGCGCGCCGCCAGCCGCGCCTGGCAGAAGCCGATGCCCAGTCCCGCGCGGATGGCGGCGAGCTGGGCGACGTCGTTGTCCGCGCGGAACGCGAAGCGCTCGCGCCGGATCGCGGGGAACTTGTCCTGCAGCTTGCGGATGTAGGCGGTCTCGGCGTCCCAGCCGACGAGCGCGTGGCCGGCCAGGTCGTCCAATGACCGGGGCGTGCCGTGCCGGTCGAGGTAGTGCCGGTGGGCGTGCAGGCCCACCTCGATGCTGCCGATGCGCCGGGCCACCAGCGCGTCCTGCGACGGTCGCACCATGCGCACCGCGATGTCGGCCTCGCGATGCAGCAGGTCCTCCACCTTGTTCGAGGGCACGAGCTCGATCACGAGCTCGGGATGCGCGTCGCGCAGCGCGGCCAGCAGGGGCGGCAGCACCTCGACGCTGATGACCTCGCTGGCCGTCAGGCGCACCGTGCCGCGCACGCCGTCGCCCTGGCTGCTGGCGACGCGGCGCAGCGCGGCGGCCGTCGCGGACAGGCTGGCGGCGTAAGGCTTCAGCTCGAGCGCCGCATCGGTGGGCGCGAAGCCGTCGAACGAGCGCGTGAACAGCTTCAGCTGCAGCGCGGCCTCGAGGCTGTCGATGTGGCGGCCCACCGTGGGCTGCGTCATGCCCATCGCGCGGCCGGCGGCGGACAGCGAGCCCGTCTCCAGCACGGCCACGAAGCTGCGGTACCACTCCCAGTTCGGCTCGGTGTCGGTCATGGTATTCAAAAACGAATAGCTGCAACGCGATTCTAGGCAATTTTCAAATGCATCGGGCTTGCGCAAACTGCGTCCATCGCAGCGGCGGACGCCGCGTCCTCGAAACCACCGCCCCCGCCCAAGGAGAATCGCCATGTCCAAGATCGCCCTGTTCGGTGCCGCCGGCGCCATCGGCCAATCCATCGCCCAGGCGCTCGCCGCCCAGGGCCGGTCGTATCGCGTCGTCGGGCGCTCGGAGGCCGGCCTGCGCAAGGCCTTCGGCGCCGACCCGCTTGCTGAGATCGTCACCTGGAACCCGGACTCGCCCGAGTCGGTGCGCGCCGCGGCCACCGGCGTCGACACCATCGTCTACCTGGTGGGCGTCGACTACTGGCGCTTCGATCTGCACCCCGAGCTGATGCGCAAGACGCTGGACGGCGCGGTCGCCGCGGGCGTGCGCAACGTCATCCTGGTCGGCACGGTGTATCCGTACGGCCGTGCACGCACGACGCCGGTCCGCGAGGATCATCCGCGCGCGCCGCGCACCTTCAAGGGCCGCATGCGCAAGGCGCAGGAGGACATCCTGATGCAGGCCCACGCCGACGGCCGCATCCAGGCCACCGTGCTGCGCCTGCCCGACTTCTACGGCCCGGGCGTCGACAAGAGCCTGCTGGACGGCGCCGCGAAGGCGGCGGTGCGGGGCGGCACCGCCGACATGGTGGGCCCGCTGGCCGTCCCGCACGAGTTCGTGTTCGTGCCCGACGTCGGTCCGGTCGTCGCGAAGCTCGCCGACACGCCCGCGGCGCGCGGCCGCATCCTGCACCTCGCGGGCGCAGGCGTGACGTCGCAACTGGCGATGGTCGAGGAGATGGAGCGCGCCACGGGCCGCAAGCTCAAGCGCCGCGTCGCCGGCAAGACGGTGCTGCGCCTGCTGGGCCTGTTCAACCCGTTCATGCGCGAGATGGTGGAGATGCACTACCTGCTGACCGAGCCCGTCATCCTGGACGACGCTGCGCTGCAGTCGCTGATCGGCCCCGTCCACAAGACCTCGTACGCGGAGGGCATCCGCCGCACGCTGGCGGCGGTGGAACAGCCGGAGAGGGCGCTCGCGGCGGCCTAGTCGCCGCGCTTGCGCAGGTACATCTGCTGGTCCGCGTGGCGCACCAGCGTGTCGACGTCCTGGCCGTCCTCGGGGTAGATGGCCACGCCGACGGCCGCGCCGAGGGCCGGCTCCAGCGTCTTGCTGCCGGTCAGCACCTCCAGCGGCTGGCGCAGCACAGCCTCCAGATGGGCGCGCACCTGCTCGGCGTCATCGCGCCGCTCGATCGAGTCGAGCATCACGAGGAACTCGTCGCCGGCGAAGCGGGCTACCAGGTCGTCGGCGCGGACGGCCGCGCGCAGGCGCTTGCCGAGCTCCTGCAGCACGGCGTCGCCGATGTCGTGGCCGAACTCGTCGTTGATCGTCTTGAAGCGGTTGATGTCGACGAACAGCACGCCGAACGGTCGCGGGTCGCCGCGGCGGCGCTGCTGGACGATGCGATCCTCGACGTGCCGGATCAGCGCGTCGCGGTTGGCCAGGCCGGTGAGCGAGTCGGTCAGCAGCCGCCGCTGCATCTCGGCGAAGCTGCGCGCGAGGTCGCCGAGCTCGTCCTTGCGATCCGACTCCACGAACGGCACCGTGCTGCCGTCGCCGACCCGGCGCGCGGCGGCGGCGAGCCGGCGCAGCTCGCGCGTGACCGTCGCCAGCACCAGCATGCCGGTCAGCATGACGAAGACGGCGGCGACGACGGCCAGCGCCACGGTGCGGCGGAAGTTGTCGATGATGCCGTGCAGGAAGTCCTTGCGCGGCACGGCCACCATGATCAGCCAGTCGAGGCCGGCGTCGTCCGTCAGCCGCGCGTAGCCGACCTGCACCGTCGAGCCGTCGGGCGCGGCGAACACCGTCGTGTGCGGGCGCGCGTCGTCGGCGGTGTCGGCCAGCCCGCGCACGGCGGCGTAGGTGGCGGTCACGAGCGGGTCGCTGCTGTCGGCGGCGTTCAGGCGCACGTCGGAGCCGTCCGGCCTCTTGCGGATGTGGGCGCCGCGCGAGACGCCGATCAGGTTGCCGTCCTTTTCCATCACCATCGCGACGCCGTTGGCGCTCAGCGCCAGGCGCTGCAGGAACGAGGTCACCTGCTGCAGCGACAGGTCGGTGGCGACGACGCCCTTGAACGCGCCGCTGCGGTCGTTGACGCGGCGCGCGCGGGTGGCCACGAGCTGCTGCAGCTTGAAGTCGATGTAGATGGACGTCCAGGTCTGCAGCGGGCTGGCCGCGCCGGTCTTGTACCAGGGCCGGTCGCGCGGCTCGAAGATGCGCTTCTCGACGTCCGGCTGCCCCAGGACGCCGCCGATGCCGTCGTAGTGGTACAGGCTGCGCGGGCCGCTGCCTTCGATGCGCAGTCGCAGCTCGGCCTCGTTCTCGGACGAGCGCCACAGCCCGATGAAGCGGCCGTCGCGATCGCCGTAGTAGGCGTAGTTGTTCGGGTCGCGGTGCACCGAGGTCGCGAGCCAGAAGCGCTCGCGCAGCGCGGGCAGCTCGCCGGCGATGGACTCCGGCGCCGCGATGCCCTTGGGGAACGCCACCTCCAGCACCGCGGCCGAGCCCGAGACATGGCCCTCGACGGCCTGTTCGATGCGGTGCACGGTCTCGGTGAGCAGTTGCCCCGACAGGTCGTCGACCGAGTCGCGGCCGGCGGCGTACGACAGCACGCCGATGACGATGGCGGTGCCCAGCACCAGCAGCAGGTACGGCAGCGTCAGCAGTGCCCGCAGGGGCAGTCGCGAGAGAAGCTTCATCTTGTTCTGGTGTCGATGCGAGCGTCGCGCGGCGGATGCACGGCCCCCTCCAGGGCGTGTCCGCCGGACAATCGCGCGATTGTGCGCCAGACCGGGCGGCCGTGGCGTGTCCGCGCCAGCGGCCAAACCTGCGGATCGGCGCGATGGCGGCTGGAATCCAGGCGGAAGTCACGCCGGGGTGGGGCGCGGACAACACCCCGGCCGACCTGCTGCGCAAGCGGGGCCGGGGCGGGCCGGGAGCCCCTCGCTTTGCGCCGGTCGCCGATCGCGGCGACAATGGATGGCAATGATTTCCGAGCAAAATCAACAAGTTAGCCCCTGGCGCCTGTCCGTCGCCCCGATGATGGACTGGACGGACCGCCACTGCCGCTACTTCCACCGCCTGATCACCCGCGACACGCTGCTCTACACCGAGATGGTGACGACCGGCGCGCTGCTGCACGGCAACCAGCCGCGCCACCTCGACTTCAACGGCGAGGAGCACCCCGTTGCGCTGCAGCTGGGCGGCAGCGAACCCGATGCGCTGGCGGCTTGCGCGAAGCTGGCGCAGCAGTGGGGCTACGACGAGGTCAACCTGAACTGCGGCTGCCCCAGCGAGCGGGTGCAGCGCGGCGCGTTCGGCGCCTGCCTGATGCGCGAGGCCGAGCTGGTGCGCGACGGCGTCGCCGCGATGCGCGACGCCTGCACGCTGCCGGTGACGGTCAAGCACCGCATCGGCGTCGACAAGGTGGAGAGCTACGATTTCGTGCGCGACTTCGTCGGCACCGTCGCGCAGGGCGGCTGCACCGTCTTCATCGTCCACGCGCGCAACGCCTGGCTGCAGGGCCTGAGCCCGAAGGACAACCGCACGATCCCGCCGCTGCGCTACGAGTTCGTCTACCGGCTCAAGCAGGACTTCCCGCACTTCACCATCGTCCTGAACGGCGGCGTGAAGGGCGACGACGCGATCGCGGCGCACCTGGCGCACGTCGACGGCGTGATGATCGGCCGCGAGGCCTACCACGACCCGTGGTGCATGGCCGACTGGGACGCGCGCTTCCTCGGCGGCCCCGCGCAGGCGCGCACGCGCGAGGACGTCGAGGCCGCGATGGTCGAGTACCTGGAGCGGCTGCAGGCCAGCGAGCACCACTGGTCGCAGGCCTCGCGCCACATGCTGGGGCTGTGGAACGGCGTCAACGGCGCGCGCCGTTGGCGCCAGGTGTGGTCCGACCACCGGATGAAGACGCTGGCGCCGACGGAGGTGTCGCGCCTGGCGCACGCGGGCGCGGCGCGGCCGGCGGTCGCGGCCTGAATCCGGCGGCTGGCCGGCGTCAGGCCTCGGCCAGCGCCTCGTCGAGCTTGTCCTTGACGCGGTGCAGGCCGCGCAGCAGCGAGGTCTGGTCCAGCATCGCCTGCGGCGCCAGCTTCATCGCCACCTCGTCCAGCCGCGCGGGCTCGTTGACGATGGTGTGGGCGAGGGCGGACAGCACGCAGATGTAGCGGTGCGAGACCCGCGGCAGCCGTCCCGTGGTCTGGATGCCGATGTGGTGGCGCACGCTGGCGACCGCCGCCGGGGCCAGGCCCCAGGCCTCGCACAGGTTGGCGCCGACGTCGTCGTGGCTGCAGCCGAAGGCCTCGCGCTCCAGCTCGGCCAGGTGGACGTCGTCGCGGGCCGACGCCAGCATCGGCGCGTATTTCTCGGGCGCGTGCTTGTAGAGGACGGCCTTGCCGCACTCCTCGAACAGCCCGGCGGTGTGCGCGCCCCAGGCCTCCATCGACAGCCCTTGCGCGAGCCGGCCCATCAGCAGGCCGCGCACGCTGGCGCGCTCCCACACGGCCAGCAGCTGCGGCACGCGCGGGAACGCCGCCTGCAGGCCAGTCTCGTAGGCGATGGCGGAGATCTCGCGCACGCCCAGGTAGGTGACGGCCTGCTGCACGCTCTGCACGCGGCCCCGGAGCCCGTACAGCGGCGAGTTGACGGCCTTCATCACGGCGGCCGCGAACGACATGTCGCCCTCGATCAGCGCGCCGATGGCGTTCAGGTCGACATCGTCCTCGCGCAGCAGCGCGGCCAGCCGGACCAGCGACTGCGGCTGCGCGGGCAGGTCGAACTCGAGGTTCACGGGACGGTTGTCTTGCGTCATGGGCACTCCGCAGCGGTCACAGGCTCGGCAAGCCAGGATGCTAGACCTTCGCGCCGGCGCGGCGGCGCCGAAATGAGCGCGAAAATGCCGCCGTTTTCCGCGATGACAATGCAGGGCGCGGCGACGGCCCGGAAGGTCGCCGCCTTTTCCCACCCGAAGCGCCCGAACGAATGATCCACTGGCCCGCCGCCACCGTCTCCAACCTCGCCCTCTGGGCCGTCGCCGCGCTGGCGACCGCGGCCGTCATCGTCCGACCCGGCAGGTGGCCCGAGGCCGTCTGGGCCGTGGGCGGGGCGCTCGCGCTGCTGCTGTGCGGCCTGCTGCCGCCGTCGACGGCGCTGGGCGCCGTGCTGGAGGGGACGGACGTCTACCTGTTCCTGGTCGGCATGATGCTGCTGTCCGAACTGGCGCGCCGCGAGGGCCTGTTCGACACGCTCGCCGGCTGGGCCGTGCGCCATGCCGGAGGGTCGGCGAAGCGGCTGTTCGCGCTGGTCTACGGCATCGGGGTGCTGGTGACGGTGTTCATGTCCAACGACGCGACCGCCGTCGTGCTGACGCCGGCCGTCTACGTGGTCGCGCGGCGGGCCGGCGCGCGACCGACGCCCTACCTGTTCGCCTGCGCGCTGGTCGCCAACGCCGCCAGCTTCGTGCTGCCGATCTCCAACCCGGCCAACCTCGTGGTGTTCGGCGCGCACATGCCGCCGCTCGCGGCCTGGCTGCGCGCGTTCGCGCTGCCGTCGCTGGCGTCCGTCGCCGCGACCTGGGCCGTGCTGGCGCTGCTGTTCCGCGGCGAGTTGGCCGAGGCCGTCGATCACGATCCGCACGTGCCGCGGCTGTCGGGCACGGGCCGGCTGGCGGCGCTGGGCATCGTCGGCGTCGTGCTGGCGATGCTGGCGGCGTCGGCGCTCGGCCTGTCGCTGGGCGCGCCGACGCTGATCGCCTCGCTGCTGGCCATCGCGGCCGTGCAGGCGAGCAAGCGCGAGGCGCCGTGGGCGCTGCTGCGGCACGTGTCCTGGAGCGTGCTGGCGCTGGTGGCCGGCCTGTTCGTGCTGGTGGCCGGCGTCGGCCGCACGGGCCTGCTGGCCGCGTTGACCGAGGTGCTGCATGCGTCCGCGGACGCGGCCCCGCGCGCGGCGGCCTGGGGCGCCGGCACGCTCGTGGCCTTCGCGTCCAACCTCATGAACAACCTGCCGGCCGGCCTGATCGCCGGCACGGCCGCCAATTCCGGTCCGCTGCCCGACGGCGTGCGCTCGGCCGTCGCCATCGGCATCGACCTCGGGCCCAACCTGTCCGTCACCGGCTCGCTGGCCACCATCCTGTGGCTGACGGCGCTGCGCCGCGAGGGCGAGCACGTGTCGGCGTGGCAGTTCCTGAAGGTGGGGATGGTGGCGATGCCCGTCGCGCTGGCGGTGGCGCTGGCTTGCCTTTGAAGGGGGCCTGCGCGAGCCGATGTCGGGCCGCCCGGGTGGTTTCGGCGTCGATGCCGTGCGGCCGCGGCCGAGGTCGGCCGCCGGGACTCCAGCAGCCGACCCGCAGGACGGGCTGGCCTACTTCTTGGCCGCCGCGGACCCGGACGCCGCCGGCGCGGACGCGGCGTCCTTGACCCAGGCGCCCTTGTCGGCCAGGCAGGCCTTCTTGGTCTTGCCCATGTCCATGGTGCCATCGGATTGCTTGCAGTGATGGTTCTGGCGCGTGCCGCCGCTCTTGGCAGGGGCGGACGCCGCCGTTCCGGCGAATGCCATCGTGCCGCAGGCCAGACAGGCCGATGCAAGCGCGATGCGGAGCAGGTTCCTGGAGATCATCTTGGGTCCTTTGGTGTGATGGTTGCCGGGCAAGGCCGCGGAAGGATCAGCGGGGCATGGCGCGCCGCCGGCGCCAAGTATGGCACCCGGTGTGGCGATCCCGGTTCGGGGGAGGCGCCGCTTCGGCCGCGCCAACATGCCGGCGCTGCGCCACTGCGCGCGCACAAGCCCTCGTGCGCGGGCACGGGCCTTCGCGGCCGATGGCGGCCCTCGCGTCATGGCGCCGGGCCACGCCCCACGTGCGTCGCGACACGCCCGCCGGCACCATCCCACCCCGCGTCGTCCGGCACCCGCAGGATCCGCCCCCTGCGATTGCGCACCTCCAGCCACGCCTGGTCATCGCGCGAGAGGATGCCGAGGTAGTCCTCGAACGTCGCCCACGCCTCGGTCGTCCACTGCGGCACGTCCAGCCCCGACGGGCGGCCGTGCATGCGGAAGTGGAACCAGGGCTGCGGCGCGCGGTCCAGGGCGAGCAGGTCCGTCCAGCGGCGGAAGTTGGCGAGCGGGGGCAGGCGGTCCTCGGCGGTGAGTTCGCAGGCGTACAGCGGGATCGCCTGCAGGACGGCGTCGTCCTCGAGGATGCCGCGCAGCAGCCGGCGCTCGGGGCCGCGGACGAAGCCGAGCGTGTCGAACGGGGCGATCGCGGCGGGCAGCGCGAAGGCGGAGGCGGTCTCGCGCCGGACGTCGAGCTGCCGCAGCGCGGCGAGGATGCGGTCGACCAGCGCCGGGTCGGCGGCCCCCTCGACGCCCAGCAGGAACTGCGGCGGGGCGTCCTCGTTGGCGAAGGTCTGCAGCGTCGCGGCCGGCGTCTTCAGTTCGAGGCGCATCCAGCCCGGCAGCGCGTGCTCGTCGAAACCGGCGATCTCCAGCGTGGCGTTCATCGTGCGACCCTGTCCGTTGCTCGGCGAGGCAAGGGCGAATCATTGCACGGGCGACTGCGCATCGCCATCGACCTGGACGCCGAAATCGCCGCGTTCCGCGCCAGTGCGCACGACGTCAGAACAGCGCGCCGTAGCGCTCCAGCTCCCAGTCGCCGACGTGGCGCGCGTAGTCCGTCCACTCGATGCGCTTGAGGCGATCGAACTCCGCGGCCAGCGATTCGCCGAGCGCGCCGCGCACGACCTCGTCGGCGCGCAGCGCGGCGATGGCCTCCTGCAGGCTCTGCGGCAGAAGCGGGATGCCGCGGGCGCGGATCTGCGCCAGGTCCAGCGCGAACAGGTCGTCGGTGCAGGCGGGGCCGGGATCGAGCGCGCGGTCGACGCCGTCGAGGCCGGCCGCGATCAGGCCGGCCAGCGCGAGGTAGGGGTTGGCGCTGGCGTCGGGCAGGCGCCATTCGAAGCGCCCGTCGAGCGTGCGCACGACGGCCGTGCGGTTGTTCGGGCCGTGCGCGACGTAGGCCGGCGCCCAGCTGGTGCCCGACAGCGACTCGCCGACCACCAGCCGCTTGTACGAGTTGACCGTGGGCGCGGCCAGCGCCGTCAGCGCGGCGCTGCGGGCCAGCACGCCGGCGACGAAGTGCTCGCCGAGGCGCGACAGGCCGCGGCGCCCGTCGTCATTGGCGAAGACGCAGCGATCGCCGTCCCACAGCGACACGTGGAAGTGCAGCCCGCTGCCGGGCTGGTTGGCGAACGGCTTGGGCATCATCGAGAACACCGCGCCCCGGCGCTCGGCCAGCGCGTGCGCGGCGAGCTTGAACAGCGTGACGTTGTCGGCGCTGGTCAGCGCGTCGGCGTTCTCGAAGTTGATCTCGTACTGGCCGTGCGCGTCTTCGTGGTCGGTCTGCTGCACCTTCATGCCGGCGGCCTCCAGCGCGCCGCGCAGCTCGTGCAGGAACTGCGACTGGCGCGGCAGGCTCTTGAGGTCGTAGGACGGCTTGTCCAGGCGGTCGGCGTCGTCGAACGGCAGCCAGCGGCCGTCGACCTTCTTGAGCAGGAAGAACTCGGGCTCGATGCCCACCTGCAGCGTCCAGCCGCGCTGCGCCAGGCGTTCGGTGGCGCGCCGCAGCACCTGGCGCGGGCAGTTGTCGAACGGCTCGCCGGCGACGAAGCCGTCGCAGGCGACGCGCGCGACGCCGGGCATCCAGGGCAGGACGCTCAGCGTGCGCAGGTCGGCACGCGCGTAGTACTCGCTGCGCGGGCCGGTGCGGGGCAGGGCGGTGCCCCAGATCGACGGCCCGGCGAAGCCGGCGCCGTCGCGCGCCAGCGCCGCCAGCTGGTGCAGTGGCACCCACTTGCCCTTGGGCGTGCCGTGCATGTCCACGAACTGCGCCAGCAGCGTGTGGACGCCTTGCTGGCGCAGCGTGGCCTGGAGGGTGGCGAGCTGGTCGTCGGTCGGATGGGAGGTCATGGACGGGCGTGTTCAGGCGCCCGCGGGCGCCAGGGCCCGCGGGACGGTTGCTGCGAAGAAGGATCGGACGCGGCGGACGGCTACTTCTGGCCGTCGATCCGGATCCAGGTCGTCTTGAGCTCGGTGTACTTGTCGAACGCGTGCAGCGACTTGTCGCGCCCGTTGCCGCTCTGCTTGTAGCCGCCGAACGGCACGGTGATGTCGTCCTCGTCGTACGAGTTGACGTGCACGGTGCCGGCGCGCAGCGCGCGGGCGACGCGGTGGGCGCGGTTGATGTTGTCGCTCCAGACGCTGGCCTGCAGGCCGTAGGTCGAGCCGTTGGCGATGGCGATCGCCTCGTCCTCGGTACTGAAGCGCAGCACGGCCATCACCGGCCCGAAGATCTCCTCCTGGGCGATCTTCATGTCGTTGGTGACGTTGTCGAACACCGTCGGCTCGACGTAGTAGCCGCCCGTCTCGGCGCGCGCCTGCTTGCCGCCGCTGACGACGCGCGCGCCCTGCGCGTTGCCTGCCTCGATGTAGCCGAGCACCGTGCGCAGCTGCGTGTCGTCGACCAGCGCGCCCATCTCGGTCTGCGCGTCCAGCGGGTCGGCCGGGGCGTACTTGGGCGCCTCGGTGCGCAGCGTGGCGATGAACTCGTCGGCGATGGCGTCGTGCACCAGCACGCGCGACGGCGCGTTGCAGGACTCGCCCTGGTTGAAGAACATGCCGCCGGCGACCGTCCTGGCGGCGCGCGCGACGTTGGCGAAGTCGTCGAACACGACGAAGGCCGACTTGCCGCCCAGCTCGTTGTAGACGCGCTTCAGGTTGGACTTGCCGGCGTACTCGTACATGCGGCGGCCCACGCGCGTGGAGCCGGTGAAGCCGATCGCGTCGACCTCCATGTGCAGCGCCAGCGCCTCGCCGGCCTCGTGGCCGTAGCCGGGCACGACGTTGAACACGCCCGGCGGCAGGCCGGCCTCGAGCGCGAGCTCGGCCATGCGCAGCGCGGTCAGCGGGCTCTTCTCGCTGGGCTTGAGGACGACCGAATTGCCGGCGGCCAGCGCCGGGCCCAGCTTCCACGCGGCCATGATCATCGGGTAGTTCCAGGGCACGATGACGCCGATCACGCCCATGGGCTCGCGCGTGACGAGCGCGAGCGCGCTCGCGGCCGTGGGGGCGATCTCGTCGTAGATCTTGTCGACGGCCTCGGCGTACCAGGCGATGCAGCGCGCCGCGGCGGGCACGTCCACCGACAGCGAGTACTGGATGGGCTTGCCCATGTCCAGCGTCTCGAGCAGCGCGAGTTCCTCCTTGGCGCCCGTGATCAGCTCGGCGAAGCGCTGCAGCACCTTCTTGCGCGCGGCGGGCGACTTGCCGGCCCAGCGGCCGTCCTCGAACGCGGCGCGCGCCGAGCGCACGGCCAGGTCGACGTCGGCCGCGACGCCGCGGGCGATAGTGCCCAGCAGGCGGGCGTCGATGGGGGAATGCTTGGCGAAGGTCTCGCCGGTCTGCGTGGCCATGCGCTTGCCGTCGACCAGCATGCGGCCGTCGATCTTCAACGCGGTGGCGCGCTCGGCCCAGTTCGGGGTGGTGCTCATCGGTGTCTCCAGTCGAAATCGACGAGGGCCGGCTCGTGGCCGGCCCTCGTGGGTGGGCCGCTCGGGTCGCGACCCCGGATCGTGCCAGTTTAGAAGCCGACCACCATCGTGGCGCCCAGAAGGGAATTGTTCTTCTTGTAGGTGCCGGTCTTGACGTCCAGGAACACGGCCTGGCTCGCGAGGTCGAGGCGGTACTCGGCCTTGATGGTGGTGTTGGCGGTCAGCAGGTAGTTCAAGCCCATCGCGACGGCCGTGCGGTTGGCGCCCTTGCAGTCCGCGCCCAGCGTGCAGTCGGGCGAGACGCCGAAGCCGTTGCGGGTATCGCCCAGCGCGCCCTGGCCGTCGTAATAGCCGGTGTAGCCCAGCAGGCCGCCGCCGTTCTTGTGGTCGTTGATGTAGTCGGCGCGGATCACGCCCTCGAGGCGCGGCTCGAACTTCCAGGCCGCCAGGCCGGACAGGCCCCACCACTGCGCGGTGCGCGCGTTGCCGTTGGCATCCGGCGTGATGGCCGCGCCCTTCTGCTGGCCGAAGCCGACCTGGCCCTGCAGCGTCAAGTCGCCGCGGATGAAGTACGCGTCGGCCTCGAACAGGTGCAGCATCGTGTTCTGCGACGCGCCGCCGATCACGCCGGTGTCGTAGTTGTAGTTGTGCACCTTGCCCTCGACGCCGGCCAGGCCCCAGCCCGAGAACTCGCCCTTGGAGTAGTCGACGCGGTAGGCCAGCACCGGCGCGAACTGCTTGGGCTGGTTCAGCGGCGTGTTGAAGTTCGCGACGACGGCCTTGACGTCCCACTTGCCGCGGATGATCTCGCCGCCGATGCCCGTGTAGGTGGTGGGCTCGGTGAAGTCCAGCAGCATGCCGCGCGTGACCAGCTTGGTGGTGGTGGGCTGGATGTACTCGTAGCCCGACCAGTCGGGGATCTGGCCGCCGATCAGGCGCGTCTGCAGGTCGCCCAGCGGGATCGAGAACGACGCCTCGTGGACGATGGAGTTGCCGCCCGGGTCGGCCACGATGCCGGCGCCGCGCTGCGGCATCAGCGTCAGGCGCCACTTGGTGCCGCCCTCGAGCTCCTTCTGGAAGTCCAGCGATACGGTGCCGAAGTAGGAGTTGTCGTAGTTGTAGCCGTCCTCGGACACCGGGCTCAGGAACTGGAAGCCGGCGCGGTTCTGGTCCTTGTTCCAGATGTAGGCCGGATCCATGTAGCCGCCGACCTTCAGGTCCTTGTAGCCGTGCGACTCGTTCGCGTCCTCCAGCGCCTCGGTCTTGACGACCAGCTTGTTGAAGTCGGCGGCCTGCTCGGGGGTCATGCCCCACTGGGCCTGCTGGCCGTCGGCCGGGGCCTCGGGCACGGCGGCGAGCTTCTTCTCGAGTTCGGCGATGCGGGCCTTCAGCGCGGCGAGCTCCTTGAGCACCTCCGCGTTGGTCTGGGCGAAGGCGGGCGTGGCAGCGCCGAACGCGAGGGCGATCGCGCAGGCGAGGGTGGTGGGACGCAAGGACTTCATCAACTGCTCCTCAGGTGTGTTGTTGGGTCGTCTCTGGAATCGGAATCACGAATCGTCGCGCTGGGCGGCGCTGATCTCGGCGGCGCGGCGGCGCTCGGCGCGCGCGACCCAGACGCTGGCGAGCGCGACGCACACGGCCACGATCACGATCATCACGGTGGCCACGGCGTTGACGCTGGGGTCCAGCCCCAGGCGGGCGCGCGAGAAGATCACCAGCGGCATCGTGGTGGCGCCCGGGCCGCTCAGGAAGGCCGAGGACACGACGTCGTCGAGCGACAGGCTGAACGTCAGCAGCCAGGCCGAGACCAGCGACTGCGTGATCATCGGGAAGGTCACCAGCGTGAACACCTGCCACGGCCGCGCGCCGAGGTCCATCGCGGCCTCCTCGAGCTGCGGGTTCAGGTCCTGCAGGCGCGCCTGCACGACGACCGAGGCGTAGGACATGCCGATCATCAGGTGCCCCAGCCAGATCGTGAAGAAGCCGCGCTCCGGGAAGCCGATGACGCGCTGGATCGCCACCATCATCAGCAGCAGCGACAGGCCCTGGATCACCTCGGGCATCACCAGCGGCGCGTTGACCATGCCGGTGAAGAAGGTGCGGCCGCGGAAGCGCTTGTACTTGACGAGCGTGAACGCCGCCATCGTGCCCAGGATCACCGAGCCGGTGGCCGAGGCCACGGCCACCTTCAGCGACAGCCACAGGCCGTTGATGATCTCGGTGTCGTCGGCGAGCTTGCGGTACCACTCGAGCGACAGTCCGCCCCACGTCGACGGCAGCCGCGAGTGGTTGAAGGACTGCACGATCAGCGCCAGCATCGGCAGGTACAGGAACAGGAAGCCCCCGACCAGCCACGCGCGGCCGAAGCCGCCGGCGAATTTCGTTCCGAACAAGGCGCGGTTCTTCACTTGCGGGCCTCCTGCGCTTCGGTCTGGTACTTGTTGAAGATCGCCAGCGGCACGACGATCAGCAGCACGAGGATCACCGCCACGGCCGAGGCCATCGGCGGATCGTTGTTGCTGAAGTTCTCGTCCCAGATGACGCGGCCGATCATCAGCGTGGAGGGGCCGCCCAGCAGCTCGGGCGTCACGTACTCGCCGACGCAGGGGATGAAGACCAGCATCGAGCCGGCGATGATGCCGGCCTTGGACAGCGGCACCGTCACGCGCCAGAACGCGACCCAGGGCGTGGCGCCGAGGTCGGACGCGGCCTCGAGCAGGCGCAGGTCCATCTTCGACAGGTTCGCGTACAGCGGCAGGATCATGAACGGCAGGTACGTGTACGTCATGCCGATGATCAGCGAGAAGGTGGTGTGCATCAGCTGGCCGGGCGCCTCGATCACGCCGAGCCACAGCAGCACCCTGTCCAGGTGCAGCCAGACGATGGCGCCGGACACCAGGCCGCCCTCGTCGAGCAGGCCCTTCCACGCGTAGACGCGCAGCAGGAACGACGTCCAGAACGGCAGCATCACCAGCATCAGCAGCGTGGGCTGCAGCGACTGCTTGGCGCGCGCCATGAAGTAGGCGAACGGGTAGCCGATCAGCAGGCAGTACACGGTGGTGACGAACGCGTACCAGAGGCTGGTCACGTACGAGTGCCAGTACAGGTTGTCGGCCGTCAGGTTGACGTAGTTCGAGTACTTGAGCGTCAGCTTGACGGCGCCGTCGGCGATGCTGGTGATGTCCTCGACGCGGATCGCGCCCATCTCGGAGACCGAGTAGTTGGCGACGATCAGGAACGGCGCGAGGAAGAACAGCAGCAGCCACGCGTAGGGCACGCCGATCACGGCGCTGCGGCCGCGCCACCAGCCGGGCTTCTTGAGGAGTGTCATGTGCCTGCTCCCCTTATTGCGTCAGCACGACGTGGGCGTCGCGCGACCAGGTCGCCCAGACAATGTCGCCCCAGGTGAACGCGCCCTCGGTGTGGCGCTCGGTGTTGGCCGTGCTCACCGCCAGCACCATGCCGCTGGCCAGCTTCACGCGGAACACGGTGGACGAGCCGAAGTACGACAGCTCCTCGATCTTGCCGGCCACGCAGTTGTACGGGTCGGCCGGCTTCTCGCGCTGCAGCGTGATCTTCTCGGGACGCAGCGCCACGGTGACGGGCATGCCGATCGTGCCGGTGATGCCGTGGCCGACGTAGTGCTTGCAGTCCGCGCAGTCGATGATGACGTGGTCGGCCTCGTCGACCGCGACCGTGCCGTCCATCAGGTTGACGTTGCCGATGAAGTCGGCCACGAAGCGGGTGGCCGGGGTCTCGTAGATCTCGGACGGCGTGCCCACCTGCAGGAAGCGGCCCTCGCTCATCACCGCGATGCGCGAGGCCATCGTCATCGCCTCTTCCTGGTCGTGGGTGACCATCACGCAGGTCACGCCCACCGACTCGATGATGTTGACCAGCTCGATCTGCGTCTCCTCGCGCAGCTTCTTGTCGAGCGCGCCCAGCGGCTCGTCGAGCAGCAGCAGCTCCGGCTGCTTGGCCAGGCTGCGCGCCAGCGCCACACGCTGCTGCTGGCCGCCCGAGAGCTGGTGCGGCTTGCGCTTGGCGAACTTGCCCAGCTGCACGAGCTTGAGCATGGCGTCGACGCGCTCGGCGACCTTGTCCCTGGGCCAGTTGTCGCGCCGCAGGCCGAACGCGATGTTGTCCCACACGGTCAGGTGCGGGAACAGCGCGTACGACTGGAACATCATGTTCAGCGGCCGCTCGTACGGTGGCAGGCCGGCGAGGTCCTGCCCGTTGAGGACGATGCGGCCCGAGGTGGGCGTCTCGAAGCCGGCCAGCATGCGCAGCAGCGTGGTCTTGCCGCAGCCCGACGAGCCGAGCAGCGCGAAGATCTCGCCCTTGGCGATGTCGAGGCTGACATGGTTGACGGCCTTGTAGCCGCCGAAGTCCTTGACCACATCCTGGATCTGCAGGAACTTCGTGTTGTCGGCGCTGGTGCTCATGAGTCTGGTCGCCTCCTGGGGCGTCTTTTCGGGAGTTCTGGGAATCTTTTCAGGCAAGGGCACGCGACTTTCGTCGCGCGCCGCCCCTCCGGGCAGGCGCGACCGCGGTTGCGCCTGCCTGGGTCGACGCGATCGTCACGTCCTTCGAGAGCCGGGTCAGATGCCGGTCTTGAACGACGTGTAGGCGCGGTTCTGCAGGCGGCGGATCTCGTTGTTCAGGGCGTCGGCGGTGCCGGCCATCTTGGCGAGCTCCTCGGGCGCGAGGAACACGGTCGGGTTGTTGGCCACCGCGGGCAGGATGAACTTCTTCGATTCCTTGTTCGGGTTCGCGTAGAACACCTTGTTGGTCAGGCCGGCGTCGACCTCGGGGCGCAGGATGTAGTTGATCCACTTGAGCGCGTTCTGCGGATGCGGGGCGTCCTTGGGGATGGCCATCACGTCGAAGAACAGCAGGCCGCCGTTCTTGGGCAGCAGGGCCTCGATCTTCTGGCCGGTCTTGTTGTCGATCGCGCGCTGGCGGGCGATGTTGATGTCGCCGGACCAGCCGATGGCCAGGCACACCGAGCCGTCGGCCATGTCGTTGATGTAGCCCGAGGAGCTGAACAGCGTCACGTACGGGCGCACGGCCTTGAGCATCGTCAGCGCCTGCTGGTAGTCGGCGGCGTTGGTGGTGACGCGCGGCTTGCCGGCGTAGTGCAGGGCGGCGGGGATGATCTCGTCGCCAGAGTCCAGGAAGGACACGCCGCACGACTTCAGCTTGGACATGTACTCCGGCTTGAACACCAGGTCCCACACGTTGTCGGGCATCGGCGCGCCGCCGAGCGCCGCCTTGACCTTGTCGACGTTGATGCCCACCGTCGTGAAGCCCCACATCCAGTCCACGACGTACTGGTTGCCCGGATCGATCTTGGCCAGCTGCGCGGCGACGGCGGGGTCGACGTTCTTCAGGTTCGGGAGCTTGGTCTTGTCCAGCTTCTGGAACAGGTCGCCCTGGATCTGCATGCGGGCCCAGTTCGACGACGGCACCACCACGTCGTAGCCGGTCTTGCCGGCCACCAGCTTGGCGTGCAGGATCTCGTTGGAGTCGAAGTTGTCGTAGCGGACCTTGATTCCCGTTTCCTTCTCGAAGTTCTTGATCGTGTCGTCGGCGATGTAGTCCGACCAGTTGTAGATGTTGAGGACCTTTTCTTCCTCCTGCGCGTGCACCGCACCCGCGAGAAGGGTCAGGGCGAAGACGCCCGCGAGACGGGCCAGGGCATGGAACGGGGACTTCATCGAAAGACCTCCAACGGAAAAGAAAGGGTTGAATCGGGACTGGGAACTTGGCCGGGACGGCGATCCGGCCGGCTTGCTCGACGGCAGGAACCGAATGATGTCAGAACCAGCCGCGGGCCTTGACGTCGGCCAGCGTCAGGTCGAGGCACAGGCGCGCCTTCGCGACGAGCTCGTCGACCTGCGCGCGCGTGATGACCAGCGGCGGCGCGACGATCATGCGGTCGCCTACCGCGCGCATCACCAGGCCGTTGGCGAAGCAGTGGGCGCGGCAGATCATGCCCACCGCGAGGTCGCCCGCGAACGGGGTGCCGCTCGCCTTGTCCTTGACCATCTGCACCGCGCCCATCAGGCCGCAGGTCTGGGTGTCGCCCACCAGCGGATGATCGCGCAGCTCCTCGAAGCGGCTTGCAAGATACGGGCCGACGTCGTCGTGCACGTGCTCCACGAGCTTGAGGCGCTGGATCAGCTTGATGTTGGCCACCGCCACCGCGCAGGCCACCGGATGGCCCGAGTAGGTGTAGCCGTGGTTGAACTCGCCGCCGCGCTCGATCAGCACCTTGGCGACGCGCTCGCCCACCATCACGCCGCCCAGCGGGACGTAGCCGGAGGTCACGCCCTTGGCGAAGGTGATGAGGTCGGGCTGCACGCCGAAGGTCTGGCAGCCGAACCACTGGCCGGTGCGCCCGAAGCCGCAGATCACCTCGTCGCTGATCAGCAGGATGTCGTACTTGCGGCAGATGCGCTGGATCTCGGGCCAGTAGGTAGCCGGCGGCACGATGACGCCGCCGGCGCCTTGCACGGGCTCGCCGATGAAGGCCGCGACCTTGTCGGCGCCGAGCTCCAGGATCTTGGCTTCGAGCGTCTGCGCCGCCTTCAGGCCGAAGGCCTCGGGCGTCATGTCGCGCCCTAGTTCGTACCAGTGCGGCTGCTCGACGTGCACGATGTTGGGGATCGGCAGCCCGCCCTGCGCGTGCATGCCCGACATCCCGGACAGCGAGGCGCCGGCCATCGTCGAGCCGTGGTAGCCGTTGTTGCGGCCGATGATGACCTGGCGCTGCGGCTGGCCCATCAGGTCCCAGTAGCGGCGCACCATGCGCACGTTGGTGTCGTTGCTCTCCGAGCCGGAGCTGGAGAAGAAGAAGTGCCGGAAGCCCGCCGGCGCGACCTGCGGCAGCAGCTCGGCCAGCTCGATGGCCGGCGGCGTCGAGGTGTTGAAGAACGCGTTGTAGAACGGCAGCGTCTCCAGCTGCTTCGTGGCCGCGGCTATCAGCTCCTTGCGGCCGTAGCCCACGTTGACGCACCACAGGCCCGACATCGCGTCGAGGATCTTGTTGCCCTCGGTGTCCCAGATGTAGACGCCTTCCGCGCGCTCGACGATGCGCGCGCCCTTGGCGGCCAGCGACTTGTGGTCGGTGAACGGATGCAGGAAGTGGCCGGAGTCGGCTTCCTGCCACTGCTTCGTGGAACGGGTCGTGGTCATGGCGGAACTTTCGGATCGTGATGGTGGTTCGAGCGGGCGGCGCGGCTTGTCTCCTGCGCGTCGCCCGCGTCCTGGATCAGGCGTCAGACGTGCAGCAGCAGGTGCTCGCGCTCCCATGGCGAGATCACCTTCATGAACTCGGCGTGCTCGATCTCCTTGATCTCGGTGTAGACGGTGATGAAGTCCTTGCCCAGCGCCTCGGCCAGGTCGGACTCGTCGCGCAGCAGCTGCAGCGCCTCGCCGAGGCTGCGCGGCAGCTGGTACTCGCCGAGGTAGGCGTCGCCCTTGCACTCGGCCGACGGCGCGATCCTGTTCTTGATGCCGAGGTAGCCGCAGGCCAGCGTGGCGGCCAGCGCGACGTACGGGTTGGCGTCGGCGCCGATGACGCGGTTCTCGATGCGGCGGGCCTGCGGCGCGGCGATCGGCGAGCGGATGCCCACCGTGCGGTTGTCGGTGCCCCACTGGATGTTGATCGGCGCCGCGGTGTGGCGCGCCAGCCGGCGGTACGAGTTGACGTACGGCGCGAACAGCGCCATCGCGGCCGGGATGTAGCGCTGCAGGCCGCCGATGTACCAGTAGAACTCCTGCGTCGGCGAGCCGTCCTCGTTGGAGAAGATGTTCTTGCCGGTGGCGGTGTTGACCACGCTCTGGTGCACGTGCATCGCGCTGCCCGGCTCGCCGGCGATCGGCTTGGCCATGAAGGTGGCGAACATGTCGTGGCGCAGCGCGGCCTCGCGCACCGTGCGCTTGAACAGGAACACCTCGTCGGCCAGGCCCAGCGGGGCGTCGTGGAAGAAGTTGATCTCCATCTGGCCGGCGCCGATCTCGTGGATCAGCGTGTCGACGTTGAGCTCCATCTTCTGGCAGTAGTCGTACACGTCCTCGAACAGCGGGTCGAACTCGTTGACGGCGTCGATCGAGTAGGCCTGGCGCGAGGTCTCGGAGCGGCCGCTGCGGCCGATGGGCGGCTTGAGCGGCATGTCGGGGTCGGTGTTGCGGGCGACGAGGTAGAACTCGAGCTCCGGCGCGACGATCGGGCTCCAGCCCTTGGCGGCGTACAGCTCGATCACGTTGCGCAGCACCGAGCGCGGCGCGAACGGGATCAGGTTGCCGCTCGGGTCGTAGCAGTCGTGCAGCACCTGCGCGGTCGGGTCGGTGGCCCAGGGCACGATGCGCACCGTGGTCGGGTCGGGGCGCAGGTGCATGTCGCGGTCGGTGGGCGTGATGACGTCGTAGTACGGGCCCTCGGACGGGAACTCGCCCGTCACGCCCATCGCGACCACGGCTTCGGGCAGGCGCATGCCGCGGTCCTCGGTGAACTTCTCGCGCGGCTGGATCTTGCCGCGCGCGACGCCGGTCAGGTCGGGCACGAGGCATTCGATCTCGGTGACGCGGTTCTGGTTGAGCCACTGTTCGAGTTCGGCGAAGTTGGCAAGTTGTCGATTGATGCTCATGGTTGTCTTTCTTCAGGTCAGGTGGGACGCGGTCGCACGGGGCATGCATTTGCCGGGCCACGTCCCAAGGGTGTCGGTCGACGGGCGCGGAGGCGGTGCGGCGTGCTCACGGGTGGGGGCCGCGGCGTCCTTCCCTCCACTGGCGGCAGGCCTGGCCGAACGCGGTCAGCATGCGCATCGAGATGTCGTTGTCCGCGGCGTGCCACTCGGGGTGCCACTGCACGCACAGGTTGAAGCCTTTGGCGTCGACGGCGGAGAACGCCTCGACGACGCCGTCCGGCGCGCGCGCCTCCACGCGCAGGCCCGCGCCGAGGCGGTTGACGGCCTGGCCATGCACGGAGTTGACGTCGAACGTCGTGCGTCCGACGACGCGCTCCAGCACGCCGCCCGGCTCGACGAACACCTCGTGCGCCGGGCCGTACTGCACGGCCGCGGGCTGGCCGTCGGGGGCGCGGTGGTCGTCGCGGCCTTCGACGTCGTGCACCGCCTGGTGCAGAGAGCCGCCGAGGGCGACGTTGGTCTCCTGCGTGCCGCGGCAGATCGTGAACAGCGGCAGGCCGGTGGCCAGCGCGTGGCGGATCAGCGGCAGCGTCCAGGCGTCGCGCGCCGGGTCGAGCGGCAGCGAGAGGTCGAGCACGTCCTCGTCGAAGTGCGACGGGTGAACGTTGCTGGGCGAGCCGGTCAGGAACACGCCGTCGGCGATCGCCAGCAGCGCCTGCAGCTCGACCGGGTCGGCGTTGGGCACGACGATGGGCAGGCAGCCGGCCAGGCGCACCGCGTCGGCGTACTTCTTGCCGGCGATGTGGTACGGGTGTTCGCCCAGCATCTTGTTGCAGGCGGGCACCAGCACCAGCGGCAGGCCGGCGGCGGACGCGGTGGCGGCGGGGACGTTGGGAGCGGAAGTCATGGGAGCGTGGGGCGTGGAAGTCACAGCAGGTCCTTCAGGCGATACCAGGCCATCCCCAGCACCAGGGCGGGGGTGCGCAGCATCCGGCCGCCGGGGAAGGCGCGATGCTTCAGGCGGGCGAACAGGTCGAAGCGCCCGGCGTCGCCGGCCATCGCCTCGGCCACGACGCGGCCGGCCAGGCCCGTCAGCGCGAGTCCGTGGCCCGAGAAGCCCTGCAGGTAGTAGACGTTGCTGCCGATGCGGCCGAAGTCCGGCGCCCGGTTCATCGTGATGTCGACGAAGCCGCCCCACGCGAACTCGATTTTCGCGCCGGCCAGCTGCGGCAGCGTATCGACCATGCGGCGACGCATGCTTTCGCGCAGGTTGGCCGGCGTCTTGGTGCTGTAGCTGACGCGGCCGCCGAACAGCATGCGGTGGTCGTCGGTGGTGCGGTAGTAGTCGAGGACGAAGTCGGTGTCGCAGACGCACGAGCGCGTCGGGATCAGCGAGTCGGCGAGCGCCGTGTCCACCGGCTCGGAGCAGACGATGTACGTGCCGACCGGCATGATGCGCGACTCGAGCGCGGGTGCGACGTCCTGCAGGTAGACGTTGCCCGCCAGCAGCGCCTGGCGCGCGCGCACCTCGCCGGTGGCGGTCTTCAGCGTGACGCCGCCGGCGTCCTGGCGCAAGCCGGCGACGGCGGTGTCCTCGTGCAGGCGCACGCCCGCGGTCGCGGCCGCGCGCGCGAGGCCGCGCACGTACTTGAGCGGGTGCAGGTGGCCCGAGCGCGGGTCGTGGATGCCGCTGTGGTAGCGGCCGCTGGACACCCACCGGCCGATGTCCGCCGGCGCGATGCGCGCGAGCGGGTAGTGGTACTTCGACTCGATCTCGTCGGCCCACTCGCCGAGCTGGCGGCCCTTGCGTTCGCTGGTGGCGACGCCCAGGTAGCCGTCGCGCCAGTCGCATTCGATGCCGTGCCTGGCGCTGCGCTCGCGCAGCATGTCCAGCGCCTCGATGGTCATGTCCCAGACGCGACGCGCGTCGGCCAGGCCCAGCTGCGCCTCGATGACGTCCTGCCCGCAGGCCAGGCCGTGGATCGCCTGGCCGCCGTTGCGGCCGCTGGCGCCGGAGCCGATCTCGCGCGCCTCGAGCACGACGACGTCCAGGCCGCGCTCGCGCAGCTCCAGCGCCGCGCTCAGGCCGGCGAGGCCCCCGCCGACGATCGCGACGTCGCAGCGGATTGCACCCGAGAGAGGCGCATGCCGCTGCAACCGGGGGGCGGTCGCGGCGTAGTACGAATTCCGCGAGAGCTCGCGGTCGGACTCGAGAAAGCTCATAGATCGTGTGCGCTAGGCAGGCCTTTTCGGGAGGGCGGCGACTTGTCTGGACAAGCTGCCGCCGGGATTGTCTCTGGGGTTCGAACTGCTCGCGGCGGCCTCAGGCGGCGCGGCGGATGGCGCCGGCCAGGGTCTCGACGATCCGGTCGATGTGCGAGCGTTCGATGATCAGCGGCGGCGACAGGGCGATGATGTCGCCCGTCGTGCGCACGAGCAGGCCCTTGTCGTAGCAGTCCAGGAAGATGTCGAACGCGCGCTTGGTCGGCGATCCGGCGATCGGCGCCAGCTCGATGCCGCCCACCAGGCCGATGTTGCGGATGTCGATGACGTTGGGCAGGCCCTTGAGCGAGTGCAGCGCCTCGGCGAAGTAGCCGGCCATCTCGCTGGCGCGCGTCAGCAGGCCCTCGTCGGCGTAGGTCTCGAGCGTGGCCAGGCCGGCCGCGCAGGCCAGCGGGTGCGCCGAGTAGGTGTAGCCGTGGAAGAACTCGATGAGGTGTTCCGGCCCGGTCATGAAGGTGTCGTGGATGGACTGCCTGGCCAGCACCGCGCCCATGGGCACGGCGCCGTTGGTCAGCCCCTTGGCCAGCGTCATCAGGTCGGGCGTGACGCCGAAGGTCTGCGCCGCGAACGGCGCGCCGGTGCGCCCGAAGCCGGTGATGACCTCGTCGAAGATCAGCAGGATGCCGTGCCTGTCGCAGATCTCGCGCAGGCGCTGCAGGTAGCCTTGCGGCGGGATCAGCACGCCGGTCGATCCGGCCACCGGCTCGACGATCACCGCGGCGATGGTCGAGGCGTCGTGCAGCGCGATGACCTTCTCGAGGTCGTCGGCGAACTCTGCGCCGTTGGCCGGCTGGCCGACGCTGAACGCGTTGCGCGCGGCGTCGTGCGTGTGGCGGATGTGGTCGACGCCGCCCAGCAGCGTGCCGAACATCTTGCGGTTGGCGACGATGCCGCCCACCGAGATGCCGCCGAAGTTGACGCCGTGGTAGCCGCGTTCGCGCCCGATCAGGCGCGTGCGCGCGCCCTCGCCGCGCACGCGGTGGTAGGCGATCGCCATCTTCAGCGCCGTCTCCACCGACTCCGAACCCGAGTTGGTGAAGAACACGCGGTTCAGGCCGGCGGGCGCGATCGCGGCGACCTTCTCGGCGAGCGCGAAGGCCTTGGGGTGCGCCATCTGGAACGGCGGGCAGAAGTCCATCTCCGCGGCCTGGCGCTGGATCGCCTCGGTGATCTTGGTGCGGCCGTGGCCCGCGTTGACGCACCACAGGCCGGCGATGCCGTCGAGCACCTGGCGGCCGTCGTCGGTCGTGAAGTACATGCCCTTGGCCTGCGTGAACAGGCGCGGGGCCTTCTTGAACTGCCGGTTGGCCGTGAACGGCATCCAGTAGGCGTCGAGATCGGTGGACATGGTGGTCTTTCCGTGCAGGTCGGGTGCTGTCGTCGAGCTGTCACCGACATGAACTGTCGATGACTCGACTGTAGCGAGGAGGGCGCGCAATGTGTAAGCGGGATGACGCAGGGCAAACCCCGGAAAACGCAATATCATGCGAGGGAATCGAAATCCCTTCGCATCTCATGCGTCAAATACCGAAATCCCTGCAATTGGATGCGATCGATCGCAGCATTCTGAACGAACTGCAGAACGACGGAAGACTGCCGAACGTGGAGCTGGCGGCGCGCGTGCACCTGTCGCCGTCGGCCTGCCTGCGGCGGGTGAAACAGCTGGAGGAGACCGGGGTCATCGCCGGCTACGTCGCGCTGCTCAACCCCAAGCTGGTCGGCCAGAGCGGCGTCAGCTTCACGATCATCAACCTGGCGACGATGAGCAACGCGCTGCTCGAGGCGTTCGAGCAGGCGGTCGCCGAGGCGCCGGAGATCCTGGACTGCTACTACGTGGCCGGGTCCAACGACTACCTGATCCGCTTCGCCTACCGCGACGCCGAGGACCTGGAACGCTTCCACACCGACGTGCTGATGCGCCTGCCCGGCGTGGAGCGCTCGAATTCGATGCTGGTGCTGCGCACGGTCAAGAAGACCACGGCGCTGCCCGTGGCCGAGTAAGGCCGCGGTCGGGAAGGCCGGCGCCGCCGGCCTTGCGGGGGCGGGCTCAGGCCGCGGCGCTCAGCTCGGCGCCGCCGCGGCGCACTTCCGTGGCCTTGACCAGGTGATCGGCCGACGCGCGCGCGGCCGGGAAGACGTGGCCCTGCTCGAGCGCCAGGTGCTCCAGCAGCAGCGCCGCGTAGACGTCGGCGGCGTGGCGCAGCATGTCGACGTCGTAGCCGCCGAAGCCCTCGGCCACCGGCTGCAGCTGCGCGAGCACCTCGCGCCAGTTCTCCTCGAGCCAGCCCTGGTCCTGGCGCAGGCGGTCGATGCTGGTGTCGATGGCGGCGTCGCCGCGGCCGGAGATCAGCGGGAAGATCTGGCGGTCGACGTCGGCATGGTGCTGGCGCGCGGTGTGCGAGAAGAAGTCGATCACCGAGCGGGCGTGGTCGCGCGCCCAGGTGTCCCAGCCGCGATCCTCCATGTGGTTCACCAGCGTCTGCAACTCGCCCAGCCAATAGCGCATCTGCTCGTGCATGGCGTCGAGACGGTCGAGCATCGGCAGCGTGCCGGCGGTCGGGGTGTCGTTGGAGCGGGTTTCGTTCACGGCATCTCCTCGGGTGGGCGTCGGGGTTTCGGCTTCAGCATCGCATGCGTCGATGCCTTTCGCAAGAATCTTTTCCCAGGAAAAGATGTAACGCCGGCGCGTCGCTTTCGCCTCCTGATATGTGTCGGTTCCGTGTCGCCGTCACGAGGCCGCGAACGCCGCGAACGGAGTCGCCGTGAGCGACAGCGGACGCGCCTGCGCGGGTCCGGAGCCGTGTGGAGTCCGGCTGGGCGACGTCCGTTTCCGTATCGGAAATGGCTTTCCATGATGTGGAAATCGACGCTGATGCAACGCAGCAAAATTTCTCGTTATGAGAAATTGCTTTTCGCATAGAGGAACACGATGACTAAGTCATTGTTTTGTATGGTGTACTTCTTTAGTCTTATATAAGACACAAGTCTTCCATTTCGCTTGCAACAGGGCTACGCTAGATCCCGACGAATCACTTCTTCTTCCACCTCTTTCACGTTCATCCGAAGGAAGCCACCATGACCCAACTCACCCGTGACCAGCAGATCGCCGCCCTCGAGAAGGACTGGGCCGAGAACCCGCGCTGGAAGGGCGTCAAGCGCACCTACTCGGCGGCCGACGTGGTGCGCCTGCGCGGCTCGCTGCAGATCGACCACACGCTGGCCAAGCGCGGCGCCGACAAGCTGTGGAACCTGATCAACACCGAGCCCTTCATCAACGCGCTGGGCGCGCTGACGGGCAACCAGGCCATGCAGCAGGTCAAGGCCGGCCTGAAGGCGATCTACCTGTCGGGCTGGCAAGTGGCCGGCGACGCCAACAGCAACGGCGAGATGTACCCCGACCAGTCGCTGTACTCGGTGGACTCGGTGCCCAAGGTCGTCAAGAAGATCAACGCCACGTTCAAGCGCGCCGACGAGATCCAGTGGTCGGAAGGCAAGAACGACATCGACTTCTTCGCGCCCATCGTGGCCGACGCGGAAGCCGGCTTCGGCGGCGTGCTGAACGCGTTCGAGCTGATGAAGTCCATGATCGAGGCCGGCGCCTCGGGCGTGCACTTCGAGGACCAGCTGGCCGCCGCCAAGAAGTGCGGCCACATGGGCGGCAAGGTGCTGGTGCCCACGCGCGAAGCGGTCGCCAAGCTGGCCGCGGCCCGCCTGGCCTCCGACGTCATGGGCGTGCCCACCGTGCTGCTGGCGCGCACCGACGCCGAAGCCGGCGACCTGGTCACCAGCGACATCGACGACAACGACAAGCCGTTCTGCACCGGCGAGCGCACGGTCGAAGGCTTCTTCCGCACCCGCAACGGCCTGGACCAGGCCATCAGCCGCGGCCTGGCCTACGCGCCGTACGCCGACATGATCTGGTGCGAGACGGGCAAGCCCGACCTCGCGTTCGCCAAGGCCTTCGCCGACGCGATCCACGCCAAGTTCCCGGGCAAGCTGCTGGCCTACAACTGCTCGCCGTCGTTCAACTGGAAGAAGAACCTCGACGACGCCACGATCGCCAAGTTCCAGCGCGAGCTGGGCGCGATGGGCTACAAGTTCCAGTTCATCACGCTGGCCGGCTTCCACGCCCTGAACTACTCGATGTTCAACCTGGCCTACGGCTACGCGCGCAACAACATGAGCGCCTTCGTCGAGCTGCAGGAATCGGAGTTCGCCGCCGCCGAGAAGGGCTTCACCGCCGTCAAGCACCAGCGCGAGGTGGGCACGGGCTACTTCGACGCCGTCACGACGACGATCGAGCGCGAGGCCTCCACCGGCGCGCTGAAGGGCTCGACCGAGGACGAGCAGTTCTTCGACAAGAAGCACGCCTGAGCGCGACGTCGCGTCGACCGGCGGCTGCGAGGGGCAGGCGCCGGTCAGGCCCGCGACGATGAAGCCCACCCGACTTGAGCACCGGGTGGGCTTTTTTTTTGTGCTCTTCGCCGATCTCCGGGGCGACGGGTTGATGCGCTCGAGCGCAGCGCTGGCCTCGGGTGCCTGCGGCGCCGGGGCTTCGCCGTTGGCGGCGAAGCGCTTGGCCAGCCGCTCGCCACGCGCTTCGCCGCCAACGGCGAAGCGCTCAGCGCCGCAGGCACGCGCGGCCAGCGCTGCGCTGCGCCTCAGCATCAACCCGTCTTCCCCGCAGATCGGCGAAGAACCTTTTTTTCGTCCGCGCGCGACGGCGCCGGGACGCCGCGCGGACCGTCCCTAGAATGTCCCGCTGGACGGGAGCCGAGAAGGAGTCGGATGAAGTTGCTGCTGGTCGACGACCACGCGCTGCTGCGCGATGGCCTGGCCTTGCTGATGGCGCAGGAGTTCGGCGGCCTGCAGGTGCTGCAGGCCGGCACCGTGGCCGAGGCGCACGCCGCGCTGCGGGCCGAGCCGGACGTCCGGCTGGTGCTGCTGGATCTGGGCCTGCCCGACGGCGACGGCATCGAGGCGCTGCCGCAGCTGCGCGAGGCCGCGCCCGCGGCGGTGCTGGTGGCGCTGTCGGCGGACGAGAAGCGCGAGACCATCCTGGCCGCGATCGCCGCCGGGGCCGCGGGCTACATCCCCAAGACCTCGCAGTCGGGCGTGATGCTGGAGGCCTTGCGCTTCGTGCTGTCGGGCGGCGTCTACCTGCCGGCGGCCGTGCTGGAGCAGCGCGCCAGCGAGCGCCCGGGCGCGGTCGCGGCCGATGTCGCGCAGCGCTCCAGCGAGGACCTGGGCCTGTCGCCGCGCCAGGTGGACGTGCTGCGGCTGCTGGTCGAGGGCAAGTCCAACAAGCTGATCGCGCGCGACCTGACGATGTCGGAGTCCACGGTCAAGACGCATCTGGAAGCGCTGTTTCGCAGACTGTCGGTGAACTCGAGGACGCAGGCGGTGGTGGCGGCGGCACGCCTGGGCCTGCGCCTGAATCCGCTGTAGCCGCCAGCCATTCGCGCAGGCGCGCCGGGTTCACCGGCTTGTGCATCACGGGCAGCTCGCTGCGGGCGATCGCGACCAGCCGGTCGGCGGAGACGTCGCCGGTGACGATCAGGGCCGGCACGCGCGCGCCGAGCGCGGCGCGCAGGCGCGCGACGACCTCGACGCCGTCGCCGCTCGCGAGCCGGTAGTCGCAGAGGATGGCGTCGGGCCGCCGCGGCCAGCGGGCGAGCAGCGCCAGCGCGGCGTCGCCGCCGGCCGCGACCGCGCAGTCGCAACCCCAGCCCTGCAGCAGCTCCTGCAGCGCCTGGCGGATCGGCGGCTCGTCGTCGACGACGAGCACGGCCAGTCCCTTCAGGACGGCCTCGCCCGACGCGAGCCGGGCTTGCGCCGGCGCGCTCGGCGCCGCGCGCGGCACCGTGAGCCGGAAGACCGAGCCACGGCCCGGCGTCGACGCCACGTCCACGCGATGGCCCAGCAAGCGCGCCGTGCGGCGCACGATGGACAGGCCCAGCCCCAGGCCCTTGGCGCGATCGCGCTCCGGGTTGTGCAGCTGCACGAACTCCTCGAAGATGTCGTCGAGCCGGCCGGGCTCGATGCCGATGCCGGTGTCGCGCACCTCGAACACGATCGCGTCGCCGCGCGCGCGGGCGGCCACCAGCACGCCGCCGCGGCGCGTGTAGCGCAGCGCGTTGCTCACCAGGTTGTCCAGCATGCGCGAGAGCATCGCCTCGTCGCTCAGCACCCAGGCGGTCGACGTGCGCACGCGCAGCCGCAGCGCGAGCGCCTGCGCGGCCGGCGCGAAGTGGCGCTCGACACGCGCCAGCAGCTCGTCGACTCGCAGGGGCTCCACCTCGGCCCGCTCGATGCCGGCGTCCAGCCGCGAGATGTCGAGGATGGCCTTGAGCAGCGATTCCATGGCCTCGGCCGACTTGTCGATGCGCCCGATGACGTCGTCCAGCCCCTGGCCGCGGGCGCGCTGGGCCAGCACGCCCACCAGCAGGCTCATCGCGTGCAACGGCTGGCGCAGGTCGTGGCTGGCCGAGGCGAGAAAGCGCGTCTTGGCCACGTTGGCCTGCTCCAGGGCCTGGGTCTTGACCGTGAGTTCGCCGACGAGCCGCCTGTTCTCGAAGGCGAGCTCGATGGCGCGCATGAAGCTGCGGTGGAACGTGCGCCCGAATCCGATCAGCGCCCACATCAACGCGCCGAAGCCGGCCGCGATGCCCCAGTCGATGGCGCCGCCATGGAGCGCGTAGATGGCGCACAGGCAACCGAGGCCCGCGAGCTGGAAGCCGTAGAGCATCGGCGGGTGGTGCGCGTGGAAGATGCATCCCGTCGTGAAGATCACGCTCAGGGCCAGGGCGACGAAGCACTCGTGGGCGAAGTCGTCCGGCCGCACCAGCAGCACGCACGAGGCCCAGGCGAGGCCGAAGACCACGGCCAGCCAGGGGCACCAGGCGAGGAACCCGGCGTCCGTGGTCCGCCTGAGCAGGCGGGGGATGGCGAGCCGCAGCCCCAGCAGCAGCGCCATGCCGCCCACCCACGCGGCGAGCCCGCGGGGATCGGTGTGCGCGTGTTCCACCAGCGCGATGACCATGACGACGCCGGACGATCCCAGCGTGTCGGCCAGGTTGCCTTCCGTCAGCAGCCGGCGCTTCTCGCCCGCGATGGCCGACGCGAGCGTGCCGGGGGCTGTTTCAGATGTCATGGCATCTCGGGCAAGGGACGCCGCGCCGTGGTCTTGGCGGCTCGGCGCGGGCCGCGTCGGCTCGGAGGCCCGCGGGCGAGCCCCCATTGTCCGCCGCCGCGCGGTCAGGGCTGCTGCACCGAGAACATGAACTGCTTCTGCGCCGGGCGCAGCAGGGCGTTCAAGCCCATGCCGCGCACGGGCAGGGTGGTCCACTCGCTCACGTTGACGACCGTCGTGCCGTCGGTGCCGGTCACCGTCGCGGCGGCGCGGAAGTTGTAGCCGCTGCGCGGGTCGTCGAGCTGCACCGTCTCGACGTGCTCGTCGGTGCCGCCCACCGTCTTGGCCAGGCGCGTGTAGCTCGCGCCCGAGGCGTCGACGCTCTGCACCGTGTTGGTCGATTCGGTGAGCGACGGCGTGGCCAACAGAGCGTTGGTGTAGCGCAGGTCCCAGGTGGTGGTCACGCGGCCGACGGCGGGCGTGTCCACCGCGTGCGCCGGCGTGCGGATCTCGAAGCTGCCGTCGCCGTCCACGTTGACCATCATCAGGTCGCCGCTGCCCGAGCGGTAGGCGAAGGTGCGCGAGCCGGCCACGGTGCTGCCGGCGGGGAAGGCGTCGAAGCCGCCGGCGGCGTCCACCTGGAAGCTCGGCAGGCCGCCGGTGACGGCGTTGCAGGTGGCCACGTTCCAGTCGCCGGCGTCGCCGCAGGTCGAGACACCGCTGAGGGTGCCGGTGGCGCTGAACGTGCCCGACGCCGTGGCGCCGACGTACGCGGACGTGCCGTCGTACTGCAGTCCCAGCGTGTTCCAGGCGCCGGCCAGCTCGGCCAGCGCGTGCGCCTGCACGGGGAACGCGATGGCCGGCGTGTACGTGGCGCTGCCCGGGTCGTACGAGCGCACCGCGACCACGCCCGCCTTCGAGACGACGAGGTCGGACAGGCCCGTCTCGTCCGTGAACCGGCAGGCCTCGGTGGCGTGCGCCGTGAGCTGGCCGCTGCTGCCGTCGGTATAGACGATGGCCAGGGTGGCGGCGTCGATCGTGACGATGCCGCTCTGGTCGGCGAGCGTCGCGCCGGCCTGCGGCATCACGACCTGGTAGCGGCCGCTGCGCAGCGCGGCGCAACTGGCGGCGGCGGGCTTGAGCAGCAGGTCGGCCGGCAGCGAGGCCTTGGCCGTCGTGGCGGGCGCGGGCGCCGCGGGCGACGCGGCGGCGACCGCGGTCGTCAGCGTCGCGAGCGTCATCGGGGCGCCGTCGCTGTCCTTGGCCGTGGTCAGCGTGGCCTGCAGCGCGTCGAGCGCGGCCGCGTAGGCGTTGCCGGCCGTCGTCGAGGTGTCGGGGGTCAGCGTGCCGGTGATCAGGTCGCCCGCCGCGCCGATGTCGATGCCGGCGCTCGACAGCGTCGTGGCCACGCCGGCCTGGGCCTGCGTGACGGCGCCGGTCGTGACGGTGGCGGCACTGGTGCTGTCGAAGCCGGTGAACAGGGCCGCCGGGTCCGCGCCCGTGAGGCGGGCGACCACCAGATGGGTCAGCGGCGTGATGTTGGCGGTGGCGCTGCTGCCGCTGCCCGCGGCCACCGAGTACAGCGAGGTGCCGCCGTCCGAGGTCGTCACCTGCAGCACGCAGGGCAGGGCGCCCGAGGTCACGGCGAGCGCGTAGCGGCCGTCGGTGCCCGTCGCGGCGCTGGTGCGCGCGCCGGCCGCGCAGCGGGCCGTCACGGTGCCGTTCGCGATGGCGGCGCCGGTGGCCGCGGTGCCGCCGAGGGACAGGGACGCGGGGGTGACGGGCGGCGTCGTGCCGTCGCTGCCGCCGGAGCCGCCGCAGGCAGCGAGGGCGAGGGGCAGGGCGATCGCCGCGGCGTGCCGGGCGAGGTTCTTGGCGTTCTTCATGGAGCCTCCTGGATGGTCGATGGGTGCCCGGCGGCCTGGCACCGGGTCTGTCGACATTGGAGGATTCCCCTGCGGCCGCGCCCATCGGCCGTTTGGCCGAAGGCGGCGCGTGCCGCGTGCGGCCGCGTGAACTAGTTGACGCCCGCCGGCGCGCCGATGCGTGCGTCCGCCGGCTTGCAGGAGGCGCAGGGGGTCACGGCCGAAAGTCCTTCTTCCGGTAGACGGTGAACTGGCCGACGTCGCCCAGGAGGTCGTAGCCGGGCTGGATGGCCGCCCGGATGGCGCCGGTCGAGTCCGTCAGCGATGCGTTGCCCACGAAGGCGCGGGTGTCGTTGCTCAGGAAGACCCAGTCGGGCGGTGCCTCGGCGAGCCGGCGCGTGACGCCTTCGACCTGATCCTTGAACAGGAGGTTCGCGAGCACCGGCGAGGAGCGGAAGTAGGGCGCGACGCCCGCCTCGAGCAGGTACTCGGTGTCGTTGAAGCCCAGGACGGCGACGCTGTGGCGGCCGCCGCCGCTGGCCGCGCGGATGGCGTCGCTGGCGGCGCGGAACTCGGCGAGGCGCGACGCCGGCGTGGCGGGAAGCGCATCGCCGGCGGCGTCCGTCCAGGACGGTCGACGGGTCGAGGGGGTGTCGAGCAGGCCCGCCGCGCCGTCGATCAGGTTGGGATACCGCATCGCCGCCGCCTGCGCAGCGATGAAGACCGTCAGCGCCGCGGCCAGTGCGAACGTCCACCCGATCCGGGGCGTCCCGGCGCGCGGGGGCAGTTCGCGCAGCGCCAGCACGGCGGAATCCGCGAGCAGGAGGCACCACGGGATCGTCACGTGCATCAGGTTCTGCTCATGCGAGCGGCCGATGAAGATCATCAGCGTGCCCAGTCCGTGGACGGCGATCGCCGCGCGAACCGCCTGCCGCGCCGACACGCTGCGCGTCCAGCAGGCGCTCAAGGCGGCGCCCGCGCTGCGGAAGTACGTGGCCAGCATCGCGAGCAGCAGCAGGGCCAGCGCGCCGTTGCCGACGATGGCCAGGGCGATGGGAAGGTTGGCGATGCCGCCGCCGTAGACGACGAGGGACTCCGTCAGCCCGCGCCAGAAGGCCGCGTCGGGCCATCGCCCCTGGTTGGCCCAGGTGAAGCCGGCCCCGGCGACCAGGAGCCATCCGGCGGCCGCGCCGAGCGCGAAGCGCAGGATCGAACCCGGCGGCCGCTGCGACTCGTCGCGTCGCGCGGCGCAGACCAGGTAGATGCAGAACGCCAGCGACAGGTAGAGGCCGACGTCGATGGAGAACAGGGCCTGCAGCCCCAGTACCGCGCCCGCCAGCGGCCCGAGCCGGGCGTCCCCGCGCTGCGCATGGGCGGCCAGGATCGCGAACAGCGCGATGTCGAACATGTAGCGCAGCACGGTGGAGGAAGGCCAGATCCACTTCGGCGCGTGGCCCGTGTCGGTGAACAGCGCCAGGGCCAGCGCGAGCAGCAGCCCGACCGTCGCCCATCCCGCGTGGCGCAGCCACGAGCGCAGGAAGACGAACACGCCCAGGAAGTAGGCGCAGCCCGCCAGGATCTCCAGCCAGATGAAGGCGGTGTAGCCCCGTGCGCCGGTGGCCGCGCCGAGGGCGTCCAGCAGCAGCGGCCAGCCGACGCCGTATTGCGCATAGAAGTCGGTCCCCAGCCGCAGGCCGTGCGCATGGGCGAGCGCCGGCGCCATCACGTAGAAGTCGAGGTGGTGGAGTCGGTCGGTGTCGAAGGACCACCAGAGCAGTTGCCGCGGCCACGGCACGAAGACGAGAAGCGCCAGGATCGCGACAGGCAGCGCGCAGTCCCTCAGGAGGCCGGCGGGCCGCGCCGTGTCCTGCGCGGGCGCGGCGGCGGCGGGCGGCTCCGTCGCCATGCCGGTCGAGCGTGCGCGGACGCGGACCCGGTTGGCGACCCACGCCAAGCCCAGCACGCAGGCGAGCAGCCAGGCGGACGTCTCGTCAGGCATGAGCACCGGCGGGAGCAAGGGCATGAGCAAGGGCAGCAGCACGGGCGCGAGCGCGGGCAGCAGGGCGACCGCGATGCAGGCGAGCAGGTCGGCGCGCGCGCCGGTCGCGGCGTCGGCGCGCCATGCGGGCCGGGCCAGCAGCGCGACGAAGGCGGCGTCCGCCAGCACGCAGGCGAGGGCGCCGCAGAGGTAGATGGGCAGGTCGTGGTCGGGGCGGTAGAGCGAGGCGCCGAGCATCGTCAGCGCATGCGCCGGCGCGATCCGCCGGCCGGCGCTGCCGAACTCCAGCCAGGCCCAGAGCAGGCCCTGCGAGGCACTGAGCGTGAGCAGCAGCGGGAGCAGCGATCCCACGCGCCGAGCGATGCCGGCCGCGGCCCGATCCAGCTGCGCCAGGGCGGCCGCCTGGATCCGGCGGGCGGGCGACGGGCGTGCGGGTGGCGGAGCGGCATCGGCGATGGTGTCGTCAAGGCCGTCGGTCGGGGCGTCGTGCATGGCGACATGCTACGTGACGTTTCCCGGCCGCCGCGTCGCGGCGCTACATCGATTCGACGAGCATGCGCCGGTAGTCGTCCCGACTGGCCAGGCGCGGGTTGGTCGCGTGGCAGTGGTCGACGAGCGCATGGTCGATGATCTCCTCGAACAGCGACTCGCCCACGCCCATCGCGGCCAGGCCCGCGGGCAGGCCCAGGCGCGCGGTCATGTCGGACACGGCCTGCGCCACCGCGGCGCCGTCGCCGTAGTCGCGGCCGTCGGGCAGGCCCATCGCGTGGGCCATGCGGTTCAAGCGCTGGTCCTTGCGCATGGATTCCGCGCCGGCGTTGAAGCGGATCACCGCCGGCAGGAACACGGCGTTGAGCGTGCCGTGATGCAGCTTCGGGTTCACGCCGCCCAGGCTGTGGCTGAGGCTGTGCACGCAGCCCAGGCCCTTCTGGAACGCGAGCGAGCCCTGCATGCTGGCGCTCATCATGTTCCAGCGCGCCTCGCGGTCCGTCCTGCCGTCGCGGGTCGCGCGTTCGATGTGGGCCCAGCCGCGGCGCAGGCCGTCGAGCGCGATGCCGTCGGCCGGCGGGTTGACCTTGGCCGACATGAAGGTCTCCAGGCAGTGCGCGATGGCGTCCATGCCCGTCGCGGCGGTGAGCATCGGCGGCAGGCCCATCGTGAGGTCGGGGTCGAGCAGCGCCACGCGCGGCAGCAGGTGCCAGTTGTGGAAGCCGAGCTTGCGGCCGTCGTCGACGATCAGGATCGCGCCGCGCGCCACCTCGCTGCCGGTGCCGGCGGTGGTGGGCACGGCGATCAGGGGCGAGGCCTTGCCCGTGATCTTCTCGGCGCCGCCGGTGATCGTGGCCCAGTTCGCCAGCGGGCCATCGTGCGTCGCGGCGATCGCCACGCCCTTGGCCAGGTCGATGCTGGAGCCGCCGCCCACGGCGATCAGGCCGTCGCAGCCGTTGTCGCGGTAGACGGCGGTGGCCGCGCGCACGGCGGCCTCGTTCGGGTTGCCGGGGGTCTGGTCGTAGACGGCGTGCGGCACGCCGGCCAGCGCGGCGAGCGCGACGTCCAGCACGCCTGCGGCGCGCACGCCGGCGTCGGTCACCACCAGCGGCTTGGCGATGCCGGCGGCCCTGCATTCCTGCGGGAGCAGGCGCACGACGCCGGGGTCGATCTCGATCTGCGTGACGTACTGGAAGCGGGCCATGGCGGTCTCGTTCGAAGGCGACGACGCAGTGTAGGCCGGGGTGGACGACGACGCTGTCGCCGGGGCGTCGCGCGGCGAATGGCGGAGCGCGGGCGCGGGCGGCCGCGAGGCCGTATGCTTGCCGGTTCCGCCGCCCGCCGTCTTCATCCGTGTCCGCCCAAGCCCTCCTCACCCCGCGCATGGCCGCGCTGCTCGAACGCATCCGGCGCGCCGACCGGCCCGGCTTCGAGACGATGTCGCCGCGCGAGGCGCGCATCGCCTACACCGTCGCCGCTGAGGTGCTGGAGCCGCCGCGCGCGCCGCTGCCGCGCGTCGAGGAGATCGCGCTGCCGGGCGCGGACGGCGTCACGCTGCCCGCGCGGCTGTACGCGCCGTCGCACGGCGTCCTGCCCGTGCTGCTGTACCTGCACGGCGGCGGCTTCACGATCGGCAACCTCGAGACGCACGACAGCCTGTGCCGCCAGCTCGCGCTGCACAGCGGCGCCGCGGTGATCGCGCTCGACTACCGCCTCGCACCGGAGCATCGCTTCCCGACGGCCGTCGACGACTGCTGGGCCGCGCTGCAGGCGCTCGCACGGCCCGAGACCGGCAAGCGCCTCGGCCTGGACACGGCGCGCCTGGCCGTCGGCGGCGACAGCGCCGGCGGCACGCTGTCCGCCGTCTGCGCCCTGATGGCGCGCGACGCGGGCCTGAAGCTGGCGCTGCAGGTGCTGATCACGCCCGGCACGATCGCGCACGCCGACACGCCGTCGCACGCCCGCTTCGCGCACGGCTTCCTGCTGGAGAAGCAGACGGTCGCCTGGTTCTTCGACAACTACATCGATGCCACGGATCGCACCGACTGGCGCTTCGCCCCAGCGCTCGCACCCGACCACGAGGGCGTCGCGCCGGCCTGCCTCGTCGTCGCCGAGTGCGACCCGCTGGTCGACGAGGCGGTGGCCTACGGCGACATCCTGCGCTCGGCCGGCGTCGCGGTCGACCTCGAGTTCTACCGCGGCGTGACGCACGACTTCATCAAGATGGGCCGCATGCTGCCCGAGGCCGCGCAGGCCCGGCAGGCCATCGCCGACGCCCTGGAAAAGGCCTTCGAATGAAACGCTCCGACTTCCGATTCGCCGACCCGCTGCGCGTGCGCTGGGCCGAGGTCGACATGCAGAAGGTGGTCTTCAACGGCCACTACCTGATGTACGTCGATACGGCCATGGGCAATTACTGGCGTGCGCTGGCGCTGCCGTACGAGGACACGCTGGCCGCCCTGGCCGGCGACCTGTTCGTGCGCAAGTCGACGCTGGAGTACCTGGCGCCGGCGCGCTACGACGATGCGCTGGAGATCGGCATCCGCTTCGACGGCGCCGGCCGCACGTCGCTGCGCTTCGTGGCGGCGGTGTTCCGCGGCGAGGAGCTGCTGGTGCACGGCGAGATCGTCTACGTCTGGACGGACGCGGCCACGCAGCGGCCGGTGCCGGTGCCGCAGGCGCTGGTCGACGTGTTCAGCGCGCATGCGGCGGGCGAGCCCATGGTCAGCGTCACGGTGGGCGGCTGGGGCGAACTCGGCGTCGAGGCGCAGGCGATCCGCACGGCGGTGTTCGTCGAGGAGCAGAAGGTGCCGCTGGCGCTGGAACGCGATGCCGCCGACATCGACGCCGTGCACGCGCTGGCGCGCAACCGCCTCGGCCTGGCCGTGGGCACCGGCCGGCTGCTGGCCGCGCAAGGCCCCGGCCACCCGGCGCGCATCGGCCGCATGGCCGTCAGCCGCACGATGCGCGGCGCCAACATCGGCCGCGGGTTGCTGGAGGCGCTGATGGCCGCCGCAGGAAAGCGCGGCGACCAGGAAGTCATGCTGCACGCGCAGGTCTCGGCCTTCGGCTTCTATCGCCGCGCGGGCTTCGTGCCGCACGGCGAGCGCTTCGAGGAGGCCGGCATCGTGCACCAGGAGATGCGGCGCGCGCCCTGATCATCCGATTGTTGACCATCCACTTGGATGGCAATAGGATGGCGCCATGCCAGCCCTGAGACCTGCCGCCAGCGCCAAGCCCGTCGACGAGAAGATCACGATCAACCTCGGCTTCGTCGACCTCGGCCAGATCGACCTGCTCGTGCAGGAAGGCTTCTACGCCAACCGCAGCGACCTGATCCGCACCGCCATCCGCAACCAGATCGCCTCGCACGCCGAGGCGGTCAAGCAGGTGGTGAGCCGCCGCACGCTCGTGCTGGGAATCCATCAGCTGACCGTGCACGAGCTCGAGGCCGCGAAAGCGCGCGGCCAGTCGCTCGACGTGCGCGTGCTGGGCCTGTTGACCATCGCGCCGGACGTCACGCCCGAGCTCGCGCGCGAGACGGTCAACTCGCTGGTGGTGCTGGGCGCGTGGCATGCCAGTGCCGCGGTCAAGGCCGCCCTGGCCGATCGGATGGAACCATGAACGACGATTTCCAGCGCCGGATGGCCGAGGCGGCGCGGCTGATGCGCGGCGGCAGCTTGATGGAGGCGACGGCTGCGATCCAGCGGGCGCTCGGTGGCGCGCCGCAGGCCACTGCACCCGCGGCGGCGGACAGGCCTGTCCGCGCCGTCGAGGACGTGATCGACGTCGAGGCGCGCGTCGTCGAGGAGTCCCCCGCCGATCCGCGGCCGGCCCAACGCACGTGTGCTGAATCGTACTCGGCCGGCCACTTCGCCAACGAGTGCGGCGCGCGCGACTACAAGCTGTTCGAACCCGCGCGCAGCGACGACGCGCCGCTGCCGCTGGTCGTGATGCTGCACGGCTGCACGCAGGATCCCGACGACTTCGCGCGCGGCACACGCATGAACGCGCTGGCGCGGGCACGGGGCCTTCTCGTGCTGTACCCGGCGCAGTCGCAGCGGGCGAACGCGCAGCGCTGCTGGAACTGGTTCAAGCACAACCACCAGGCGCGCGGCAAGGGCGAGCCGGCCATCCTCGCGGGCATGGTGCGGCAGGTGATGGCGACGCGCGCGATCGATCCGGCGCGGGTGTACGTGGCGGGGCTGTCGGCCGGTGGCGCGATGGCGGCGATCCTGGGCCACGCCTATCCCGACCTGTTCGCCGCGATCGGCGTGCACTCGGGCCTGGCGCCGGGCTCCGCCACCGACGTGCCGTCCGCGTTCGCGGCGATGGGCGGCACGGCGGCCACGCCGCGGCGTCCGGCCAAGCTCGGCACCGCCCCGCCCACCATCGTCTTCCACGGCGACGACGACACTACGGTGCACCCCGTCAACGGCGAGCGCATCCTCGCGTCCGCGGGCATGAGCGCGCGCGTGGACGCGCAGCGCGGCGCGAGTGCGCAAGGCGTGCCGTACACGCGCCACGTCTGGGTGGACGGACAGGGTGCCGATCGCGCCGAGCAGTGGACGATCCACGGCGGCGGCCACGCGTGGTCGGGGGGCGATCCGAGCGGCTCGTTCACCGATCCGCGCGGGCCGGATGCGAGTGCGGAGATGCTGCGGTTCTTCCTCGCGCATCCCAGGGGCTGAGTGGCGCTTGGCCAGTGCTGCGTCGGGGCGATGAGGTCGCCCGGGCGCGGCGCGCGTCAGGCCAGCGCCGGCTCGGCGCCGGGCTGGCTGCGCTGGCTCAGCCGCTGCAGCAGGCAGAACGCCAGCAGCAGCGCGCCGATGACGATCTTGGTCCACCACGCGCTCAGCGAGCCGTCGAAGGTGATCAGCGTCTGGATCAGCCCCAGCATCAGCACGCCGCACAGCGTGCCGGCCACCAGGCCGACGCCGCCCGCGAGCAGCGTGCCGCCGATCACCACCGAGGCGATGGCGTCGAGCTCCAGGCCCGTGGCATGCAGGCCGTAGCCCGACAGCATGTAGAACGTGAACAGCACGCCGCCGAGCGCCGCGCACAAGCCGCTGAGCGCGTAGACGCCCACCAGCGTGCGCGCCACCGGCAGGCCCATCAGCAGCGCGGACTGCTCGCTGCCGCCGACCGCGTAGACGTTGCGCCCGAAGGCCGTGCCGTGGGCGACGAACACGCCCGCCGCGAACGTGGCGAGCGCGATCACCGCGCCCACCGAGATCGCCGCGTCCCCGAACAGCGGGATGCGCTTCTGGGCGATGGCGGTGAAGGTCGGGTCGGTGATGCTGATCGAGTCGATGCTGATCAGGTAGCACAGGCCGCGCGCGAGGAACATGCCGGCCAGCGTCACGATGAAGGGCTGCAGCCGGAAGCGCGCGACCAGCCAGCCCTGCAGCGCGCCGAACGCCGCGCCGCCGGCCAGCACCAGCGGGATCACGACGCCCGCCGGCCAGTGGCGATGCTCCACCAGCGCGGCCGACACCATCGTCGTCAGCGCCACCACCGAGCCCACCGACAGGTCGATGCCGCCGGTCAGGATGACGAAGGTCATGCCCACGGCCACGACCAGCAGGAAGGCGTTGTCGATCAGCAGGTTGAGGAACACCTGGGCGCTGAAGAAGCCCGTGTACATGACGCTGCCGAACGCGACCATCGCGAGCAGCAGCAGCACGCTGGCCACCACGGGCGGGATGCGCAGTCCCTTGAACCGGAGGCCGCTCATCGCGCGCCTCCCCGGAAGGCCAGCGCGCGCGCCTGGCGGCGGAACTCGGGCGACTGCAGGAGCATCACCGCGAACACGACCACGGCCTTGACGACCAGGTTGATCTCGGGCGGCACGCCGATCGCGTAGATGGTGGACGTCAGCGTCTGGATGATCAGCGCGCCGATCACCGTGCCCGCCAGCGTGAAGCGGCCGCCGGTCAGCAGCGTGCCGCCGACGGTGACGGCCAGGATGGCGTCCAGCTCCATCAGCACGCCGGCGTTGTTGCCGTCGGCGCTCTTGACGTTGGAGCTGACGATCAGCCCCGCCACGCCGGCGCACAGCCCGCAGAACGCGTACACGCAGATCGTGATCGTGCGCGCCCGGACGCCGGCGACGCGCGCCGCCCGCGGGTTGATGCCGATCGCCTGGATGAACAGGCCCAGCGCACTGCGCTCGAGCAGCAGCGTCATGCCCAGCCACACCGCCAGCGCGATCAGCGCGGCCACCGGCACGCCCAGGACGAAGCCGTTGCCGATGACGAAGTAGGGCGGGTAGTAGATCGTGATGATCTGGCCGCCGGTGAGCAGCTGCGCGGCGCCGCGGCCGGCCAGCATCATGATCAGCGTCGCGATGATGGGCTGCAGGCCGGCGCGCGCCACCAGCAGGCCGTTCCACGCGCCGCACGCCGCGGCCGCGGCCAGCGCCGCCAGCAGCGCGACCGGCAGCGGCCAGTGGCTGACGTGCACCGGCCGGCCGTCGACGATCCTGAGGTCGCCGCCGATCATCAGCGCGGCCACCGCGCCCGAGATCGCGACCACCGCGCCCACCGAGATGTCGATGCCGCGCGTGGCGATCACCAGCGTCAGGCCGAGCGCGACGATGGCCAGCGGCGCCGCGCGGTTGACGATGTCGACCAGGCTGCCGTACAGGTGGCCGTCGCGCCATTCCAGGTGCCACAGCCCGGGGTTCAGGCTGGCGTTGACGGCCAGGATCAGCGCCAGCGTCACCAGCGGCCACAGCAGCGGATGGCGCGTCGCCCGGAACCAGATCGACTCGGGCGGCGGCGTCTGCGGCGCGGCGGTGTTCATGTCGTGCGTGGTCGTCATGCGGTGGCCGCCGGCTCGCAGATCAGGTTCATCACCTCGGCCTCGCTCGCGCCGCGCGGCAGCTCGCCGGCCTTGCGGCGGTCGCGCAGCACGACGATGCGGTCGGAGATGCGCAGCACCTCGTCGATCTCCGACGAGATGAACAGCACGGCCATGCCTTCGCGCGCGAGGCGCATCACTTCGTTCATCAGTTCCTGCTTGGCGGCGACGTCGATGCCGCGCGTGGGCTCGTCCAGGATCAGCACGCGCGGCGCGGTCGCCAGCCAGCGCGCCAGCAGCGCCTTCTGCTGGTTGCCGCCGGACAGCAGCGCGATCGGCATGTCCGAATCGGCGGCGCGGATGCCCAGCAGGTCGATGTACTTGCGCGCCAGCTCGCGCTGCCTGGCGGGCCGGATGCAGGGCCACAGCCCGGTGCGCGCCTGCAGCGCCAGCACGATGTTCTCGCGCACGCTCAGCTCGCCGACGATGCCGTCGGACTTGCGCTCCTCGGGGCAGAACGCCAGCCCCAGCCGGACGGCCTGCGCCGGATGCGTGAAGCGCACCGCCCGGCCCTGCACCTGCAGCGTGCCGGCGTCGGCCGCGTCGAGCCCGAACATCAGGCGCGCCAGCTCCGTGCGGCCCGAGCCCAGCAGGCCGGCGACGCCGACGACCTCGCCGTCGCGCAGGTCGAGGTCCAGCGGATGGATGCGCCGCTCCGCTCCGAAGCCGCGCAGCGAAAGCCGCGGCGTCGACGCCCCGGCCGCCGGCCGGGCCGCGGCCGGGGTGTCGGCCGTGGCGGCCGACGCCAGCGCCACGTCGCGCCCCACCATCGCCGCCACCAGCGCGGGCGCCGGCAGCTGCGCGGGCGTCCATTCGCCGACGAAGCGGCCGTTGCGCAGCACGGTGATGCGGTCGGAGATCGCGTAGACCTGGTCGAGGAAGTGCGTGACGAACAGGATCGCCAGGCCCGAGGCGCGCAGCCCGCGCAGCACGGCGAACAGGCTCTCGACCTCGCTCTCGTCCAGGCTGGACGTCGGCTCGTCGAGGATCAGCACCTTGGCCTGCACGCTGAGCGCGCGGGCGATCGCCACCAGCTGCTGCACGGCCACCGGCAGCGTGCCCAGCGTCTGCGCGGGGTCGATGTCCAGGTTCAGCCGAGTGAGCAGGGCGCGCGTCTCGCGCAGCATGCGCGGGCCGTCGATGGCCTTGAGGCCGGCCCAGCCGCGGCGCGGGTAGCGTCCCGCGAAGATGTTCTCCGCCACCGTGAGGTTGGGGCAGAGGTTGACTTCCTGGTAGACGGTGCTGACGCCCAGCTTCTGCGAATCCAGCGGGCTGGCCGGCGCGATCGCCGCGCCGTCCAGCGTGAGCGTACCCGCGTTGGCCGGGATCACGCCCGTGAGGATCTTGATCAGCGTGGACTTGCCCGCGCCGTTCTGCCCCATCAGCGCGTGGACCTCGCCCGCCCGCAGGTGCAGGCGGACGTCGTCCAGCACGGTCACCGCGCCGAAGCGCTTGGCGATGCCTTGCGCGTTCAGCACGGTCGACGAAGTGCGCTACGCCCCCGGCGGGCCGCGACCAGAGGGAGCGTGGGGGCCGTCATTTCAGTACTTGCGCTTGGGGAACTCGGCCGCGGCCACTTCCTGCGGGAAGATGCCTTCCTTGGTCAGGATGCGCGGCGGCACCGGCTTGCCGGCCACCACGTCCTTGACCGCCGCCATCAGCTGCGGGCCCAGCAGCGGCGAGCATTCCACGGTCACGTTGAGCTTGCCGGCCATCATCGCCTCGAACGCGCCCTTGACGCCGTCGATCGAGATGATCGTGATGTCCTTGCCCGGCTTCAGGCCCGCTTCCTCGATCGCCTGGATGGCGCCGATGGCCATGTCGTCGTTGTGCGCGTAGAGCACGTTGATGTTCTTGCCCTCGGCCTTGAGGAAGGCTTCCATCACCTCCTTGCCCTTGGCGCGCGTGAAGTCGCCCGTCTGCGAACGGATGATCTTCATGCGGCTGTCCTTGGAGATGACCTCCTCGAAGCCCTTCTTGCGGTCGATCGCCGGCGCCGAGCCCACGGTGCCCTGCAGCTCGACGATGTTGATCGGGCCTTGCTTGCCCTTCTCGAAGTTCTCCAGCCAGTTGGCGGCCTTGCGGCCTTCCTCGGTGAAGTCCGAGCCCATGAAGGTCACGTACAGGCTCTTGTCCTTGGAGTCGACCGCGCGGTCGGTCAGGATGACGGGGATGTGCGCGGCCTTGGCCTCCTGCAGCACGGTGTCCCAGCCGGTTTCCACCACGGGCGACAGGCCGATCACGTCCACCTTCTGCGCGATGAACGAGCGGATCGCCTTGATCTGGTTCTCCTGCTTCTGCTGCGCGTCGGAGAACTTCAGCTCGATGCCGGCGTCCTTGGCCGCCTGCTTGATCGACTCGGTGTTGGCGGTGCGCCATTCGCTCTCGGCGCCGATCTGGCTGAAGCCCAGCACGATCTTCTTCTGCGCGAACGCGGCAGGGTGCGCGATGGCGGCGGCCACCAGGGTGGCGGCCAGGACCGCGCGGCGTTGGATCGTCATGATTGTCGTCTCCTGTCGTTTGTGTGCCGCCCCTCGCGAGGCGGGTCCCGGGGGCGCGGCGCAGCGGCCGAAACACGCCCGGTGGCCCGCATCCTAGGCAGCGATGCGATATCCGGCAAATCGTTTTTGGGCGCGATCCCATACGATTTCCGATATGGGCCGGATGACCGCGAAAAGGGCGCGGAAATGCCCGCCGGCGCAGCCAGAATCCCCCGGATGAGCACCTACGACATCAGTACCGATCCGGGCCGCCTGCAGCTCGACGCCATCCACGCCTACCTGACCCGCAGCTACTGGTCGCCGGGCATCCCCAGGGACGTGGTGGCGACGGCCATCGCCAACTCGCTGTGCTTCGGCCTGTACCTGGGCGATACCCAGGTGGGGTTCGCGCGCGTCGTCACCGATCGCGCGTCGTTCGCCTACCTGGCCGACGTGTACGTGTTGGAGGGGCACCGGGGGCAGGGGTTGTCCAAGCGCCTGGTCGGGCAGGTGTTGGCGCATCCCGAATTGCAGGGGATGCGGCGGTTTCTGCTGGCGACGCGGGATGCGCATGGGCTGTATGCGCAGTTCGGGTTCAAGGCGCCTGCGAGGCCGCAGAACTTCATGGAGATCCGCACGGCGCCGGCGTGGTTGCTGCCGGAGCCTTGAGGCAGCGGCCTCACACGCGACCCGGCTCGAGCCGCCTGCGCAGCAGCTTGTCATCCTGTGCGCAGTCGCAGGATCTACCCCTACCAAGGCGGCTGTCCTGAGGGCGCTCCCGAATGCGCGTACGCCTCACGCGCTCTAGACTGAGCCGATACCCGCAGCCGTAGAGCACCCGCAATGTCCTCCGAGTCCTCCCGCGACCGCCTCGCCGCCGCCCTCGGCGATGACGCCAAGAACGTCGTCATGGAACGCGGCTACTCCCTCGGCTTCGTAGGCGTCCACGGCCAGGTGCGGCTCGTGCAGTTCCGCTTGAGCAAGAAGGGCTTTGCGCTAGATGCTGCGACCGATGACACGCAGTTCGCAGCGACGCTCGATGAGTTCACGGCGGTCGTCACGCGGTTGCTGACCGAGCGGTGGGGCGGGATCGCGTTGCGGGCGGCGTTCGATGCGGAGGGGGAATTGATCGAGCGGCTGTATGAGACCGGCACGCTGGAGCGGTGTGATTCGGTGGATCCTGCAAGTCCGGTGAAGAAACTGGTCAAGGATGGGGAGCGGGTTGATGCGCGGGAATTGTTGGTGAGAGCGTCTGCGCGGCTCGTAGAGAATTGGGGACTGTTCGAACAGGTGCTGGAGGCTGGCGGCGTGAAACGAATCTGCGAGTTGATCACTTGAGTGTTGGTGCGAGGTTCGGCAGGACTTCAGCGTAACGGCCTTCCCGAATGAGGTTGACTTTAGATCCCATACCGCGCTGCGGTAATGCGCTCAGGTTTTTGAGGGCTTGTGATTATTAGATTTTGCATGGACCTGTCAATCAACCACCTTATCATGCGCGATTGCATGCTGATTAGCTGGCCTCGTTAATTGAAATCGTCTCGTCTTTGGTATTTAATATGCGCTCCCAATTTGCATGGTATTTTAGGGTTGATAGTGCTGCAATTGCCAAAATTTGGAAGGATGGCATATTAACGGTAGACGCAAATGTGTTGCTCGATCTATATCGATATCACCAAGGCACTAGAGATAGTCTATTGGCGGGATTGGCCGCGTTTAAAGGGAGATTGTGGCTTTCAAATCAATCTGCCCAAGAATTCTTTAGAAATCGAGCTAGGGTAATTGTTGGAGCAAATTCTGGTTTTAAGGCGGCAACCGAGGAAATAGAAAATCTTCGCAAAGCTTCGGCAAAAAGCCTGGCTCAGTTGCGTAGTAATCGAATTTTGCCAGAAGAACCCATTCAGAAGCTAAGTGATTCATTGGATAGCGTGTTGACAGCTGTGTCGGTGGCTATTGATAAGGCGCAATCTGAGTTTCCGAAATATCTCGAACAGGATTCTGATCCGATATTGCAGACCATTCTTGCATACTTTGATGCAGCTGTCGGCGCTCCGTTTGATGAGGAGCGATTGAAGGGGCTCAAAGCTGAAGCTGAGCGTCGTAAAAAGGCGAAAGTGCCACCCGGATATCTAGATGATGATAAAGATGGGGATAGACCTTACGGAGATTTCTTTCTTTGGCAACAGATACTCGATCATGCCAAGAGTGCCGGTCGACCGATTATATTTGTTACGTCGGAACGCAAGGAAGATTGGTGGGAGCGACCTTCAGGTGTGACGGTCGGGCCTCGATCGGAACTGCTGAAAGAAGCGCATGAGGTAGCGGGTCAGAAAGTTCTCATATATCAAACCGATCGATTCTTGCAATATTCGGCAGAACGGGAGGGCGCGGCGCTTTCTCAAGAGGTTGTTGAGGAAATTCGTGCCCTTGATGATTTGAGATCAGGTTCAGTTGTTCTTTTCATTGCCCAATTAGTCGAGAAGAATGGTCCGGATTTTAACGAAGGTACGCTGTCCATTGAGTTGAAACGCCCCACGTTTAGGTTTACCGCCAGCGGGCATTTCTTTCCTGTAATGAATAGCGTGCCAGTTCTCCGGGCTGACCTCTCCTCTGGGCCAGCGGAGTTGCCAGTTTTTAAGGTGAGCGCGGGCACGGGCACCAAACATGATTTCAATATTCACTTGGGATCAAAAACACCCGGTATCCCTCTTCCCGTTGGTGTCTACAAATTCCGCTATAGCGCGCGAGTGCGAGTACCGGCGGACACGTGAGCGTCAATTTGGTGAAGACCCTCAGATACAATGACTTGTCCTTAGGGGAGTAGCCGCCTTCGCACCCGTCGCGAAGTGCGCCGATCAACACACTTGCCGCCCCATCGCGGCATGGTCGGCGCGGCCCGTCATCGGCGGGCTTAGCAAGACCTTTGGCGCGGTGTCCTGACCCGGGGCTGGGGAGGACGTCGCGTCATTGGTTGATGCGTCCCGGCCCCGCGGAAATCCTCACTTGAATCTCCATATCGACATCACACCGTCCGCGACGACGGTCGTCGCGCACGCGTGCGCCTCACGCGCGAGCGCGCCCATGCCGGCGCTGGCGCAAGCGACTGTCCCGGGATCCCCGCGATGATCCTCACCCTCGCACTGCTCCTGACCTCCGCCATCGTCATCTACCTCGCCTGCGAGTTCTTCGTCAACGGCATCGAATGGGTCGGCCACCACTTCGGCGTATCGCGCACCGCGGTCGGCACGGTGCTGGCGGCGTTCGGGACGGCGTTGCCGGAGAGCGTGGTCACGCTGGTGGCCGTGGTGTTCGGCAGGACGCCGGACGCGAAGGACATCGGCGTCGGCGCCGCCCTCGGCGGGCCGCTGGCGCTGTCGACGCTGGCGTACGCGGTGGTCGGCGCGATGTTCCTGCTCGATCGCGCGCGATTGCAGAAGAAGATCGCGCAGGAGTTCAGCACCGTGCGGCTCGCACACGACCAGGCGTGGTTCCTGGTCGTGTTCGTGTTCAAGGTGGCCCTGGGGCTGCTGGCATTCGCGTGGAAGCCCTGGCTCGGCGGGCTGTTCCTGGCGGCCTACGCGCTGTACGTCTGGCGCGAGCTGCAGGGCGGCGACGCGGAGGGCGACGACGGCGCTGGCATCGAGTTCGAGCCGCTGAAGCTCATGCCGCGCGCCGAGCATCCGGCGACGGCCTGGGCCCTGCTGCAGACAGGCGGGGCGCTGGTGGTGATCTTCTTCGCGTCGCAGCTGTTCGTGCATCAGCTGGAGGCCGTCGGCCCCTGGCTGGGGATGTCGCCGCAGCTGGTGGCGCTGCTGCTGAGCCCGATCGCCACCGAGCTGCCCGAGATCCTCAACGCGGTGATCTGGGTGCGCCAGGGCAAGACCGCGCTGGCGCTCGGCAACATCAGCGGCGCGATGATGATCCAGGCGACCGTGCCGAGCGCGCTCGGCATCTTCTTCACGCCGTGGCTGCTGGGGCCGGCGCTGCTGTGGGGCGCGGCGATCACGATGGCGGCGATCGTCGCGATGCTGGTGCTGCTCAAGCGCCATGCGCTGACGGCGCGGCGGCTGTTCGCGATGGCGGCGCTCTATGGCGTGTTCGCGCTCGGGGTCGCGCTGCGCTTCCACTGACGCGCGTCCGTCGGACCTGAAACGGTGCCTCGCCGCCGCCTGGTTCGGGCACGGGGTGGCCCTGACCGGGCGGAGTCGCGAGCGGCGGCGTTCTGCGAGCCGGTCGCGATCGGCGGCGGATGGCGACGCTGAGCGCCAGCTGAGCGGGTGGAGCGCCTTCGTGATGCTGACTGGAGCCTCCCTCGCGGAGGGAGGCTGGAGGGTGCGGTCAAACACGCTGGAGCTCCCTCGCGGAGGGGGCTCGCGGGAGCCGTGCATTCAGCCATCGGCCAGGAGTCTGAGCGGCTTCTGCCGCGCAGACTCCTAGCGGCTGATCGGCTTGAGCAGGCTGCGCACCCGCGTCTTCTTCACCGGGATCGGCATCTCCAGCGCCGGCACGTGCGTGCCGTCGACCTCGGTCTCGGCGACGTCGGTGGTGGCGACCTGCGGGTGCGCGCGGTCGGCGTAGCGCGGCGGCCAGTCCTTGAGCACCGTGCGGCGCAGCAGGGCCAGGCCGGGGCCGGCGGTGAAGGTGCGCTCGAAGACGTGCGTCACGAGCTGGCGCTTGATCTTCTCGGTGATGATGATCGTGGAGCAGCGCGTGCCGTACGCGCCGTCGGGCGTGCGGATGAAGGCGGAGCTCAGGACGCGCTCGCGGTCGCGGCCGATGCCGGTGCTGGGCAGCAGGTCGTCGGGCGCGAAGTCGCGGTCGGCCAGCGCGGCGAACAGCTGGCTGGACAGGCCGTCGATCGATTCGGCGGTCTTGAGCGCCTCGCCCAGGCGTTGCTTGAGCCGCGTGACCTTGGGCCAGGGCGTGTCCAGCGAAGCGTTGGACAGGCCGAAGATGCCGCGCTCGATGCGGCGCGGGATCGCCAGGTCGTTGCTGGCGTAGAAGCAGTCGCCGCGGCGGAAGTCGGCCGCGATCAGGTTGAACGGCGCGTAGCCGGACAGCGAGGTCTGCATCCAGAACTGGTCGGGGCGCAGCTCGGTGCGCAGCCACTGCGGCACGATGCCGCCGCGGCTGGGCGCCTCGGGATCGGGCTGCTGCGGCCGGCGCACGTTGGTGACGAGCGCCAGGCGGCCGGCGGCCGACAGGCCCAGCCAGGTGCCGCCGGCGTGCAGGTCACGGCCGGCGAGGATCTCGGGGCCGCCTTCGTCCGGCGCCCACCAGGCCATGCGGGCGGCCGGCCGGTCGAAGAACTCGTCGCGGTTGGTGGCGATCACCAGGGGGAAGCGGCGGTTCTCGTCGATGGCGAGGGCTACGAGGCACATGGGGCGAACAGTTCGACGTGGCGGGCACCGCGCAGGAGGCCGGCGCGCGGCAGCGCGGCCGTCTCCAGCAGGGCAAGGAACGTGCGCAGCGCGGCGTGCGCGTCGGCGCCCGCGGCGGGCAGCGACAGGCGATAGGTCTCCATCACGGTCGCGTCCGCGCCGGGGTCGGCAGCGCAGGGTTCGGCAGGATGGCGGGACGGTGCACGGGCATCGGGCGGCGAGGCGGATGAAGCCGGGGAGGGCAGGTCGCATCGTAAGAGGACTTCCGCCGAGTTCACGCCGCCGTCCGGAGGCAATGTGCGCTGGAATTCACGCACTCCCGAAATGACTCGCGGCGCGTCGGCAGCGGCGACGCGGTAGTAGATGCAGACCAGCATCATGCGCGTGCGATCCGTCACGGTCATCCCCGGTTGCGCCGGCTCCACCGATGCGCTATCAGCCGTTGTCGGCGGGGATCTCGTACGGCAGCTCGCGCAGCCGGACGACCGGCCCGTCGGCGGCGCCCACGTGCAGCTCGCCGGCCTCGATGACCGCGCGCTTGACCTCGATCAGCGCCGCGTGCCGGGCGCCGCCCTCGGGGTGCGGCAGGCTGGCCGACAGCACGATCTGGCCGGCCGGCTGCTCGGGATCGGCGGCGGCGAACACCTCCGCGCCCGCCGCGGCGGCCGTCGCGCCCTCGGCCAGCACCATGCGGCGCTTGAGCGTGCCGCGGTACTGGCTGCGCGCGACGATCTCCTGGCCCGGGTAGCAGCCCTTCTGGAAGTTCACGCCGCCCACCAGCTCGAGGTTGACCATCTGCGGCACGAAGGCCTCGACCGTGCTCGCGACGATGCGCGGCACGCCCGACTGCACCTCCAGCCAGTTCCAGACGTCGGGGCTGGACGTCGTCGCCCACGGCGGGTTGGCGCCGGGCGCCGCGGCCCACAGCAGGCGCGTGGCGCCGGCGGCGTCGGCTAGGCGGATGGCGGTGCCGCCGGCCAGGGACGAGGTCGCGTACGGCGCGGCCGGGATCGGATGCGCGGCGTCGTCGTGCAGCAGGCCGGGCAGGGCGACGCCCCACAGCGCGATCTCGGCCGACGCGTCGCTGAGCTTGCACCTGGCGCGCAGCACGAACATGGACAGCCGCTTCAAGGTGGGCGCGAGCAGGTCGGCGCTGCAGGCCAGCAGGATCTCGTCGGGGGCCGTGCGCCACATCACGAAGCTGGCCAGCAGCCGGCCCTTGGGCGAGCAGTAGCCGGCCAGGCGGGCCTGGCCGACATCCAGCTTCAAGGTCTCCTGCGTGAGCTGGCCGTTGAGGAAGGCGGCGGCGTCGTCGCCCCTGGCGCGGATGACGCCCCAGTCGGCGAGGCGGACGGCCACGGGGGCGCCCAGGGCGAGGTCGGAGGCGGCGGGAACGGTGGTGCTCATGGGGCCGATTATCATGGCGGCCCCTCTTTCCCATCGCCAGCAGGGCCTCCGTCCCGGCGCCCTGGTCCCATGCTCAAACGCCTGTTCACGTTGCTGCTCGTGCTCGCCGCGGGCGCCGCCGGCGCCGCCTTCTGGTGGCTGCAGCATCCGCTCAAGCTCGCGCACGACGACGTCGAGGTCTCCATCGAGCCCGGCACGCCGGTGCGCGAGATCGTGCGCCTGTGGCGCGACGCCGGCGTCGACGAGCCGCCCGAGCTGCTCTACCAGTGGTTCCGCTGGTCGGGCCAGGCCAAGCGCATCCGCGCGGGCAGCTACCTCGTCTCGCAGGGCGCGACGCCGCGCACGCTGCTCGACAAGATGGTGACGGGCGACGAGGAGCTGGAGTCGGTGCACATCATCGACGGCTGGACCGTCAAGCAGATGCGCGCCGCGCTCGCCGCCGCGCCCGGCCTGAAGCCGACGACCGCCGGCCTGAGCGACGACGCGCTGATGGCCGCGATCGGCGCGCCGGCCGGCGAGAAGGCGGAAGGGCGGTTCTTCCCCGACACCTACGTCTACAGCAAGGGCGTCAAGGACATCCTCGTGCTCAAGCGCGCGCACGACGCGCTGGAGCGCCAGCTGCAGGCCGCGTGGGCGCTGCGCGCCGCCGACTCGCCGCTGAAGTCGGCCGACGACGCGCTGACGCTGGCCTCGGTCATCGAGAAGGAGACCGGCGCCGCGACCGACCGCGGCAAGGTGGCGGCCGTGTTCTCGAACCGGCTGCGCATCGGCATGCCGCTGCAGTCCGACCCGACCGTGATCTACGGCCTGGGCGCGGCCTACGACGGCAGCCTGCACAAGGTCGACCTGCAGACCGACACGCCCTACAACTCGTACACGCGCCAGGGCCTGCCGCCGACGCCGATCGCGCTGCCGGGGCGCGAGTCGCTGCGCGCGGCGGTGCGGCCGGACGCGTCCAAGGCGCTGTACTTCGTGTCGCGCGGCGACGGCACCAGCGTCTTCAGCGAGACGCTCAACGCCCATAATGCCGCGGTGAACCAGTACATCCGCGGGCCGCACAAGTGACGGCCGGAAAGCCCCTCGCCGCCGGCGCGGCCGGCCGCTTCGTCAGCTTCGAAGGCATCGACGGGGCCGGCAAGTCCACGCACATCGAGGCGCTGGCCGGCTGGGCCCGCGCGCGCGGCGTCGAGGTGGTGCTGGCGCGCGAGCCCGGCGGCACGCCTCTGGCCGAGAAGCTGCGCGCGCTGTTCCTGCACGACGCGATGGACCCGCTGACCGAGGCGCTGCTCGTGTTCGCCGCCCGGCGCGACCATCTGCGCAACGTCATCGAGCCGGCGCTGGCGCGCGGCGCGCTGGTGCTGTGCGACCGCTTCACCGATTCGACCTTCGCCTACCAGGGCGCCGGCCGCGGCTTCGACCTCGCCGTGCTGGCGCAGCTCGAGGACTGGGTGCAGGAAGGACGCCAGCCCGACCTGACGCTGTGGTTCGACGTCGCCCCCGCCGTCGCCGCGCAGCGCCGCGCCGCCGCGCGCGACGCCGACCGGCTGGAGCGCGAGGACGAGGCGTTCTTCGTCCGCGTGCGCGACGGCTACGCGCGGCGCGCGCAGGCCGCGCCCGGGCGCGTCACGCGCATCGACGCGGCGCGGCCGCTGGAGGCCGTGCGCGCCGACGCGATCGCGGCGCTGGCGTCGCGCGACTGGTACCCCGCATGACCGCCGCCCCCGACGACTCGACGCTGCCCTGGCTCGCCGGCCCGGCGCACGACATCGCCACCCGCCAGCGCGGCCACGCGCTGCTGGTGCAGGGCAGCGCCGGCGCGGGCGTGTTCGAGCTGGCGCTGCGCGTCGCGCGCACCTGGCTGTGCGAGACCGCCGGCGCCGACGCGCCCTGCGGCCGCTGCACGGCCTGCCACCTGCTGGCCACCAACAGCCATCCCGACTTCCTCGCGCTGCTGCCGGAGCTGACGCAGGTCGAGCTGGGCTGGAGCGTCGGCGGCAACGACGCGCCCGAGGCGGGCGACGGCGAGGGCAAGGCCAAGCGCAAGCCAAGCAAAGAGATCCGCATCGAGGCCGTGCGCGACGCCATCGCCTGGACGCAGAAGAGCTCCTCGCGCGGCCGGGCCAAGGTGCTGCTGCTGTTCCCGGCCGACGCGATGAACCTGGTCGCGTCCAACGCGCTGCTCAAGACGCTGGAGGAGCCGCCCGAGGGCGTGCGCCTGTTGCTGGTGGCCGAGGACGCCGAGCGCCTGCTGCCCACGCTGCGCAGCCGCTGCCAGCGCCTCCTGTTCGAGGGCCCGACGCCCGCGCAGGCGCTCGCGTGGCTCGAGGGGCAGGGCGCCGCCAACGCGCCGGTGCTGCTGGCCGCGGCCGGCGGCCAGCCGCTCGCCGCGCGCCGCCTCGCCGCCGAAGGCTTCGACGCCGCCGCGTGGCTCGCGCTGCCCAGGCGCATCGCCGACGGCCGCTGGGAGCCGCCGGCCGGTGCGACGATCCCGCGCCTGCGCGAGGTGCTGCAGAAGCTGTGCCACGACGCGATGGCCGTGGCCGCGGGATCGGAGCCGCGCTACTTCCCCGCCGCCAGCCTGCCGCCCGCGGCGGCGTGGTCGAAGCTGGCCGACTGGTCGCAGTCGCTGGCCCGCCTGGCGCGCCACGACGAGCACCCGTTCAACGCCCCGCTGATCACCGACAGCCTGCTGGCCGAGGCCAGGGCGGTGTGGGCGAAGCCGCGGCGCGCGGCCTGACGTTCACGCCGCGGTGTCCGCCGGACCCCGCATCGTGATCGCCCCGAACGGGCAGCGCACCGCGCACAGGCTGCAGCCGGTGCAGCCGCCGGGCTGATGCAGCAGCGCCGACTTGCGCCAGTCGGCCGTCGTCTCCAGGCTCAGGACGCGCGGCGCGCAGACGGCCACGCAGCGGCCGCAGCCGGTGCAGCGGTCGGCGTCGACCACCGGCAGGCGCGGGGCGGGGCGGCGCGGGGTCATGGTCATGCGCCGGGTCGCTGCTCGAAGCCGTCGAAGACGCCGTCGCCGGGCGCGACGTCCACCTTGTCGACGCGCGCCCCGGGCGGCCCCTGGCGCGCCCAGGCGACGATGTCGTCCAGCGCCGCCTGCGGGCCGGCCACCATTGCTTCGACCGAGCCGTCGTGGCGATTGCGCACCCAGCCGCCGACGCCGATGCGGCGCGCGGCCTGCACCATGTTCCAGCGGTAGCCGACGCCCTGCACGAGGCCGTGGATGCGCAGGTGGAGCACGGAAGCGGTCATGGCGCGAGCGTAACGCACCGGCCGGCGGCGCCGCGGTCGGTGGCGCGGTTCCGGCGCCGAACCGTCCTAACCCCCAGGTCGAGGGGAAAAAATCGGTTGCGCCCGACGGTCGACAGGCGCAAGCTCTCGCGCGCCGCCTTCCGTCGGCAGCGCGGGGCGGCACGGGATCGCTCGCTGCCGGCGCACGTCGCGCCAACGCGGTCACCGCGTCACAGGTGACGGAGGGACTTTCATGAAGATCGCTCGCACCCTGAAGCTCGTGGCCGCGGCCGCGTTGCTGGCGTCCAGCGCCGGCGCCTTCGCGCAGGCTTCCAGCTACACGCCGGGGACCGTCTGGAACTTCAGCTACATCAAGATCGAGCCGGGCCAGTTCGAGAACTATCTGGACTTCCTGGACAAGACCTGGAAGCGGGCCAACGACCAGGCCGTCAAGGAAGGCGACATCATCGCCTACCACGTGCTGCAGGTGAACAACCCGCGTTCGGGCGAGCCGGACCTGATCCTGGCGATCGAGACCAAGGACTACCTGACGACCGCGCAGCAGCTGGCGGTGCAGAAGAAGTTCGAGGCCTTCATGGCCCAGGACGCGCACAAGCTCGACACCGGCGCCGGCGAACGCAAGGTCATGCGCAAGCTCGACGGCAGCATGGAGCTGCAGGAGCTCAAGCTCAAGTAGGCGCGCCCGCGGGGCCGGCGGGCGGGCTGCCGCGACAATGGCGGCATGCCCGCGCCGCCCGTTCATCGCATCGTCGCCGCCGACGCCCACGTGGTGCCGGCGCCGTTCCGCGCGTTCGCGGTGCGCAGCGACGAGCCCTGCCACGCGTTCGACGCCCGCCCGCCGTACGGGCGCGTGCACGTGCTGGCCACCGACATCCTCGACGCGGACGCGCGGACGCGCCTCGCGCGGGCCGGCTACGCGCGGGTCGACATCGACGAGCCGTTCGCGGTCGACTACGCCGCGACGACCTGGGACGAACTCGCGGCGCTGGCGGGCGTGCCCGACCTGGCGGGCGCGATCGCGCGCGCCCTGCGCGTGACGCGCGTGCTCGGCGACGCGCTCGTGGACTACGAACGCAGCGTCGCGACGCGCGTCGACTGGCTCGCCTCGCGCGGCGCCGGCTTCCACAACGACGTCGCGCGGCACTGGTCGCGCAGCCTGTTCTGGATCCTCGCGCTGGACGTCGTCGACGTCGAGTTCGCGCTGCCGCACGCCGGCGTGCGCCTTGCCCTGTCCGAAGGCGACCTCGTCGTGTTCGACCAGGCGATGGCGCACGGCCTGTGCCGGCCCGCGGATGCCGGCCGCGCCGTGGCCGCGTCGTTCGACGGCGGCGACGACGGCCGCCAGCTCTTCCTCACCGGCGAGCTGTTGCTCGACGACGCGCGCTGGGCCGCGCTCGGCGCGCCGTGGGCGCCGGTCGAGCGGCACGCCGGGGCGCTGGACCTGACGATGGCCGAGTTCGACGACCGCAGCGGCGCCGTCCAGCGCGTGCGCTTGCTCGAGCACGCGATGTCGCGCGAGACCTGCCACGTCGACGAAACTTCCACGGCCGGGCAAGGGTCACACGGCGATGCACCCTGACGGCGAGAATGCCCGCATGCCCGCTTCCACCGCTGCCCGGCTCGACCGCTGCCGGCACCATGCCGCGACGCTGCTGGCCGTCTTCCTGACCGCCTGCGCGAGCCCGCCGGCGACGACGCCGCAGCCGCCCGCGATCACGCCCTCGGAGGCACAGGCCGCGGGCCTGTCGATGGACGAGCTCGCGCGGCAGCAGGGCTTCGCGCGCTGGGTGGCCGCGTTCGAGGAGTCGGCGCGCGCGTCCGGCGTCGACGACGCCACGCTGCACCAGGCCTTCGACGACGCGCACTACGTCCCGCGCGCCGTGAACGCGGATCGCACGCAGCCCGAGTTCACGCGCGCCGTGTGGGACTACCTCGACATGATCGTGTCGCCCGGCCGCATCCTGCGCGGGCAGCAGAAGCTCGCGGACGTGCGCCCGCAGCTCGACGCCGCCACCGCGCAGTACGGCGTGCCGCAGGCCACCGTCGTCGCGATCTGGGGCATGGAGAGCGACTACGGCGCCAACTACGGCGACATCCCCACCATCGACTCGCTGGCCACGCTCGGCTTCGAGGGCCGGCGCGAGGCCTGGGCGCGCGGACAGCTGATGGCGGCGCTGCAGATCCTCAGGAGCGGCGACATCGACCGCCCGCACATGGTCGGCTCCTGGGCCGGCGCGATGGGCCAGACGCAGTTCATCCCCAGCGCCTTCCTGCAGTTCGCGGTGGACGCCGACGGCGACGGCAAGCGCGACATCTGGGGCAGCATGGCCGACGTCACCGCGTCGACCGCGAACTTCCTGGCGCGCTCGGGCTGGCAGCCGGGCCAGGCCTGGGGCGCCGAGGTCAAGCTGCCCGACGGCTTCGACGCCGGCCGCGCCGACGATGCGCTGCGCCAGGCCAGCGCGCAATGGGCGGGCGAGGGCGTGCAGACGCTGGACGGCAGTGCGCTACCCGAACTGCCCGACGGCGCCATCCTGCTGCCGGCCGGCGTGCGCGGGCCGGCCTTCCTGGTCGGCGCGAATTTCCGCACGCTGCTGCGCTACAACAACTCCACTAGCTACGCGCTGGCCGTGAGCCTGCTGGCCCAGCGCATCGCCGGCGGCCCGGGCGTGCAGGCCGCGTGGCCGCGCGACCTGCAGCCGCTGACGCGCGACCAGCTCAAGGCGATGCAGGCGGCGCTCAACGACCGCGGCTTCGCCGCCGGCGAGGTCGACGGCCAGATGGGCCCGGCCACGCGCCAGGCCCTGCGCGCCTGGCAACGCAGCCAGAACCTGCCGGCCGACGGCTTCCCGACGCCGGATCAGCTCGCGGCACTGCAGACGCCATGACGCCGCCCGCGCCGCCGACCATCGTCGCCGCGGACCCGGCCGACGCCCCGGCGCTGCTCGCGCTGCAGAAGCTCGCGTTCGAGCCCGAGGCGCGCGCCTGCCGGACGCGCGAGATCCCGCCGCTGCAGGAAACGGTGGCGGGTATCGAGGCGCACATCCGCACGGCGACGGTGCTCAAGGCGATGGATGGCGACCGCCTGGTCGGCGCGATCCGCGGCGTCGTCACCGACGACCGCTGCCTGATCCGGGTGCTGGTCGTCGCGCCCGACCAGCAGGGCCGCGGCCTGGGCGCGCGCCTGCTGCAGGCGATCGAGGACGCGCACCCGCGGGCCGGGCGCTTCGAGCTCACCACCAACATGATCATGGTGGGCAACGTGCGCTTCTACCTGCGCAACGGCTACGAGGTGGTCGAGCAGGTCCAGCACGCGCCCACAATCCGGCTGGCCTTCATGCGCAAGATCGCGCGGCGCTGACGGGGCGCGGGTTCAGCCCAGCGCCGACTTGTACAGCGCCAGCAGCTCGCTCCACGCGCGCTCGGCGTCGGCCTGGTTGTAGATCGGCTTGCCGTCGGCCTGCGGCATGTCGGGCACGCACCAGCCGTGCTGCTCGGCGAACACCTCCACCTTGGCGGCGACGTGCGCGTCGTCGAACGCCTTGCGCAGCTTGTCCTTGGCGTCGGGCTGCTTCGCGTCGTCGCTGCCGGCGATCGCGACCAGCATGCGGGCCTTGATCTTCGGGACGAGCAGGTAGGGCGAGTCGGGCTTGTCGGTGACCAGGCCGCCGCCGTGGAACGAGGCGCCCGCGCCGATGCGCTCGGGCACGGCCGCGGCCGTGCGGAACACGAGCGCGCCGCCCATGCAGTAGCCCTGAGTGCCGATCTTCCTGGACTTGTCGACCTCGGGCTGCGCATCGAGGAATTTGACGAACTCGACCGCGTCCTTCTCGGCCGCGCCCGCGGCGCCGATCGAACCCATCAGCGGGCCGATCTTGGCGAAGGTGGCCTTGTCCTTGAAGTCGACGTTGGCGGCCGTCTCGTAGAACGGGGCCTTGCCGATGCGGTAGAACGGGTTGGGCACCAGCACCGCGTAGCCGGCGCCGGCCAGGCGGCGGCCCATGTCGCGCATGGACGGGCGCAGGCCGAAGGCGTCCGGCCACAGCACGACGGCGGGGTGCTTGCCCTCGGCCGGATGGAAGTACGCGGCGTCGCAGGTGCCGTCGGGCGTGTTGATGGTGACGTTCTTCTCGACCACCGGCGGCCCCGCGGGAGCGGCCGCGGCGGGCAGCGCGGTGGCCGCCACGCCGGTGGCCACGGACAGCGCGACGAAGTCGCGGCGGCGCAGGTCGGCGGTGTCGGGGTCGGCTTCGTGGGCGTGGTCGTTGTCGTGCTTGGCGCTCATTTCAGGACTCCTGTGCGAAGGTCGGGCCGGCAACCGGCAGGAACCGCGCGAGGATAGCCGCTGTCCGTGAAACCCGACCCGCGCCAGGGCGGTTCCGGCGTCGCGCGCCGGTGCGATCCGCCGCGGCCGATCGTGGAAAAAGCCACCGGTAACCGTTCGCTGCCGAGCCGCCGGGCCGCCAGGAAGCTCGCTACACTAGAAGAACGATGGCAGATGAACCGAATTCCCTGATGGGCTCGCCGCCGCCGGCGACGGCGCGGCCGAGCGTCATCCAGCTCGTGTTTCGCGAGAAGGGCGCGCTGTACGCGGCCTACATGCCCATCTTCGCCGAGGGCGGCCTGTTCGTGCCCACCACGCGCGACTACCAGCTCGGCGACGACATCTACCTGCTGCTGACGCTGCCCGGCGACGCCCAACGCTACCCGGTGGCCGGCAAGGTGGGCTGGATCACGCCCGCCAACGCGCCCGGCGGCCGCACGCAGGGCGTCGGCGTCCGCTTCCCGGTGGACGAGAAGACGCGCATGCTCAAGGTGCGCATCGAGGAAGTGCTGGGCACGTCCTTGTCGTCGTCCAAGCCGACCCAAACGATCTGACCGGCCTCCCGCGCGGTCGCGTCACGCGCGCCCGCGCGAGCCTTCCCATGTACGTCGATTCCCACTGCCACCTCGCCTTCCCCGAGCTGCGCGAGCGCCTGGACGCCATCCTCGCCGACATGCGCGCCGCCGACGTCGGCGGCGCCCTGTGCATCTGCACCAGCATGGAGGAGTTCGAGTCCGTGCATGCGCTGGCGCTGGCGCACGACAACCTGTGGGCGAGCGTCGGCGTGCACCCCGACACCGAGGGCATGACCGAGCCCGACCTCGACACGCTGTGCGACCGGGCGCGCCGCCCGCGCGTCATCGCCATCGGCGAGACCGGCCTGGACTACTACCGCCTCGAAGGCCGATCCGTTGCCGACATGGAATGGCAACGCGAGCGCTTCCGCGTCCACATCCGCGCCGGACGGCGGCTGGACCTGCCGCTGGTGATCCACACGCGCTCGGCGAGCGACGACACCCTGGCCGTGCTGCGCGCCGAAGGCGAGGGCGCCGGCCCCGCGCCGCGCGGCGTGTTCCACTGCTTCACCGAGTCCATGGACGTCGCCCGCGCGGCGCTGGATCTCGGCTTCCACATCTCGTTTTCCGGCATCCTCACGTTCAAGACCGCCGCCGAGCTGCGCGAAGTCGCCCGCTTCGTGCCGCTGGACCGCTGCCTGATCGAGACCGACAGCCCCTACCTGGCGCCGGTGCCGCACCGCGGCAAGGTCAACACGCCGGCCTGGGTGCCGCACGTGGCCCACCTGATCGCCGAGCTCAAGGGCGTTTCCCGCGAGCAGGTCGCGGCGGCCACGCGCGCAAACTTCGAGCAACTTTTCCGTGTGAACATTCCGCAGCCGGCCTGAGCCGGATCGGCGTCGTCGTGCGTCACCCGAGAGTCCACCCCATGCCCTTGCGCCTCCGTTCCGCCGCGATCGCCGTGTTCGCCGCGGTCTCCGCCACGCTGTCGGCCGGTGCGGCCTTGGCCGTCACCTACGACAGCGTCGACTTCTTCCGGGCCGTCAACGTCGACAACGCCGACGCCGTCGCGCGCATGCTCGTCGCCGGCCTCGACCCCAACCAGCTCGACCCGCGCGGCCAGCCGGCGCTGATCGTCGCGCTGCAGGGCGAGTCGCTGAAGGTGGCCAAGGTGCTGTGGGACGCCAAGGGCATCGACGTCGACCTGCGCAACCGCGTTGGCGAGACCCCGCTGATGATGGCCGCGCTCAAGGCCGAGACCGACGCCGTCGACGCGCTCCTGGCCCACGGCGCGAAGGTGCGCAAGGACGGCTGGTCGCCGCTGCACTACGCCGCCACCGGCGGCAGCGCGGCGATCGTCAGGCTGCTGCTGTCCAAGGGCGCGACGCTCGAGGCGCGCTCGCCCAACGGCACGACGCCGCTGATGATGGCGGCGCGCTACGGCAACGAGGAGGCGGTCGACGCGCTGCTCGCGGCCGGCGCCGACCGCGCGCTGAAGAACGACCTGGGCATGGACGCCTCGGCGTTCGCGGCGAGCGCGGGGCGCGAGAAGCTGGCGGCGCGCTTGAAGCCGGGGGCGGCGGCGAAGTAGCCCTCGCTACGCCTTGCGGGCCGCGGCCCGCGCGCGCCATTCGGCGGCGGCTATGCCGAAGGTGGCCATGTCCTTGCCGTACCAGCGCTGCAAGCCCAGGTCGCGCATCCCCAGCCGCTTCATCACGCCGGACGACGCCGTGTTGGCCGGTTCGCAGACGGCCAGCAGCTCGCCGGGCGCGAAGGTGTCGAACGCCCAGTCGCCCATCGCGAACGCGGCCTCGCTCGCGTAGCCGCGGCCCCAGCGGTCGCGGCGCAGGCGCCAGCCGAGTTCCATCGGGCAGTCGCGGTCGGGCTGCGGTGCCGCCTCGCGGCGCAGGTTCTGCAGGCAGCCGGCACCGACGATCTCGCCCGTGTCGCGCTCGAAGAAGGTCCACCACGAATAGCCGACGTCGGCCCAGCGCGCCTTCACGCGCTCGATGATGGCTTGGGTTTCTGCGCGCGTCTCGGGCTGGCCGGAGATGTAGCGCATGACCTCGGGGTCGGCGTTGAGCGCGTTGAGGCCGTCGAGGTGGGCGTCGGCCATGGGCTCGAGACGGAGGCGGGCGGTGGTGAGGATCGTCATGCAGCGGCGGGGTATCGGGCGTGTCGCGGAGTATGGATCATCGTTCGAGGGGGCTCACACGGCGCGGTGATCGGCGGCGTCAAGAACTCCTGACGCACCTGCCTTTGCGCGAAAGCGTGAAAAGCGTCGCGGTTTCCCTGGTGTTCCGACGATTTTGTAGGAAGTTCGCCGACATGCGGTCTGGCGCGGAGCCGACTACAGATTCGCGGGGGCGAGTCCTACAGTTCGCTCCATGGACGGACGGCTGCCTCGCGGCCTCGTCCAGGCCAACCCAGGAGTCCTTTCATGCAAGCCTCGACCTGCTCGAACCCGTTCGTGATGATGACCGATCCGGAGACGATCCTGCTCGCCGTCGAGCGCTCGGAACGCCTGAATCGCCTGAGCCGCAAGGTCTACCGCCCGCTGGATCGCCCGCTGATCCCGAAGGTCGGCGCGACCAAGGACCTGGCCGATTTCGACAGCGCGATCGACTCGGCGATCGAGGACGATTCCAGCGCGGACTGAACGCGCAGCGAAAAAAAACGGACGCCCCTGAAGGCGTCCGAAGCTGAGCTGAACCCAGCGCTCCCGAAAACGACCGGCGCACCACGCACCGGTCGACACACACTCGTTACCATGCCGAGGCGGGCTAGCCCCTGGCCCGGCAGCAGCGACCCTGCATTCGGGGTTGGAGAGGGTGGATCGGGATTGGTTCCGTGGATCCGATGAAATGCGACTGCGTCATCGCCGGCGGCGGTCCGGCGGGGATGATGCTGGGCTTCCTGCTCGCCCGTTCGGGCGTGGACGTGGTCGTGCTGGAAAAGCACGCGGACTTCCTGCGCGACTTCCGCGGCGACACCATCCACCCGTCGACGCTGGACGTCATGCACGAGCTGGGCCTGCTCGACGACTTCCTGCGCCGCCCGCACGACGAGCTGCGCGACATCGCGGTGCGCGTCGGCGCCGAGCAGGCGCGGATCGCCGACTTCCGCCACGTGCCCACCCATTGCAAGTTCCTGGCGATGATGCCGCAGTGGGACTTCCTCGACTTCCTGGCCGAGCACGCCCGCAGGCTGCCGTCGTTCCGTCTCCTGATGCGGGCCGAGGCCACGGCGCTCGTCTCGGCGAACGGCCGCGTCGCGGGCCTGCGCGCGCGCACGCCCGAGGGCGAGCGCGAGATCCGCGCGGCGCTGGTGGTCGGCGCCGACGGCCGCCACTCGACGATCCGTGCGCAGGCCGGCCTCGAGACGCAGGACCTCGGCGCGCCGATGGACGTGATGTGGCTGCGCGTCTCGCGCGTGCCCGGCGACCCGCCCGACCTGTTCGGCCAGGTCGACGCCGGCCGCATGCTGGTGATGATCGCGCGCGGCGACTACTGGCAGTGCGCGCTGCTGATCCCCAAGGGCTCGGACGCCGCCGTGCGGGCACGCGGGCTGGCGGCGTTGCACGATTCCATCCTGGGGCTGTCGCCGTGGCTGGGCGACCGCGTGAAGGAGCTCGTCGACTGGGACCAGGTCAAGCTGCTGTCGGTCACGGTCGACCGGCTGCGCGAGTGGGCCAAGCCGGGGCTGCTGTGCATCGGCGACGCCGCGCACGCGATGTCGCCGATCGGCGGCGTGGGCATCAACCTGGCCGTGCAGGACGCGGTGGCCGCGGCGCGGCTGCTGGCCGGGCCGCTGCGCGAGCACGCGCTCGATCTGGCGGCGCTGCAGCGCGTGCAGCAGCGGCGCGAGTGGCCGATGCGGGTGGTGCAGGGCATGCAGCTGGCGATGCAGGACCGGCTGATCCGGCCCATCCTCGCCGCCGACGGGCCCGTGCGCATGCCCTGGTTCCTGCGCTTGCTGGGGCGCTTCGCGCTGCTGCGCCGCATCCCGGCCTGGTTCATCGGCGTTGGCGTGCGCCCGGAGCATGTCGGCTGAACGGCCGGCCCAGAGGACTACAGCCCGATCGCCGACAGCATCAGGAAGGCCGCGAACAGCACGAAGTGCGTGAGGCCCTCGATGGCGTTGGTCTCGCCGTCGTGGATGTTGATGGTGGCCGCGAGCAGGGCCAGCAGCGTCATCACCATCTGCGGCGCGGTCAGCGCCATCGTGAGCGGATGGTGCGTGGCGAGCGCCAGCGCCTCGATCACCGGCACGGTCAGCACCACGGTGGACAGCGACGCGCCGAGCGCGATGTTGACCACCGGCTGCGTGCGGTTGGCCAGCGCCGCGCGCAGGGCCGTCAGGATCTCGGGGCTGGCGGAGATCGTCGCCACGATCAGCGGTGCCAGTATGGGCGGCGCGCCGCTGCCGGCCAGGCCGGCGTCCAGGGTCTTGGCCATCACCTCCGACAGCAGGCCGATCAGCACGATGCCTGCCGCGATGCCGAGCATCGGCGGCGCGAGGCCGCCCGCGGCGGGCTCGTCCGCGGCGTCCTCGGCGCCGGCCGGCTTCTGCGCGTACGAGTAGCTGAAGAAGTAGCTGTGGCGGCCCGTCTGCAGCTTCAGGAACAGGTCGTACAGCGCCACCATCACGACGATGGTGAACAGCGAATACGCCGGCCAGTGCGCGGCAGGCACGAAGGCCGGCAGCACCATCGAGACGCCAGGGCCGGTTCGCGGCGGAGAAGGGTCGGCATGCGGGTCGGGGCGGGTTGGCGAGCCGCGGATGATAGGGGCTCGCCACGCCCTGAGAAAGGATGCCTTCGCCGGACACAAAGGGAAAACACCGGATCGCACGGCGCCCGTCCTCGTCAACAATCGTTCCCGGAACATTCGCTTTCCGACGCGCTGGAGGGCAGGGTCGGATGCGATCGAACGCCGGACGTCTCACGACGCCAGGGGCTCGAAGTACTTCCTGAGGTGATGTTCCGGGGTGAAATTTTAGGGGCCGCATCTTGCGGCCCTTTTTTCGTCCGTGCGATCCGCGCGGCGGGACGGCCGAGGCGCCCCGGCCGGCGATCAGCCCTTCGTCACGGCGTCGTGGCGCTTCTTGTAGATGCGCTTGCTCTGGCGGTTGTCGGCGTGCTGGATGCGGCGCTGTTCGGCCGCGCCGATGTGGCCGTCGGCGCCGGCACGCGCCTCGCGCGCGTCGACGTGCGACTGGCCGCGCTCCAGGCTCGCCGTCTGGCGGTTGGTCAGGCTGCCGTCGCGCACGCCGGCGTTGATGCGCTTTTGCTGGTTGATGTCGCGCTGCACGTCGGCCTGCGCGCGCTGCGACGACGCCGACAGCGGGTTGCCGTCGATGCCGTTGGTCGTGGCCTGGTGGATGTCGCGGCTGGTCTTGTTCTGCGCGGCGTTCAGCTGCGCCTTCTCGGCGGCCGTCATCGGGCCGTTCTTCATGTCCTTGGCCTGCAGGCGATCGACGTGCGCCTCGTCGCGCTGCAGTTCGGCGTTCTCGCGCGTCGTGATCGTGCCGTTCTGCAGGCCGTTCTCGATGCGCTGTTCCTGGTTGACGTCGCGCTGCGTGGTGGTCGCGGCATTGGTCTGCGCCGACGCGGCGAAGCTGCTGCCGAAGGCGGCCGTGGCGATGAGGGCGGTCACGAGAAGATTGCGGTTCATGTCGTTGCTCCTGGGTGTGTGGTTCGGAAGCGAACTGGCGTGCGGTTCGTATCGTCTCAACGACGGTCCGCCGACATGAGTTGACCCTGATGCAGCAGCATCACCTGGAGATTCAAACGCTTGACGAGACAGCAACACGGCGGGCCGCCGTTGCGCCGCCGCCGCGCCTGCTGTTCCACAATGCAGCCATGCCCGACCACGACAGCACCGCCCCCGCCATCGACAAGCGCCTGACCGACCTCGAGGTCAAGGCCAGCTTCACCGAGGACCTGGTGGACCACCTGAACGACCTGGTGGCGCGCCAGCAGGAGCAGATCGACCTGCTGATCCGCGAGGTGGGCAAGCTCAAGGATCGCGGGCCCGACACCGGCGGCGCCGCGCGCGACCCGCGCGACGAGGTGCCACCGCACTACTGACTAGGGCCGCGACGAGGCCTGCCCGGCGCGCGCCACGTGGGCCCGGCGCGCCGGATGGCGATCCGCCGTGGGCACGATGCGCAGGCCCGAGGGCTCCAGCGACGCCTGCGTGGTCGCCGCGGCCACGGCGGAGACCGGCAGCAGCGCGATCACCAGGCCGATGCTCAGCGAGAACAGCAGCGCGATCAGCGCGACGACCTCAGTGATGCGATCCTCGCCCGGATGCGGCGCGTCGCCCTCGCGCAACCACAGGTATTCGGATTCCGGGCCGCCTTGCGGCGCGGCGTCGTCGATCTGCATGGCGTTCCCCTTCGCTCCGGTCGCTCGGGGTGTCGGATCGCACCCTCGTCCACCGGGATTTCGGAGTCGGCCGCGGGTGCTTGAGCGACCCGCTGTCGGGAGGTCTCCACCGCCGGCGTCGGGAACGCGACCCGCCTGATTCGTTCGCAGCTTCAGAGCTCGATCAGCTTCTCGCGGATGGCCCAGCGCACCAGCGCGGGCACGTCGCCCAGCTCGAGCTTGGCCATCAGGCGGCTGCGGTAGGTGTCCACCGTCTTGGGCGACAGGTGCAGTTCCTCGCCGATGGCGGCGCTGGACTTGCCGCGCGCCACCATCACGAGGATCTGGCGCTCGCGCGGCGACAGCGTGCTGCCGCGCTCGGCGTCGGTGGTCAGGCCCTGCACCGCGATGTCGGTGAGGCCGTCGCCGAGATAGCGCCGGCCCTGCATGACGGCGTCGACCGCCGCGACGAGTTCGACGCTCGCCGAGCCCTTGAGCACGTAGCCCGAGGCGCCCATGCGCAGCGCCTCGGCGACGTTGCGCGGCTGGTCGGACATCGACAGCACGATGACGCGTGTCGGCAGTTGCCGGCGCTGCATCTCGGCCAGCACCTCGAGGCCGGAGCGGCCGTCGAGGTTCAGGTCCAGCATCAGCACGTCCGGCCCCAGCCGGCTCACCTCCGACAAGGCCTGCGTGACGTCCTCCCCCTCGCCGACGATCGCGTGGCCGGCCCCCTGCAGCAGCGCGCTGAGGCCCGCCCGCACGATGGGATGGTCGTCGATCAGATAGATTCTCGCCATTCTCGTGTTCTCCCTGAACCGGCGCCGCGATTTTCAGCGCTCGCGGCGCGCCTTCCCGGTCTGCCGCCCGGTTCGCGGCCCGCCACGGGTTCTTCGACCCTTGCCGGCTGCCACCCGCGGTAGCCCCCCGCGCAGGTTAATCGGCGCGGACCTCGGTGGCAATGGACTGTGCGCTGCAGTGTGGTGTTGGCGAAGCGGCGAGGCGCGGCGGGCGAGTTGCATAGACAACGCTCGCCGTGCTTCAGGCTCCGCTCAGCACCGCCAGCAGCTGCTCGATCTCGACAGGCTTGGTCAGGTGCGCGTCGAAGCCCGCGGACGTCGCGCGCGCGATGTCCTCATCGCCGCCGTAGCCGGTGAAGGCGATCAGGCGCATCGGCCTGCCGGCCAGGCGGCGCCGGATCTCGGCGGCGAGCTGGTAGCCGTCCATGCCCGGCAGGCCGATGTCGATCACGGCCGCCGCGGGGGCGAAGGTCTCGATCCGGCTCAGTGCGAGTTCGGGATGGACGGCCGTGGCGATTTCATAGCCGAAGGCCTGCAGCAGGATCTCCATCGACTCGACGGCGTCGACGTTGTCGTCGACCAGCAACACGCGCCGCGGAGCGGCGGCCGGCGAGGCGGTCGGGCTGGAAGAGTGGGGCATGCAGCGGCAGGGCCGGGAGGTTGGACCTGCGGCGATTATGCAGTGGCCGCCAGGGTATCCGGCCGTCTTCCGGCCCATGGCCGGACCCCCTCGACACCGCTCGCCGGCGTCGCCGAGGGGGCGCCGCTCACTGCGAGGATTGCGACGCGCCGCCTTGCGGCCCGCGGCCCCGCTGCGGCGGCGGCACGGCCACGACGTCGCCCATCTGCGTGCACGGGCCGGACACCGTGCGTCCGCCGCGATCGGTGAAGCTGGCCTGCGTGCCGATCGCCTTGCCCTTGCAGGCGGCGATCGCCTCCGGCGGCGGGCCGCGATGGTCGCGGCCGCCCTGGTCGGGCGGCGGGCCGCTGTCGTTGCCGGCCTGGGCGAGCGCGACCAGCGGCGCGGCCAGCACCAGGACGGCGGTGGCCAGGAAGAGTCGGGTGGAGGTCATTCGATGGGCTGTCTAAGTGGTGGACAAGCCCGCGATGTTCGCGGCGGCGTGTTGCCCGAGTGCCGCACGGATTCTGTCCGCGCGGACAAGGTCGGGCGACGCAGCCGCCGCCCGCGCGCCGCGTCAGTTCACGGCCTTGATGTAGATCGGCGTCGCGCTCTTGCACAGCTGCGTCGACGAGGCCGGGTACAGCGGCTTGGCCATGTACGAGGCCTGCACCGTCGTCGGCAGCGGGCTGGGCAGGCGCATGTGCAAGCGCACCTCCTCGAGGTACGACAGGCCGCCCGAGCTGATGCACAGGTACTCGATGTCGATCTTCGCGTAGGTGCCGTAGTCGAGCGCGGCGGCGGACTGCAGCTGGGCCAGCGTCACGTGGCCGCCGACGTTGGCGCTGACCGTGGCGCCGAGGTTGCTCGCGTTGACGCCGTCGAGCATCGCCAGCGTCGGCGCGAAGAAGTTCTGCTGCGACAGGCCCGAGCAGGTGCCGTGCTCGATCCACTCGTGGCGCTCGAGATAGGACTGCGTGCCGGGCTCGTCGACCTGCAGCAGCGCCTCGGTGGACGGTTGCAGCGTGACGGCGGGCAGCAGCGACCAGTTGCCGGCCTCGTCGTTGGACTTCTGGGCCGAGGTCACGCCGCAGTACGAGCCGCTCTGCGGCCACAGGCCGTGCAGCGAGAACGCCGTGGCGTCGTGGCGGGTGGGCGTCTCGCTGGTGCACTCGGGCTTGGTCGAATGCTGCAGGCAGAAGGCCGGTTCCCAGCTGATGGCCAGGGCGTAGTTCTCGACGGGCGACGCGGCGTGGGCCGCTGCGGGCGCCAGCGTGGCGGCAAGGGCGGCGAGGGCGCCGACGACGAGGGGGCGCAGGGCGAGGGACGATTGCATGCTCGAATTTCTCCTGGGTTTGTGTTGCGGTTCGCGCGCTCGTGGCGCGCGACCGACCCGGATTCGAGCATCGGCATGTGACAGGTCGCATGGGGGAATTCCGATACCCCATACCGTGTTCAAGGTATCGCGTCGACGGCCCGGTTCGGCTTCACGACGGTTCCGGCGTCGCCATCAGCTGCCGCTTGCGCGCGACGATGCGTTCGCCCATCGCCTCGAGGTCGAGCGCGGCCTCGCGCAGCTTCGGGAACAGCTCGTTCTCCTCTTCCCGGATGTGATGGGCGACGTATTCGCCGAGCACCTTCACACGGGCGTCGAACAGCGGCTGGTCGCTGGTCATCGTCTTGACCTGCGCGACCAGGCTCTTGGCGCAGGCATGCTCGACGTAGGCCGCGTCGACGATGTCCTCGCGGCTCGACAACACGCGGCGCGCGGCCGGATAGAGGATCTCCTCCTCGAGCTGCATGTGCAGCGTGAGCGCGACGCAGATCTGGCTCGCCAGCAGCATGCGCTCGTCGCCCTTGCCGCGCGCCTCGGCGAGCTTGTCGTACAGCCGGAACATCGTCCTGACGTCGCGATGCTCGGCCTTCAGCAACTGCAGGGCGTCCGGCTCCTGCGCGGCGTGGGCTTGCGTGGCGGACGGGCTGGCTGGCATCGCGCTCTCTTGACGCAACAGAGGTTGCCGCGCGTGCGAGCAACCCGCGTGCCCATGACGGGAGCGCGACGGCTCAGGCGGCGCGCGCCGGCACCGGGGCGGGCGTCGGACGCTCGAGCAGGAAGATCGCCACCGCCGCGACGATGCAGGTGATGCCGGCCGCGTACAGCGCCGGGCTGTACGACTGCATCACCGTGCGCGTCAGGCCCGCGCCGTAGGCCGCGACGGCGCCGCCGAGCTGGTGGCCCGCGAAGATCCAGCCGAAGATCATCGGGGCGCGCTGCTTGTCGAAGATCGCGCTGGTCAGGCGCACGGTCGGCGGCACGGTGGCCACCCAGTCGAGCCCGTAGAACACGGCGAACAGCGACAGGCCGACCACCGTGAAGGTCGAATGCGGCAGCCACAGCAGCGACAGCCCGCGCAGCCCGTAGTACCAGAACAGCAGCTTGCGCACGTCGTAGCGATCGGACAGCCAGCCCGACGCGATCGTGCCGACGAAGTCGCACGCGCCGATCGTGGCCAGCACCGAGGCGGCCGGCACCGGGCCCAGGCCGTTGTCGCCGCACAGCGTGATGAAGTGCGTCTGGATCAGGCCGCTAGTGCTCAGGCCGCACACGAAGAAGGTGCCGAACAGGACCCAGAACGCGCCGCTGCGCGAGGCGAGGGCCAGGGTGCGCACCGGTTCGAGGAAGTTCGGGCGCCACGCCGCGGGCGCCGGGTCGGCATGCGCCGGATCGGCGCCGAACGGCAGCAGGCCGAGCTCCTTCGGGCGGTCGCGCAGCAGACAGAACGCCAGGCCGGCGACGACCAGGCAGCTCGTGAACACGGGCGTCACCGCCACGCGCCAGCCGTGGCTCTGGATCAGCGAGGCCGCGATCGGCAGGAAGATCAGCTGGCCCGTGGCCGAGCTGGCCGTGAGCATGCCCATCACGAGGCCGCGCCGCTGCTCGAACCAGCGGTTGGCCACCGTGGCGCCTAGCACCAGCGCGGTCAGGCCGGAGCCCACGCCCAGCACCAGGCCCCACAGCACGACGAGCTGCCACAGCGCGGTCATCCGCGTGGCCAGCGCCATGCCGGCGGCGATCAGCACCAGCGCGCTGCAGATGATGCGGCGCAGCCCGTAGCGCTCCATCAGCACCGCCGCGAACGGGCCGATCAGGCCGTACAGCACGAAGCGCAGCGCGATCGCGCCGGAGATCTGGTCGGTGCTCCAGCCGAACTCCCTGCTCAGCGGAACCAGGAACGCGCCGGGCAGGCCGAGCGCGGCCGACGAGGTCAGCATGGTCAGGAAGGCGATGCCCATGACGACCCACGAGAAGTGGATGCCGCGGCGGCCGAACCAGTGGGCGACGGGGGTGGCGAACATGGGTCAGGCCTTCCGGGTCTTGCGAGGGGTCGCGCGCTCGCGAGCGGGGGCGGGCGCCGGCGCGTTCGCGCGAGCGCCCGCGAGCACGGGGGCGGGGACGGGCAGCAGGCGCTCGCGCGCGGCGGCGATGAACTCCGCCGACAACGGCGCGCCTTCGGTGGCGCGGGCCAGCATCAGCGCGCCGGCCATGGTGGCGTAGTCGACGATCGCGGCGCGGCGCCTGGCCGCGGCATCGGGGCCGTCCTCGACGCCGGCCAGGATCTGCAGCAGCTGCTCCAGGCCGTCGCCATAGGCGGTGCGGATGGGCGCCGCCGCGGGCTCGCGGGCGACGTCGGAGGCGAGCGACACCGAGGGGCAGCCCAGGCCGACCTCCTTGATGCTCTGCGCCGACAGGAACTTGTCGACGATCGCCGCGCGCCCTGCCGCGTCGTCCGGCTGGGCCGCGACGCGCTTGCGCCAGCGCTCGGCGGATTGCGCGAACGCGTGCGCGACGGCGACGCCGGCGAGCGCGTCCTTGGACTGGAAGTGGCCGTAGAAGCCGCCGTGCGTCAGCCCCGCGGCGCCCATCAGGTCGGCGACGCTGACGCCGTTGATGCCGCGCTCCTTGAACAGGCGCGCGGACGCCTCGGTGATCTGCTGGCGGTGGCTTTCGGCCTCGGCGCGGGAGACGCGTGGCATGGGAGCTCCACGGTGGATGGGATGATTAAAGTATAGGCATCATGATAAATGGATGTCAAACATCATGAATAAACACGGGCGCCGCGGGGTCATCGGAGCCTGGCGACCCCGCGGCGAGCGCGTCGCCGCGGATGGCGCATCATCGCGGCAGGACCACCACCCGGAGCCCGCCATGCGCGCCACCATCCGATTCCTGCTTCCGTGCGGCGCGCTGCTCCTGGCCGTCGCCGGCTGCGCGACGCCCGAGTCGCGCACCGAGGCCTACGAGAAGGCGCTGAGCCAGTGGCAGGGCGCACCCGAGCAGACGCTGCGCGCCCGCTGGGGCGTGCCCGCGGCCGAGGAGGCCGCCGGCCATGGCAAGTGGCTCACCTACGTCGTCAGCAACGGCGCGGTGCCGCCGCCGACGGTCAGCTTCAGCATCGGCGGCTTCGGGTTCGGCGGCGGCCGCACCTCGGTGGGCGGCGGCGTCGGCGTCACGACGCCGGTGGGACAGGCGACGCCGGTGACCTGCACCACGCGCTTCCTGGTCGAGGACGGCAAGGTCAGCACCTGGACCTTCGACGGCCCGGGCTGCGGCACGACCTAGAGCGGCATGCGCAAGGTGTCGCCGTTGTCCGCGTCGTCGTCCATCGGCAACTCGACGAGCGTGTCGGCGGCGTCGGACGTGCCCTCGTCCGGCAGGTCGATGTGGATGTCGGCGAGCGGCGCCGGGCGCGTCGCGTCGTCATCCTCGTCTTCGGGGCCGCCGGCCAGCCGCGGCGCGACGGCGATGCGGCAGGCAGCCGTTTGCGCGGCGAGGGACGTCGGGCGCAGGTTGGCGAGTGCGGTGTGCAAGTTCAAGGCCGGGGCGTCGCGGCGGACGAGGAAGCGGGCTCGACCCGGATCGTAGCTGATCGGCCGTCCGGTGCACACCCGGGTGCGTATGGTCGAGGCGTCGCCGGTCAGTCCCGCGAGGCGTCGTGCACGATCGCGCTGGCGTCCGCATGGGCCGCCGCGTGCGCAGGCATCAGGTGGTGCCAGGTGCGCAGCGAAGGCGGCACGATCAGCACCGCCGCCAGCGCCACCACCAGGCCGGCCTTCGTCAGCTTGTAGGCCGTGCGGTTCCAGGCCTTGAAGCGGCGCCGGTAGTGGCCCGCGCGGTCGGACAGGAAGAACAGCCGGTTGATCAGGCCGACGCGGTCGCCGGCGTCGTTGGGAGAACTTGCCGCCGCCACGACGTTGCGCCCGAACCAGCGGTTGAAGGCGCGCGCGAAACCGAAGCGCATCGGCCGCTCGATGTCGCAAAACAGTATCAGGCGCTCCACGTCGGTGCGATTCTCGGCCTCGTGGATATAGGTTTCGTCGAATATCACGGGCTCGCGGTCGCGCCAGCTGTAGGGCTGGCCGTCGACCACGATATTGCAGCGGTCGTCGTTGGGCGTCACGAGCCCGAGGTGATACCGCAGCGACCCGGCATACGGATCCTTGTGGGGATTGAGAACCGCGCCGGGCGGCAGCGTCGTGAACATCGCGGCGCTGACGCCGGGAATGCCGCGCAGCAGCTCGGTCGTGCGCGGGCACAGGCGCTGCGCGGACGGGTGCGCGTCGCCGTACCACTTGAGGTAGAAGCGCTTCCAGCCCGACTTGGCGAACGAGTTGAAGCCGGCGTCGTCCTTCTGGTCGGGCGACTTCATCCGCGAATGGGCCATCAGCGCCTGGCCTTCCTGGCGGATCACGTCGGCATGGGCGCGCAGGACGTCGAGCTCGGGGAAACGGCTGACGGCGGTATACGGCTTGTTGGGAATGGCCGAGAACGCGTAGAGAAACACGTTGACCGGCGCCAGCAGGCCCGAATGGTCGAATACCTGGCCCCAGAAGCTGTGGCGCACGCGACCGCGGAAATGCACCACCAATATGCAGGCGAGATACAGGGCGATGACGGTCAGGAGGATCATCGGGATTTCCGGAAACGGCGCGGGCAGAGAACCTTTCGCAGCATCCGTCAGATCGACGACTGTTGGCTGGCCGCAGCGGCGAAATACAGCCGGCGAGAAGGGATTTGGCGGGCGGAAAGAATCCGCTCAGGCAACCCGTGATATCGCAGGCGGTGGGCCGAATATCGGAGCAACCGATGTGCCCGATATTGGCCAACGGCGACGGCAAACGTGGGGTGAGTGCACGCCAGGAGGCCGGCAGCGGATCCTTCCGCGGAAGTCCTGGAGGCGCCGCGCGACCGGGCGGCCGGCGCGGCGAAATGGCGCGGGCAGGGCGCCCGGCGCGGAGCGGCGTCACGCGCACGGGCGCGCGACGCGCGAGCCGATCAGCTCAGATGCTTGCCGACCAGGCCAGTCATCTCGAACATCGTGACCTCGTCCTTGCCCATCACGGCCTTGAGCTTGGCGTCGCACAGGATGTTGCGCTTGTTGGCCGGGTTCTGCAGGTTGTGGGCCTTGATGTAGTCCCACAGGCGCTTGGTCACTTCGGTGCGCGGCAGCGGCTCGGCGCCGACGATGGCGGCGAGCGCGGGGCTCGGCTTGAGGGCCTTCATGAAGGCGGAAGACTTTTCGGTGGTAGCCATCGGGAAACCTCTTCGAGAACGGGAAAGGGCGCGAGCATACGCCCTTGCGAGGCCTTCGGTGTGGCGCCCGGGCCGCGCCGGGATGTGCTAGGCGCGGGGCTTGTTGCTGCCACGTCTCCCGATGTTGACTTTGTTAATGAGAATCATTAGCATTTGATGCCGGCACCGGTTCATGCCGGAACTGCCAGCATCTCCAGCACGGATCTCGCCGAAACGAGGCCGCGGACGCCAGCCGAAACGTCCACCGCCAACTTTCGGAAGACAGATCCATGCGCTACATCCAGAGCCGCAAGCACGCGGCCGTCCGCCAGCCGCGCCACCGCTCGACCGCCGCCCTCGCGGCCGCCGCCCTGGCACTTCCCGGCGCCGTCCTGGCCCAGTCCGCGGCGGCGCCCGCGCCGGCCGCCTCGCAGGCCCGCGCCGAGGCCACGCTGCCCGCCGTGAAGGTCCAGGCCGCCGCGCCGGAGAACGACTACAAGGCCGATGTCGTCTCGTCGCCGAAGTTCACGCAGCCCATCGTCGACACGCCGCAGACCATCGCCGTCATCAAGAAGGAGCTGCTGCAGCAGCAGGCGGCGACCACGCTGTCCGAGGCGCTGCGCAACACGCCCGGCGTGACGATGCAGCTCGGCGAGAACGGCAGCACGCAGACAGGCGACTCGATCAACCTGCGCGGCTTCGACAGCTCGCAAAGCATCTTCGTCGACGGCATCCGCGACCTCGGCGCCGTCTCGCGCGACGTCTTCAACATCGACCAGGTCGAGGTCGTGAAGGGCCCGTCGGGCTCCGACATCGGCCGCGGCGCGTCGTCGGCCTACGTCAATCTCGTGTCCAAGACCGCGCAGGCCGACGGCGCCTTCGCCACCGGCAGCCTGATCGCCGGCAGCGCCGACCGCAAGCGCCTCGTCGCCGACTTCAACACGCCGCTCGCGTCGCTGCCCGGCAGCGCCGTGCGCCTGAACGTGATGGCGCAGGACGGTGGCGTCCCTGGCCGCGACGAGGTGCGCCAGAAGCGCTGGGGCGTCGCGCCCACGGCCAGCTTCGGCCTCTTCTCGGGCACGCGCGAGACCCTGAGCTATGTCCACGTGCAGCAGGACAACCGCCCGGACGGCGGCGTGTCGACCTTCGGCCTGAAGGGCTACGGCTACGTCACCGCGGCCACCAGCACGGCGGCGCAGATCACGCTGACGCCCGGCCCGGCGGTCGACCCGAGCAACTACTACGGCCTGCGCAACGACTTCGACCACGTGAAGTCGGACATGTTCACCTCGAAGCTGGAAAGCGACCTGGCCAGGGGCGTGACGCTGCGCAACACGACGCGCATCGGCCGCACGGTGGAGGACGTCGTCGTCACGGGCGTCAACGCGGTGCAGACGCCGTCCACCGGCCGCGCCACGGTCACGCGCTCGCGCCAGGGCCGGCATCAGGACAACGAGATCCTGACGAACCAGACCAACCTGACCTCCGCGTTCGAGACCTTCGGCCTGAAGAACGCGTTGTCCACGGGCTTCGAGCTGAGCTGGGAGCGCCAGAAGACGGCCACGCCGGTGACGGTGACGGGCACGGCCGACCTGTACGACCCGAACCCGGACGACGCGCTGGCGATGCCGGCCTACCAGGGCACGCAGACCATCGGCAGCACGCTGACCGCGTCGGCGTACGCGTTCGAGACGCTCAACGTGACCGACGCCTTCCTCGTCAACGGCGGCCTGCGCGTCGACAAGTTCCACACCGACACGAGCGGCGCCACGTACACGGCGGCCTCGGGCTCGACGCCGGCGGCGCTGACGAACAACGCACCGCTGGGGCTGACCGACACGCTGTGGAGCTGGAAGATCGGCGCCGTGTTCAAGCCCGCGAAGAACGGCAGCGTCTACGCGACGTACTCGGACTCGCGGCAGCCTCCGGGCGGCACCAACTTCGCGCTGTCCAGCCAGGCGAGCAGTTCCGCGCAACCCGGCCTGCAGCCGCAGGAAGGCACGAACATCGAGTTCGGCACCAAGTGGGACCTGCTGGGCGGCGACCTGCTGGCCACGGCGGCGATCTACCGCAGCGAGAACAGCAACGAGCTGGTGTCCGACGGCGCGACGGTGCCGACCTACGCGCAGGTCGGCAAGCGCCGCGTGCAGGGCGTCGAGCTGGGCCTGGTGGGCAACCTGACGAAGGACGTCGGCGTCAGCCTCGGGTACTCGAACATGGACTCGAAGATCCTGCGCGGCGCGCCGTCGCAGCAGGGCGGGGTGATCGTGTATTCGCCCAAGAACACCTTCACGTCGTGGCTGACGTGGAAGCTGCCGGCGGGCGTCGCGCTGGGCGGCGGCATGCGCTACGCCGACACCTCGGCGCGCAGCAGCGTGACCACGGCCCCGACCAACAACCTGCTGGCGGCGCCGTCGTACTGGGTCGGCGACGCGATGGCCTCGTACGACATCTCGCGGAACTGGCAGGTGCAGCTCAACGTCTACAACCTGTTCGATCGCAAGTACATCCAGTCGCTGAACAACGGCGGCTCGCGCTACACGCCGGGCGCGACGCGCAACGCGCTGGTGTCGCTCAACGCGAAGTTCTGAGTGCGGTCGCCCCTGCGGGGGCGCCGTCGTTCCCCTCAACGAAATCCATCGCCATCATGCTGCTCCACGTGCCCGACGTCCTTGCCCGCGACCAGGTCGCCGACCTGCGCCGGCGCCTGGACGGCACCGACTGGATCGACGGCCGCGCCACCGTCGGCGGGCAGGGCGCGCAGGTCAAGCGCAACCGCCAGCTCGACGAATTCTCGCCGGTGGGCCAGGAGCTGGGGCGCGTCGTGCTGCAGGCGCTGCTGGCGAACCCGCTCTACATGTCCGCCGCGCTGCCGCTGCGCCACATGCCGCCGCTGTTCAACCGCTACGAGGGCGGCGGGCACTACGGGCTGCACGTGGACGGCGCGATCCGGTCGGTGCCCGGCACCACGCTGCAGATGCGCACCGACCTGTCGTGCACGCTGTTCCTGGCCGATCCCGGCGAGTACGACGGCGGCGAACTGGAGATCGTCGACACCTACGGCACGCACACGGTCAGGCTGCCCGCCGGCGACCTGGTGCTGTATCCGTCCGGCAGCCTGCACCGCGTGCACCCGGTGACGCGCGGCGCCCGGGTCGCGTCGTTCTTCTGGGTGCAGAGCCTGGTGCGCGACACGGCGCAGCGCCGCATGCTGTTCGAACTGGACCAGAACATCCAGGCGCTGCGCGAGCAGGTGGGCGACAACGAGGCCGTGGTGGGCCTGACCGGCCACTATCACAACCTGGTGCGCGCCTGGTCCGAGGTCTGAGAACGAATCCGGCGCGCTCGAGCGGGCCGGATTCATTCACGGGTTCCGAGTCAGTAGACGTCGCGCCGGTAGCGCCCTTCGGCGATCAGCGCTTGCACGCGCGCGTCGCCGACGATGTCGACCAGCGCCGCGTCGACGCCCGCGGCCATGCCGTGCCGGCTGCCGCAGACGTAGACGGCCGCGCCGTCGTCCAGCCAGCGGCGCACCCGCGCGGGCTGGGCGCGCAGGCGATCCTGCACGTAGTCGCGCGCCGCTTGATCGCGCGAGAACGCGAGGTCGACGCGCGCGAGCGTGCCGTCGGCCTGCCAGGCCTCGATGTCGGCGCGGAAATGGAAGTCGTGCGCCGCCTGGCGCTCGCCGAAGACGAGCCAGTTGCGCGGTCGCGCGGCCGCGTCCGCGCCCACGCGTGACGCGCGAGCGCGAGCGAGCAGGTGCGCCCGCAGGCCCGCGATGCCGGTACCGTTGCCCACCAGGATCAGCGGCCGCGCGGCGTTGTCGCCCAGGCGGAAGTTGCGATGCGACAGCAGGTCGAGCACGATGTCGGCGCCGACCGCGGCGCCGGCCGTCAGCCAGCCCGAGGCCAGCCCGAGCCGGCCGTCGCTGCGCCGCTGTTGGCGCACCAGCAGGTGGGCGCGGCCGTCGGCGGGGATGGATGCGATCGAGTAGGCGCGCGGCGCATCGGGCGCGTGCGGCACGCGCACCTGCAGCAGGTCGCCGGGCTCCCAGGCGGGCGTCGCGCCGGCGGGCGGCTCGAGCTCGAGGTGGAACACCGGTGCGCCCTGGCTGCCCGGATTGAGGTGCGTGCGGCGCGCCAGGCGCCAGGTCTCGCGAGCGGGCCCGCGCCAGGCCAAGGCGTCGCCGACGCTGGCCAGCCGGCCCAGCGCGTGCTTCCAGCGCGCGAGGTCGGGCGGCGCCATCGCGTCGACCTCGATGCGCTCGAACAGCGGCCGCGCCCCGCGCGCCTGCAGCCAGGCGTCGAGGCGGCGGCCGAAGGCGCAGAAGCCGGCGAACTCGCGGTCGCCGAGCGCCAGCAGGCCGTAGCGCAGGCCGGACAGCGACGACGTGTCCGCGACGTCCATCACGCGGCGCACGAACGGCGTGGCCGCGTCGGGCGCGTCGCCCTCGCCGCAGGTGCTCGCGATGAACAGCATCCGCGACGCCGCGGCCAGCTCGGCCGGCGCCAGCGCGCCGAGGGCGACGACGCGCGACGGCAGCGCCGCGTCTCGCAGCGCCTGCGCGCTCTGCCAGGCCAGCTGTTCGGCGGCGCCGGTCTGGCTCGCGTGAACGACCAGGATGGGTTCGACGTGCGCCGCGCCCGCTAACGCCCGGCCGCACGCCGATGCGGCCGCGGCCTTGCGGCGCGCGCCGACCCACACCGCCAGGCACAGCGCGGCATAGAGCGACACGGTCGCCGCCGCCGCCAGCAGTCGCGGGCCCTCGACGCCGAACGCGGTCATTGCAGCAGCGCCTGGAACGCGGTGCTCGCTTGCTCGACGAAGCCCGCGCCGTCGCGCACGAGCAAGCGCGCCGCCAGGCCCAGGCGGTCCGCCAGCGCGAGGCCGCTGTCGGGTCCGAGCACGCTCAGCGCGGTCGACCAGGCGTCGGCCCGCATGCAGTCCGCGTGGATCACGGTGACCGCGGCGAGGCCGTGGCGGATCGGCCGTCCGTCGCGCGGATCGATCGTGTGGCTGTAGCGCGTGCCCGCGTGCTCGAACCAGCGCCGGTAGTCGCCCGAGGTCGCCACCGACAGGCCGTGCAGCGCGAGCAGCGTCCGCGCGGCCGCCTCGCCGCCGGGATGCTCCAGCTGCACCCACCACGGCTGGCCGTCGGGCTTGGCGCCGCTGCCGCGCAGCTCGCCGCCGACCTCCACGAGATGGCTCTCGATGCCCAGCGCATCGAGCCGGCGCGCGACGAGGTCGACGCCGAAGCCCTTGGCGATCGCCGACAGGTCGAGCGCGAGTCCGCCCGGCTGCAGCAGCGCGCGGTGCGTCGGATCGATCTCGATGCGGCGCCAGCCGGCGCTCGCCTGCGCGTGCGCGAGCAGCGCGGCGTCCGGCACGCCGCGACGCGGCGCGGGGCCGAAGCCCCAGGCATCGACCAGCGCACCCGCGGTCGGATCGAACGCGCCGTTGCTGCGTTCGGCGACCTCGCGGGCACAGGCGAGCACCTCGTGGAAGGCGTCGGGCAGCGCATGCCAGCTGCCGGGCGCGGCGCGGTTGAAGCGCGCGAGGGCCGAGGTCGCGTCCCAGGTGCTCATCTGCGCGACCACGTCGTCGAGCGCGGCCTGGATCGCCTGGCGCACGGGCTCGCGACGCAGCGTCGGCGCGGCGACGAGGCGCACGTTCCAGGTCGTGCCCATCGTCTCGCCCGCGAACTCGTGGACGCGCCCGCCGAGCGCCGGCGGCGTCGCGGCGATCGATGCCGGCACCAGCACCTGTCGCTCGGGGGTCACTTCGGCAGCACCTCGAAGGTCGCGCTGTAGGACTCGCGACGCGCGGGCGCGCCGCCGGCCGGTGGCGGCGTGCCGGCCACGCCCTGCGGACGCCCGCCATGGTTGATGCCCAGCCAGTAGCGCCCGGCCTCGGGCCAGGCGAGGCCGAACTCGCCGGCCGCGTCGGTCTTCAGCGCGATCTCGCCCATCCTGTAGCGGTAGCGGTTGCCGCCGCGGATCAGCGTGACGTCGGCACCGGCGAACGGCTTGCCATCGAGCAGCACCCGGAAGCGGCTGGCGTCGCCGACGCTGAGGTCGGTCGGATTGGTCAGCGGCTGCAGCTCCAGGCCTTCGCCGGTGACGGCGGCGGGCAGCGCGCTCGGCGCCTCGTTGGTGACGAAGGTCTCGGCGCGCGCGAGCTGGCGCGTGACCTGCAGGTCCTGCGCGTCGGCCGGCACCGCCGCGGCGAGCGCCGCGGGCGAGCCGCGCCAGCGCTTCGTCTCGCCGCCCGCTTTCCACGAGGCCATCGCGGTGTCGGTCACGCCGGCGATCCGGTACGTGCCTTTCTGCGCGAGCTGGAGGTCGAAGCTGACGCGGCGCCTGGCCTCGACGCGTGCGGCGGGCGCGACGGCGCTGCCATCGGGCGCGGTGACGCGCAAGGAATCCAGCATCAGCGGGAACGAGTCGAACTCGAACAGGTCCTCGGAGATCGCCGCATCGACGCTGACCACCGGCGCGGGGCCGTCGACCAGCGTGGCGGACGGCAGCAGCCAGGGGCGATGCGCGTGGGCGGACAGCGAGAGCAGGGCGGCGCCGGCGAGCAGGGCCAGGCGCGGGAGCGCGTGTCGCATGGGGGTCTCCTTCAAGGCTTCGCGTCGATGGCGACGGTGCCGAGCTCGCCCTGGCCTTGAGCCCTGGCGGACTGCGCCTTCCTCACCGGCCAGTCGAAGGGCACGCGCAGCACCTCGCGGCCGCCGTTCTCGCGCGCGGCCTCGACGACCACCTCGTACTGCCCCGGCGCCAGCGCGGCGACGGCCTTCGTGCCGAGCAGGTTGATCGCGTGCTCGCCGGCGGTGCGCGTGGCGCCGGTGACGCCGTCGACGGCCGGCGCGTCGTGGCCGCTCTTGCGCCACCACGAACGCATGTCCTTGAGCCACTTGGCGCCGCCGTTGTTGCGCTTGTTGACGTCGTACCAGAGCGCCACGTTGCCGGCGAAGGACTGGTCGGACGCCTTCTCGATCCACGCCGCGACATACGGCTTGTGGTATTCGGCGATGTCCATGCGCGGCAGCTGGATCTTGAGCGCCAGCTCGGCGGACCGGGCCGGCAAGGCCGCGACGGCGGCGGTGAGGGCAAGCGAGTATCGGATCGGCATCGGGGTTCCTGGTGCGTGGTTCGAAAGCGGAAGCGGGTCAATGGACGAGGAGCAGGGCCAGCAGCGCCGGGACGACCACGCCCAGGCCCACCAGCGGCCAGGTGCCGGGCCGGTTGCCGGCGTGCATCTTCAGGATCACGAGGCCCGTGATCGTGAAGGCGAGGCAGGCGACGGCGAAGGCGTCGATGAACCAGCCCCAGGCGGCGCCGGCGTTGCGGCCCTTGTGCAGGTCGTTGAGGGTCGAGATCCAGCCGCGGTCGGTGTCCTCGAGCTCGGCCTGGCCGCTGTCGCGCGCGACGCGCACCCAGGCGTCGCCGCCCGGTCGCGGCAGCGCGACGTACCACTCCTCGGGCGACCACTCGGCGGCGCGCCCGCGCACGTCGACATGCAGCGCCGTGGCGATCCAGTCGGCGACGTCTTCCGGCAGCGGGTCGCGGCGCTTCGCGTCGCCGGGCTTCGGTGCATGGCGGGCCAGCAGCGCCGGCGGCAGCGTGGCCTTGCGGTCGACGACGTCGGGATGCGCCTCGATCTGCGCGGCGTGGTTGAGCGTCAGGCCCGTGGCCGCGAACAGCAGCATGCCCGCGAGCGCGATGGCCGAACTGATCCAGTGCCAGCGATGGAGCGTCTTGAGCCACCACGCGCGCGCGAGCTGGCCGGTCTTCATTTGGTCAGGATCAGCTTGCCGAGCGAGGTCTGGCGCAGCCGGTAGACGGCGTCGCCGTGGGCGATCTGCACTTCGGGAAACTCGGCGAACAGCTGCTCGCTGGTGATCAGGCGCACCCTGGGCGGGCGGCTGGGCGCGCCCGGCTGGAAGCGGAGCTGGAAGTCGTCGCCCGGGGGGGCGGCCGGAGCGGGCGTGGCGGTGGTGTCGAAGTCGTTCATGTCGGCAGCTCGAACTCGATGGGGATGGCGGCCCAGCCCGCGACGGCGACGCCGTTCTCCAGGTAGGGCTTGAAGCGGCAGTTGCGCACGGCGGCGAGCGCGGCGTCGTCCAGGCGCGCGAAGCCGGTCGACGCGGCCAGCCGCGCGTCGCGCGGCAGGCCCGCCTCGTCGATGAACACGCGCACCAGCGCCTTGCCGGACTCGCGCATCCTGGCGGAGACGCGCGAATACACGGGCGCCGGCGGCACGAGGTACTGCACGGCCGACGGCGGGATCGTCCGGGGCAGGGACGGCGCAGGCGCCGGCGACGCCTCGACCGGTGCGGCTGGCGCGGCCGGCGGCGGGGACGCCGGGACCTGGGCCACCAGCGGCGAGGGCGACGGCACGGGCTCGGGGGCGATCAGCGGCAGGCTCGGCGGGGACAGCGGCGGCATCTTCGCGGCAGGCGGCGGCAACGGCCTGGGTGCCGCCGCCGGCGCGGGTGCGTCGACGACCGTCAGGAACAGCGGCCTGGCCTCGACCACCACCTCGCGCAGCCCGCTCGCGCTCAGCAGCCCGACGACGGCAGCGCCGTGCACGGCCAGCAGCGCGGCGAGGGCGACGCGGCGCTGGCGCGAGCGCGTGCCGGCATAGCCCGGTGCCGCGCTGGTGCCAGGTGCGACGCGCGTCGGCGCCGCGGCGCGCGGTTGCGGCTCGCCGCGCGGCGCCAGGGTGGCGCCGGCGGCCTGGTACGACAGTCGGGGAAGTGTCATCGAAGCGATCCGAAGCTTGCAGGATGTTCAGATAATAACGCGGATGAGAAGCGTTCGCATTAAGATTTGATGAGATAAAAGGGTCTTGTCGAACAACGCAACGCGGACGGCCGCGCCACCGCCGATCCGGCGGCCGGGTGCGAGCGCGCCGCGATCAGGCGCCGGAAACGACGACGCCGGCGCAAGGCCGGCGTCGCGGGAAGAAACGGATGGGATCGCGTCAGGCGAGGGCCGGGACGTCCTGGTACGCCAGCGGCGCGAGCGCGTCGCCGGCCTGCGGACGCCACAACGCCAGCCCGCCCGCCAGGCTCCAGGCCTGCTCGTGCCCCAGGCGCCGCAGCGCGCGCGCGGCCTGCGCGCTGCGATTGCCGCTGCGGCAGAAGAAGACGACGGGCGTGGTCGCGGGCAGCGCCAGCCAGTCGGGCAGCGCCAGCAGCAGCTGCGACAGCGCGATCGCCTGGTGGCGCACGCCCGGCGCCGCCAGGTCCGGCGCATGGCCCAGGCGCTGCTCGTAGGCCTCACGGACGTCGACCAGCAGCAGTTCGGGCTGCCGTTCGACGAGCGCCCGCAGGGGCTCGAGGCCGAGCTCGACGTCGACGGCCGCGTCGGGCGCGTCGACGCGCGCGCCGCAGGCCAGCGTCTGGTAGTCGCTCTGGCCCAGGCCGCGCTCCAGCTCGGCCTTCGCGGCCGCGAAGCCGGCGGCGTCCAGCCCGCCGCCCAGCACGCGCGCCAGCAGCGGCTGGGCGCGGCGCTCGGTGGCCAGCGTGCACGCGAAGCGGTCGTCGTAATCGTGGCCGGGCAGCAGCAGCGTCGTCGGGCCGACGACCTGGGCCAGCTTGAGCAGCGACGCGCCGAAGGCGAGCGGGGCGCTCTGGTCGAAGTCGCTGCGCCCGAGCGCGCCCGGCATCACCGTGTCGCCGACGAAGGCCAGGCGCAGGCCCTGGGCGTCGTGCAGCAGGTAGGCGGTCGAATCGGCGGTGTGGCCGGGGAGGGCGAGACGGGTCAGCGTCTGCGCGCCGAGTCGCAGTTCGCGCGCGTCGCACGGCCAGCCGAGCGGGTCCAGCGGGCGGGCGTCGTCCATCAGGTCCGGCAGCGCCGCGCGCAGGTCGGCGGCCGAGGAGGCGTGGTCGCCGTGGCTGTGGGTGTCGAGCACCGCGGCGACGGTGTAGCGCTGGCAGCGCAGCAGCGCGGCGACGCGGTCGGTCAGTTCGGGCAGCGGGTCGACGACGACGCAGCGGCGGCTGGCGGCGTCGGCCAGCAGGTAGCAGCAGGCGCCGTCGACGATGAAGCGGGTCAGGCCTTCGGGCGGCAGCGTCCTGGGCACGCTGGGCAGCAGGCAGCTGTCGCGCAGCGAACGGCCGCAGGCGCGGATGCGCTCGCAAGCGGCGGCGACGAAGGCCGCGTCGGCCGCGGGCCCGAACGACAGCCGCACCGCAGACGCCGTCTGCCAGTCCGGCAGCCCCATCGCCTGCAGCACGTAGCTGGGCTGCGCCCGCGACGCGCTGCAGGCCGAGCCGCCGCTGACGCGCACGTCGGCGGCGTCGAACAGGTCCAGCAGCAGCTTGGACGGCAGACCCGGCACCGAGAAGTTCAGCGTGGTGGGCAGGCACAGCGCGGGCGGGGCGTTGAAGACCAGCGTCGGGAACGCCTCCCGCAGTGCCTGGGCGAGGCGGTCGCGGAAGCCGGCCAGCGTGGCGGCGTCGCGGAACGTGCCGCCGTCCTCCAGCGCCGCGAGGATGGCGCCGAGGGCGGCGACGCCGGCCATGTTCTCGGTGCCCGAGCGCTGCGCCGCCTCCTGGCCGCCGCCGGCCATCAGCGGCGTGAACGGCGCGCCTTCGCGCACGTACAGCAGGCCGATGCCCTTGGGCGCGTACAGCTTGTGGCCGGAGAAGGGCGCGTAGTCGATGCGGCGCTCCGCCAGCCGCAGCGCCAGCTTGCCGAGCGCCTGCACGCCGTCGACCAGCCACAGCGCCGGGCTGCCGGCCAGCGCGTCGGCGATGCCGTCGAGGTCGCTGACGACGCCCGTCTCGTTGTTGGCGGCCATCGTGCACACCAGTCCCGCACGCGGCGCGCGCTCGCGCAGCCACGCGAGGTCGTGGCGGCCGTCGCCGCCCACCGGGATCGCTTGCACCTCAAGGCCGAGCTCGAGCAGCGCGTTCCAGTGGCGCAGCGATTCGGGGACGGCCTTGTGGTCGGTGGCGCCGAACAGCAGCAGCCCGGGGATGGTCTCGCCGCGCTCGCGCCGCTCGCGCAGGGCCACCAGGGCCGACAGCACCGCCGTCTGGATCCCTTCGGTCGCCCCGCTGGTGAACAGCAGCCGGCCGTCGGGCGCGCCCAGCACGCGGCGCGCGCGGGCGCGGACGTCGTCGATCAGCGAGCGGGCGCGCAGCCCGGTGCTGTGGACGCTGCTGGGATTGCCGAAGTCCTCGGCCATCGCCGCCAGCGCCGCCTGGCGTGCCTGGGGGAGCACCGGGGTGGTGGCGTTGCAGTCCAGATAGATTTCCATGGCGTCGTGGTTCCGGGTGGCTGACCGGGATGGCATGGACAAGCATCGTATCGGCGTTCTCATGTAATTCCATGCTGTTCGAACGATCGGTTCCGGAATCGCATGCCAAATCGGGTCGGGCGCTGGGGTTGATCTGGAAAACCGTTCCCCCTGGCGGGGACGCCCGTCGGACGCGTCCCGGACACCCCGGCGCGGCCAGCCGCATTCCGGTCACCGATTCCGGCGATCCGTCCCGCGGCCACGGCGTCGTGCGCCGGGATACGTAACATGGCGCCATGTCCGAGACCATCGCCTCCAACACCGCAGACGCCGGCAGCCGCCGCGCGCTGTGGATCGCCTACGCCAGCGCCTGCGCTGTCGCCTGGCTGCTGTACGTGCTGGCCGGCGCCGAGTTCCAGCGCGGGCTGTGGCAGCTGTGGCAGGCCATCTACCAGGCCACGCTCGCGCTGTGGCCGCCGATGCTGCTGGGCGTGGGCGTGTTCCCGTGGGTGCTGCGCATGCAGGGCGGCCAGGGCGTCGCCGCGCGCGAGATCGCGCTGCACGCCGTCGGCGCGCTGGTGTTCGGCGCGGCGTGGCAGGCCTGCGACTACGCGGTCTCGACGCTGCTGTACGGCCATGTCTTCGCCAACGTGAACCTGGAGCAGACGCTGCTGTGGCGGGCGATCTGGGGCGTGATCGCGTACGCGGCGATCGCCACCGCCTTCACCGCCTGGCTGCAGGCGCGCCGGGCGCGCGCCGCCTCGCTGGCCGCCGCGCACGCCGAATCGGCGCTCGCGCGGGCGGAGCTGGCGGTGATCAGCGGCAAGCTCAACCCGCACTTCCTGTTCAACACGCTGAACTCGCTGATCGCCCTGACGCGCAAGGACGCCCAGGCCGCCGAGGCCGCGCTGATGCGCTTCTCGGGCATGCTGCGCTACGTGCTCGACACCAAGCGCAGCGCCGACGACCGCGTGCCGCTGGGCGACGAGATCGAGTTCGTGCGCGACTACCTGGCCCTCGAGAGCCTGCGCCTGGGCAAGCGCCTGCGCGTCGACTGGGAGCTCGACCCCGCCACCCTGGCCGACGAGATCCCGCCGCTGAGCCTGCAGCCGCTGGTGGAGAACGCCATCCAGCACGGCATCGCGCCGCGCGTGGACGGCGGCCGCGTGGGCATCCGCAGCGCGCGCAACCCGCTGGACCAGGGCCTGGAGCTGAGCGTCGAGGACGACGGCGCCGGCTGCGAGCCCGAACGCCTCGACGACCCGGCACCCGCGCGCTCGGGCATCGGCCTGACCGCCCTGCGCCGCCGCTTCGCGCTCGACTACGAGGGCCGCGCCCGCCTGCAGATCCGCACCCGACCCGGCGCCGGCTTCCGCGTCGACCTCTGGATACCCCAACCATGACCGAACCCACCCGAGTCCTCATCGCCGAGGACGAACCGCTCGCCGCCGAGGCGCTGGCCGACTGGGTCGCCCGGATGCCGACGCTGCAGCTCGTGGCCAGCTGCGGCGACGGCGCCAGCGCGCTCGCCCGGATCCGGGCGCTGCAGCCCGACCTCGTGCTGATGGACATCCAGATGCCCGTGCTGACCGGCCTGCAGGTGCTGCAGGCGCTGGCCGGCGACGCGCACCAGCCGGCCGTGATCTTCACCACCGCCTACGACGAGCACGCGCTGACCGCGTTCGAGCTGCATGCCGTCGACTACCTGCTCAAGCCGTTCACGCACGAGCGCTTCGTCGAGGCGATCGCGCACGTGCAGCGCGATCGCGGCGCGGTGGCCAACGCCGTCGACGCGCTGCAGACGCCGGGCGACGCGCCGCTGGTGCGCGTGCTGGTGCGCGACCAGGGTCGCATCTTCCCGATCAACGTCGACGCGATCGAGCACCTGCGCTCCGACACCAAGTACACGGCGCTGGCCGTCAAGGGCCGCAGCTACCTCGTGCGCCTGCCCATCGTCACCTTCGAGCACAAGCTCGATCCGGCGCGCTTCGTGAAGCTGCACCGCAGCTGCATCGTCAACCTCGACTTCGTCGAGTCGCTGACGCCCGACGAGAACTCGCAGCTCGTCGCGCGCATGACCGACGGCACGCTGATCACCGCCAACCGCGACGTTTCCAGGAAGCTGAGGGAGCAATCGATATGAACCGCCGTCTTTCATGCCTGGCCCTGACGGCCATCGTCCTGGCCCCGTGCGCGGCGCGCGCGCAGGCGCCCGAGGGCAAGGTCTACGCGCCCGGGGCGTTCGACAGCGTGACGGTGGACGGCTCCGGCCAGGTGCGGCTGGTGCAGTCCGACCGCGACGAGGTCTTCGTGCCGGGCGACGCCGACGCCCAGGAAGCCGTCGACGTCAGCCTGCACGGCAGCCGCATCAAGATCGACCTGCCCGGCGGCTGGCGCTTCTGGAAGAACGGCAACGGCGCCCTGGTGGAGGTGCGGGTGCGCCACCTGAACCGGCTGACGCTGTCCGGCTCCAACGATGTCGTCGCCCCGGGGCCCATCACCGGCGACCACCTGGCGATCGGCATGGCCGGCTCCGGCCTGGCGCGCTTCGACCAGCTGCAGGTCGGCGCCTTGAGCTTCGACATCTCGGGCTCGGGCGAGGGCCAGCTGGCCGGCAAGGTCGACCACCTGCGGCTGACGGTCAGCGGCAAGGGAAAGATCGCCGCCGAGCAGTTGCGGGCCAACGCGGCGGACGTGTCGATCAGCGGCGTGGCCAACGCCTCGCTGTGGGCCGTGGGCGACCTGCGGGTGCAGATCTCCGGGGCCGGGCATGTCGACTACTGGGGGCAGCCGAATCTGCGGAAGTCGATCTCCGGATTCGGTTCCGTGGACGCGCGGGGTGACAAGCAATAGTCAACCATCGCAATAGCTTGCAATCGATATGTGAAGTCGATTCGAGATTCTGGTCAATTGAATCAGTGCTTTGCAGAAGATAGTTGAAGTTGTTTCTTTGTTTTGAAATCAATTCATTGGCGCTGAATATTCGAGTGACACTTGAGGTTTGATCGACGCCCTTTCAGGGGCAGCCGGGCGCGGAACGTGCATGGCGTGGCTCGCGCACAATGCGCCCAACCTTTCAACGGGGATCCGCCTTGACCCGACTGTCCATGCCGTCCCGCCGCGCCGCCGTCCGCGCGCTCGCCTCGTTCCTCGTCGCCGCGGCGCCGCTCGCCGCGTCCGCCGCCGACGATCCGGCCGCGCCGCGGGCGGTCAAGGTGATGGTCATCACGCTGTTCGGGCCGGAGGCCGCGCCCTGGCTGGACAAGCTGCCGGTCGCCCACAGCGTGCGCGTGCCAGGCCTGTCGGCCGACTATCCGGAAGTCCGGTGCACCGACAGCGGCGTGTGCGTGATGACGACCGGCATGGGGCACGCCAATGCCGCGGCCTCGACGATGGCGCTGGCCCTGAGCCCGCAGTTCGACCTGTCGCGCGCCTATTTCGTGGTGACCGGCATCGCCGGCATCGATCCGAACCAGGGCACGCTGGGCAGCGCCGCCTGGGCGCGCTATCTGGTCGACTTCGGTTTGCAGCAGGAGTTCGACGCCCGCGACGCACCGCAGGACTGGCCCGGCGGCTACGTGGGCATCGGCGCCCCCGACCCGGACGCCAAGCCCAAGCTGGAGTACGGCACCGAGGTGTTCCGGCTCGATGAAGCGCTGCTGCAACGCGCGCTGGCGCTCTCCCGCGGCGCGAAGCTGGAGGACAACGACACCGCGGCGGCCTACCGGAAACAGTATCCGCAGCCGGCCGCCCAGGCCGCGCCCGGCGTCCTGCAGTGCGACACGCTGGCCGGCGACACCTGGTGGCACGGCGAGCGCCTGGGCGAGCGCGCCAGCCGCTGGACGCGCCTGCTGACCGACGGCAAGGGCCGCTATTGCACGACGCAGCAGGAGGACAACGCCACCTACGAGGCGCTGCGCCGCGGCGCCGCCGCCGGGCGCCTCGACCTCGGGCGCGTGGCCGTGCTGCGCACGGGCGCGAACTTCGACCGCCCGCATCCGGGCCAGACGGCGCAGGAGTCGCTGAACGCCCGCTCCGGCGGCTTTCCCATCGCCACGGCGAATCTCTACCGGGCGGCGTGGCCGCTGGTGTCGGACATCGTCGCGCGCTGGCCGCAGTGGCGCGAGGGCGTGCCGGCGCCGTGAGCGCGATCGCCGGGAGGCGAGGGCGGCGGAACGGCCCGGCCGCACCCTGACGGTGCGGCGGGTCGCCGCGCGACGGGCGCGGCGGCACTGGCGACGCACCGGAATCGGGTGCATACCGCATTGGGTGTCGCTGTCGAGGCCGCCTGCGGCGAGCCATGTCGCGGCTGAAGCCGGCGGCCGGCATGCGAGGTCGCGCATGGGGCCGTCGTCATGCGGCCGGTCGCTCGAACACAAGGGCAGCGCCGGATCCACATCCGGCTCGTGGCGCTACATGGCCCTTGCCTTGCTTAACGGTGCGCACACAAAGGTTTTCAGGAAGCCATTCGATGATTACTCGCACCACCATCCGCCCGGCCCCGCGACGCCTCCAGCCGCCCGCGCGGGTCAAGCCCGTGTCCCTGCTGGTCGCGCTCGCGTTCGCTGGGACGGCCGCCCACGGACAGACTGCGGCGCCGGCCGACGCCGCGTCGTCGGTCGAGGCCGGCAAGCTGCAGACGATCACCGTGACCGCGCAGCGCGTCACGGAAGACATCAGGCAGGTGCCGATCTCGGTCAGCACCATCGGCACCGAAGCGCTGGACGTGCTCGGCTCGTCGGGCGACGACATCCGCGCGCTGTCCGGCCGCGTGCCGAGCCTGAACATCGAATCGTCGTTCGGCCGCGCGTTCCCGCGCTTCTACATCCGCGGCTACGGCAACACCGACTACCACCTCAACGCCTCGCAGCCGGTCTCGCTGATCTACGACGACGTCGTGCAGGAGAACCCGATCCTCAAGGGCTTCCCGATCTTCGACACCGACCAGGTGGAAGTGCTGGCCGGCCCGCAGGGCACGCTGTTCGGCCGCAACACGCCGGCGGGCGTCGTCAAGGTCGATTCGGTGGCCCCGGGCCGCGTGGCCGGCGGCTACTTCAACGCGAGCTACGGCTCGTTCAACACGGTCAACCTGGAAGGCGCCTACGGCATGCCGCTGGGGCCGGACTGGGCGATCCGCGCGTCGACGCAGCTCCAGCGTCGCGGCGGCTGGGTGACCAACACCGCGCCGACCACGCAGACCGGCAAGCTCGAGGGCTACGACGACGACGCGCTGCGCCTGCAGCTGCTGTACAAGCCGTCGGGCACCTTCAGCGCGCTGTTCAACGTGCACGGCCGCGACCTGCACGGCACCGCGCGCCTGTTCCGCGCCAACATCATCAAGCCGGGCACCAACGACCTGGTCGACGGCTTCGACCCGTACCAGGTGTCGTTCGACGGCCAGAACCGCCAGTCGCTGGACTCCGAGGGCGCGAGCGCCAAGCTGCGCTGGACGCTGGGCGACTACGTGCTGAACTCGATCACCGGCTGGGAACACGTGCACGCCTTCAGCCGCGGCGACGTCGACGGCGGCTACGGCGCGTCCTACGACCTGCCGATGGGCCCGGGCACCATCCCGTTCGCGGACGAGACCTCGGACGCGCTCAAGGGCCACGCGCAGGTGAGCCAGGAGTTCCGCGTCGAGCACGCGGACTCGAGCCCGCTGTCCTGGCAGGCCGGCCTGTACCTGTTCCGCGAGAAGTACCAGATCCACAGCCTGTCCTACGACACGCTGTTCGGTTCCGCGCCCACCGAGGTCGATGCGACGCAGGTCAACAACGCCTGGGCGGTGTTCGCCTCGGCGGGCTACCAGCTGACGACTGACTTCAAGCTGCGCGGCGGCGTGCGCTACACGCAGGATCGCAAGACGCTGGTGACGATCCCCGTCAGCGACACCGCCGTCGACCAGACCAAGGGCCTGGCCACCGGCACCAGCGATTCGAAGACGAGCTGGGACCTGAGCGGCACCTACGCGGTCTCGCACGACGTCAACGTCTACGCCCGCGTCGCCACGGGCTTCCGCGCGTCCAGCATCTTCCCGGCTTCCGACTTCAACGTGCTGACCGCGGCGAAGCCGGAGACGACCACGTCGTACGAGTTCGGCACCAAGGCCGACCTGTTCGACAAGCGGGCCCGCATCTCGGCCGACGTCTTCCACTACGACGTGAAGGACCAGCAGCTGAGCGCCGTCGGTGGCGACGGCAACGGCACCGAGCTGCTGAACGCGAAAAAGGTGACGGGCCAGGGCGTGGAGCTGAACCTGGATGCCTACCTGCTGCCCACGCTGCTGGTGAGCGTCAACGGCAGCGTCAACTTCACCAAGATCAAGGATCCGGATCTGACGGTCGCCACCTGCGCATCCTGCACGGTGACCAACCCGCAGCCGAGCGCCGGCGTCGCCGCGATCAACGGCAACCCGCTGCCGCAGGCGCCCAAGTACGTGCTGAACCTGAACGCGCGCTACGGCATCCCGGTGGGCGACGGCGAGTACTTCGTCTACACGGACTGGTCTTACCGCAGCAAGGTCAACTTCTTCCTCTACGAGTCCAAGGAATTCACCGGCAAGGAGATGACCATCGGCGGCCTGCGCGTCGGCTACGACTGGGCCGACGGCAAGTACGAGGTCGCCGGCTTCGTGCGCAACATCACCAACCAGATCCGCGTGACCGGCGGCATCGACTTCAACAACCTCACCGGCTTCATCAACGATCCGCGCACCTTCGGCGTGCAGTTCAAGGCCGCGTTCTAAGATCGGCGGCGTCTGCGGCCGCGCGGGACGGGTGCCCGCCGCGGCCGCTTTTCATTTCCTGGAGTCCGATGTGAAGAAGCTGTTCGTCGCCGCCTTGCTGGCTGCGGGGCTGTCGTCCGCGTTCGCGGCCAGGCCCGCCGCCAGGCCTGCCTGCCTGACCGAGTGCACGCCCCGCATCGGCATCGTCTCGGCCTTCGGGCAGGAGGCGGACATCCTCGTGGGCCAGACGCGTGCGGCGCGCACCTGGATCGTCAACGGCAACCGCTTCACCACGGGCGTGTTGCGCGGCGAACCGGTGGTGATCGTGCTGAGCGGCGTGAGCATGGTCAATTCGGCCATGGTCACGCAGCTGATGGTCGACCACTTCCGGGTGCGGCGCCTGGTGATGTCGGGCATCGCGGGCGGCGTGGATCCGGCGCGCCACGTCGGGGACGTCATGATCCCCGACCGCTGGGCGATGCCGCTGGAAGTGTTCTGGAACCGCGACGACCGCCTGCCGGCCGCCTGCGGCCAGGCGGCGGACGTCTCCTGCCTGGGCCTGAAGCTCGCGAGCGTGGACGGCAAGCCCGTGCCGCCGTTCGAGCTCGGGACGCCCGCGGCCCCGCAGCCCACCGGCCTGTTCATGCGCGAGAACTTCGTGATGACGGCCGCCAACGCGCCGGGCGGCGAGTTCCGCTTCGACTACCCGGTCGACGCGGCGATGCTGGCCGTCGCCCGCGCGATCCGGCCCGAGCTGGCGCGCTGCGGCCCCAGGGCCGTCAAGGCGCCGGGGGCCGAACCCGATCCGGCGCTGTGCGTGAAGACGGTGCCGCAGGTGGTCGTCGGCGGACGCGGCGTCTCCGGCTCGGCCTTCCTCGCCAACCCGCAGTACCGCGCCTACCTGTTCGAGCAGTTGCAGGCGCAGGCCTTCGAGATGGAGACCGCCGCGCTGGCCCACGTCGCCTACGCCAACGGCATCCCCTACATCGCGTTCCGCAGCCTGAGCGACCTCGCCGGCGCCGACGCGCTCGACGCGGACGCTGTCGCGCTGTTCGCCAGCGGCCTGGCCGAGACGAACGAGGCCGCGGTGACGCTGGCCTTCCTCGACGGCTGGCATCGCCACCATTGAAATGGCATCGCTGTAAGGTTTTGCGGCGGCACGGCGACCAACGAGGTCGGGCGGCGCCGGCGCGCCCTGATCGCATACGGGGTGCTGTATGAAGAATCGACGATCGATGTAAGAGATCGGGGGTTTTCTCGACCAACGGAGGTTGCGGCCACAGCAGGCCGCGGCGCGCGCTTCCCGTCCGGGAGCGCGCCACTTCACCTCCAGGAGAGACGACCATGTTCCAACGAATCCTGACAGCCGCCGCGGCGGCCGTCCTGCTGGCGGGCGCCGCGACGACGGCCTTCGCCGAAACGGCTTCGCACCGCGCGCTGGTGCTGACGGCATCGAACGCGACGACCAACGAGCTGCTCGTGCTCGACACCGCCGGCAACGTGCTGGCCCGGATCCCGACGCAAGGGCAGGGCGGCGTCGCGGGCAACGCCGGCGGCGTCGCGGCGGGAGGCGGTCGCGTGGCGGTCGTCAATTTCGGCTCGTCCAACGTGTCGGTCTTCGAGCGCGACGACAGCGGGCGCCTGTTCCACCTCGACCGCGTGATCCCGACCTCGGGCAGCCCCGTGAGCGTGGCCTTCGGGCACGACCACCTGTACGTGCTGACGGCCACCGGCGTGGAATCGCACCGTGCCGGGCCCGGGGGCGTGCTGCCCGCCGCCGACGGCCAGGCCCAGCTGCTGCACGCCGACGGCAGCGCCGCGCAGGTGGGCGTGCTCACCGGCGAGCTGGTGCTGACCGAGAAGAGCAACGCGATCGAGACGGTGCGGCTGTCGGGCGATGGCGCGGTCGCGGGCGCGGCCGAGCTGGTGGCGGCCATCCCCGCCAACGTTGCCGCGCCGTTCGGCCTGGCCACCCGCGGCGACGACGCGTACGTGACGATCGCCCACGCCGACGAGATCAGCCTGGTTCGCCACGACACGGTGCTGGCGGTCGCGCCCTCGATGACGCAGCACGCGCCATGCTGGGTCGCGCTGGACGGCCCGTTCCTGTTCTCGGCCAATTCGCCCAGCAAGAGCGTCTCGCGCTACGCGGTCTATGGCCAGAAGATCGTGCAGGACGCGCCCGTCGTCGCCCAGCTCACCGGCAGTCCCACCGACATCGCCTACCGCGACGGCTTCGCTGCCGTGGTCGACGCGGCGGCCGGGGCGTCGCGCGTGTCGATCTTCAAGGTCGACGAGGACGGCAATTTCACGCTGCGCGGCGTGGCAGCGTTCGCGAGCGCCGCGACCAATGGCGTGGCCGTCGTCGACGCCGACCTCCGGCGCTGAGGAGCCGGATGCCCCCACCGCGCCGGCATGTCGCGTGCCGGCGTACCATCGGCGCGCCGCGGCCCGAAGGCGCGGCGCCCGGCGCGCGATCCGCGCCCGTGAACTTGAGAAGAGGCGTCCCGGCCCGACATGGCAGGGACGTCGTCTAAGGAGAGCGAGATGTCCGAGTACAGGAAGACCCCCGAGGCGCTGGCCAGGCTGACGCCCATCCAACGCCACGTGACGCAGGACAGCGGCACCGAACGCCCCGGCACGGGCGAGCTGTTGCACAACAAGGAGGCCGGCATCTACGTCGACATCGTCTCTGGCGAACCGCTGTTCGCGTCGTCCGACAAGTTCGAGTCCGGCTGCGGCTGGCCCAGCTTCACCAAGCCGATCGCGCCGGCCTTCGTGGACGAGTTCCGCGACACCACGCACGGCATGATCCGCACCGAAGTCCGCTCGCACCACGGCGACAGCCACCTGGGCCACGTGTTCCCGGACGGCCCGCGCGACCGCGGCGGCCTGCGCTACTGCATCAACTCGGCCTCGCTGCGCTTCGTGCCGCGCGAACGCATGGCGGCCGAGGGCTACGCCGAATACCTGGACCAGGTGGAGGACATGCAATGACGACCGAACGCGCAGTGCTGGCCGGCGGCTGCTTCTGGGGCATGCAGGAGCTGATCCGCCACAAGCCGGGCGTGCTGGAGACCCGGGTCGGCTACACCGGCGGCGACGTCGAGGACGCCACCTACCGCCGCCACGGCACGCACGCCGAGGGCATCGAGATCCTGTTCGATCCCGCGGTGATCAGCTACCGCGATCTGCTCGAGTTCTTCTTCCAGATCCACGACCCGAGCACGAGGGGCCGTCAGGGCAACGACGTCGGCACCAGCTACCGCTCGGCGATCTACTACACGACGCCCGGGCAGAAGGCCGTGGCCGAGGACACGATCCGCGACGTCGACGCCTCGGGCCTGTGGCCGGGCAAGGTCGTCACCGAGCTCGAACCGGCGGGCGCGTTCTGGGAGGCCGAGGCCGAGCACCAGGACTACCTGCAGATGTTCCCCAACGGCTACACCTGCCACTTCCCCCGGCCGGGCTGGAAGCTGCCCAAGCGCGGCGGCTGATCGCCGCGGCGCGGCCGCTCAGGCCGCGCCCGGGGTCCCGCGAGCGGCGTAGTGCCGCTCGTCGAAGCGCTCGCGCAGGTGCGCGAGGGCGGCGTCGTCGAGCAGCCGGCGTGCCGTGGGCAGCAGCTCGCGGTCCTCGTGCGCGAAGCTCGCCTGGCAGCTGGCGACGAGCGCGTCGACGGCGGCGGGCGCCAGCGACGCCGGCTCGCCGCGCGTGAGGGCGACGAAGACCGGGCGCAGTCCGCGCCAGTCTGCCTCGATCGCGCGGTGGGCGAAGGCGGCGGCCTCGGCGAGTTCGCGCAGGCAGACGGGGTCGGAGCCCGCCATCGCCTCGAGCAGGGCGGGGTGGAGGTCGTCCTCCTCGTCGCGATGGTGGACGGTGACCGTCAGGTCGAAGTAGCGCAGCACGCCTTGCGCCGTGTTGCGCACCACGATGGTCGGCGCGGCGCCGTCGCCGGCGAGCCAGCGCATGACGTCGAACTGGCGCTCGCCCAGGCGATGCCAGGCCGACAGGCGGTCGAGCGGGGAACCGCCGTTGCGGGAGCCGGGTTCGGGGGGCATGGTCAGGAGCCGGCGGCCTCGCCCCGGGCGGGCAGGCGGACGTCGGCCGCGCGGCGGCCGGCGAACAGCGTGATCATCGGCGTGGTCATCGCGGTGGTGACCAGGGCCATCAGCAGCAGCATCGTGAACATCTCGCGGCCGATCAGGCCGGCGTCCAGCCCGATCTTCATCACGATGAGCTCCATCAGGCCGCGCGCGTTCATCAGCGCGCCGGTGGCCAGGCTGTCGCGCCAGCCGAAGCCGCTCGCGCGCGCGCCCAGGCCTGCGCCCGCGAGCTTGCCGACGGCCGCCGCGGCGATCACCAGCGCGAGCGCGCCCAGCCCGGTGGCCGAGAATGTTCCGGCCGTCGTCGACAGGCCCGCCAGCGCGAAGAACAGCGGCATCAGCACCACCATCGCGATCGGCTCGACGCGCTGCACCAGCGATCCCAGCAGGCGGTCGTCGCGCGGCATGCCGGCGCCGAACAGGAAGGCGCCGAACACCGCGTGCAGGTGCATCCATTCGGTGAGCAGCGAGCACACCAGCAGGCCGATCATCAGCGCGGCCAGCACGGTGGCGGACGGCTCGCCGTCCGGGGCGTGCGTGCGCAGCAGCCAGCCGAACGCCGGCTTGAGCGCCAGGAAGACGAAGGCCAGCAGCGCGACCACGCCCAGGCTGGTGGCCGTCGCGCCGCCGAGGCCGTCGCCGTTGCCCACCAGCGCGACCACGAAGGCCAGCAGGATCCAGGCGATCGCATCGACCACGGCCGCCGCGGCGAGCGAGAGCTGGCCGAACGCGGTCTGCGTGAGGCCGCGGTCCTTGAGGATGCGCGCCATCACCGGGAACGCCGTGATCGACAGCGCCGCCGCCATGAACAGCGCGAACGGCCAGTAGCCGACGCCGGCCGGCGCCAGCTGGGGATGGAGCAGCGGCGTGATCGCCAGGCCGAGCGCCAGCGGCAGCACCACGCTGGCGATGCCCACCGTCGACGCGGCCTGGATGCGCGCCCGCGCGCCCTGCGGCCAGCGCAGCTCGAGGCCGATCACGAACATGAACAGCACCAGGCCGAAGGTGGACAGCGCCGACAGCCCCGCCAGCGACTTCGGCGAGAACAGCGCCGCGCCGAGCCCGGGCGCCGCGGCGCCCAGCACGATCGGGCCCAGCAGCACGCCGGCGGCCATCTCGCCGACGACGCCCGGTTGCCCCAGGCGGTTGGCGACCCAGCCGCACGCGCGCGCCGCCACGAGCACGACGATCAGTTGCAGCAGCAGCAGGGTGGTGGGGGACAAGCGGTGCTCCGGTGGCGTGGGTCTAGGCGGCGACGGCGGGACGCTCGATGCCGGCGCGGAACAGCGCGGCGACCATGTCCGACTGCGTGAGCATGCCCACCAGGCGCCTGTCGCGGTCGACGACCGGCAGGTGGTGGCGGCCGCCGTCGGAAAACGCGTGCATCAGGTCGACCAGATCCTGTTCGGGCGCGGCAGTGAGGACGTCGCGGGTCATGATATCGCCGACCAGCCAGGATGCGTGCCCCGCTGCGCCGGAAGCCACTTCGCCACCCGAGGTGGCCCGGTGTCCGACGAAGAAGTCGTGCAGCGTGACGATGCCCAGCAGCCGCGACTGCGCGTCGACCACCGGCAGCGCCTTGACCGCGTGGTGGATCATGCGCCGCCAGGCCTCCTGGGCGGACGTGGACGGCAGCACGCTGACGACGTCGTGCGACATGATCTGGCCGCAGCGCAGGCTGCCGAAGCGGCGCCGCCAGGCCCGGTGCTCGGCCTCGACGAACAGTTCCTGCAGGTCGTCCTCGCTGACGTCGAGCAGTTCGCCGCGCGCCTCGATGGCCGCGTGCAGGTCCTGCAGCGTCAGGCCCACGCGCTCGCTCGGGGGCGCGTCGCGCGTCCCGTGCGCAGGCGCGGCCGCCGGGGCACGATGCGGATAGCGCCGGCGCGCCGACACGTTGAACGCCAGTGCGGCCATCAGCAGCAGCAGCGAGTCGATCGCCACCGGCCACAGCACGAACGCGTAGCCCAGCGCCTTGACCGCCGGGCCGCCCAGCACGGCCGTCAGCGCCACCGCGCCGCTGGGCGGGTGCAGGCAGCGCAGCCAGAACATCGCCGCGATCGCCAGCGCGCCGGCGAGGGCGCAGGCCAGCGCGACGTCGCTCACGTGCGCGGCGCAGGTGACGCCGATCAGCGCCGCGACGACGTTGCCGCCGACGATGGACCACGGCTGCGCCAGCGGGCTGGACGGCACCGCGAACAGCAGCACCGCCGAGGCCCCCATCGGCGCGATGAACCACGGATCGAGCCCGGCCAGCATGTGGTGGCCGAGCCAGGCCGCGCAGCCCAGGCCCAGCAGCGCGCCGAGGGCGCTCAGGGCGATCTCGCGGCGCGAGACGGTGACCGGCGCCGGGACGAAGGCCGCGAACCACTGCGCGACGTTGCGGTCGCCCATCTCAGCGGTCCTCGCCGTCGTCGACGCCGGGCGGCGGCGAGACCTCGGTCAGTGCGCGGAAGCGGGCGCGCGCGGCCCGCAGCGGCGGCTCGAAGAAGCGCTCCGCCCGCTGCTCCTCCTCGCCGATCGCCAGCGAGGGCTTGATCAGGTCGCTGCGCGTGACGATGCCGATCAGCCGGCGCGACTGCGCATCCGTGACCACCGGCAGGCGCTCGAGGCCGTGCACGGCCAGGCGGGTGGCGATGATGCGGCAGTTCTCGTCGGGCAGCGCCATCGCGGGCACGTTGGCGCCGAACAGGTCCGCCACCCGGACGACGCCCGGGCGCTGCAGGCCGGCGGCCAGCGCCTCGCGATCGACCATGCCGATGAAGCGGCCGTCGACCAGCACCGGGAACGCGCGATGGCGCTGCGTGCTGCCGAAGTGGCGCTCCAGCGCGCCGGCGACCGTGGCCTCGCCGTCCAGCGTCTCGACCTCGCGCGTCATCACCTCCGCGACGACGTGGCGCTCCAGCGGGTCGATGCCGTACTCGCGGTAGATGTGGTGGCCGCGGCGCGAGATCTTCTCGGTCAGGATGGAGCGCGGCATCGTCGCCACCGTGAAGCCGTAGGCGACCGCCGACGAGATCAGCAGCGGCAGCAGCGCGTCGACGTCGTGCGTGAGCTCGAGCGCGAACATCACCGACATGATCGGCGCGCGCATCATGCCGCCGAGCGTGGCGGCCATGAACACCAGCGGCCACAGCGCGGTCTGGCCGCCCGGCAGCCACGGGCCGACGAGCACGCCCAGCGACGCCCCCATCATCAGCAGCGGCGCGAGCACGCCGCCGGACGTGCCCGAGCCGAGCGCGACGACCCACATCGCCGCCTTGCACACGATCAGCGCCAGCACCACCTCGACCGCCAGGCGGTTGGCGAGCAGGTCGCCGATGACGTCGTAGCCCACGCCGAGCGCGCGCGGCTCGAGCCAGCCGCCCAGGCCCACCGCGAGGCCGCCGATCGCAGGCCACCACATCCAGTGAATCGGCAGCTCGCCGAACAGGTCCTCCACCTTGTAGAGGCTGGTCGACACCGTCCACGACAGCGCGCCGGCGCACAGGCCGGCGACGAGGCAGGAGGCCAGCGTCTTCAGGTCGGGCGTGGCCGTGTGCAGCGGGAACAGCGCGCCGCCGTCGATGATCAGCGGGCGCACCGCCGCCGCGACGCAGCAGGCGATGGCCGCCGGCAGCAGGCTGCGCGGGCGCAGCTCGAACAGCAGCAGCTCGACCGCCAGCATCACCGCGGCGATGGGCGTGCCGAACACCGCCGTCATGCCGGCGACGGCGCCGGCCACCAGCAGCGTCTTGCGCTCGGCGGCCGTGATGTGGAAGAACTGGCCGACCAGGGAGCCGATCGCGCCGCCGGTCATGATGATCGGGCCCTCGGCGCCGAACGGGCCGCCGCTGCCGATCGCGATGCCCGACGAGATCGGCTTGAGCAGCGCGACCTTGGGCGACATCCGGCTCTTGTTGAACAGGATGGCCTCGATCGCCTCCGGGATGCCGTGGCCGCGGATCTTCTCCGAACCGTAGCGCGCCATCAGCCCGATGATCAGCCCGCCGATCGCCGGCACCGCGATCACGGCCAGGCCCAGCGTGTTGGCGGCCGGCGAGACCGGGCGGTCGGACAGCGTCTGGAAGAAGAACAGGTTGGTGAAGACGCGGATCAGGTGCAGCAGCGCCCAGGCCGCCAGCGCGCTGCAGGCGCCGATGAGGGCGGCGATCGCGGCGATCATGGGCAGGCGCCGCGCGGACGCGAAGTCCCCGCGCTCGCTCTGGGCGCGCTGGGGATCGCGCAGGTCGGAGGGGCCGGTGGTGTCCATGCGCGGGCTCAGCGGTTGATGTGGGGGACGGCGAACACGCTGCCCAGCGACTGCAGCTCGGCGCGATGCAGCTCGGCCAGGTGCGCCAGCACGCGCTCGCCGGCCGGCAGCAGGTGGACCTCGACCTGGCGGCGGTCGATCGCGCTCGGGCGGCGTTCCACCAGCGCGTGCTCCTCGCAGCGCGAGACCAGCGCGACGACGCCGTGCGGCTTGGCCTGCAGGCGGTGCGCGAGCTCGCCGACGGTCGCGTAGTCGCGTCCGGGATAGCCCTTGACGTGCAGCAGCAGCAGGTACTGCAGCGGCGTGATGCCCTCGGCCTGGACGACGTCCTCGGAGAAGCGCTCGAAGCGCCGGATCTGGTAGCGGAACTCGGAGAGCGCCTCGAAATCGGTCTTGGTCAGGAGCTTGCGTTGAGGCGTCGGCATCGTTCTCATCGGGGCGGCGAAGCCCGTCATTATGTCACAACGTGATGTATTTGCCGGGTGGGCGGCGAGCGCGGCCGGGCCGCCGCCGCCGATCGCGATGCCGCGAAGGCCGGGAACGCGGCGGCCAAAAAAAAGCCTGGCGCACGGGCCAGGCTCGAATCCTCGTCGAACAGTCGCTCGATTCAGCGAGGGTCGGGATCTGCAACTTGATCAGGCTGCGATCTGGAACCGACTGTAGGGCGGCCGAAGCTCATGGAACGAGCCTGCGCGCGACGTTGTCCAAGGCAGGTCAGCGATCTTCCAATCCCATCCCGTCGAGAATCAGTGGAATCGCCTTTTCCACCCGCGCCTCGCGCGTCGTCGGCAGCTTGGCGCCGGTGAAATAGAGGTGATATTGGCGCTGGCGTCCCGGTGTCAGCGCGCGGAAGGCTTCGCGCAGCGCGGTATTGCGATCCAGCTTGTCCTGGAATTCCTTCGGATACACCAGGTCCGAGCTTTTCTGGAATTCCACCTTGGCGCCCGATTTCTCGACCTCGATCGCCTGCCTCACATAACTGCGGATCGTCGCCTTCATCTTCGCGATCCCGGCCGCGGAGGTGAATCGCATCTGGCGCTGCGCCTGCGAGTTCTCCGTGGGCTGGATCAGGAGGCCCTTGGGATCCTTCAGCAGCGCCCCCTTGATGAACAGCAGGCCGCAGGTTTCCTTCAGCGGCATGATCAGCACGATATTGGCGCCGTCCAGGGTATAGGTCGGCTTGCCCCATTTCAATTCCTCCGCCAGGTCGCACTCCAGCAGGATCTCGCGCAGTTCGGCGGTCTCGGCTGGCCACTGCTTCGCCCGGGCGAACCACGGGTCGAGGGCGGGATTGGCTTGGCTCATCAGGAAGCTCCCGGAAATGGAGGGCTGGTTTCCGGCGTGACTCTAACCCGGGCCGACGCGAATATTCAGCCATGCCGGAAAACGTCGAGGACGGGGCGCACGCGGCGCTGCGATTCGCGCCAATCTTGTTACTCACGGTTCCGATCGCCGACCGGCAACATGAATTCCGACGACGCGCGAGACGCGACCGTCGCCCAAGACCCTCAACGCATCGCTCGGAGTTCAACATGACGGACATCATTCATCGCATCGGCATCAAGGCGCCCGCCGCCGAGGTCTACGCCGCGCTCGCGACCCTCCCGGGCCTGGCGGGCTGGTGGACCGAGGAGACCACGGGCACCGCCCGGGTCGGCGAGGCCATCAAGTTCGTGTTCCACCTGGAGGACGGCGAACTGCTCGGCGGTTTCGACATGGAGGTGGTCGAGCTGTCGCCGAGCGACAAGGTGCGCTGGCGCGTCAAGGACGGCCCGCCGGAATGGATCGGCACCCGCATCGAGTTCAGCCTGTCGCGCCAGGACGACTGGACGGTGGTCATGTTCAGGCACGGCGGCTGGCGCGAGGAGGTGGAGTTCATGGCCCACTGCAGCACCAAGTGGGCGACCTTCCTGGTCAGCCTGCGCGACCTCGTCGAGACCGGCAAGGGGCGGCCGGCGCCGAACGACCTGCGCATCGGCAACTGGCACTGAAGCCACGCTGCCGACCGACGCATCCCGCGATTCCCCTGTGCTCCTATCGGCATTGGCGCGGCGGGCTAGAGTTGCTGCGCCTCTCGTCGCGCTCCCGACGACGCACAAATAGGAGGACAGCATGAGCACCCACCGGATCGCCGTCGTCGTCGGCAGCCTGCGCCGCGACTCCCTCAATCGCCAGCTGGCCACCGCGCTGGCGAAGCTGGCGCCGCCGGACTTCGCCTTCACGCACGTCGAGATCGGCGACCTGCCGCTCTACAACCAGGACGACGACGCGAACCAGGCCGCCAGCGTCAAGCGCCTGAAGGCCGAGATCCAGGCCGCTTCCGGGCTGCTGTTCGTGACGCCCGAGTACAACCGCTCGATCCCGGGCGTCCTGAAGAACGCGCTCGATAACGCCTCGCGCCCCTACGGCCAGAATGCCTGGGCCGGCAAGCCCGCCGGCGTCATCGGCATCTCCGTCGGCGTCATCGGGACGGCGCTCGCGCAGCAGCACCTGCGCAACATCCTGGCCTATCTCGACGTGCCCGTCCTATGCCAGCCCGAGGCCTTCATCCATGCGCATGCGGGCCTGTTCGATGCCGATGGCAGCGTCGGTGCGAGCAGCAAGGCGTTCCTGCAGGGCTGGATGGACAAGTACGTGGCGTGGGTGAAGGCGCACGGGGGCTAGGCGGCCCTTGGCGGCAAGAGGGCATGTGGGGAAAGCTGGTCAGCTGCGGGCGTCCCCGGGAATCGCTGCCATGATGGCGTCTGTCGAACTATCGGGACGCGACGTCGGCACGCTGCGTGCCCGGGACGCAAGGGATTCATCGATGGACAAGAGCGAGGCCGAGGCCCTGGTCGCCGAGTTGCAGCAGCCGGCCGAGGCGCCCGCGGGAGAGGGCAGCGATCAATCGGCGGCCAGGCTGTCGGCCCAGGCGCTGCTCGACGCGTGGGATGCGCTGCGCCGCAAGCTGTCGTCGTTGCTCAAGGCCGGCGATCCGACGATCGAATGGGGGCTGCAACTGCGCGGATCCGCGATGCAGCTGCGCGAACTCGCCTCGCAGGACATCGACCTCGCGTTGTACTACCTGATCTTCTCCGCGGGGCAGGAACTGGATCACTACAGCGCCGTCCACGGCATGGCCTGCGCCGTGATCGGTGAACTGGTCGGCCGCTGGCATGGCTGGACCGACGAGGAGCTCGCCGCCCTGGTGCATGCCGCGCTGTCGATGAACGTGGCGATGACCCGCACGCAGGACGCGCTCGCGGTCCAGGCGGAGGCGCCCGACGCGCGCCAACGGCAGGAGATCGCGGAACACGCCGAGGCGAGCGCGGCCTTCGTGGCGGCGGCGGGCGTGCAGGAGCTGCTGTGGATCGAGGTGGTCAGGCGACACTGCGTCGGCTGCGACGACGGCGAGGTCGAGTCCATGGCCCCCGAGTCCCGTCTCGCCGAAGTGCTGCGCCGGGTGGACGTCTACACCGCCAAGCTCAGCCGCCGACGCAGCCGCGGCGCCACCACGCCCGCGCTCGCCGCGCGCGACGCCTGCCTGGGCCAGGCCGGACATCCCGACAGCATCGGCGCCACGCTGCTGCGCGTCCTCGGCCTGTATCCCCCCGGAACCTGGGTGAGCCTGTCCAACGGCGAGACGGGCATCGTCGTCGCCCGCGGCGCGAAGGCCCACACGCCGATCGTCGCCGCACTCCGCCGCGCCGATGGCGGCCTGCTGATGCAACCCGGTCGACGCGACACCCAGCTGCGCGGCTGCGCGGTGGCGCGAGGAGTGACGATGCGGGACGTGCAGGTGCGGATCCAGCATGCGAGGGCGTTGGGCGCTCGGTGACTGAAATTTCCGTGCGTCGACGACGATGCAAGTTGTCGATTCGGTCCGTACGGGGAGCCGGCTACGTGCTGGTGCCCTAGGTGCGCCCTGGCCCGGCTCGCATCCCGGGATGCGAGCAAGGGGCGGGCAGGGGGCTGTCACACGCCGTTGACGCAGTGTTACCCACCGCGACGAACGATTGTTCGGCGGCGCATGGCGGGCACGTAGTCTCCTGGACATCAACCACGCGTCCAGGAGAGCCGACATGTTCCAGACCGCCACCCGCATTTCGGATCCGTCCCCCATGTCGCCTGTCCGTGCGGCGGTCGCGACGGCCAGCGAAGACCAGGCGAGCAGCCACCGGATCGCGACGAGCCTGGACCGGATCCGGCAAAGCGTGGCTATCCAGCGCCGCATCGTGCGCCAGGGCGACTTCGTCTACCAGGCCGGCAAGGCGTTCGCGCAACTGTTCGTGGTCAACACGGGGATGTTCAAGGTGGTCAACCTGTCGCGCGACGGTCGCGAGCAGATCGTCGCGCTGAAGTATCGCGGCGACTGGATGGGCTTCGACGGCATCGCCGACCATCGCCACGACTGCGACGCGGTCGCCATGGACACGGGCGAGGTGTGGTCGATCTCGTACGACGCGCTGCTGCAGGCCGGTGCCCGGGAGCCGGCCCTGATGGCGACGCTGCACCGGGCCATGAGCCGCGAGATCGCGCGTGATCGCGGCTCGCTCATCTCGGTGTGCACGCTGCCCGCCGATGCCCGGGTGGCCGACTTCCTGTGCAACTGGGCCGGCGCGCTCGCCTGCCGCGGCCTGCGCACCGATCAGGTCACCCTGCGCATGACCCGTGCCGAGATCGGCAACTACCTGGGCCTGACGCTGGAGACCGTCAGCCGTGCGCTGTCGCGCCTGGACCGCGAGGGCCTCATCCGCTTCGTGGACAAGAGGCGGCGCGAGTTGCACCTGCCTGATCTGCCGGCGCTTGGCGAGTTCGTCCGCCAGGGTGTCGAGCCGGTGTCGCAAACGCTTCAGTGAAGCCGCTCGCCGCAGGAAGATCACCTGTTGCGGCGGATCAAGCGTCCCGCGCCCGGTCGGGACGATGCTCGGGGCGTTCGCTTCTTGATGGAGGATGTCGTGGTCAACGGTTCCGATCCTGTGCGCGCTTCCAGCGAGGTGGCGGCCTCGAACGACAGTTCCGTGGCGAACCGCGCGGCGCGCTACCGGCACATCCTGCTGCCTTTCGACGCCAGCGCCGTTTCACGCCGGGCCTTCGACGAGGCGCTGCGCCTGGCGCGCGAACGCGGCGCCAGGCTCGAGTTGTTCAACGTCTTCGATCCGGCCACGCACGTGAGCGGCTTCGAGCCCGCGCGCCAGCTCGTCGATGAGCTGCTGCCCCGCGCGCGGACGCGTGCGCTGGCGGATCTCGAGGCGGCCGCGCAATCGGCTCGCGCAGCCGGGGTCGAGTGCGATGTGTGCCTGGTCGACGGCGATGTGGCCGAGCTCCCGGACGCCATCGTCCACCGAGCCTCGCAGATGGGCGCCGACCTGGTCGTCATGGGCACGCACGGCCGCACCGGCGTGGATCGCTTCATGCTGGGAAGCATCGCCGAGCAGCTGCTGCGCCGGGCAAGCGTGCCGGTGCTGCTGGTTCGAACGGCCGGCGACGAGGCGTGACGCGATGAGCACGAACCGGAGCCCGCGGGTGCCGACGCTGGAGATGCCCTTCGGCGACGCCCCGGTCGCGTTGCCTCCGCCCCGATTGCCGTTCCTGGAATTGCAGTTCGCCTTCCAGGTGCGGCGATCGACCAGGGAGCTGCTCCCCGATGCGCTGACCCTCGAGGAGATCGGGTGCCTGCTGTGGGCGGCGGGGGGCGTGAACCGCTCCGTCGGCAATGGCCGCACGGCGCCGTCGGCCGAGGGATGGCACGAGGTCGACGTCTACGCCGTGACGGCGCAGGGCGCGTGGCTCTACGACGCGCTCGAGCATGGCCTGCTGCCTGTCGCCGCGGGGGACTTGCGTTCGGCGACCGGAGAGCAGGAGTTCTGCGCCGACGCGCCGCTCAACCTCGTCTACGTCGCGGACCACTCCCGGATGCCGGATGCGCGGCCGGAACAGCGGGAGTTCCTCGCCGGCGTGACCGCGGGGGCGATGGCGCAGAACGCCTACCTCGCCGCCGCGGCGTTCGAGATGGGGTGCGTCGTGCGCGCCATGATCGACCGTCCGCACCTCGGGGCTTCGTTGAAGCTGGGCAGCATGCAGCACGTCCTGCTGGCCCAGACCTTCGGCTGGCCGCGGCGCGGCGACGCCGTCTAGCGCGATGCGGCTGCACGGGCCCCGCGGAATGCCGACCATCACCGCGCAGGCCGGCTGCGCCGGCAGCCTTCGCCTGCTCGACGCCCTTCGCCGTCGCCTGTCGCGCAACGGACGGCAGGTCGTGCTGCACGAGACGCACCTGTCCTGGGTCCTCCTGGCCGGCCGCCTGGCGGTGAAGCTGAAGAAGCCGGTCCGGCTGCCGTTCGTCGACTTCTCGAACGCAGCGGTGCGCCGACAGGCGTGCGACGCGGAGCTGCGCTTGAACCGCCGCCTTGCGGCCGACCTGTATCGCCGCGTGGTCGTCGTCGGCGGCTCGGCGGATGCCCCGCGCTTCGAGCGCGGCAGCGGGGCCATCGACGCCCTGGTGTGCATGCGCCGGTTCCCGGACGGCGCGTTGATGTCCGAACGCTTGGCCGCCGGCCGGCTCGAGCCCCGCCACGTCGAGCGGCTGGCCGCGCGCGTGGCGCGGTTCCACGATGCGGCCGGGATCGTGTCGGACGACGGCGATCCCGTTCGACGGTCGATCGAGCCGGTCGCGAAGCTGCTCGGGCAGCTCGATCGCTTCGAGGCGGCGCCATGGATCGCGGACGCCACGCGCTGGCTCGACGAGGAGCGCGCGCGGCTCGGGCCCGTCTTCCGGCGTCGCCGTGCCGCCGGCGCCGTGCGCGACGGCCACGGCGACCTGCACCTGGCCAACGCGGTGGTTCTCGGCGACGACGCGACGGCGTTCGACTGCATCGAGTTCGACCCGTCGCTGCGCCGCATCGACGTCATGGCCGATGTCGCGTTCATGACCATGGACCTGGAGGCCCATGGGCGGGCCGATCTGGCGCACCGGTTCCTCGACGCCTACCTCGAGGCGCGCGGCGATTTCGAGGGGCTCGCCGTGCTTCGCTTCCACGAGGCGGCGCGCGCCTGCGTGCGCCGGCTGGTGCAGCGGCTCGGGCCCGGCGGGCTGGCTTCGGGCGCGACGGACTACCTCGAGGTCGCGAACCGCAAGATGAGCGCCCCGCCGACGCCGCGGCTCGCGATCACCAGCGGCCTGTCCGGCTCGGGCAAGTCGACCATCGCCGCTCGGCTGGTCGACGCGACGGGCGCGATCCGGGTGCGATCGGACGTGGAGCGCAAGCGCCTGGCCGCGGCGGACGGCGTCGACGGCGCGGCGCTCTACGGCGGCGAGATGACGGCGCGGACCTATGCCCGCCTGGCGACGGCCGCGCGCGTGGCCCTGGCGGCCGGCTACAGCGTCATCGTCGACGCCGCCTTCCTGCACCGGCGCGAGCGTGACGAGTTCGCCCGGCTCGCGGCCGAACTCGGTGTGCCGTTCACCGTGCTGGTCTTCGATGCGCCGCCAGCCGACCTCGCGCGCCGGGTGAGGGCGAGGGCCGGGCAGGGCACCGATCCTTCGGATGCCGACGAAGCCGTGCTCGCCTCGCAACTGCGTGCGCGCGATCCGATCGCCGCCGACGAGGAGCAACGCACCCTGCGGATCGACACCTCCGACCCGGTCGATGTCGCCGCGCTGGCCGCGACGTGGCCGTCGGGCCGCTGAGCGGGTCGCTGGCGGCGATCCCGGTGCCGCGCATGGCTACCTGGCGGCCCGTTCCATCGCCCGGCGCAGCGCCGCGACGTCGTCGTTCCCCTCGACGCCGGGGGCGAGCGCCTGCGTCGGCGTCAAGGCGCGCCCGTAGCAGGCGGACGACAGCGCGCCGTTCGCCCGCACCTCGGCGAAGTGCAGCGAGATGCCGACGACGACGCCCTCGGTGCGCACGAACGCGCGGATCCCGGGCTCGACGAGCAGGCCGGCGTCGTCCTCGGCCGACTGTCTCGCGAACGAGGTCCTGAACGAGAGGCCGCCGTCGCCCTCCTGCAGCGGGCGCAGGGCGTCGCAGCGCTGGAAGACGACGATGAGCTCCCATCTCGACAGCGCGACCTCCGGGCCGATCGTCATGTCGCCCAGCGAGAAGAACGCCGGGCCCCGCCAGCGCGCCGTCGCCGGGTCGCGCGCCATCAGGACGCCGTCGCCGGACGACCATCCGGCGAAGAAGCCGCCGCCGCGCACGTGCGGGAACACGAGGGCGGCGCATGCGCCGCGCAGCGCGGTTCGAAGCGCGGGCCGATCGCCGTCGTCGACGATGGCTTCCACGGCGACGGCGGCGTCGTGCACCAGGCTGCCTGCCGACGGCGCCTCGGATCGCTGATCGCGTGGTGCGGCGCACGCCGCCACCGCCAGCGACAGGGCCAGCGCGGCGCGCGCCAGGCAGGGTCGGACGCGACGGGCCATGGCTGTTCTCCCGCGGTCGTTGCCGCATCGTGTTGGATCGACTGTCGGGGAACACGGGCGGACCCGGTTTGAGGCCGATCAGTCCAGGCCGCGAGGCCGGCGACGACGGGGCCGGTTGGGCGGCGCGGCCTTGCGTGCGATCAAGGTACTGAGCGGACCGGCCGCCAGACTGGCTGCACGGGATCTTTCGGAAGGAGCATGCGATGAGTCGTCGATTCGCGAACCGCCTGCTGGCGATGGCGGCGCTGGCCGCGGCCTGCGCCGCCGCCCAGGCCGATGTCGGGCGCACGCCGCAGGGTGTCTGGCATTCGGTGGGAGGCGAGGCGCATCCCTTCCGCGAGGAGCAGCCATGACTGCGCAAGCCTTGCCCGACCTGACCGACCTGCTCTCGGCGGGCGCCGCGTGCACCCGCATCGTGAACACCGTCGAAGCCGGCACCACCTTGGAGGCCGCTGCCCGCGTCATGCGCGAGGCGCACGTCGGCTGTGTCGTGGTCGTCGACAGGCTGGCCGGCGAGTCCGGCGTGGTGGGGGTGCTCACGGACCGGGACATCACCGTCTCGGCAGTGGCGCTCGGCCTCGATGCGCGAGTCCTCCGCGCGGGCGACCTGATGTCGCGGGAGGTGGCCACGGTGCGCGAGGACGATTCGCTGGGCGTGGTGCTGGATCGCATGCGCGAGCGCGGCGTCCGCCGCATTCCGGTGGTCTCGGAGTCCGGCGGCCTGGTGGGGCTGATCTCGTTCGACGACCTGCTGGCGGCGCTGTCGCTGCAGGTCAATGCGATGACGGAGGCCCTCGTCACGGGCCGGATGAACGAGGCGGCAAGGCGCGTCTGAAAACGCCTTGATCGCGAGCAATCGCCGGGTCGCTTGCCGGTGCCATGCTGGCATCCTCGACAAGGAGATCAGCATGCAATCGAACGCAGGCAGCATCGACAGGATCACGCGCATCGGCATCGGCTTGGGACTCTGTGCCGCTGCATTGACGGGGGTCCTCGGCCCGTGGGCCTGGATCGGCGTCGTGCCGCTGGCCACGGGCTTCGTGGGCTTCTGCCCGCTCTATTCGCTCTTGGGCGTCAACACCTGTTCGATGGGCAGGCGCTGAGCCAGGGGACGGCGATCGAGCCGCGCGCGTCCTGCCGGACCTGGATGCGCGGCCATTTCAGGAGATGAGCGATGAAGAGCGATGTGCAGATCAAGGCCGACGTCGAGGAAGAGCTGGCGTGGGACCCCGTGGTCGACGAGGCGCACGTGGGCGTCAGCGTCCGCAACGCGGTCGTCGAGCTGGCGGGCACCCTGGGCAGCTACGCGGAGAAGCTGGCGGCCGAGCGGGCGGCGCTGCGGGTCAGCGGCGTGCAGGGGGTCGCGCTGGCGATCCGGGTCGCACCTCGCCCGGGCTTCGAGCGCACCGATGCCGATATCGTCCAGGCCTGCCAGCACGCGCTCGCGTGGAATTCGCAGGTGCCCGAAGGCGCCGTCAAGGTGCAGGTCGAGAAGGGCCACGTCACGCTGGTGGGCGAGGTCGACTGGGCGTACCAGCGCAAGGCGGCCGAGACGGCCGTCTGTCACCTGCTCGGCGTCGTGGCGCTGGTCAACGAGGTGCGCCTGAAGTCGCGGGCCGCCGCGTCCGACATCCGCGCCGGCATCCAGCGCGCGCTGGAACGCCAGGCCGATCGCGAGGCCAGGCGGATCGACGTCCACGTCACCGGGACCTGTGTCGCGCTGGCGGGACGCGTGCGCACCTGGGCCGAACGCGAGGCGGCGCTGGCGGCCGCGCTGGCGGCGCCGGGGGTCACGGAGGTCGTCAACGAGATCGTGGTCGGACCGTGACGCGTGCCGGCGCAGGCGCTTCGGGGTTGGAACAAGCCGGGAAAGAGCCGCCCGAGGTCATCCTGCTGGACATGCAATTGCCCGACGTGAGCGGACTGGAGGTGTTGCGGCGCCTGCGCGCGCAGCCGGGGACGCGGGCGGTGCCGGTCATCGCGCTGTCCGCGAGCGCGCTGCCGGACGAGGTCGCCGCGGCCCGGGCCGCGGGCGCCGAAGACTATTGGACAAAACCGGTCCAGCTCGAGCCCTTCCTCGCCGCCATGCGCAAGTTGCTCGTGCGGAGCGCGTGAGCCGGTGGGCCGGCATCGCCGCGCTCAGGCGTCCGCAGATGCGTCGCCGAACCGGTCGAGGACGTGGAGCACCCCGCAGACCAGCGCCGCGGCGAGCGGCCCCGCCGCCGGCAGCAGGACGGCGGCGACGACCGGCACCACGAGGACCAGCTGCCGCAGGCCGACGCCGTACAGGATGCCGGCCTGGCGGACGTAGCGGACGCCCGCCTGCGACCATCGCGTCCTCGCGCCGGAGCCGACGGGCATGCCGCCGACGAAGCCCGCGTGGTTGTAGAAACGCACCGCCATCAGGCTGGCGACCAGGGAGGCGCACAGCAGCGCCAGCAGCAGCAGTTCGAGGGCGAGCCGCGCATCGACGTCCGCGACGCCTCGCGCGGCTTCGAGGCCCGCGTGCAGGGAGGGCGCCAGCAGGCTGACCGTCGCCATCAGGGCCAGCGCGGCGGTCGAGGCCAGCATCGTGGCCGACATCAGCGAATTGCGCAGCGTCTGGACGGCGAGCAGCTCGGAACCCGCTTGTCGCGAGACCGCGATGAACCAGTCTTCCCGCAAGGCGGCGTGCCGGCTGCGGGCGAGGCGGGCCGGTCGTCGCCGCTGGTCCAGGATCAGCAGAGACTCGTACACGGCGAGGGCGCCCGCGGTCAGCCCCACCGCCGTCCAGGTCCACGCGGCGGTCATGGCTCAGGCCTTCGCGGGCGATTGCGGCGCACGCCGTTCGAGGAGTTCGAAGACGGCCATGCCGGCGAGCATCGCGATCACGAACAGCGCGGCCTTGGCCTGGCCCATGCCCAGCGCGACGAGCGCCGGACCGGGACAGAAGCCGGCGATTCCCCAGCCGATCCCGAACAGCATGCTGCCACCCACCAGCCTGCGATCGATGTGGCGGCTTTCCGGCAATCGCATGCTCAGCCCGAGCAAGGACGCGGTCCGCCGTCGCGCGGCCGCGAACGCGAGCAGCCCGACGCCGATGGCACCGGTCATCACCAGTGCCAGCGACGGATCCCAGCGGCCGGCCAGGTCGAGGAAGCCGAGGACCTTGGCCGGATTGGCCATTCCCGACAGGATGAGCCCGATGCCGAACACCAGGCCTGCGAGCAGTGAAGTGACGATGGGCACGACGATTCCTTAGACACCCAGCAGGTGACGAGCGACGAAGACCGTGGCGAAGCCCGCGGCCATGAAGGCGGCCGTGGCCGCGAGCGAACGGAGCGACAGCCGCGACAGTCCGCAGACCCCGTGGCCGCTGGTGCACCCCGAGCCATAGCGCGTGCCCAGCCCCACCAGCAGCCCGGCGACCACCAGGCGGGCCGAGCCCGCGTCGATCCGCGGTATCGGCACCGACGCGAACAGCGCGTACGCCAGCGGCGCGCCGACCAGGCCCAGCACGAACGCGATGCGCCACCCCACGTCGCCGCTGGCCGGCTTGAGAAGGCCGCCCAGCACGCCGCTGATGCCCGCGATGCGGCCGTTGAGGAGGACGAACATGGCCGCGGCCACTCCGACGAGCATCCCGCCCGCGAGCGAGGCGGACGGCGTGAACGTGTCCCAGGCGATGGTCATGTCTTCACTCCTTGGGGCAATAGAGGCGGTAGAGCAGTTCGAGCACCTGCAGCAACGCGGGGTCAGCGACGCTGTAGAAGATGTGCTTGCCGTCGCGGCGCGTGTTCACGACGCCTTCGTTGCGAAGCACGCCGAGCTGCTGGGAAAGCGTCGGCTGGCGGATGTCCAGCGCCTGCTCCAGGTCGCCGACGCGCATCTCGCCCAGGGACAGCTGACAGAGCAGCAGCAGGCGGTCTTCGTTGGCCAGCACCTTCAGCGCGCCGACGGCCTGGCCGGCCGCCTTGCGAAGGATGTGGGGATCGATGGTTGCTTTGGACACGGAAGGTTCCTTGATCGGCTTGACTACAGTATACAAATGAATAGAATATAAATAAATATAGTGTTGAGGCAGGAAGCCACCATGTCCGCCAGAATCTCGATCCAGGCGTTCTTCGACGACAAGACCTGGACGGTCACCTATGTCGTCTCCGACGACGCCACCCGGTGCGCAGCCGTCGTCGACCCCGTGCTGGACTTCGACCTCAAGTCGGGCCGCACCGACACGAGCCAGGCGGACAGGCTGCTCGCGTACCTGCGCGAACACGGGTTGACGCTGCAGTGGATCCTCGAAACGCACGCGCACGCCGACCACCTGTCGGGCGCCCGCTATCTGCAGGAGAGGGCGGGTGGCCGGATCGCCATCGGCGAGCGCATCCGGCAGGTCCAGGCGACTTTCAGCGAGCTCTACAACCTCGAGAGAAGCTTCCTGCCCGACGGCACGCAGTTCGACCACCTCTTCAAGGACGGCGAACGCTTCATGATCGGCGCGGTCGAGGCGCGGGCGATGTGGGTGCCCGGACACACGCCGGCGGACATGGCCTACCTCGTCGACGGCGCCGTGTTCGTGGGCGACACGCTGTTCATGCCAGACGTCGGGACGGCCCGTGCCGACTTCCCGGGCGGCGACGCGCAACTGCTGTACCGGTCCATCCAGCGCATCCTGGCGCTGCCGCCCGAGACCCGGGTGTTCGTCTGCCACGACTACCCGCCCGAGGGCAGGCCGGCCGCGTGGGAGACGACCGTCGCCGATCAGCGGGCGCGCAACATCCATGTCCTGGACGGCGTGACCGAGGCGTCGTTCGTGGCGATGCGCCGGGCGCGCGACGCCACGCTGGACGTGCCCGCGCTCATCCTGCCGTCCATCCAGGTCAACATCCGGGCCGGGCGGCTGCCGCCCCCGGAAGAGAACGGGGTACGCTACCTCAAGATTCCGCTGGACGTGCTGGGAAGGGCGCGCGGCTGACGCCGGCGATCGCGCGCAGCGGCGATCCGGAGGGCGGAAAGCGCCGCGTCCGCAGATCCGGGCGGCGTCATCGAATCAGCAGGACGGGCACCTTGCACGTCGCCAGCACCCGCGTCGCGACCGAGCCGAGGACGACGTTGGCCAGCGCACCGTGGCCGTGCGAACCCATGACGATCAGGTCGGCGCTTTCCTGCGCTGCCTTGCGGACGATCGCGTCGGCCGGATGCCCGATGGTCCAGCCGTAGGACACCTCCGGCCCGAGTCCGGCCAGCGCCTCGCGCACCGGACGCAGCGACACTTCGGCGTCGTCCTGGTAGTAGGCATGCGTCAGGGCCGGCCCGGCCATCGCCGCCGCCCGGTGGGGCACCGGCAGCACGACCGTGAACACGGACAGCCTGGACTCGCGCGCGAGCCAGTCGTGCCCGAGGACGTAATCGACCGCGCGGCGCGTGTAGTCGCTGCCGTCCACGGCGAGAAGCACGTTCATGTGTCACCTCTTGTCGGTGTTGCGGCATCCTCCGATGCCGATCCAGTCGATGCAGCTTAGGCGCCGCGCGCTGCTCCGGCCTTGCGCCTTCTCAAGGCATCCGCCGCGCTTCAGCAGGCCGCCGTCCGGCGGCGCGATGGAAGTCCGCGATGGTTTCCCTTCGCGCGCATGCCCACGAGGGGACGCACCAGGAGCACGGAGGCCGCGCAGGCTGCCAGCGTCGCGACCAGGTCGAGGGCGGGCGGCACGCCGAAATGCAGCAGGGCACGCAGCGGTGGCCACGTGATCGCCGCGGCGATGGTCGACGCCGCGACGAGCGCCACGGCCCAGAACGCCGGGAAGTCGCGCGTGAGCAGCGCCCGCAGCCCCTGGCCCGCCGTCGCGTCGACGGCCACCAGCAGCAGGTTGCCCAGCGTCAGTCCGGCCACGGCGCAGGTGCGGGCGGCCTCCTCGGATCCGGAACGCGACATCTCGACAGCGAAGGCCACCAGCGCCGCCGCGAGCAGCGCGCTGCCCTGAAGCAGGCCACGCCACAGCATGGACCATCCGACGAGGCTCGCATCGCCGGCGCGCGGCGGGCGCGCCATGACGTCCGCGTCGTCCGGCGCCCCCTCGAACGCCAGCGAGCATGCGGGATCGACCACCATTTCGGTGAGCACGACGTGGACGGGCAACAGCAGCGGCGGCAGGCCGAGCAGGACGGGCAGCAGCGCGAGACCAGCGATCGGAACGTGGATGGCGGTGATGTAGATCATCACGCGACGCAGGTTGTCGAAGATGCGCCGGCCCATGCGCACGCCGGCCACGATGTGACCGAAGTCGTCGTCCAGCAGCACGAGCCCGGCCGCTTCGCGCGCGACGTCGGTGCCGCGCGCGCCCATGGCGATGCCGATGTGGGCGGCCTTCAGCGCGGGCGCGTCGTTGACGCCGTCGCCGGTCATCGCCACCGTCTCGCCGATGGCGGCAAAGGCGCGCACCAGGCGCAGCTTCTGCTCGGGCTGAATGCGGGCGAACACGCGCACGTCGCCGACGGCCGCGCGCAGCCCGGCGTCGTCCAGCGCATCCATCTGCCGGCCGGTCAAGGCGCCCGCGGCGGTCTCGATGCCGGCCTGTTTCGCGACGGCCAGCGCGGTCGCGTCGTGGTCGCCGGTGATCATCGCCACGGCGATGCCTGCCGCGCGCGCCTGGGCCACGGCCGGCGCCACGCTGGCCCGCAGCGGGTCTTCGAAGGCGAGGAGGCCGAGCGGTTCGAAGCCGATGTCCCGCTGCCGCAGCGGCAGCGTTTCCGAGGCCAGCGTCCCGCGCGCGACGGCCAGGACGCGCAGTCCCGCTTCGGCCAGATCGCCGGCGCCGCGCGCGAGTGCCCGCGCATCGGCATCGCTCAGCCGGCAGAGTTCGCAGATCGCCTCCACGGCGCCCTTGGCGGCAACATGGCGGGTGCCCTCGCCGTCGCGCCAGACGAGCGTCATCGCCAGGAGCTCGGGCTGCAGCGCGTAGTCGCGTTCGAGACGGGCCTGTCCATGGGCGCCCGGCGAGGGCCCGAGCTGGCGGTCGGCGACCGCCAGGATGGCCTGTTCCATCGGATCGGCCGTGCGCGGACGCGACGCCATCCGCCCCGCCTCGAGCAGCGCGCGATGATCCGGGGACAACTGCGGACCGTCCGGCGGCGCAAGGCGGCCGTCCCGCGTCGCGAGCCAGCGCAGCCGCATGCGGTTCTCGGTCAGCGTGCCGGTCTTGTCGACGCACAGGAGGGTGGCCGCGCCCAGCGCCTCGATGACCGCCGGCCGGCGGGCCAGCACCTGGACCCGGGCCAGCCGCCACGCGCCGAGCGCGAGGAACACCGCGAAGACCATCGGAAACTCCTCGGGCAGCATGGCCATGGCCAATGCCAGGCCGGCAAGCAGGCCTTGCACCCATTGGCCCGATCGCACGCCGTACCACAGCAGGAGAAAGACGCTGACGCCGGCGGCCGCGATGCCGAACGCCCGTACCAGCCATCGCAGGTGCAGCTCGAGCGGCGTCGCCGAGGGGGCGATCGACGTGATCGCGCTGCCGATGCCTCCGACTCGCGTGTCACGGCCGATCCGCGTCACCTCGCCGAACCCATGCCCGGCGACGACCAGCGTGCTGGCGTACGCGAAGGGTTGGTCGTCGCCGCCGGGAACCGCCGGCGGACGGGCCTCGTCGGCCGTGGCCGCGCGCTTGCGCACGGGCACCGACTCGCCGGTCAACAACGATTCGTCGATGCTCAGGCCGGTCGCTTCGGCGAGCACCACGTCGGCGGGCACGCGCTCGCCTTCGGCGACCAGCACCAGGTCGCCGGGCACCAGATCGAGCGCGGGGATTCGTTGCACCCGGCCGTCGCGGACGACGCGCGCCTGGGGCGCGGCCAGATCGCGCAAGGCATCGAGCGCCCGCTCGCTTCGGCGTTCCTGGTAGATCACGAGTCCGACCGTGACGAGCGCGAAGAACGCCAGCAGCAGACCTTCGCCCAGGTCGCCGATGGCCAGGTAGACGCCGGCGGCCAGCAGCAGGAGATCGAACATGGGCTCCGCTGCGACGCTGCGCAGCGTCTGCAGCAGGCCGTGCGCGTCGCGGCTGCCGATCTCGTTGCGTCCGACCTCGGCCTGGCGCCGGCGCGCTTCGGCGCTGCTGAGACCGGCGAGTGATGCATCCATGGCGACGGGCCCGCGTGATTCGACCCGGCGAGACTAGCCTCGTCGTTGCGGGCGGCCTTGCGCCGAATCAAGCGCCTGCCGGGCGACGATCGCGACAATCGCAGCAGCCGGTCGTCGCCCGGCCATTGCACCGGGGGTCGACGGTTCGAACCCGGCCCCCCACTCGCGCGCTGCCATGACGAGCCTGGAGACGCAGGACACCTGGATATCGCTGTCCGCCGCGGTCGGCGTCGGCCTGCTGGTCGGGCTCGAGCGCGAGCGGCGCAAGGCGGACGGGCCACGACGCATCCAGGCGGGCATCCGCACGTTCACGATCGTTTCGCTGCTGGGCGCGGCGTCGACCGTGCTCGAGACGAGCTGGGCCGTGCCGGCGGCGATGCTGGCGCTGGCGGGCCTGCTGGCGACGGCCTATGCCTGCGGGACGACGCCGGATGCCGGCATCACGACCGCGGCCGCGCTGCTGCTGACGCTGGCGCTCGGCGCCCTGGCGATGCGTGCGCCGGAAATGGCCGTGTCGATCGGCGTCGTGGCGACCGTCGTCCTGGCCGCGCGGGCCCGCCTGCACGCCTTCGTGCGGCAGACCATCACCGACGACGAGCTGCGCGACGGGCTGATCCTGGCGGCGGCCGCGCTCGTGGTGCTGCCGTTCATCCCGAACCGCTACATCGGGCCGCTGCAGGCGTTCAACCCGCGCACCACCTGGACCATCGTCGTGCTCATCTTGGGCGTCGGGGCGCTCGGGCACGTCGCGCAGCGGATGCTGGGCGCGGCCCGGGGCCTGGCCGCCGCGGGCTTCGCATCGGGCTTCGTGTCGAGCCTGGCCACGGTCGGCGCGATGGGCGCGCGCGTGCGCCAGTCGCCCGCGATGCTTCGCCCGGCGGTGGCGGGCGCCTTGATGTCGTGCGTCGCAACGATCATCCAGCTGGCCGCGGTGGTCGGCGCGTCCAGCGTCGATTCGCTTCGGGCCCTGGCCGGCCCGCTGCTGGCGGCCGGCATCACCGGCACGGTCGTGGCGGCAGGCAGCTCCGTCTGGGCCCTTCGGCAGCCGGCGCCGTCCGAGATCCTGGTGGGCCGCGCCTTCAGCCTGGGCAAGGCGCTGGGGCTCGCCGCCACGGTCACCGCGCTGACCTGGATCTCGTTCGTGCTGCAGGATCGCTTCGGCCAGGCAGGCTTGACGCTGGGCGTCGCCATCGCGGGATTCGCGGACGCGCACGCCGCGGCCGCCTCGGTCGCGTCGCTGGTCGCGTCGGGACGGCTGCCGGCGCACGACGCCGTGGTGCCGATCCTGGCGGCCCTGAGCACCAACGCCGTCTCGAAGACGGTCATGTCGATCACGTCGGGGGGCGCGCGATTCGCCATCCCCGTCGTCAGCGGCGTGGCGATCCAGATGGCGGCGGCGTGGGGAGTGGCGATCATGCATTTCGGGTGACGCCTCGCAGGCGGGCATGCCCTCGGGTGACAATCGCCGGCCGCCTCGCATCGGAGCGACGTGGCGACCGGATGACGGAGATACATGACCATGGGACTCGACACTTCAATCCCGGGTGCGGCTGCGCCGCAACGTTATGGACGCGTCGCGCAAGCGCTGCACTGGCTGACCGCCGTGCTGGTGCTGGTGGCGTTCGTCTACGGCCCGGGCGGCTCGGAGGCCCGCGTCTACGCGCCATCGAGGGACTTCGATCGTCACCTGCACGAGACCCTCGGCACGTCCGTGCTGGTGCTCGTCCTCGTGCGGGTCGCCTGGCGGATGTTCGACCGCCGGCCGGAGTCCGCGCCGGCCAGTCGCTGGATGGGCCTGGCCGCCAAGGTCGTCCAGGGCCTTCTCTACCTGTTGCTGTTCGCGGTGCCGCTGTCGGCGATCCTCGGTGCCTGGCTCGAAGGACATCCGCTGGCGTACCTCGGCGGCCTCGAGATCGGTGCGCCGCTGGCCGCGTCGCATGACCTGGGCGTCACGATCGCGACGATCCATACGTGGCTGGGCGACGCGATCCTGTGGGTCGCGGGCCTGCACGCGCTGGCGGCCCTGTATCACCAGTTCGTCCTCCGGGACGGCGTCCTGGCCTCGATGCTGCCCGCCGGGCTGCTGGCGCGGCCGCGCGCGGGGCGCGGGACCGACGCCGGTCGGCGCTGATCCGGGGCCTCCGGGCGACATCGGCTGCTCGGAGCCCGACCGCCGCGGGCGCGCTGCAAGGCGGGATGCAGTCGCTTCCCCGGGCTTGTGCCGGCTTCAGTGCATCGCGCAGGCCGGATCGTCTCGAACGGCGTGCGCCGGAGCACGGTCGCGCAGGGCGGCGGGGGCACCGTCGCAGGCGTGGCCGCGCGTGTTGGCGGCCAGCTGCCGCAGGCCGTCCATGTCCATGATCTCGACCTCGCGCCCGTACACGCGCAGGTAGCCCGCCATCGCGAGCGAGGTCATCGCCCGGCTGATGCTTTCGTGCGCCAGGCCGAGGTGAGCGGCGATGTCGCGCCGGCTCATCGCCAGCCGCAGGCGGCGCGCCGACATGCCGCGCCGCGCCATCGTCCTGGACAGCTGCAGCAGGAAGCGGGCCGTGCGCCGGTCCGCGCCCAGGGCGCCCATGAGCCACGCCATGTCGCCCATGCATTCCCACCGGGCGCCGAGCGATTCCATCAGGCGCCGGTCGAACGTCGCGTTGGCGGCGCGCAGGGCGTGCAGGTCGGCCAGGGGGAGGGCGTAGACGATGGAGTCCTGCAGGGCCTCGACGGTTCCGAGGTGGCACCCCGAGGCGAGGCCGTCGAGGCCGAGGGCATCGCCGGCGCCGGCGAAGGCGATCACCTGCTCGTAGCCGTCCTCTGCCATGCGCGACACCTTGAAGTCGCCCGCCTGGACGATGTAGAAGCTGTGCGCCGGGGCGCCCTCGTGCAGCAGGACGGATTGGCGAGCCGCGCGGCAAGGGACGGGCGCGGCGACGGGCGCCGACCAGTGCGCGAGTTCGCCCGGGCCGAACCAGCGTTCGCCGGGGCCGCTGACGATCGGGATGGTTGCCGGGGCCGCGGGCGCGAGGGCCTCCGGCGACGGCGCGGGCAGCAGGATCCGGGCGTGCGATTCGAGCATGGGGACGACCTCGTGTATCGATGTACGTTGGTTGCAGCATCCCGCCGCGGTTCGCCGGCCGCCAGTCGGCCGCAGCCGAAAACGCCGTTCCGCCCGGCGCCATCCCGGGTCGGCGGCGTCCGCCTTCCGTTCGGATTCGTCCTACCCCGCGCCGCGAACCTGCGCCGATGGCTGGCTCAGTGGGGGAACGCTGGCGTCTGCAGTTCGTCCGTCCAGCCGATCGACTGGACGAAGGAAACGAAACGCGGCGCTTCCAGCGCCAGGCGGGCCTCGAGCGCGCGCGCCTCGAGTGGCCCGCGCGGGCTCAGCCACAGCCCGCAGGCGGCGCACAGCCGCTCGACGCGCGCGCCGATGGCCGCGGCGTCGACGGCGGCGACCGCCCGGCGCGACCCGGCATCGGCGCGCTGGATCGTGGCGATGTAGACCAGCTCGAAGCCGCGTTGCGGATGCGTCGCTTCGCGCGGGATGCGCAGGTCGAGCTTGCACAGCGGCCGCAACGCGTGGGCCCGCGGGTCGTAGGCCAGGACACCGACCGCCAGCGCGGTCACCAGTTGCAGCCGGCCCGCGGCGATGGCCTGCTCGTGCCGATCGTGGGACGCCGCCCACAGCAGGCGCGGCAGCAGCAACGCCTCGTGGCCACCGAGGGCGGAAGGCAAGGCAGGGGGCGAACTCGGCACCATGGTCAAGGACTCCGGTTGCGGCCGATGGTCGATGCGGCCTTCGGCCCATGGTCGACCCACCCCGGCGCGCGCGATTGAGAGTCCGCAATGGATCGCGCTCAAGTCGGCGCGGACCTGCCCGCCGTCATGGGCCGGGCACGGCCAGCGGACAGTCCGCGTACCCGCTTGAACTTCCCCGACGGCTCGAAGATCGGCGCCCGCCCGGACCGCAGGGTCACCTCGACCGCGCCGGACTGCTGGGCGTGCAGGTAGTCGAGCAGCACGGCGCGTCCGCGGCGCAGCGCCCGGAGGTCGCACGGCGCGTCATGGGGACACCTGAGTTCCAGGTGCCGCGGCCCGACCTGCAGGAGCTGGAAGTCGACTAGGCCGGCGGCGTCCTCCAGCACGGTCGTCAGCGCCATCGGCGACAGCGCCGGCCCGGCTTCCGAGCCGGTGCCCAGCCGCAGGACGTCGTCGCTGCGGCCCACCACCTCGATGACCGGCATGGCGCAGCCGCAGGCGCATCGGGCCGGCGCGATCGTCACCCGGTCCTCGAGCTCGTAGCGGATCAGCGGCTGGACGTGGTTGGCCAGGTTGGTCAGGAGACAGCGCGCGCCGCGCGTGCCGTCGGGCACGCGGCGTCCGCCCGCGTCGACGCACTCGAGGATGGCCCAGTCGGCGTTCAGGTGCAGCGCGCCCAGTCGGCATTCGGTGCCGAGCGGCAGGCATTCCGAGGCGCCGTATTCGCTGCCGACCGGGCATTCGAACGTGTCGGAGACGAAGCGGCGCATCGCGGGCGTGAGGGTCTCGCCACCGGTCCAGATCTCGCACGGACGGGACCGCAGCCGTCCGCCGCGCAGCTCGTCGGCCAGCACCACGGCCGCCGAGGGGTAGGTGAACAGCACGGTCGGCCGTATGCGGTCGAGCGCCGCGTTCAGCGCCTGCCGTGGCTGCAGCAGCGACACCGCGTGCAGACGTGGACGCAGCCATGGATTGATCCGGCGCAGGCGCTGGAACGAGGCGATGGCGGCGAAGTGCCCGTCGACGGCGCCGACCAGGGCGACGCGTTCCCCGGCCAGCAGCGGGTCCATGGCGCGGGCCAGCGGTCGGCGGCAGGGGCGCCGGGTGGACTCGAGCGCGTCGTAGACCGCCAGCGCGTGTGCGTCGGTCACGAACATGCCCGGCTCGCCGCTGCTTCCGGAGCTGTGCCAGACCGCATACCGGTCGCGGAACGGCGTTCCGATCAGCGCCGGGTCGGCGACGAAGGCCTGCAGGTCGGCCAGGCGGACGCCGGGATCGGTGACGCAGGCGTCGAAATGCGCCATGAGGTCGCGCTTGCGAAAGACGGGCAGGGCGTCCAGGCGCCAGCCGTCCGGCGGGCGGGTGCCGAGCCGCGCGCGGTGATGCGGCGCGAGCAATGCGCTGTCGACCAGGTCCTGCAGGCGGCGCCGCTGCCTCGCCTGCAGCGCCTCGACGCCATCCAGCCGGGCGGCATTCGCATCGGCGGCGCACGCCCACCATTGCGCCCAGTCGAAATGGAATTCGGCATCGGCTTTCATGGAGGCATCCTCGCGTCCGACGATCATGAAACCTTCCATCACCGGCATGCAAGCGGCGACCAAAGGCCCCTCTGGCGGTAGTCTGGGACGGATCTCGCGAGGTGCATTGCGCGCCCTCAACGGGGCGTGCGGGGTTCGAACCGTGCCCCGCCGGTTCGGGAACCTCCAAGCCCGACGACAGCCGTGCGGACCGAGGCGGCGCGACTTCAGCTCGTCTGCGGCGCCGCCTCGGCTGCGGGCTCATCGCCACCGCCGAGATCGAGCGGCAGTTGCGCGTCCACCGCCGTGCCGCCGCCCGGCGGCGACCAGACCCGCAGACTGCCCGCCAATGCATGGACGCGCTCGGACATGCCGAGCAGACCGAATCCGCGGGGCCGGTCGCCGGCGTCCGTCTCGAGGCCGCGGCCGTCGTCCAGGATCTCCAGCCGGACCGCGTGGCCGTCCACCATGCGCAACCGGACATGGACATGGGTCGCCCCGGCGTGCCTGGCGACGTTGTGCAGCGCCTCCTGGGCGACGCGGTACAGACAGGTGGCGACGAGCTCGGGCAAGGCCTCCGCGTCGAACTCGTCGTCGACCTCGACGTCGCAGCTCATGTGATGGCGCCGCGCGTGGACGTCCGCCATGTGGCACAACGCGGCGGCCAGGCCGAGCTCCTCCAGCAGCTGGGGCCGCAGGTCGGCGATGATGCGCCGGGTCGAGCGCAGGGCGCCGTGCGACAGCGACTCGATGCGCAGCAGCGCGTCGTGCAGGACGCCCTGCGGCGCGGGCGTGAGCCGCAGGGCGGCGGAGGATTCCAGGCCGATCGCGGCCAGGGTCTGCTGCAGGTCGTCGTGCAGTTCGCGCGAGATGCGCCTGCGCTCGTCGTCGATCGAGCGGTCGAGCGAACCGACCAGGCGGCGCAGGGCGTCGCGCGAGCGTTCCAGCTCCTGCTGCGCCGCCAGCTGGGTGGTGACGTCGCGTGCCGTCGAGACGGCGCCGGTGATGGTGCCCGACGCGTCCCGGATCGGCGCGAAGTTGAAGCTGCCGATCCAGGGCTCCCCGCCGTCCAGGCGGCGCAGGCGGTACAGGACGCCGGTGCCGGAGTGGCCGGCGATCGCCTGCAGGCCGGCGCACTCGTTCGCACCGGCGGCGCGGCCGTCCGCGCGGTGGATGTCCAGCAGCGCGGCGAGCTCCTGGACGCTTCTCGGGGCGGGGCCTGCCGGCGACAGCCGGTAGAACGCGGAGAAGGCGTCGTTGACCGCGAGGATGAGGCCATGCGCGTCCACGATCGTGACGGCGTCGCTCATGTTGGCGAGCGCCGCCGTGAGCAGCGCCTTGTTCCGCGCCAGCGCGGTCATCGCCTTGCGCCGCTCGCTCACGTCGCGCAGGACGGCCGTGTAGAGGCGCCGTCCCTCGTGCTCGACCATGGAGATCGACGCCTCGACCGGCGTCTCCTCGCCATCGAAGCACAAGGCCGCGATCTCCGGCCGGTGCCCCATGTCGCGCGGCCCGGCGGCACTCGACCCGAACCGTTCGACGTCCAGCCGGTGGGCGTCGCGGGCGTGCTCCGGTATCCAGCGGTCCAGCTTGGATCCGATCAGCACCGACATCGGGCAGCGGAGCAAGGTCGCCGCCGCGGGATTGGCCACGACGACCGTCTGCGCGTCGTCGACCGTGACGACGGCTTCCGACATGGTGTCGAACAAGGCCTGCAGGCGCGAACGGCTCAGCGCCAGGGCGTCGACCATCCGGTTGAAGTCCTCGGCGACGCGCCGCATCTCGGGCGGCCCGTCGACCCGGACGTGGCCGGCAAGATCGCCCGTGGCGACGCGGCGCACGGCCGCCTGCAGCGACGCGACGGGTCGCGCGATGACGGACGCCAGCTTCCAGGCCAGCGCGCATGCGAGCAGCAGCGCCGCCGCCCCGACGAAGGCCGTGCGCTGGCGCGCCTGTTCGAGCGCGACGGCGCCCGGCAGGAACACCGCCATCGCGAGCAGGAGGATGCGCGCGCGGATCGTCAACCTGTCCAGGAACTGCGCGAGCGCCACCTTGGGCGAGGTCATGGCGCCGGATCCCGGCTTGTCGGAGCATCGTCCTGCAACTTCTGCCAGCCGCTGCCGCGGGACTCGCGTCCCGAATCTGGCGCCTCGGGGACGAGGTGGTGCTCGACCGCGTAGCGCACCAGGGCCGCCGCGTTCGCCAGTTGCAGCCGGGCGAGGATGCGGGCCTTGTGCGTGCTCACCGTCTTGACGGAGATGTGCAGGGCCAGGGCGATGTCCGTGGGCCGGTCGCCGCAGGCCAGCCGCCGGAGGATGTCGAGTTCGCGGTTCGACAGGCTCTCGTGCGGCAACTCGCCGCTCGCGTTGCCCAGACCCAGCGCGAGGCTCTGCGCCAGCGATTCGCTGACGTAGGCGCCGCCTGCGGTCACCTTCCGGATGGCGTTCACGAGCTCGCGCGTCGCGGAGTCCTTGGTGACATAGCCGTTGGCCCCGCTCTTGAAGGCGCGCACGGCGTATTGCTCCTCGGCGAACATGCTGAGCATGAGGACGCGCAGGCTCAGTTGCGAGGCGCGGACGCGCTTGAGGAAGTCGAGCCCGCTCATGCCGGGCATCGAGATGTCGACGATGGCCACGTCGAATCCCTGCGTCCGCACGCGGTCGAGCGCCTCGAAGGCGTTGGCGGCTTCCTCGATGCGCCAGGACGGCTCGCTGGCTTCCAGCATGCGCTTGAGTCCCTCGCGGACGACCGCGTGGTCGTCCACGATCAGGATGCGCATGCAGGTTGGCGGGGGGCGGGCGGTTGCGTCGGACATGGACACCTTCGAAGGCCGCGCAGACGCGCTGCGACACGCACGGGTCGAATGTCGACAGTCTGTGTGGACGCCAGTCGGGGAGGCTTGACGCAACGCAAGGCGCGTGAACCAGGGTCCGACGCGGGGCGCCGGAGGCGGCGCGCCGCCTCCGCCTTGCGGGAGCGCAAGCCTTCTTCGCCCGGCGCTTCCCAGAATGCATCGGTCTCAACCGCAACGGGAGCCGCCCATGACCTATCCGACCCTCCTCCTGCACCTGGACGACGACAGGCACGCCGACGCGCGCAACGAGCAGGTCGTCGACCTCGCCCTGCGCCTGGGCTCGCACGTCGACGGCCTGTCCTGCCGTCGTCCGGTGCCGACGGGCACGCAGCTGGCAGGCGCCATGGGGACGGCGATCGATCCGCTGACGCGGGAGCTGGAGGAGGCGCAGCGGGAGGCCATCGAGCGCGAACGGCGCTTCCGTTCCTTGTGCGAACGCAGGAGCCTGCCTTCGTTCGAGACCACCATCGACGACGCCGAGGAGGCGGGGCGCGCCCTCGTGCGGCGGGCGCCGCTCAACGACCTGCTCGTGCTCGGGCAGCCCGACCCGTCGGATCCCGAGGCGTCGCGCCGGCGCGAGGTCGTCGAGCACGTCGTGCTGCACAGCCCGCGGCCGACGCTGCTGTACCCCTATGCCGGCCGCTTCGAGGAGCTCGGGCGGACGGTGCTGATCGCGTGGGACGGCAGCCATGGCGCCGCCCGCGCGGTCTCGGACGCGCTGCCCCTGCTCAAGCGCGCCCGCGACGTCGTCGTCGTGCGGTTCGATCGCGCCGCCGAGTTCTCCGGGGCCATCGACCAGTCCCCGCTCCACGGCCTCGTCCGCTGGCTCGGCCGGCACGAGGTCGAGGCGCAGGCCAGCGTGCGGTTCACCGACGGCGACGTCGGCAACGCGCTGCTCTCGTACGCCGCCGATGTCGGCGCCGACCTCATGGTGATGGGGTGCTGGGGTCATGCGCGCTGGGCGGAACGCCTGCTTGGCGGCGCCACCCGCAGGGTGATGGAGAGCATGACCGTTCCGGTCCTGGCGTCGCACTAGGAGGCGGGGCGATGAGCATCCGCAACCTCGACGCGTTGTTCGCACCTCGCTCGGTGGTCGTCGTCGGCGCATCGGATCGGCCGGCCACGGTTGGCGCCACCGTCTGGCGCAACGTCCGGGCCGGCGGCTTCGCGGGGGCCGTCCATGCGGTCAACCCGGCCCACCGCGAGCTGGACGGCACCACCGTGTTCGCCCGTTGCAGCGACCTTCCGGAGCCGGCCGACCTCGCCGTCGTGTGCGTTCCGCCGGCAGCCGTGGTGCCGACGATCGCGGAGCTCGCCGAGTCGGGGACGCGCGCCGCCGTCGTGATGACCGCCGGCCTGTCGGCGGCCGACAAGGCGGCGATGCTGGAGGCCGCGCGACCGCACGTGATGCGCATCCTCGGGCCGAACTGCGTCGGGCTGCTCTCGCCGCACGAGCATCTCAATGCCAGCTTCGCGCACACCGATGCGCCGGCGGGCGACCTGGCCTTCGTCACGCAGTCCGGCGCGCTGCTGACCGCCGTGCTCGACTGGGCGAAGGCGCGCGGCGTCGGCTTCTCTTCGCTGGTGTCCCTCGGCGAGCATGCCGACGTCGACTTCGGCGACCTGCTCGATCATCTGGGCAGCGACGTCCACACGCGCGCCATCCTGCTGTACATCGAGTCGATCGAATCGCCGCGCAAGTTCATGTCCGCGGCGCGGGCGGCGGCGCGCAACAAGCCGGTCGTCGTCGTCAAGGCGGGGCGGGCGGGCGGCGGCGTGCGCGCCGCGGCCTCGCACACGGGGGCGTTGGCCGGCTCCGACATCGTCTTCGACGCCGCCCTGCGCCGCGCGGGCGTGCTGCGCGTGGACACGCTCGAGGAGCTGTTCCTCGGTGCCGAGACCCTGACGCGCTTGCGCGGCAGCACCGATCGCGGCCTGACGCTGTTCACCAACGGCGGCGGCGCCGGCGTGGTGGCCGCCGATGCCGCGGCGCGGGCCGGCATCGCGCTGCCGGAGCCTGACGCCGCCACGACGGCGGCGTTGTCGGCGTGCCTGCCCGCGACCTGGTCGCACGGCAATCCGGTCGACATCATCGGCGACGCGCCGGCGCAGCGCTACGTCGACGCGCTGGGCGTGCTGCTCGACGCGCCTTCCACCGGCACGCTGCTGTTCATGCACGCCCCGACGGCGATCGTCGACAGCCGCGACATCGCGCGCGCCTGCCTGCCGCTGCTTCGGTCGCGGCGCGAGCGCGTGCTGGCATGCTGGGTCGGTGCGACCGCGGTCGCCGACGCGCGGCGCGAGTTCGAGCAGGCCGGCATCGCGTGCCTGGACACGCCCGAGGAGGCGGTGCACGCCTTCGAGATGCTTGCGGCGTATCGCCGCAACCAGGCGCTGCTGCTCGAGGCGCCGAGCGCGGCCGACACGCCGAAGCCCCGCGTGGACGAGGCGCGCGCGATCGTCGGCGACGCGATCGCCTGCGGCCGGGCGACGCTCGACGAGGTCGACGCCAAGCGCCTGCTGGCCGCGTACGGCATCCCGATCGTCGCGACGCGGCGCGTGCCGCTCTCGGCGGAGGCAGCCGTGGAGGCGGCCCGCTCGATCGGCTATCCCGTCGCGCTCAAGATCCTGTCGCCGGATCTTTCCCACAAGTCGGACGCGGGGGGCGTCGCGCTCGATCTCGCGGACGAGCCGGCCCTGCGCCGCGCCACCGATGCGATGCTGGCGACGGTGCGCGAGCGCCGGCCGCAGGCGCGACTGGAAGGCTTCAGCGTGCAGGCGATGGTGCAGCGGCCGCACGCGCAGGAACTGATCGTCGGCGCGAGCATCGACGCGACGTTCGGCCCCGTGCTGATGGTCGGCCAGGGCGGCACGGCGGTGGAAGTGCTCGGCGACCGCGCGATCGCGCTGCCGCCGCTCAACCGGGTGCTGGCGCGCGAGGCCATCGCCAGGACGCGGGTGTCGCGATTGCTGCAAGGCTGGCGCGACCGGCCGGCGGCGCGCGTGGATGCCGTGGCCGACACGCTGATCGCGCTGGCGCGGATGCAGGCCGACCTGCCCGAACTGGCGGAGCTCGACATCAACCCGTTGTGGGCGGACGAGCAGGGCGTCCTCGCGCTCGACGCGCGCGTCCGCCTGCAAGCCGACAAGCCGGCGGGCGTCGAGCGGTTCGCGATCCTGCCGTATCCGGGCGAGCTCGTCTCGCCCGTCGAATGGGACGGGCGCGACCTGGTCGTCCGCCCGATCCGGCCGGAGGACGAGGCGATGCACGCGGCCTTCCTGGATCGCTGCAGTGCCGACGACCTGCGGCTGCGCTTCTTCAGCGTGCGTCGACACCTGCCGCGCAGCGAGATCGCGCGGCTCGTGCAGATCGACTACGCGCGCGAGATGGCGTTCGTCGCCGTCGCGCCGGACGCCGGCGGCCGCGACGAGATCCTGGGCGTGTCGCGGGCCGTGTCCGATCCCGACGGGATCGAGGCGGAGTTCGCCGTCCTCGTCCGCAGCGACCTGCACAGGCACGGCCTCGGGACCCTGCTGATGGCGCGCATCGTGGACTGGGCCTCGAAGCGCGGCACGCGACGGCTGTTCGGCGACGTGCTGCACGACAACGACGCCATGCGCTCCCTCATGCGCGAATGCGGATTCGCCGCGACGCCGTCACCCGAACATGGCGCGACGCGCTTCGTGCTCGAGCTGGCGGGCGCCGCGGTTCAGAGTTCGTAGAGCTGTTCGATCTCGCTGGCGAAGCGGGCCTGGAGGTTGTGCCGCTTCAGCTTCAGCGTCGGCGTCAACAAGCCGTTGTCGGTCGTCCAGGGCGCGAGCGTCAGTACGGCGCGCCGCGGCTGCCCGTGGCGCGGGAGCGCAGCCGTGCGCGCGGCCATCCGGCTTTCCACGGCGCGCACTGCGGCCGGGGCGAACAGCGACTCCGGCGCTGCGGGATCCAGGCCCAGGCCGCTGGCGAACGCGGCCCATTCCTTCGCCTGCAACTGCAGGATGCAGCCGATGAACGGCCGCCCTTCGCCGAACACGTAGGCCTGCTCGACCAGCGGATCGCGCATCAGCGCCTGCTCGACGTCGGCCGGCGCGATCTTCTCGCCGGTGGCCGTGACGATGATCTCCTTGATGCGCCCGAGGATGCGCACGCGGCCGTCCTCGATCGCGGCCTGGTCGCCGGTGCGCAGCCAGCCGTCGCTGAACGCGGCCGCGGTGTCCTCGGGCCGGTTCCAGTAGCCGCGCATGACGTTCGGCCCGCGCACCTGCAATTCGAGCGCGGGACCGATGCGCAGCTCGACACCGTCCAGCGGCCGCCCGACGGTCGCCGGATCGTTGTCGCCCGGCGCGTTCGCCGTCACGACCGGCGAGGACTCGGTCATGCCGTAGCCCTGCACGATCTCGATGCCCAGGCCGATGAAGGTGCGCGCGATCTCCGGCGCCAGCGCCGCGCCGCCGCTGACCGCCACCCGCAGTCGGCCGCCGAAGCGGGCGCGCAACGGTGCGCCGACGCGCGCGTCGAGCAGGCGCGTGAGGAGCGCGTCGAGCGGGCGCAACCATTCGGCCACGGCGGACCGGCGCAGCGCGCGAAGATGACGGCGCCAGCCGGCGGCGACCGCGCAGGCAAAGGCGATGCGGGCCGGCCACGAGCCGGCGATGGCCGCCTCGATCTGGGCCTGAACCTTCTCGTAGATGCGCGGCACGGAGACCAGGATGGTCGGATGCGTCCGCAGCAGGTCGTCGGGCAGGAGCTGGACGGAGCGCGAGTAGGCCACGCAGCTGCCCGCCGCGATGGGCAGGTAGAAGCCGGCCGTCCGTTCGAACGTGTGCGACAGCGGCAGGAAGGACAGGAACAGGTCGTCCTCCCGCGCCTCGAACCGCGCCAGGCAGGCCCTGACGTTCGCCATCACGTTGGCGTGGGTGAGCATCACGCCCTTGGGACGGCCGGTCGTGCCCGAGGTGTAGACGATCGCGGCGAGGTCGTCCGCGCTCGGCGCGTGGGGTGGCTGGCCGACGGCCGCGCCGGGGGCGTTCGCCCATTCGTCGAGCCCGGTCACGCTCGCCATGCCGTCCTTGCCGGCGACGGCCGCGGGGTCCCGGCGGACGAGCACGAGTCGCAACGACGACGGCGGCGTCCCGAGCGCCCGGATCGCCTGCCACTGCGCGGCGCTGTCGACGACCAGCATTTCGGCGGCCGTGTCCTGCAGGATGTAGGCGATGCTCGCGGGATTGTCGAGCGCGTGCATGGGCACCGGCACCAGGCCGCTCGCGAGAACCGCGAGATCGAGGCAGGCCGCGGCGCGGCAATTGGGCAGCAGCAGGGCGACGCGTGCGCCGTGCCCCAGTCGCAGCGACGTGAACCGGTTCGAGAGCAGGCGCACGGCATCGTCGGTCTCGCGCCAGGTCGTTTCCTGCCATGCGTTGCATCCGCTGTCGAACTCGGCGTACGCAGGCCGCCAGGGGGTCTGCGCCGCGCGCCACGCGAGCAGTTCGGGCAACGTGCGCACCGAGGCTGGCGGCATCGTCCGCGCGCCGCGTGGCGGCGAGGTGCGCGGGCCGGGTTCACCGCGTTCGGTCCTCATCGGTCGTCCTCGGTGCCGCGCACCAGCATGACAGGCACCGGCGCGGCGCGCAGGATCTGCTCGGCGTCGCTGCCCAGCAGCATGCGAACCATGCCGCGATGGCCGTGGGTCCCGATCACGATCAGGTCGGCCTTCCACTTGCGCGCGGCCGCGGCGACCAGGTCCTGCAGCGGGCCGTGCAGGCGGTCTTCGATCTCGCTATCCGCATAGACGCCGGCCAGCCGCGACGCGGCCATGCCTTCGTCCACGATGCGGCGCGCGTTCTGGGCCAGCAACGCCTCGACGTCGCGGGGCGCCTGCACCACCTCGTCGATGCCGAGCGCGGTGAACGGGTCGTCGATGGCATGGAACAGGCGCAGGCTCGCGCCCGTCTGGCGGGCGAGCCGGATCGCCTCGTCGAGCCCGCGGCGCGCGGTGGGGCTGCCGTCGACGGGAACGAGGATGCGTCGGTACATGGTCGGTCTCTGCTGGGGCCGCGTGCGGCGATGCGCCGAGTCTGCGGTGGACCGCTGCCATCCGGCTTGCGCCAGCGCAAGGAGGCGGCGAGGCGAGCCTCGCCGCGTGCGTCACTGGATCGCCAGCAGCTTGCTGGTCGCGCCCGTGCGCTTCGGGAGGGTCAGGCGCAGCACGCCGTCCTCGAGCTTGGCCACGGCGGTGCGCTCGTCCACTTCCTGGGCCAGCGTGAAGCCGCGCGAGATGCTGCCGCGGATCGTCTCGCGCACGATGGCGCGGCCGTTCTTGGCGTGCTGATCCTCGATGTCCTTCTTCACGTCCGCGGTGATCGAGACGAAGTTGCCGTCGATGACGACGCGCAGATCGTCCTTGCGCGCGCCCGGGACTTCGGCGCTGACGCGGTATTCCTTCTCGTTCTCGCTGACGTCGATGCGGATCTCGGCGGGCAGGTCGGGGTCGAAGGCCAGCGGCCGGGCGAAGCGGCGGAACATCTCGGGCAGGACGTCGTCGAAGCGGGTCAATGCGTTCATGGTGCATCTCCTTGGTTGATGGAAATTCCATCCTAGGAGCCGCGCACCGGGGGAAATTGTCCGCAATCAATGGATGGCGGCGGAAGCGTGGACCCCGGGGGCGACGCGATTGCGCCAACGCAAGGCCGCTCGGATCCGGTGCGCGAAGAATGGACGCAACCCGGACCGATTCGATCCTGAAAGTCGGCGGGAAACGGCCAAGGAGTCCGTCGCCATGTATTCACGCATCCTCGTTCCCGTCGACGGCAGCGCCCCCTCGGGTGCCGGCCTGAAGGAGGCGATCGCCCTGGCCAAGGAAGGCCAGTCGACCATCGTCGTCCTCAACGTGGTTTCCGAACTGCCCTTGATCACCGGCTCCGCCGGCTATGTCGGCTATGGCGAGCTGGCGGACCTCCTCGCGGTCGAGGGGCGAAGGATCGCCGATGCCGCTGCCGCGCAGGTCGAGAAGGCCGGCGTGAAGGTCGAGACGCAGGTCGTGGACGTCGGTGTCGGCCCGGTCTGCGACACGATCGTCGACCAGGCCACGCGCCAGCGCTGCGGGCTGATCGTCATGGGCACGCACGGGCGGCGCGGCATGAAGCGGCTGACGCTGGGCAGCGACGCGGAACTGGTCGTTCGGCACGCGGCAGTGCCCGTGCTGCTGGTGAAGGCGCCAGACGGCGCGCAATGACCGCCTGACCGCCATGCATTGCGCCTACGTCACGCACCCGGACTGCATGCGCCACGAGATGGGACCGGGCCATCCGGAGTCGCCGGCACGCCTGTCGGCCATCCACGACCGCCTGCTGTTCGACGGCATCCTCGACTTCATGAGCGTGCACGACGCGCCGATGGCGACGCAGGAGCAGCTGTGCCGCGCCCACACGCCGGAGCACGTCGCGCGCATCATGGCCTCGACGCCGATGGACGGCTATGTCCAGGTCGATCCGGACACCAGCATGAACCCGCACACCGTCGTTGCCGCCTTGCGCGCTGCCGGTGCCGTGGTGCTGGCGACCGACCTCGTCCTGGGCGCCCGGGCCGACACGGCGTTCTGCTGCGTGCGTCCGCCGGGCCACCACGCGGAGCGGGCGGCGGCGATGGGATTCTGCTTCTTCGACAACGTCGCGGTCGGCATCCGCCACGCGCTGGCGGCGCACGGCCTGGAACGCGTCGCGCTCGTCGACTTCGACGTGCACCACGGCAACGGCAGCCAGGACATCTTCCGTGACGACCCGCGCGTCCTGATGTGCTCGACCTACGAGCTCGACCTCTATCCGTTCCCCACGGACACCTCGGGGCCCAACATGGTCAACGTCGGGCTGCCGCCGCGTTCCGGCGGCGAGGCGTTCCGCCGTGCGGTCGAGGAGACCTGGATCGCGGCGATCGATCGCTTCGAGCCCCAGCTGATCGTCGTGTCGGCGGGCTTCGACGGCCATCGCGCGGACGACATGGGCAATCTCGGCCTCGTGGAGGCCGACTATCAGTGGGTCACCCGCGAACTCGTGAAGCTGGCGCAACGGCATTGCGCCGGCCGCGTGGTGTCGTCGCTGGAAGGCGGATACCACCTGCCCAGCCTCGCGCGCAGCGTGGCGGCGCACGTGTCCGCGCTGATGGGCGCGGCGTGATGCCGGACGCATCGATTGACCAAGCGCAATGCGGTACCCGCTCGCGCAAGGATGATCGAACCATGAGCCACGACCCCACCTCCTTTCCCGACCTGACGCGCGCGATCTCGCGCCGGGTGGCCTCGCTGCGGGACGGCCAGCCCGAGGCCATGCACGGCTTCCGCAGGCTGTCGGACGGCGCGATGGCCGCGGGGGCGATCGACGCCAGGACCAAGGAATTCATCGCGCTCGCGCTCGGCATCGCCGCACACTGCGATGGCTGCCTCGGCTTCCATGCGAAGGCGCTGGTGGCGCTGGGTGCGACGCGCGCCCAGATCGAGGAGGTCGTCGCGGTGGCCGTCTACATGGGCGGCGGACCGTCGCTCATGTATGGCGCGGACGCGCTGGCGGCCTTCGAGCAGTTCCACGAGCAGGCGGCCGCGCACGCGGCGAAGGCGTGATGCCGGCAGACGCCGCGGCGGGACGACAGCCGGCCGCCGTCGGCGCCTCCCCCGACCCGGTCGTCGCCCTTTGCGAGACGCTGCCGCTCGCCCGGCAGGTGGCGGCCGCGTTGGCGAAGCAGCGGTTCGAGCCGGCGCAGATCTCCGTCGTGGGCAGCGGCGAGGACCTGCCGGCCGCGCACACCCTCGACGAGCGCGTGCGGGAGTGGGGCGGCCGCGGCAGCCTTTGGGGCGCGCTCGGCGGCCTGGCCGTGGGCGTCGCGCTGATCGTGCCGCCGGTCGGATCGGTGATCGCCATGGGCCCGATCGTCACGCTGTTGATCTCGGCGCTGGAAGGCGCCATGCTTGGCGGCGGATTCTCGGCGATCGTGGCCACCTTGACGGGCCTCGGGCTGCCGCTCGAGGCCGCGCAGCGCTGCGAGGATGCCGTGGCGCGACGGCGCTTCCTGGTCTTCGTGCATGGCCCCGTGGCCGACGTGCTGCGCGCCCGCGAGCTGGTCGCCGGAATCGCGCTTGCTGGCGTGCAAGTGGCCTGAGTTGCAACCGGCGAGTCGGCGGCCGCGACCCGTCCAGATCGGGAGGTGGACATGCGGGCCATGGTTCTCGAACAGCCCGGCGCGGCGCTGGTGGAGCGCGAGCGGCCCGAACCGTCGCCCCAGGGCGGCGAGGTCCGGCTGCGGGTGCTGGCGTGCGCGGTCTGTCGCACGGACTTGCACGTGGTCGACGGCGACCTGCCGTGGCGCGGTCCGGTCGTGCCCGGGCACGAGATCGTCGGCGTCGTCGAAGCGCCGGGGTCGGGCGTGCGATGGCCGGCGGTCGGGCAGCGTGTCGGCGTTCCCTGGCTGGGCGGTACTTGCGGCCACTGCGCCTTCTGCCGGCGCGACAAGGAGAACCTGTGCGACACGCCGCAGTTCACGGGCTACACCCGCGACGGCGGATTCGCGACGCACGTCCTGGCGAACGCCGCGTTCTGCGTCGAGCTGCCCGCGGCAGGGGCAGGCGCGCTCGACGACGTGCACCTGGCGCCGCTGCTGTGCGCCGGCCTGATCGGCTGGCGCTCGCTGAAGGCCGCGGGCGACGACGTGCGCGACCTGGGCTTGTACGGCTTCGGCGCCGCGGCCCACCTGATCGCCCAGGTGGCGGTTCGTCGCGGCATGCGCGTGCACGCCTTCACCCGGCGCGGCGACAGCGCGGCCCAGCAGCTCGCGCGACGGCTCGGCGCCTGCTGGGCCGGCGCGTCCGACGAACGGCCGCCCGCGGAACTCGATGCCGCCATCCTCTTCGCGCCGGCCGGCGAGCTGGTGCCGCGCGCGCTGGCGGCCGTGCGCAAGGGCGGGCGCGTCGTCTGCGGCGGCATCCACATGAGCGACATCCCGTCCTTTCCCTACGAGCGCCTGTGGGGCGAGCGGACGATCACCTCGGTGGCGAACCTCACGCGCCACGACGCGCGCGAGTTCATGAACGCGGTGGCGGGCATGCCGCTGGACGTCACGGCGACCCCGTACCCGCTGGCACGCGCCAACCAGGCGCTGGCGGACCTGCGCGAAGGGCGGCTCGTCGGCGCGGCGGTGCTCGTTCCCTGAGAACGGCCAGCTGCGTTGCGGGGCCGCAAGGCCCGGTCGACGCTGCTGCGACATGCTGGTCGGCGCGCCCTCAGCATGGAGAAGCCATGGATCAGCCCGCCGCGTCCCGTTCCGCCGAAGCCTTCTGGGAGCAGCCGCTCGCGCAGTGCATCGCCGAACTCGCATGCGGCATCGACGGCCTGTCGTCGACCGACGCCGACGGCCGCCTCGCCCGCGTCGGCCCGAACGTGCTGGGGGAGTCCGGGCGCCTGCCGGCCTGGCTGGACTTCCTCGCGCACCTGCGCAGCCCGCTCGTGCTGCTGTTGCTGGCCGCCTGCATCGCGTCGGCGCTGGTCGGCGACGCCACCAGCGCCGCCGTCATCGCCGTCATCGTGCTGGGCAGCGTCACGCTCGACTTCGTCCAGGAACGGCGCGCGGGCGACGCGGCCCGCCGGCTGCGGGAGTCGGTCGGCCTGACCGCCACGGTGCGGCGCGACGGGCGCGAGTGCCCGATTCCGGCCGCGCAGCTGGTGCCGGGCGACGTCGTGCTGCTCGCCGCGGGCGATCTCGTGCCGGCGGACGGCCGCGTCCTCGAGGCACGCGATTTCTTCGTGCGCCAGTCCGTCCTGACCGGGGAATCCTGGCCGGTCGAGAAGCGTGCCGGCGACACCACGAGCCGGGACGGCGAACTGGCCTCGGCGACGAATGCGGCGTTCATGGGATCTTCGGTGCTCAGCGGCAGCGCACGCGTGCTGGTGTGCCGCACCGGCGCCCGCTCGTTCCTGGGCGACGTAGCGGCCACGCTGCGGCACGCGCCGCCGCCCACCGCCTTCGAGCGCGGCACGCGCGGCTTCGGCGAGATGGTGGTCAGGCTGACCACCGTGCTCGTGCTGTTCGTCGTGTTCGTGAACCTGCTGGCGCACCGGCCGGTCGCCGGGACCTTCCTCTTCGCGATCGCGCTCGCGGTCGGGCTCACGCCGGAGCTGTTGCCGATGATTGTCTCGGTGACGCTGTCCCGCGGCGCGATGCGCATGGCCGCGCGCGATGTCGTCGTCAAGCGGCTCGCCGCGATCCAGGACCTGGGCGGCATGGACGTGCTCTGCACGGACAAGACGGGGACGCTGACGCAGGCCCGCGTCCGCCTGGAGCGGCACGTCGACGTCGATGGCCTGGAGTGCGCGCGCGTGCTGGAGCTGGCGTGGATCAACAGCCGGTTCGAGTCGGGCCTGCGCAGCCCGCTCGACGAGGCGATCCTCGCGGCGCCGGGCCAGAGCGCCGACGGCTGGCGCAAGCTCGACGAGCTGCCGTTCGGGTTCGAGCGCCGCCGGGTTTCCGTGCTGGCGGAGCACGCGGGCCGGCATCTTCTGGTCATCAAGGGGGCGCCGGAGGACGTGCTCGCCGCGTGCACCTCGATCGAACGCGCCAGCGGGACAGCGCCGCTCGACGACGCAACCCGCGCCGCGGCGCGCGAGCGCTTCGAGGCGCTCGGTCGCGCCGGCATGCGGGTGCTGGCGGTGGCATGGCGCGAACTCGCGGCCGATCGCCTGCAGGCCTGCGCGGCCGACGAGGGAGAGCTCGTCTTCTGCGGATTCGTCGTCTTCCTCGATCCGCCCAAGCCCGGCGTGCGCGAGGCGCTGGCGCGCCTGCATGCGCTGCACGTGCAGGTCAAGGTCGTGACCGGCGACAACGAGGGCGTGGCGCGCCACGTCTGCGGCCAGGTCGGCCTGCCGGTGCGGCGCCTGCTCACCGGAGCGCAAGTGGAATCGCTCGACGACCCGGCGCTGGCCGTGCAGGCCCTGCGTACCGACGTCTTCTGCCGGGTATCGCCTGCGCAGAAGTGCCGCATCCTGCGCGCGCTGCGCAGCCGCGGACGCGTGGTGGGCTTCCTGGGCGACGGCGTGAACGACGCGCCGTCGCTGCACGAGGCCGACATCGGCATCTCGGTGGACGGCGCGGTCGACGTCGCCAAGGAAGCGGCCGACATGATCCTGCTGCGGCGCGACCTGTCCGTGCTGGGCGATGCGGTGGTGGAGGGGCGCCGCACGTTCGCCAACGTGATGAAGTACATCATGATGGCCACGAGCTCGAACTTCGGCAACATGTTGAGCATGGCGGCCGCATCGCTCGTACTGCCGTTCCTGCCGATGCTGCCGGTGCAGATCCTGCTCAACAACCTGCTGTACGACGTCTCCGAGATCGCCATCCCGTTCGACGAGGTGGATGCGTCCGAACTGGCGCGCCCGCACGACTGGGATCCGGGCTTCATCCGCCGCTTCACCGTGGTGTTCGGCGCGCTCAGCTCGGTCTTCGACCTCGCCACCTTCTGGCTGCTGCGCGTGGGCTTCGGTGGCAGCGAGGCGCTGTTCCGTACAGGCTGGTTCGTCGAATCCCTGGCGACACAGGTGCTCGTGATCTTCATCCTGCGCACGCGCGGGCTGCCCTGGGCCAGCCGGCCGCACCCGCTGCTGACGGCCGGGGCGGTCGGCGTGCTCGCGCTGGCCGTGGCCTTGCCCTTCACTCCCGCCGGGGCGCTCCTGGGTTTCGTCGCGCTGCCGGCGTCGCTGCTCGGTGCGATCGCCGGCCTCGCGTGCGCCTACCTCGTCTGCGCCGAGCTCGCCAAGCGGGCGTTCAGGGCCAACCTGGCGGGCCGCAGGAAGGGGCGCGGCGCCCGTCCGGAGCGCGCGCGCCTGCCGGCATGAGCGATGCGCTTGACGCGACGCAAGACCGATCGGGCGTGACGCATCGACGATGTGCGCATCTTCAGCTGAGGAACAGGCACATCATGACCACATCGCAAGCCGTCGTCCGGATCGATCATGCGCGGGCGGAGCTCCATGCGCTGGGAATGCCCGCGCCGGGCGCGCAGCGCCTGCACGCGAAGACGCACGACACCGGCCACCACCGCAGCGACGAGCGCGACGCGCACGAGTTCTTCGCGTCCGTCTGCGACGCGATCGACGCCCACGACGAGGCGCTGGTCGTGGGCGCGCGACACGCGACCGCGGACTTCGAGCGCTACCTGCACAAGCATCGTCCGGCCACGGCGCGCCGCGTCGCGGCCTTCGAGGTCGCCGACCAGCAGACCGATTCCGAACTCGTGGCGTTCGCGCGCCAGTTCTTCGAACGTCGCGCCCGGCTGGGCGGCGTCTTCGGCCAGGGCGGCTGACGCCGGCGCGGTCCGCTCAGGCTGCCGCGCGGGGACGGTCCTCCCATGCGGCCTGGCAGCGGGTGCAGCGTTCCGCTTCGGGCTGGACCAGCAGGCGCGCGAGCGGGACGGGCTGGCCGCAGTCGGCGCAGTCGCCGTAGACGCCGTCGTCCAGGCGTTGCAGCGCGGCGCGGCAGCGCTGCAGGTCGAGGAAGGCGTGCTGTTCCGTGCGCGACGCCGCCTGTTCGCGAATCTCCGCCTCCGCCTCGTCCTTGCGGTCGAGGACGGCGGCACCGTCGATCTCGGAGGCGCTTTCCGCCCGTTCGATGGCGGCCGCGTGGCGCTCCGATTCGAGCTCGCGCATCCGGTAGGTCAGCAGCTGGCGCAGAGTGGTCAGGTGTTGCTGGGTCTCGACTTCCATGGTGGATGCTCCGGTGCCGGGGTTGCGATGCGCCCAGCATGCGATTCCTTCGCCGGGCGCGCGTTGAGGCTCATCAATCGAGCGGGAGGCCGGCTTGTCCCGATGACGTAGCGGCAGGCCACGGCCGGTTCCACCAGCCGCCGCCGAGCGCGACGTAGAGGGCGACCGCGTCCTGCAGGCGTTGCGCCGTCACGCCGGCCAGGTCGACGCGGGCGGCGCGCAGCTGCGAGTCGCTCGTCAGCACGTCCAGGTAGCCCGCCGCGCCGGCGTCCCAGCGCGCCTGCGCCAGGGCGACGGCGTCCTGCGCGCTGTCCGCCGCGATCGCGCGCGCCTCCCAGGCGTCGCGGTCGTCGGCCAGGGCGTGCAGGCTGTCCACGACCTGCGCCAGGGCGGCGAGCACGGTCTGGCGGTACTGGGCGGCGGCCGCGTCGTAGGCGGCCATGGCGGCGCGCCGCGCGTGCAGGTTCGCGCCGCCGTCGAACAGGGTCGCGGCAACGAGCGCCTGCAGCGACCAGAACGGCGTGCCGGACGACAGCAGCGAGCCGAAGGCGCCAGCCGCGCGGCCGCCCTGGGCGTTCAGCGCCAGGTCGGGCAGCAGCGCGGCTGTGGCCACGCCGATCTGCGCGCTCGCGGCGTGCAGCTGCGCCTCGGCGCTCACGATGTCGGGCCGATGCGCGGCCCAGGACGCGGGCAGCTCCAGCGGCGGCGCGGCGGGCAGGCGAAGCGCCCAGAGCGGGATGTCCGGCGGCGCGAACCCGGCGGGTGCCTCGCCGCACAGCACGGCGAGCAAGGTCTGCGCCTGCGCGGATCGGTCGCGCAGCGCCGCGATCGAGGCGCTCGTAGTGGCGCGCGACGAGCGCAGCGCGAGCACCGGCAGGTACGAGGCCACGCCGGCGTCGAACTGCGCCTGGGCGATGCGCAGCTGGTCGTCCTGCAGCCGTTCCAGGTCGGTCAGCGTCGCGGCCTGCGCCTGGTAGCCTGCCCGCGCGACGACGGCGTCGGCGACGTTGGCGGCGAGCGCGATCCGCGCGCCCTCCAGCTCCGCGCGGGCCTGGTCGACCTGGGCGCCGAGTCCTTCGACGGCGCGCCGACGGGCGCCGAAGACGTCGACGGAATAGCTCACGGTGCCGGTCAGCGTCGACAGGCCGTACGGCCCCACCGCGTGCGGGCGGCCGCCCTGGATGGCCGTCGACTCCTGTCGCCCCGCGGACGCGGCGGCGCCGGCCTGCGGCAGGAACAGGCCGGCGCCGGCCTGCCGGAGTTCCTCGGTGTGCGCGAGCGTGGCGCGTGCGGCGGCCAGGGTCGGGCTGGCGTGCAGCGCGCGCTGCACGAGCGCGTCCAGCTGCGGGCTGCCGAGCAGCGTCCACCAGTCCGCCGGCAGGCCGTCGGCATCGCACGCGCACGGCTTGTCCAGGCCACGCGCCGCTGCCGCGACGTCGGCAGCGCTGCCGCCGGGCAGGAAGCCGGCGTCGCCCGGCGGTGCGGGGTGCACGAAGTCCGGGCCGACGGCGCAGCCGGCCAGCGCCAGGGCGACCAGCGTCGCGGCCCATGCGCGGCGCGAAACCGGGACGCGCGTCACGATCCGCTCCGCGCGCCGATGTAGACGTCCACCAGCTGGCCCGGATAGATGCGCGGCGCCTTGCCGGCGTCGAAGCGGAAGACGACCGGCAGGACGCGCACGTCGACGCGCTCCTGGCGCTGGTCGGTCAGCGCGATCTTCGGGCTGACGTAGGGCTCCACCCGGACGAACTCGAGCGGGATGCGGGCGTCGCTGCCGCGCAGCGACATCTCCGCGCGGATGCGGTCGCCGGGCGGCAGGCGCGGGATGAGGATCTCGTCGACATAGCAGCGGACATCGAGGTGGCCGGGCGCGCCGCCCAGCACCAGCAGCGGCTGGTTGGAGGCCTGCGTGTAGGTGCCGTAGACGCCCTGCGGCGTCACGTACGAGCCGGCGGAAGCCTGGATCGCCAGCACGACGCCGTCCGCGGGGGCGCGCAGCGTGTACTTGTCCAGGGTCGCGGCAGCGGCGTCCGCGGCGCGCCGCTGTGCATCCCGTTGCGCCGCCTGTACCCGCAGGTCGGCGCTCCAGGTGCCGGCGCGGACCAGGTCCAGCTGGCGTTGCGCCGTGGCCAGGCCGGCCTGGGCCAGCTGCCAGGCGTCGTGCGCGGCGTCCAGCGCGTCGCGGCTGACCGCCCGCGGTTCGATCTCGGCGGCGCGCTTCTGCTTGTCGAACGCGTTGCGCTGCGCGAAGGCCGCCGCGCTCGCGGACGCGACCTGCGACTCCGCCACGCGCAGGGCCTCCGGCCGCGGCGCCGCCTGCATCTGCTCGAACTGCGCCTGCGCGGCGTCCGCCTGCGCGCGCTGCTGGGCTGCCTGCGCCCGGGCGACGCTGTCCTCCAGCCGCAGCAGCACGTCGCCCCGCCGCACGGCCTGCCCCGGCTGGACCGCGATCGCGGCGACGGTGCCCGCCACTTCCGGGTAGACGTTGATGTTCGATCCGTTGGGCAGGTCGCTCTCGACGATGCCGTTCGCATAGAGGCCTTGCGCATACGGATTCGTGGCCGGCTGGAACGCGGGCGGCTGCGGCACGGGCTTGTGGTTCATGACCACCGCGCCCGCCAGGCCCGCGACCACGCCGATGCCGGCGAGCGCGAACAGAGTCCTAGTCGTCGACCAGTGAAGCGCCATGTTCGATTCCCTTGAGTTCGCCGTCCTCCATCCGCATCACGCGGTCCGCGTACTCGTCGATGCGGGCGTCGTGCGTCACGATCACGATGGAGCGGTGATCGTTGAGCACCTGCCGGCGCACGAACCCGACGATGGACTTGCCCGTGTCGCCGTCGAGCGAGGCGGTCGGCTCGTCGAGGATCAGGATGTCCGGCTCGCTGACGATGGCGCGCGCGATCGCGACGCGCTGCTGCTCGCCGCCCGACAGCTTGACCGGCGGCAATCCGGCCTTGCCGGACAACCCGACGACCTCGAGCATCTCGTGGGCCGCCCGGATCGCCTCGTCCCACGGCTTCCTGCGCAGGATCAGCGGGATCGCCGCGTTCTCGGCGGTCGTGAGCCGCGGGAAGAGGTGGAAGTCCTGGAACACGAAGCCGATCCGGCGCAGGCGGAAGTCGGCGATGTCGTCGTCGGCCATCGCCCACAGGTCCTGCCCGTCGGCGATGACCTGGCCGCCGTCGGGGCGCAGGATGCCCGAGACCACCGACAGCAGGGTCGTCTTGCCGCTGCCGGACGGACCGACGATGTAGAGCATCTCGCCGAAGCGCGCATCGAAGGAGACGCCGCGCAGGGCATGCGTGCGCGCATCGCCTTGCCCGAACCACTTGTCGACGCCGCGCGCGGAGATGGCGACGCGGGCGACATCGGCGACCTGGGGCGAGGCGCGCTCCATGGCGTCAGCCCCGGAAGATGTCGAACGGCTCGATGCGCAGCACCTTGCGCACGCCGATGAAGCTGGAGACGCCGGCGATCACCGTCACCATGACCAGGGCCAGCGCGAGGTTCCAGGGCGTGATCAGCGCGGCGTAGTCCGGGATGCGCCAGCGCGCGAGCCCGATGGCCGCGACGCAGAGGCCGACGCCCAGTCCGTAGCCGGTCAGCGCGGTGAAGCCGGCCTGGAACAGGATCATGCCGACCAGCTCGCGGTTCTTCGCGCCGATCGCCTTCAGTGCGCCGAACTTCTCCAGGTTCTCCAGGATGAAGGTGTAGAAGGTCTGGCCCGAGATCGAGAGTCCCACGATGAAGCTGATCACCGTCATCAGGAGGATGTTCGTGCCCAGGCCGGTCTGGAAGGTGTAGAAGCGGGAGATCTTGCGCACGAACTGGTCGTCCGTGAGCGCCACGTAGCCCAGGTGCTCGACCTCGCGCTGGATCGTCGCGATCGCGGCCGGATCCTTCGGCTCGACCAGCACGTACGCCGACGTGAAGCGGGCCGTGGGCAGGTACTGGATCGCCCGGGCGTAGGTGGTGTAGAGCGTGGGGACCCCGAACAGCCCGCCGATCGCCGCCCTGGCCGTGCCGACGACGACCGCGCGGTGGTCGTTGATCTCGAACTCCGCGCCCAGGCCCGGCCGCCCGAGCTTGCCGTACTCGGCGTCCGCGACGACGATGAATCCGTTCTCTGCGTAGATGTCCTCGATGCGGCCCTGTATCAGTTCCGGGCGACCGAACAGCGTGCTGTCGTCGAGTCCCAGCACCGTCACGGCCTGGTAGCCTCCACCGGGCAGCTTCACCAGCGCGCTGCCCGAGAACAGCGGCACGGCGAAGCGCACGCCGTCGATGCTGCGCACCGCGTCGAGCACCGGGTCGGGCAGGGGAATGGCGCCGGCGGCGTTGTTCACGGCCGGATCCATCACCCAGATCCGCGCCCCGACGTTGGCGACCATGGACGAGGCGCGGTTGAGGACGCCCGCGAACATCGACGTCATCTCCACCATGAGGAAGACGGCGAAGGTGATGCCCATGAGCAGGGCGCCGAACTTCGCGCGGTCGTTGACGAGCAGCTTGTAGGCGAGGCGGATGGCGCCGGACATGGTGGTGCCACTGTCTCCGGGGCCGGCCGACGCCGGCTTGAGATCGCTCAACCCGCACGGCCGCGGGGGCTTGGCGATGGAGCGACATTGCGCTGGCTCAACGAGGCGCGGCTTGCGCTGCGTAGTCTGCGGGAATGGGAGCGCCTCCGTCGAGCGACCCGCAACCATCGCAGGAAGGAATCGACCGATGAGCAACGACAAGCGCCTCGCCCTCGTCACGGGCGGCACCGGCGGCCTGGGGCAGGCCATCTGCAAGCGTCTCGCCGACGACGGCTTCGCGGTCGTGGCGCTTCACACGCCCGGCAACGCCCGCGTCGGCGCCTGGCTGGCCGAGCGCGAGCGGGAGGGCTACGCCTTCGCGGCGGAGCCGGTGGATGTCGCCGACTACGATTCCTGCGCCAGGGCCGTCGAGGCGATCCGCGGGCGCTACGGACCGGTCTCGGTCCTGGTCAACAACGCCGGCATCACGCAGGACGCGAGCTTCGCCAAGATGACCCGCGACCAGTGGCAGCAGGTGCTGCGCGTGAACCTGGATTCCATGTTCAACATGACCAAGCCCGTCGTCGAGGACATGCTGGCGGCGAAGTGGGGACGCATCGTCAACATCTCGTCCGTCAACGGCCAGCGGGGCTCGTTCGGGCAGGCCAACTATGCGGCGTCCAAGGCCGGCATGCACGGGTTCACGAAGTCGCTGGCCATCGAGTTCGCGCGCAAGGGCATCACCGTCAACACCGTGTCGCCCGGCTTCCTGCGCACCGCGATGGTGGAGAAGGTGCCCGCGGAGATCCTGGAAGGCCGCATCCTGCCGCAGATCCCGGCCGGCCGCCTGGGCGAGCCCGACGAGGTGGCGCAGCTGATCGGCTACCTCGTGTCCGATCGCGGCGGCTTCGTCAACGGGGCCAACCTCGCGATCAACGGCGGCCAGCACATGGCCTGAAAGGAGATCCAGGATGACCAGACGACGCAATTCGACGGCTCCGGCCCTTCCCGTCGAGCAGGCGGATCCGCCGGTCGCGGATGGCAAGGAGGCCGTCTACCACGACGCGCTCCTGTCGCGCTACGCCGAATGGCTGCGCCAGGTCGAGCGCATCGAAGCCGCCAGCCTCGCGGGATGGGGAGCGCTGCTGCAGAACGTCGCCACGCGAGCCGCGTCGGCGCAGACGTGGGCCGAATGGGGGGAGCTCACGGGCGCCGGCCTGCAGGAGGCCTTCGACGACGCGGCGCGGACGCAGGGCGAGTGGCTGTCGGCGTGGATGCAGTGCCAGATGGAAGCCGTCAAGATGCTGCTCGACCTGGGACGGCCCGCGACGCCGGAGTCCATGCCGGAACGCGACGTCGATCTCGCCGCGGCCTGGGTCGTCCCCTGGATGGCCAGCGCGGCCATGCGGCCCGTCCAGATCGCATGAGCCGCAACCGACGCGGGCGCGCTCGCGGGGCCGTCGACGCGGCGCCGCCCGCCGCGATGGACATGGCCCCGGCGTCGGATGCGGGCGCCGTCTGGCGCGACCTCGACCGGCTCCGCGAGGCGCAGATCGGACAAGCCTCCGGCGGCTTGTCGCCGGAAGGGCTGGCGCTCGCCTGGTTCGACTGGGCGCTGCACCTGGCGGCCGCGCCGGGCAAGCGGGCCCAGCTGGCCCTGCACGACTGGAGCTGTCCCGCGGACGCCAGCGGCGACCCGAGGTTTCGCGGCGCCGGGTGGCGGTTGCCGCTGTTCGAGGCGATCGCGACGGCGTTCGTGCGGACGGAGTCCTGGTGGAGCGAGGCCACGCGCGGCGTGCCCGGGACGACGCCGCACCACGAGGCCGTGGCGGCGTTCGCCGCGCGCCAGCTGCTGGACATGATGTCGCCTTCCAACCTGCCGTGGACGAATCCCGAGGTGCTCGGACGGACGCTCGCCCAGGGCGGCCGCAACCTGTGGGTCGGCGCCATGCACTGGTGGGAGGATGCCGCCCGCGCGGCGGGCCTCGCGCCGCAGGAGGAGGGGCCGTTCGTCGTCGGCCGCGACGTCGCCGCGACCCCGGGGCAGGTCGTGATGCGCAACGAGCTGGCCGAGCTGATCCAGTACTCGCCCTCGACGGACCAGGTCGAGGCGGAGCCGGTGCTCGTCGTGCCCGCCTGGATCATGAAGTTCTACATCCTCGACCTGTCCGCGCACGATTCGCTGGTGCGCTGGCTGGTGTCGCAGGGGCACACCGTGTTCTGCCTGTCGTGGCGCAACGTCGACGCGGACGACCGCGAGCTCGGCATGGACGACTACCGGCGCCTTGGCGTGATGGCGGCGCTCGACGCGGTGGGGCGCATCGTGCCGGGCAGCCGCGTCCACGCGGTCGGCTACTGCCTGGGCGGCACGCTGCTGGCGATCGCCGCCGCGGCGATGGCGCGCGCGGGCGACGATCGCCTGCGCAGCATGACGCTGTTCGCGGCGCAGACCGACTTCAGCGAACCGGGCGAGCTGGCGCTGTTCATCGACCCCGCTCAGGTGCACATGCTGGACAGCCTGATGTGGCAGCACGGCACCCTCACGGCGGCGCAGATGTCCTGGGCGTTCCAGATGCTGCGCTCCAACGACCTCGTGTGGTCCCGCGTCATCCGCGAGTACCTGATGGGCGAGCGGCCGAAGCCGAGCGACCTCATGGCGTGGAACGCCGACGCCACCCGCATGCCGTATCGCATGCACTCCGAATACCTGCACCGCCTGTTCCTCGACAACGACCTGGCCTGCGGGCGCTACGACGTGGACAGCCATCCGGTCAGCCTGCATCGGCTGCGGCTGCCGATCTTCGTCGTCGGCACGGAGTCCGACCACGTCGCGCCCTGGCGCTCCGTCTTCAAGCTGCACGATCTCACCGACGCGCCCCTGACCTTCGTCCTGTGCAACGGCGGGCACAACGCGGGCATCGTCGACGAGCCCGGACATCCGCATCGGCATTTCCGGATCCGCACGCGGGCGCCCGGCACGCCGCACCTGCCGGCCGACGAATGGATGGCGGAGACCGCGATCGAGGAGGGATCGTGGTGGCCGGCATGGCAGCGGTGGCTCGTGTCGCACGGGACGAGGAAGCGTGCGCGGCCGCCGGCCATGGGGGGCGACGCCTTGCCTGTGCTTGGCGCTGCTCCAGGCACGTACGTGCACGGACGCTGAGCCTGGCAGGCGCTCGCAGCGGCCGGCTTCGACCGATCGCCGCGTCTTGCTCTGGCGCAACGACAGCCGGGCCGGGAAGTGGGATGCTTGGCACAACCTGGAGCCATATCGATGGGAACCTGCAACGAGGCGACGGTGCTGTCCGTGCGCCACTGGACGGAGCGCCTGTTCTCCTTCACCACGACACGCGACCCCGGGTTCCGCTTCACCAGCGGCCAGTTCGTGATGTTGGGCCTGATGGTCGACGGGCGACCGCTGATGCGGGCCTACAGCATCGCCAGCTCGGCGTACGAATCGGAGCTCGAGTTCTTCAGCATCAAGGTGCCCGACGGCGCGTTGACCTCGCGCCTGCAGCACATCCGGTGCGGCGACAAGGTCCTGCTGGGCACCAAGCCGACCGGCACGCTGCTGCTGGACAACCTGGCGCCGGGCCGCACGCTGTGGCTGCTGGCCACGGGCACCGGCCTGGCGCCGTTCCTCAGCATCGTGCGCGACATCGAGACCTATGCGCGGTTCGAGCGCGTGGTGCTGGTGCACGGCGTGCGCAGGGTCCGCGAGCTCGCGTATGCCGACCTCCTGCGCGAGGAGTTGCCGCGCCACCCCTACCTAGGCGAAGCCGTCCGCTCGCAGCTGCTGTACTGCCCGCTCGTCACCCGCGAGCCGTTCGAGCGGAGCGGCCGCATCCCGGACCTGATCGAGCGCGGCGCATTGGAATCGGGACTCGGGCTGCCGCTTCTCGACCCGGCCTCGGACCGTTGCATGCTGTGCGGCAGCGCCGCCATGATTTCCGATACGCGCGCCGTCCTCGAGGGCGTCGGCTTCTCGGAAGGCCATGCGGGCGCGCCGGGGAGCTATGTCGTCGAACGGGCCTTCGTCGATCGCTGAACACGCATCGCCTCAGACGCGGCAGAGCGCCGCGATGCGTTCGTGCACGGCGTGGACCAGCGCGATGGACGCCGTGACGGCCAGCGCGCCGCCGGCGATGCGATAACCCAGGGCCTGGACATCGGCGGCGGCGCGCCCGGCGAGACGGCGCCAGGCGCTCCACAAGGCCGGCGCGGCGAGCAGCGCCGGCCCCGAGGCGAGCGCGAAGGCGGCCATCACGGCGGCGCCGGCCAGCGCGTTGCCGCCGAGCGTGGCCAGCAGCAGTGCGCCCTGCAGCACGCCGCAGGGCCAGGCGACCCAGGCCATTCCGGCGGCGGTCGCGCGCCAGGGGGAGCCGGGCCGTGCGACCGCGGCGGGGCAGGGGCCGTCGCGCTGCAGGCGCGCGGGCATCCGGCCCGTCGCGAGCCACCACAGGCCCAGCGCCAGGAAGGCGAGCTGGACGAGCGTCCAGAGCGGTGCGAGCCAGGCCCGCGCCTGCACCCATGCGGCCACGACGGCCCAGGCACCCGCGGCGACGGCGCCCGCCGCCGAGTAGCCGGCGAGCCGGCCCAGATGGAACAGGGCGCCTTCGCGTGCCCGGCCACGGGTCACGGCCGCGCAGGGCGCGCCGCACATCAGCGCGCAATGGGGCGCCGCGGCGACGCCGAGCGCGAGGCCGGCGGCGACCAGCGACGCGTTCATCACACGAGGCGCGAGAAGGTCGCGGACTTCGCGCCCTCGCGCAGGTGGCGATCGAAGACCATCGCGATCGCGCGCACCACGTACCAGCCGGTGGCCGTCACCCGGATGCCGTCGCCGCGCAGCTCGACCAGGCCGTCGGCCACCAGCGGCGCGAGCCGCGCCAGCTCGCCGGAGAAGGCGGTCCGGATGTCGATGCCGTGGCGCTGCTGGATGTCGTCGAAGTCGACCCGCCCGTGGCACATCAGGGCCATGATGACGTCGCTGCGCACGCGGTCGTCGGCGTCGAGGACGAAGCCGCGCGCGACCGGCAGCCGGCTGCGCTCGAGCGCGCCGTAGTAGGCGTCCAGCGTCTTCTCGTTCTGGTAGAAGCAGTCGCCCACGCGGCCGATCGCGGAGACGCCCAGCCCGATCAGGTCGCAGTCCGCGTGCGTGCTGTAGCCCTGGAAGTTGCGGTGCAGCCGGCCTTCGCGCCGCGCGGTCGCGAGCGTGTCCGTCGACAGCGCGAAGTGATCCATGCCGATGTATTCGTAGCCTTGCGCGCGGAAGATCGCCAGCGCGTCGCCCAGCATGGCCACGCGACGCGGGCCGTCGGGCAGCTCCGCGGCATGGATGCGGCGCTGCGGCTTGAAGCGCTCGGGCAGGTGCGCGTAGCCGTACAGCGCGATGCGATCCGGCCGCAGTCCGGCCACCTGCACGAGGGTGTGCCGGAACGTCTCCGGCGTCTGGCGCGGAAGCCCGTAGATCAGGTCGACGTTGATCGATTCGAAGGCGAGTTCGCGCGCCGAGCGCATCAGCGTCTGCACCAGCTCGAACGGCTGCTCGCGATGCACGGCGCGCTGCACCTCGGGGTCGAAATCCTGCACGCCGAAGCTGATGCGGTTGAAGCCGAGCGCGCGCAGGTGCGCCAGGCGCCCGGCGTCGACCGTGCGCGGGTCGACCTCGATCGAGAGCTCGGCGCCGGGCGCGAGGAAGAACGAGCGGCGGATCGTGCCCATCAGGCGGTCGAGCTCGGCGTCCGTCAGGAACGTCGGCGAACCGCCGCCCAGGTGGAGCTGGGACACCGTGCGGCAGGCGCCGACCTGGCCGTTGACGAGCGCGACCTCGACGTCGAGCGCGTCGAGGTACTCGGCCGCGCGCTCGTGGTGCCGCGTGATCACCTTGTTGCAGGCGCAGTAGTAGCAGACGGATTCGCAGAACGGCACGTGCACGTACACGGACAACGGGGCGCAGACGCCGGCATCGGAGCGTTCGCGCCGCGCGGCGAGCTCGCGCTCCAGCTCGGGAACGCCGAAGTCCTCGCCGAAGCGGTCGGCGGTCGGGTAGGAGGTGTAGCGCGGTCCCGGGCCCTGCATGCGGCGCAGCAGGGATTCGGACGGCACGGGAGGGCGCAGTTCCGGCGCGGCGATGGATTCGTTCATGCCCGCATGGTGCGGCGGCGCGGGCACCTGCCGGTTGCGCTGCGTCAAGGCGCCGGGGTCTCGTCCCGCTCGACGACGAGCAGCGCGGTCATGCCGCTCGCGCACGAGATGACGCTCCAGAACAGCAGGAAGCCCAGCGAGTAGACGCCCAGCGGCGTCAGATCCCGCTCGAGGCCGGTCTGCGCGGGATCGAACGCCGAGAACACCACGCCGTCCAGGACGGCCGCCATCAGGAACGACGGCCAGAGGATGGGGAGGATGCGAAGCAACATGTCTTCTCCTCTCGTCGGGGACGCCGCGGCGTCACTTGCGCATGGACGCGTGGTTGCGCGCGACTTCCGCCGGCAGCGACGCCTCGGCCTGCGGGCCGTGCTCCGCCTGCTCGTCGGCCGCCTGGTGCGCGGCGGCGCGGCGGGCGTCGACGACGGGGTCGGCGCCGCGGATCGCGATCACGGCCGACAGCGTCGACGCCGCGACGGCGACCAGCGGCAGGCCGAGCGCCAGCCAGCCGGTCGGGAAGCGCCACCAGGGCAGTGGCGCGGTGGGGACGACGGCGGGGATGGGGCGGGACATGGCGGTCTCCTCGTTCAGCGGGGAATCAGGAAGGTCGAGCGCTCGACCAGCGGGTCGCCGCCGTCGCCGTCGCGGCGGATGGCGAAGCGGATAGTCCGCACGCCGGGCCCGGCCTGGCCGGCCGCCTCGGGCGGCACCTGCACGCGCACGGCGAGCGCGCGCTCGCCGGTGGCGTCGACCTCCAGCTCGGGATCGGAGGCGATGGCGATGCCGTCCAGGCCCGAGACCGAGACGTGGAAGCGCTGGCGCGACTCGCTGGCGTTCATGACCTGCAGCCGGTAGACGTTCTCGATGCGGCCGCCGTCGACCTCGCGCGCGAGCGTGCCGCGGTCGCGCAGGACGTCGACCCGGAACGGACGCCGCAGCGTGAGGCTGGTGGAGATCGCGATCACGATGGCCAGCAGGACGCCGCCGTAGACCAGCACGCGCGGCCGCAGCAGGCGCCGCAGCATCTGCGCCCGGGTCCAGCCGCGCTCGAGGCCGTTCTCCGTCGCGAAGCGGATGAGGCCGCGCGGGTAGTCGAGCTTGTCCATCACGGCGTCGCAGGCGTCGATGCACGCCGCGCAGCCGATGCACTCGTACTGCAGGCCCTCGCGGATGTCGATCCCGGTGGGGCAGACCTGGACGCACATCGTGCAGGCGATGCACTCGCCCTTGCCGGCCGCGCGCAGGTCGGCGTGCGCCAGTGTCTTGGCGCGCGGTCCGCGCGGCTCGCCGCGGGCGCCGTCGTAGGTCACGATCATGGTGTCGCGGTCGAACATGGCGCTCTGGAAGCGCGCGTACGGGCACATGTACTTGCAGACCTGCTCGCGCATCCAGCCGGCGTTGCCGTACGTCGCGAAGCCGTAGAACAGGATCCAGAACCATTCCCAGGCGCCGAAGGACAGCGCCGCGCTTTCGTGCGCGAGCGTGCGGATCGGCGTGAAGAAACCGACGAAGGTGAAGCCCGTCCACAGCGCCAGCGCGATCCAGGCGGCCTGCTTGCCCGTCTTGCGCCAGGCCTTGTCGACGGTCCAGGGCGCCGCGTCGAGCCGCAGGCGCGCGCTGCGGTCGCCTTCGAAGCGGCGCTCGATCCAGAGGAACATCTCCGTGTAGACGGTCTGCGGGCAGGCGAAGCCGCACCACAGGCGTCCTGCCAGCGCCGTGAACAGGAACAGGGAATAGGCGCTGACGATCAGCAACGCGGCCAGGTAGACGAAGTCCTGCGGATACAGGACCAGCCCGAAGATGTAGAAGCGCCGCGCAGCCAGGTCCAGCAGCAGCGCCTGGCGGCCGTTCAATTCGAGCCAGGGCAGGCCGTAGAAGGCCAGCTGCGTGGCGGCCACGAGGATCCAGCGCCAGGTGGCGAAGCGCCCGCGGATCTCGCGCGGGTGGATCTTCTTTTCCGCGCGGTACAGCCCGGTCGCCGCCTCGGCGGCGATCGGAATCACCTTGCGGGCCGGGGCGGCGCAGGCGGCGCCTGGATCGCTGCTCATGCGCGTGGTCCGATGCTCAGTTGCCGGCGGGGCTGTTCGACAGGCTCCACACGTACGCGCCGACCACGTGGATCTGCGCGGGCGTCAGGCGGCGCTCCTGGGCCGGCATGACGTTGGTCTTGCCGTTGTTGATCATCCGGACGATGGCCGCGCGACCCGATCCGTGCAGCCAGATGTTGTCGGTCAGGTTGGGCGCGCCGACGGCCTGGTTGCCCTTGCCGTCGACACCGTGGCAGCCGGCGCAGACGATGAACTTGGCGCGCCCTGCCTCGGCCTTCGCGGCGTCGTGCGGGCTGTTGGAAAGGCTGAGCACGTACTCGGCCACGTTGGCGACGTCGTCGGCGCTTCCCACGGCCGTGGCCATCGGCGGCATCGTGCCCTGGCGGCCGTGGGTGACGGTCTCGACGATGGTCTCGGGGCTGCCGCCGTAGAGCCAGTCGGTGTCAGTCAGGTTCGGGAAGCCCTTGCCGCCGCGCGCGTCGGAGCCGTGGCAGCCGGAGCAGTTGTTCATGAACAGGCGCTCGCCGATGGCCATGGCGCCCTTGTCGCGCGCGAGCGCGGGCGCGGCGGTCGAGGCGTACCTGGCGTAGACGGCGGCGAGCTGCGCGTCCGCCTGCGCCTGTTCGTCCCGATAGGCCGCGGCACTGCTCCAGCCCAGCAGGCCCTTGGCGCTGCCGAGTCCCGGGTACAGGATGAGGTATCCGAAGCCGAACACGATCGTGAGGACGAACAACACCATCCACCAGCGCGGCATCGGATTGTTCAGCTCGCGCAGGTCGTGGTCCCACACATGGCCGGTGTCGTTCTTCGGGTTGGTCCGGGCGCGGCTGGTGACGATCAGCAGCGCCAGGCAGCCGAGCAGGCCGGCCAGCGTGGCGACGGCGATGTAGATCGACCAGCCGGCGGAGAAGAAGTCGCTCATTGCGCGTCTCCGGAATCGAGGAAGGGCAGTTGCTGCGCTTCGTCGAACGCGGGGCGGTTGCGCGGGGACAGGGCCCACGCGACGATGCCGACGAACAGCACGAAGGACAGGACGGTGACGGCGTAGCGCAGGAGATCGAGGTCCATCGCGAGGCTCCTCACTTGAGCGCGGTGCCGAGCACCTGCAGGTAGGCGATGAGGGCGTCCTCGTCGGTCTTTCCATCGACCTCGGAGGCGGCGCCAGCGATGTCGGCGTCGGTGTAGGGCACGCCCACGTGGCGCAGGGCCTGCATCCGGGGCGCCATCCCCTGCGGATCGACCTTGCCCTTGAGCAGCCACGGGTATGCCGGCATGTTGGACTCGGGCACCACGTCGCGCGGGTTCTCCAGGTGGAGGCGATGCCATTCGTCGCTGTACTTGCCGCCGACCCGCGCCAGGTCCGGACCGGTGCGCTTGCTGCCCCACTGGAACGGGTGGTCCCAGACCGACTCGCCGGCCATCGAGTAGTGGCCGTAGCGCAGCGTCTCGGCGCGCAGGGGGCGGATCATCTGCGAGTGGCAGCCGTAGCAGCCCTCGCGCAGGTAGACGTCGCGCCCGGCGAGCTGCAGCGCCGTGTAGGGCTTGAGTCCCTCGATCGGTTGCGTCGTGGAGCGCTGGAAGAACAGCGGGACGATCTCGACCAGCCCGCCGATCGCGACGACCACGAGGATCAGCACGATCATGAGGAAGTTGCTCGTCTCGATCCTGGCGTGCGAGAACCCGGTCTTGCTCGCCGCGGCATCGTTGGCCATGTTGGTTTCCTTCTCGAAGTTCAGGCGTTGGCGACGGCCAGCGGGATGCGCACGGGCTGGTAGCGGCCGCTGGTCGCCGTCTTCCAGACGTTCCAGGCCATGACCAGCATGCCCGCGAGGTACATGACGCCGCCGCCCAGCCGGACGACGTAGAACGGGAAGGTCGCCTTGACCACCTCGACGAAGCTGTAGGCGAGCGTGCCGTCGTTGTTGACGCTGCGCCACATCACGCCCTCCATCACGCCCGCGATCCACATCGAGGCGATGTAGAGCACGATGCCGATGGTCGCGATCCAGAAGTGCAGCTCGATCGCGCGCACGCTGTACATCTGCGTCCGGCCGAACATGCGCGGCACGAGGTAGTACAGCGAGCCCATCGTGATCAGGCCGACCCAGCCGAGGGCGCCCGAGTGCACGTGCGCGATGCCCCAGTCCGTGTAGTGCGACAGCGCGTTGACCGTCTTGATCGACATCATCGGCCCCTCGAAGGTCGACATGCCGTAGAACGACAGGCTCACGATCAGGAACTTCATGATCGGGTCGTCGCGCAGCTTGTGCCAGGCGCCCGACAGGGTCATGATGCCGTTGATCATCCCGCCCCAGCTCGGCGCCAGCAGCACCAGCGAGAACATCATGCCCACGCTCTGCACCCAGTCGGGCAGCGCCGTGTAGTGCAGGTGGTGCGGGCCGGCCCACATGTACGTGAAGATCAGCGCCCAGAAGTGGACGATCGACAGGCGGTAGCTGTAGACCGGGCGCTCGGCCTGCTTGGGGATGAAGTAGTACATCATCCCGAGGAAGCCGGCGGTCAGGAAGAAGCCGACCGCGTTGTGGCCATACCACCACTGGACCATCGCGTCCTGCACCCCGGCGTACGCCGAGTAGCTTTTCCACAGGCTCACCGGGATGCTTGCCGCGTTGACCACGTGCAGCAGCGCCACCGCGATGATGAACGCGCCGTAGAACCAGTTGGCGACGTAGATGTGGCGCACCTTGCGGATGCCGATGGTGCCGAAGAAGACGATGGCGTAGATCACCCACACCACGGTCAGCAGCAGCGCGATCGGCCACTCCAGCTCGGCGTATTCCTTGCCGCGCGTGATGCCCAGCGGCAGCGTGATGGCCGCGAGCACGATCACCGCCTGGTAGCCCCAGAAGTGCAGTTCGGCGAGCTTCGAAGAGATCAGTCTGACCTGGCACGTGCGCTGCACCACGTAGTAGCTCGTTGCCATCAGCGCGCAGCCGCCGAACGCGAAGATCACGGCGTTCGTGTGCAGCGGCCGCAGGCGGCCGTAGCTGAGCCAGGGGATGCCGAAGCTGATGTCGGGGAAGGCCAGCTCCGCGGCGATGAAGACGCCGACCAGCATGCCCACGACGCCCCAGACGACGGCGGCGATCGAGAACAGGCGCACGGCCCGGTCGTCGTAGACCGCGTCGGGTGGCGTCGCCACGGGAGTGTTGACCATCGTTGGCTCCAGGTGAGTTCCGGCCCGTGCCGGCTGCGTGATCATTCTTTCGGGAAGGGTTCCGACGCGGCTTGATCGCCGTCAAGCGGCTCGACCGGCTCCTTGAGAATCCGCTCGCCCTCGCGCTGCAGGTCGTCGAACTGGCCGGCGTCGAGCGCCCATGCGAAGACCCCGAGCAGCGCCAGCACGAGGAGCGCCGACATCGGAACGAGCAGATAGAGGCTTTCCATGGCGTCAGCGCCCGAGCCGCATCGAGTTGAGGACGACGAACAGCGAGCTGCACGCCATGCCCAGGCCCGCGGCCCAGGGCGGCAGGTGGCCCGTGAGTGCCAACGGCACGCAGGCGGCGTTGTAGAACGCGGCCCAGGCCAGGTTCTGGTGGACGATGCGCAGCGTGCGCCGCGCGAGCGCGCGGGCGCGGGCGACGTCCGACAGCCGGTTCGACAGCAGGATCGCGTCGGCTTGCGAGCGCGCGAGCGCCGCCGCCGAGCCCATCGCGATCGCGACGTCCGCGCGTGCCAGCACCGGCGCGTCGTTGATGCCGTCGCCCAGCATGGCGACGCAGTCGCCGCCTGCCTGCGCGGCGCTCAGCGCGGCGAGCTTGGCCTCGGGCGCCTGGTGGCCGCGCGCGTCCGTGATGCCGAGGGCGCACGCCACCTCCCGCACGCGGGCCGGGTCGTCGCCGGACAGCACGCGCACGTCGACGCCGTCACGCGACAGCATGCGCACCGCGGCGGCCGCGTCGTCGCGCACGATCTCGCCGCATGTGAAGGCGAGGACCGGCTTCCCGCCGCGCGCCAGGACGACGTCGGCGCCGGGCATGGGAAGGCTGCCGGTCCATTCGGCGGCGCCGAGGCGCCATTCGACGCCGTGCTCGTCCCGCGCGAGCACGCCCTTGCCGGCGTCCTCCGCGACGCCGCTCCAGACGGTCAGGTCGGGAGACCAGCGCGCATTGACGGCACGGGCCAGCGGATGCGAGGACCAGGCGGCCAGCGACGAGGCCTTCGCCGCGAGGCCCGGCAACTCGTCAGCCGGCAGCACCGTCAGCGCGTGCAGGCCGCAGCAGCCCTGCTCGCCGGTGGTCAACGTGCCGGTCTTGTCGATGAACAGCGTGCGCACGTGCGCCAGCCGTGCGATGGCGTCGATGTCGCGCACCAGCAGGCCTTCGCGTCCCATGCGCGACGCCGCCGCGAGCAGGGCCGACGGCGCCGCGAGCGACAGGGCGCAGGGACACGTCACGATCAGGACGGCGATGGCGGCGGCCAGCGCCCGCGCGGGATCGAGCACCTGCCAGGCCAGCCACGCGCCGGCGGCCAGCACCAGCACGACCCAGAGGAACAGCCCGGCCCAGCGGTCGGCCAGCGACAGGAAGGCGGGGCGCTGCGTGCGCGCCGCGCGCATCAGCGCCGCGATGGCCTCGGCGCGCGTGTCGGCCCCGAGGCGTTCGGCGAGCATCTCCACCGGCGCTCCCACGTTGAGGCTGCCGGCGACCACGCGATCCCCGGTCGCCTTGGCCACGGGGAGCGACTCGCCCGTCAGCAGAGATTCGTCGGACGCGGTGGCCCCATCCACGAGCGGTCCGTCAGCAGGGAACGCCTCGCCCAGCGGGACGCGCAGCCGATCGCCCACGGCCAGCGCGTCCAGCGGTATCCGGTGTGCATGGCCGCTCGCGTCGACGCGCAGCGCCGTGGCCGGCAATTGCGATGTCACCTGCTCGAGCGATTCCTCGGCCCGGTGCCGCGCGCGCATTTCCAGCCATCGCCCTCCCAGCAGGAACGTGACGAACATCGAGATCGAGTCGAAGTAGACCGCATGCGCGCCGGCGCTCGAGCCGAACGTCGTGGCCGTGCTGGCCGCGAACGCGATGGCGAGCCCGAGCGCGACGGGCACGTCCATGCCGACGCGCCGGGCGCGCACGCTGCGCCACGCGCCGGAGAAGAAGGGCGATGCCGAGAACAGCAGGACCGGCAGCGTGAGCAGCCAGGATCCCCAGTCCAGCAATCGCAGGTACTCCGCGTCGATCTCGCCCGCGGCGGCGATGTACGACGGCTCGGCGAGCATCATGATCTGTGTCGCGCAGAGGCCGGCGACGAACAGCCGCCACAGCGCCGCACGGGATTCGATCCTGCGGGCGGCGCGGGCCGCCGCCGTCGTGTCCGGTGTCGCCGCATAGCCGGCGGCGCGCACGGCATGGGCGATCGCCTCCGGCCCGACGATGTCCGGATCCCATCGCACCTCGGCCGCCTGCGCCGCGGCGCTGACGTGGGCCTCGACCACGCCGGGCACGCGGCGCATGGCCTGTTCGACGGCGTCCGCGCAGGCGGCGCAGTGCATGCCGCCGATGCGCAGGGTGGTGGCGGCCAGCGTCGACATGCGCTCAGCCTTTGTCGCAGACGAGGTGGCGCCGGAGCGCGGCGCATGGCGGGAGGCGGGACATGGATCTTCGGTTTTCGACGGGTCGCGATGCGGCGATTGTTCGCGGCGGCGCGGGCAGGACGGTTGCGCTGGCGCAAGATCCGGGCGTCGCGCCGCCGGTCAGGCCGGGCCTGCCGGGGGCGCGAGGCCGAACGGCGCGGGCACCAGGCCGACGATGCGGTCGAAAAGCACCCGGTATTCCTCGTCGGGCGAGCGGCCGGTGAGCGGATCGGGCTCGCCCGCCAGTTCGGCGTCGAGTTGCCGCCAGTCCTCGTCGGTCAGGTGGCGTTCGGCGAGGGGGAAGATCTCGTCCTCCTCCAGTGCCATGTGGGCCAGGTAGAAATCGACGTACCGGCGCAGCGCACGATCGAAGTCGGCGGCGCGCGCCGGGCCGAGCATCTCGTACTCCGTCAGGGCGTGCTCGATGTCGCGGATGCGCGCGTGGCCGCGCTCATGCTCGTCGTCCAGTTGATCCAGGAGATCGCGCGCGAGCGGGGTGCGTGCCCGCAGCCGCGGGAACAGCAGCTCGGACTCCTTGCGGTGATGGCGCTTCTCGGGGAACTCGTCGACGTAGAACAGCATCGCGCGCAGGGCGTTGAAGTCGGGCGAGCCATGGCTTGCCCGGGCCTGCGCGAGCATCAGCACGAGCGTGTGCAGCAGAGCCGCCAGCGCGTCGTGTTCGTCGCGCAGCACGCGCAGGGCGGCCCGCATGACCGTTCCCGTCAGGCCTTCTTCACGTAGGCGCTGCACCAGGCCTTGCCGGCGACCTGCTTGCCGCCGAACAGCGCGCACGGCGCCGCGGCGTCGGCGGGCTTGCCCTGGTACAGCTGGCAGCCGCCGCAGGACTGGCCGGCGGCGTATTTCGGGTACTTCGCCTTGTCGGCCTTGGTGGCGTCCATCACGTAGCCGAGCGCCACGGCCTGCGGATCCTTCGGATCGACGTGGGCGGCGTCGGCGGCCAGGGCGGCGTTCGCGCACAGGGCAGCGGCGCCGGCGAGCGGCAGGATCTGGATGAAGGCGCGGCGGGTGGTCATGTCTGGGTTTCTCCTGGATGGACGGTGCCGCGATTCGTTCCGCGCGGCATTCGCACCTTAGGCCGCCGGTCGAGGACATGCCTTGATCTGGATCAGCTCCCGCGGCCAGGCGGCAGGAGCAGCGGTCGGCAGGCTGGCGCGCAAGGGCTTGCCCCGAAAGGTTTTCGTGGCCGGCCCGCGAGACGATGTACGCTTGCGCGATCGACGATCGCTCGTCGCAGCCAGCGTTCGCCGAAGCCCGGCGTCCTTCCCATGTCGCCGTTTTCCACGAATCCGAAGCCGCTGGGGCGCGCCCTCGATCGACCGCAGGGGGCCGCACAGCAAGGAGCGCCTGACGCCATGCACCGCGAGCACGCCCCTGTGCCGTCCTTTTCGGGCTTCGACGAGCGCAGCGTCTTTCGCAGCATCTTCTCCGCCCATCCCGATGCGATGCTGCTGGTCGATGCGCAGGGCCGCATCGTCCTGAGCAACCCGGCCGCCGAGGCCTTGCTGGGCTACGGCGCCGACAGACTCACCGGCATGGGCGTCGACGACCTCGTCCCGGATTCCATCCGGCCTCGCCATGCGGCCTATCGGGACGCCTACGGGAAGTCTCCGCGACCCCGGCCCATGGGAACGCAGATGGATCTCGTCGCCCGTCGCGGTGACGGCAGCGAGGTCATGGTGGAGATCGCGCTGAGCCCGCTGCAGGATCAGGGCCTGCCGTTCGTCGTCGCGTCGATCCGCGACGTCGGTGCCTATCCCCGGGTGCGGCAGGCCCTGCAGCGCGCGCGCTACAGCGATCGCCTGGCGCAGCTGGGACGCCTGGCCGTGGACGAGCGCGACGCGCGCACGCTGGTGGATCAGGCCTGCCGTCTGGCGGTCGAGGCGCTGGAGGTGGAGAGCGCCGTCGTCTGCGAACTCACCCAGGGCGGGCGCGAGTTCGTCATCGCCGGCGGCTACCGGCAGGCGGCTCAGCAGCAGGCCGGCTGCCGGCTGGCGAACGATCCGGACACGCTTCCGGGCTACCTCGTCGCGCACCCGCGCCCGCTGCCATTGCCGGACTACCGGGAAGAGCGCCGCTTCGTGATTCCGGACTACCTCGTCGAGGCCGGACTCGTCAGCGGCTTCGCCGCGCCGCTGGTCGATCGCGGCCGCGTCTTCGGGACGTTGACGATCCACTCGCGGACGGCCACCCGCTTCGGCGAGGACGAGACGCGCTTCGTCGAATCGCTGTGCAGCCTGCTGGCCACCTGCCTGCAGCGCGGGCGCACGGAGGAGGCGCTGAGCCATTCCCAGCGGCTGGAGACGGTCGGCCAACTGACCGGCGGGATCGCGCACGACTTCAACAACCTGCTGACCGTGATCAAGGGCAACCTGCAGATCATCGAGGACAGCCCGGAGGCCTCCACCGTCGGCGAGATCCGGCCGCTGGTCGGCGCCGCAGGGCGGGCGACTCATCGAGCGGCAGAGCTGACGGCCAAGCTGCTGGCCTTCTCGCGCCGGCAGATGCTGCAGCCCGCGGCGATCGATCTGCCGGCCATGCTGCGCTCTCTGGCCGACATGCTGCGACGCACGGTCGACCAGCGCGTCCGCATCGAGGTCGACTGCCCGGCGGACTGCCCGGCCGCGTTCGCCGACCCGGTCCAGCTCGAATCGGCCATGCTCAACGTCGCGATCAATGCGCGCGATGCGATGCCCGAGGGGGGCCGCCTGATGTTCCGTGCCTCCGTCGTCGATCAATTGCCGGCCGAATCGGGCCCGGCGCAGGAGCCCGCCCGCCGCGGCTACATCGCGATCGCCATTTCGGATACGGGCACGGGCATGCCCGAGGAGGTCCGCGAGCGGGCATTCGAGCCGTTCTTCACGACCAAGGACGTCGGCCGCGGCACCGGCCTGGGCCTGAGCACGGTGTACGGTTTCGTCAAGCAGTCCCGCGGCACGGTCACGCTCGCGTCGCGGCCCGGGATGGGGACGGCCGTGACGCTCTACATTCCGCAAGCGCAGGCGGCGCCGGACATGGCACCGGACGATGCTGCCGCCGACGCTGCCGTTCCTGCCGGTCTGTCCGTCCTGCTGGTCGAGGACGAGGCGGAAGTGCGCAAGGTGGCGCGCGCCTTCCTGGCGGCGCTGGACGCGCGCGTGGTCGAATGCGCCGACGCGGGCGAGGCCCTGGCCGCTCTGGACGGCGAACGGCCGTTCGATCTGCTGCTGTCCGACATCGCGCTCGGCCCGGGCCTGCGCGGGACGGAGCTGGCACGCATCGCGCAGGAGCGCCGGCCCGAACTGCGCGTGCTGCTGGTGTCCGGATTCTCGAGCGAACTGCTCGACGCGGACCAGACGGCCCCGCCGGACTGGGCGCTGCTGCCCAAGCCGTACTCGCGTACGGAACTCGTCCGCGCCATCGCGACCGCGCTGCGCCGGGACGGCGAACCCGGCAACTGACGCGGGTCAAGGCTCGCGACCACCGGGGCTGCGACCGCGTGACGATGCGTGAACGGCCGATGACGACCGGGCAATGCCGCGGGCCGTTCGCCATTTGTCTTGATCGACCGCAAGGCGCACGGGACAAGCGCCTCTAACCTGTCGTGGCGGGGCTGCCTCCCGCTTCTGGCCGAAGCCACTGTCCATGCCCTCTGTTCCTGCCGATTCCGAGCCGCTGCCTCCGGAGGCCGATCCGGCGAGCGCTCTGGTGGAGCGGGCGCGCTCGCTGCGTGCCGGCCCGGGCGATCGCGCCACCGCCCCGTTGAAGGGCCGCCACGTCGCCATCGCCTCCGCCGGCCACGACACGCCCTCGGCACGCCGCTTCGAAAGGGCGGCCGTCGCGCTGGGCGCGCGCGTGTCGCACATCGGCCCCGAGTCGCTCGTGCTCGACGACACGCGCCTGGAGGCGACGGCGCGCATCCTGGGCAGCCTCTACGACGCGATCGACTTCATCCCGATGCCGGCGGAGCGCGCCCGGTTCCTGCAGAACATCGCCGGCGTGCCGGTGTTCGCGGATCTCGGGGGAGAACGGAGCCCGCTGCGCGCCCTGCTGACGCCGGCAACGGGTGCGGCCGAATCGGAAGCCGAGCTGCTCTCATTGGTCGAGGCCGTGCTGGTGCGGGCCGTCCGCTGATGCCGCGCAAGCGGCTTCGCGTCAGGCCTCCTCGCAGATCCGCATCACCACGCGGCCCTCGATGTCGCCGCGGCGCATGCGGTCGAAGACCTGGTTGACGTCGGGCAGCCTGGCCTCGCTGAACACGGTGTGCACCTTGCCCTCGCCGGCGAACGCGAGGGCCTCCTGCAGGTCCTTGCGCGTGCCGACGATGGAGCCGCGCACCGTCTTGGCGTTGAGGACGACATCGAAGATCGGCAGTCCGAACTCGCCGGGCGGCAGTCCGACGAGCGACATCGTGCCGCGCTTGTGCAGCATCGCGAGCCCTTGCGCGAATGCCGGCCGCGACGCGGCCGTCACCAGCACGCCATGGGCACCGCGCAGGCTGCGCTGGACTTCGGCCGCGGGATCGGCCTTCGATGCATCGATGACCATGTCGGCGCCCAGCCGGCGGGCCAGGTCCAGCTTCGCCTGATCGACGTCGACGCCGATCACGTGCATGCCCATCGCCTTGGCGTACTGCACGGCCAGGTGCCCGAGGCCGCCGACGCCGGAGATGGCCACCCAGTCGCCCGGCTTGCAGTCGAGCACCTTCAGGCCCTTGTAGACGGTGACGCCCGCGCACAGCACGGGCGCGATCTCCGTGAACGGCACCGAGGGCGGCAGATGGCCGACGTAGCCCGGATCGGCGAGCACGTATTCGGCGTAGCCTCCGTTGACCGTGTAGCCGGTCATCTGCTGCGAGTCGCACAGGGTCTCCCAGCCGGTGATGCAGTGCTCGCAACAGCCGCAGGCGGTATGCAGCCAGGGCACGCCGACGCGATCGCCTTCCCGAACGTTCTTCACCCCGGCTCCGACGGCGGCGACGTAGCCGACGCCCTCGTGGCCGGGGATGAAGGGCAGGGTGGGCTTGACCGGCCAGTCTCCGCTGGCGGCGTGCAGGTCCGTGTGGCAGACGCCGGAGGCGACGACCTTGACCAGGATGCGGCCCGGCGTGACCGCCGGGACGGCGACTTCCTCGAGTTCGAGCGGCTGGCCGAAGGCGCGCACGACGGCGGCTTTCATCAGTGAGGGCATGGGCGATTTCTCCTGCGTTCGATCCAGCGGAAACGATAGGAGGCCGCGGGCCTGCCCGGCTTGACCGTGCTCAATCGGCGCGCCTCGTCCTCGAAGTCGGCGACGTCGCGCCGACTCCGGCTGCTGGCACGAGGCGCCGCTCGCTACGCGGCCTGCGCCGCCGCGGGCGCGGGCCTCGGCCGGGCGCGCGTCGACGCGCAGGCCGCGACCTCGTCGGCGAATGCCTGCAGCGGCTCGGTGTGGCTGCCGCTCTCGACCTGGTCCTGCCGGAACGCGATCTTCGCGACGACAGGCCGCTTGATCAGGCGCTCGACTTCGGCGACCGCGTTGCCGGCGCCGCTGCCGCCCATGCAGGACAGCATCGCGACGCCATCCAGCTTTCCGTGCATGGAGCGCACGAAGCTGCGCATCGGCGGGCTGAGCCGCCAGCACCACACGGGCGAGACCAGCAGCACGACATCGAAGCGCGAAGGGTTGGGGCCCTGGTAGCGGATCTGCGGCTCGCGCCGCAGCAAGGCGTCGCGCGCGCAACGGCCGTAGCTCTGGCCGCCCTGAAGGTAGACGACCTCGCCCAGGGACCAGCCGCGCTTCTGGCTCAGAGCCTCGGCGATCATGCGGCAGTGCCCGGAACGGGAGTGGAAGACGACGAGTACCTTGGCCATGGCGGGATCCTGCGGTCCGGATGTCCGGAGTCTCCCGCCCGGCCGCGACCGGCGATTGCGCGCCCTCAATCCACCGATGCGGGCCGCGATTCGCGATCGCGGGGGGCGTGAACTTGCGCGCGCCGGCATGCGCCACGTCAATGCGCAGGGGGCCCGGCTTCCCACAATCAGCGCATTCAGACAGCCGGGACAGATCATGACGACTCTTCGATCCGTTGCCTGCCTCGCGTCCCTCGCGGCGCTGCTCGGGGCCTGCGCCGTGCGGGTCGAGAATGCGGCGCCGGCCGAGCGACTGGCCCGCGAATCGACGCCGCAGGGTTCCGCCCAAGACGGCTGGCGCCTCTACAACCAGCGCTGCGCCGGCTGCCACGGGAAGGACGCCGCCGGCCAGGCGCCGATGCCCGACCTGCTCGATCGCGTCGCGCAGATGGGGCCGCGGCGATTCGCCAACCTCGTGCTGACGCGCTACGACTGGAGCAAGGCGATCGCCGAGGACGAAGGAGAAGGGGCCATTCCGAGGCTGTACCTGCGCAAGACGCCGCTGGGCGGAACGCAGATCCTCGAGATGCCGGCCTGGTCGAACGACCCCGCGGTGGTCGGGCATGTGGCCGACCTCTATGCGTATCTGTCGGCACGCGCCGACGGCCGGCTCGGAACCGGCAAGCCGCCGGCCTGACGCGTCGCGGGGCTGCGGGCGCCGGCAGACGCCGCACCGGCTTGCGCCCGGCGCAAGGGCGCCGGCGCCACGCCCGCCATGATGGACCGGCCGTGCGCGAGCGCGATCCTCGCGCAGCGCGGATCGGCATCGGAGCGCAGCCATGTATTCACGGATCCTCGTTCCCGTCGACGGCAGCGAACCGTCGCAGCGCGGCCGGCGGCGGCCCGCGGTAGGCGCCTTGGCGCTGCGCCGGATTCAGGTTGCGGCAAGCCTGTTCGACTCGGCCGATTGAGGCACGTCAAGGCCCCGCTGTCCCGACGCGGCTTGAATGAGCCAACGAATCGACGGAGATGCGCCATGCTCGATCTGCTCGTACGAATGACGGCCCGACTCGTCTTCGGGCGCCGGCGCCGCATCGCGTTGATGCTGGCCTGCGTGGCCGCGACCTGGGCGGCACCGGCGTCCGCCATCCCGGTCTTCAACCGCCAGACCGGGCAGAACTGCCAGGCCTGCCATGCCGGAGGCCAGTACCCGGAGCTCACGCCCTACGGCCGCATGTTCAAGCTGACGGGCTACACCATCGGCAACCGCACGGAGATCCCGCTGGCGATGATGGCGGTGGCCAGCGTCTCGTCCGTGCGCGACACCGGCAAGAGCGACGATCCGTCCGCGGATTTCTCGAAGAACGGCAAGCTCATCTTCGCGGCGGCCAGCGTGTTCGCGGGCGGGCGCATCACCGACAACCTCGGCGCCTTCCTCCAGTACACCTACGATCCGTACGCGAACCTCGACGCGTCGGGGAAGTACCACGGGCACGCCGCGGCCGACAACATGGACCTGCGCTATGCCGACCATGTCGTCGGCGCGGCGCACGACCTGGTGTTCGGCGTCAGCGCGAACAACAATCCGTCGGTCTCGGATCCCTGGAACACCGCGGCCGCCTGGATGCAGTACGTGCCGGTGCCCAGCCCGTCGAGCAGCCAGTTCATCGACGGCGCCACGCCATACCCCGGTTACGGCGTGGGCGGCAACACGTCCGGGCTCACGGCCTACGCGTTCCTCGACGAGCACCTCTATCTCGAGGCCGGCGCCTACCGGTCGACGCGCGGCGCGCTGGCGTTCATGAAGCTGGGACAGCCGACGTCGGGCCTGACGCGCCTGCAGGGCAACGCACCGTACCTGCGCGCGGCCTGGAATCTCGCCTGGGGCGCGAGCACGCTGATGATCGGCGGGTCCACGATGACCTCGCGCGTGTACGACGATCCGGCCAGCCCGGACCCGACGACGCTGCACCGCTTCCGCGATTCCTCCGTCGACGCGCAGTACCAGTGGCTGCTCGATCCTCACGCGTTGACGCTGCAGGCCGTGGCCACGCGCCAGCTGCATCGCTATCCGGACTTCCTGGCCGGGCAGGTACCGGCCTTCGTCGACGCGCAGGGCAATCCATTGCCGCCGGGCTCGCCCTCCGATGTGCTGCGACTGCTTCGCACGAAGGCGTCGTACACCTGGCGCGCGACGTACGGCGGCAGCGTCGCGTACTTCGACCTGTCGGGGACGACGAACACCTTGAACCAGTCGTCGGGCTACGACCCGCTGACGGGGACGATCACGACGTCGTCAGCGGCCGCGGCACCGTCGACCCGGGTCAACGGCAACCTCACGGGCAATCCGCGGACGACTGGCGAGACGCTCGAGGCGTACTGGCTGCCGTGGCAGAACCTGCGCATCGGCGCCCAGTACACCTTCTACCAGCGCTACAACGGCAGCGCCCGCAACTACGACGGCTTCGGGCGCAATGCGAGCGACAACGACTCGCTGTTCGTGTACGCCTGGTTCGCCTACTGAACGGAGGCCCATGATGAGACACCTGCTCTCGATCGCATCGCTCGCGGGCGTCGCCCTGCTGGCCGGTTGTGCCGATCCGTCGCGCTCCCGCGCATTGAACGATCCCAAGGTGCCTGGCCAGGCATTGGCCGAGCAGGTGTGCTCGAACTGCCACGGGCAGCGCGGCCTCTCGTCCTCGGAAAACTTCCCGCACCTGGCCGCGCAGCAGGCGGACTACATCGAAGGCGAGTTGCGTAGCCTCCGCGACAAGCACCGCCACGATCCGGCGGGCTTCGTCTACATGTGGGGCATCGCGCGCGACCTGACGGATGCCCAGATCGCGCAGTTGGCGGCCTACTATGCCGCGCAGCCCGCGGCCGCGGCGGGTCCGGCCCCGCTGGCCGAGCCGCGCTTGGGCAAGCAGCTATTCACCGAAGGGCTGGCCGAACGCAGCGTGCCGGCCTGTGCGGGCTGCCATGGCGACAAGGGCCAGGGCAGCGGGGTGATCCCGCGTCTGGCGCACCAGCAGCGGGCCTACCTGCTGCGCCAGTTGACCGTCCTGCGCCAGAGCGCGGACAACCGTCCCTTGGGCACGGTCATGAACTCCGTCGCCCACACGCTGAACGACGACGACATGCGCGCCCTGGCCGACTACATCGCCACGATGTGATCGGCGACGCCGGCCGGGTCAGCCGGCCGCGTCTGCCAATGCGCCGATATCGACCTGATCGCGGTATTCCGGCACCTCGCACGGCCAGTGGAGGTGTTCCGAGACGGCCTGGCGCAGCGAGTCCGCGGCCTCGGGCTCGCCATGCGTGACGAAGACGCGGCGCGGCGCGTGCGGAAGCGAGCCTAGCCAGGCGAGCAGTTCGTCGCGATCGGCATGCGACGACAGCCCCTCCAGCGCCGCGACCTCCGCCCGTACCGGCACCCAGCGGCCGTGCATCCTGATCTCACGCGCACCGCCCACCAGCGCGGCCCCTCGCGTTCCAGCCGCCTGGTAGCCGACGAACAGGATCGTGTTGGCCGGATCGGGCGCGAAGTTCTCGATGTGGTGGACGACTCGGCCGCCCGTGGCCATGCCGCTGGCAGAGACGATGATCGCGGGATAGCGCAGCGAGGCGAGGGCGCGCGACTCGTCCGGCGTGTTGACGATGCGCACGCCGTTCGACATGGCGGCGCACGCCTGCGCGTCGAGCCGATGCAGCTCGGGGTGGCGTTGGTAGAGCGCGGTCGCGTCGGTCGCCATCGGGCTGTCGAGAAAGACCGGGACGTCGGGGATGCGGTGGGCGTCTTTGAGCAGGCGCAGCGCATGCAGGAGCAGCTGGGCACGGCCGACGGCGAACGCCGGGACGATCACGTGACCGCCGCGGGCCAGCGTGCGGTTGACCACCTCCGCGAGCGCGAGCAGCGTGTCGGCGCGCTCGTGCAGCCGGTTGCCGTACGTGGACTCCATCACGACGACGTCGGCCGCCGGCGGCGGGGCGGGCGGCTTCATGACCAGGTCGTCGCTTCGGCCCAGGTCGCCGGAGAACAGGATGCTGCCCCGCTCGCCGACCATCTGCACGCTTGCGGCCCCGAGGATGTGGCCGGCGCCGTGGAAATGCACGTGCAGGCCGGGAACCGGCTCGAACGGCGCACCGAAGTCATGCGAGTGGAACTGCGTCAGGGCGGCGCGTGCCTGCTCTTCGGTATACAGGGGCAGGGCAGGGTCGTGGCGGCTCGTCCTGTGCCGGTTGGCGAAGAGCGCCTCTTCTTCCTGCAGGTGGCCCGAGTCGGGCAGCAGCAGGCCGCACAGCGCCGTCGTCGCCGCGGTGGCGTGGATCGCTCCGCGGAAGCCCTGCGCGACGAGCCGCGGGAGATAGCCCGTGTGGTCGATGTGCGCATGGGTGAGCACGACGGCGTCGATGGAGGCCGGGGCTACCGGAAGGGGCGCCCAGTTGCGCAGCCGCAGCTGCTTCAGGCCCTGGAACAGACCGCAATCGACCAGCGTGCGTCGGCCTCCTGACTCCACGAGGTAGCGCGAACCGGTGACGGTGCCGGTCGCACCCAGAAAAGTCAGCTGCATGGCGATTCCCCGAGATCCTGGTGCATGCAAGATAGGTCGCGCGGCCCCTGCGCCGTTGATGCGGATCAGGGCCCTGCCGCGGATGGCTTGATCCGGCGCAAGGGAGCGGGGCGGGGCTGAACGGAGGATGCTTCGGTACCTTCCGCCGGCATCATTGCCGGAGCCGCACAAGGATCGCCCATGACCTACCGCACCATCCTCTACTCGATCGAGGAAGATCCCGCTGCCGAGTCGCACATCGACTACGCGGCGAATCTCGCCCGCTTCTGCGAAGGGCGCCTCGTCGGCGTCGGCTGCCATCGACCGTCGCCGTATCCCAGCGATGGCGCCGTCGCGTTCGTGGCGGGCGATCCGCTCACGATCGAGCTGCGGGAGGCCGAAGAGGCCGCCCTCGCCCGGGAATCGGTCTTCCTCCAGCGATGCCATCTCGCCGGCCTGGCTACGGCCGAGGCGATCCGTGACAACTCGACGCCGACGTTCGCAGTCGTCGCCAACGCCCTGTTCGCCGACCTGGTGGTGATGCCCCAGCCGTCGCCCGACCTGCAGGCGTATGGCGAACATCGCGGGCGCGCGGAGGCCATCCTGCAGCAGAGTCCGCGGCCGGTGCTGATGCTGCCGTACGCGGGCCGGTTCGAATCGCAGACCGGCCCCGTGCTGGTCGCCTGGGACGGGAGTGCGGGAGCGGGCAGGGCGGCGTCAGCCGCGCTGCCGCTGCTGCGGCGGGCGAGCGCCGTCCACCTGGTGCAGGTCTTCGATCCCGGCAAGGAAGACGCGACGATGCTCGAACCCGACCTGAAACGCGCGGCCACCTGGCTGGGCGGTCACGGCGTCAAGGTGAAGACGGAGTTGCTGGCGAATTCGCTGCCGGTCGGGCAGGCGCTCCTGTCCGAAGGTGCGGACCGCGGCGTGCAGTTGTTCGTGATGGGCGCGTGGGGGCGCAGTCGTCTCGTGGAGCGCGTGCTGGGGGGTGCGACGCGCACGATGGTCGAGAGCATGACGGCGCCGGTGCTGTTCACGCACTAGACGGGGGCCGCCAAATGCCGGGAACCGCGACTGGTTTGGGGACGCTCCTGCTCCACGTCGATGGCGCGGCGCAGGTGCCGGGGCTCGTCGATGCGGCGATCCAGCTGGCGCGCGCCCACGGGAGTCATGTGGTCGGACTGGCGACGACGGGCAATGCGTCCTTCGAGAGCAGTCTTGGCGCGGGGCTGTTGTCCCGCCGGGATCTCATGGGCGCCGTCGACGCGGCGCGCGAGCTGGCGCAGCAGCGGGCGCGCGACTTCGACACCGTCGCCGGGCACGCGGGGTTGCGTTCGCACGAGGTGATCGTGGACGACCGCGACGCCTCCGAGGCCCTGGCGGCGCGCAGTCTCTATTGCGACTTGGTCATCGTCGGACAGCCCGACCCAGCGCGGCCGAATCCGACCTGGCCGGCGGCCGAGTTCGACCGTGCGCTCCGCACCTGCGCGTCGCCCATCCTGGTGTTGCCCGCGGCGGCCAGGAGCGGCGCTCCCCTGGGACGGCGCGTCATGGTCGCCTGGGCGGCGGAGCGAGCCTGTGCGCACGCGGTCGCAGCGGCCCTGCCCATGCTGCGGCGAGCGGAGCAGGTGCAGGTCGTTCATGTCGATTCGCCGCTTTCGGATGTCGTCGCCGTTCCGCCGGAAGATGAGCTCGAGCGGGTGCGCGAACGGCTCGTGCGCGACGGCGTCGCGGCGAGCTCCTGGCGCCGCGCAGGCAGCTACGACTTGGTCGGGCGGCTGCTTGAAGACATCGACAGCACCGGCGCTGATCTTGTCGTGATGGGCGCCTGGGGCCGGCCACGCTGGTCTGAACGCGTGTTCGGCGGCGTCACCCGTAGCATGCTCGACGCGATGCCGGTGCCCGTATTGTTCGCGCACTGAGAAGGCGCCTCAATCCCTGACAGGCTGGCAGGAGGTCGCATAGGGCGGCCCCGGATCCAATCCCATCAACTGCGTATAATGTGCGTTATGTCAACTATCGGATGCGCGCACCAATCCACGATTGGCGTCTCGACGCCTGCACTCCGGCGACAGGAATGTCTGTGACGATCCTTGGCCAAATACGACAGCAATGAGCTACCGACTGCAATCTCAGGCAAGTCGCCCTTTCATGTCGCACGACACGAATCACCGTTCTTGCCGAACGACCGGACTGATCCCCGGCCAATCCCGGCCCAGGATCCCGGGTAGCATCTCCGCATGGAAGTCGACACCGATCACCACTACTATGCGACGCCCCGAGTACGGGCAAGCTGGCACGTGTAGCCATGACGATGCCCGTCGAGCGAACGCGAGCACTGCGTTGGGGATGGGAGTTGCTCTCGACCATGCAGGAGCGGCCTGGCATTCCTGAAGACCTGCGGGCCCGCGCGGCGGCGATCGAGAGGGCCTACCCTACACCGGCCGCCGTGCTGCGTTGGATCCAAGACGACATTCCGAGGCTGCCCAACGAAACGGCGCTGTGCATAGATGCGGCGGGATCCTTGTTCACCGATCTCCGAAACATGACGGATCTCGGGGACGACCTCCGCCGCGAACTGCTGGTTGTGCTTCGTCACTATCCGTCGCCTGTTGAGGTTCGCGCCGCGGCTCAAAGCTTCTTCCTTGGCATCGGTAGTTGGCTGGCGACTGAGTCCTGATCGCGCGCAGCACTCCGGCGCCAGCGATGTCTGTGACGATCGCCGGCCAACTTTGTTGCCGAACGACCGGGACGATGATGATCACGAGGCAAAGAGCAGCGCGCTCATCAGCACCAGGAAGCCAAGACTGCCGATCGACGCGGCGAAAGTCAGTACGACGCACCGTGCCCGATCTGCGTCAGAAAATTGTTCTCTGAGCCAGCGCTTCATCTTGCTTCCCTTGGAATGCCAAACAGCGAGCCATCGAGGACCTTGGTGACGATGTCGCGGTCGCGCGGCTCCAGGTCGCCCTGCAGCTGGTCGAGCGCCGCGAGCTGCGCTGAGCAGTAGTCGATGTAGATTTGACTCGGCTCCGCTTTGGCGCGCTCGAGACGGATCTCCGTCATCCACGGCTGGCGGAATTGGCCGAGCTTCTCCAGCGCGACCTCGTAGTTGATGCTGTCGCTGTTGATTCCGAGATCGAGCGCGGTCACATCGGTACTCCTCGCCGCAACGGCCCTGCCGCGGCCTTGTCGGCGTCAGTTGAGCATCGAACCCGAGCGATCGCAAGTCCGAACAACGCACGTTCGAGAAGGTGCGACTTCAGCCGAGTCGCCCATCCCGGACCGCTGCGGCGTGCAAGGTCTGCCATAGCCGCTCGACCGACAGCCGGTGGCTCCTCATTTACCTCGTTTTAGCCGGAACGACTAATTAGTCGAAATGGCTAATTGATACCCGTATTTTTCTTTTGTCGCCCCAGGATCAACATGCAATACCAGCTTGGTACTCCCGTCGGGAATTTTTCGCAACGCGAACGCGGAGGCCCCGAAACGGCGATTCGTAACCGCGCCGGCAAGCTGGCCAGCCGTCGACGCCCTCCCCGCAACTCATTAGCCAGAAGCGATTCGTCTGCGCTCAAAGGCAGCTTGTCAATGCACTAGACACAATGTAACTTTTGCGGCTATACTGGCAGCGCCAATGTCTGGCAACGCACCCAGCTCTGCGCAAAGAGCTTCATGAAGAAAAGGATTCCAAATGCACTCAACACAACGCTGCTGCACATAGGCGGGCAGCCAACACCGCCAAGCGAGGCGAAGGGCCAAAACGGAAAGGTGGCCACCGCCATTTCGCCACGAAGCGACTTCAAGGGACACGCGCGACAGACGCGGCCCACCCTGCCGTTAACGGCCCCTGTAAGGGAGATGGCCCAGGTAGGTAGTTCGCTTCAGTCCAAGGAGATTTCAATGACATTCGCCAACAACGGTGCGGCTCTGATCGGAAACATGGTCGTGCCGCCCTCGGAGGTGAAGGTGCTGGGAGCACTCGCTGCCTTTGGTCGTCCGGCAACCGTACCGGAGATCGCGAAGGCCTTGAACGGAGAGCTTTCGGATGCATCGATTTACTCGCTGCTCGGCCGCCTGGCTGGGAAGCGCCGGTTGGTAGACCGGAAGGACGTCGAAGTGATCGTGCCGGGAACGACCACGACGCTGCGACGAGTCACGTGGGGCGCGCTACCACCCGCCACACAGTTTTTCTCGAAAGTGAGCAATGCCAACAAAAACAACAATCGAGAAGGGAGCGCCAGGGCAATGGCTTAAGCGCTCTGCTGACCGTACCAAAGTCGCGCGGATTGTTTTGAATCACGCGCACATCCTGCAAATCGTCGACGACCACCAGTTGATGTATTACGAGGCCATTGACGACGATGAGCGAGAGCAGGTTCGGGCACGGTGCCGAACCCAGGTCTGGCTCGCAGGCGCCCATGCGGTCGGTTTCGACGTCGCGGTGCATGGCGCCGTTGGCATGATGTTCGACCCGATGTTGGGCGGAGCGGTCCTGCTGCTCGGCGCCATCATCGCCTTCTTCACGGATCGGGGGCACTAGCGAGAATCGAGCGAGCAGGCGGAGGCAAGCGGGACGCCAATTGGACGCCAAGGATACGGAACCGCGGTTGAACCCGGGCGGGTGCAACAGGGAAGGGCTGCAGTAGCAGCCCTTTTTGTTTGTTCTGAGCCACTCCTCAAGAGAAGCCGCGCGATTAAGAGATCATGCGCCGCAACCTACGGCCGAAGGCCACCCACCACACCGGCAACGCGGTGGCGGTCGGCGGCCAAGGCGCTGGGGGCGAGGCTGGCCGCAAGCCGGCCGGCGCGGGCATCACCGGAGCCGATATTTCGATTGGCGATTCCGGAACGCCGGCTCGGTTCCCTCAAGAATGTCGACGACGTGCGCCCGGATCGCCGGATCCTCGATCGCGCCAGCCACGTAGCGGAAGGCGCTCTCCGCCTTGTCGCACGACGCCCGCACGATCTGCTCCGCGTCGCAGACCACCGCCAAGTTCGGGTTGTGCGTGACCATGATCACCTGGCGGCGCTCCTTGGCCTTCTTGATGCACTTCACCAGGATGTTGAAGATGGTCTGGTTGTCAAGGTTCTCCTCGGGCTGGTCGATGACGATCGGGATGTCGTCCTTATCGACCAGCAGGTAGAAGACCAGCAGGAGGAGGCCTCGCTCGCCGGGCGAGAGCTGCCCGATCTCCTGGCCCGCGTAGGTCAGCGCGTAGCGCGGCGACAGGTAGCCAAGGCCGAACACGAAGTCGAGCATGTCCGAGGGGTCGACGCCCTTGCGGAGCTGGTCGGCGAGGCGCGCCTCGCGGCCCGGCTGCCCGTCGCGCTCGATCCAGTGCAGCATGCGGTCGACGCGCGCGGCGAACCCCACTGCCTCATCGGCGGAGCCGAAGTCGACCTCGTCGAGCATCCCGCGCAGGAGCTGCGCGCTGTCCTCGACGCCCGAGAAGGAGCCGCGCACCTGCCGGTTGAGGCGGTTGAAGAATTGGTCCTCGAAGCCGGCCTCCTCGACGCGCACGTGGAACTCCAACGGCAGCGGCATGTCCATCTGTCGCGCGGCGTCCACGAAAGCCTGCACGGGGCCGTAGAGCCGCGCGTATTCATCGACCATCGAATGGATCTGCTCGTAAATCGAGCGGGAGTAGCTCAGACGTTGCTCGCGCAGCCGCTCGAGCTGGCCCGGCAGTCCCGCCAGCGACTCGATCTCCGCCGAGATCCAGGCGATCGAGCCGACCTTGTCGGGCGCTCCGCTGATCTCCGTCTTGCGCCGCTCCCAACCGGCCAGGGCCTCCTTGTAGACCACGAACAGCCGCTGGCGCTCGCCGAGCAGCGCCTTGGCCGCGGCGATGGCGGCGACGGCCGCGGCGCGCCGCGCGGGGACGCCCTCGGGCTCGCCGCTTTGTAGGGCCGCGTCGACGGCCGCGGCGGCGGCCTTGGCTGCCGCGCCGATGGCGTCCACCGGCGCCGAATCCGTCCACGCCCGGTAGATGGAGTCGATGGCCAGCGACTCGCCGAGCTCCTCGACCAGCGCGGCGAGTTCGGACTGGAAGGCCTCGTGCTGGCGCCGCTGGTTGGCCAAGGCCTGCGCGATTCGGCGTGCCACGGCCTCCTTGCGCAGCGCGCCGGCCTTCGACTCGCGCATGGCCGCGGCCTCCTTGTCGATGGCCGCCACCGCCGCTTCGAGTTCCTCGATCCTGGCAGCCGCCCGCTTGGACTCCTCCAACGCCTCCGGCGAGGCGTTGGGGTCCTCGACCGCCTGGGGCCGTTCCGCGTCGAGAGCGGCGAGTTCGGCGCGCTTGGCCGCGAGCTGCTCGTCGAGGGATTTGCGGAACTCCGGCGCCGCGCGCCGCTGCGCCGCCAGAATCTCCCGATTCACCTTCGACACGTCCTGCCGAAGGGCGACCTGGGCGGCGTTGAGCTCCGACACCTTGAACGCGAGCAGGTCGTCCATCGAAGGCTGCCGCAGCCGATCTTCCTCGGGGACGTGCGAATAAATGATCTTGCGCAGCTCGGCGTCGAACGTCGACGAGCCCTTGTCGCCCAGTTCGTTGCAAAGCGTCTCGAGGTAGCTCTGCGGCAGGTATTTGACGCGCTCGACGCTGCCCGGAGCCGGATCTTTGTCCAGGTCGATCGAAGTGCGCGTCCCGTCACGCCAGGCGAGCGTCGCAGAGAAGTGCTGGGCCAGGCGGCCGCGGGGGTTGCGGAACCGGGTCGGGGTCAGGAAGGAGAAGCTCGCGTAGTTGCGCGCCGAGCCGGCCAACGCCACGATGTCGGACAGCGCGCTCTTGCCGCTGCCCTTGTTGCCGATGATCGCGACCAGGTCGGGGTTGAGCGGAACCTCCACGTCGAACCAGGTTTCGGCGAGTGCGGAGCCCTCCTTCTTGGCCACCGAGACGGACTCGATGAACTTGGTCTTGTTCGCCCGGAGCAGCTCGAGCTTCGGCGGCGCGTCCCCGACGAACACGCGGTCGTCGAACTCCTCGATCGCTTGCAGCAAGCCGGCGAAGGTCCGGTCGGCCTTGATCCAGGTGAAGCAGTTGCCGACGCGATCCTTGTCCTCGGCCCCGCTGGGCCAATGGGCGTCGGAGCAATCCAGCAGCTTGGCGTTGACGCGCTCGGCGATCAGCTTGGCGCGGGCTTTGGCGTAGTCCTCGGGCGACGCCGCCGCGGTGAACACGAGCTGGGCATCGTTGATGAGGGTCTTCTTGTCCGCGATGGTGTGGTCGGTCCATTTCAGGTCCTCCCACTCCGTCTTGCCCATGGCGACGACGAACTTGCCTGCCAAGGCCTCGTTGCGCAGCGCCGAGCGCAGGCCGTCGGCGCTCACGTTGAGGTTGTTGAACCCCTCGATCAGCGGCGAGCCGTAGGCCGTGCGCTTGTCCTCCGGAACCCCCTCGATGATCGCCCGCCCCAGATCCTCGATGCTCTGGCGTGAGATCACCGAGCTCCACTTCCCCTGCCCGCCGGACTCCGGCGACAGGCGGTAGCTCGGCGAGATCGCCGAGATGAACTGCTGGCGGATGAACTCCGGCTCGACCTGGTCGAAGATCACGTGGACGTTGATGCGGCTCCAATTCGACGTCCCGCGCCCGCCCTTGCCGCCCTGGACGACGCCGCCGAACTTATCGAGCCGAAGCTCGACGACCGGCAGGATCAGGTCGATGTTCTTCAACCGGCCCTGCTCCCGCTTGGCCCTGAGAACCTTCTCGTAGCCGTCGACCAGCACGTAGTCGTTGATGCCCAGCACCTTGAACTCGGCGGGCAGCTTCTCGAGGTCATCCAGGAACGCCTCCCAGCCGCGCTCCGCGCCGCCGGGGTAGTTGTGGTGGAACGAGTCGGGCGTGTGGACGTGGAGGTCCCACTTGTTCCAGGTCGAGCCTGGCGAGATGGATGAGGCGCTCAATTTTTCTCCCTGCCGAATAGCCGCCGCTGCGGGCCGATACGACCGGACGCGGAGGCTCCCTGCGGCCGCCGTCGGTCGCGGCCGCATCCGGTCGCTCCGCCGAACGCCCATCCGGGCTCGAGCGGCACCGACCACGCGGCGCCCTCGATGGGACGCTCACGACACATTAAACAGCTTTTCGTCGCCTAACCTGACATCGCGTCGCCCTCGCGAGGGCAATTACCTACAGGATCGCGAATCGGCGGCTTTGAAGATCAAGCCTCGGACCAGCGCCATCAACGCTCGCTGGCGGATGCGGCCTTCTTTCGCGATGCTCTTGTTGGTCTCGCATCGGCAGGTTCAACGGGACGCTCGCCGCCCGTGGTGAGCTTGGCGATGATCTGCTCGACGAGCACATCCTGGCCGGCAGCGCGTGCCAGCGCGGACTGGGCCTGCGCGAGCTCCGTTTCCAGCGCATGGATCTGCGCTTCACGACGCTGCAGCGTTCCCTGCAGATCTTGTTCGCGCTGATCGGCTTGGATTCGGAGCGCGCGGAGCCGGTCTTCGACGGCGGCCACCTGTTCGGTGGCGCTGACTTGCGCCCGAAGCGCCGCCTCAAACTTCTTGGCAATCGCCTCCACGGCCTTCTCGGCGCGGGCGCGCAGCACGCGCTCGCCCTCGATCTCCATCGCGGCGCGCCGCTCGGCGCCGTCGCTTCGCTCGTTAGCCGCGGCGATCGCCTGGTCGGCTCGCGCGCGCTCGTCGACGACGGTCTGCTGCAACTGGACGATCTGGGCTTCCAGCGACGTGCAACGCGCCGTGGTGCCTTCGAGCTGCGTGGTCGTGCTGCGATGGTTCAGCCGCTCCGCGTCGAGGGCCGCACGTGAATGGGCGACCTCTTCCTCCAGCGCCTCGACCCACGCGGCAGCGCCGGCGGCCGCCGATTCCGCCAGTGCGACGCTGCGCATGGCGTCGTCGACCCGCGCTTGGGCGTCCGCCAGCCCCGCCGAGACCCGAGCGTCGACGTCGCGACGGGCTTCAGCCTGCGCAACTTCCCAGAAGTGCTGGGCAGCCTGAATGACCGGGTCGGGAACGTCCGGCGGCGCCGAAAACGCGCCCGGATCCTGCAGCCTCCGCCCGAGCCCTTTGAACCAGGCGTCCAGCATCGGACTGACCGTGTTGGGCGAGCCGCGCCCGATTTTTTGCCTCACCCGCTCGATGGTTGGCCGCTCGCCGGCGAGCACGAGCGCGTCACAGGCGCTGAAAACGTCTTTTTCCGTGATCCCGCGAGCCATTGTCGGTGCTCCTTGCTCGGCGCCCAGCACTGCGCCATGATTAGTCACGATAATAAAAGATTATCGTCAGCTGATTTTCATGTCTGTTAGACATCATACATATACGGCTTTACAACACACAATGGCTAGGCGCACTCAGATTTCCCCCGTCGAGCTGGCCCCCGGCGACCTCGCCGCGCTCGAGCCCGCCGTCCTGGCGCCGTTTGCCGCCGACGCGGTCGCCGCCCTGCTGGCCGAGGGCGAATCGGCCAACACCGTACGCAGCTACCAGAGCGCACTGCGGTACTGGGCCGCCTGGTTTTGGCTGCGCTATCGCCAGCCCATCGCCCTGCCCTTGCCCGTGGCCGCCGTCCAGCAGTTCGTCGTCGACCACGTGCAGCGCCAGACGCCCGCCGGCCTGCAATGGTCACTGCCGGAAGTGCTCGACCAGGCGCTCGTGGCCGCCGGCTTCAAGGCGGCCCTCGGCCCGCAGGCGCTGGGCACCGTCTTGCACCGCCTGAGCGTGCTGTCCAAGGCGCACCAGCTGCGCAGCGTGACGAACCCGGTCCAGGCGCCCGCGGTGCGCGAGCTCGTGGTCAAGACCCGCCGCGCCCACGCCAAGCGCGGCATCGCCCCCGACAAGAAGGCCGCGCTGACGCTGGAACCCCTGCAGGCGATGCTGGCCACCTGCGACGACTCGCTGCGCGGCGTGCGCGATCGCGCCCTGCTTCTGTTTGCCTGGGCCAGCGGCGGGCGCCGACGCTCGGAGGTCGTGGGCGCGACGATGGAAAACACGCGCCGAGTCGGGCCGCGGGCGTTCAGCTTCACGCTGCTGCATTCCAAGACCAATCAGACTGGCGTCGAGCGCCCCGACAGCGACAAGCCGATCCTGGACGACGCTGCCGATGCCCTGGCGACCTGGATCGCGCGCGCCGGCATCACCTCGGGCCCGATCTTTCGGCGCGTGCGCCGCGGCGACAGGGTCGGGGAGCCACTGGCGGCAGCCGCCGTCCGCGACATCGTTCGAGATCGAGCGGAACTGGCCGGACTTGAACAGCAGTTCGCCGCCCACTCATTGCGATCCGGCTTCGTCACCGAGGCTGCGCGGCAGAACGTCTCGGTGGCTGAGACCATGGCGCTGACAGGCCATAGCTCGCCAGCCAGCGTCATAGGCTACTTCCGGGCGGCCGAGGCCTCACGCAGCGCCGCCGCGCGACTTCTTCAGGGGCGATCCACGTCCAGCGGCGACAAGCCTTAGCCCATCAACAGCTCGCCGGGCGGAAGCGCCCCTCCGAAGGCGTCGTGCTCGGCCAGCGCGCTACGCGCAAGGTTCGCCGTCAACAACTCAGACGTCTTGCGCGAAGCCGTCCTCAGTGGACTGGGAATCGCCGCCACTAGAAGCAGCACCGAAAAGAGACGCGCGCTTCATGGGCGCTTCTCAGTGGCCGATCGTTTGAACCGCCAACTTGTTCAAGCCCTATGGCGCCGATCCGGCGAGATGGACGAACTGTCGGCTGGTATGCAGCCGCTTACGATCCTTTGAGTCTGTTCTGCCTCGCTCGTTCTTCTTCTTGCTCTTCCTTCGCTTTTTCGCGGTGAGACTTGATGGAGAAGAACATGGCTGCGCCTATGACGAGCAACTTGAGCGTGATTAAGACTATAGGAATCCAATCCATGATTTCCTCGTGACGCTGCATCAGCAGCCTGGACAAATGGCTCAAGCAGAATTGGATGCTGCATGGGATCCCATGACGATCCTTTTGCTTGTAGCCGCTACTGTGCCAAAACAGTCGCCGAGATCACAGACTCAGATTCAGCAAGAAAACAGCGGATCAGATGAGCGGCATGGGGGAATTGCCAGGGAAATTCTTATGAAAGTACAGTGGTGATCGATCCGCTGCTTGTGCATATCAGTTGCACACGATGACGAAGCACCATGAAGCGCTATGAAGCCCTGGCACAAGAGATCGCCGAGTCCATTGCCCAAGGCCAGTTGCGGCCGGGCGAGCGTGTGCCTTCGGTGCGGGAGGCGAGCCGCAGCCGGGGCGTGAGCCCGTCCACCGTCTTCGAGGCGTACTACCTGCTGGAGGCGCGCGGGCTGATCGAGGCCCGCCCCCGTTCTGGCTACTTCGTCAGCCACACGGTGAACTGGCAGCAAGAGCCGGAGAGTTCCAGGCCGGTGACGAAAGAGCGCGCCGTCGAGGTGTCCGAACTGGTCTTCCAGGTGCTGGGCCACGCCAAGAATCGGGCTCTCGTGCCGATGGGTTCGGCCTTCCCCAGTCCACTGCTGTTCCCATTGCCCAAGCTCGCCCTCGCCACGGGCAAGGCGCTGCGCCGGCTGGACCCGTGGCGCACGGTCGAGGACCTTTCGCCCGGCAGCGCCGCGCTGCGCCGCCAGATCGGCCTGCGCTATCTCGGCATGGGCTGCGGCGTGGACACCGAGGAACTGGTCATCACCAACGGAGCGATGGAGGCGCTGAACCTCTGCCTGGAGAGCGTCACTCGGCCCGGCGACCTGGTGGCGGTCGAGTCGCCGACCTTCTACGCCGCGCTGCAAGCGCTGGAACGCCGCAGCCTGCGCGCCGTCGAAATCGCCACCCATCCGCGCACGGGCATCGACCTGGCCGCGCTGGCCGCGGTCATGGAACGGCATCCGGTCAAGGCCTGTTGGCTCATGCCCAACTTTCAGAACCCCCTTGGCAGCCTGATGCCGGACGACGCCAAGCAAGCCCTGGTGGAACTGCTCGCCAGGCGCGAGGTGCCGCTGATCGAAGATGATGTCTATGGCGAGCTGTATTTCGGCGCCCGCAAGCCCCGGCCCGCCAAGGCGTGGGATCGCGCGGGCTGGGTCATGCACTGCAGTTCCTTCTCCAAGACGCTGGCGCCGGGCTACCGCGTCGGCTGGGTGGCGGCGGGCCGCTACGCCAGCGAGGTCGCGCAGCGCAAGCTGATGAGTTCCATCGCCGCGCCCTTGCCCTCGCAGGAGGGCTTGAGCGAATACCTTGAACATGGCGGTTACGACCGGCACCTGCGTCAGTTGCGGGCGACGCTGGCGCAGCATCGCCATACGACGCTGCGCGACATTGCGAAGCACTTTCCGCCCGGCACGCGGGCCACACAGCCGGATGGCGGCTACTTCATCTGGGTGGAACTGCCCCCGAAGATCGACGCGCTGGAACTCCACCGGCTGGCTCTTTCGCAGGGCATCAGCTTGGCGCCGGGCCACCTGTTCTCGGCCGACCATCGCTTCAAACACCATGTGCGAATCAACTTCGGGCATCCCGACCATAAGAACTTCCACGCGGCGCTCAAGACGGTGGGAACCATTGCACGGGCGCTGACGGCCTGATGCGGCCGGCCCGACGACGCAATGCACTGATGTCAGACGCTGATCCACCTCAGCATATACGCGGAGCGGCCCTGAGTTTTGCAGAGTGTCCCTAAGCAGCCCGCCATTGGCAGAAGAGTCCTTCGCGATTTGAGTCGCTCACGAACCCCGTAGCCTCTGATGCGTGCAAGCATGCTCAGGCGGAGCCCGTCAGACCGGCCAAGGCTTGCGAAACTGCCTGTAGCGCACGCTGACAATCGTCCCTTGTCAAACCGCCGCCCAGGCACAGCCGTAAGCCCTCGGGCGGCTGCCTGTCGGTGGAAAACGCGCTGGCCGCGACCGCGGCGATACCCAATTTGCGCAAATCGCTTGTCAGGTGGGCTGTACCGTTCGGGTCCTCGCTAGCAGGCACCGGCAGCCAGGCGTGGAAGCCCTGCCGATGGCAGCGCACGCCCTGCTCGCCCAGCATGTCCTTCATCAAGGCGCTGCGCCATCCGCATTCAGCTCGAACTGCAGCCAGCACTGCCTCGCCGTCTCCCTGCTCCAGCCATGACGTGACGATCGCATTGACGAAGGGCGAGGCCATCACCGTTGTCGCACGCAAGGCGCCCGCCAGTCGCTGCTGCAATACCACGCTCGGTGCAACCACGTAGGCTGTGCGCATGCCCGCGCCCAACCACTTCGAGAGCCCGCTGACGTAGTAGACGAGCCCGGGGGCGTACTCTGCAAGCGGCGGCGGGACGGCCGCGGGCAACATGCCATAGGCGTCATCCTCAATGACGGGTACGCTGTATCGCAGCGCGATGTCAGCGATGCGTTCGCGCCGTTTCAGCGGCAGCGTGGCCACCATCGGGTTGTGGAGGTTGGGACAGAGGTAGAGCGCGCCGACAGCGCTGGTCTTGCACGCCGCTTCGAATTCCTCGGGACGTAAGCCATCTTCGTCCATCGTCAGCGGATGCAGTTGCGTACCCAGCTGCGCGGCGATCGCTTTGATACCTGGGTATGCCATGCTCTCAACACACAGGCTCTGCCCCGGCTTGACCAACATCGACACGAGTGCCAGCAGCACGCTATGGATACCCGGCGCCACCAACGTGCGGTTGGTGTCCGCATCAGTCAGCCACTGGCGCACCCACTGAGCACCCACGGCGCGATCGTGCACAGTGCCACCGAAATCCTGGTAGCGCATTAGGTCATGCAGAGGTGTTCGAACGATGGTGGCTGCGGCCTGCTCCTGCAAGCGCTGCATCGCAGGATGGTCCTCGATCTCCGGGGGAAGATTCATCGTCATCTCGGCGCCCGTCCCGGCTCGCAGTGGCAAGCCAATGAACGAACCCCGAACGTAGGAGCCCAGGCCCGGGCGAGAGGCGATGAGGCCGCGCCCACGCGCCTCAGCAAAACCACGGACCACAGTCGTGTAGTTGAGTTCGAGCACCTTGGCCAAGTCGCGCAAGGGGGGCAAACGATCGCGCGGCGCCAAGCGCCCGTGTCGGAGGTCTTCCGCAATCAGGTCGGGTATGAGCTGATAGGCGGGCAAAGGACTGCCCTTGATTCGGGATAGCCAGTGGGCGAAAGACATGGGGGGGGTGGTCTTGCGAGCGACCTGTCGTGCAGCCCCAAGTGTCGCTCTTCGGACAGTGGTTTGGACTACTCGCACCCATCCAGCACGGTGCATCGGCACCATTGATTGGGTGCATTGATTGCATGGCCGTTCCTCCACGCTGGTGCAGGGGTCGCGATACGGCGGAACAGCGCAAGACCGCCGCCGGATGCCCAAGGCGCGGCACGACGCCCTGTTGATCGGCCGTTGATCGGTCGGTCGCAAGGCTCGGTGGCACACGGCTCGCATTGGAAATGGTGTTGGGAGACGCCGCATGGCGCTCACAACGAACGTCTCCAACGCAACCCAAGAGGACAGCCATGCCGAAAGTGACCCATCCTGCAGCCGCCGTGGGCGACTACCTTGTCGACTACGAAGAGAAGGTCTTCGAAGATGTGAAGGCCGAGCCGGGCGAAAAAGCGCTCGTGACCTTCCACACCGTCGCCTTCGAGGGCTCGATCGGCTTCGTGAACCTGCTGCAGGCCACCCGACTGCAGCGCAAGGGCTTCGAGACCTCCGTCTTGCTGTACGGCCCCGGCGTCACCCTGGGCGTCAAGCGCGGATTCCCCAAGCTGGGCGACTCGGCCTTCCCGGGACACCAGAACTTCAACGAGCAGATCGTGAAGTTCATCGCCGAGGGCGGCAAGGTCTACGCGTGCCGCTTCGCACTGCAGGCGCTGTACGGCCACGGCGAAGGCGCGCTGATCGAAGGCGTTCGCCCGATCAACCCGCTGGACGTGCTGGACATCGTGCTGCTGCACCGCAAGGCCGGCGCGTTCATCCTCGACACCTGGACGCTCTGAGTCGCCATGGCCGGCACTTCCACGAGAACGCACGTGCGCGCGGCCGCCGCGCAGATCGCGCCCGACCTGACATCGGCCGACGGCACGCTGGCTCGGGTGCTCGACTGCATCCGCGATGCGGGGCGCCGGGGTGTCGAACTGATCGTCTTTCCCGAGACGTTCCTGCCCTACTACCCGTACTTCTCGTTCGTCGAGCCGCCCGTGCTGCAGGGCAAGGCGCACCTGCTGCTCATGGAGCGGGCGCCGACGGTGCCGGGCCCATTGACTGACCAAGTGGCGACCGCCGCGCGCGAGGCCGGCATGGTCGTGGTGCTGGGCCTCAACGAACGCGACCACGGCAGCCTCTACAACACGCAGCTGATCTTCGATGCCGACGGTCAGTTGCTGCTCAAGCGCCGCAAGATCACGCCGACGTACCACGAGCGCATGGTGTGGGGCCAGGGCGACGGCTCGGGGCTGCGTGCCGTCGATACCCGGGTCGGCCGCGTCGGCGCACTGGCGTGCTGGGAGCACTACAACCCGCTGGCCCGCTACGCGCTCATGGCCGACCATGAGGAGATCCACTGCGCCCAGTTCCCCGGGTCGCTGGTCGGCCCGATCTTTGCCGAGCAGATGGGCGTGACGATCCGCCATCACGCGCTCGAATCCGGCTGCTTCGTCATCAACGCCACCGGCTGGCTTCACGACGAGCAGATCCGCTCAGTCACGTCCGATGAGAAGCTGCAGGGCGCGTTGCGCGGCGGCTGCCACTCGGCGATTGTCTCGCCCGAGGGCAAGTATCTCGCGGAGCCGTTGACCGAGGGCGAAGGCCTGGTCATCGCCGACCTTGACCTCGCGCTGATTGCCAAGCGCAAACGGATGATGGACTCGGTGGGCCACTACGCGCGCCCCGAGCTTCTGAGCCTCGCGATCCGCCGCGAGCCCGCGCGCGCCACCATTCCGCTGCCCGGCGCAGCACACGACGCGTCTGTGTCTCTCGAACGCCTAGGAGGCCTCCATGATTGAACAGACCACCGGGCTCAATCGCAACCTGATGACGGAGCTCCAGTCGTACGGACTGCGGCTGGAAGACCCGCGCGCGGGCGCACCGAGCCGTCGCGGCGGCGCAGGCCCGTCCGATCACAAGGCCATTGTCATCGACGGCGTCACGCTGATGGTGCCCGTGCACACGCTCGAGGCCTACAGTTCGCCCTTCGCAGCGGGCACCCCCGACGCCGATGGCCGAAGCACGCTGACGCGGGGCACGATCCCGATCGCCAACATCACGTTCCCGCGCCAGCCGCGCTTTTACGCGCGCCAGACCGCCGACGGCATCCCCTACAGCCACATCGCGACGCTGCATGGCACCGACGTACTGGCCACCACCGTTCTTCAGACCTGCATCCGCTACGAAAGCCGGCGCAAGGCGTGCCGCTTCTGCGCAATCGGGCAGTCGCTGGCAGCAGGCCGGACAATCGCCCGCAAGACGCCGGAGCAACTGGCCGAAGTGGCAAAGGCCGCGGTCGAGCTCGACGGCGTCAAGCACATGGTGATGACCACCGGAACACCGCCCGGGAGCGATCGCGGCGCGAAGGTGTTGTGCGAGAGCGCTTCGGCGATTCGCGCCGCAGTCAATCTCCCGCTTCAGGCGCAGTGCGAGCCCCCCGGCGACAACGCCTGGTTCGGGCGGCTGAAGGACGCCGGCGTCGACACCCTCGGCATGCACATCGAGGTGATCGGCGACGACCTGCGCCAGCGCATCCTGCCTGGAAAAGCCGAGGTGCCGATGTCGCGCTACTGGGACGCGTTCGAAGCGGCGGTCGAAGTGTTCGGACGCGGCCAGGTCAGCACCTACCTGCTCGCGGGCCTGGGTGACAGCGCCGAAACGCTGCTGGACACCTGCGACCGCCTGCTCGCGCTGGGCGTGTATCCCTTCGTCGTGCCCTTCGTGCCGATCACCGGCACGCCGCTCGAGGATCACCCCGCGCCCGATGCCAGCTTCATGCGCAGCGTGCTCGAGCCGCTCGGCGCGCGGGTCGCTGAAGCGGGCCTGAGCGCGCGCGACATCAAGGCGGGCTGCGGTCGCTGCGCCGCCTGTTCCACTCTTTCGCGCTTCGAAGCGCCGCTACCGGTCTGAGACGGGAGAGTTCCATGTCGACGTTGCACGCTGCCTCCTCCTTCGGTTCGTCCTCGGCCTGGTGCGAGCTCGAGTCGCACGTCGAGTGCGGCTTTCGCATCCAATGGGCCAGCGATCCGTGGATGGACCGCCAGGCGCACGCGTTGCGGCGCCAGGTCTTCTGCGGCGAGCAGGGGCTGTTCCACGGCGACGACCTGGACGACATCGATCGCCACGAGCCCAGCGTGCGCAACCTGGTGGCGCTGTCCTGCCTGGCCGGCCAGGCCGACGAGGTCGTGGGCACCGTGCGTATCCACCGCGCCGCGCCCGGCACCTGGTGGGGATCGCGGCTGGCGGTGCGCCACGCATGGCGGCAGCATCGCGGGCTCGGTAGCACCCTCGTGCGACTGGCCGTGTGCAGCGCGCAGGCGTTCGACTGCGACGAATTCTTGGGACACATCCAGGCGCAGAACGTCCCGCTGTTCGAGCGTCTGGGATGGCGCGCCCTCGAGGAACGCGAGATCCACGGCACACCACACGCGCTGATGCGCGCGGACCTGGATCGCTACCCGCCCTGCCCGACGCCCTACGCGGGCTTCATGCTGACGGGAGGCCTGTCGTCATGACCCACCTGGAGCGACTGACGGCGGCGCTACGCGAGGGCCGCGGCTTCCGCCACAAGCGCGACATCGCCAAAGTGATGCCGCACCTGAACGACACCGCCGGCGTTACGGCTGTGCCCAACGGCGACGACTGCGCAGTGCTGCCCGTACCCGGAGGCGACGGTCACCTGCTGCTGGCCATCGAGGGCCTGATGCAGGACTTCGTCAAGGCGATGCCCTGGTTCGCAGGTTACAGCGGTGTGATGGTCAACCTCAGCGACATCGCCGCGATGGGCGGCCGTGCCACGGCCGTGGTGGATGCGCTCTGGTCCGCCGACGAGGACACGGCAGGCCAGGTACTGGCCGGCATGCGCGAAGCCTGCGAGCGCTACGGCGTCCCGCTGGTCGGCGGCCACACGAACCTGCAAGCGCGCCAGGGCCAGCTGGCCGTCGCCGTGCTGGGCCACGCCCGGCGCCTCCTCAGCAGCTTCGCGGCACGCCCCGGCGACCGGCTGTTGATGGCTGTCGACCTGCGCGGACGTTGGCAGGGCGATCACGCGTTCTGGAACGCATCGACGGACGCGCCGCCGCAGCGCCTGCGCGAAGACCTGGCACTACTGCCCGAACTCGCCGAGGCTGGGCTTTGCGATGCGGCCAAGGACATCAGCATGGCCGGCGCGCTAGGCACCTTGCTGATGATGCTCGAATGCTCTGGCGTCGGCGCCCGCATCGACATCGAGCGCATCCCGCTGCCGAGCGACGCGCCGAGTTGGCAAGACGACTCGGACGAAGCGGGGTCGGCGCACCTGCGCTGGTTGTCCGCGTTTCCCAGCTTCGGCTTCGTGCTCGCGGTGCGCGAAGCCAATGCGGATGAGGTGTTTCGTCGATTCGCGGAGCGCGACATCGCATGCGCGGACATCGGTGTCGCGATGCCCGGCACCAAGCTTCTTCTGGAACTCGCCAACGCACAAACCACGCTCTGGGATCTCGGTTCGGCGCCGTTCATCGGCTCGGGCCCGTCCGCCCTAGAACCGAGGATCGCGGCATGAGCGCGACGCGTCCCTTGCGCATCGCCCTACTGACGCACTCGGTACGACCGCGCGGCGGCGTCGTGCACACCATCGAGCTCGCGCATGCGCTGCGACGCCGGGGCCACGCCGTGACGATCGTGGCATCGGCCGAACAGGGCGAATCGCTCTACCGCGAGGTGGACGTGCCCGTGTCGCTGATCCGCCTGCCCGTGCTGGCCGGAACACTGGTCGACCAGGTTCGCCAGCGCATCGACAGCCTGGTGGCGGCCCTGCCGGCCCTGCTCGCACCCGGCCGCTTCGACCTCGTCCATGCCCAGGACAGCCTCAGCGGCAACGCGCTGGTGACGCTGCGGGAACAGGGCGTCGCTCTGCCGCCGTGGCTGCGCACCGTCCATCACCTCGACCATTTCGAAGCGCCGGTACTGAACGAATGGCAAGAGCGTGCCTGGCGCCACGCCGACGCCATCGCCTGCGTCAGCGACAGCTGGAGGGCTCATTTCGAATCGACCTTTGGCATCGCGACCGCGCGCATGTTCAACGGGGTGAACCTAGAGAGATTCCACCCGCAGGCAGCCTCGTCCGAAGCGGCCTGCATTGAGACGCTTGGCCTTGACGCAACGGCTCATCCCGTTTGCCTGCTCGTCGGGGGTGTCGAGGAACGCAAGAACACCGTGCGCTTGCTCGAGGCCTTCGCGCTCGTGCGCGCGACAGAAACGGGCTGGCGCGATGCACGCCTTGTGATCGCCGGCGGTGCGAGCATGCTCGACCATCGCGCGGCACGCGGAGCGTGGCGGGAACGCCTGGCCCGCCTTGGTCTGAGCGAGGGCCCCGACCAGCCAGTGCTGCGTACAGGCCCGCTGCCCGACGACATGATCCCCGCGCTGATGCGCCGCGCGTCGGTGCTGGCGATGCCGTCGCTGGTCGAAGGGTTCGGGCTGGCAGCGCTCGAGGCGCTCGCCTGCGGCACGCCCGTGCTTGTGTCGCGGCGCAGGCCCTTTACCGAGCACCTGGCCGACGTCCCCGGCGTCGCCTGGTGTGACCCCGAGAACGTGGCCGACATCGCGTCTGGCCTGCAGCTTGCCGCGAGCCTGCCACGCTGGACGCACACGCCCGCCGTCTGCGAGGCCCACAGCTGGGATCGCAGCGCCACCCACCACGAGTCCTGGTATCGCCGGACGCTGGCCGCGACGCACGCGAGCGCCGGCGCTGCCCTGTCCATCGAAGCCTAGAAAGGAGCCCTCCATGCCCGCTCTCCACTACCGCCTGCGCTGGCCCGACGGCAGCGAAAGCACGTCGTACTCGCCATCGCTGGCGATCCAGGACTTTCTGCGCGAGGGCGACGACTACGCCATCGACGACTTTCTCGCTCGCGTGCGCGAGGCCACAGCCATCGCCAACGAGCGCGTCCGCGCGAAGTTCGGGTATGCCTGCTCTCGCGCCAGCGACCAGTTGGTGGACTCCGAGGCGCGCGCCGTCGGGTTTGACGGGGTGCCAGACGCCCGTGTCCGCGTTCTGGCATTCGAGCCTGCCTGAACACCATTCTTCTCACGAGTGCCGGCATTCGGCCGGTACCGCCAATTCGCCGAACTGGAGCAACACCATGACCCAAGTCCCCGCTCAATCGCATCGCGTCGTCGTCGTGGGAGGCGGGCAAGCCGGCCTGTCGATCAGCTACAGCCTGCAGCAACACGGGATCGACCACGTCGTCTTCGAGAAGCACAGCGCGATGCACGCCTGGTCCACGCAGCGCTGGGACAACTTCTGCCTGGTCACGCCCAACTGGCAGTGCGCGCTGCCGGGCCATCGCTACGAAGGCCCGGATCCGCATGGATTCATGAAGAAGGACGAGATCGTCCGCTACCTCGATGCCTTCAGCGCGCGCGTGCGCGCGCCACTGCGCGAGGGGGTCGCCGTGCAGCGCGTGCGGGCCTCGAGCAACGGCGGCTTCATCGTCACCAGCCAGGACGGCGAATGCCACGCCTCGCACGTCGTCGTTGCCTCCGGCGGCTATCACCAGCCCATGATCCCGCGACTGGCCGAGCGCCTTCCGGCCGGAGTCATGCAGATCCACTCGGCCGACTATCGCAACGCGCAGCAGTTGCCGCCAGGCAAGGTGCTGGTAGTGGGCTCGGGCCAGAGCGGCGCACAGATCGCGGAAGACCTGCACCTAGCCGGACGCAAAGTCCTGCTGGCTGTCGGCGACGCGCCGCGCTGCGCACGCTTCTACCGCGGCCGCGACGTCGTCGACTGGCTCGCCGACATGGGCTACTACGACATGCCGGTGGACCAGCATCCGCTGCGCGAGGGCGTGCGCGACAACACGAACCACTACGTCACGGGCCGCGACGGAGGGCGCGACATCGACCTGCGCCGCTTCGCCAAGGAGGGCATGGAACTCTTCGGCCTGCTGGAAGGGCTGGAGGGCGACACCCTGCGCTTCGCGCCGGGTCTCAGGGCCGCCCTGGATCGTGCCGATCAGACGTACAACGGCATCAACACCTCGATCGACAAGCACATCGCCACACACGGCATCGACGCACCTGCGCCAAGCGTGTACGAGCCGGTCTGGGAGCCAGCCTCCGAGACGACATCGCTGTCGCTCGCGCAGTCGGGCATCACCGCTGTCATCTGGTGCATCGGCTTCGCACCCGATTTCCAGTGGCTAGATGCGCCCGTCTTCAACGGCCGCGGCCATCCCGTCCACGAGCGCGGCATCACACGGGTGCCCGGCCTGTATTTCCTCGGCCTGCCGTGGCTGCACACGTGGGGCTCAGGGCGCTTTTCCGGCGTGGCACGCGACGCTGCGCACATCGGCGAACACATCGCGCAACGCGAACGCCGATTTGCTCATGCTGACGATTCATCTGCGTCGTCAACCGAATTGGCGGCCATATGACATCGCGGCGAGTCAGTTCGAGGCGTGACACATACTAGCTTTGACTTCATGGCTAACAGTACTATGCAAGCTCTTCGATCGACCCCATATTTCGTCCCAGGCGTGGGCGCCGACCGAAAACTGAGCACTCAAATTTCAGTCGGCGCCGACAATTGCTGACTTCGCGATCTCGAGGTGCTGTTGGCACCGGTGAATTCACCAGCGTCAGAAGTAGGTCGCCAAGTGCGCATCGAAGCGAGCAAAGTCGCTTTCGATCTCGGGATTCTTCATGACGTCATAGGCCAGGAACGTCGGGACCTTCTCGAGGCCCAGCCATTTGAAGTTGAGGTGCATGGGCAGCAAGAGGTCATCTTCACCCCGGCCATCGAAGAACTTCTGCCGCGGATCGTTGAAGGCTTCCCTGGGGACATTCGCAGTCACGGACAGCATGTAACTGCCTGAGAGCTTGCCACCCAACCCATAGTTCTCTTTCGGCGCAACCTGCGATCGGCCGTCACCGGACGACAATTCGCCCATCATTCCTGCCGTCCATACATCGTCGATGTATTTCTTGAACGACCAGGGAACGCCCATCCAGTTCAACGGCATCTGCAGAAGAACCACGTTGGCCAACTTGAACTTTTCCAGTTCTGCTGCCACCTCGTAGCCGTCCTCGGCAATTGTGGTCGCGATCTCGTAGTCCTTTGCCTTGAAATGCGCGACGGCACGCTCGATCAGACTACTAGTCAATCTACCTTCGGAGAATGGGTACTTGAGGTGCGCATTGATGATGAACGCCTTTTTCATTTGATCCATTACTTGTTCACTTGAGTCACTCGTACCGAAGCTATCCGAGATCGCTGCGCGTTGTCTCCATAGCGCTCGTCCACCGGATGGCCAACCTGCGCCGGCCCCGGGCTCTACCAGGGCGCAGACTGTTCTAGAGATTGGCGGAAGTCGGCGCAGGTCCGATACCGATGCGCGCTCAGCGAGATGCCGCCTCCGACGCGGCGAGAATCACCTCGGCAACTTCTGCAGGCTTTGAGAGCTGGGGCACGTGACTTGCGGGCAGGCTCACGACGCTCGCCTGAATCCTTTTGGCCATCGCGCGCTGCAGTTCGGGCTGAAGCATGTGGTCCTTCTCGCTGACCACGTACCAGGAGGGCTTTGTCTTCCAGGCCGCCGCCGAAACCTTGTCTTCGAAGTCCTTCGCCTGAGTGGGCGTTTGGACTGCAGTCATCAACCTGGCTTGATCGGCGTCCACGTCCTGAGCGAGGTGCTCGGACACGCCGTCTTCGGTCAACGTCAGGAAGCCCTCGTTGTCGGCAACGATGTGGCTGAAGCCAGAAGGAGTCGGGTAGTCCTTGTTGAGGTCCGCAATCGACTGACCTTCCGATGGCGCATAGGCGGCTACGTAGACCAGCGCCTTCACATTGGCTTGCTGGCCGGCCTCGGTAATGACCACGCCGCCATAAGAGTGACCCACCAAAACGACAGGACCGCTTTCTTTGGCAAGAACACGGCGGGTAGCAGCGACATCGGCGGCCAGCGAAGTCAGCGGATTCTGTACCGCGACCACCTTGAGCCCCTTGGCTTGCAACAGCGGGATCACGCGACTCCAGGTTGAGCCGTCGGCGAACGCGCCGTGGACGAGCACGACGGTGGGCTTCAGCGTTCCAGCACTTTCGGCGGGCGTACCCGCGGAAGCCAGTGTGGCCGTGCTAAGGGTGGCAGCGAGGATGGCGGTCTTTGCGACGGATTGCATGATTGTTTCCTTCAGTGAACTGGACAGAGCCAGCAGTTGCTCGGGTATCGATCGATGCCTGCCACTGTAAATATGAACCATTCATGATTAAATAGTGCATTAGTTCCATGACTTGAATCGGAAACTTTCAAATGGATCGACTCGCTGCCATGCAGGTCTTCGTCAGAACCGTGGAGCTTGGCTCGATGTCCGCGGCAGCGCTCGAACTCGACCTGTCCTCCCAGTTGGCGGGCAGGCAAGTTCGCTCGCTGGAAGGCTCTCTTGGTGTAAAGCTGCTAAACCGCACCACGCGGCGACAGAGCCTTACTGATGGCGGGCGCCTGTTCTACGAACGGGCGAAGAACATCCTGGCCGAAATGGAGGCGGCGCAAGCACAGATCGACGAATCGCGAGCGCTTCCAAAAGGGCGTCTGCGCATCAGCGCGCCCATCACGTTCGGAAGCAAGGCGCTGGCTCCGCGATTGGCCGAGTTCATGAACCGGTTCCCGGACGTCACGGTGGAGCTCAGCCTGACGAATAGGACGGTAGACCTCGTGGACGAGGCCTTCGACGCAGCCTTTCGGACCGGCGACCTTCCTGACAGTGGATTGATGGCCAGGCGCCTAGCGCCCCACCGCCTGATCCTGTGCGCCTCTCCCGCCTACCTGAAGATGCAAGGCCATCCTCGCGCGCCGGAAGACCTTCGCAAACACGAGTGCCTGGTATTCGCCCACACTTCACTACGAACCCAGTGGTCCTTCGAGGGCCCTGATGGATCTGTGAAAGTCCCAATCAAAGGTAGATTTTCGACAGACAGCGGCGAGGCCCTTCGTGCAGCGGCAGTCGCGGGTGTCGGCATCATTCTCCAACCGGCCGAACTACTCGCCGAGGACATTCAAGCCGGTCTGCTGATGAGGATTCTCAAACGGTACGAGCCAACTCCTCGCCCACTGCACGTGGTCTATTCGCCAGATCGCCGGATGCCGCCAAAGCTGCGTTCATTCCTGGACTTTGCCTCGTACGCGTTCGGTGACAACAACGTTGCTCGACACGTTGCGAGGTCTTGATCGCCAAGGTTTGCGAGCGGCCGCTGTAGGCTGGTGCGCTGAGGCCTGGTACAGCAGCAGGTGAGGCCGCAGCCGCTGCGGAGGCGCCCTATCAGCCTCTCGCTCCGAAGCTCAACGTCGAATTCGATGCGGTCTCACGGCCACTGCGTCGAAGACCGCTTTCCTTGAGCGGCCGACCGGACTACAGACCGTAGTGAATCAGAGTACCGCCCGGACAAATCGCGGAGGCTACCAGCGCCGGATCGCCAAACTGATGTGCAACGACTCGGAACATCTTTCAAGGATATCGCGGGAGCGTACGATGCAAGTCGACCAAGCCGCCCTATTGTTGGCGCCGACCGAAATTTGACCCTAGCACAACGGCGTCGACCTTGGATTTCTCCAGCGCAGGCACCGTCAGTTTGGCGGACCGCGTTGCATTGAGCTGCGCGTGCTTTGTATACGCGTGGCGCAGCGTGTCGATCGCTTTCCACGGCAAGGTGTCGTGAACCTGCAAGGGCGAATCGACCATCCGGGCACACCACCCTTGAGGCACCGCGAACAGCAGGAACATCGGCCGACCCGGAACGAACAAGCGGTGCCGCCTTACCCCGACACCACCGGCCAGATCGGGGATGGCAGATGCAGCGACTGACCAGCCGTCGCACCAACTGAAAGTCAGACAGGGCCCGACGCAGCACTGGCAAAGTTGAGCGCGCCTGTCCAATAGAGCTTGCTCAAAAGCCCCGCGTCGATCCCCCTTGCTTGGCCGGCTCGCTGGCATGAGAACGCCGCGCATCGGCTCTTCCTCGGCGCTGAAGCGCAAGTCGCCGTTGTCAAGGACTTCTCCGACCAGTGCGAGCAGGTTGCGACCCAGGAGATCCTTGTGCAACGTCGCGTCTCCGGCTTTCGCCATCCCGGCGGCGACCGCGCGCGCTCTCGCGAAGCGGCGCCGCAGCGTCGCCAGCGCGGCATGACCCAGAAGCCATTGCGCCTGGTCTTCTTGCAGTCGCCCGCTGGGCACCTTGACCTCAAGGTCCATGCCGAAGCTGATTCGGTCTAGCTGCAATCGGACTTCCGGATCGCGGCCGAATCGGCCGCCCATTGCCCACAAGCGCTCACGCGCGTGTCGTTCCAGATCGTGTGTCCAGATCGCCACTGCCCAGGCGTCCGAGGCATCAGCGCGTGCAACGACGGCGGCAACCCGCTGCAGTTCATCGACGCGCAGGAGCCGTCGGATATGCCCGTCCGCATGCGGGACGACGTGGCGGATGATGAACCTGCGCAGGTAGCGGTACGTGCGATAGGCGACCATGCAAGCCAGATAGTCGCCGTCTCGCACGATCGCGGCGCGGCTACTGAACGCCGACGCTTTGGCCAGCACTGATGTCGATTCCGCTTGAGTCATGGATAGACTCCTGCCGCTCGGCGACTCAGAGTGGGTCTTCTGGCCGCCAGCTACGAATTGGCCACCTTGTCTTCAGTCCACAAGTGCGCCGCACGTGACCAATCCCATCTGGGAGGACGTCGATCGTCAAGACGCAAGCCGAAATCCATGAACCTGCCCGTCAGATCGATCGCGTTCCGATTGACCGGCCGCGGTCGCTGGTGGGCCTCGAAGGCGCCGCGAAACGAGGTCAGCGTTCTGTCGCGTAGGCGCAAACCATTGGGAACGTCACTGCGCTCGAGCGCGAGGCCGGCTGCCAGCCGCAGCACCTGCCGCGCTTTGCGCGCCAGCGTCGGGCCATCGGCATCAAGGAGTGATTGCGTGCAGGCCCGGATGCGCAGAGTCACGTAGCCATTTCTTGGCATCTCCAGCTTGCTGACCCAACGCTGGAGGGTATCGGACAACGGCGGTGGCGCGAAGACCGTCCGCCCTCCACCCTCCATGGACCGCGAAGGCACCCGGATCGACCAGCCTGGAGCGAACCGATTGGGCGGTTCGCAGTCGCGCAACTCCAGGCCCGCGACCTCCTCGACGTAGAGGTCGCCGTAGTACAGCAATTCGACGACGGCACGCTGAACGGCGAGATCGACTGCGGGATAGGCGGCGTCCAGCAGTCGGCGGACCCAATGCCATTCAGAAATGCTCAGTGGCTCGGGCCGTTGGCCAAGTCTTGTCGCTCCCCGCACTGCGATGGTTGCATGGCCATCGTCAGTGGCCCTCTTCCCATAGAGAAACCGCAGCTCAGCATAGCGCTGCGACGACAGCCAGCGAACCAGCGCGGAGACGTGCCTCAAGACTAGATCGCGTGAATGACCGGTCAACGGCCTCGTGAACGGCTTCCAGGTCATCGACTCCCGCAACTGGTGGGTGCCGATCCACATGTCCGCAGGCTCCGGATGCGCCAGGAATCTGGCAAAGGCCGCGAAGTCGCTCTCGTCGAACGACGAGACAGCCTTGCGCCTTGAGAAGCACGCCCAGTTCAGTAGTTTTTCTGCAGCGCTGCGACGGCTACGTGCGGTGGACTCGTTGTTCGATGCTTGACTGGTCCACCAGTGGATCGCAGCGACGTCGTTGTCTGCAGGGATTTGACAGCCTGTTCGGCATCGATGAGTTCCCGTTCTGCCGTCGAGATGGGGCGGCGCAATGAAGCGCTCCAAAGGCGCAATGGCCGGCTCGAGCCCCCCTGTTTCCTCAAGGTGAGAACCATCCTGGCCTTGCAGCATTTCAAGCAGCGTCATGAAAGCCTCCTTCCGGGCGGCGAATCGCCAGCAGCGTGACCTGCCGATGCCTGCTCCCCTGCAACGATGAGAAGTAGCTCAGGCCCGACGGGAAGAATTCCAATTGCGGACTCATCCGGGACATCCAGATGGTCAAGTACTCCATGAAGCGCGCGCGTTTCGCCTGGGTGCCCGCATCGCTTGCATTGCCCCGCTCCAGCGGGTCGCCAAGCGATGCCGTCGCCGCCTGCCACCGTTGGGCGGTCCACAGATCCTCGACAAAACAGCGCCAGACGAAGTGACCCCACAGTCGGTCCGATACCGATACGTCGGAGGGCCAGCGCAGCAACTTCGGGTGCAGTCCCAGCGCATACCGATATCCCCGGGAGGTACTTCCTCCCTGCCACCTCCGCAGGCCGTGCGGCTCGCCGAGCTCGCAGCGCTTGGTCCACAGAACGAACGCATGCAGGCATGGCGGACAGTTCGAGCGCCTCGGAACAATCGCCCCGTTGGCGCTATGCAAGTAGAAGAGCTCGTTGAACTCGAATCCATCGCGCATGCGATTCAGCCCGTGGCATTTGATGATGTGACGCCAGATCGCCTTGTAAATGGCAACCCGTGGCCGCTCGCCACGCCAACAAGCGTCGCTTGGCGCGCATCGATCGGACCACGCCGCGACGGCGCCGCCATCCCTGCGCGGCGCGCCCGACAAGGTTGTCAAGGCGTGAAAGACGTGGCTGCGCTGGGCAGGTGATGTGGCAGCATCCGGGTCTGCCAGCCAGTTGGACGCTTCAGGCCATTCCAGGCTCGAGGAATGCCATGCGCGTAGCTGCCGCGCGAGCCTTCGCATGGCCGTCACGTCCGGCGGACTCGACCACCTTGAGAAATCAGCCGTCCCGTTCCAGGCGCGGCCGTAACCGGCGCCGCACGCAGTGCATTGCATCGGCATCTGGAAAGCCTCGGCGTTGAGCGCATACCTCGGCGTGGGTGCGCCGCATAGCGGACATGCGACAACCAGGGAGTCACCGTGGATCGGACAGGTGGCAAGAGCGTCGATTTGAAACAGCGCAGACTGGTAACCGAGCTCTGCGCATGAAGGACAGAGTCGCAGCCGCGTGTCGCTGGCAACGACCGATGCCCAGCTCCCGCATTGGCTGCTCAGAAAGCCTCGCATCACGTTTGCAGCGGTCGTGGCCCGCGCCGTTGGCGCGACCCAGACGCTGTCGAGGAAGCTGCGCCCGTGCACCTGTGCAAAGCTGGCCGTCAGCAGGTTCTTGCCGAACAGCAACTCGCACAGGGCACGCGGACTCAACGCATTCACCAGGGCGATCTTCGCGGTCATGGTGAACGCGCCTTCGAGCGGCGACGTCCAGCGGCGGCAGTCCACCAGGCCGCCCGCCACGCTTTGAAAGACCGCTGCCGAGGCCATCAGAAGAGCGTGGACTCGTAGCCGCTCGCCTGAACGGCCATCGCCCAGACTTCGGGCGTGCTGGCATAGCCGGGCCCGTCTTTCATGGATTCGGAGAACAGGAAGTTGCGGATCGCGCCGCCGATCCAGTTCATGCCGATATTGCCGGCTTCTCTACCGCTGCGCTGCGCGACGCGACGAAACTCGCGCCACATCGGCTCGGCTTCGTCGGCAAGCCGCCAGCCGCCCTTCCACGCCTGCGGCATGAAGAACTCCGCATAGCAGATGTCGGTGCCCAGCGGAAAGGCTCTGTGGCCATGGTCGTCGTACGCCTCCAGCGTTTCCGTCAGCTCGTGAACGTCGCGCAGGCCGCGGAATTCTCTTGGATTGAGCAGGAAGCGCCCGACCAGATCAGTGCGGCCTCGCGACAGCAACAGCGTTCGGGCCTTGCGCATCTCCGCCGGCTGCGCGAAGGTGACCGTGATCAGGCGCACCTTCTTGTTGACCAGGTCATTGGCCAAATCGCGCAACCACGTCCACTGCGGCTCGCCCCAGTTCTGCCCTTCGTCCACGAGCAGCAGGTAGCGGTCGCTGCTGAGCTGGCGTGCTTGGCCGATCAGCATGTTCACGCAACGCAGACGGCGCTCGGCCGCCGTCCCGCGAAGCGCGCCCGCGTGCTGGAAATCTTCGAGCAGGTCGGAGAAGAACGTCCCCTGGGTGAACTTGTCGTGCCCCTTGGCGATGGCAATTCCGACCGGCAGATTGGGAAATGTTTCGTTGAGCTGCTGCACCGTGCGATTGATCGTCGTCGTCTTGCCCACCCGGAATTCGCCCAACAGGCACGTGCCCGGGTCGCGGTGCACGACGACGTCTTGGATGACCTGGTACGCCTCCTTCAACGGCGGTGTGGCCACGTCCACTTCGTTTCGGGTGACGGGGTGCTCTTCGTAGAGCTTGTCCCGGGCCTCGCCCTCCTCCAGGGCGGTCTGCCGGACGAGACGATCGCTGGCTGCGCGCTCGACACCTTTGCGTGTTGTGTCGCCTTTGCGTGGAGCCTGGGTGATGGCTGCGGAAACTTCAATCATGGAAAGCCTCCAATCGATCAGGATTGGCGCCAGGTTGGGCGCCGGATGTGTCCCGGAACGGGACGAATGAGATGAAGCGCCGGCGGCTGCTGATCCGGCTCAGGCATTGCTTGAAGGCCGGACACGCGCGAAGCCTCGGCAAGCTGCGTGGCGACGTGCGAAATCTTGGTGGGCGCAGCTGCGATCTCAGTCAGCGTTTGCTGTTTGAGGTAGGCCAGGTACTCCACGATGGGATCCTTGCCAGCCAGCTGCCCGTTGCGAATCAAGGCATTGATCGTCTTGCGCATGTCGCGCGAATGCGGGTGCGCTGCCCAGCCCGGGTGCAGGCACATGAGCTGTCCGAAGGCGTAGCCGTCGGCCAGAAAGGCCCAGACGGTCATGTCGCGCTCGCGCACGTGCACGATGATCTCCTGGCCGATCAGGTCGTAGCGTTCGGACAAACGCCCGTTGGTGTAACGGGTTTCATCGACTTGCACGTACGGCGGGACGATCGAACCGACCTTGACGCATCCACCGATGAAGCGGCGCTCGACTGCGACCCCAAGGGACGGCGTGTGTGCGGTGATCGGCACCGGCAGCCGCGGCAGGTAGGTCGCGCTATGCGCTTCGAAGCCGCGACGCATGACCGTCAGAGGCGATTGGCCGCCGACTGGGCTCTGACCCGTCGCGTTGTAGTTGGCAATCAGGACGTCGACAAGGTCGAGAAGCTCTTGCCACGTGATCTCGTGGCGGATCGCCTTCTTGACGGGCTCGTGTCGATGAACGTCTGACGGATTCGACCCTGACGAGGACGGCAGACACTGGAAGCCGTACATCTCGAGGGTTTTGAAGAATCGCTCGGTAAAGCCGTTGCGCCACCAAGCACCGACTGGCCCAAAGGTGACAGCGCAGCCCAGGGCGCGCCGGGCCGACTGCACGAGCCTGTTGGCATAGTGCTGCGCCGCGTTGTCGATCTGCAGGACGCACGGCCGGCAGTTCGTCAGGCCTTCGATCGTACCCACAGGAAACCCCGCACCTGGCTTGTAGGTCTGACCTTTGACCACAAGCTCCCGTGGCGTCCAGGGCACGTCACAGGCGGCGAGGGCTTCCTCGATGGTCGCCGCATTGATCTCCGTGCGGATGGATACGGCGTACCTCAGAGCGCACCGTGAACCGAAGTCGAGGATCGGAAAGACCCAGATGCGCTCGATCGGCACAGGCTGCGGACCGGCAGGGCCGGGCACGATCACCACGCCGATGCAGTGCATCTCGTGAGCGTCGGCGCCGCACAAGTCCAGCGGCGCCATCGCCAGCGGAAAGCGCTTCTTGCCGGTGCCCAACCGCATGTGGTCGCGCGCGTCAGTGCCGTACCAAGTGTCCACCGCTCTCGTATCGGTGGGAATGTAGGCGAGCGCGTAACGCTCGACGGAGCGGCGCGCTTTGCTTCGGGAGTTCAGCGGGTAATCCTCGGCCGTCAACTTGGCTGCCTCGCACGCTGCCTTGAAGGCCGAATACACGCTGCGGAATGTGGGATGACGAGACTTGATGCGCGGGTTGATTGCCCCGCCGCTTCGGATGGCCCGGTGCAAGCTTTCGCGAATGTCTTCGTGCGCGCGCAGAAACGCCTCGAAAGCACCGCCGGCACCGCGCTCCGCGGCGCGCGCGCCGGAAGGAGGTTCGCGCCGAACGTAGGTCGCGCCGCCCAAGCGCACATAGCGCAGTAGGCCGCGCCAGCCTGCGATGCGCCCTTGCTCGTCGAGCGTGAGGCAGCGGTTGAGCTTATCGAGCACGCTCTGCTTGCAGCATCGGCCGAGTCGGGCGGCCTCCGACAGCGCGCCGTCGCTCAGGTACGCTCGAATCGCGAGCGCGAAGCGGTCGAAGTCGGCCCGTTCACTCTCCTCCATGTGGTCCACGGAGATGTTGGGCCAAGAGTCACAATCTCGCCATTCGTGCGGGACGGTCTTGAAGGTGTAGCCCGTCATTGCCCGGCCCTCCAGAAGCGTGAGCGAAGACCCCAAGGCGTCTCGTTGAGATTGCTCTGGAAGAGCCCGAACTGCACGCCTCGCAGCAGCGCGGCGATGTAGAGCGCTTCTTGGCCGGGCTCGGCCAACGCAGTAACGTCGCTGAGCGCGACCTCCTGACACGTGTGCAGGAGCGTCGCTACCCCGTTGCCGAACTCATTCAGCGGCCAGTCGCGCGCCTGAGCCAGGTACGGGATGAGGCGGTTCCAGTTCTGGAGTCGCATCGGTTGGGCGGTGGTGTCCTCGCCGCTGACCACTTCCAGGCGGCTCGGCAACTCAGCATGGATGCGATGTGCGATGAGCTTTTGGAGGTTCTCGGCCTTGACGGCAAGCGTCTCCGTGACTTCCGAGCGCACGCAGCGCCAGACGAACTGGCCGTCGGTCATGCGGATCTCGGCATCCACGAGTTGACCGAGCTCGTCACCGACGATTCGTCTGGCGTGCCGTTGCGCGTCGAAGCTCGCGGACTTCACCAGCGGATCCGACTCGACCAGCAGGAAATGGTAGTACTGCGAGTCGCCGTGCAGGACCACGTCGGCGCGAGCCTTGGGACTGTAGGCGTACCACAGGCTGTAGCGCGATTTCCCTCGGGCAAGGTAGTCCGCCTGCAGCTTCCCGCGCATTTGGGTGCCGAGCTTGCCGGTTCGCTTCTTCGCGGGCGTGACCTTACCGGCCATGTCCGGCCCGCTGAGTTTGGTCGCAGCGTCTTTCATGCGAAGCCCCTGTGTCGGAGGCATCGCGCAACGCCAAAAGCAACGACCTGCGGCGAGGCCGTTCGGTACCGCAGAAGGCGCTAAGACGAAAATGCCGGGACGAGTTGACCCAGCCCTTGACAGCCGGCAGGCTTGAGCCTACCCTGACTGGGCCAATGCATTTTTGGTCGAGTGCGGCGGTAGATTTTCAGATCAAAGAAAGGTCATCTCGGTGCAACGAGTTGACCTTTCGTCCTTTTGGCGTATGCGCGTGCCTTTCGAAACGACGAAAGTCGCTTCATAGTCCTTCGCAAATTCTGATGCAAGGACAGTTACAGACAACCGTCATGTCGTCGGCAAGTGCGCGTGAGCAGTACCCCCAAGATGCGCTGAGATCGTTCTTGAAACGAGTGCTCATCCCCGTTTTTACACGGTACACCCATTGGGTACATCGACTTTGCGGAAGCATCGCCTGCGTCCGAGGATACGGCGCCGAAGTCGGCGCAGCCCTCTCGTCTCGGGTGTCGGCCGCCGCGCTGTGCGATGCCGGCCAACGAATCAGCGTTGCCCAGCGGCTTCTGCCGGCCCACAAGACGCGTGTGCCACGCTAAGGCAAGTAAGCGGATTGCTGTCGCACCGAAGGCCGGTAAGCACGTTCGTGTCGCATCTCCCAGACCGGAATCGCTGGGCTCGGGGAGTCCCCTCCCTCGCGAGTGGGGCGGCAGACATTACGGAGATTCATGACGCCGGACTCCTGCCGCCTGGAACCCCTCCCACCCGCGCACCTCACCGAAAGTCCTTGACGATCTCGAGCAACTCCCCGAGCTGCCGCTCGTACGCCCGCCAGCGTGCGACCGAGGTCTTGTAGATCGGCTTGCGCACCTGCGCCACGCTGGCCGTGCGGACGATGCGGCGGTTTTGATGGAATCCCAGGCAGCGCTCGTCCCAGGGCAGCCCGAGATACTCGACGAGCCGGCGCGCCTGGTTCTCGAAATCGGACACCATGGTCTCGTACGACACGTCCAGGACGCGGCCCGCGGGCAATGCCGCGCGCCAGTGCCGCATGGTTTCGTGGTAGCTGACCCAGTAGCGTCCGACCGCCTGCAGGTCGTAGGTATAGCCCAGGTTGCCGCCGATGAACAGACGCGAGTAGCACGAGAAGCAGGAATCCATCGGGTCGCGCATCGAGTGGATGATGCGGGCGCCGGGAAACATCAGGTGGATAGCGCCCAGGTGCTGGAAATTGTCCGGCAGCTTGTCGACCACGTGGGTGGCATCGGGGGCCAGTTCGCGGATGCGCTCGATATAGCGCCGGCCCAGCTGCAGATACTCGTCGGTCGAATATGCGGCGAACGCGTCCGGGTATCCGGCGGCGCCCTCCTCGCCGTTCGCGTGCAGGATCTCCGGCAGCCAGGTGAGCTCGCCGGCGCCGTGCACGGTGGGCAGCGTCGCCAGCACCTGCTCCAGCAGCGATGTGCCCGAACGCGGCATGCCCACGATGAACACGGGCGTCGGCCCCTCGCCCGCCGACGCGACGGCATGGCTGGCCAGCCGCTCGCGGGTGAACGTGGCGGCGATGCGTCGCTGCAGGGCCAGGTGCGCCGCCTCGTCCCAGGGCGTGCCGGCGTGCTTGACGCGGTTGCCTTCGGCATAGGCCGCGAAAGATTCGTCGTGGCGGCCGGCGTCCTCCAGCATCTTGCCGGCGGTGAACCAATATCGGATGCGGCCTTCCTCGGGCAGCGACGGCACGCGATGCCGCTGCGACAGAAACTGGCCGATATGCGGGTCGTCGGCCTTGTAGGTCTTGAATTGCGCGAGATTGCAATGCGCCTCGATCTGCAGCGGCTGCAATTGCAGCACGCGCTCGAAGGCGGCCTTGGCCTCGTCGACGAAACCCTCGGTGCGCAGGCAGCTGCCGAGATTGTTCAATGCCTCGACATACTCGGGTCGGTATTCGAGCGCGCGGCGATATTCGACGATCGCACGCGCGAATTCCTCGCGCTCCTGCAGCAGGACGCCCAGGTTGTAGTGGGCGACGGCGAATCCCGGCTGGAGTTCGAGCGCGCGCATCAGGTGCGCCTCGGCTTCCTGCGATCGGCCGAGGCGGCGCAGGCAGTTCCCGAGATTCGCGTGGGCCTCGGCCAGGCGCGGGTGCGCCTGCAGCGCCGCGCGGTAGGTCTGCTCGGCGTCCGCGAAGCGTTGCAGCGCCTCCTGGGTGACGCCCAGGGCGTTGCGCAGCGCGGCGTCGCCGGGCATGAGGCTCAGCGCCGCGTGCAGCGGCGCCTCGGCCTCGGCATGCCGGCGCACGGCCACCAGCAGCAGCCCCAGGTTCGCCTGCGCGGCGGCGAGGTCGGGCCGCAGCGCGGCGGCCTTGCGCATGCACGCGATCGCCTCGTCCGCCGCACCGCGGCCGGCCGCGGCGATTCCGAGCTGCAGCAAGCGCCCTGCCTCGCGGGCCGTGGCCTCGGCTTGGGGGAGATCGGGATGTCGGGCGTCCTGCTGCGGCGTCGTCATGGGTGGGCGGGGGCTGGCTGGCGGGCTCGTGGTCGCGCGGCTGGCGGGCCGGAGTCGGCGCGTGCCCCGCGGGGTGCGCGAGGCGGCGCCCGCAGTGTGCCATCGACGCGGACGTGACCGGCCCCGGGTGATACCGCGTTCCCGGTAGCGCAAGCTGAGCGTTGGCTGAGCTCGACAGCGCGTTTGTCAGCGCACGACCAGCGTCTGGATCGCGTGCGCCGGAATCGAGACCTTGGCATCGTCCCGGCCGACGAAGAAGCGGTAGTCGACCGGCTTGTCGCTGCCGTTCATCACGACGGCGGCGAGCGAGCCGTCGGGGTTGGCGAAGGCCGTGGTCAGCAGGTTCGAGCGGCTGCTCGCGGCGTCGACCCGCCGCGCTCCCGGGCGGATGAACTTCGAGAAGTGGCCCAGGTACCAGTAGCTGGGCGTGAACGTCAGCTCGCCCGTGCGCGTGTCCGCGTGCACGGGCGCGAAGCAGAAGTTGCCGACGTGGTTCGGGCCGCCCTTCTCGTCGAGCAGGATGTTCCAGTCCGTCCAGCCCTCGGCACCGTTGTTGAAGTCGTTGATCAGCGCCGTGCCGTAGCGCTCCGCGTTGGCGAAGGACTGCATCCGCGCGGGATCGAAGCCCTCGACCGTCGCCTCGGTCAGCAGCAGGTGCTTGCCGGGCCAGGCGCGATGCACGGCGCCGACGTTGGCGAACATCGGCGCGTCGCCGGCCCAGGTTTCGTACCAGTGGAACCCCATGCCCCAGGCGTACTTCGAGGCCTCGGGGTCGTCGAAGATGACGCGGGCGCGCTGGGTCATCAGGTCGCGGTTGTGGTCCCACACGATGATCCTGCGGTCGCCCAGCCCGGCCTGCGCCATGATCGGCCCGAGGTGGTTCTTCAGGAAGTCGCGCTCCTCCTCGGCGCTGTAGATCATCGACTCCCAGCGCTGCGTGGCCATGGGCTCGTTCTGCACCGTGATGCCCCAGATCGGGATGCCCGCCTGCTCGTAGGCGCGGATGAACAGCGTGAAGTAGCGCGCCCAGGCGTTGGCGAACTCCGGCTTGAGCCGGCCGCCCTGCAGCAGGCTGCCGTTGGTCTTCATGAAGGCGGGCGCGCTCCAGGGGCTCGCGAACGTCAGCAGATGGCCGCCGGCCGCGGCGATCGCGCGCCGGAGCAGCGGGATGCGGAAGGCGCGGTCGTGCACGACGGAGAAGCTGGCGAGCGTCGCGTCGCCCTCGGCGACGTAGGTGTAGCTGGCGCTGCTGAAGTCCGAGCTGTGGATCGTCGTGCGCGCCAGCGTGTAGCCGATGCCGTCGACCGGGTCGTAGTAGGCCCGCAGCAGGTGCTCCTGCTCCTCCTGCGAGAGCTTGGCGAACACCTCGGCGCTGGCGTCGGTGATCGCGCCGCCGATGCCCAGCAGCGTCTGGTGGGTCTTGCCCGGATCGACGAACACCGACACGTCCCCCTCCGACGGTTGCGCGCCCGGCGCGAACTTCGCGCTGCTCGCGGCCAGGCGCTGGTCGCCGGCCGCGGCCGTGGTGTGGATCTCCAGCGCGGCGCCATCGGCCGTGGCCTGGGCGAGACCGATCGCGCAGGCGACGGCGGCGGGAAGGACGGGGTTCATGGTGTCTCCGGAGGGCGGCCGTGGTGTCCGATCCGCGGCGGCGGCAGTCCGCGCCAGCGCTCGGGCCACCCATGTTAACGCGATTGTGAAAGCGATTTCATAGGCGCTCGCAAAAGGCATCGCGGAGGCAGCCCGGGCGCGCGTCCCGGCGATCGCCGGTGGTACAAACCGACCACCCTCCACTGCCCGAGCCGACCGCCCATGAAGCCTCTCCGACTCGTCCTGGTCCTGCTGCTGGCGCTCGCCGGCGCCGCCCTGCACGCGCAGGACATCTCGCCGCGCGTGCAGGACGGCGACGCCGACTCCGGCGGCGTCCGCATCCATTTCGTGACGCTGGGCAACCCGAAGGATCCGCCGGTGCTGATGATCCACGGCTTCCCGGACTACTGGTACTCGTGGCGGGCGCTGATGGCCGATCTCGCGCGCGACCACTACACGATCGCGATCGACCAGCGCGGCTACGACCTGTCCGACCACCCCGACGGCGAGCAGAACTACCGGCTCGACGCCCTGGTGGGCGACGTCGCCGCGGTGCTGCGGCAGCTCGGCCTGGCCCGGGCCGCGATCGTCGGCCACGACTGGGGCGGCGTCGTCGCCTGGCAGGTCGCGATCGACCGGCCCGAACTGGTCGAGCGCCTCGTGATCCTGAACCTGCCGCACGTGCGCGGCCTGCGCCGCGAGCTGGCCGCCAACCCGCAGCAGCAAAAGAACAGCAGCTACGCGCGCTTCTTCCAGCAGGACGGCGCCTGGAAGAGGATGAGCGTCGCGCAGCTGGTGGACATCGCGGTTCCCGACAAGTCGGACACCGACACCCGCGACAAGTACACGCAGGCGATGCAGCGCTCCAGCATCGAGGCGATGCTGGCCTACTACCGCCAGAACTATCCGCGCGAGCCCTACACGCCCGACGCGACGCCCGTCACCAAGGTGCGCGCGCCGGTGCTGGTGATCCACGGCCTGGACGATCCGTTCCTGCTGCCCGGCGCGCTCGACGGCACCTGGCAATGGGTGGACAACACGCTGACGGTGGTCACGCTGCCGCACGTCGGCCACTTCGTGCTGCGCGACGCCCCGGACCGGGTCGTGCCGCTGGTCAGGGACTGGCTCGCGCACTGAGGTCGGATTTTTTTCGGGCGGGCGCGTAAGGACCCGCGAGTCCCGGCGACAGACGGAGGTGCCGCACTTCGGCGCGCATCCTCAACAACCGTCAAGGAGTCCCACCATGGACAAGCAAGTCTTCATCCGCACCGCCCTCGCCTCCGTCCTCGCCGTCGGCGCCCTCGCGAGCGCGCACGCGGGCCCGGTCGCCGCCGACCCGTCCAAGGACAAGTGCTACGGCATCGCCAAGGCCGGCGCCAACGACTGCGCCAGCGCCACCGGCTCGCACTCGTGCGCCGGCACCGCCACCAAGGACAACGACAAGGGCGACTGGAAGTACGTCGACAAGGGCACCTGCGAGAAGATGGGCGGCTCGACGATGGCCCCGAAGAAGTAACCTGCGGCCCTGCGCATCCACGAAGGCCGTCATGTCCGCCGTCCCTTCCCCCCTCGCCGGCACCGGCATCGGCCTGCGCCAGCCGCACTACCGCGAGGTCTTCGAGCGGCGGCCGGCGCTGGCCTTCCTCGAGGTCCACAGCGAGAACTTCTTCCTCGACGGCGGCGCCTCGATGCACGCCCTCGAGCGCGCGCGGGCGGCCTACCCGATCAGCCTGCATGGCGTCGGGCTATCGCTGGGCTCGGCCGACCGGCTGGCCGACGAGCATCTCGCCAAGCTGAAGCGCCTGGTCGATCGCGTCGAGCCGGCGCTGGTCTCCGAGCACCTGTGCTGGGGCGCGGTCGGCGGCGTGCACTTCAACGACCTGCTGCCGCTGCCCTACACCGCCCAAGCCCTGCAGTTGCTGGCCGATCGCGTCGACCGCGTGCAGTCCGCGCTGAAGCGGCAGCTGCTGGTCGAGAACCTCTCCGCCTACGTCGAGTGCCGCGACAGCGAGATGACCGAGACGGCCTTCCTCGCCGAGCTCGCGCGCCGCACCGGCTGCGGGCTGCTGCTCGATCTGAACAACCTGTACGTCAACGCCGTCAACTTCGGCTTCGATCCGGTCGGGCGGCTGGGCGAACTCGACGGCGACTCGATCGGGCAGATCCACCTCGCCGGCCACAGCGTGGTCGACGACTGCCTGGTCGACACGCACGGCGCGCGGGTGTGCGATCCGGTGTGGTCGCTGCACGCCGAGGCCTGCCGGCGTTTCGGCGCAAGGCCGACGCTGATCGAATGGGACACCGACCTGCCCGCCCTCGACGTCCTGCTGCAGCAGGCCGCGCAGGCGAGCGCCGTCGCGGATCGCGAGGCGGCCCATGCCTGAGCTGCTGCGCTTCCAGACCGACTTCGGCGCCGCGCTGCGCGATCGCGCGCGCACGCCCGCGGCTGCGCGCTGGCTCGCGGGCGAGGCCGACGCGGCAGCCCGGCGGCTGGCGATCTACCGGGGCAACATGGTGGCGGCGGCCGACAAGGCGCTGTCCGCCGCGTACCCGGTGATCCGCCAGGTGGTCGGCGCGGAGTTCTTCCATGGCCTGGCGCGCGAACACCAGCGCGGCACGCCGTCGACCAGCGGCGACCTCACGGGCTTCGGCGCGACGTTCGACGCCTTCCTCGCGGCGTTCGAGCACACGCAGGCGCTGCCGTACCTGCCCGACCTGGCGCGTCTCGAATGGGCCGCGCATCTCGCGTACGGCGCCGCCGACGCGCCGGACTGGGACGCCGCGACGCTGGCCGCGATCGCGCCCGAGCGGCAGGACGCGATCCGCTTCCAGTGGTCGCCCGGCCTCGCGCTCGTGCGATCGACCTTCCCGATCGTGCGCATCTGGACGATCCACCAGCCCGGCTTCGCCGGCGAGTTCGGCGTCGACTGGACGCGTGCTGAAACGGCGCTGGTGGCGCGCGACGGCTTCGCCGTCACGGTGACCGGCTGCGCGCCCGCCGACGCCGCGTTCATCGAGGCCTCGCTCGCCGGCGCGCCGCTGGGCGACGCCGCGTCCACCGCGCTCGATCGCCACCCCGACTTCGACCTCGGCGCCCTGCTCGGTCGTGCCATCGCGGCACGCCTGGTCTGCGGCGCCACGTCCTGAATCCCTTCATCATGCGACACCTCCTCCGACGCGCCCTCGTCCTCACGGGCCTGGTCGACCGCCTCCAACCGCTGGGACTGCTGGCGCTGCGCCTGTACGTCTCGTCGGTCTTCTTCCGCTCCGGCCTCGTCAAGGTCTCCGACTGGGGCGCCACGCTGGCGCTGTTCCACGACGAGTACAAGGTGCCGCTGCTGCCGCCCGACGTCGCGGCCTGCGTCGGTGCGTTCGGCGAGCTCGCGTTCCCGGTGCTGATCACGCTGGGCCTGGCGGGCCGCTTCGGCGCGGCAGGGCTGTTCGTCGTCAACGCGATGGCGGTGCTGTCGTACCCGCAGCTGTGGGGCTTCGACTGCCCCGCCGCCATCCAGATGCACTTCGTCTGGGGCGGCATCGCGCTGGCGCTGGTGCTGTTCGGGCCGGGCGGGCTGTCGCTGGACGCGCTGATCCTGCGCCGCATGGGCCTGGCGCCGCGCCCCGCGGCGGCCTGACTTCAGCGGCCCGCGAGGCGCGGCGCCGGCTCCGGCGGCGGCGTCCGTCGCCTGCGCGGCTTCTTCAGGAAGTCCGCGAGGAAGGTGCGCAGGGACTTGTCCGGGAAGCGCACCGAGATCTGGTCGCCCTTGACGCGCGCGACGACGCCATCGCCGTAGCGCGGCGCCCGGACGGCCTCCCCGACCTCGAACAAGGCGTGCGACGGCACGGCCGCCTCCAGCAGCCGCGGCAGCGGCGCCGGCTCGGCCAGCAGCTCGGTCGTGCCTGGCGCGAAGCGCATGCAGTTGTCGCACTGGCCACAGCGCGCCTCGCCCTCGGGCAGCGCCTCGCCGAAGCCCTCGAGCAGCGTCTTCCAGCGGCAGAAGCCGGTCTGCGCGAAGAACACCATGCGCTCCAGGGCGTCGTGGTCGCGCTCGGCCTTGCGCGCGTAGTCGCCGGCCAGCGCGCCCAGGTGCTGGGGCGCCGCCTCGCGGCCGGTGCGATGCCAGCCGTGCGCGGCGTCGCAGCGCGCCAGCCCGCCGTCGCGCAGCAGGCTCAGCGTCACCGACAGCCGGTTGCGGGGCATGCCGGGGATGCGCTGCGCGAGTTCGGGCTGCGTCGAGCCCTGCGGCGCGATCTCGAGGGCCTCGATCGCGTGCACCAGGTCCGCGACCAGCGGATAGCGCCGCGCCAGGAAGAACTGCTGCACGTGGCGGTCGCGGCGGTCGAAGATCAGCACGCAGCGCGCCGTCGCGCCGTCGCGCCCGGCGCGGCCGGCCTCCTGGTAGTAGGCCTGCAGGCTGCCGGGCATCTGGAAGTGGATCACGTAGCGGATGTCGGCCTTGTGGATGCCCATGCCGAACGCGTTGGTGGCCACCATGACGCGCCGCGCACCGTTCATGAACGCGTCCTGGTTGGCGTTGCGTTCGGCCGCGGGCAGCTTGCCGTGGTAGACCGCCACCGACTCGCCGGCGTCGCGCAGGCGCTCGAAGACCTCGGCGCAGGTCTTGACGGTGGACGTGTAGACGATGCCCGAACCCGGCGTCGAGCGCAGCGTCTGCAGCAACAGGTGCAGCTTCTCCGCCGCGCTCGTGGCCTGCAGCACCTGCATCCGCAGGTTGGGCCGGTACATGCCGGTGTTGACGACCGCCATGCCGGGCACGCCCAGCTGGTGACGGATGTCGGCGACGACCTCCGCGGTGGCGGTGGCCGTCAGCGCCAGGATGGTCGGGTGGCCCAGCGCCTCGACGGCGGCGCCGATCTCGAGGTAGGCGGGGCGGAAGTCGTGGCCCCATTGCGAGATGCAGTGCGCCTCGTCGACCACCAGCAGCGCGACGCCCTGCGACGCGAGCGTGGCGCGGAACGCGGGGTCGGTCAGGCGCTCGGGCGTGGCGAACACGATGTCGCTGCGCGCCCCGGCGATGCGCGCCATCGACGCGTCCTGCTCGCTGGCCTTGACGGCGCTGTTGAGCTGCTCGGCGGCGACGCCGGCCTGCTCGAGCTTGCCGGCCTGGTCCTTCATCAGCGAGATCAGCGGCGACACCACCACCGTCGCGCCGTCCAGGTGCAGCGCCGGCAGCTGGTAGCACAGCGACTTGCCGGCGCCGGTGGGCATGATGGCCAGCGTCGGCCGGCCCGCGAGCACGCGCGTGATGACCTCGTGCTGGCCGGAGCGCAGCTCGTCGAAGCCGAAGGTGTCGCGCAGGGAGCGGCGCAGCGCCGCCGGGATGGCGGAGGTCATGCCCGTGACGAGGCAAGCGCCATGCCCTCGCGCCCCGCGCGTCACGCGCCCGCGCGGGCGGGGCCCTGCGACAATGCGCGCCCACCCTGCCCGCACGCCATGTTCATCGTCACGCTCACCTACCTGAAGCCCGTCGAGGACATCGACGCCCTCATGCCCGGCCACATCGCGTGGCTGGACAAGGGCTACGCCGACGGCCTGTTCATCGCGTCCGGCCGGCGCGTGCCGCGCACCGGCGGCGTGATCCTCGCGCGCTCGGGCGACGCGGCGGCGCTGTCGGACTACCTCGCGCACGACCCGTTCGCGATCCACGGCGCGGCGCGCTTCGATGTCGTCGAGTTCGCGGCCACGAAGACGTCACCGGGCCTCGATGCGCTGAAGGCGCTCTAGAAGTCGCCGCTCAGGCCGCCTCGCCGCCCTCGCCGACGCCGTTGGTCGACGCCGCGGAGGCCGTCTTGCGGCGGCCGCGCGAGCGGAAGCGCTGGTCGGGCGCCGTGAGCGCCTGTTCCAGCAGCGTGCCCCAGGGCGCCTGCGCCTCGCGCCGGGCGAGCAGCGTCTCGAACTCGGGGCCGGAGCGCACCGGGTACTTGTCGAGCGCGCGCTGTTCCTTGTGGGCGAAGTGCTGGCTGATGCGCTTGACCGTCGCCTGGTAGATCTGCGACACCCGCGAGGTGCTGACGCCCAGCGACTCGGCCACCTCCTCGGTGCTCATGCCGATGCCCATGTAGGCGTCGATGACCTGGCGCTCGCGCTCGGGCAGCGTCGCGAAGAACTTCTCGAGCCGGCGCAGCAGGATGGCGGTGTCGACGCGCGCCTCGACCTCGTCGTTGGGCGTGGCCGCGTGGCTGGCCGACGCGTGGTGCTCGCCGCCGTCGTCCTCGTCGTCGCTGAGGCTGTGCGTCTGCGCGGTGGAGGCGGCCTGCTCGAGCTCGGCGATCTCGCCGACCTCGATCCCGCAGGCCTCGCTCAGCTCGCTGAGGCTGGGCGGCTGGTCGTGGCCCTGCATCCAGCGCTCGCGGGCGATCTGGATCACCTTGTACTTGCGGCGCTGGGAGCGGCTGAGCTGGTCCATCTGCCGCAGCTCGTCGAGCATCGCGCCCTTGACGCGCAGCTGGGCGTAGCGCAGGAACGCCTCGCGGCCTTCTTCGCTGTCCGGGTCGCCTTCCCACTGGAAGTTCATCGCGGCCTGGGCGACGCCGATCAGCCCGGCCTGGATCAGGTCGGCCTTCTCGACGTTGGCCGGCAGCCGGCGCGACAGCGCACTGGCCTGCTTGCGCACCCACGACTCGTGGCGTGCGATCAGCGACGATGGGACCCCCTGCATCGAAATCATGCAGCCATGATATGCAGACAATCGCCGGGCGATGGCGATCTTTTCTGCAAACCGGGGATCAAATCCCGTGAAGCTTTGGGGGGACGTGCGTTTTTTGCGCTCCGCGGCGGCAGGATTGGTGGCCCCGCGGCCCGCCTACAGGTCAACGGCCGTGCCGTCGGACGGATGATCAGCACAAACCCGGAGTCGGCGCGGACGACCGCTCAGGGCCAGTCGGTGCCGGCCGCCAGCACGTCGACGGCGGCCGCGAAGCCGCGTGCGTCCTCGGCGTCGAAGCGGCCCTTGCGCGGGCTGTCGAGGTCGAACACCGCCACCAGGCGACCGCCCGCGACCACCGGCAGCACCAGCTCGGACTCGGACGCCGAGTCGCACGCGATGTGGCCCGGGAACGCGTGCACGTCCGCCACCAGCTGGATCTCGCGCGAGCGCGCGCAGGCGCCGCACACGCCGCGCGCGAACGGGATGCGCACGCAGGCGACCTTGCCCTGGAACGGGCCGACGACCAGCTCCTGGCCGCGCGCCAGGTAGAAGCCGGCCCAGTTCAGCTCCGGCACCGACTGCCACACCAGCGCCGCGAACTGCGCCAGGTTGGCGACCCAGTCGCGCTCGCCCTCCAGCAGCGAGCGCGCCTGGGCGGCCAGCAGTTCGTAGGACGCGCGCTTGGCGGCGGGCGTGGACATGTCGAGGGTGTCGGCGACTTCGAAGCTCATGGCGTCTCGCGGCGGGATCGGTGGAACGGGCGGTGCGAGATGGTAGTGCAGCGGCGCCGCCCCCGCGGCGGCGAGGGAAACCCTGCCCGCCCGTCGAGGCGCGCCCCGCGCCACAATGTCCGGTGATGGATCCCGCCCGCACCCAGCGCTACCTGCCCTGGCTCGTCGCGACCGCGCTGTTCATGGAGCAGCTCGACTCGACGATCGTGAACACCGGCATCCCCGCGATGGCGCACAGCCTGGGCGTCACGCCGCTGAGCCTGAAGGCCGTGGCCACCAGCTACATCCTGGCGCTGGCGGTCTCGATCCCGGTCAGCGGCTGGCTGGCCGACCGCTTCGGCAGCCGCCGCATCTTCCTGTTCGCGCTGGGGCTGTTCACCGTGTCGTCGGTGCTGTGCGGCCTGGCGCCCAACGCCAGCCTGCTGGTGGCCGCGCGCGTGCCGCAGGGCGTGGCGGCCGCGATGATGATGCCGGTGGGCCGCAGCGCGGTCGTGCGCACCTTCCCGAAGTCGGAGCTGCTGCGGGTGATGAACTTCATCATCATCCCGGCGCTGATCGGCCCGCTGCTGGGCCCGACCGTCGGCGGCCTGATCGTGCACTGGCTCAGCTGGCGCGACATCTTCTTCGTCAACGTGCCGGTCGGGCTCGTCGGCCTGTGGCTGGGCCGCCGGGTCATGCCCGACTACCGGGCCGAGGATCCGCCGCCGCTGGACGTCGTCGGCCTGGTGCTGTTCGGCTCGGGCGTGGCGCTGCTGTCGTGGCTGCTGGAGGTGTTCGGCGAGCACACGATCCCGGCGCTGCAGATCGCGGTGCTGTTCCTGCTGTCGGTGGCGCTGCTGGCGGCCTACGGCTGGCACGCGACGCAGCTGCCGTTCCCGCTGCTGCGGCTGGGCGTGTTCAGGGTGCGCACCTTCCGCATCTCGGTGCTGGGCGGATTCGTCACGCGCCTGGGCATCGGCGGCCTGCCCTTCCTGCTGCCGCTGCTGTACCAGCTGGGGCTGGGCCTGCCGGCCTGGGAGTCGGGCCTGCTGATGATGCCGGCCGCGGCGGCGGCGATGTTCATGAAGGTGCTGTCGGCCTCGCTGCTGCGCCGCTTCGGCTACCGCCAGGTGCTGACCGCCAACACGGTGCTGGTCGCGTGCTGCATCGCCACCTACTCGCTGGTCGGGCCGGACACCTGGCTGGGCGCGATCGTCGCGCTGGGCCTGACCATGGGGCTGTTCAACTCGCTGCAGTTCTCCAGCCTGAACACGATGGCCTACGCCGACATCGAGCCCGACGCCGCCTCCATGGCCAGCACCATCGCCAGCACGCTGCAGCAGATGTCGCTGAGCTTCGGCCTGGCGATCGCGACGCTGGTGACCTCGTTCTTCCTGGCCGGCCTGTCGCAGTCCGACCACGTCGCCGTCACCCACGCGCTGCACCGCGGCTACCTCACGATGGCGACCCTGACGCTGCTGTCGTCGCTGGTGTTCCGCGGCCTGCGCCAGAACGACGGCGAGAGCGTCAGCAAGGGCGCCGCGCCGCGCGACCCGGCGGAACCCCGGCCATCGGAACTGGCCTGAAACCGGCCGCTTCTCGCGCGATCGGGGCGCCGCGGCGCGCGGAGAATGCGAAGCGTCCGAGGTATGCAACCGGCCGCAAATTGGGCGGAACCCAGGGGAACCCGTCACCCCGTACCGGCAGGACCCCGTCGCCTGGATCAGGCGTTCGGTGATGTCGCCCGCAGTCCAGCAATGGTTGCGGGCTTCGTCTTTTCAGGCGTCGCGCTTCCAGGCGGGCCGATCCCACTCCAGCAGTTCGGCCAGCCGGCGGACGATCCATTCGCCCTCGTTCGGCGGCACCGGCGCGTCCTCGCCCATCAGGCCGGCGTGCAGGCGCTCGAGGACGGCCGCCTCGGTGATGCCCAGCTGCCACTGCAGCGTCTGCGCGCGCTCGACCAGCATCGTGGCCAGCGCCTCGCAGAACTCGTAGCGCTGCGTGATCTGGGCGCGCGTCGCGTTCGGCCTGATCCGCCCGGGCTCGACGAACAGGGCGACGAACGACGGCGGGATCTCGATCTGGTTCTCGTCTGACATGCCGCGATTGTCTCCGGGCGGCCGCCGCGGGGGACAGCCCTGCGGCCGACGTGCCCGCGCGAGGCCCTGTATCCTCCGGGCATCCCGTCCGCCAACCCGTGCCCCGTCCCGCCATGCGCGACCTCATCCCGCTGCTCATCGCCCACGGCGCGCTGATCGTCTTCGTGATCACGCTCGCCGCGCGCGCGGGCGCGCCCGTGCCGGCGGCGCCGCTGCTGGTGGTGGCCGGCGGCGTGGCGATGGCCGGGCAGATCTCGCTCGTGGTGTGCGTGGCGGTCTCGGTGCTGGCCAACGTGCTGGGCGACGCCGTCTGGTACCAGGCCGGCCGCTGGCGCGGGCACCGGGTGATGAAGCTGCTGTGCCGCATCTCGCTGTCGCCCGACACCTGCGTGCGCCAGAGCGAGGGCATCCTGTCGCGCTGGGGCGGCAGCTCGCTGATCGCGGCCAAGTTCCTGCCGGGCATCTCGGTGGTGGCCGCGCCGATGGCGGGCGCGCTGGGCATGTCCTGGCGCCGCTTCGTCGCCTACGACGTCGGCGCCTCGCTGATCTGGACGCTCGCGTTCCTGGCGGTCGGCGTCATCTTCGCGGGCCAGATCGTCGCCGTGCTGGACATCATGACCGAGTTCGGCACCATCGCCGGCGCCGTGATCGTCGCCGCGCTGGCCACGCTGATCCTGCTGCGCTGGCTGCGCCGGCGCTGGATGCTCAGCGACCGCTACGCCCCGCGCATCGCGGTGCACGAGCTGCGCGAGCTGATGGCGGCCGGCGAGCCGCCCGTGGTGATCGACGTGCGCTCGGCGGTGGCGACGCAGCACGACAACCGGCGCGTGCCGGGGGCGATCGTCGCGACGCTGGCCGACCTGCCCGGCACCGTCCCCGGCCTGCCGCGCGACCGCGAGATCGTGCTGTACTGCAGTTGCCCCAACGAGGTGTCCGCGCTGCGCGGCGTGCGCATCCTGGCTGACCATGGCCTGCACCGCGCCCGCGCGCTGCGCGGCGGGCTGGACGCCTGGCTGGAGATCGAGGCCGCCACCCCGCTGGTCGCCCCCGCGGCCGGGCTCGAGCAGGACGCGCTGGCGCCGCTGGCCGTGCTGTCGGAGAGCGCGCCTTGAGCGTCGAGGGCGCGCGCGGGCGTCACGCGCTGGCGTGCGCGAGCTGGGCCCGGGTCCAGGCGACGATGTCGCCCGTCGACGAGGCGCCCGAGCGCCGCGCCACTTCCTTGCCGCCCCGGAACAGGATCAGCGTCGGGATGCTGCGGATGCCGTAGGCGGCGCTGGCCGCCTGCGCGGCGTCGCTGTCGACCTTGGCGAAGCGCACCTCGGGCATCTGCGCGGCCGCGGCGGCGAAGTGCGGCGCCATCTGGCGGCATGGCCCGCACCACGCGGCCCAGAAGTCGACCAGCACCGGCGCCTCGGTGGCGCGGAGGTATTTCGGGAGGACCGCCTCGGACACGTCCGCCGGCTTGGCATCGGCCAGCGCCGTGTTGCACTTCGCGCATACCGGCTGGTCGCGCAGCCGGTCGTCGGGCACGCGGTTGGTGGTGGCGCAGTGGGGGCAGACGAGCAGCATGGCGGTTCCTTCGTTCGCGTGGGATGCGGCGCCCGAAGCGAACGCCGCGTTCAGCGGGCCAGTTCGGCGGTGAACTGGTAGCCGCGCCCTCTCACGGTGCGGATGAATTGCGGATTCTCAAGCGATTCGCGCAGCTTGGCACGCAGCCGCGAGACGGCCAGGTCGATGCTGCGCTCGTTGCTGTCGCTGGCGGCGCTGCGCGTCATCTCGACCAGCTGGCCGCGGCTGAGCACCTCGCCCGGATGCTCGGCGAAGGCCGCGAGCAGCCGGTATTCGACGTTGGACAGCGACAGCCCGACGCCTTCGGGGCTGATCAGCATGCGGTTGCGCCAGTCGATCTGCCAGCCGCCGAAGCCCGGCGCGGCCGGCGCGCCCGGCGGGGCGAAGCGCGCGGCGGGGTCGCCCCCCGGCTCGCCCGCCGCCGGCGCCAGCGCGCCGGTGCTGCGGCGGATCAGCGCGTGGATGCGCGCGAGCAGCTCGCGCGGCTCGAACGGCTTGGCCACGTAGTCGTCGGCGCCCATCTCCAGGCCCAGCACGCGGCTGATCGGGTCGCCCTGGGCCGTGAGCATGATCACGGGAAGCTTCGAATGCATGCGCAGGTCGCGGCACAGCTCGATGCCGTCGCCGTCTGGCAGCATCAGGTCCAGCAGGACGATGTCGATGCCGCCGCGCGCCAGTTCGCGCCGCATCGCGGCGGCGCTGTCGGCCAGGCGGGCCTGCAGGCCGTAGCGCGTGAGGTGGTCGCCGACGAGCTCGCGCAGCGCGGGGTCGTCGTCGACGATGAGACAGGTGATCATTGCAGCGGGCACGTTGCGGAAGGTGACGCGGTGCAGCATAGCGCGCGCAGTAGTGCGTGTCATGTCGACTTGATGCCAGCTTCGACACAAACGGAAGCGGCCTCGCCGGAGGGGCGAGGCCGCGGAAACGAAGCGGAAATGCCGGCCCGGTCCGTCAAGGCCGGGACGTCGCGTCACCAGACGGACAGGCCGTCGGTCAGCAGCTTCTGCAGCCAGCTGCGCGACGCGGTGTCGGCGGTGCCGCCGGCGCCGGTGAGCTCCGTCTTGGCGTCGACCACGTCGCCCGAGGCGACGATGCCGCCGGCCTTGATGTCCAGCGGGTTGACCACGCCCGAGAAGCGCAGCGTGTTGAGCGTGCCGTTGAACGACATGCTGCGCTCGCCGGCCACCACCAGGTTGCCGTTGGACAGCACGTTGATCACGTAGGCCGACAGCCGCGCGTTGAACTTCGCGGTGTTCTGCGAGTTGCCCTTGCCGGTGAACGAGTCGCTGCCCGAGGCCGTGGCGTCCATGTTGGCCAGGCCCTTGAGCAGCGTGCCCAGGCTGTTGGAGCTCATGCCCGGGCCCTTGGACGCGACGGCGTTCTCGCGGCTGTTGACGCTGTTGACGACGCTGCTGGCGTCCAGGCTTTCCGAGATGTCGATCTTGATCGTGTCGCCGATCGCCTGCGGCTTGCGCTGGTCGGAGAACAGCGAGACGTTGTTCATGTTAGCGCGGTAGATGCCGCCGGTGGCCGTGCGCTCGGCGTAGCTCGGCGGCGGCACGGGGCGCACGGAGGTCGGGCCCTGCACCAGCGGCTGGGGCGACGAGCAGCCGGCCAGCGCGGCGGCGATCGCCAGCGCGGACAGGATGACGGGGCGGCGAAGCGCGAAGCTCGGGGTCATGGGCGATCCTTGGGACATGCGGCGCGGGCGGTCAATGGTCGAAGCCGGTGACCAGCGCGGTCACGACCGGCGCCAGCTTGCTGCGGCTGGTGGACCACTTGCCCATCTGGAACGCGCCGTCCAGCGAATAGGCGCTGCTGGAGAGCACGGTGCCGTTCTCGTCGCGCAGCGTCAGCGTGGCGTCGCGCATGTAGGGCTTGTAGTCGCTGCTGAACGGCTGCGTGCCCCACTCGATGTCGGCGGTGTAGGTGACGCGGAACTTGCACGAGGCCGGCGTGCCGCCCTCCTCGTAGATGCGGCTGTCGATCTGGTGGTTGCGCAGCTCGGCCTGCAGCGCCGGGGCGATGTCGGGGTCGGGCGTCAGCGGGTTGTATTCGACGCAGACCGCGTCGAGCGCTTTATGCTCGTGGTAGACGGTGTTCCTGGCGCTGCTGGGGCCCTGCGAGATGGCGCTGACGGCGACGGCGCCGGTGGCCTTGACCAGTTCGAGCACCGGCGCGGGGCTGACGATGGAGCAGCCCGGCAGCACGACGGCGGCCGCGGCCAGGGCGAGGAGCTTGAGGTGACGCATGGCGATGGACTCGCGGTCGGTGGACTCAGGCGACGGCCGTGAAGGCGCGCTCCACGGCGGCGGCCCCGAGGGCGGCATAGCTGGCCATGCGGCCGGCGGCGTCGCCGACGGCGTCCGCGACCTCGCCGATGCCGTCGCCCACGTAGCCCGCAGCGGTCTTGATGCCGTGGCCGGCCTCGCTCGCGTACTCGGTGGCGCGGTGCGTGCCGTTCTCGAGCGCCTGCCAGGCCTCGCTGCCCAGGTGCTCGAGTTCGCTGCTGCCCTTCTCGATGCCCTGCAGCGTCTCGGAGGCCAGGTGCTCGACGCCGTGCCAGGCGTCGACGGCGACGTCGCCCACGGCCTCGGCGCTGGCTTCGGCGGCATGCACGACGTCGCCGGCGATGCCCGCGACGTCCTCGGCGCCCGCCTTGATCGTGTTCCAGGCGGCCTCGCCGGCGTTCTCGACGCCCTGCACCACGCTGCCCACGCCGCTCCGCACCGCGGCGTAGGCGGCCATCGCGGCGCTGCCGACGTCGGCGATGCCGGTCTGGACCGCGCTGCCGATGTAGCTGGCGCCGTCCTCGACCGCGTTCAGCGCCTTCTCGCTGAACGAGACGGTGGCGCTGGCGCCTTCGGAGACGGCGTCGCTCACGCTCTGCATGGCGGCGCCGACGCCGTAGTCCTGCCCGCTCGAGCCGGCACGACCCGGCCCGACCCGCTCCTGCACCGTGGCGTACGGCGAGCTGATCGTGCTGGTGGAGGAAGTGACGGACGACATGGACGGACTCCTGGATTCGGATGGACGAATCGTAGAGAAGCCGCGGCCGCCCTAATCGGTGATCAGCGCCGGAAATGAAGGGCAATTCAGGGACTTTCCGGCAAGGAATTCCCTGCCTCGGCGTCCCCTCGACGGTCGCAGGCTCTCGCCAGCCGGTTGGACGTCGCCCTACTGGCGCTTATCCTGATGCCTCATCAGTTCGCGCAGCGCAGACTGCCGGGCAAGGGAGTCTTCGAATGAACGCTGGAGACGCACAACAGGGCAGCCGACTGCCCGCCGCCCCGGTCACCGAGTCCGCGGGCGGCGTCACCTTCCTCCTCAACCAGCCGGCCGACCGCCGGCAGCGCCGGCGCGCGGGCCTCGTGCTGCTCGTGTCGGTGCTGCTGTTCGGCGCGATGCTGCCCTTCGTGCGGATACCGCTGGGCTTCCTGCCGGCCTTCATCCCGATCTACGAGTCGGCGCTGCTGATCAACGACGCCGTTACCGCCGTCCTGCTGTTCGGCCAGTACCGCATCCTGCGATCGCGGGCGCTGATGGTGCTGGCCTGCGCCTACCTGTTCACGGCGTTGATGACGGTCGCGCACGCGCTGAGCTATCCCGGCGTGTTCTCCGCCGGCGGTCTGCTGGGCGCCGGCCGCCAGACGACCGCCGCGCTGTACATGTTCTGGCACGCCGGCTTCCCGCTGTTCGTGATCGCGTACGCGGTGCTCAAGCGGCGGGAGGGGCATGGCGCCGGTGCGGCCGCCGCCAACGAGGCGTCCTGGCTCGCGCCGTCGCATCCGCGCGACCGCCTCGCGCTGGCCTTTCCGGGCGCCACCGTGGCGCTGGCGGCGCTGCTGACGCTCTATGCCACGGTGGGCCAGCAGTGGCTGCCGAACTTCCTCTATCCCGACCATTTCGGCATCGCGCTGACGCTCAGCGCCGCCGCGGTCGGGGCGCTGAGCCTGTGCGGGGTGGCCGCGCTGTGGCGCCATCGGCCGCACTCGGTGCTGGACCTGTGGCTGAGCGTGTCGCTGACCGCCTGGTCGTTCGATGTCGCGCTGTCGTCGCTGTTCAACGCCGCGCGCTTCGATTTCGGCTTCTACGCCGGGCGCGTCTACGGCTTGCTGGCGGGCAGCACGGTGCTGATCGAGCTGCTGCTGGAGAACGGCGCGCTCTACGCCCGGCTGGTGCGCGTGCACCAGAACGACCGCCGCCAGGCCGCCGCCCTGCGCCTGGCGCGTGACGAGGCGCGCGCCGCGGACCAGGCCAAGGGGCTGTTCCTGGCCAACATGAGCCACGAGATCCGCACGCCGATGAACGCGGTCATCGGCCTGACGACGATGGTGCTGCAGACCCGGCTGGACGAGACGCAGCGCGACTACCTGGGCAAGGTGCAGACGTCCTCCAAGGCCTTGTTGACGCTGCTCAACGACATCCTCGACTACTCCAAGATCGAGGCCGGCAAGGTGGTGCTCGAGGCTGAGGAATTCAGCCCGGAGGAGACGATCGAGAACGTGGGCAACCTGTTCTCCGCCAGGGTCGAGGAAGCCGGCCTGGACCTGCTGTTCGAGATCGACCGCCACATGCCGCCGCGTCTGGTCGGCGACGCGCTGCGGCTCACGCAGGTCCTGAACAACCTCGTCGGCAACGCGATCAAGTTCACGTCGGTCGGCGAGGTCGTGATCGGCGCACGGATGGTCTCGCGCGTCGACGACCAGGTCGAGCTGGCGTTCTCCGTGCGGGATACCGGCATCGGCGTCACGCCGGAACAGGCCGAGCGCCTGTTCAACGTGTTCCAGCAGGCCGAGCGCTCCACCGCCCGCAAGTACGGCGGCACCGGCCTGGGCCTGGCCATCTGCAAGCGGCTGGTCGAGCTGATGGGCGGCCGCATCGAGGTCGCGCCCGCGCCGGGCGGCGGCAGCATCTTCGGCTTCACCTGCAAGTTCGCCGTCGCGCGCGGCGCCGCCGAGCGCATCGACCTGCACCGCATCCGCGGCATGCGCACGCTGGTGGTGGACGCCCAGCCCACCGAGCGCCTGATCCTGCAGCAGATGCTCCAGAGCTGGCGCTTCCAGGTGGGCACCGCCTCGTTCCCCGACGACGCCCTGCACAAGCTGCGCCGCGCCGATCCGAGCGCGCCGCACGAGCTGATGCTGCTGGACTGGAAGACCGGCGACCTCGAACTGCTGCTGGACGCGCGCCGCACCGTCGAGGCGCACCGCAGCCGGCCCGGCGAGGCCCCGCTGTCGGTGATCGCGCTGACCTCGCTGGCGGCGCGCGAGCGCGTGGCCGAATCGCTCAAGGGCCTGCAGGGCGTGGAGATCGTCGCCAAGCCGGTGACGCCGTCGCGCCTGTTCGAGACCGTGGTGCGCCTGCAGCACGGCGAGGCGCTGCCGGCGCGCGCGAGCGAACCGCGCTTCGACCTCGCCGAGGCGATGCGCCCGATCCGCGGCGCCCGGGTGCTGCTGGCCGAGGACAACCCGGTCAACCAGCAGGTGGCGCTGGCCTTCCTGCAGGCCGGAGGACTGGATGTCACGCTCGCCGAGAACGGCCTCGATGCGGTCGAATGGGTCAAGAAGGCACGCTTCGACGTCGTGCTGATGGACATGCAGATGCCCGACATGGACGGCACGCAGGCCACGCGCCTGATCCGCAAGCTGCCCCGTTGCGCGAACCTGCCCATCATCGCGATGACGGCCGCGGCGATGGACGCCGACCGCCAGGAATGCCTGGCCGCCGGCATGAACGCGCACGTGGCCAAGCCGATCGACGCCGAACGGCTGGTGGAGACGCTGCTCGAATGGGTGCCGCCGCCCGGCGTCCGGCACGAGCGGCCGGCCGGTTGAGCCTGCCGCGATGATGCTCAGGGCGACTGCTTGACCACCAGCCAGACGAAGCCCGCGCCGCAGCAGGTCAGCGCGATCAGCTTGAGCGCGACGCCGGGGCCGGCGCGCGAGTGGGCCTCGGGCAGGATGTCCGAGACGCCGATGTAGAGCAGGAAGCCGGCGAAGAAGCCGAGGTAGACCATCAGCTGGAACGGCGGGATCGCGAAGGCCAGCGTCAGCAGCACGCCGGCCAGCGGGGCCAGCGCGTCGACGGCCAGCATCGCGAGCGCGCGGCGCGTCGAGTTGCGGTGGCGCAGCATCATGGCGACGGTGTTCAGGCCGTCGGAGAAGTCGTGCGCGATCACCGCGATCGCCACCGTCAGCCCGACCAGCGGCGAGACCTGGAAGCCGACGCCGATCGCCACGCCGTCCATGCAGCTGTGCGCCGCCAGCACCGCCGCCGAGGCCAGCCCGAGGTTGGGATGGTGGTGGTGCGAGTAGTGCTCCTCCTGCGCCGGATGGACGAGCACGAACTTCTCGAGGCTGTGGAACAGCAGGAAGCCGACCACCAGCGCGATCATCGAGGCCGCGGGATCGAAGCCGTGCTCGCGCGCGAGCGAGAAGATCTCGGGCAGCAGGTCGAACGCGACCACGCCCAGCAGCACGCCCGCGGTGAAGCCCAGCAGGTAGTGCAGCCGGTCGCGGAAACGCAGCGCCAGCGCCCCGCCGCCCAGCGTCGAGATCACGGCGGCGGTGGCCAGGGCGACCGGGGAGATGCCTGAGAACATCCCTTAATGATAATGGATCCTCAATATCAGCAGGCGTGGCAGAATTTCGGCGTGGAACGAGCCACCCGCCAGAACACCGCCATCCGCGAGGCCCTCGCGGCCGCCGGACGCCCGCTCTCGCCCGCCGAGGTGCTGGACGAGGCGCGCCGCCACGTCGCGGCGCTGGGCCTGGCCACGGTCTACCGCAACCTGAAGGCGCTGGTCGACGCCGGCGAGATCCAGGTCGTCACCCTGCCCGGCGAGGCGCCGCGCTACGAGCCGGCGCGGCGCGAGCACCACCACCACTTCCGCTGCGACGTGTGCCAGCGCGTGTTCGACGTCCACCAGTGCCCCGGCGACCTGGCGGGCCTCGCGCCGCCGGGCTTCAGCGTGTCGCGCCACGAGATCACGCTGTACGGCCGCTGCAGCGACTGCCAGCCGGCCGCCAACGCTCGCACGAGGAAGACGCCGGCTGCAGCGCCCGCGAAGGCACGGCCGCACGGCCATTCGCACTAGCCGGCGACGGGCTCCGAGATCTCGACCAGATTGAAGTCGGGGTCGCGCACGTAAACCGAGCGGATCCTCGACGTCGCGCCCGTGCGCAGCACCGGCCCGTCGACGATCGCCACGTCCGCCGCCCGCAGCCGCGCGACGACCTCGTCCAGCGGCACGCTCGCGATGAAGCACAGGTCCAGCGCGCCAGGCACCGGCAGGTGCGCCTTGGGCTCGAACTCGCGGCCCTGCACGTGCAGGTTGATCTTGTTGGGCCCGAACTTGAACGACTTGCGCTCCACCGGCGGCGTGCCGCCGATGAAGGTCTCGAAGCGCATGCCCAGCACATCGCAGTAGAAGCGGATGCACTCGGCCTCGCGGGCGGTGGTCAGGACGATGTGGTCGAGGTGGTCGATCATGGGAGGCATCTCCGGAACGGCATCGGGCCATTCTGCCGGCGCCGGGGCGGCTTCCTGTTCGCGCCTCAGTTCGTCAGGTGCTGTCGACGATTCAGCGGCATCTCGTCGCCGCCGCTGCTCGGTTGAGCCGCCACCAGCCGAAGCTCGACGGGGATCCTGGCGGCTCGCTTGGCTTCATAGCTGCGCGCGTCGGCCAGCGCCAGCAGATCCTCGAACGACGCGGCGTCGACGCCGCGCAGCGCGGCGCCGATGGAAATGCCGATCCTGATATGTTCGCCGTTCTCCAGCGCGACCGGCCGACGCACGGCGATCCGGATGCGCTCCGCGATGACCGATGCCTGGTCCTGGCCGGCGATCATCGGCAGTACCAGCGCGAATTCGTCGCCGCCGACGCGGGCGACCAGATCCTGATCGCGACACTGCGCCCGGAGCCGATCGGCGACTTTCCGGAGCACATGGTCTCCGGCGGCGTGGCCGAATCGGTCGTTCACGGGCTTGAATTGGTCGAGATCGAGGGCCATGACGGTGATGGCCTGTCCCGCGGGCAGGCGATCCACTGCCGCATTGAGTGCGCGCCGGTTCATCAGCCCGGTGAGCGGATCCTGCGAGGCGTCCAGGTTCAATTCCTCCAGCTTCGTGTGGCCAAGGCGCATGAGCTTGGACGAATACGCGATCGACCACGCCATGAACAACGCGAAGGCCAACCCGCCGCCGCACGACAGCCGCTTCAACCATGTCATTTGGCGCATTTGCGTGGAGAAGCGCTCGGCGAGCAGTCGTCTCTCGTGAGTCTCCATGTCTTCGAGCGCCGAATCGAGGTCGTGCGTCGATGCCTGGTTCACCCGGAAAACCAGAACCCGATTGACGGGCTCGCGGCCGGAGATCTCGCCGATCGTCACCGCGCTCTTGAGCCAGCCGACCGTCTTTCGCACTTCGGCGGCCACGCGCTGGGCACGGACCTGCTGCCCTGGGTTGTCTATCGTCAGCCGCTGCAGTTCAGTTGCCGCGTCGAGCGCCGCGTCTGCGGCCGACCCGGCTTCCGCGAGGGCGCGCGGGCTGGGCGCGATCGCGAAATCGCGGATCCCGAGACCGGCGCGCAAGGTGGCGGCGCGCACCAGCTCGAGCTGCATGATGACCCCGTGAGAATGCTCGACCCACTCGTCCGCCGACGAGAACCGGTGGGCGACGTTCCAGATGAGGGTGCCGATGCCGATCGCCAGCAACAGCGCGGCGACCTGGGTGTACCGCAGGACGGACGCTATGCGTCTGAGCATCTGATGGGGAGCTGACATGGCGATCTCGGAAACCTGAGGCCTCGTTTATCGGGGCCTCCCGTGCGCTCTTGATACCTGAACAGGGTATGTGGCGTGGGGAGGTCTCAAGAACCGGCGCCGAAAGACCCGGTCCCCGAGCGGCAGGCGGCGTCGCGGCGCCTTGCGGCGGCCCGCTCGAAGAGAACTCCCGACACCCTGGGGGGTACAGATCGAACTCGACTGAACCGATAAGGCGATCAACCCTCCTGGAAAGTCGCCCACCATCATGTCATTTGCCCACCTGCGCAAGCTTCTGCTCGGATGCCGCCGGCTGGTGCCGCAGAGGCTCGCCACCCGCGCCTCCCTCGCGACGTCCGCCGTCTTCCTCGCCGGGCTGGCCGTGGTGGCCTCGGTCTCGCTGAAGACCTTCGACAACCAGCTGACCACGGTGCTCTCCGGCGAGCAGGATCTGCTCGTCGGACGGATCGCCGAGAACGTCGACTACCGCCTGGAACTCCTGCAGGCCGCCTTGCGCGACAGCGCCGCCCGCATCGACGAGCGCGACCTGGCCGATCTGCACTCGTCCCGCGAGGCCCTCGAGCGCAACGACGGCCTCGCATCGGTCTTCGACCGTTCCGTCTTCCTGTTCTCGAACGAGGGCATCCTGCTGGCGGAACGCCCCTACCGGACCGACCGCATCGGGCAGGACGCGACCTGGCGCGCCTACATCCGCGAGACGCTGCGGACCGCGCGGCCGTTGATCTCGGAGCCGTTCAGGACCAACGCCGGCGACGGCAGCTACGTCGTCGTACTCACGATGCCCATCCTGTCGCGCGACGGCAAGCTGATCGGCATGCTGACAGGCAGCCTCGGCCTGACGCGCCCCGAGATGCTCGGCAGCGTCGCCAAGACGCGCATCGGCCAGTCGGGCTATGTCTCCATCGTGACCTCCGACGGCAAGCTGATCATCGATCCGGACGCCAGGCGCCTGTCCCAGCCGATGTATGCGCCCGGCACCAACGCCCTGTTCGACAGCGCGCTGAAGGGCTACGAAGGCACCGCCTCGAGCGTCGACGAACTCGGCCGCGAGGCGTTCATCAGCTACCACCGCATCAGGACTTCTGGCTGGATCGTGTCCGCGGTCTATCCGAAGGACGAGGCCTATGACTACATCCAGCACCTGGTCCGCAACTTCCTGTGGGCATTGGCCGCCGCGGCGCTGGGCATCCTGTTCGCCGTCTGGTCGTTGACGCGCTACCTGACGCAACCCCTGATCGCGCTCAGCCGCCACATCACGGCCTACTCCGCCACGGATGGACGCATCGCCCCGCTGCCCGACGGCACCGGCGCCGGCAGCGGCGAGGTGCGCGCCCTGACCACGGCCTTCAACGCGCTGACCCGGCGGCTCAACGAGCGCGAGGAATCGCTGGTCAGCGCCATGCGCCAGTACCAACTCATCACCGAAAGCTCCACCGACCTGGTCACGCGACACGCGCGCGACGGCTCGATCCGCTTCGCGTCCCCGGCCAGCCTGAAGGTGCTCGGCGTCGACGCGCCGTCGCTGCTGGGAACCAACATCGCCGAGCTCGTCCACCCGGATGACGTGGCCCGGATGCAGGCGGCCTTCGATGCCGCGGCGTCCGGCCGCGAGGAGACGACGGTCGCCTACCGCGCGCAGCTTGCGAACGACGACTATGTCTGGCTCGAGAGCGCACTGCGCTCCCTCTCGGTGGGCGACAAGGACGACGGAGTGCTGTGCCTTTCGCGCAACATCGACGAGCGCAAGCGCATGGAAGACAAGCTGCACCTGGAAGCGCGCACCGATCGCCTCACCCGCCTGCCGAACCGGCTGCTGCTCGACGAGCGCCTGCCCGCGGCGATGGCACGCTGCTACCGCGAAGGCTCGCTGCTGGCGGTGCTGCTCATCGACCTGGACCGGTTCAAGGACATCAACGACACCCTCGGCCACCACAGCGGCGACGCGCTCCTCTCCGCGGTCGCGGCGCGCTTCGCGACCTGCACGCGCGCCGAAGACACGGTCGCGCGCTGGGGCGGCGACGAATTCGTGGTGGTGCTGCCGGGGCTGCCGCATCCCGCCGCTGCGCGCGCGATCGCGGAGCGCTACCTCCAGGCGCTGAAGGAACCGTTCGCACAGGGCGACCAGCTGCTGTGCGTCACGGCCTCGATCGGCATCGCGGTCGCGGGCGATGGCGCCGTGGCGGCGGAGGCCCTTCTGGCCAATGCCGACGTGGCCATGTACCGCGCCAAGCGGCGCGGCGGGGGCGCGTCCGTCACCTACGCCTCGGAGATGAACGAGGGCGCGCACAGCCGCCTGTCGATGGAAAGCGCGCTGTTCCACGCGGTCGAGCGCGGCGAAATGCGGCTGCACTACCAGCCCCTGATCTCCGCCCGAACCGGCCGCATGGTCGGCGTCGAAGCGCTGCTGCGCTGGGAGCATCCGGAGCTCGGCATGGTGTCGCCCGGCGTGTTCATCCCGATCGCCGAGCGCATCGGCGTGATCGCGGACATGGGGGACTGGGTATTGAAGACGGCCTGCAGCCAGATGGCGCAGTGGCATTGCACGGGCCTGGACGGGCTGGTCCTTTCCGTCAACATTTCGGGGCGCCAGTTCGCCGGCGACTCGCTGGTGGATACCGTGCGCGACACTCTCCAGGCCACAGGCCTGCCGCCCGCCTGCCTCGAGCTCGAACTGACCGAGACGCTGCTGATGGAGGACAACCAGCACAGCCAGGCGACGATCGCGCGACTCAAGAAGCTCGGCGTCACCATCGCGCTGGACGACTTCGGCGTCGGCTACTCGTCGCTCAGCTACCTGAAGCAGTTCACGCTCGACACGCTCAAGGTCGACCGGGCGTTCACGAGCGAGATGCTCACGAGCGCCGAATCGGAGGCCATCGTGCGAGCGACCTTCGACATCGCGCGTGCCCTGGACCTGCGAACGGTCGCCGAGGGCATCGAGACGTGGCCGCAGGCGAACTTCCTCGCCGAGCTCGGCTGCGACGCCCTCCAGGGCTTCTACTTCGCCAAGCCGATGCCGGCGGAAGACCTGCTCGCATTCGCGACGGCGGCCCCCATCCACCTGCTCGCGCGTCAGCCGGCCTCGGCCGCCTGACGCCGGCGCGTCAGGGGCGGCCGCGCAGCGCGGCGGCGATCAGCGCCTGTTCCTCCGACGCGTGGACCGAGCGCCGGCAGCCGGCGCTTGCCGGCGTCGCCGTCCGGGCGGCGCAGCGCAACCGGGTTCCCGCAGGGAGCACCTCCTCCAGCGGCTCGCGCAGCGCGGCCCAGGCACCATGGTTGCGCGCCTCCTCCTGCGTCCACACGAGCTCTGCCAGCCGCGGGAGACGCGCGAGCCGCTCCCTGATCTCGCCGGCCGGCAGCGGATACAACTGCTCCAGGCGCAGCAATGCGACGCGCGGATCCGGACGCGCAGCGAGCTCCGCCTCGAGCGCATAGTGGATCTTCCCGCTGCAGAGCACCACGCGCTCGACCGCCGGTTCCCTGGCCGTGTCGATGTCGCCGATGACGCGCCGGAAGCCGCCTGTCTCGAAGTCGCTCCAGCCCGAGAAGCTGGCCTTCGTGCCGTACAGCTGCCCCTTGGGCGTGAAGACCACCAGCGGCTTGGCCGGTTGGGTCATCGCCTGCCGCCGCAGCAGGTGGAACAGCTGCGCGGAGGTGCTGGGCATGCACACGATCATGTTGTGCTCGGCGCACAGCGACAGGAAGCGGCCCACGTAGGCGCTGGAATGCTCGGGCCCGCCGCCCTCGTTGCCATGAGGCAGCAGCATCGTCAGGCCGCTGCGGTAGCCCCACTTGGCCTCGCCGCAGGAGATGAACTGGTCGATGAGCACCTGCGCGTTGTTCACGAAGTCGCCGAACTGCGCCTCCCACGCGACGAGCGTGTCGCGGGCCATCACCGAGTAGCCGTATTCGAATCCCAGCACGGCCTCCTCGGACAAGGGCGTCTCGAACACCGAGAACACGCCTTGTCGCGCGCCGAGGTTGCGCAGCGGCACGTGCACCCGCTCTCCGTCGACCATCGAGTCCTGGTCGTGCCAGACGCACTGGCGGTGGAAGAAGCTGCCGCGTCCGATGTCCAGCCCGCTCAGACGGACATGGGTGCCGGCCGCCAGCAGCGAGGCGTAGGCCAGCGTCTCCGCGAGGCACCAGTCGACGCCGTTGGCGCGCGAACTCGCAGCGTGCCGCCATCCGGCCGCCAGGGTGCGAATGTGCTCGTGCAGCCGGAAGTCCGGCGGCGGTGCCGTCAACGCCTCCACCAGGGCGCCGAGGCGCGAGAACGTGGCGCCCGTATTCGCGGCCGTCCGGACGGGCGGCAGCATGACGGCGGACGGCTGGGTCACGTCGACCGAGCACGCCGGCAGGGACTGCGCGGACGAGACGCGCCGCTCGCACGCGGCGATCTGGGCCAGGGAAGGCTCGCCGTCCTGCAAAAGCTGCGCGCGGTAGCGCTGCACGACGGTCGGCATCGAGCGCACGATCCGCTGCATCGCCGGCTGCGTCACGCGCGGGTCGTCGTGTCCATTGTGGCCGTGCCTGCGGTAGCCGACGACGTCGACGAGGATGTCGGCGTGGAAGCGCTGCCGGAACTGCACCGCCAGTTCCGCGGCCTGGGCCACCAGTTCAGGCAAGTCGCCGTTGACGTGGAGCACCGGAACGTCGTACGCCCGCGCGACGTCCGCGCTGTTCAGGGTGGACCGCGCATCGAGCTGGTTCGATACCGTCGAGCCGATCTGGTTGTTCAGCAGCACATGCACGGTCCCGCCCACGCCGTAGCCGCGCGTTCCGGCCAGGTTGAGCGTCTCGGTGACGATGCCCTGACCGCTGAACGATGCGTCGCCATGCACGATGATCGGCAGGACGTGCCCACGCGGATCGCTCGCCGCGCGCTCCTGCATCGCGCGCACCATCCCGGTCACCACCGGGGTCACGCTCTCGAGATGCGACGGGTTGTGGGCCAGCAGCACGTCTATGCCGCCCGCGTCCGTGCCCAGGCGACGGGCAAGCCCCAGGTGTTCCTTGATGTCCCAGGCAGCCAGATGCGGCGACGGCGAATCGGTGAACAGCGAGCGCAAGTCATCGGCCGGCAGGCCCATGACATTGGCCAGCACGTTCAGCCGGCCGCGGTGCGGCATCCCGAGCACGACGTGGCTGGAACCGTTCGCGGCGGCAGCCTCGATCGCGTAGCGCAGGAAGACGATGTAGGACTCGCTGCCTTCCAGGCTGAATCGCTTGGCCGCCGGATAGTCGGCGGCGATCGCATGCTCGAGGCGCTCTGCGGCGAACAGCATCTCGTAGAGCGCCAGGCGCTTGGCCGCGGTCAGGCGCGTCGCCGAGGTGCGCGCTTCCAGTCGCTCGTACAACCAGCCGACATGCGCGTGGTTGCGCACGTGCGCCGCGTTCAATGTCAGGCCTTCGCAATAGCTTTGCCTGAGGCGCGTCTCGAGACCGTGCCCGTCCGCACCCCCGCGCAGCGCGTGCCGGAAGCGGTGAGGTGCCGGTTCGACGTCGGCGTGGCGCGCAATGCCGAGCGGATTGACGTCCGCCAGCAGATAGCCGCCTTCGCGGTAGCGGGCCAGGAGCGAGGCCGTCTCGTCGGCCGGCCCCGCGGAGCGCGGCAGCGCGTCCTGCGGCGCGAGCCCGTGGAAATTGTCCCTTCTCAAGGTCGAAGCCTGCATGGTGCGATTGCTCTCCGTCGCGGCGCGTTGCCGAAGATCGATGACCCCGCCGCGCGGCGCATACCCCATGCCGCATCGGTCGATGACGCGATTTTCGTGAACGATTGCCGCCGCGGCTGTCGGGACTTCTCGCCGACCGGATCAAGGTCGCATGACACGCCGCCGACGTTGCGCGCCGATCCCGGCCGCGAGGCTCCGGCGGCGGAGCGGCGGGCCTCGTTGATCCAGCCGTGCCTCAGGACCGGCCGAGGTGCACCGCCGCCTGCAGTTCCTCGAGCAGCGCCTCGACCGAATACGGCTTGGACAGCACCTTGACGCCGGCGGCGACGTGCTGCGTCGTGTAGCCGGTGGCCACGATCACGGCCAGCCCGGGGACGTTGGCGTGGCACCAGGCCGCGAGGTCGAGGCCGCTCATCGTGCCGGGCATCACGACGTCGGTGAACACGACGTCGAACAGGCCGCCGTCCTGCAGCGCGCGGACGGCCGCGTCGCCGGTGTGGCAGTGCCGCACCGCGTGCCCGGCCGCGCGCAGCGCCGGCGCCACCACCGAGGACACGAGCAGGTCGTCCTCGACGAACAGCACGCGCAGCGGCATGCGCTCGGCCGGCGCGGCGCCGCCGCCCTGGCCCGCCCTGACCGGGTCGCTGGACACCGGCAGCAGCAGCGACACCGTGGTGCCGACGCCGCGCTCGCTGCTGATCGTGGCGATGCCGCCCGACTGCAGCGCGAACGCGCGCACCTGCGGCAGGCCCAGGCCGCTGCCCACGCCCACCGGCTTGGTCGTGAAGTACGGCTCGAACACGCGCTGCAGGGTCTCGGCGTCCATGCCGCCGCCGCTGTCGACAACGTCGACGGCCAGGTAGCGCCCCGGCGGCAGCGCGCAGGCCTGCGTTGCGCTGGCGAGCCGTCCGCGGATCGTCACGGTGCCGCCACCAGGCATCGCGTCGCGGGCGTTGAACACGAGGTTGAGCAGCGCGAGCTCGAACTGCGTCGGATCGGCCATCAACGGCGGAAGGCCGGGCTCGATGTCGGCGCTCAGGCGCACCTTGCCGCCGACGGCGCGGCCCATCAGGTCCTCGCAGCGCAGCACGAAGTCGTGCAGGTCGATGGCCTGCGGCGTCAGCGGCTGCGTGCGGCCGAAGGCCAGCATCTGGCGCACCAGCGTCGCGGCCTTGTCCAGCGCCCGCATGCTGGCCTCGATCACGCGCCGGCCGGGTTCCTCCTGGACGAGGCGGTCGAGCACCTGCAGGCCGGTGCTCATCGTCTGCAGGAAGTTGTTGAGGTCGTGCGCGAGGCCGCCGGTGAGCCGGCCGATCGCCTCGTGCTTCTGGCCGTCGAGCAGGCGCGTCTGCGCCTCCTGGGTCTGGCGGATCGCCTCGGCCACGCGCGACTCCAGCAGCTCGGTGGCGTGCGCGGAGCGCTTGCCGGCCGCGTGCAGCGCGGCGCCGACCTGGTCGGCCTCGAACAGCCCGGTGCGCAGCGGCGCAGGCACGCGGTCGTCGCCGAGTTCGGCGGCGGCGTCGGCCAGCGCGAGCACGGGGCGGCCGATCTGGCGCCCGAAGTACAGCGCGAGCAGCAGGCCGATGACCGCCAGCGCGCCGGCCGCGGCGCAGGCCTGCAGCGTGACGCGGATCGCCGGCTTGTCGAGCGCCGAACGCGGCAGGCCGACGGCGACCGTCCAGCCGTAGCGCGCCGAGTGCGCGACGAAGGCGATGGTGGGCTGGCCCTCGTGCGAGATCGACTCGAACGGCTGCTCCTGTCGTCCCTTGGCGGCCTCCACGATGGTCGCCGAGGCGGCCGGCGCGCCGAGCCACTTCTGCGGATCCTTGCTGCGCGCGACCGTCCGGAACCGGCCGTCCAGCACCGAGGCGACGGCGCCGGGCGGCAGCTCCTGCAGGTCCAGCACGCGCTGGATCACCTCGGGGCCGAACGCGACGCCGACGTTCAGCCGCTGCGGATCGGCGCCCGCCTGCGGGGCCATCACCGTGAGCACCGGCTGGCCGCTGATCCGTCCGGCGTGGAGGTCGCTCGCGACCGGCGCGCCGGAGACCAGCGGCGGGTCGGGGATCCAGCCGCGCGCCGGCAGCGCCGCGCCGTAGGGCTGGCCCGTGTTGAGGAGCTGGCGCGTCGCGTCGACGACGACGACCGTGTTGCCGCTGCCGTCGGTGGCGCGCCGCGCCTGCTGGTAGAAGCGCGCCAGGTCGCCTTCCTCGAGCGAGCGGGCGGCGCCCAGCGTGACGGCGACCGCGGCGCGCTTGTCCAGCTCGCCGTCGACGACGATGCTGATCGAGCGCGCCAGGTCGCGCACGTGCTGCGTGGCCGTCGCGGTCTCGTGCAGGTAGGTCGAGCGTGCCAGCACGCCGAAGCCCGCCAGCGCGGGCAGCCAGACGGCGAACACGAGCAGGAGCAGTCTCGTTCGGATACTCACGCGTTTCCAGAGGGGCGATCTGACCTGCCGCGGACATTACCCGAAATGCGGCGCGCAGGCCCGGTTCGCCGGCGGCGAAACTGTCGCAAGGCCTAACCCCGGTCCGGCGTCCTTGTCAATGCGCAATCCCCGAGACTCGATGCGAGCCGCTCGACCGCTTACATTTGAGGGCGCACGACCCTGCCCCGCTGGGGTCCACGGAGACAAGACAAGTGAACGACCTGACCCGCATCACCCGAATTTCCGCCATCGCGCTGGCCGCGGCCCTGTCGCTGGGCACGGCCGCGGCCGCCGAACCGATCAGGATCGGCGTCGCGGAAGCCCTGTCCGGCGGCGCGGCCCAGTACGGCATCAGCATCCGCAACGGCTTCCAGATGGCCGCCGACGAGATCAACGCCGCCGGCGGCGTCAACGGCAGCAAGATCGAGCTGGTGATCGAGGACGAGCAGGGCAAGAAGGACGAGGCGATCAACGCCTTCAAGAAGCTGATCTTCCAGGACAAGGCGCTGATGCTGTTCGGCCCGACGCTGTCGAACTCCGCCGCCGCCGCCGACCCGATCGCGCAGGCCGCGCACGTCGTCGTCTTCGGCACTTCCAACACCGCCGACGGCATCACCACCATCGGCGACCACGTGTTCCGCAACTCGGTCACCGAGGCGGACGTGCTGCCGGTCACCCTCCGGGTCGCGGCCAAGGTCGCCAAGATCAAGAAGGTCGCCGTGATGTACGGCAACGACGACGTCTTCACCAAGAGCGGCTACGACGCGTTCAAGAAGGCGCTCGAGGACGGCAAGATGCCGGTCACCACCACCGAGACCTTCGCCAAGGGCGACGTCGACTTCAAGGCGCAGCTGACCAAGATCAAGGCGACGAACCCGGACGCGATCGTGCTGTCGGCGCTGATCGCGGAAGGCGCGCCGATCATGGTGCAGGCGCGCCAGCTGGGCCTGAACGTGCCCTTCATCGGCGGCAACGGCATGAACTCCGTCAAGGTGTTCGACCTCGCCAAGGGCGCGTCCGACGGCCTGTGGGTGGGCAGCCCGTGGTCGATCGAGAACCGCACGCCGGAGAACAACAGCTTCATCATCGCGTACACCAAGAAGTACAGCGCCCCGCCCGACCAGTTCGCGGCCCAGGCCTACGACGCGATGCACATCGCCACCGCCGCGATGAAGAAGATCAAGCTGTCCGGCGACCTGGCCAAGGACCGCTCGGCGCTGCAGGCGGCGCTGCCTGCCGTCAAGTGGACCGGCGCCACCGGCTCATTCGCGTTCCGCCGCGTCAACGACAAGTCCGGCAAGCCGGCAGGCTACGACGCCGACCAGCAGGCCATCGTCAGCACGACGCGCGGCAAGAACTACGAGATCGAGAAGTGATCCCTGCGGGCCGCCGCGAGCGGTCCGCGCTTCCCGCTGATTCCCGAAACAGGCGGCCCGGGTGCATCATCCAGGGCCGCGATTCCTTCCCCACCCGACTCTCCCCGTGCTCGAACAGCAGCTGTTCAATGCCTTGTCGCTGGGCTGCGTCTACGCCCTGTTCGCGCTCGGCTTCACGCTCGTCTTCGGCGTGCTGGGCGTGGTCAACCTGTCGCAGGGCGCCGTCTTCATGGTCGGCGCCTACGCCGCGCTGAGCGCGATCACGAAGCTGAACGCGCCGTTGTGGCTGGCGATCGTCGCGGCCTTCGCGTTCTCGGGCCTGCTGGGCCTGCTGATCGACCGCCTCGTGCTCAAGCCGCTGCGCCGGCGCGACGCCCCGCACCTGATCCCGATGATCGCCACCATCGGCCTGGCGATCGCCATCAACAGCCTGGTGCAGGGCCTGTTCGGCGCCGAGAACCAGCGCTTCCCGAGCGAGGTGCTGCCGCAGGATTCGCTGCAGGTCGCCGGCGTCAGCGTCACCGTGCTGGAGCTGGGCATCATCCTGGTCTCCTTCGTGCTGATGGCGGTGCTGATGGTCACGCTGCGCCGCACGCAGCTGGGCCGCGCGCTGCGGGCGATCGCCGAGTCGCCCAAGGCCGCGCGGCTGCTGGGCATCAACGTCGACGGCCTGTTCATGCTGACGTCCTTCGTGGCGGCCGGCCTGGGCGGCATCTCGGGCGTGCTGATCGGGCTGTACTCGAACGCACTGTTCCCGCTGATGGGCCAGCCGATGCTGCACAAGGGCATCGCCGTGATCATCCTGGGCGGCATGGGCGACATCCGCGGCGCGATGCTGGCCGGCCTGTTCCTGGGCTTCGCCGAGGTGCTGTCGGTGGCCTATATCGGCTCGGACATGCGCGACGCGGTGGCCTTCGGCCTGCTGTTCCTCGTGCTGCTGGTGCGGCCCAAGGGCCTGTTCGGCAGCGTCCAGGAACGGAAAGTCTGACGACGATGCTCGAGACCCTCGACAACTTCTGGTCCATCTACAGCAACCTCGTGCTGTCGCTGGGCACGGCGTCGCTGCTGGCGCTGTCGATCTACCTGACGCTGTCCTGCGGCATGCTGGCGATGGCCAACGCGGCCTTCATGGGCATCGGCGCGTACACCTCGTCCATCCTGACGATGAACTACGGCTGGCCCTTCCCCGCCGCCATCGCCGCGGGCATGGCGGCGCCGGCCGTCGTCGCGTTCGTCATCGGCAAGCCGACGCTGCGGCTGTCGGGCGTGTACCTGGCGATGGCCACGCTGGCCTTCGGCGAGGTGGTGCGGCTGTGCATCATCCGCGCCGAGGGCCTGACCGGCGGCGCGCTCGGCCTGAACGGCATCCCGCAGCTGACACAGTGGTGGCACGTGCTGCTGGCGCTCGTCGTCGTGCTGTTCGTGATCGCGCGGCTGCGGCGCTCGAAGATCGGCCGCGCGTTCGAGGCGATCAAGGAGGACGAGACCGCCGCCGGCCTGATGGGCATCGACGTCAACGGCCACAAGATGCTGGCCTTCGCGCTCGGCGCGGCCATCGCGGGCCTGGCCGGCACGCTCAACGCCCACCTGACCTTCTTCATCGGCCCGCAGGAGTTCGGCTTCGACCGCGGCGTCGAGATCCTGACGATGACCATCCTGGGCGGCATCAACAGCCTGTTCGGGCCGGTGCTGGGCGCGGTCATCGTGACGCTGCTGCCCGAGCTGCTGCGCAGCTTCAAGGACTACCGCGCCGTCGCCAACGGCCTGATCCTGGTGCTGATCGTGCTGTTCCTGCCCAAGGGCCTGTGGAATCCTGCGTGGATGCGGCGCGTGCTGGGGTTGCGCCGCAAGGGCGTCACGCCATGAATGAACTCCTGAGCCTGACCAACGTCTCGCGCCATTTCGGCGGCCTGAAGGTGCTGCAGGACGTGTCGTTCTCGGTGCGCCAGGGCACGATCTCCGGTCTGATCGGCCCGAACGGCGCCGGCAAGACGACGGTGTTCAACCTGATCACCGGCCTGCTGCCGCCCACCACCGGCGAGATCGCGCTCGACGGCGCCTCGCTGCTCGACCGCAAGCCGCACGAGATCACGCGGGCCGGCGTCGCGCGCACCTTCCAGAACATCCGCATCTTCAAGGAGATGACGCTGCTGGAGAACGTCATCGTCGGCATGCACCGCCACCTCGGCTACGGCGTGCCGGGGCTGATGTTCGCGCTGCCCGGGTACCGCGCCGAGGAGCGCCGCGCCCGCGACCGCGCGCGCGAACTGCTGTCGTGGATGAAGCTGGACCACAAGGCCGACGACCTCGCCGACAACCTGTCGTACGGCGCCCAGCGCCGGCTCGAGATCGCCCGCGCGCTGGCCACCGAGCCGCGCCTGCTGCTGCTGGACGAGCCCGTGGCCGGCATGAACAGCACCGAGAAGACCGAGCTGATGCGCGAGATCGTCAACATCCAGGGCCGCGGCTACACGATCTTCATGATCGAGCACGACATGCGCTTCGTCATGGGCCTGTGCGAGGAGATCTCGGTGCTGAACTTCGGCCGGATCATCGCGCGCGGCGGGCCCGAGCAGATCCGCAACGATCCGCAGGTGATCGAGGCCTACCTCGGGCGCGAGGACGACGAGGTGTCGGTGACGCCGGGCGAGGACGAGGAATGAGCGAGGCGCTGCTCTCCGTCTCCGGCCTGAGCGTCAACTACGGCCACATCGAGGCCGTGCGCGACGTCGACCTGGCGCTGGCCGCGGGCCAGATCACGACGCTGGTCGGCGCCAACGGCGCGGGCAAGTCGACGACGCTGCTGGCGCTGTCGGGCCTGATCCCCAAGGCCGCGGGCAAGGTCCGGTTCGACGGCCACGACGTCACCGCCCTGCCCGCCCACAAGCTGGTGGCCGCGGGCCTGGTACAGGTGGCCGAGGGCCGCGCCACGCTGACCACGCTGACTGTGCGCGAGAACCTCGAGCTCGGCGCCTACACGCGGCGTGACGGCGCGGCGGCGCGCGCGAGCGACCTCGAGCGCGTCTTCACGCTGTTCCCGCGCCTGAAGGAGCGCGAGGGCGGGCTGGCGGGCAACCTGTCCGGCGGCGAGCAGCAGATGCTGGCCATCGGCCGCGCGCTGATGGCCCGGCCGCGGCTGCTGTTGCTGGACGAGCCGTCCATGGGCCTGGCGCCCATCGTCGTTCAGGGCATCTTCCGCACGCTGCGCGAGATCCACGCCGGCGGCCTGACGATCTTCCTGGTCGAGCAGAACGTGCGGCAGGCGCTGCGCATCGCCGAGCGCGCCTACGTGCTGGAGAACGGCCGCGTCGTGCTGGAAGGCGGCGGACGCGAGCTGCTGTCCGAGCCGCGCGTGCAGGAAGCCTACCTGGGCGGCTGAGCCGCTCCGCCGCCCTGGCCGCGCGCCACGCCGGCCGCCTCGCATTCCAGCTCCGTCGCCGCCAGGCCTGGCCGGGATGGCCCTGCCCGGCGCCGGGCGTTCAGCGCCAATTAATAAACTGGCTTATCATATATCCCTATATGAAAAAGCACGACTTCTCGCACCGCTTCGGCTTCATCGTCAACGAGGTGGGCCGGCTCTATGGCCGCCAGTTCGACCAATTGTCGCGCGAGGAGCTGGGGCTGTCGCGCGCCCAGTGCCGGCTGCTGGGCCAGGTGGCCGCCCGCGGCAGCGACCCCGCCCCGACCCAGGCCGAGCTGGCCGCCAATCTCGACCTGACACCGATGGCCGTGGCCACGCTGGTCGACCGCATGGAGGCCGCGGGCTGGATCTCGCGCCGCCCGAGCGAGACCGACCGCCGCGCCAACGCCATCGCGCTGCAGCCGCAGGCCGAGGCGGCGCTGGAGAAGGCGATGGCCGTCAGCGACCGCGTGCAGGAGGCCGCGCTGGCCGGATTCAGCGCCGCCGAGCGCAAGCAGCTGGTGGCGATGCTGCAACGCGTGCGCACCAACCTGCAGGGCGACGCGTCCGCGGCGGGAGCGCAGCAGTGAGCCTCGGAGACCATCGCGACATCCCGCACCGCGGCATGATCACCGTCTCGATCATGCTGGCGACGGTCATGCAGGCCCTCGACACCACGATCGCCAACGTCGCCCTGCCCCACATGCAGGGCGCGCTGCAGAGCTCGCAGGATCAGATCTCCTGGGTGCTGACGTCCTACATCGTGGCCGCCGCCATCGCCACGCCGCTCACCGGCTGGCTGTGCTCGGCCTTCGGACGCCGCCGCGTGTTCCTGATCGCCGTCTGCGGCTTCACGGTCGCCTCGGCGCTGTGCGGCATGGCCGACAACATCGTCGAGATCGTCGCCGCCCGCCTGCTGCAGGGCCTGTTCGGGGCGGCGCTGGTGCCGCTGTCGCAGGCGGTGCTGCTGGACATCAACCCGAAGGAGAAGATCGGCCAGGCGATGGCGATCTGGGGCGCCGGCATCATGATCGGCCCGATCCTGGGCCCGATGCTGGGCGGCTGGCTCACCGAGAACGCGAGCTGGCGCTGGGTGTTCTACATCAACCTGCCGGTGGGCGTGCTGGCGTTCTACGGAATCGCGCGCTACCTGCCGGAAAGCCGGCCCGCCGCCGTCAAGCTGGACCTGTTCGGCTTCGCGACCCTGAGCCTGGCCATCGGCCTGCTGCAGATGTTCCTCGACCGCGGCGAGCAGCTGGACTGGTTCGACTCCACCGAGATCCGCGTCGAGGCGATAGTCTGCCTGATCGCGTTCGCGTTCTTCGCCGCCCACACCTTCACGGCCGTCGGCACCTCGTTCTTCGACCGCCGGCTGCTCAAGGACGCCAACTTCGTCACCGGCCTGCTGTTCGCCTTCATCGTCGGCATGGTGCTGTACGCCACGATGGCGCTGCTGCCCACGCTGCTGCAGGGCCTGCTCGGATACCCGGTGGTGTACACGGGCGTCGTGATGGCCCCGCGCGGCATCGGGACCATGGTGGCGATGCTGCTGGTGGGCCGGCTGCTGCACTACGTCGACGCCCGCGCGATCATGGCGCTCGGCTTCACGCTGACCGCGATCGCGCTGTGGATGATGACGACGATGACGCTGGACATGGGCAGCCGCATCATCGTGGTGTCCGGCGTCGTCCAGGGCCTGGGCATCGGCTTCACCTTCGTGCCGCTCAGCGCGGTGGCCTTCGCGACGCTCGCGCCGAACCTGCGCAACGACGGCACGCCCATCTTCAGCCTGCTGCGCAACATCGGCTCGAGCGTCGGCATCTCCATCGTGCAGGCCATGCTCACCTCGGGCACGGCCAAGGCGCACGCGCAGCTGGCCACCGACATCGCGCCCGGCAACCTCGGCTTCCAGTCGCTGCCGGCGGCGGTCGATCCGAACAGCCTGGCGGGCCTGGGCATCATCAACTCGCTGGTCGACCGCCAGGCGGCGATGATGGCCTACCTCGACGACTTCCGCTTCATGCTGGCGCTGACGGTGGTGTCGCTGCCCTTGCTGCTGCTCATCCGCAAGGCCAAGGCGGCGCCGAAGAAGCCGGGTGGCGAGTCGGAACCCGAGCTCGTCCACGAGGTTTGACGAGGCGGTCCCACATCCGCGCGGCGGTCGACTGACCGCGCGAGCCAAACGATTGTCACCAGCGCGACAGGGGTCGTCCCTGACGCCGCGGGCGACGCCGCGGGCGGACAATCGAGGGCTGGCGCAAGCATGCCGCGCCCAGGAGCCGCCCATGAAGAACGACCTGCCCAACATCGCCCCGACGCCCTCGGAGATCGCCCGCACGCTGGAGGACGCGCTCGCCGTGCAGCGCAGCGCCTATTTCGCGCACCCGGTGCCGACGCTGGCCGAGCGCAAGGCCGACCTGCGCACGCTGCAGCGCTTCATCCGCGAGAACAAGCAGGCGCTGTGCGACGCCATCAGCGCCGACTACGGCCACCGCTCGCAGCACGAGACGCTGCTGGCCGAGGTGTTCCCGGCGATGGACGGCATCTCGCACGTGATCGGCCAGCTGCGCAAGTGGATGCGCCCGCAGCGCCGCTCGGTCGACCTGCGCAACTTCCTGGGCGCCAGCAACCGCGTGATCCCGCAGCCGCTGGGCGTCGTCGGCATCATCGTGCCGTGGAACTTCCCGCTGCACCTGAGCCTGATCCCGCTGACCTACGCCTTCGCCGCCGGCAACCGGGCGATGATCAAGATGAGCGAGAACTCGCGCCACCTGGCCGCCTTCCTGATCGAGAAGATCCCGGCCTACTTCCCGCCCGAGAAGCTGCGCTTCTTCGACGAGACCGGCGGCGTCGGCATCGAGTTCTCCAAGCTGCCGTTCGACCACCTGCTGTTCACCGGCTCGGGCCAGACCGGCCGCTCGGTGATGGCGTCCGCGGCGGCCAACCTGGTGCCGGTCACGCTGGAACTCGGCGGCAAGGCGCCCGCCATCCTGTGCGACGACTTCCCGCTGCACCTGGCCGCCGAGCGCATCCTGTTCGCCAAGTTCATGAACGCCGGCCAGATCTGCACGACGGTCGACAACGCCTGGGTCCCGCGCGACAAGGTCGACGCGTTCGTGGCCGCGGCGCGCGAGATCGTCAACAAGCGCTACCCGACGCTGGATTCGACCGACTACACGTCCATCATCGACGAGCGCTCGTTCGAGCGCCTGCTGGGCGCGCTGGAGGACGCCAGGTCGCGCGGCGCCACCATCATCCAGCTGCTGCCGGGCGAACCGTTCGACCGCGCCACGCGCAAGATCGCGCCGCACGTCGTGCTGAACGCGCCGGCCGACTCGGTGCTGCTGCAGCGCGAGATCTTCGGCCCCATCCTGCCGATCCGCGCCTACGACGCGCTCGAGACCGTCATCAAGACGATCAACGCCGGCCCGCGCCCGCTGGCCATCTACCCGTTCAGCAGCGACCGGCGCCGCGTGCAGATGCTGCTCGACCGCGTGATGTCGGGCGGCGTGTCGGTCAACGAGGCGCTGTTCCACGTCGCGCAGCACGACCTGCCGTTCGGCGGCGTCGGCGAGTCCGGCATGGGGCACTACCATGGCCGCGAGGGCTTCGACACGTTCTCCAAGCTGCGCCCGGTGTTCTACCAGGCCCGCTTCAGCGCGCTGAGCCTGATGGGGCCGCCGTACGGCAAGTTCGCGTCGACGCTGCTGGCCTTCCTCACGAAGTGACGCGCGCCGCCTGAAAAGGCCGCGGCCCCGTTTCCGGCGATCGGAACGGGGCCGCAGTCATCTCGGGCGGGCTATTTCGAGGCGAGCACCTTGGGCACCAGCACCGGCTTGTCCGCGTACTGCGCCGGGAACATCTTCTTCAGGTCGGCCACCTTGGGCAGGTCGTTGTAGACGATGTACGGGTAGTCGGGATTCAGCGCCAGGAAGTTCTGGTGATAGCCCTCGGCAGGGAAGAAGCCCTTGTACGCCTCGACCCGGGTGACGATGGGCCTGGGGAACGCCTTGGCGGCGTCCAGCTGCGCGATGTAGGCCGTGGCCACCTTGCGCTGCGCGTCGTCCAGCGGGAACAGCGCCGAGCGGTACTGCGGGCCGTGGTCCGGGCCCTGGAAGTTCAGCTGGGTCGGGTTGTGGGCGACCGAGAAGTAGACCTGCAGCAGCGTGCCGTAGCTGACCTGCGTCGGGTCGAACGTGACCTCCACCGATTCGGCATGGCCCGTGACGCCGGTGCCGACCTCCTCGTAGTGCGCCGTCTCCTTCTTGCCGCCCGAGTAGCCGGACACGGCGTTGGCGACGCCCTTGACGTGCTGGAACACGCCCTGCACGCCCCAGAAGCAGCCGCCCGCGAAGACGGCGGTCTCGGTGTGGCGGCCGGCGGCGGGCTCGTCCTGGGCCGGCGGCGGGATGGCGACGGCGGGCTCGGCGGCGCCGGCGCGGCCGAAGTGCAGGCCGATCGCGGCCAGGCAGGCGAAGCCCACCGTTGTGACGAAGATCCGGGCGGCCCGGGGCGCGGCGACGGTCGAAGTGCGATTCATGGTGCGATGTCCTCGTGTGCTCAGGCCGGCGTGAACGCCAGCGCGACGCCGTTCATGCAGTAGCGCAGCCCGGTCGGGCGGGGGCCGTCGTCGAACACGTGGCCCAGGTGGCCGCCGCAGCGGCGGCAGTGCACCTCGTCGCGGGTCATGCCCAGCGTGCTGTCGACGCGCTGGGCCACGGCGTCGGGCAGCGGGCGGAAGAAGCTGGGCCAGCCGGTGCCGCTGTCGAACTTGGTGTCCGACGAGAACAGCGCCAGCGCGCAGCCCGCGCAGGCGAAGGTGCCCTTGCGGTGCTCGCTGTTGAGCGGGCTGGTGAACGGCGTCTCGGTGGCCTCGTGGCGCAGCACGGCGTAGGCCTGCGGCGACAGCCTGGCCTTCCACTGGTCGTCGGTCAGCGTGACCTCGAAATGCTCGGGCGCGGGCTTGGCCGCGGCGCCGGCGCGGCCGAAGCCAGTGGCGAGCGCGGCGATGCCGGCGCCGGCGAGCAGGTTGACGCCGGAGAGCAGCGCGGTTCGACGGGCGATGGGCATGGCGGGCCTTCTTCGTTTCGTGGGGGGATGCGAGTCAGTCGATGCTGGCGGCTCAATCCTTACAGCGCCGCCGGGCGGATCTTGCAACGTCCGCCGCGCGGGCGTCCTGCACCCCGTGTATGACCCTCGACGACGGCCGAGGTTCAACGAACCGCCGCGGATGTGGCATCTACCAAACGACTTCGGTTCCACCTTCCAGCAGAATGGCCCGATGAGCGCCACCTTCGCCCCCGACGCCGCCACCGCCGCCCTGCTCGCGCCCGGCGGCCGCCTGCGCGCCTCGATCAACCTGGGCAACCCCATCCTGGCCGCCATCGACCCGGCCACCGGGCGCGCCCGCGGCGTGTCGGTCGACCTCGCCGGCGAGCTCGCGCGGCGCCTGGGCGTGCCGCTGGAGACGATAGCGTTCCCCGCGGCGACGAAATCGGTCGATGCGGTCACCGGCGGCCTGGCCGACGTCGGCTTCTTCGCGATCGACCCGCTGCGCGGCGCCGAGATCGCGTTCACCGACGCCTACATCCTGATCGAGGGCGCCTACCTGGTGCGGGCGGATTCGCCGTGCCGGGCCAACGAGGACGTCGATCGCGCCGGCGCGAGCGTCGTGGTCGGCAAGGGCAGCGCGTACGATCTGTTCCTGAGCCGCGAGCTGAAGCACGCGTCGTTCGTGCGGGTGCCGGGTGCGGCGGAGGTGGTGCAGACGCTGCGCGACGGCGGCGCCGACGTCGCCGGCGGCATCCGCCAGGTGCTGGTGGAGGTCGCGTCGCGGGACGCCGCGCTGCGCGTGCTGCCGGGCCGCTTCATGGTGATCCGCCAGGCGATGGGCCTTGCCCGCACGCGCGGGCCCGCGGCCGAGGCGGCGCTGCGGGCGTTCGTCGAAGACATGAAGGCCAGCGGCTTCGTCGCCGAGGCCATGCGCCGCCATGCCGTGGCCGGCGCCAGCGTCGCCCCGCCCGACGGCGCGGCGTCGCACTGAAAGACTTCGCATCAAGGAGCCTCGATGGACTCGCCGAAACACCAGCTCTCCATGACCGTGCTGATGACGCCGGACATGGCCAACTTCTCCGGCAACGTGCATGGCGGCACGATCCTGAAGCTGCTCGACCAGGTCGCCTACGCCTGCGCGGCACGCTACGCTGGGCGCTACGTCGTCACGCTGTCGGTCGACCAGGTGATGTTCCGCGAGCCGATCCACGTCGGCGAGCTCGTCACCTTCCTCGCGTCGGTCAACCACACGGGCACCAGCTCGATGGAGGTGGGCATCAAGGTGATGACCGAGGAGATCCGCACGCAGCGGCTGCGCCATGCCAACAGCTGCTTCTTCACGATGGTGGCGGTCGGCGACGACCGCAAGCCGGTGGCCGTGCCGCCGCTGGAGCCGCAAACCGCCGACGAACGCCGCCGCTTCGCGATGGCCGAGCTGCGCCGCGGCCTGCGCTCCGAGTACCGCGCGCGCTTCGAGGCCCTGCGCCAGGAAGACGGCGGCGGCGCGGGCTGAGACGCGCGCCGCCGCCCGTGTCGCTCACTCGTCGCGGCCGCCGAAGATGCCCAGGATGGCCAGCAGGTTCTGGAACACGTTGTACAGGCTCAGGTACACGCCCAGCGTCGCGATGACGTAGTTGGTCTCCAGGCCGTCCTGCACGCGCTTGAGGTCATGCAGCACGAAGGCCGAGAAGATGCCGATCGCCATCACGGACATGGTGATCATCAGCGCGCTCGACTGGATGAACACGTTGGCGATGCCCGCCACCATCAGCATCACGGCGCCGACGAACAGCCACTTGCCCATCGTCGACAGGTCGCGCTTGATGATGGACGACAGCGCGGCCATGCCGAAGAAGATCGTGGCGGTGCCGGCGAAGGCCATCATCACCAGGCCGGTGCCGTTGGCCAGGCCCAGCACCATGCCGACCAGGCGCGACAGCATCAGGCCCATGAAGAACGTGAAGCCCAGCAGCAGCGGCACGGCGGCCGCCGAGTTGCGGTTCTTCTCGATCGCCCAGATCAGGCCGAAGGCGCCGACGAAGAAGACCACCAGGCCCAGGCCGCCGGTCAGCAGGTTGCCCAGGCCGGTGGACAGGCCCAGCCAGGCGCCCAGGACGGTGGGCAGCATCGACAGCGCCAGCAGCGCGTAGGTGTTGCGCAGCACGCGCGCATTGCCGCCGGCCGAGACGACGCGGGCGTCTTCGGCGTACATCGGTCGACGCGAAGGGTTGGAACTTTCTTGCAGGTTCATGGAGAGGCTCCTTGCATATCGGATGGTTGACTGTCGCCCGAATGACGATTCGAGTAAATGCGAATGAATCGAACAGACAGATCGAATAAATCGCATCATTGACGCGCTCAGGAAGCGCGCTGACCGGCCAGCCCGTCCGCGGGCACCGCCTGGCGCCGGCCGCGGGCGCGGATGTTGAGCAGCTCCACGGCCAGGGAGAAGCCCATCGCCGCGTAGATCACGAGCTTGGGCACGTGCACGCCGAAGGCCTCGGCGGCCAGCGTCATGCCCACCATCACCAGGAAGGCCAGCGCCAGCACCTTGATCGACGGATGGCGGTCGACGAACTCGCCGATGGTCTTGGCCGCGAACATCATCAGCGCGACCGAGGCGACGACCGCGGCGACCATCACGCCGACGCGGTCGACCATGCCCACTGCCGTGATCACCGAGTCGAGCGAGAACACGATGTCGATGGCCGCGATCTGGACGATCACGCTCCAGAAGCGCGCGACGGCGGCCGGCTTCGCAGGCGCGTGCGCGGCGTCGCCGCCCTGCTCCACGGCCTCGAAGATCTCGCGCGAGGCCTTGTACAGCAGGAACGCGCCGCCGCCCAGCAGCACCAGGTCGCGCCCGCTGAAGCCGTGGCCGGCGAGCGCGAACAGCTCGGTGGTCAGGCCCATGACCCAGCTCAGCGACAGCAGCAGCGCGATGCGCGTGAGCATCGCGAACGCCAGGCCGGCGCGGCGCGCGGCGTCGCGCCGCTGCGCCGGCAGGCGGCCGACGAGGATGGTCAGGAAGACGATGTTGTCGACGCCCAGCACGATCTCGAGCGTCGTGAGCATCGCGAAGGCGACCCACAGGGTCGGGTCGAGCAGGAAGTCCATGGCGAGTTTCCGGTGCGGGGCAGACAGGGAATTCTCGGCAGCCGGACTTTCAGCGTAAAGTCGTATTCGTCGACCTGTCGTATCGAGAAATCCGCAGCATCGGAGCCTGGCGATGAACTACAAGCACCTGCACTACTTCTGGGCCGCGGCCAAGGCCGGCGGCGTCGTGCGCGCCGGCCAGCAGCTCGCGATCTCGCCGCAGACGCTGTCGGGGCAGATCAAGCTGCTGGAGGATCGCCTCGGCTGCGCCCTGTTCCGCAAGGCCGGGCGCGGGCTGGAGCTCACCGACGAGGGCCATCTCGCGATGGGCTACGCCGACCAGATCTTCGCGCTCGGGGCGGAGCTGGAGGCGCGCATCGGCAAGACGAGCGGCGTATCGGCGGCGCTGGACTTCCGTGTCGGGCTGTCCGACTCGGTGCCCAAGTCCATCGCCTACCGGCTGCTGGAGCCGGCGCTGTCCGCGGCCGCCAACGTGCGCCTGATCTGCCACGAGGGCAAGCTCGCCGACCTGCTGGGCCAGCTCGCCGTGCAGCGGCTGGACCTGGTGCTGGCCGACGAGCCGCTGGGCCGCCAGGCCGGCATGAAGGCGTTCAACCACGCGCTCGGCTCGACCGCGATGAGCTTCTTCGCCACCCCCGAGCTGAAACGTTCGCTCAAGGGCGGCTTCCCGCAATGCCTGGACGACGCGCCGATGCTGCTGCCGGGCAACGCGTCGGCGATGCGCCAGCGCTTCGACCTGTGGCTGGCGGCGCGCAAGATCCGCCCGCGCGTCATCGGCGAGTTCGACGACGCCGCGCTGATGAAGGCGTTCGGCGGCGAGGGCCGCGGCGTGTTCATGACGCCCGCGGTGCTTGAATCGGAGACGGCCGCGCAGTACGGCGTGCGGGTGGTCGGCCGCAGCGACGAGCTGGTCGAGGAGTTCCACGCCATCTCCACCGAGCGCCGCATCACGCATCCCTGCGTCGCGGCGATCACCAGCTCGGCGCGCGACCAGTTCTTCGCAGAATGATCAGGCGCCGGGGTGCGTCGGGTCGATCCAGGGCACATCCTGCGGCGGCTCGACGGGCTCGATGTCGAGGTTGACCGCCACCGCCTGGCCGTCGCTGCGCACCAGCACGCATTCCAGCACCTCGGTCGGGCTGGCGTTAATCTCCTGGTGCGGCACGAACGGCGGGACGTAGATGAAGTCGCCGGGGCCGGCCTCCGCGGTGAACTCCAGCCGCTCGCCCCAGCGCATGCGTGCACGGCCCTTGACCACGTAGATCACGCTCTCCAGCGGCCCGTGGTGGTGCGCGCCGGTCTTGGCGTTCGGGTGGATGTGCACGGTGCCGGCCCACAGCTTGCGGGCGCCGGTGCGCGCGAAGGTGATCGCGGCCTGGCGGTCCATGCCGGGGGTCTGGGCGGTGTTCGGATCGAGCTTGTCGGCCGGCACGACGCGCACGCCGTCGTGCTTCCAGCGCGGTTCACGGACATGGGAATGCGAGTCGGACACGGAAGGCTCCTCGAGCGGGGTCGCCCCGATTCTGCCCCTGGCTTGACCCTGCTGCCGAGAACGGGACTGACCTGCCCTATGCTCGCGGGCGAGGCGCGCCGATTGCCGGCGCCGGCCCGGACACGTTCCCGCTCAGGAGCCGCCATGGACGACCAGACCATTCTCGATCACATCACCGCGCTCGTCGACGAGGAGCACCGCCTGCGCGAGAATCCGACGGCACCGGAGGCCAACGCCGAGCGCCTGAAGCAGGTCGCGCAGCAGCTCGACCAATGCTGGGACCTGCTGCGCCAGCGCCGCGCCAAGCGCGAGTTCGGCGCCGATCCCGAGAGCGCGCAGCCGCGCGACGTCGGCACGGTGGAGAACTACACCAACTAGCGCGAGGCCATCAGCGGCGGCTCCAGCCCCAGGCGCTGGCCGCCGGCCAGCACCCAGTGGATGACGGTGCCCAGCTCCTCCACCGTGTACTGCTTGTGCACCAGCGCGCGCACGCCGGCCAGACGGGCCTCGCCCTGCAGCTGGTCGGGCAGGTTGCCGGAGATGATGACCACCGGCAGCTCCGACCGGATCCCCTGCAGCGCGCGGGCGACGTCCAGGCCCGACAGCTCGGGCATGTTGAGGTCGCTGACGACGATGTCGACGTCCTGCGGCGCGGCGCGCACCAGCTCGATCGCGCGCGCCGGGTCGTGCAGGCAGGTGGCGCTGTAGCCCAGGCGCTCGAGCAGGCGCTCCACCATCACCACCATCACCTCGTCGTCGTCGACGTAGAGCACCCGCTCGCCGTGGCCGTGATGCGCGATCGCGAGCGGCTGCACGCGATCGGCGCCCGCCATCTGGGCAGAGCGCGGCAGGTAGATCTCGAAGGTGCTGCCCTGCCCGGGCGCCGTCTGCACGCGGATGACGCCGCCGTGGGTCGAGACGATGCCATGCGCCACCGCGAGCCCGAGCCCGGTGCCCTCGCCCACCGGCTTGGTCGTGAAGAAGGGCTCGAAGATGCGGGCGCGGGTCTGCACGTCCATGCCGTGGCCGTTGTCCTCCACGGCGATGCGCGCGTACGAGCCCGGCGTCAGGCCGGCGCCGAGATGGCGCGCCGCCGCGCCGTCGAGCTCCACGCCCGCCAGCGCGACCGCGATGCGCCCCGGCTTGCCGTCCAGCGAGTGCCAGGCGTTGGTGCACAGGTTCATCAGCACCTGCTGGACCTGCGTGGCGTCGGCCATCACGAACAGCCGCTCGGCACCGGGCGACACGTCGAGCGCGACGCCGGCCGGCAGCGCGGAGCGCAGCAGGCCGACGCATTCTTCGACCAGCGGACGCAGTTCGCAGCTGACCACCTCGCGCGGCTGGCGGCGCGCGAACGCCAGGATCTGCTGCACCAGCCCGCGTCCGCGCAGTCCGGCCTTGCGGATCTGCTCCACGCTGATCGCGGCCGCATGCCCCGGCTGCAGGTCCTGGATCGCCAGCGCCGCATTGCCCAGGATGCCCGCCAGCACGTTGTTGAAGTCGTGCGCGATGCCGCCGGCCAGCACGCCGATGGCCTCCATCTTCTGCGACTCGCGCAGCTGCGCCTCCAGCTCCAGCCGCTGCGCCTGGCTGCGCCGCTGCTCGGTGATGTCGGTGACCATGGCCAGCGCCCCCGCGTGGCGGCCGTCGGCGTCGACGATGGGGCTGGTGCTCATCGCCGTCCACAGGTCGCTGCCGTCCTTGCGGCGCAGGCGGAAGTCGTGCTGTTCCGAGATGCCCCGGGCGCGCCGCCGCATGTTCTCCTCCGCCTCGGCGCGGGCACGGTCGTCCATGAAGTCGTACATCGGGCGGCCCAGCATCTCGGCCGCCTCGTAGCCCAGCATGCGGGCCATCTTCGGGTTGACGAAGGTGGTGGTGGCGTCGGCCGCGATCATCCAGATGCCTTCCTCGGCCGTCTGCACGATGCGCCGGTAGCGCTCCTCGCTGCGCTGCAGGGCCTGCTGCTGCAGCACGCGCTGGGTGACGTCGCGCATGAAGGCGCCGAAGACGCGCCGGCCGTCCATCTGCATGTCGCTGAACGAGATCTCCACCGGGATCTCGCGGCCGTCCCGGTGCAGGCCGGCGATCTCGACGGCGCGCCAGTCGAGGTGCCGCTCGCCGCCGGCGAGGTAGCGCGCGAAGCCGCGGCGATGCGCCTCGCGCAGGCGCTCGGGCTGCAGCATCGTCAGCGGGCGGCCGACGACCTCCTCGGGCCGCCAGCCCAGCACCGCCTCGATGGCCGGGTTGCAGAAGCGCACCAGGTCGTCCTCGCCGACGATCAGGACGACGTCGGCCGAGGTCTGCCACAGCAGCCGGTCGCGCTCCGCGCTCTCGCGTTCGCGGCGCTCGCTGAGCCGGCGTTCGGTGACGTCCTGCAGCGTGCCGCGCAGGCGCAGCACGCGGCCGCCCGCGTCGCGCACCGGCTCGCTGACGGCGCTGATCCAGCGCACCTGGCCGTTGGGCTGCGGGAAGCGGAACTCGGCCTGCGTCTTCTCGTGGCGGTAGAACGCGCGCTCCACGGCGGCGACGAAGGCCGGCCGGTCCTCGGGCGGCATGCGGTCGCGGAATTCGTCGGCGGTGATCGGGCCCAGCGATTCGTCGCGATCGAACAGCTCGTACAGCGAGGCCGACCACGCCGTCAGGCCGGTGGTGACGTCGATGTCCCAGCTGCCCAGGCGGGCCAGGCGCTGGGCCTGCGTCAGCATCGCCTCGGAGTCGCGCAGGACGTCGGCCAGGTCCATCGCGTAGCGCCGCTGCTCGTCCAGCAGCAGCTGCTCGTGGCGCGAGCGCAGCAGGCCCTCCACCATGCCGGCGAGGTCGACCAGCGTCGCGCGCTGCTGGCTGTCAAGGCGACGGGGGCGCGCGTCCAGCACGCACACGGTGCCGAGCGCCACGCCGTCGAAACGCACCGGCACGCCGACGTACGAGCGGATCGCGCCCGCGCCGTGCACGAACGGGTTGGCGGCGAAGCGCGGATCGCGGCTCGCGTCCTCGATCTCGACCGGGCCCGGCTCGTCCAGCGCGCCCAGGCAGAAGCTCTCCTGCGGCGGGACGACGGTGGCCTCGGTGCCGACGCGCGAGCGGATGAACTGGCGCTCGCCGGCGATGAAGGTGATCATCGCGATGCCGGCACCGGTGACGGCCGCGGCGATCCGGCTCACGCGATCCAGCGCCGGATCGGGCGCGGCGGACAGCAGGCCCAGCTGTCGGAGCAGGTCGAGGCGGCGCGCGTCGTCGTCGGGTCGTGCGGGGTCCATCCATCGGGCCGGAGTTGTCGCGCCAGGATAGCGCCGATGGCTGGTCCCCGCGAGCGGGGTTGCCACCCAGGACGCGGGGGCCGTGAACCTGTGCGCGGCGCGCGGGCATCCACCGGCGGACACCGGCTATCCACTTGAGAGGAGTTTCCATGACCAGGCTTTCCTTCATGCGCATGTCGCTCGCCGCCCTGCTCGCCGCGGGCTTCGCCCTGCCGGCCCTCGCCTCCGGCGGCGGGGGCGGAGGTGGCGGTGGCGGTGGCGGTGGTGGCGGCGGCATGACCACGCTGCCGGGCGGCAAGGCATCGGCCGTCGATCCGCAGTACAGCCGCGGCGTCGAGGCGATCCAGGGCGAGCGCTATCCGCAGGCCATCCAGCTGCTCGAGTCCTACGTCGCGAGCAGCCCCGAGCACGCGCGCGACGCCGATGCCCAGAATTGGCTGGGCTACGCCTATCGCAAGTCCGGCAACCTCGACGCCGCCTTCCTGCACTACGACAAGGCGCTGGCGATCGACCCGCGCCATCGCGGCGCGCACGAGTACATGGGCGAGGCCTACCTGATGACCGGCAACCTCGCGCAGGCCGAGGAGCACCTGAAGGCGCTCGACAAGCTGTGCTTCACGCCGTGCGAGGAGTACACCAAGCTCAAGCACGCGGTCGCGAGCTGGAAGGCCGCGCATGCGCAGGCGGCCGGCTCGAACTAGCGGCGCTCCGCAGCCCGCGCTCGCCGGTGCGCTGCTCGTGGGCGCCGCCGGCCTCGCGCTGTCGGCGCTCGTGGGCGGTCGCGCGGCAGCGGCGTCCGACGGCGACGCGCTGGCGCCGGCCGAGCGCGCCGCCGTCCTGGCGCTCGGCCCCTGGCCGCCGGCGGCGGTGCACGACGCGCGCAACCCGGCGTCCGGACAGCCGGCGGGCATCGCGCTCGGCGAGGCCCTGTTCCACAGCCCGCGGTTGTCGCCCACCGGCCTGCGCTGCGCCAGCTGCCACGAGCCCTGGCGCCATTTCACCGACGGCCGCGCCGTGGCGCTGGGCGTCGCGCCGGGCTCGCGCAACACGCCCGGCCTGCGCGACGCCGCCCTGCACCGCCGCTACGGCTGGGACGGCGCGCGCGACGACCTCGCCGCCCAGAGCCTGCGGCCGCTGGACGACGCCCGCGAGATGCCGGCCAGCGCCGCCCAGGTCGCCGCGTTCGTGCGCGGCGACGCGACGACCGCCGCGCGCTACGCCCAGGTCTTCGGCGAGGCCCCCGGCGCCGACGACGCGCACGTCCGGCGCGACGTCGGCCGCGCGCTGGCCGCCTACGTCGAGACGCTGTCCACGCCGCCCACGCCGTTCGACGACTGGCGCGACCGCCTCGCGCGCACGGGTGAGGCCGCGCGCTCCGACGCCTTCCCCGCCGCCGCCCGCCGCGGCCTGCGCCTGTTCGTGGGCCGCGCCGGCTGCGTCGCCTGCCACGCAGGACCGGCGTTCAGCGACGACATCCTGCACGTCTCGCGGGTGCATTCGATGGCGGCCCCCGGCGTGCCCGACGCGGGCCACCCCGGCGGCCCGGCCAACGCGTTCCGCACGCCCGGCCTGCGCGACGTCGCCGCCACCGGCCCCTGGTTCCACGACGGCAGCGCCGCCCGCCTGTGCGACGCGGTGCGGCCGCATGCCGACGATCCGGGCCGCGCATCACCCGAGCTGACCGCCGCCGAGCGCAGCGACCTGGTCGCGTTCCTGCGCGCGCTGTCGGCGCCGGCGGAAAGCGCGGAGGACGGCGCCCGTTGCCCGCGGATCGCATCGTCGCCGGCGCCGCCGTGAGGCGACCGACATGCCCCTGGCCGTATCGGCCCTACCGCCGCCGATTGCGGACGACGCTGAGCAGGGCCAGCGCGACGATGGCGCCCACCAGGGCCACCGACAGCGCGCCGAAGTCGAGCACCCGCGCGTCGCCGGCGTGCAGCCCGAAGTACGGCGCGACGATCCAGCCGGCGACCAGCGCCCCCACGACGCCCACGAGCACGTTGACGAAGACTCTCTGGTCGTCCTCGCTGCGCATGAGCGAGCCGGCGACCAGGCCGATGGCCGCGCCGACGGCGAGCCAGACGACGATGTGGAGCATGCGGGTGGATCCCTGGCGCGGCCGCGGCCGCAACGGGCTGCCCGGCAGCAATCACCGTTCCCGTCGCCGGCACCGCGGCCGTAGGTGCAGACCCCGAAGCGGTCGAGCTATCGTCTTACAAGGATCGCGCACCCCGGTCGGCAGAATCGGATCTGGCTCGGCCCAGGCCTCCCGCACGGTCGCCGACGCCCGGTATGGCCTTGCGATGCGGGGGGCCACCCTGGCCTTCGCCCCTGCGGCAAGCTGAACGACCAGAAAATACCCGACTACCATGACCCATGCGCTGATCGTCGAAGACGACGCCGACTCCGCCGAGACGATGGCGGCCCTGATCTCCGCGCAGGGCTTCACCGTCGCGATCGCGCGGACCATGCGCGACGCCCGCCGCCAGATCGTGCTGCAGCTGCCCGACCTGGTGCTGCTCGACCTGCAGCTGCCCGACGGCAGCGGGATGGACCTGTTCCAGGACGCGCAGCTGGTGGCCAACTCCGAGATCGTGCTGATCACCGGCCACGCCAGCCTCGAGAGCTCGATCCAGGCGCTGCGCATGGGCGCGGCCGACTACCTCGTCAAGCCGATCAACATGAAGCAGCTGCAGGGCATCCTGTCGCGCGTCATGCGGCCGTCGGCGATCCAGGCCGAGCTCGCGTCGCTCACCGCCGAATGGGAGGCCTCGGGCCACTTCGGCCACCTCTGGGGCCGCTCGCCGCCGATGCGGCGCATCTACGAGCAGATCGCGCGCGTGGCCGTCACGGCGGTCTCGGTGTTCATCACCGGCGAGAGCGGCACCGGCAAGGAGGTCGTGGCCCAGACGGTGCACGACCTGAGCCGCCGCCGCAAGCACCCCTTCCTGGCCGTCAACTGCGGCGCGATCTCGCCCAACCTGATCGAGAGCGAGATCTTCGGCCACGAGAAAGGCAGCTTCACCGGGGCCGACCGCCAGCACCAGGGCTTCTTCGAGCGCGCCCACGGCGGCACGCTGTTCCTGGACGAGATCACCGAGATGCCGCTGGAGCTGCAGGTCAAGCTGCTGCGCGTGCTCGAGACGGGCATGTTCATGCGCGTCGGCTCCACTGTGGCCCAGGAGACCGACGTGCGCGTCATCGCCGCCACCAACCGCCTGCCCGAGCACGCGGTGGCCTCCGGCAAGCTGCGCGAGGACCTGCTGTACCGCCTGAACGTGTTCCCGATCGAGCTGCCGCCGCTGCGCGACCGCGCCGAGGACGTGCCGCTGCTGGCCCAGCATTTCCTGTCGGCGATCTGCGAGCGCGAAGGCACGGCCAAGGCCTTCAACCCGGCCGCCCTGCAGCGCCTGCAGGCCTACCGCTGGCCCGGCAACGTGCGCGAGCTGCGCAATGTCGTGCAGCGCGCCTACGTGATGGCGGCGGGCAGCTCGATCGACGAGGAATGGCTGCCCGACGATCCGCACGGCGCCAACAGCGCCTACGCCACCTCGCTCACGCCGCCCGCCGCCAAGGCAGGCGCGACGGCCGCGGCGCCCGTCCGCGCGCCGGCGGCGAGCGGGCCGGCCATCACGATCGCGATCGGCACCTCGATGGCCGACGCCGAGCGCCAGCTGATCCTGGCGACGCTGGAGCACTTCAACCAGCAGAAGGAGCGCACGGCCGCCGCGCTGGGCGTGAGCCTCAAGACGCTCTACAACCGCCTCAAGGAGTACGCGGCCGACAAGGTCGACGCGGCGTCGGACTGAACGAGCGTCCGGCGGCAGACAGACGGCGCCCGCGGGCGCCGTTTTCGCTGGTCGCGAAGCCAGCCGTTCGGTCAATGCCGGACCTGGTGGCCGATCACGGCGCCGGCCGCGGCGCCGATGCCGCATGAAACTGGGGACGCGGTCGGGCACGCCGATTGCTCCCACCTGCATCAGGGCGAAGGTTGCACGAGTCCGGCCAAGCCGGCCAACCACAGGGGAAAGCGATGCGGGAAACGGTGCTGTACGTCGAGGATCACCCGGTCAACGTGCTGCTGATGCAGACGGTGTTCGAGCTGCGGCCCGAGCTGGAGCTGGTGGTCGCCGTCGACGGCGCGTCCGCCATGGCCGCCGCGCAGCGCCTGACGCCGTCGCTGCTGCTGCTGGACCTGCGCCTGCCCGACTGCCACGGCACCGGCCTGCTGGAGCGCATGCGCCAGTTGCCCGGCTGGGCAGACATCCCCGCCGTCGCCGTCACCGCCGAGGCCGAGTTCATGCCGGCCGGCACCACCTTCTGCGACGTCTGGCACAAGCCCCTGCGCGTGCCCACGCTGCTGGCCCGGCTGGATCGCATGATCGCTCCCGGGACGCCGGCCCACCGCGACTCGCCCGCCGGCGCGGCCCGTGCCGCCGCCGGCTTCCCGCGCGCGAGCTACGCCGGCTGACCCACCGGCTCAGCCGGCGATCATCCGCGCCAGCGCGTGCGGATCGACCGGCTTGAGCATGTGGCCGTCGAACCCGGCCTCCTTGCCGCGCTGGCGATCGCCCTGCTGGCCGTAGCCGGTGAGCGCGATCAGCAGCGCGCCGGCCGTCTGCGGCGCCAGGCGCAGGCGGCGCGCCACCTCGTAGCCGTCCATCAGCGGCAGGCCGATGTCCAGCAGCACGACGTCGGGGCGGAACTCGGTGGCCACGTGCAGCGCCTGCAGGCCGTCCTTGGCGCTGCGCACCTGGTGGCCGGACAGCGACAGCAGCATCGTCGTGGTCTCGACGACGTCCACGTTGTCGTCCACGACCAGGATGCGCCGCGCGACGCCCGCGGCGGGCAGCTGGGCGCCGTCCTGCTCCGCGACCGGCGCGGCCTCGTCCTCGCCCAGGCACGGCAGCAGCACGCGGAACTGCGAGCCCTGCCCCGCCCCGGCGCTGCTGGCGACGACGTCGCCGCCGTGCAGCTGCACCAGGCGCTGCACCAGCGTCAGGCCCACGCCCAGCCCGCCCTGCGTGCGATCGAGCGCGCGCTTGCCCTGCTCGAACAGCTCGAACACGTGCGGCAGCAGCTCGGCGTCGATGCCGATGCCGTCGTCGCGCACCTCCAGCAGCGCGAACCCTCCCGCCAAGCCTTCCGCCCGCGCCACGGTCACCGCGATCGCGCCGCCCTCGGGCGTGTACTTGATCGCGTTGGACAACAGGTTGTTGACGACCTGGGCCAGCCGCGTGGCGTCGCCGTTGAGGTTGAGCGGCGTCTCGGGCAGCGACAGCGTGAGCCTCTGGTGGCGCCGGACCATCGCCTCGCGCTGCGAATCGACGCCCTGCGCGACCAGCGTGACGAGGTCCAGGCACTGCGGCTGCAGGACGACCTTGCCCTGGCTGATGCGCGCGACGTCCAGCAGCTCGTCGACCAGCCGCGTGAGCTGGCGCACCTGGCGGTCGGTGACGTCGGCGGCCCAGCGCACCCGCGTCCCGGCGGGCTCGGCCGCCCGGATCAGCTCGACGGCGTTGCGGATCGGCGCCAGCGGATTGCGCAGCTCGTGCGCCAGCATCGCGAGGAACTCGTCCTTGCGCCGGGCGGCCTCCTCCAGCCGCGCCTCGGCCTGGCGGCGCTCGGCGATCTCCACCTGCAGCGCGCGGTAGAGGCTGGCCGTCGCGAACGCGATCGCCGCGCGCGCGGCCACCTCGTCGAGCAGCGCGGCCGACAGCGCCGTGAGCTCGCCGTCGATCCACAGCGCGCCGAGGAAGCGGTCGCCATGCGCCAGCGGCAGCATCTGCAACGCGCCGTCGACGAACGGCTGCACCTGCTCGCCGGCCTGCGCCGGCCGCAGCAGCGCCTGGCGCAGCAACGCGAAATGCGCGCTAGGCAGGGCCGACGGCGGGACCTCGATGCTGCCGGCGTCGTCCTCGGACAGGCTGGTGCGCGTGGCCGCGTGCGTGACCACGCCGCGCTCGTCGACCAGCGCCACCGTGGCGTTGGGCGCCAGCGCCGGCACCACGTGCGACAGCAGCGCCCGCATGCCCTCGCGCGGCTCGAGCACGCCGCTGAGCGCATGGCTCAGCCCGGCCAGCAGGCTGGAGCGCTTGGTCGACTCCTCGGCCAGCCGCAGCGCGGCCTCGGATGCCGCCAGCGCGACGCGCTCGTCGGCCTGGCGCGCGATGCGGCGCTGCAGGATGTGCAGCTCGACGAACACGCGCACCTTGGAACGCAGCACCTCGGGCACCACCGGCGACGGGATGTAGTCGACCGCGCCCAGCGAGTAACCGCGCGCGGTCTGCATCTCGTCGGCGTACGAGGTGATGAAGATGATGGGCGTGTGCGCCGCGCGCTTGTAGCGGCGGATCAGCGTGGCCGTCTCGAAGCCGTCCATGTCCGGCATGTTGACGTCCAGCAGGATCACCGCGAAGTCGCGCCGCAGGATCTGGCGCAGCGCGTCCGAGCCCGAGCGCGCGAACACGATGTTCTGGTTCAGCTCGCCCAGCACCGTCTCGAACACGAGCAGTTTCTCCGGCAGGTCGTCCACCACCAGGATGTCGGTGCGGTCGGCCGGATCGGCCAGCGCGCCCCACAGGCTGGACGGCGCGGCGACGGCGGCGGACGCCGCGCTCAGCGGCACAGCCACCCCCGCAGCACGGACATCAGGTAGCGCGGGTCGACGGGCTTGGAGATGTAGTCCCAGGCCCCCGCCTCGATGCACTTCTGGCGGTCGCCCTTCATCGCCTTGGCCGTGACGGCCACCATCGGCAGCTCGCGGCCGCGCGGCAGCTTGCGGATCTCCTGCATCGTCGCGATGCCGTCCATCTCCGGCATCATGATGTCCATCAGCACGATGTCGATCGCCGGATCCTCCTGCACGAGGCGGATCGCCTCGCGGCCGTTGTCGGCCGAGACGATCACCATGCCCTGCTCGTCCAGCACGGTGGCCAGCGCGAAGATGTTGCGCATGTCGTCGTCGACGATCAGCGCCTTGCGGCCCTTGAGCGCGCCGCGCGCGACCAGCAGCGTCTCGATCGCTTCGCGGTCGGCGTCCGACAGCGCGGTCGGGCTGCGGTGCAGCCACAGCGCGGTCTGCATGCGCAGCTCGGGCAGCGACGCGGCCTCGGCGATCGTCAGCCCGGCGCGGCGCTGCTTCCAGTTGCCGGTCTCGGGCGCGCCGCCGTGGTACAGCACCACCGGCAGCTGGCAGACGCCGTCGCGCTCGGCGACGACGTCCAGCACGTCCTCGGGGCCGAAGTCGGGCAGCGAATCCTCGACCACCAGCACATCGGCCCCGGCCAGCGCGTGGCGCGCCGACGCGCGATCCTCGGCCAGCACGACGTCGACGTCGGCGTCCAGCGTCGCGATGAAGGCGCTGCGGCGGGCCGAGGGCGGCATCACCACGGCCAGGCGCCGGGTGCCGCGCTCGGCGTAGGCGTGCAGCTGCGCGACGACGGCGTCGGCCTCGTCGGCGGACTGCAGCGGCTTGGCCAGGAAGCCCAGCGCGCCGGAGCGCAGCGCACGGTCGCGGGCGTCGTCGGTGGAGACCACGCAGATCGGGATGTGCCGCGTCGCGAGGTCGCCCTTCAGCCGGTCGAGGATGCGCCAGCCGGACATGTCGGGCAGGTGGATGTCGAGCGTGATGACCGACGGGTGGAACTCGCGCGCCATCGTCAGCGCGCTCGCGCCGGTGCTGGTGACCAGCCCCTTGAAGCCGGCGGCACGCGCGCCGGCGAGCAGCACGCGCGCGAACGCCAGGTCGTTCTCGACGATCAGCAGCACGCGGTCGCCGGCGGCGATGCCGGCGCGGTCGTCGTCGGCGACGTTGGCGAACAGCGCCGACTCGGCCGGGTGCTTACCGGCCGCGTCGTAGGTCCATTCGTCGAGCTTGCCCGCCGGCGCGACGGCCGGGGCCGCGCGCGCCCGGTCGAGCGCCACCACGTTCGACTCGCCCGCGGCCGTGCCCGGGGTCGCCGTGCCGGCGCTCGTGCGCGCGTGACGCGCGCCGCGCGCCGGGTTGTAGCTCTGCGGCAGGTACAGCGTGAACTCGCTGCCCTTGCCGGGCTCGCTGACCAGCCTGATCTCGCCGCCCAGCAGGCGCGAGAGCTCGCGGCTGATCGCCAGGCCCAGGCCGGTGCCGCCGTACTTGCGCGAAGTCGAGCCGTCGGCCTGCTGGAAGGCCTCGAAGATGATCTGCTGCTTGTCGGGCAGGATGCCGATGCCGGTGTCCCGCACCGAGAACGCGAGCACCGTACCGGCGCGCTGCAGCTCCTCGTTGTCCGCCGACCAGCCGCCGGTGGCCGTCGCGATCGTGAACATCACCTGCCCCTCGTGCGTGAACTTGAACGCGTTGGACAGCAGGTTCTTGATGATCTGCTGCAGCCGCTTGACGTCGGTCACCATCGTCTTGGGCAGCGGATGCCTGAGCTCGACGACGAAGTCCACGTGCTTGGACTCGGCGAAGTGGCGGAAGCCGCGCTCCACCGAGCGGTGCAGGTCGTCCACGCGCAGCTCGCTGGCATCCACCTGCACCGTGCCGGACTCGATCTTGGACAGGTCCAGGATGTCGTTGATCAGCATCAGCAGGTCGTTGCCGGAGGAGTGGATCGTCTTGGAGAACTCGACCTCCTTGACCGACAGGTTGCCGTCCGGGTTCTTGCACAGCTGGTCGGACAGGATCAGCAGGCTGTTGAGCGGCGTGCGCAGCTCGTGCGACATGTTGGCCAGGAACTCGGACTTGTACTTGGACGTCAGCGCGAGCTGCTCGGCCTTCTCCTCCAGCGCCTGGCGCGCCTGCTCCACTTCCGTGTTCTTGCGCTCGACCTCCTGGTTCTGGTGCGCCAGCAGCCGGGCCTTGTCCTGCAGCTCCTGGTTGGTCTGCTGCAGCTCCTCCTGGCGCGAGCCCAGCTCCTCGGCCAGCGACTGGGACTGCTTGAGCAGGTCCTCGGTGCGCATGTTGGCCTCGATGGTGTTGATCACGATGCCGATCGACTCGGTCAGCTGGTCGAGGAAGGCCTCGTGCACGGGATTGAAGCGCTCGAGCGACGCGAGCTCCAGCACGCCGCGCAACTGCCCCTCGAACACGATGGGCAGCACCAGCACGTCCAGCGCCGCGTTCTCCGCCAGGCCCGAGGCGATGCGGAACGCGCTGGAAGGCACGTTGGTCAGCAGCACCTTGCGCTTGTCGACCGCGCACTGTCCCACCAGGCCCTCGCCCAGCTGCACCTCCTTGCCGTGCGTGTGCTGGCCGCCCGAGGCGTAGCTCGCGAACAGCCGCAGGATCGGGCCGTCGGCGCCGGCGTTGAGCACGTAGAACTCGGCCTGGTGCGCGCCCACCACGGGCGCCAGCTCGGACAGGATGAGGTGGCCCACGGTGACCAGGTCCTTCTGCCCCTGCAGCATGCGGCTGAACTTGGCCAGGTTGGTCTTGAGCCAGTCCTGCTCGGTGTTCTTCTGCGTCGTGTCCTTGAGGTTGCGGATCATCTCGTTGATCGTGTCCTTCAGCGACGCGACCTCGCCCTGGGTCTCGACGGAGATCGAGCGCGTCAGGTCGCCCTGCGTCACCGCGGTGGCCACCTCGGCGATCGCGCGCACCTGGGTCGTCAGGTTGGCGGCGAGCTCGTTGACGTTCTCGGTCAGCGCCTTCCAGGTGCCCGAGGCGCCCGGCACCTTGGCCTGGCCGCCCAGCTTGCCCTCGACGCCCACTTCGCGCGCGACGGTCGTCACCTGGTCGGCGAAGGTGGCCAGCGTCTCCGTCATGCCGTTGATGGTGTCGGCCAGCGCGGCGATCTCGCCCTTGGCCTCCACGGTCAGCTTGCGGTTGAGGTCGCCATCGGCCACGGCCGTCACCACGCGGGCGATGCCGCGCACCTGCGAGGTCAGGTTGCCGGCCATGAAGTTCACGTTGTCGGTCAGGTCCTTCCAGGTGCCCGAGACGCCCTGCACCTGCGCCTGGCCGCCCAGCCGGCCCTCGGTGCCGACCTCGCGGGCGACGCGCGTGACCTCCGCCGCGAACGAGCGCAACTGGTCGACCATGGTGTTGATCGTGTTCTTCAGCTCCGAGATCTCGCCCTTGACGTCCACCGTGATCTTGGCGGACAGGTCGCCCGCGGCCACGGCCTTGGTCACGTCGGCGATGTTGCGCACCTGCGAGGTCAGGTTGCCGGCCATGAAGTTCACCGAGTCGGTCAGGTCCTTCCAGGTGCCGGCCACGCCCTGCACGTCGGCCTGGCCGCCCAGCTTGCCTTCGGTGCCGACCTCGCGCGCCACCCGCGTCACTTCCGCGGCGAACGAACGCAGCTGGTCCACCATGGTGTTGATGGTCGCCTTCAGCTCCTGGATCTCGCCCTTGACGTCGACGGTGATCTTCTTGGACAGGTCGCCCGCGGCCACCGCCTTGGTCACGTCGGCGATGTTGCGCACCTGGGACGTCAGGTTGCCGGCCATCGAGTTCACCGAGTCGGTCAGGTCCCGCCAGGTGCCCGAGACGCCCTGCACCTGCGCCTGGCCGCCCAGCCGGCCCTCGGTGCCGACCTCGCGGGCGACGCGCGTGACCTCCGCCGCGAACGAGCGCAGCTGGTCGACCATGGTGTTGATCGTGTTCTTCAGCTCCGAGATCTCGCCCTTGACGTCCACCGTGATCTTGGCCGACAGGTCGCCCGCGGCCACCGCCTTGGTCACGTCGGCGATGTTGCGCACCTGGGACGTCAGGTTGCCGGCCATGAAGTTCACCGAGTCGGTCAGGTCCTTCCACGTGCCGGCCACGCCCTGGACGTCGGCCTGGCCGCCCAGCCGGCCGTCGGTGCCGACCTCGCGCGCCACGCGCGTGACTTCCGCGGCGAACGACGACAGCTGGTCGACCATGGTGTTGATCGTGTTCTTGAGCTCCGAAATCTCGCCCTTGACGTCCACCGTGATCTTCTTGGACAGGTCGCCCGCGGCCACCGCGGTCGTCACCTCCGCGATGTTGCGCACCTGGGAGGTCAGGTTGCCGGCCATGAAGTTGACCGACTCGGTCAGATCCTTCCACGTGCCGGCCACGCCCTGCACGTCGGCCTGGCCGCCCAGCTTGCCCTCGGTGCCCACCTCGCGCGCCACCCGCGTGACCTCCGAGGCGAACGAGCGCAGCTGGTCGACCATGGTGTTGATCGTGTTCTTCAGCTCCAGGATCTCGCCCTTGACGTCGACGGTGATCTTCTTGGACAGGTCGCCCGCGGCCACCGCCTTGGTCACCTCGGCGATGTTGCGCACCTGGGACGTCAGGTTGCCGGCCATGGAGTTCACGGAGTCCGTCAGGTCCTTCCAGGTGCCCGACACGCCCTCGACGCGCGCCTGGCCGCCGAGCGAGCCTTCGGTGCCGACCTCGCGCGCCACCCGCGTGACTTCCGACGCGAACGAGCGCAGCTGGTCGACCATGGTGTTGATCGTGTTCTTGACCGTCAGGAACTCGCCCTTGACGTCGACGTCGATCTTCTTGGACAGGTCGCCCTTGGCCACCGCGGTGGTCACGTCGGCGATGTTGCGCACCTGGTCGGTCAGGTTGCCGGCCATGGAGTTCACGGAGTCGGTCAGGTCCTTCCAGGTGCCGGCCACGCCCTTGACCTTGGCCTGGCCGCCCAGCTTGCCCTCGGTGCCGACCTCGCGCGCCACCCGCGTGACCTCGGCCGAGAAGTTGCCGAGCTGGTCGACCATCTTGTTGATCGTCTTGGCGGTGCGCAGGAACTCGCCTTCCAGCGGCCGGCCCTCGACCTCCAGCGCCATGCTCTTGCTGAGGTCGCCTTGCGCGACGGCGCCGATCACGCGCGCCACCTCGCTGGTCGGATGCACGAGGTCGTCGATCAGCGCGTTGATGCAGTCGATCGACTCCGACCAGAGGCCGCGCGCGCCGCGCAGGGACGCGCGCTGCTTGAGCTTGCCCTCCTTGCCCACCACCTGGCGCAGCCGCGCCAGTTCCTCGGCCATGCTGGCGTTGAGCTCGACGACCTCGTTGAACGCGTCCGCCACGCGGCCCGCGACGCCCGTCCAGTGCAGCGGCAGCCGCACGTTGGGATCGCCCTTGCGCAACTGCGCCAGCGCGCCCAGCAGGAGTTGCATCTCGGCGGCTGCCTCCGCCGTCGACGGACGGGTCTCCATGATCGTCATGAGGGTCGATCTCCAGGGTCGATGACCGGCGGCACGCCTGTCCAGGCGCGCTGTTCGCGGCAGCTGTTCAGCAGTTTCCGTGCCAGACAAGTCCTACATCGCGGCATCGCACTGCGAGCGTGTTTCACCGGGCGTAGGCACACGCGGCTCAGGTCTGCACGAGGCACGCGGAGGGCCCGCCCGACACGGCGAATCGGTAGCTTTTACCGCACGACTGCCGGGCTGGCGTGTACCGCCGCCGGGCGGGACGGCCGTTCAGCGCTCGTGGAGCACCAGGTCGGCCGGCGGCGGCCGCGGCGCGTGGGCCAGCAGCCGTTCGTATTCCGAGATCACCTGGGCGCCCAGCAGCACCAGCGTCGCGCCCAGTTCCAGGCTCAGCAGCACGACGATGGTGGTGGTCATCGAGCCGTAGACCACGCCCACCTGCGACAGCGTGGCGAAATACCAGACGAGGAAGTGGCGCGTGATCTCCCACAGCAGCACCGCCGAGACCGCGCCCAGCAGCGCATGCCGGATGTCGAGCCGTCCGGCGGGCATCACCACGTAGATCGACGTCAGCAGCACCACCTCGCCGAACAGCCCCAGCAGGTACAGCAGCACGCCCGAGAAGCGGCCCAGCGGCAACCGGTGGCCGAACAGCGTCACCGAATACTCCCCCAGGTTCTCCAGCGCGCCGGCCACCAGCGTCACCAGCAGCAGCCCGACCGCCAGGCAGGCGACGTACGCGTAGGGCAGCAGCAGCTTCAGGATCCACGAGCGCCGGCGGTCGACGATGCGGTGCACGAAGATCACCGACAGCGCGTTCTCCAGCACCGCGAAGGCCAGCGAGCTGAAGAACAGCATCGTCAGCAGCAGCACCCAGCCGACGACGTCGCGGTGGTCGAGGAAGCCGCGCAGCTCGGCGACCACCGCGCCGGACTGCCCGGGCACCAGCCACGCGAGATAGCGGCCGATGGTGGCCAGCAGTTCGTGCTCGGGAATGACGTGCGCCAGCGCGATCACGCTCAGGATCAGCAGCGGCACGATGGACAGCAGCGCGTAGTAGGCGACGGCGCCGGCCAGCAGCAGCCCCTGGTTGGCGCGGAACCCGCTCAGCACCCGCCACGCGAACGCGCGCGGGTGCGCCAGGCACTGTTGCGCGGGCGTCATGTCGGCGCGCGGCGCGAAGACGGACGAATCGGTCCCGGGCGCGCGACGGCCGGCCACGGCGTCCCCGCTAGCGCTGGCCGACGTCCCTCGGCGCCAGCGTCTCCATCGACGTCGTCATCGGCTGCGCGTCGGCGGGCGCGCGCTCGAACACTTCGGTGAAGCTCTTGCGCTCGGGGATGACGTAGGTCACGCCGGAGCGCTTGCCGTACACCGGCGAGATGTAGGTGTCGAAGAACGCGATCGGGATGTTGATGCAGCCCCACGAGATGCGCCGCGCCTTCGGATTCGGCGAGGCCAGGCGCTGCAGCCGGCGCTCGGACTTGACCTTGTTGATGACGCGGTGCATCGCCAGCGCCGCGTCGTAGTCCAGCCAGACGACGTCGGTGCGGTCGGCGTCCAGGCCGGGGCGCGTCACGAAGCGGCCGGCGGCGGTCGTGCGCTGGTACGGCTTGACCTCGTCGATGGGCACGTCGCCGATACCCGGGAAGGTGTCGTCGCCGTGCGCGGCGCCCAGCAGCACGGGCGTCTGATCGATCAGCTCGCCGTTGGGCTTGAACAGGTACAGGCGCGCGTCGCGCTTGTCCAGCACCATGAACGGCATGCGGCCGTTGTCGTGGCGCGCGACGACCCAGTCAGCCATGTGGCGCGCCGATGGCGTGGGCTTGACTTCGCGGAAGTCGGCCGCGGTCAGCTCCGGCAGGCCGGGCTCCGGCGCCTGCGCGATGTCGTGCCGCGCCGTGGCGGGCCAGCGGTCCTCGAGGATCGCCAGCACGCGCGCGGCCTCGCGCTGGCGCGCCGTCTCGAAGGCGCTGCCGCCGGGCTGCGGGCCCAGCGCGAAGTGCAGCGCGACGATCGCGCACGCGCCCGCGAGCGGGCCGGCGATGCCCATGATCAGCAGGTCGTGCAGGCGTCGGGCCAGGCGTTGCCGCAAGCCGTCGGCGTGGTCGCGCGGCGCGGCGGCGGCGTGCCGCGGCGCGGCGGTAGCGAAGGTGTCGGCGGTCATGATGGGCCCGCAACGGCAAGCGGCGCGCCCACCGATGGGCGTGCGACTTGCCTGACGCAGGGCACAGCAGGAAGCGCCCATGGCCCGCAGCACGCCCACTCCCCGCCACCGCTGGCGCAACGCCGGCCTCGCCGTGCTGGGCGTGCTCGTCGTCCTCGTGGCCGCCGTCTGCGCCTGCGAGGCCGCCGAATGGCCGTTCCTGCGCCATCCGCTGGAGGACCGGCTGTCGCGGATCCTCGACCGCCGCGTCACCTTCGGCGACCGCTTCGGCGTGCGCCTGTTCGGCGCCGTCCGCGCCCACACCGACGCGCTGCGCATCGGCCCGCCGCCGGACAACGGCCCGACGCTGGTCGACGACGCCGGCAAGCCGCGCGACTTCATGGACGCGAGGCAGGTCAAGCTGGTGCTGGGCTACCGGACGCTGTGGCAGCAATGGCGCGGCGGCGGCCAGCCGCTGGCCGTCACCCTGCTGGACGTCGACGGCATCGAGCTGAACCTCAAGCGCGCTGCCGACGGCCACGCCAACTGGGAGTTCGGCGCCGCGCAGCCCGCGGCGTCGGCAAGCGCGCCGCAACTGCCTGTCTTCGAGCGGCTGGACGTGCGCAACGGCCAGGTGCGCGTCGTCGACGAGCCGCTGCAGATCACCGCCGACGCGCACGTCGCCACTCGCGAAGGCACGGCCGAGGCCGCCGCGATCGCCGCCTCGGGCGCCTCGACGCCGCGCGTGCGCATCGCCACGGTCGGCGACGCGCGGCTGGCCGGCTCGGCGCCGCTGGCCGCGTCGGGCGGCACCGCGGCGCCGGCGCGCCAGGCGATCGCGATAGACGCGGACACGCCCGGCCTGCAGGTCGACGGCCGCGGCACGTACCGCAAGGCGCCGCTGCTGATCCAGCTGCGCTCGGCCGGTCTGCTGCCGATGGCCGCGTCCGACACCGCCGCCATCTCCGTGCCGCTGTGGCTGGACGTGCGCACCGGCCGCACCAGCATCCGCGTCGACGGCACCGCCACCGACCTGCTGCACTTGGGCGGCATGGACGCCCGCTTCGTCGCCTCGGGCCCGTCGCTGGCCGCGGTCGGCGACGCGCTGGGCGTCACCCTGCCGACGACGGCGAAGTTCGCCACCCACGGTCGCCTGCGCAAGCACGGCGACGTGTGGCAGGCCGGCGTCGCGGCGCTGGACATCGGCTCGAGCCGCCTGAACGGCGACTTCACGTTCGACACCGGCCCCGCGGTGCCCGTGCTGTCGGGCAGGCTGGGCGGCGCGCGGCTGGCGCTGGCCGACCTCGGCCCGGTCTTCGGCGCCGCGCCGCCCGACGCCGCGGCGTCCGCCTCAGGCGCGAAGCCGGGCAAGGTGATCCCCGACCGCGAGTTCGACATCCCCTCACTGAAGACGATGAATGCCGACGTGCGCGTGGCGCTGGCGACGGTCGACCTCGGCACCGCCAGGCTGGAGCCGTTCAAGCCGCTGGACGGCCACCTCACGCTGCAGGACGGCGTGCTGAACCTGAGCGACCTGCTGGCGCGCACCTCCGCCGGCGAGGTGCGCGGCGCGATCAGTCTCGACAGCCGCCCCGCCGACCCGAAGTGGAGCGCCGACCTGGCCTGGGGCGGCATCCAGCTCGATCGTTTCGTCACGGCGCGCGACGTCGCGGTGCGCGCGGACGCCGGCGGCGCGAAGCCGGACGTCGGCTACGTCAGCGGCGCGTTGGGCGGCAACGCGCAGCTCAAGGGGCGCGGCAAGTCGACGGCGCAGCTGCTCGGGTCGCTGGACGGCACGGCGCGGCTGTGGGTGCGCGACGGCACGGTGTCGCACGTCCTGGTCGAGGCCGCGGGCATCGACGTGGCGCAGGCGCTCGGCGTCTACGTCAAGGGCGACGACAAGCTGCCGATGCAGTGCGCGCTGGCGCAGTTCGACCTGGCCGGCGGCAAGGTGGTGCCCGAGGTGTTCGTCGTCGACACCCGCGACACGACGATGCTGGTCGACGGCAACCTGTCGCTGGCCGCCGAGACGCTGGACCTGCGCCTGACCGCGCACCCGCACGACTTCAGCCCGCTGGCGCCGCGCACGCCGGTGCGGCTGGTCGGCACGTTCGACGATCCGCACGTCCGCCCCGAGGTCAGGCCGCTGGCCTTGCGCGCCGGCGCCGCGATCGCGCTGGCGCTCGCGAACCCGCTGGCCGCGCTGCTGGCGCTGGTGGACTTCGGGCAGCGGGAGCGCGACGTCTGCACGGCCGCGGTGTCGCACGTCCACGGCGCGGCCCGCGCCGGCGTGAAGACCGGTCCGGCGCAGGCGCCGCCGCTGCCCGCGTCGTCGCCGGGCGCGAGGTTCGCGCCGGCGCGCAAGCACGCGTGACGCGCAGGGGCGCCCGCGCACGAGGCGCGCGATGCTGACCACGACCTTGCTGCTGCTAGGCACCGTCCTGCTCGGGATGTGCCTGCTGGAGCTGCACGTCACGCGGCTGCCGCTGTCGCCGGCGGTCGTGTACCTGGCCGTGGGCTGGGTCGCCGGCGCGCTGGTCCACGCCACCGTGCAGACGCCGCCGACCGCGCCGGCGCGCGCCGACATGCTGGTCGTCATCACCGAGATCGCCGTGCTGATCTCGCTGTTCGCGGTCGGCCTGCAGCTGCGCGTGCCGTGGACCTTCGAGGGCTGGCGCGTCGCGCTGGTGCTGGCGGGCGGCACGATGGTCGCGACGGTCGCGCTCGCCACGCTGGCCGGCGCCTGGCTGATGCCGGGCCTGGGCTGGGCCGGCGCGCTGCTGCTGGCGGGCCTGCTCGCGCCCACCGACCCGGTGCTGGCGTCCGAGGTGCAGGTGCGCTCGCGCCACGACCGCGACGCAGTGCGGGTGGCGCTGACCGCCGAGGGCGGCCTCAACGACGCCACCGCGCTGCCGGTGGTGATGCTGGCGCTCGGGCTGCTGGGCATCGGCGATCTGGGCCCGGGCAGCACGCGCTGGCTGTGGCACGACCTCGCATGGCCGATCGCCGGCGGCGCGCTGCTGGGCTGGGCGTTCGGCCGCGTGCTGGGTCGCGCCGTCCACGCGCTGCAGCGCCACGGCCACGGCCTGGGCTGGGACGAGCTGATGTACCTGGGCATCATCACCGTGGCCTACGGGCTGTCGCGCCTGACCGAGACCTCGGCCTTCCTGTTCGTGTTCGCCGCGGCGCTGGGCCTGTTCAGGCATTCGCCGCGGGCCGTCGCCTCGCTGGCGCGCGCCGGCGTCGAGCCCGACGAGCTGGCCGACCGGCTGCTCGCGTTCGGCCATCGCTGCGGACGCCTGGTCGAGGTGGTGATGGTGCTGCTGCTGGGCTTCGCGATGCCCTGGGTGCGATGGCGCGGCGAGCCGCTGGTCTATGCGTCGCTGCTGCTCCTGGCGATCCGGCCGCTGAGCGTGTTCCTGACGATCCCCGGCCGCGCGCTGCCGGGCGCGCAGCGCCGCATCGTCGCCTGGTTCGGCATCCGCGGCATCGGCTCGCTGTTCTACCTGGCGCTGGTCCTCGATTCCGGGCTGTCGCCGGCGCTGGCGGCCGACCTCGTCGACGCGACGCTGCCGGCGATCGCGCTGTCCATCGTGCTGCACGGCATGTCGGCCACGCCGCTGATGGCGCTGCAGCGCCGCCATCGCGTGCTGCACAGGCGCGAGAAACGCCGCCTCGCGCGCGGCCTGCCGCGCTGAGGCTCAGGCGCCGCCCTGCGCGAGCTCGGGATCGGCGGCCGCCGGCGCCACCTTCACGCCGGCGCCCGGGCCGCCGCCGGGCAGTCCGCCGCCCTCGCCTTCCCAGGTCTGCACGTCCGCGGGCTTGGCCAGGGGCGTGCCGCGCCGGCGCGCCGCGCGGGCCTTGCCGGCGCGCGACAGCACGGCGTAGGCGACGGTGACGAGGGCCAGGCTGGCGAGCAGTCTCATGATGGTTCTCCCCGCGCCCCGGTGGCCGGGCGCTCGGCCTGAAGACCTGGTCGCGGGCGCCCTCGCGAACAACCAGGGAAGCGCGACCCGCCCCGCGGAATTTCGGCAAGCGCCATGCCGGCGGCGGCGCGCCGCGGCGGCCGTCGTCAGGACGGCTTGCGCCGGAACAGCTTGCCGAGGACGGGCGCGAGAAAGGTCAGCAGCGTCCCCGCCGTCTCCGGCTTGACGCCGCGCCGCCAGGCACGCGGCAGCAGCGGCCACAGCATCGGCAGCAGCCCAGCCAGGATCACGCCGGCGTCGCGGAACAGGTGCTCGAAGGTGGCATGCGCCGCCTCCTGCGGCGCCTCGGCGGGCGGCGGCCCCTTCCTGCGGTCAGGACGATTCAGCCACCAGGCGAGCGCCGCGGTCCCCAGGCCCAGCAGCAGGCCGCCGCCGGCCAGCTTGACGCCCTCGCGCTTGGCGTGGCGCACCAGCGCTCCGGCGCGCCGGCGGATGCGCAGGTCGCGCTCGATGACGGCGCGTTCGGCCAGGGCGATCCGTTCGTCGAGGCTGGCGGCCTTGCGCGGCGACGCAGGCCGGTGCGGGCTAGCCATCGCGGCCCTCGCTTTCGTGCGCGGCCCCGGCGACGTGCTCGTGCTGCCGCCGGTGTTCGCGTTCGAGGTCTTCCTCCAGCGAATCCGAATCGGTCAGCCGGCGCAGCGTCGCCGGCAGGGCCAGCAGCGGCGCCAGGCGCTTCACGCGCAGCGCGCACCAGGCCGCGGCCGCGAGATTGATGAACAGCACCAGCAGCACGATCCACGGCCAGGCGAGGCCGAGCGCCAGCAAGGCCGCCGCCAGGCCGATCCAGAACGCCAGCCAGGCCGTGGCCACGAGGATCGCGGCAAGCAGCCCGAGGGCCACCATCTGCCCCAGCGCGTTGGAGGCGCGCTGCAGCTCGAGCGACAGCAGGCGGACGCGGTCGGTGAACAGCCCCGGCAGGTCGGCCAGCAGCGCCCCGACGGCCCTGGGCAGCGAGACGATTTCGTCGGGCGGGCCCTCGGGCGGCGTCGGTGCGTCGTCGACCATGTGGGCGTGTCAGCGATCGTTGCTGGAAGCGAGCTTGGCGATGATGACCCCCAGCGCCAGCGCGGTGCCGACGGCGGCGATCGGATGCTCGCGGATGGCCGAGCGCAGGCTTTCGGTCCATTCGTCCTTGAGGTCCATCGCCTGGTCGGCGCGCTCCCGCAGCGATTCGGCGGCGTCGCTGTAGCTGCCGCGCAGGCGTTCGACGGCGGGGATCGCCTTGTCGGCGATGCGGTCGACGGCCTCGTGCGCGCCCTGCACCACGCGGCGCATCACGTCGCGCTCGGCGTCGGCGTCCGGGTCGATCGCGGCGTCGGCGGCGGCCCCCACCGGGCGCGATCCCGAGCCGCCGGACGACGGCGTGGCCGGGGACGCCGAGCTGGGCGTCGTCGTGCCGGCCTTGGGGAAGTTCGTGTCGGGGGTCGTGCTGGACGTGTTGGCCATGGGAGGGTCTCCGGTTGGACATCGAGCGGGCGTGGTTACCCGGTTTCGGGGGCCCACGGAGGGCAACCGGTATGCCGGCCCGGCGGCGCGCCCGTGACTATCGGCCGGATACCCCATGGGGCATTTCCGGGACACGGCGTCGCCGCTGGTTGCCCGGCTGCAGTTGACCACCGCGCCGGCACGCCGTCAAACCCGTCGTCCGGCGCGGACGAACGAACGGGCCCCGCGGGGCCCGTCCTCGGCGCGACGGCCGGTCAGTTGCGGTCGGCCTTGGGCGCCGGCATCGGCTCCGGCGCGGGCGCGGCGGCCGGCGGCGCCGCCGGTTCGGGCGCCGCGGCCGGCTGTTCGACCGGCGGGCTCACGGTGGTGCTCGTCGTCGTCTCCCGGGTCACCGAGACCTCGGTGTCCGCGCCGGGGATCGGCGGCGTGGCGTGGTCGCCGACGCTCGGGCGCGTGATGCCGTTGACGACGCCGGTGGTCATCAGGTTGTTCTCCATGCCCTGCGGGCCGTCGGGCTGCGGGTCGGTGGGCATGACCGTGTTCTTCGGCTTGGCCAGTTCGACCACGCCGGTCGGCGGCGCGGGGATCACGGCAGTGGAGGTGTCGACGGTGGTCGTCGTGGTGGTCTGGTTGCCGTTGGCGTCGGTCGTCGTCGTGGTCTGCGGGTTGTTGGCGGGCGCGGCGGCGCCGGCGTCCGGCGGTGGCGTCGTCGACGAACCGGTGGACTGCGCCGTGGCGAACCCGACGGTCGCCAGCAGGGCGGAAGCCGCCAGTGCGGTGAGGGACTTGTGCATCGGGGACATGGTGTGGACTCCTGCTTCGTTGGGACGCGGAGCGTCCGTTTCGGATGCCGGTGACCGTATCCGGGATCACCGGCTGGCAGGGTCGAAAAGGCAACGCACATGCCCATTCGGGCGCGCTTCGTAGGACGGCGCGCCTCGTGCGCGTAGGCCCGCGCTCAGTGCGCGGCGCGCACGGCGTGGCGCCGCTCCTCCACGCGCGCCGCGCCGTCGTCGGGGGCGGCCAGGCGCTCGTTCAGCCGCTGCCCCAGCGCGTCCATGTCGAGGCGGGACTCGCGCAGCCGCGGGAACAGCTCGCCCTGCTCATGCCGCGCATGGCGCTCCACGCATTCGGTCAGCGCCAGCACGAGCGCCTCGTAGCGCGGCTCGCGCGGATCGGTCTCCTGCAGCTGGCGGATGATCTGGCGCGCCGTGGCGTGCTCGAGCTCGGCGATGTCGACCAGCGACGAGGCCTCGAGCGCGGCGCGCGCGGCCGGGAAGAACAGCTCCTCCTCGAGCGCCGCCATCCGGCGGATCGCGCGGCACAGCGCCTCGGCGACCTGCTGCATCGCGGGATCGCACTCGACGTGACGCGCGAAGCGCCGGCATTCGTCGGCCAGCGCGCGCGTCTGCTCATGGCCGTGCGACAGCACCTCCAGCGCGTCGACGCACGAGCTGTTGCGGGGAGCGGCGGAGGCGGGTCGGGTGGCGGACATGGCGGTCACCGGGTTGCGACGACGGGTTCGTTCTCGACGGTCCAGCAGCAATGGATGTGCCAGGCCGCTTGCAGCAACGTTTACGCCGGTCGAGGGGCTTTCGTCAAGGCCCTCGTGCGCCTGCCGGCGCGGTCGAGCGCAGCATTTCACGACGATGCCGGGATGCCGAGCCGATGGCGGCAGCGGTCAGCGGTCAGCTGAAGAAGAAATACAGGACCGCCAGCACGAGGACCGGGACGCCCAGCAACCAGCCGACGAGGTACTTGCCCATGGGGATGTCTCCTGCAGGACGTCGCGGGCGCGCGCGGCGACCGGCCCGGCGCGCAACGGTTCGCGCACCGGGGCGGGTGGCGTGGCCGAGGGCGACGGATCGTCGACCGGCGCGGGCGGCGGCGCCATCGGCGGCGGCTCGGGCGGGCTCGGCGGTGCCGCGGGCGGCAGCCCGGTGTCCGGCGTGACGGGCACGTTGCCGCCGCCGGCGCGCGGGGCCGGGTCGCGGGTCATCGCCTGAGCGCCCGCTCGAGCTGCGCCTTGTTCATCGCCGAGCGCCCGTGCAGGTTCGCGCGCTTCGCGTCCTCGTATAGCTGCGCGTAGGTGCGGCCCTGCGCGCCGGCGTGCGAGCGTTCGCCGCCGCGCTTGGACGGTGGCATGTCCTGCAGCGACTGTCGGCTCGCGGTGCGCGCTTCGCCGTGCTGGGCGCGCGTCTTGTTGACGACGCGCGCCGCGATCTCCGCGGCGAGCTTCTCGCCGCGGCCGCGCGCCAGCAGGCTGTCCTTGACGTCGGTGTACTGGCGCTCGCGCTTCGCGCTCCATGGGCCTCGGGGCATGACGGCTCTCCTGTCCGGTCGGCGCCTCGGGGCGAGGCGCCCTCGCCCGGGAGGCGGCAACGCCCATGCCCAGGGACGGCGCGGCTCAGGCCGCGTCCGGCGCTGCGGCGTCGGCCGGCAGGCTCAGCGTGAAGCGCACGCGCCGCGCGCCCGCGGGCCGCTGTCCGCGCAGGCCGCCGCCGTGCAGGGCTGCGAGCTGCGACGCGAGCGCGACGCCCAGGCCGAGCGCCACGACGTCCACCTCCTCCAGCGGCCGTGCCGGTTCGGCCAGGTCGGCGACGGTGGCTACCGAGAGCGCGACCAGCGCCGTGCCCTCGGCGCTCGCCGCGACGCGGATCGTGCTACCGCGCTCCGCGTGCCGCGCCACGTCGTCGACGAGATGGCCGATCGCCTGGCCCAAGCGCTGGGCGTCGCCACGCAGCCGCGGCAGCGCGGCTGGCGCGGCCTGCAGGTCCAGCGTCATCTCCAGCGGCTGCAGCGTCGGGCCCAGGCGCTCGGCGACGTCGCGCAGGACGTCGGCGATGTCGAACGCCCCGTGCTGCAGCGTCGGCTGGACGCCCGACAGCCGCGCGAGGTCGGACAGCTCGTCCGCGATGCGCAGCAGATGGCCCAGCTGGCGCTCCATGATGCCGCGCGTGCGCAGCCGGCCGGCGGGATCGTCGTCGGTCAGGCGCAGCAGCTCGATGCCGTTGGACAGCGGCGCCAGCGGATTGCGCAGGTCGTGCGCGAGTCCGGCCAGGAACGCGTGGCGCTGGCGTTGCGCCGCCTGCGCGTCGACGATGGCGGCGTCGCGCTCGGCGCGCGCCGACGCCAGCGCCGCCCGGGCCTCGGCCAGGGCGGCCTGCGCGCGCTGCAGTTCATCGGCTATCGAGGACATCCGTCACGCCTCCTCTCGCGGAGCCTCGACTGTACGGCCCGGCCTTCCGGCCCGGTGTGGGGCGATCACGACGGCGCGTGGCGGCGCCGGCGCTCGACGGCCTCGATCTTGAGCAGCTGGCGGTACTTGGTCACCGTGCGGCGCGCCACCTGCAGGCCCTGGGTGGCGAGCTGGCGCGCGATCTCGGCGTCGGACAGCGGCGCCGTGGGCGCCTCGGCCTCGATGATGTCCTTGATCAGCCCGCGGATGGCCGTGCCCGAGCACGCGCCGCCGCTGGCGGTGGTCATCGCGCGCGAGAAGAAGTACTTGAGCTCGAACACGCCGATCGGCGTGGCCATGTACTTGTTGTTCGTCACGCGCGAGACGGTGGACTCGTGGAGCCCGAGCTCGTCGGCGATCTCGCGCAGGCCCAGCGGCTTCATCGCCATCGCGCCGAACTCCAGGAAGTGCTTCTGGCGCGCGACGATGGCCTCGGCCACGCTCAGGATGGTGGAGAAGCGCTGCTCGACGTTGCGCATCGTCCACTTGGCCTCCTGCAGGTGCGTGGCCATCTCGGCGTTCTGCGTGCGGCGATGGCGCTGGAACAGCTCGGCGTAGACCTGGTTCAGGCGCACCTTGGGGATGATCGCGGGGTTGAGCTGCACGTTCCACTGGCCGCGCACCTTGCGCACGATCACGTCGGGGATCACGTACTGCAGCTGCGTCGAGCCGAAGCGCCAGCCCGGGCGCGGGTCGAGCCGGCGGATGCGGTCGCACACGGCCTCGATCCCGGCCGGGGTGCGGCCCAGCGCGCGCGCCATCGTGGCAACGTCCTTGGCCGCCAGGCAGTTCAGGTGCTCGCCGATGATGTGGCGGGCGATCTCGCGCGCGTCCTCGTCCTCGATCTTGGACAGCTGCGCCAGCAGGCATTCCGAGACGCTGCGCGCCGCGACGCCGGCCGGCTCCAGCGCCTGCACGCGCTTGAGCGCGATCTGCATCTCCTCCGGCGTGGCCGGCGGGTCGAGGTCGGCGACGGCGATCATCTCCTGCAGGTCGGTGCGCAGGTAGCCGTCGTCGTCCAGCGACTCGACGATCACCTTGGCCAGCACGAGGTCGCGCAGCGTCAGCGGCAGCACCGCGAGCTGGCCGTGCAGGTGCGCGGCCAGCGAGGTGGGCACGGCCATCATGTCGAGCGCGCTCGTCTCGTCGTCGTCGGCGCGCTTGCCCGAGCCCAGGCCGTCGGCCTGCCACATGTCGCGGTCGCCCTCGCCGGGGCCCTCGCCTTCGGGCGTGGCCATCGCCCCGGCGGCGGCCTCCTGCGCCTCGCGGGCTTCCTGCGCATCGGCGGCCTGCTCGGGCGAGGCGGCGTCGTCGCCCGCCTCGTCGGCGAGATCCTCTTCCAGGAACGGGTTCTTGCCCAGGGCGTCGTGCACCTGCTGCGCGAATTCGAGCGACGAGAGCTGCAGCAGCCGCACGGCGTGCTGCAGGCGGGGGGACAACGTCTGTGTCTGGCGCTGTTCGGTGCGGAAGTCCATCGAACCCATTGGTTCCTCCTGATCTAGGCCCGCGCGCCCGGCAAGACTTGCCGGATTCGCGTTCATGCCCGAAGGACTGCAACGGCCGTGCCAGAAATCATCGCCGAGGGTAAACCCGCAGCATCGCCCCGCCTGACCCTCGCCGATCGCCGGATTACGTCGCTTCCTGCCGACGCGACGGGCCCTTCGTCGGCAAATTGCTCCGCGGATCCGAATATTCCTCTCAGTTGCAACCGGATGAAGACGGCCCGGGCCCCAAATTTGCCGCAAGCGCGGATAGCGCCCAGGAGGCCCCGCGGCGGCCCGCCTTGCCGTGGCGTCAGAACAGCCAGCCGAGCGACAGCGTGACGTTCTGGACCGCCGAGCGCCCCTGGCCCGCGAACCGGAAGTCGTGCTGCTCCCAGCCCACCGAGCCGCGCAGGCCGCGCGCGAAGTCCGCGTCGAGCGCGACGCCGTAGCCCAGCCCGATGCCGGTCGCGCGCCCGCTGTCCAGGCCGGCGCCGCCGGGGACGCTCACCTTGGTCATGCCCCAGGTCGGGCCGGCCTTGCCCTCCAGGGCGAAGTGCTCGCCCAGCGGCAGCCGGCCGACGGCGCTGAGATTGAGGCCGCGCGCGATCACGCTGCCGCCGGCGCGGTCGGCCCGGCCGAGGTTCATCGCGGTGAGCTCGACGCCCACGTTGTCCGTGACCATGTTGCCGGCCGTCAGGCTGTACGAGGTCGTACCGCGCGAGCAGGTCAGCCCGGCCACGTCGCCGCACGAGGTGCCGTAGGTGGATTTGCCGACGGACAGGTCGAGGAAGCTCCGGCCGGCCCGCGCGTCCTGGCCGCAGGCGGCGGACGCGAGCGCGAACCCGGCCGCGGCGATGGCGCCGTGGGCAAGTGCGCGCGTGGACGGGTTCATCTGGGCGGCCGGTGGATGGCTTGGGCGGGCAACGCCCGTGCCAGCGTCGCGGCCGGCGCGATGGGCACATGCCCTGCCGCCCCAAGGCCGCATCCCGGCAACTCGAAAGGCCTTCCCCATGGACAACCAAGACATCATCGACGTCCTGAACACACTCATCGAGACCTGCAACGACGGCGAGCGCGGCTTCCGCAACGTCGCCGAGCACGTGCACTCGGCGGAGCTGAAGACCCTGTTCGCCACCCGCGCCAACGAATGCCGCCAGGCCTGCGCCGACCTGCGCGCCCAGGTGCTGCAGCTCGGCGGCGACCCGGAGACCGGCGGCAGCGCCAGCGGCGCGCTGCAGCGCGGCTGGATGGCGCTGCTGGGCACGCTGTCCGGCCACAGCGACAAGTCGCTGCTGGAGGCCTGCGAGCGCGGCGAGGACTCGGCGCTGCAGCGCTACCGCGACGCGCTCGACCAGGCGTTGCCGGATAACATCCGCCTGCTGATCGAGCGCCAGTACGAGGGCGTCAAGCGCAACCACGCGCAGGTGCGCAGCCTGCGCGACCAGGCGCGCGCGGCGGCCTCGTCCTGATCGTGGCGCGGGCGCGTCGCCCGCCTGCCGTGCCCCGCGCCCGCCTCGTGCGGGCGCTGTCGTTCCGAACACCGGAGGTCCGCCAGCGTGATGAAGCCCGCCACCGCCTGGTCGCTCGCGCGCGAGACGCTGGCGGCATGGAGCGACGACTACGCCGCCAGCATGGGCGCGGCGCTGGCCTACTACACGATGTTCTCGATCGCGCCGCTGCTGCTGATCGTGATCTCCGTGGCCGGCCTGTTCTTCGGCGAGCGCGCCGCACGCGGCGAGATCATCGACCAGCTGCAGGACCTGATGGGCGTCGACGGCGCCCGCGCGGTGCAGTCGCTGCTGGCCAGCGTCAACCAGCCGCGGGCGGGCATCCTCGCGACGCTGTTCGGGCTGTGCGCGCTGGTGGTCGGCGCGACCACCGTGATCGGCGAGCTGCAGAACGCGCTCGACCGCATCTGGCGCGCGCCGCGGCGCGACGAGAGCGGCGTCGCGAAGTGGCTCCACTCGCGGCTGACCTCGCTGGGCATGATCATGGGCATCGGCTTCCTGCTGATGGTGTCGCTGCTGGCGAGCGCGGCGCTGGCCACGGTGCAGCGCTGGTTCGGGCGCTACGTCGACCTCGGCGGCTTCGCGTCGGCGGTCGACTTCGTCCTCAGCCTGGTCTTCATCACCGTCGCGTTCGCGATGATCTACAAGCTGATGCCGCGGGTGCGCGTCGAGTGGCGCGACGTGTGGATCGGCGCGGTGGTGACGTCGCTGCTGTTCACGGTCGGCAAGATGGCGATAGGGCTGTACATCGGGCGCAGCGCGGTCGCGTCGACGTTCGGGGCCGCGGCCTCGCTGGTGGCGATGGTCGTGTGGGTGTACTGGTCGGCGCAGATCTTCCTGCTCGGGGCCGAGTTCACGCGGGTCTACGCGCGCCGCTGCGGTTCGCTGCGCGAGCCCGAGGACGTCCCGCCGGCGCCGGCGGCGCGCTGATCGCGCGCCCAGGTTTCTCCGTCCGCAAGCGGTGTAACCGGCTGTCTCACCCGAGGCCGCCCAACGCTGCCTTGGGCGCCAGATTTCCCGATCCAGGCGGGAAAAACGCACGTTTGCGGCCGGTGTTCGGATCATCGACCGCCGTGCCGGGTGTCATGCTTTCGTCATGGACTCGAAACAGCTCTTCATCGAACACCTCGCGGGCGAACTGCAAGCCATGGAGGTGGGTCGCGTCCCCATGAACGCGCTGCGCTACCGCGTGCACGCCAAGATGCTGCGCAAGGCGCTGGAAGAGGCCGCGACCCCGTCGCTGCTGGAACGCCAGGGCGGCGCCCACCCGCAGGTCGTGCATGCGCTGTCCAACCGCTTCTTCGAGGAGACCGGCCACCTGCTGCAGCCCAACGCGGTCGCCCACAGGGCGCGCTCGGTGCTGGAGCGCACGATGGCGTCGTGCCGCCAGGCGCGCCAGAAGTAGTCGCCGCATCCCTGACCGAGGAGCTGTCGTGGCCTCGCGAATCCCCGCGATCAGCGCGATCGCCGCCCTGCTCGCCTGCGGGCACGCCGCCCTCGCCGCCGACCTGACCCCGACCGAGCAGCGCTGGCTGGACGGCGCCACCCCGCCGCTGTCCTGGGCGCTCAAGCAGGGCCTGCCGATCGACATCGTCGTGCTCCCGCAGGCGCAGCCCGGCGCCGCGCCCATCGCGATGGGCTACGAGGACGGCCGCTGCAAGCTGGTGTTCGCGATGCGCGGCAACCCCGCCGCGCAAGCCACGCTGGAGGCCATCCCCGCCCCGCTGCTGCAGGCCACGATCGAGGCCATGACGGCGCACGAGATCGGCCACTGCCAGCGCCACCGCAGCGGCACCTTCGACCGCCTGCCCGCCGGCCTGGCCGACGAGCCCGACGCCATCGAGTCGCGCCAGCCCACCGCCGAACTGCAGGCGATGGCGCGCGAGATGCGCGTCACCCGCCGCGAGGAGGCCTACGCCGACCTCGTGGGCCTGGCCTGGACGCACGCCCACCACGCCGACCAGTTCGCGCCGGTGCTGGCCTGGTTCGACGCCGCACGCTCCGACGAGACGCCGCGCGGCTTCCACGACACGCGCCACTGGCTGGCGCTGGCGCACCGGCCCGCCGCCTTCGATGGCGGCGCGAACCCGTTCGACCAGGCCGCCGCGCTGTGGCAGCGCGGGCTGCTCGACGACTGAGCGGCGGCCGCGGCCGGCGCCACGGTCGGGCAAGGTAAATTCGGGAATTCGAACGCGCCGTCGAGGGCGCGCGACGACAACCGAAAGGACCGGATGGATTCGACGATCGCCGCCGTGCTGCTGCTGGACGGCATCGGCAACGGCGCCGTGTACGCCTTGCTGGGCATGGCCATCGTGCTGGTGTTCGCGGTGACGCGCGTGATCCTGATCCCGCAGGGCGAGTTCGTCGCCTACAGCGCGCTGACGCTGGCGATGCTGCAGCTGGGCCGTGTCCCCGGCACCGTGTGGCTGGCGCTGCTGCTGGCCGCGCTCGCGGTGCTGCGCGAGGCCTGGGATGGGCTGCGCGCGAAGCGGGCCTGGTCGGCCACCGCGTTCGAGATCGGACGGCTGTGCGCCCTGCCCGTCGCGGCCGCGGCGGTCACCTACGTCGCCAGCGGTCACGCGTGGCCGCTGCTGCTCCAGGGCATGCTGACGCTGGTGCTCGTCACGTCGCTGGGACCGCTGGTCTACCGCCTGGCCTACCAGCCGCTGGCCGACGCGTCGGTGCTGCTGCTGCTGATCGTCTCGGTGGGCGTGCATTTCACGCTGGTCGGCCTCGGCCTGGTGTTCTTCGGCGCCGAGGGCTACCGCACGCCACCGTTCTGGGACGCGAGTTTCGCCATCGGCGCGGTGACGATCTCCGGCCAGACCATCGTGACGGTGCTGGCCTCGGCGCTGCTGATGGGCGCGCTGTACCTGTTCTTCGCCCGCACGCTGGCCGGCAAGGCCTTGCGCGCCACGGCCGTCAACCGGCTCGGCGCGCGGCTGATGGGCGTGTCGACCGAGCACGCCGGGCGCAGCGCGTTCTCGATGGCGGCCTTCATCGGCGCACTGTCGGGCCTGCTGATCGGGCCGAGCACCACGATGATCTACGACGGCGGCTTCCTGATCGGCCTGAAAGGCTTCGTCGCCGCGATCTTCGGCGGCCTGGCGAGCTACCCGCTGGCCGTGGGCGGCGCGCTGCTGGTGGGCCTGCTGGACTCGTTCAGCTCGTTCTGGGCCAGCGCGTACAAAGACGTGATCGTGTTCACCGCGATCATCCCCATCCTGCTGCTGCGCTCGCTCGCCGACCGCCGGCACGATGACGACGAGTGAGCCGACCGTGACGAAGCTTTCTCCGCTCAAGATCGCCGCCGGCGCCGGCGTCGTCGCGCTGCTGGCGCTGCCGCTGTTGCCGGTGCCCGAGTTCTGGATCACGCAGCTGGACTACATCGGCCTGTATACGACGGTCGTGCTGGGCCTGGTGCTGCTGACCGGCGTGGCCGGGCTGACGTCCTTCGGCCAGGCAGCGTTCGTCGGCCTCGGGGCCTACGCCACCGCGTATGTCACGACGGCCCACGGCGTCTCGCCGTGGCTGGGCCTTGTCTGCGGGCTCGCGCTGACGCTGGTCGTCGCGCTGGTCGTCGCCGGCGTGACGCTGCGCATGTCGGGCCACTACCTGCCGCTGGCCACCATCGCGTGGGGGCTGGCGCTGTTCTTCCTGGTCGGCAACCTCGACTTCCTCGGCAAGTTCGACGGCATCCAGGGCATCCCGCCGGTGGCCGTGGGCGGCGTCGAGCTGCGCAGCGGACGCGCGTCGTACGGGCTGATCTGGATCGTCGCGCTGCTGGGCGCGCTGGCGCTGCGCCACCTGCTGGACTCGCGCCCCGGCCGCGCCATCCGCGCGCTCAAGGGCGGCACGCTGATGGCCGAGGCGATGGGCGTGGACACGCTGCGCTACAAGGTGACGGCGTTCGTGATCGCGGCGATCTACGCGTCGCTGTCCGGCTGGCTGTTCGCGCACTACCAGCGCTCGGTCAACCCGTCGCCGTTCGGGCTGCAGATGGGCATCGAGTACCTGTTCATGGCGGTGCTGGGCGGCGTCGGGCTGGTCGGCGGCGCGTTCGTCGGCGCGGCGGCGGTCAAGGTCGCCGAGGACCAGCTGCAGAACTGGCTGCCCGCGCTGCTGGGCACCAGCGGGCCGGTGGAGCTGGTCGTGTTCGGCATGGTGCTGATCCTGGTGCTGCAGGTGACGCCGCAGGGCCTGTGGTCGCTGGTGACGCGGCGCTTGCCCGTGCGCAGGCTGGACCCGTCGGCCTGGGCCGGCGCCGAGCCGCTGCCCCGGGCCGCGCCGCCGGCGCGCGGCGAGACGGTGCTGTCCGTGCAGAAGGCGCGCAAGCAGTTCGGCGGCCTGGTGGCCGTCAACGACGTCGGCTTCGACGTCCGCGCCGGCGAGATCGTCGGCCTGATCGGGCCCAACGGCGCGGGCAAGTCGACGCTGTTCAACCTCATCACGGGCGTGCTGCCGCTGACCTCGGGCCAGGTCGATTTCCGCGGCGCGCGCGTCAGCGGCCTCAGCTCGCGCGCGATCGCGCGGCGCGGCATGTCGCGCACCTTCCAGCACGTGCGCATGATCCCCGACATGAGTGTGCTGGAGAACGTCGCGCTCGGCGCGCACAGGCGCGCGGGCGCCGGCGTGCTGCGCGCGATGCTGCGCCTGGACCGCCGCGAGGAACGCCGCCTGCTGGCCGAGGCCTGGAAGCAGCTCGATCGCATCGGCATGGCGTCGCTGGCGAGCGAGCCCGCGGGCAACCTCGCGCTCGGCCAGCAGCGCCTGATGGAGATCGCCCGCGCGCTGTGCACCGACCCGGCGCTGCTGCTGCTCGACGAGCCTGCCGCCGGCCTGCGCCTGAAGGAGAAGCAGGCGCTGGGCGAGGTGCTGTCGCAGCTGCGCGCCGAGGGCATGAGCCTGCTGCTGGTGGAGCACGACATGGACTTCGTGATGACGCTGACCGACCGCATCGTGGTGGTCGAGTTCGGCACCAAGCTGACCGAGGGCACGCCCGACCAGGTGCGCGAGGATCCCGCCGTGCGCGCCGCCTACCTCGGGGTGGAGCACTGATGACGACGCCGCTGCTGAAGGTCGCGGGCCTGCACGCGGGCTACGGCCGCGCCGAGGTCCTGTCCGGCATAGACATCGAGGCCGCCGCCGGCAGCGTCGTGGCCGTCGTCGGGCCGAACGGCGCCGGCAAGAGCACGCTGCTGAATGCGCTGATGGGCGTGCTGCCCGCGCGCGGCGACGTCCGCTTCGACGGACAAGCCGTGCAGCGCCTGTCGCTGGAGCAACGCGTGCAGCGCGGCATCGCGCTGGTGCCCGAGACGCGCGCCCTGTTCGCCACGATGCCGGTGGCCGACAACCTGCTGCTCGGCGGCTACCGCCAGCGCCGCGCGCCGCGCGCCGAGCAGGCCGCGCGGCTGGACGAGATCTACGCGCTGTTCCCGCGCCTGCACGAGCGCCAGGCGCAGGCGGCCGGCACCCTGTCGGGCGGCGAGCGCCAGATGCTGGCCATCGGCCGCGCGCTGATGGGCCGGCCGCGCCTGCTGATGCTCGACGAGCCCAGCCTGGGCCTGGCGCCGCTGGTGGTCAAGGAGATCTTCCGCATCATCGAGCGGCTGCGCGAGACCGGCGCCACCATCCTGCTGATCGAGCAGAACGCGCGCGCCGCGATGGCCGTGGCCGACCACGCCTACGTGCTGGAGACCGGCGCCATCGCGCTGTCCGGCCCGGCGGCGCAGCTGGCCGCCGACCCGCGCGTCATCGAAACCTACCTCGGCAAGGCCAAGGCTTGATCCGCCGGCCCGCCGCCCCCATCTGAAACGACACGATGAACGCCCTCACGCGCGACCAGGCCATCCGAATCTCCTCCTACGTGCTCGCCGGGCTCGCGCTGGTCGGCGTGCTGCAGCTGCACCTGCTGGTGCCGCTGCTCGTCGGCCTGCTCGTGTACCAGCTGGTGGTGTCGGTCACGCCGCTCGTGCAGCGCTGGTTCAACACCCGGCTGGCCAAGATGCTGGTGGTGGTGCTGTTCGCCGCCCTCGTCATCGCCGCCATCGGGGGCGCGCTGTTCGGCCTGCTCTCGTTCTTCCGCAGCGACATCCAGAACCTGCCGCGCCTGCTGGCCAAGGTGTCCGAGATCCTCGACCACGTGCGCGCCGGCATCCCGCCGTTCCTGGCCGGCTACCTGCCCGACGACATCCCCGACCTGCAGCAGAAGGCGCTCGAGTGGGTGCGCTCGCACGTCGCCGAGCTGCAGATGATCGGCACGCGCACGCTGCTGACCTTCGCCGAGAGCATCATCGCGATGGTGATCGGCGCCGTGCTGTCGCTGCGCGAGGTCGACCCGCGCGCGACGCCGGGGCCGCTCGCGGCCGAACTGACGCTGCGCGCCGAGCGCTTCGCCGACGCGTTCCGCAACGTCGCGCTGTCGCAGCTGTCGATCTCGCTGCTGAACACCACCTTCACCGGCCTGTACCTGATCGTCGGCCTGCAGCTGTTCGGCGTGCACCTGCCGCTGACCAAGACGATGGTCGCGATCACCTTCGTCGTCGGGCTGCTGCCCATCGTCGGCAACCTCACGTCCAACACCATCGTGGTGATCGTCAGCCTGGCCCATTCGCCGGCGGTGGCCGTCGCCTCGCTCGTGTTCCTGGTGGTGATCCACAAGCTGGAGTACTTCCTGGGCGCGCGCATCGTCGGCACGCGCATCAAGTCGCAGATCTGGGAGCTGCTGATCGCGATGATGGCGATGGAGGCGATGTTCGGCGTCCCGGGCCTGGTGGCCGCGCCCATCTACTACGCCTACGTCAAGAGCGAGCTGATCGCCGCCAGGCTGCTCTGAGTCCGGCGCCGGCTGCCGGGCGCGCCCAGGCGTCGCTCGAGGTGCCGCGTCGCCCGCCGCGACGGGATGTTGCGGTGCATCACATATTTGCGGACATCGCCGAGTCGGGCACACTGCCCGCCACGGGTATGCACGCCCGCATTGGCCGCAGGGAAAGATCGTTTCGGTGAGCGACAAGAAGATCGAGTTCTACAAGGGCCCGGCCGGCGGCTGGGGAGCGTTGAAAAGCGTGAGCAAGGCGCTGCTGGCGCAGGACATCGCCGTCAAGGGCGCGAAGACCCTGCTGTCGGCCAACCAGCCCGACGGCTTCGACTGCCCCGGCTGCGCCTGGCCCGACCGCAACCACGCGTCCACCTTCGAGTTCTGCGAGAACGGCGCCAAGGCCGTCGCCGCCGAGGCCACGGCGCGCCGCGTCACGCGCGAGTTCTTCGCCCAGCACACCGTGACCGAGCTGGCCGGCAGGAGCGACTTCTTCCTGGAGGACCAGGGCCGGCTCGCCGAGCCCATGGTCTACGACCGCGCCAGCGACAAGTACCGGCCCATCGCCTGGGACGACGCGTTCGCGCTGGTGGCCAGGCACCTGAACGCCCTGCCCGACCCGAACCAGGCGATGTTCTACACCTCGGGCCGCGCCAGCAACGAGGCCGCGTTCCTGTACCAGCTGTTCGTGCGCGAATACGGCACCAACAACTTCCCCGACTGCTCCAACATGTGCCACGAGCCCAGCGGCTCGGCGATGCGGCCGCAGCTGGGCGTCGGCAAGGGCACCGTCACGCTGGACGACTTCGAGCAGGCCGACGCGATCCTGATCTTCGGCCAGAACCCCGGCACCAACCATCCGCGCATGCTGGGCGAGCTGCGCGCGGCCGCCAGGCGCGGCGCGCGGATCGTCAGCTTCAACCCGCTGCGCGAGCGCGGCCTGGAGCGCTTCGCCGATCCGCAGGACAAGCTGGAGATGGCCACGCTCGGCTCGACCCGCATCAGCACGCACTACTTCCAGCTGCGCGTCGGCGGCGACTTCGCGCTGGTCAAGGGCATGATGAAGCACCTGGTGGAGCAGGAGGACGCGCGCGGCGGCGTCCTCGACCACGCCTTCATCGCGCAGCACACGGTCGGCATCGAGGCGCTGCTGGACGACCTGCGCGCCGAGTCGTGGCCGCTGCTCGAACAGGAGTCGGGCCTGTCGGAGGCGCAGATGCGCGCGGCCGGCGACGTCTACCTGGAGGCCAGGAGCGTCATCGCGTGCTGGGGCATGGGCATCACGCAGCACCAGCACTCGGTGGCGACGATCCAGATGATCGACAACCTGCTGCTGCTGCGCGGGAACATGGGCCGGCCCGGCGCCGGCGCGTGTCCGGTACGCGGCCACAGCAACGTGCAGGGCGACCGCACGATGGGCATCTGGGAGAAGCCGCCCGCCGCGCTGCTCGACCGCCTGCGCGACGTGTTCGGCTTCGAGCCGCCGCGCGCGCCCGGCGTCGACGTCGTCGAGGCGATCAAGCGGATGCGCGACGGCCGCGGCAAGGTCTTCGTCGCGCTCGGCGGCAACTTCGCCGCCGCCACGCCGGACACCTACGAGACCTGGAAGGCGCTGCGCCGGTGCGACCTGACGGTGCAGGTGACCACCAAGCTCAATCGCAGCCACCTCGTGCACGGGCGCGAGGCGCTGATCCTGCCCTGCCTGGGCCGCACCGAGATCGACGTGCAGGCCGCCGGCCCGCAGGGCGTGACGGTGGAGGACTCGATGTCGATGGTGCACGTCTCGCTGGGCATCAACCCGCCGGCCTCCGAGCACCTGCTGTCCGAGCCCGCGATCGTCGCACGCATGGCCGCGGCCACGCTGGGCGCGCGCTCGAAGACGCCGTGGCTGTGGATGATCGAGGACTACGGCCGCATCCGCGACAAGATCGAGGCCGTCTTCGACGAGTTCTTCGACTTCAACGAGCGCATCAAGGTGCCCGGCGGCTTCCGCCTGCGCAACACGGCCGGCGAGCGCATCTGGGCCACCGAGCCGGGCAAGGCCGTCTTCTTCACGCACGCGGTGCCGCAGGACACGCCCGTGCACCGCGCCCGCGCGCGCCAGCTCGACCAGGTCGTCTTCACGCTGCTGACCACGCGCTCGCACGATCAGTACAACACGACGATCTACGGCATGGACGACCGCTACCGCGGCGTGTTCGGCCAGCGCCGCGTCGTGTTCATCAACCCCGCCGACATCGCGCAGCTGGGCCTGAAGGACGGCGACTGGGTCGACCTGCGCACCGCCTGGGGCGACGGCGCCGAGCGCCGCGCCGACCGCTTCCGGCTGGTGGCCTACGACATCCCGCGCGGCAACCTCGCGGCGTACTACCCGGAGACGAATCCGCTGGTCGCGCTGTCGTCCACGGCGATCGGGGCGGGGACGCCCACGTCGAAGTCGATTCCCGTCATACTCGTGCCCCACGAGGCCACCGGATCCGACCAGCAGGCCGACACGACGTTCGCGGGCGCGTGACCGCGCCGGGCCCACACGCCCGCCGCCACGCGCCGCGCCCGTGCGCGAGGGGCCCCATGCACGACGACGACGTTCCCGAACTGGACGAGCTGACCGCCGCCATCCTGCGCGAGCTGGCCGCGGCGCCGGGCGAGGCCGGCATGTCCCTGCCGCGCCTGGGCAAGCACCTGGGACTCGGCGCGAGCGTGCTGATGCGCGCGCTGTCGGCGATGGGCCACGCGCGCATCGGCGGCGTCGAGGGGCCGGGCTGGGTGCGCGTCACGCAGGACGAGGTGCGCTGGAGCGCCACGCTGACCGCGGCCGGACGCGCGTTCTGCGCTCGCCACCTGGCCGATTGATCGGTCGTGGCGCCACGCGCCGCGTGTCCGCGCGGACATGCCGTCTTCGTATCCGCTAACGCAAGCGCAATCGGCCCGCACCGCGCCGCGGCGACAGTGGAGCCCTTCCCCGACTTCGCGGCGCGCGCTTCCGGGCGCGTCGTCCAGGCGCGCCGCGGCGGTGCCGTCCGCGGCGATCCGACGTGCCTGCATCGATCTCCCATACCTTCATCCCGACCCCGCGGCGCACGCCACCGCGCGCCCCGCGTCGCCGGCCCTTGTCGCTGGCCCTCGCCGCCGCGCTGCTGGCCGCGGACGCCGGCGCGGCCACGCATCGGCCGCCTGCGGGCGCCGCGCGCTCCACCTTCGCCTTCGTCAACGCCGACGTGGGCGCCATCGCCGATGCCATGGCCACCGTGCTCGGACACCCGATCGTGGTCGACCCGCGCGTCAAGGGCACGCTGTCGCTGGTCACCAGCGAGCCGGTGAGCGCCGCCCGCGCGACGCTGCTGTTCACCGAGGCGCTGCGCGGCCTGGGCTTCGCGCTCGTGCAGACCAGCGGCCTGTACAAGATCGTCCCCGAGGCCGAGGCCAGGCTGCAGGCCGAGATCGCCACGCTGCCGCCGTCGACGGCCGGCGGCGACCGCGTGGTGACCCAGGTGATCCCGCTGCAACAGGAGAACGCCGCCAACCTGGTGCCGGTGCTGCGTCCGCTGATCACCGCCAACAACACGATCAACGTCAACGCCGGCAACAACTCGCTGGTCATCACCGACTACGCCAGCAACCTGGCGCGGCTGGACGCGATCGTCGCAGCGCTCGACACGCCCAGCGCGACGGACGTCGAAGTGATCCCGCTGCAGCACGCGATCGCCGCCAACCTCGCGGGCGTCGTGCTCAAGCTCAGCGAAGGCGGCGGTTCGGCGGCCGCGCCCGGCGGCAACGCCGGCGCCAGCAACGCGAGCGCCGCCACGCAGGCGGGCAGCACCACCGTGATCGCCGACCCGCAGCTCAACGCGCTGCTGGTGCGCGCGCCGAACCGGTCGCGGCTCGCGGCCATCCGGGCGCTGGTCGCGCAGCTCGACCGCCCCGAGGCCAACGGCGCCGGATCGGGCAGCGTGCACGTGGTCTACCTGCAGCACACGGACGCGACCCGCCTCGCCGCCGTGCTGCGCGCGGCGCTGCCGTCCGTCGAGATGGTGACCGGCACGACCGGCAGCGGGTCCGGCGCGGGACCGGCCGGCGCCAGCGGCACCGCGGGCAGCAGCCTGCCGACGCCCAAGAACACGTCCGGCACCAGCAGCAGCTCGTCGTCCGGCACGAGTTCGGCGACGTCGACGCCGCTGACGTCGGCGGCCGCGCCGTCCACCGGCGGCTACATCCAGGCCGACCCGGCGAGCAACGCGCTGATCGTGACCGCGCCCGAGCCGCTGTTCCGCGACATCCGCGCCGTGATCGAGCAGCTCGACGTCCGGCGCGCGCAGCTGTACGTGGAGTCGCTGGTGGTGGAGGTGGACGCCAGCCGTGCGCTCGACGTCGGCCTGCAGTGGAAGACGCTGTTCAACATCAGCGAGTCGTCGCTGACGACGCTGACCCTCGGCGAGGTCGCGACGGCGCTGCGCACCATCAGCGGCACCAACATCCTGTCGACCGCCAACGTCGTGACGCTCGACAACGAGGAGGCGCGCATCGTCGTCGGCCAGAACGTGCCCTACGTCACCGGCTCGTACACCACGTCGTCCAGCAGCAGCACCAATCCGTTCCAGACCGTCGAGCGCATGGACGTCGGCGTGACGCTGCACATCCGCCCGCAGATCGGCCCGAACGGCGAGATCCGCATGACCGTGATGCAGGAATCGTCGTCGGTGGAAAGCACGAGCTCGACCCAGGGTCCGACGACCAACAAGCGCTCGATCGAGTCCACGGTGTCCGTCGCCGACGGCAGGATCCTCGTCCTGGGCGGGCTCATCGAGGACAGCGAGGCGCGCGAGTCGAACAGCGTCCCCGTGCTCAGCGCCATCCCGGGCCTGGGCGCGCTGTTCCGCAGCGTCTCCAGGACGCGCAAGAAGACCAACCTGCTGGTCTTCCTGCGTCCGATGGTCATGCACGACGACACGCAGGCCGCCGCGCTGTCGCTCGACCGCTACGACCGCATCCGCGCCAGCCAGGCCGCGCTGCCGCGCGACCTGGAAAAGACGCTCAAGGACGCGACGCCGCCCGCCCTGCCCGATCTGAGGAATCCGGCCGACGCGACGGGCCGGCCCGCCGAGTAGCACCCACGGCCCCGCGCATGTGGATTGCTGACAGGCCATTGATGGCAACGGACGCGAAGATGTCGACCGCAGCGATGGACGTGACGGCCCCGCTCGGCCGCCGTCACGCACAACCTTGAAGGAATGACATGCTGCAGAGCCTGCACCGATCCCTGAGCGTGCATTGCTGGGACTGGATCATCATGTGGCGCGCCATCAGAGGCCGCGAGTTCGCGTTCGGCAACGTGCCTTCGGACGTGGTGAGCCGCTGGGCCGCCGAAGACGTCGCACGCTTCGACGGATTCCCGGAGATCCAGGATGCGATCGGCTATGCGCAGGGCGAATTGTCGGCGCGACGGGGCAACCGCGGCCGGCCCGGGCTGAGCCCTGCCGCCTGACGGCGGTCGGCGCGCGAGAATGCGCCCGCAACCCGGAGCGGCATTCGCCAAGGAAAAAGCCCCAGAAGATTTCTCCTCTGGGGCTTCGATCGGTTGGCGGAGTTGGAGACTGTCAAGTCCCGCATGAATCCTAGCTTTGCGGCGGGTCTTGCCCCAGTCCGCCAGCTTGTCCGCCAGTCGGCGAAGACCGCCGCCAATGCGGCCCCCGGTCAGGTACGGGGGCAAATACTGCAAATCGGTCAGCGCTCGGTTTCGGCTAGAGGGTTCCTCAGGCCGCCGGCTAAATTCTTGGCCTGATGGAGTTCAGTCACCGCCTTCAGAAGCTCGCGCTGCCGTTGACCGATTTCCGCCACTCCGGCCGAATTGAACGTGCCTTCTTCAAGCGCCCGGAGCACGTCCAGGTGGTAGGCGACATAGACGCTGAGGGGAAGGAGCTTTCCGCCTCGCTCCGCCGTTCGGTCCCTGTGCCATGTGTAGTCGGCGAGTCCGAGGTCAGCTGCAAGCTTCGTCCGATCGCGACGGCTCTGGTGGCGCTGCTGGAGCCATACCCCGCCAATCGAGCCAATCGCCCCCACTGCCGTGCCCAGCAATGCGGCAACTGCTGCGTCCATCGTTATCCCCCATGAAGCGTTTCAGGAATCCTACTCTGCCATGAGGCCGAGCCCTGGGCCTGCCCATTGCGACCGAGGATGATCCTCACCCGTGATCGATACTCCGTGCGTCTGGTGAACAAGGAACCACGATGCTGCGATTA